>Ga0076929_100012_pt1 | contig 623724 bp, 501 predicted proteins | sample HotLakConUCCSL28_FD_87104 | JGI IMG/M metagenome (GOLD analysis project Ga0076929, IMG submission 87104) | Hypersaline microbial mat communities from Hot Lake, Washington, USA - Hot Lake Consortium UCC-SL28 (version 3) (version 3) | ecosystem: Environmental > Aquatic > Thermal springs > Hot... | reverse complement strand
TCATGACAAATCTCAAATAACAAGTTGCCGTAGCGCCGCTCGCCATCAGTCAATAAGCTGATGCTACCGGTTTGTTCCATCGCCTCAGCCAAGCACCTGAGTGCCCGCTCGAATAACTATTTATCTTTACGCCCACAGTGCAGTTCCCAGAGGAATCGACTGCCTCGCTCCATCAGCACGATTGTCCAAAGTGCTAATACAGCCTTTGCTGATTACAGTTTGGGCTGTTGCTGGTGCCAGTTTGTAGACTGCTCGTAAGCATGGCCAACTTCAAACAACAAATCTTCTCTGAGTACATTACTCACAAGCTGCAATCCAATCGGCATGCCATCAGTATCAAAGCCGCAAGGAACGCTCATACCCGGTAACCCTGCCATGTTGACAGGAATAGTCATTAGGTCGAGTAGATACATGCTCAGCGGATCGTCTTTTTCACCCGCTTTGAAGGCGGTGGTCGGCACGGTAGGGCTAACCAGAACATCTACCTCTTTAAATGCGTTATCAAAGTCTTGTTTGATTAGAGTTCTGACTTTTTGCGCCTTGAGGTAAAAGGCGTCGTAATAGCCTGCTGATAGGGCATAGGTGCCAATCATAATGCGGCGCTTAACCTCGTCGCCAAAGCCTTCGGCGCGGGTTTTATTGTACATAGAGAGCAGATTGGGCGCTTCGGATTCTTGAACGCGAAGGCCGTAGCGAACGCCGTCATAGCGGGCGAGGTTGGCCGAGGCTTCGCAGGGGGCGATGATGTAGTAGGCCGAAACGCCGTAGTCAAATTTAGAGCAAGAGATTGTTTTGACAGCTGCTCCTAAGGATTTGAGCTGTTCGATGGCGGCGTTGACGGCATCTCCGACCTGGGTGTCTAAACCCTCGCCAAAGGTTTCTTTAATGATGCCGATGGTGCGGCCTTTTAGGGGTTGCTTGGTATCTTTTTTTAGGAACTGGGTGTAGTTAGGAATTTTGACCTTGAGGCTGGTGGCGTCTTTGGGGTCGTGACCGGCGATCGCCTCTAGCAATATCGCCGTATCTTCCACTGTGCGGCCAAACGGCCCAATTTGGTCTAACGACGAGGCAAACGCCACTAGGCCAAAGCGCGACACCAAGCCGTAGGTAGGTTTCATTCCGACAATGCCACAAAAAGAAGCGGGCTGACGAATCGAGCCGCCCGTGTCAGATCCTAGCGAAACGGGCGATTGACCGCCTGCCACCGCTGCCGCCGATCCGCCGGAAGAACCGCCCGGTACGCGGGTAATATCCCAAGGATTGCAAGTGGTTTGAAACGCCGAATTCTCGGTAGAGCCGCCCATTGCGAACTCATCTAAGTTGGTTTTACCGATAAAAACAGCGCCCGCTTCGTCCAACCTGCCTGTTACGGTCGATTCATAGGGCGGCACAAAGTTCTCCAGCATTTTGGAGCTACAGGTGGTGCGAATGCCTTTGGTACATAGGTTGTCTTTAATCGCGATTGGAATGCCCGCTAGCTGGCCGATATCTTCACCCGCCGCAATTTTGGCATCCACGGCTTGGGCCTGTGCTAAGGCTTTTTCTGCCGTCAGCGAAACGAAGCTTTTGAGCTTGGGCTCTACTGCCTGTGCCTGATCGAGTTGGGCCTGAGCAATTTCCACAGCGGAGCGTTCTTTGCTCGTAAGCTGTCGGTGCAACTCGCGGATGGCTGACATAGGGATTCCTCGTTTCCTCTAGATTAATTCTGGGTTGGCTGCGTATGGCCGGTTGTCGGTACGTTGTTGTCGGTACGCTGTTGTCGGTACGCTTCAGTTAGCTAGGTTAGCAGACCCTTACTCATTGCGAACGCGAAGAATTCTCAAGGGTGTAATCAGGGTGTAATCAGGGTGCAATCGTGGCCCATGTAACGTTTTTTGTCTTTATCTTGCTGTATTCTGCTCTTATGGAGCGGCCTTTGCTTCTTTTCCTTAAATTCAGTTCTTGGTTACAGCGGCCTTATTTCCGCGCTCTTATTTTTTATTTCGGTACCCGTTATCAGGTGCTAGTCATAAGCACTAAGGTTTGAAAGGGTTTTTAAAGTTTTAAAATTAAGGTTTTAAATGCAAGGTTTTCGATCTTTTTTGTCGCTAGCTGGAGGCTGCGGGGTTTTGTTAGGGTTGGTAACCCTTCTGAATGCCGGTTCGTTGCGGTTGAAGGCCAATGAACCCTCATCCAATGAATCCTCAGAGTCGTTATGGACTCAAATGAACATGGTTGTGAATGAGGTGATCAGTGAGACGGGTAAGCCGCGATCGCAGTCTTCAGCCAAGATTAAAGGCAAAGAAGGAAAACCTCAGGAGCAGGCAGAAAAACCGACTGAAAAAGACGCTTTGCGAAGCTATCAACGCGCTAAAGAACTAGGCAACCAAGCCACCGTTGCCTTTGCCTCGGCCAGAGATACGACGGATCGGTCTAACTTTTTAGCGCTAAAGCAACGCGAGCAGTTCCTTTGGGAAAGAGCCCTTATACAGCTAGCGGCGATTCCACCCGACTCAGCGCTATTCGCCAGAGCCAGCGCTAAAAAAGCTCAATATCGGCAGCTATTACAAAACACAAAACATCATCTCGTTGACGCCCATACAGACTTTCTCAGTGGCATTATCGAAGCTGCCAACCTTGATCCAGCAGGGGTTCATGTTACCGTTTGCTTAGTAGATAGGGGCGATCGCAGGTTAGGCGATCGCAGGTTAGACAATCGCAGGTTGGGCGATCGCCCCTGTCTGAGCCATTTAGGCGAAGAGTCGCTGGCCAGTGCAGCGAGTTTAATTAAGGTGCCGATTGCCTTAGCCCTGCTTCAAAAAACGCTATCGGGCCAGCCGCTCGCGAAAACCGTAGCCACACAAAGCAACCCGCTCGATGAAAAAATCTTTATCGATCCGGGCAACTTTACCGAAAATGCAGCCGGAGCCGTGATGGATATCGGCACAGAATATCCGCTCCGTCAGGTTATGGGGCATATGATCAGTGAAAGCGATAATATCGCGACTAATCAGCTCATTGACCACTTAGGCTACGACAGCATCAAGCAAGCGCTCAATGAGCTAGGCTACGACCAAACCTTGGTCGGTCACAAGCTTGCGGGTGATCAGGTCATGGCAGAAAACTTTGGATCTGGAATTAACCAAACCTCTACTGACGATATCACCGCGATGATGGTGCAAATCTACAGCGCCCAGATTCCAGAGAGTCAGGAAATTGTTGCGGCCCTCAAAAAGCAGGCAGACACAGAACTCGGCTATGAAGCCCTCAAAGGAGCCGGCTCCGACATTGAATGGCTCGGGGAAAAGACCGGCCAAAACAACCGCGTGCTCGCCTCTACGCTGGCGATGAAAGTCGATTCTCAAGTCTACATATTGACCGTAGGGCTCGATTACAGCGGCGATGCCTACGCCCTTAGAACAATTATCCGAGATGTCGCCCATCACATTTCAAAACTGGGCTTTCGCACCTAAATATCATTTCAAATATTCAGGCTGAGGTGATGTAGCCGACATCTCTGGGCGACGCGCGAGCGCTAGTGTTGCGACGGGGGGATGCCGCCCGTATAAATTGATAATCTACCGATCCCCTCTTGCCAACGGTCCCTGCTGAGCCCACACTTAAAGGGGAAGTAAGGATGGCGTATTTTTTCTGTAAGCTAAGGTTGATGTTGTGAAAAGAGTTCTTTCAATCATTTTGGGAGGCGGTGCTGGCAGTCGTCTCTACCCGCTCACGAAGTATCGTGCGAAGCCTGCCGTCTCTTTGGCCGGTATGTATCGCCTTATTGATATTCCCGTCAGCAACTGTTTAAATTCCGATATTCTCAAAATCTATGTGCTGACCCAGTTCAACTCAGCATCTTTAAATCGTCACATCTCCAAAGCCTACAATTTTTCTACTTTTAGCGATGGCTTTGTAGAAGTTTTGGCTGCGCAGCAAACGCCGGACAGCCCTAGCTGGTTTGAAGGGACTGCCGATGCGGTGCGCAAGTATTTGTGGCTATTTGAGACCGCAGATGTAGACGAATTTATTATTCTCTCGGGCGACCATCTCTACCGGATGGACTACAGCCAGTATGTGCGCAAGCATCGTGAAAGCGGCGCAGATGTAACGCTCTCGGTGGTGCCGATTGGCTACAAGACGGCTTCGAGCTTTGGCCTCATGAAGGTGGATGAGAACAACCGAATTGTTGAATTTTCTGAGAAGCCCAAGGGTGAAGCACTCGAAGCGATGAAGGTCGATACGACCGCGATGGGCCTATCGCCCGAAGAGTCTCAAGAGAAGCCTTTTATTGCCTCTATGGGCATCTATGTGTTCAAAAAGCAGGTGCTCATCGATCTGCTGCGTCAGTACCCTGATCAAACTGACTTTGGTAAAGAGATTATTCCAGCCTCTGCGCGTGACTACAATGTGCAGGCCTATTTGTTTAAGGGCTACTGGGAAGATATTGGTACGATTGAATCTTTTTATGAGTCGAACATTGCGCTGACCGATCAGCCCAATCCCGCGTTTAGCTTTTACAAGGAAGATGCGCCGATTTATACGCGATCGCGCTATCTCCCGCCGAGTAAGCTGCAAGATTGCCACATCACCGAGTCGATTATCAGCGAAGGCTGCATTTTGAAAAAGTGCCGTGTTCACAAATCAGTCGTGGGGCTGCGTCAGCGTATTCATCAAAACTGCGAGCTAGATCACGCTTTGATTATGGGCTGTGACTACTACGAAGGCATGGATGAAACCGGTCAGTTTACTAACCCCGACAAAATTCCAATGGGCATTGGTGAAGGGTCTGTAATTCGCAGAGCCATTATTGATAAAAACGCGCGCATTGGTAAAAACGTGAAGATTATCAATAAAGACAATGTGCAAGAGGCTGAGCGAGAGTCGGAAGGCTACTACATTCGCAGTGGCATTGTCGTGGTCATTAAAAATGCGGTGATCCCTGACGGTACGATTATTTAGGTACGTTCTGCTCTCCTAAATGTAATCAAAACTGGACAGAGTCTTCTGATTATCAGGGTAGTCTGGTATATTCACAGGCAATCCCTGGTTTTGAGTGAGTGATGCAGTCGGATAGCCCCGCTTTTAAAGGCGATGACACAAAGTCATCGCCGGATTTGCCCAACAGCCTGCAACATCGCTCGGCGGGGTCTTCGCTGAATGAGTCGGTGTTGCCAGAAGAATCCTTAGGGCCGGTAGAAAAATTGCAGCGGCGCTACACCGACCAGCTGAGCCAGGAGATTGAGCAGCTAGAGGCCCAAAAAGCTCAGCTACAGGCAGAGGTTTCATTACTACAATCGGACATTGCAGGGCTAAAAGCAGATTACGCGCAGCTTCAGACAGCCCAACAAGCTCAGACAGCCCAACAAGCTCAGACAGCCCAACAAGCTCAGACAGATAAAGCAGTGCCCAACGACGCGGCACAGCTTAAAACATCGGTGTCGATACCAATGCCTCAGTTGCCCGGTGAGCGGATTGTCCCTTTTGACTACTCGCAGGCAAAGGCGTCAGCCCGAGGTTCGATAGAACTGCCTATTCCGGCAACCTCTGAGCAAAGGCGTCAGCGCAGCATTCGCATGATCAATGCCCCGTCCGTCAGGCAGGGAACAAGGCCTCGTAAGGGTCTGGTGTTGAGTGCGATCGCCGCTGGGCTCATGGCATGGCACTTTTGTGTGGTAGGCGCACTGGGGCAAGGCGGCAGCTGGCTGAACATTCCCATCGCCCAACTAGGGACGGGATTTGTCCCGGCGGTGGCGTTGCTATGGCTTAGAATGCTGGTGATGGTGCCCGCCCTAAGCGTTCTGGCACCGCAGCTGTACCGTTACACCTGGGAAGATTTACAAGACTGGATATACACGCGCGACCGGCTATTGACACTGCTCATTGGCAGCGGCATTGCGCTGTTTTTTTCGCAGGTTTTAATTTACCAATGCATCGGCCTGATGGGGCCAGCGATAGGGGCCATGCTGCTGTTTTTGTATCCCCTGACGGCAATGCCGCTGGGACAGATAGCTTTACCTGAGCAAAAGCTGACGCCGCTGGGTTTGCTGGCTATGGTTGCGATCGCAATGGGCGGCATTCTGGCCATTCGCCCCGTTTTTACTTCTTTCTCTTTAGGTGCACTGAGCAATTCGCTAGTGAACGGTGGTCCTTCTGTTGTTTGGCTAGGTCTGCTCGCGAGCTTGGCCTTTAGCCTATATGTTGTCCTCACTAACTTGAGCTATCGAGAGCAGCACTGTCATCCGATGCCGGTTGCCATAGTGCAATTTTCTACCATGGCCGTACTGAGTAGCATCGTGCTATTGGTTAAGCCGCTCAAGCCAGTTGCGATAGACTGGCTCAGCTTTTCACTGTGGGGAATTTTACTGGGATTAGTGATGCTGCTGGTGTATTTGTTTAGCTACACCAGTCTGCGGCTAATTGGCGCACGTACGGCGATTGTGGCTGCGGCAACACCGCTCGCAACCGCATTGCTCGCCTGGAGCTTTACGCCGCATCCCTCCCTAGCCATTATTCAATGGACGGGGATTGGGCTAGTGACCTTAGGAGGCATTGCCTTTGGTCAAGAAAAACTGAGCAGCGCCAAATCTTAACCGCCGGTCATCCTAATCTTGACCTGGTCATCCTAAGCGGATCAATTAAGCAGATCACCTAAGTAAATCAGCAGTGAACTAGCCCACCCGCTAATCATCCGCCAATCACCGGCTAATTAAAAGTATAAAAAAGGACGGAGAGAGAGGGATTCGAACCCTCGAACAAGTTGCCCCGTTACAGCATTTCCAGTGCTGCGCCTTCAACCACTCGGCCATCTCTCCTTAATTGGTGTGCAATGCGCGTTTTTTCAAGCGTATTACAGCTTTGCCATCCTATCAGAAATCGGGACACCTCTGGTTTATTTACGCGCACAATTCTATAAAGACGTTTATAAATATCTCTAGAGGTCGTGATGAGCCTCATTCTGAGCGCAACGTGTAATCATAAAAAAGCCCCGATAGCTTTTATAAGCCCATGGCTGAAATTTATAACATTCGCATTCACGACCGGCAAAAAGGCACTGACTACACTGTGCAAGTGCCAAGCGATCGCTACATTTTACAAAGCGCTGAGAACCAAACTGCTGACCTACCCTTTGCTTGCCGTAACGGTGCCTGCACTACCTGCGCGGTACGCGTACTTTCAGGAGAGCTAGAGCAACACGAAGCGATGGGCCTCTCGCCCGACTTGCGAGAAAAAGGGTACGCGCTGTTGTGCGTCAGCTATCCGCGCAGCGACCTAGAGGTTGAAACCCAAGACGAAGACGAAGTATACGAGCTTCAGTTTGGTCGCTATTTTGGCAAAGGCAAAGTTCGCTTTGGCATTCCGATTGAAGACGACTAGTCCGATAGTTCAGACGAGTCAGACGATTGCTAGAAGTTCGAGATCGCAAGTGCCATTACCATTTTTCACTTGACCTAATTAAAAAGATTTTGTGAAATCTTTACGGCGCAAAAAGCCCAGTGAACTGCGGCGTGCGAATGCATCCGCACGCCGTAATAAACGACGGTGGGATACAAAGCCCTGCCCCCCACAGAATCAAAACATATGACCTACTCTACTGACGACCTAAAACGCTTTCTCGATATTGCCACCGAGGCCGCATCCGCTGGGGGCGCGGTACTCCAGCACTACTGGGGAAATCTTTCTAACATTCAAACCAAAGGACGACCAGGCGACTTGGTCACCGAAGCTGACAAAGCAGCTGAAAAGGAAGTCCTTTCTGTGCTGCGGCTGCATCTGCCAAATCACGCTATTTTGGCAGAGGAGTCGGGCAGCATCGGTATCCAAACAGATGACTTGCTGTGGGCGGTAGATCCGCTAGATGGCACGACTAACTACACGCATCAATATGCCTTTTGTGGCTGCTCGGTCGGCCTGTTGATAGAAGGCAAGCCTGCCGTAGGCGCGATATTTGACCCAGTTCACAATGCAATGTTTCGAGCGGCTAAGGGACTAGGCGCGACCTGCAACCGTGAGCCTATTTGCGTGTCTGACGCAGCATCTTTGGCCGATAGCCTGTTGGTGACGGGCTTTGCCTACGACCGGCACGAGACCATTGATAACAACTATGCTGAATTTTGTCATCTCACTCACCTGACGCAAGGCGTACGACGAGGGGGCGCGGCTTCAATGGATTTGGCCTATGTTGCTTGCGGCAGGCTGGATGGCTACTGGGAGCGCGGACTGTCGCCCTGGGATGTCGCCGCAGGTGTGATTTTAGTAGAAGAAGCTGGGGGCAAGGTGACGGCCTACGACCAAAGCCCGTTTGAGATTGCATCGGGGCGGATACTGGCGACAAATGGAAGAATTCACACCGAACTGAGTACGACGCTCGGTCAAATAAAACCGTTTACCCGTTTTGCGCCAAAGTAAAAAGCTAGCAATAAAGTTATCGTGAAGGATGTGCTGAGTTACGAATGTCTCGGTAAACTTGCGGACGAGTAAGCAGCTATTTGCTACGTGAAAATAGTTGCGTGAAAATAGCTAAGTTCATGCCAGACCGTCTTTATGTTTCTAAACTCAATTAATCATTTTCGGGCGATCGCCATCTTGGCCATCGTGGCCGGACACTGTTTTTATTTAGTAGATGCTAGCTTCAACACATTCCCCGAACGTGTGTTTTGCAACCTTTTGACAGGTGGCACCGTGCTCTTTGTATTTATCTCTGGCTTTTTATTTCACCACATTTTTTACAAGAGATACCAGTTTAAAAAATTTATGGCCGGCAAGTTCAAAAAGGTGCTGCTACCCTATACGCTGCTCTCAATTTTACCCATTGCGATGTTGGTTTTACAGGGTGACGCCTACTACGATTTGTACGCTCCCCAGGGCAGCGGCTGGTTTAACCTATATGCTGTGCCTGCACTCAAATACTATGTCACAGGCGCATTTTTAACGGCCTACTGGTACATTCCGTTTGCAATGATTCTGTTTGTGATGTCGCCGTTGCATATAGCATTCATTCAATTCAAGCTTAAGCATCAACTGCTAATCACATTTCTTTTGTTTGTAGTCTCTCTTTTCTTGCACAGACCCTTACACGATATTTTGATTTTGCAGGCCGTAGTTTACTTTTCGCCGGTATATCTGTTTGGAATTATCTGCTCGCAACAGAAAGAGATGATTTATTCCACCCTAAAGAACAAAGAGATTTATTTATTAGTACTCGCAATCGGCGTAGCGGCCCTGCAAGCAGCATTAGGTAAAACCGGAAACTATCACAAAGCACCGATGGACTATCAGGGATTGGATTTGATGATGGTGCAAAAAATAGTGCTGTGCGTTTTCTTTATGGTGTGGCTTCATCGCTTTGAAAAGCTCGAATCAAAATTTATCAACATTCTGGCCTCTACGAGCTTTGCGATTTACTTTACGCATGGTTACTTTATCTCGTTTATTCGGCAGGTCAAGCCTTTGCTGGGTATAAACGCCATTGAGAGCCCTTGGTTGTGGTACCCACTTGTTACCGTAGGTATGATTTTGATTTGTTTGGTGTTGGCGCTAGGGTTGAAAAAGATTTTGCCTAACTACAGCCGTTACATCATTGGTTACTAAGGTTACTAATCTCATTGACTCATAACATCATGGGTTCATAAAGCTTCTCAAGCCTGTAAGAAATGGCCTTGAGAAAATTTTCCGGACAGCTGTAAGGCTTATGCTGTAATATTTTTGCTCTCTCTCCTTAAAGTGAGACCCGTAGGTTTACGCAGTATTTATGTTGCTGTTAGTTTTTGATTTTCGTTGCTTTCACTGTAAAGAAATGTATCGCAAAAAGAATTTTCTGGATTATACTTTTGCGCAACCATAGCTATCGTTACTGACGTTGTTGCCACTGACGTTATCGCCACCGAATTGCCCTAGTTATTACCATCACTCAGTTATGCGACTCGGTGGCCAGAGCTATCGGTTATCAAAACTAAACCTCCCGTCACGGTTCTCTTAATGTTTGTACCCAATGGCGTAATGATGCAGTTTTTCCACTGGTATGTACCGGCAGACGGTTCACTATGGAACGAACTGGCTGAAAAGTCGGTTGCATTAGCAAAAGCAGGCATTACCTCTGTATGGCTGCCGCCTGCTTACAAAGGAGCCGCTGGTGGCCTAGATGTGGGCTACAGCGTTTATGATCGCTATGACCTCGGCGAGTTTGACCAAAAGGGATCAGTACGGACTAAATACGGCACGCGCGATGAGTATGTAAGCGCTGTACAAAAGGCAAAGCAGTCGGGGATCGCAGTGTATGCCGATATCGTGCTAAACCATATGATGGGCGCAGACAGGCAAGAAATGTTTCTGGCAACGCCGTATGATCCCGACGATCGACATTTGGCGATTGGTGAAGCGCAGACTATTAAGAGCTGGACGCACTTTACTTTCCCAGGCCGTAACGGCAAGTATTCTGAAATGGAATGGCATTGGTGGCACTTTAATGCGACCGATCACAACGAGCACGAACCCGAAGATTTTGAAGCGGTTTACTTGTTTGACGGCAAGCGCTTTGACGATCAGGTGGATTTGGAAAAAGGTAGCTTTGATTACCTCATGGGCTGTGACCTAGATGTAAAAGACCCAGCGGTTGCTGAGGAACTCAAGCGATGGGGCGAGTGGTACGTAGATACCATCGATTTGGATGGCTTTCGGTTTGATGCGGTGAAGCATGTGCGAGCAGGCTTTTTTCCGCAGTGGCTGGATCATATCCAGCGTTATAGTGGGCGCTTTTTGTTTGCGGTGGGCGAGTATTGGTCGGGCGATATTAAGGCACTACATCGCTTTATTGACCTCACGGATGAAAAGGTGACATTGTTTGATGCGCCGCTGCATTACCACTTTCATCAGGCGAGCTTGGCGGGCGGGGCGTATGATATGCGCACTATTTTTCGCAACACGCTGGTAGAAACGCACCCTCACTTGGCGGTAACCCTCGTAGACAACCACGACTCGCAGCCTTTGCAATCACTAGAGTCTGTGGTTGAACCTTGGTTTAAACCATTAGCCTATGCGCTGATTCTGCTTCGGCAAGCGGGTTACCCTTGTGTGTTCTATGGTGACTATTACGGCGCGCACTATACGGATGTGGGGCCAGATGGCCGTGAGCATGAAATCTTTTTAGATAGCTATCAGACAATAATTGATCGGTTCTTGGCAGCGCGGCATACTTATGGGCATGGCCCCCAAATTGACTATTTTGACCATTTCAGCACAGTTGGCTGGACGCGACTAGGCACTGAAGAAAACCCAGGGGGAATGGCTGTGGTCATGAGCAATAGTGCTGCCGGGAAAAAGAAAATGAACACTGGTCAGCCGAATCGAACCTACATTGATATAACTGGGCAGATCAATGAGCCCACGGTAACTGATAGTGAAGGTTGGGCCGAATTTTGCTGTGAAGCGGGCTCGGTATCTGTCTGGGTGCCCGAGCCCGTTTTTTAATGTTTGTTCAATGTTTGTTCAATGTTTGCTCAATGTTTGTTCAATGCTTGCGTGATTGGGAGAGATTTACGAACGCGCTAATCCGAACGTACTAATTCGAACGCGCTAAATTGTCGCTGTTTTGATATTGTCGCTGTTTTGATCAGATGCGGCATCGCTGGTGATGGGGCTAGGAGAGGCTGCCCGCACAGCTCGAAACATGCCAAACCGGCACAGCCCCGCACCAAAAGCCAGCCGCATTAGGAGAAGGGTGGGCACTTCTCGGAGAGACTTGATGAAGCCAACACTACCAAATTTGACTAATCCGGCTGGACGCACAATGCCCTGCCAGATGGAATCTATCCAACTGGGGAGGGTTTGCTGAGTCCAATCGGCAGTGGTGACGCCGCCTGCTACTAATCCGGTGGCGGCTAATTCTTCAGCAAAGCCTTCAATACTGGCGAAGGCCGGGTGAGCCCATTGATCTAACAGTTGTTGCATGACCAGCCGCTCCCAGCTGTTAAGGGGGTTGTGCCGATCGTCCCGCTGGTTCCAATCAGCGACTACCAGAATGCCGCCGGGTTTGAGGACGCGTAGCATCTCCTGGGCATAGCGGGCTTTGTCAGGCATATGGGGTCCGGCTTCAATAGACCAGACAACATCGAAACTAGCATCCGGGAAAGAGAGATTCAGGGCATCATCGACTTTGAATTGGGCATTGACATTGGCGGGAGTGAGCGCTTGGGCTCGCTGCACCTGTTGGGGGCTAATGGTGATGCCTGTTACGGCAAAGTTATAATCTCGGGCCAGAATGCGGCTGCTGCCGCCGATGCCACAGCCGACATCTAATACCGTTGTGCCGGGTGCAAGTGCATCTAGGCCGCCCCAACGCACCATTTCATGAACAAAGTCATGCTTGGCTTTCTTAAAATTTTTGCGTCGGGGTGGCGATCCATAGTGGCCCAGGTGGATATGTTCTCCCCAGTAAAATTCCAAAATGCCGTCTTGAGTCCAGCTGTCGTAGGACTGGGCAACAGAGGATGCGGATTCGTACTTACGGGCGGTCAGCAAGTAAATGGCAAGGCTTAGTAGCAGCAGGAGCAGGAACAGGCCAAAGCCCAAAAGCAAGAGGTTCATCACAGTCTCAGGTTGTTTTTCGTGAACTAGGGTTTGCAAGGTGTCAAAGCAACATTAATGCTGATCTTCGACATTGTTACACTTTCCTAGAAAACTTGGTTTGAAGACGAACTTCTGGTAATGGTTGAGAACCTATTGGTAGCAATTGGTTTGATGCGATCGCGCGGGTAATAATTGGCTTGATGCGATCGCTCAATGCTGTATTCCAGTGCCCTAAATCAGGCTCATCGCGGCTTGATTGAGGCGAAAATCAACATAGTGTTTCCCACGCTTGATGGCCTCTTCTCTTGTTAGCGCACAGGGAACCGCTACTGCGCAGCCATCCTTATGATTTGCCCAAACAGTATATAGAACTTGACCATCTTCTTCACTTTGGTCAACCTCTAGTCGCCATCCCCGATAAGTAAATGACCAGATGATGTGAGGGAAATCAGGATTCAGAATCATGGTTGGTTTAAATATGGTTGGGTTAGATCCGGACAAATAAGGGATTCGCGTTCAATAAAAATACCGGGGGTGGTAAAACTTATTGCACTGAGCACAGCACTGCTGAGCGTCTGCTGAGCGTCTGCTGAGCGTCTCTGTCGGTAGGGTATTGAGTTGTAATGAACAGTGGCTATCCAAAAAAGCTCTGCCTCAGTGAGACAAAGCTATGCGGTCAGGCTTCAAGCTCCATGGAAAAAGTGGAACTAACCGAGTTAGTTGAAGCAATAAATAGATGCAGCAGTGAACAGGATCAGGATTGCTTAAGCAGCTGCCAGGTTTTGGGCAGCAAAATCCCAATTTGCCAGATTGCTTAAGAAGGCTCCCATATAGTCGGGTCGCTTGTTTTGGTAATCCAAGTAGTAGGCATGTTCCCAAACATCCATCGTCAGCAAGGGCACCTGCCCACTCGTAAGAGGGTTATCGGCATTTGGGGTTTTCGTTACCTTAAGGGTGCCATTATCTAGCACTAACCAGGCCCAACCACTGCCAAACTGAGTTGCTCCGGCATTTTTGAAGGCTTCTGCAAATTTTTCAAAGCTACCAAAATCGGTGTCAATTTTCTTTGCCAAATCACCAGCAGGCATCCCGCCACCATTTGGCTTCATGCTGTTCCAATAAAAGGTGTGGTTCCAGGCTTGAGCCGCATTATTAAACACCCCAGTTTTTTCAGGATTGCTTGCGATCGCTTTAATCACCGTTTCAATAGGCTGGCTATCTAAGTCAGTCCCTTCAACAGCAGCATTGAAGTTGTTGACATAAGCAGCATGGTGCTTGTCATGGTGAAACTCTAAGGTGCTCTCTGAAATATAAGGTTCAAGCGCAGTGTAGTCGTAAGGCAAGGTTGGAAGCTCGTAAGACATAAGTTTTGAGTACCCTCTCAATAAACACGATAGGCGTGAGTGGGCTGAGCGCTATAACAACGAAAAAGGGAGGATGTAATTTGCATCACATTCACCGTGCTAAACCCTTTTGAAGGCACAACTTGGACCCAGCCATTCATCCCTCAACAAGCTATCAAACTTCTCCGTGAGATTCTATGCCCCCACGGGGCATGCCAATTCCAGTGTTGCAGGCGGTTTTGCCTTACGAAGCCGTTTGGATAAAAAGCCAACAGCTAAATTGTCAATGTATTGCAATATTTATTTACATTATGTTATATTTATACAACAAGCAAAGAAAAACCTACGACATCCAGTCCTATGACATCTAGCCCTATAGCATCTAGCCCCATAACATCTAGTCCCACAACATCTCGTGGATACATCATCGAAGAGAGCGGCAGCCTAAACAACTTTGCTATAGAGCCTGAAGTTTATGTGGACGATATCCAGCAGTTCGGCTTTAACCATTACGCTGAACTCATTAACGGTCGTCTGGCCATGATGGGTTTTATTTCAGCAATCGCCTTTGAACTAATCACTGGTCAGGGAATTGTGACCTGGCTAGTCAATTTATAGGGCGGTTTGTGATTTAACCGCAGTGCTTTCCACCTGTACACTCAATATCTCAATATATAGAGAGAGACCCAAAATGAAAAACGATTTTGATTTTTCCAACAATGACTTATTTGGGCCAGTTGTATTCCGCCCTGCATTCAACGGTGCCTCGCCCATCAACGCCAATCAGGCATGGTCTTTGTTCTTTACTGCTGGTCAGGAAGATAAGGGACTAGGTTTCAACAAAGAAACTGGACGCCTGTTTACTAATTTGTTGCTCGCTATTGTAGTGACGGGTGCCCTTGGCGCTGCGGTGTTCACCAGCATTAGCTAGGATAACCCCGGCGATGTCAGTGCTTTTGCTCCTGAATATTTGCATATTCCTATCCCCCCCATATGGATGTTGCAATCGGTTAGGGTTTGCTATTCTCCTATGAGATTAAAACTGAGATTAAAACGAGGGGCTCCTGGGCTCAATCGTTCTGATTTCTAACCCATGGGAATGGAGTTTGAAGCAGTATGACAGCAGAAGAACTTTTACAACGCTATCAAGCCGGAGAGCGAGATTTTCGTGGAGTCAGGCTGAGGGGCATTTTTTTGCGAGACGAGTGCTTACGTGGCATTGACCTGAGCTGTGCCGATCTGCGGGGCGCTTCGCTGATGGGGGTAAACCTCAGTCAGTCCAATTTAAAACGGGCAGATTTTAGCGGTGCGTTTTTAATTTTGGCAAGGGTACGTGAGTCTGATTTGAGTCAGGCAAACTTTTCTAGCGCTTTTTTGATTCGAACTGACCTCCAGCACAGTTGTTTGGAGCAGGCCAATTTAACATCGGCCAACATGCTTCGAGCTAACCTAGAGGGGGTAACAGGGTTACACACGGCGCTGCTTACCAAAACGATATTACAGCTAGCTTTAACTCAACAATCAGGATTCACCCCCCTTGCCTGGAATGCTAAGCAGCCCAAGCAATCCCTTTTAATGCGCTTGCCAAAACGCCACATGCAGAATCAGCCAATACTGCCGATTAGACCTTTTACGACGTCGTTGCCTCACTCATTGTTTGAATGGACAAAGCATGTTCAAAAGCACTTTCAGCAGGGAACAGTTCGCTCCCTGGAAGGGGTAAAGCCATCAATGAGGCATTGAGCGACTCAATAAATTCACTCAATTGAGCGAAATGTTGTCTATGTAACTGAAAACTCCAAACGATTTGTGTTAAATTTTGTAAAGATTAGTTTCAATATCTACGCTTTTAGCTTTTAGGAATACTCACCATGGAAAATCAAGACAGTAAATTTGGATTCGTTGGCTTTGCTGAAACCTGGAACGGTCGTTTGGCAATGTTGGGCTTTGTGATTGGGCTCGCTACTGAGTTCCTGACTGGGCAGAGCATTTTATCCCAAATTGGTTTGATGTAGGTTTGCGATGCCACAATTGTATAACCCACTAGTCCCTTATAAATAGTTGCTTATAACCAGAGTAGGTTCGCTTACTCTGGTTTTGTTGTTTTTTTGATACGGCGGTTGTTTCTTTGATACGGCGGTTGTTGTTGGATCAACTTTAAGGCCAACGGTTGGGAAGAGTGTTTGGTTTCTATTTGGGGAGGAGTATGTTCCTATCGTTTAGAAATGCGAGTTGTTGGTAGAGCATCCTAATGGCAGGAACCTGAATATTGAGCCTATCGGCAACTTGCAGGGGGTTGCCCAAGATGGCATTTAGTTCGAGCGATCGCCCCTCGTCGTAGTCAATTTTCATGCTGGTGCGATAGGGCGACATTTGCTCAGTTTGGGTGAGCATTTGGTTGATAACTTCCGGCGGCAAGGTGCGCTCACTATTTGGCGATACAGAACTGGGCGATACAGAACTGGGCGATACAGACTTTCCCCAGGCGTTGGCAAGCATCACAACTTCTTGCATCAGAACCGTAATCAACTGCCTTACCTCCTGATGGGCCATCATTTCTTCTGTAGTTGCATTGAGTACCACCGAGAGGCCGTTGTAGGGCACGTTCCATACCAGCTTTCGCCAGCGAGCCATGGGTAGATCATCTGTCATATCGATGGCAATCTTAGCGCGGGTAAAATCGGCGGCAATTCTTTGCATTAAAGGCGTGGGCGGGCATCGCTGATGTTGCCGCTGATGTGCACCTAAAAGCACTTTGCCATAGTCGAGATGCCGAATGTGACCCGGCCCCACTTTGTTGGAACAAATGAAGCAAAGGCCCCCTAGAATTGTTGTTTGGGAAGCTGTTGTTTGGACGTCTGTTGATTGAGGACTGGTTGATCGAGAGCTGGTTGATTGAGAGCTGGTTGCTTCAATCTGTTGAACAATATCAGCTTCTACGCCTAGCCCGTTTTGCAAAGAGAGAATTGCGCCGTTGGATTTGATTTTTGGCAGCAAGTTTTTGAGCAGATGATTTTGGGTGGTTTTAAGCGCGACAACGACAACATCGACCGGGGGAATATCTTCAGCGTTTAGGTAGGCGTTTACCTTTGGTAGGGTGAAGTCGCCATCTGTGGAGTCTATTTTAATGCCGCGATCGCGCACCTGTTCGTAATCGCTTCGCAGCAAAAAATGTACTTGAGCGCCCGCCTGTTGAAGACGCGCACCGTAGTAGCCACCGATTGCTCCGGTTCCAATAATGGCATAGCTGAGAGGCATGGATGAAAAAGTGATTTGCGAATATTTGCGAAGAAAACTAAATTCTATCTAAAGATATACAGGTTATCCTGACGGGAGGTCGAGTCTTTCCTCCATAGTGAAATAACTTCATAGTGAAATAACTCCATAGTGAAATAAACAGATGGCTAAGAGCAATGACAACGGCTCGTGACTTTTCTGAGCAAAATTTGCGTGGGCGCTCCTTTAAAGGACAAGATCTGAGCGGAGCGAATTTTAGAGGGGCTCAGCTGCAAGGCGCTAACTTTGCCGGTGCGCGATTAGTAGGGGCTTCGCTGGTAGGGGCAAAAGCGGGCTCTAACCGTTGGGCGCTGACGGGCGTGATCTTCGTTCTCATAATAGTGGGGCTCAATATCGGGTTTAGCGGCGTTATGGCAGGGGCAACGGTGACCCCCGACCAGCTGGTGAGAGAAGGCTGGATTGAAGCGATTGTCATTTTTCCTATTTTGTTCGTTTTTTTGGTGAGTCTGTTTGGTCATGGCCCTGCGATGGCCTTACTGACGACTTCTCTACTGGTGTTTGTCGGCTGGGTCGGCTTTTTGATTCCGGAGTCTTTGTTTCACGGGAGCGTGTTTGAAACAATTTGGGGCGAGCAGCCTTCTATTTCGGCAGAAGTCGGATCGGTGGGGATTCAAACCTGGGCGGGGCTGATTATTAATGTGTTTTTATGCGGCACTTTGCTCGCTGGATTGCGCTGTAAGGGCGCTGTGCAGCGTCAATGGAGCTACGGCGAAGCGCTGTTGGCAGGTGTGGTGCTGTTGGGCAGTATTCCAGGCCTGATGGACTTTGGCAGTGTGCTCTCTAAGGCAGTGGTTGTCGCAACCAGCGGCGCTATTTTTGCGGCCAGCGTTTATGTAATGCGGCAAAGTTTGGCGGAGCAGCCTCGATTTTTGCTGTTGCGGCAGGTGGCTCTCGCACTGGCGACTTGGGGCGGAACTCGCTTTAACGGCGCTGATTTGAGCGGTGCTAATTTTGCTAAGGCTCAGCTGAACTGCGCTGATTTTCAAGGGGCTAGGTTGAGTAGAACGCAGTTTCATCAAGCCAGAGCGCTGGATTTGGCTCGTGCTGATCAGGCACTGTTGCGCGATCGCTCGGTTCGTCATCTGCTGGTCACGCATCGCGGTCAGTCTCGGTCTTATCAGCGGGCCGATCTTCGGGATGCTTATTTGGCCTATGCCGACTTGAGCCGGGCTAATCTGACCGGCGCAAACTTAAGTGGGGCTGATTTAACGGGCGCTCAGTTGGAAGAGGCGAATCTTTCTCAGGTTATTGCGCTGGGCACTTGTTTTACACTTAGCCACCTAACCGGAACCTGTTTAGCCGGATGGCATATCGATATGTCAACCGATCTTAGAGGGGTGGATTGTAAATATGTTTACTTGCTGAGTGGTGCAGCCGAACTCCAGGAAAGACGACCTAATAACGGAGAGTTTGGGCCAGGAGAATTTGCCAAACTCTTTCAAGAAGCGCTAAATACCGTTGATTTAATCTTTCGCAATGGGCTAGATTTTTCAGCCTTTTTAGCTGCGTTTAAGCAGGTGCAGACCGATCATAACGGCCATGACTTGTCCATTCGCAGCATTGAAAATAAAGGCGATGGTATGGTGCTCGTTAAAGTGGAAGTGCCTGAATCTGCCGATCGAGCGCAGCTACATCAAGAACTTAGCGAGGGCTATGCCGTGGCGCTAAGGGCATTAGAGTCTCGCTATCGCGCTGAGCTAGCCGCTAAAGATGAACAGATTGAAATTTATCGCCGCCACCAGCAAGATCTTAAAGAACTCACTCAGCTGCTCAGTCCTGCGCTGAGCGCTTCGAGCGCCCGTAGTCGGCTGCATCAGACGCACGATGATCCCAATAGTTTGGGCAAAAGAGTTGTTCTTAAACTAGGCGTGACCCGGCAGCAGTCGCTTCACGAGGGGACAAATGCGGGGGCAAATACCCTGTCAGCGACCTTGCCAGTCACTTTACAGATTGGGTTAGAAGGCGCACTACCTTATGCAGAGATCACCGGACGGCTGCCGAGCTACGACAAAATTCGAGCTAGCTATGACCGTTGGCAGCAAACCTATCAAGAAATCACCCACTGTGTAGGCAATGATCCTCGGATCAAAGCACCGCTTGTTCAGCTTACCAACGTTAGCTATCAAGAAATCTTTGATCCTTGTATGCAAGCTGCGCACAGCCTCCAGGTTGATATTAACCAATGGCTAAACTCTGAGGCTTTTCGTCCGGTGAAGGAACAGCTTTTAGAGCAGCTTCAACCCACTGATTCGATTCGATTTTTTTTGCAAACGGACGATTTATTGCTCAGACAACTGCCGTTTCATTTGTGGGACTGGTTTGATCGCTATCCTAAGGCTGAGCTGATTGTGAGCGAACCGACCTACCGGCAAATGCCCGCTGTGAGTCAGGGCTCAGGAGAAGTGCGGATTTTGTCTGTTTTGGGCGATCGCACCGGCATTGATATCGAAAGCGATCAGGCACTGCTAGAATCACTCCCTGATGTATACCTTCGGCTACTCAGTGAGCCCAATCAGCAACAGGTTACCGATCAGCTCTGGGAAGTGCCTTGGGATATTCTCTTCTTTGCGGGTCACAGCGAGGCACCCAACGGTGAAAACACACCGGGGCAAATTCGGCTGAATGCCCAGGAGAGTTTGAGTTTAGGTGATCTTAAATACGGCCTGCGTAAGGCCACAGCGCGAGGACTTAAGCTGGCTATTTTCAATACCTGTGACGGTATGGGGCTGCTACAGAACCTACATGATTTGCCGATTCCACCAGTAATTGTCATGCGTTATCCGGTGCCTGATCGGGTGGCGCAGATATTTTTGAAGAATTTTTTACTCGCCTTCTCAGAAGGACTGCCGTTGCATCAGGCGGTTCGCGAAGCGCGAGAAAAACTGCAAGGTATAGAGTCTCAGTTTCCTTGTGCTACCTGGCTGCCGGTGGTGTGTCAAAATCCGGCGTCGCCGCCACTCACTTGGGAAGATTTGTATTTGGATTAAATATTTGGATTAAATATTTGGATTACAGCTGAGAAATGGCCCATTGAGCCCGAGCCTTTACCGCAGGGGTCTCGTCTACGCAGGCGCGATCGCCCAATCCCGCCAAAATCGGCTCTGCTAAACTTGCAAATCCGGCCTGTGCCGCTGCCATCGCTACGCCCTGCAACCCAACGACTGCCGCATAGCGCACCACCCATTCCGGATCTTGCTTCACAATTTCTAGCAGCACATCGCGAGCTTTTATTTGAGCGGCAGGTCGTTCATCAGGCGGCAGTTTTTCCCACTGAATGGTTCCTAGCCCTTTAGCCGCTGCCCGCCGAACGCTGAGCGAAAAGTCTTCAGAAGCTGTTGTCAAAATAAGGTCTAATCCGCGCGGATCGCCGATTCCTGCGAGCACACGCAGCGCCCAAGCCCTTGCCCCATAGTTATAGCCATCTATCTGACTCAGCAGTGCCGAGGCCGCTGGCGTACCAATTTTAATCAAGCCCTCTACGGCAGCTACAGCAGCACCCGGATTGTTGTATCCCAGGACGCGAATGAGCATGTCAATGGCGCCTTCATCTTGTAATTCAGCTAGCGCTTCAACGGCGCTGAACATGGTCTGAGCTGAGTCGGCCACCTCAACGGCATGAAGTCTCTCTTGTAGCTGAAAAGCCTGTAATGAAGCAGATGTGGGGGTCAAGTCGGTCATATCCTAAACTAAATTAAGTCTATCTACTATCTATTTAAGAAAAACTATCTATATCTAAGAGAAACTATTTGTTAAGAGGGATTATCTATTTAAGAGAGATTCCTTTTAGAAATATATCTATCAGAAATGGATCTAAGTAGGCTGGCATAGTTAAATCGTAGATACTGCATTGCCCCCTATAGAAATGTAAGATTTATCCCTTGAGTCAATAATGGGTTTCCCCAAGTTTGGGGGCTCTGAGTCCGGCTTCCCCCAAACTTGGGGGACTGAGGGGGCAATGCAGTGATTCTGTTTCATCTTTAATTTGATTAATCTGGGTTACTTATCAGAAATGGATCTATCAGAAATGCACTTATAAGAGAGAATCCATCAGCGCCATTACGCGACAGGTTTCTTCAGAGATCAGCTCATTTTCCTGTTGAATTTGTTGTTCTAAGACGCCCTTGAGCGAAATTAATTTAATGCTGTTTTCAGCCAGTGTCTCGGCAATGGCGGTGGCGGCGGGTAAGTAGCCAATTTCGCCTAGGTCTAACAGGGCAGAGCGTCTCAGCTGTAAGTCTTTGCAGCTAAGCGTTTCAATGAGCGATCGCGTATACTCATCCTTGCCCGTCAGCTGGTACATCGCTCGTGCCGCCGCATTTTTTACCTGCGGCACCTGATGTCGCAAAAAAGGCTCCACTATCGCTACAGTCTCGTCGCTGCCCAAATCGCCTAGTGCTTCTAAAATGGCATTGTAAGGCTGTACTAAATGCGGCTTGCCGGGCACTTCTACGGCTGCTTCCACACCGCCTGCTAGCAATGCTACGAGTGGTTCAACACTTTCTTTTGCGTTTAAAGTTTGCAATGACTGAGCGGCAGCCTCACGCACATAATAATCAGAACAATCCAGACAGTCTATTAAAGCTGGGATGACGCTAGGGTCGCCCACTTTACCCAAAGCTCTGGCCGCATTGCGACGGAGCGGAAAGCCACCGTCGGTATCTCTGTTTCCCTCGTCTTTCAACGCCGTTAGTAAAGCCGAAATAGCTTCTGGCTCGCGCACGCCAAAGCGCCCTAGCCACCAGGCTGCATAGTAGCGATCGCCATTGTCTTCAGTTTGCTGTAGGTTTGCGATCGCCTGCGTTACGGTCAACTGCGGCGCACCTGCTTCTTGTCCTAATTGAGCATCCATCGTTGTTTTAAAGATCCTACCTAAAAGACCCCACCTAAAAGATCCTACCTAAAAGACCTCACCCAAAGCCCTCGTCAATCTCTCTCACTAGCCCTTCTCACCAATACCCACAAACAGCAAACCCAGAGAAACAGACAACCACTAGACGCTTCCAGTAATCGTATATCTCTCTGGGTGATAAATTGAGGTCTAACCACCTGCTATGTAAGCTTAAAAGCCTAATCTCAGAGGCAAGAACGCCAATTTAGCTAAGTTAGCTGAGGACGTTGATTGCGTAGTTGATGTAGGTATTGGCTTCAGTTGCAGGGTCGCCACTCAAACCGTGGTTAGCCTTGATGTACTTAAGCGCTTCTACATACCAGCTAGGAGCTAGGTCAAAGGTCTTGTTGATTTCAGCAAGGCCAGAAACCAGGTAGTCATCCATGGGGCCAGTACCGCCCACAATTAGGCAGTAAGTGATCATGCGCATGTAGTAGCCGATGTCACGAACGCATTTGTCCTTACCACGTTGGTCAGCAGCGTACTGAGGGCCCTGCATTTGAGTGGTGTAAGGGAATTTGTTGTAAACAGCTTGAGCAGCACCATTAGCCAAGCTATCAGCATTGGCAGTGAGCTTACGAGCAGCTTCTAGGCTAGCTTTCGCTTGATTAAAACGACCAAATGCAACCTGCATCTCAGTCGAGCTAAGGAAACGGCCCTGAGAATCAGCAGCTGAAACTGCTTCGGTCAGAGGAGTTTTCATCGTTAAGGATCTCCTAAAATGAGTTTTCTACAATTTTTTTGTCCAAATCTAGGTTCTAAGGCTGAAGATCTCAATCTCTAAAGATCTACAACTTTAGGCACCTACTCCAGACTTTGGAAAGCTAGACTAAGCGACAGCTGCTGCTGCGCGGTCGAAGTAACCACTGATTTCAGCAATCAGGCTGCTGCAATCGCCGTTGGTTACACTGCTGTTGTCGCTTACAATTGCGATCGCAGCTTGCTTCATTTTCTCAACGCCAGCTGCTACAGAAGCACCGGGCGTACCCAACGCAACGTAAGTCTCACGCAAGCCGTTCAAGCAACGGTCGTCTAGAACGCTAGCATCGCCAGAGAACGCAGCGTAGGTAACATAGCGCAAGATGATTTCCATGTCGCGAAGGCAAGCAGCCATGCGACGGGAAGTGTAAGCGTTTCCACCGGGTTGGATCAGCTGAGGCTGCTCGGCGAACAAAGAACGAGCGGCATTGGCAACAATCGCAGAAGCGTTGCTGGTGATACCGTTAACTGCGTCCATTCTTTTGTTGCCATCGGCAACCATTTTGTCTAGCGCGTCTAGCTGAGATGCACTGAGGTACTCACCTCGTGTATCTGCTTGGGAGACTACTTTTGCAAACGCATCAAACATAGATCCGAATTCTCCTAATATTTGACATTCGAAGCAGGGCTAAGCTGACTGCTCCTACCTATAAAAGGGTAAAACGGATAGGCTGAGTATCTAAGAAAGTTCAAGAAAGTTCATAAACCTATCTGTCACTCCCAACCTTATGCCAGCTCGTCCTTAGGCAGCTTTCAAGCCTTTTGAATGGCGGTGATTTTAGATCGTTTTGCCAATGAATTGCAGTGGATTGCCGCGATAACGTTACAAACATTAAAATTGCTTAACCCCTCACATGCTCAGTGAAGTCTCTCGTGGAGTCTCTAGTGCGGTCTCTAGCGGAGCGTTGCCGTTGTGGCCAGAGATGGCGGAGTTTGGATCACCAGAGTTTGGATCACCAGAGTTTGGATCATTAATGATCAGGCGAGGTGTGTCTAGACGCGTGTTTCTAAATACTGTCCAATCATGATTTCTTCGCCTGCACGAGAGATGATGGTTTGACGGGTGCGATAGTTCTCACCGATGAGTTTTAGCTCTTCTTCAAAGGCGGAGCCGTTGTATTCGGTGCGCAGTACCATGGTGCGATCGCTGGTGAATTTGTAGCGGGCGGTGACGGGCTTGGGGGTGGCAAATCCGCGATCGCGATACATCACATCCCCTATAATGCCAAACACAGTCGTACCGATCGATGGCTTTCGACTGGGCGTAATATAGTTGCTTTTCCAGTTGACCTTAGCGCCAAATAGCATCGGTTCAGCCAGTTCGTGACGTTTGCCTAACTCAACTAGCTCCGCATGGTCACGTTCTAAAAACTGAACCGTAATGTCGCTGACGACTTCTTGCGTGTCGCCACTCGCTAGGGTGTAGTAGCGACGGCGGGAGCACCAGTTGCCGTCCGACTGCCGAAAAAAGGCGATCGCCTGAGTTTCTATTTGGCTCGGAGTCTGACTTTGAGTCTGACTCTGAAGGGTTGAAGTTGTAGGCATTGTCATTGCGGGCTCTCCTCAAGTTAGGCAAAAATCAGACTTAGACAAAAATCAGTCAAATTGGGTTGGCGTTCATCTGCAAAAACATATGAATGCCAAAAATTTCCTGAAACGAAATATTTATTTACATTTATCAGGATAGTTTATTTAGACATGGCCAGCAATTCCTCTGCGGTATCAATCGCCACGATTTTCCTGAGCTAGGGTCTTTCTTTATGATGATTACTCGGCTTGAGCGCTTTTGCCGCCTCTATCACTAGAGTCAGGACACTGGAGTTAGGACGCTGGAGTTAGGACACAACCACATGAGTGAGTGAGTGAAAGACGCTGCTCTCAGGTTTTCCCGCTGTTGTGAGGTGTGCTGCTGAGCGCTCGGTCTTTGTGTACAACCTAAACGCAACAACCTAAACGCAACAAAAGGCCTGAACGCAACACAGGGCGAAGTCGTTCTGACAGCGAGATTAGACGTAATGTAATACTCCCCGTTGGGCGCACGTTGATCCTTTAGAATTTTGATTAGCAATTTTAGTTTTCTCTTGCTCACCTATGGCTTATTCAACCGATGTGGTAAAGCTGACAAAATGGATGGCTGCTGACTTTAGCAATCAGCCCCAAGCCTTTGAAAACCCGCCTTTTTTTGCGCATATCAAAGTGTGTATGCGACCTTTGCCAAAGGGGTTTCAGTCAGGAATTAGTTTGTACTTGGAGCAGGCCTACGACTATCAGCTGCATTTGCCCTATCGGGTGCGGGTATTGCACTTTATTCAGCGGGAAAACGATGTGCTGCTAGAGAACTATAAGGTGAAGAACGAAGAGACTTTTCGGGGAGCCGCCCGCGACCGGCAAAAACTCCTCACGCTCACGCCGAATGACTTAGAGACGATGGATGGTTGCGATATATTGGTGAACTGGACGGGCGATAGCTTTGTCGGCAAGGTAGAACCCGGCAAGAAATGTATGGTAGTGCGCAATGGCCTCAACACCTATTTAGACAATGAGTTCATCGTCACCGCCGACCATATGACCAGCTACGACCGTGGCCGCGATCCAGAAACAGACGAATTGCTTTGGGGTTCCGTGGCAGGCCCTTTTGAATTCGAGAAGGTCAGTCGATTTGAGCACGAGATTGAACTCTAGCGCCCGTGTTTAGGGTTTGTGCGTTAGATGCGCTTTGCCTATGTAACGGATTGTTGCTTTGTCCTTGAGAAAGCGGACTCAATCACGCTTCATCTTTTAACCTATATTCACTGGCATAAATGCCACCTGCTGTATTACCAAGAAGGAGAGCTTTGATGCTTGACGCTTCCGCTAAAGCCTTTGTCACGGCTAACACCCAAACTGCTACTGTCGGTGATGGCAAAGCTAATGCAGCTGCATGTTTTTACGGTTCGGCTGACTCGCAAACCGTTCAGGATGGCTTGCAGCGTGCGGCTGCCCGCCTAGAAGCCGCTGAAAAGCTCAACGCCGGTATCGACAAAGTCGCTCAAGAAGCTTACGACGCTGCGTTCAAGAAATATCCTTACCTTAAGAATGATGCAAAGAATGGTGTAAAAAACAACGGTGAAGCTGGCGGCAGCCCAGCTAAGCAAGATAAGTGCCTCCGCGACATCAAGCACTATCTGCGCCTAATCAACTACAGCTTGGTCGTAGGTGGCACCAGCCCTTTAGATGAGTGGGGTATTGCGGGCGTGCGTGAAGTGTACCGTTCTTTAAACCTGCCGACAGCGCCTTATGTCGCGGCTATGCAGTACACGCGCGATCGCGCCTACGCGCCTAGTGACATGTCTCCTCAGGCACTCGCCGAGTTCCGCGCTCTGCTCGACTATGTGATTGACTCTCTTTCCTAAGTGAGTTGTTGTTCAGCCGATGTATGGTTCAGCGCATGTAATCTCTGAACGATGGAAATGATAGAAATGAAGGGCTTTTGGCTAACACCTTGTTTGACAAGGCTTGCCGGGAGTCCTTTTTGGTTTGTTTTAGAAAAATCTGCATGACTTATTACAGTTGGATAGAGAGCCCTTTAGTGCCGTTGATGCTGACGGCAGGGAGAGATCTCTGCCTCACAGGTCTCTATCTAAAAGGCCAAAAGCACTTTCCACAACCCACCCCAGACTGGCAAGAATCAACAGACTTAGACATTTTCAACGAAACTCAAAAGCAGCTCATTGAATACTTTGCGCATCAGCGCCAATGCTTTGATTTACCCATAAATCCGCATGGTACAGACTTTCAAAAGCAGGTTTGGCAACGGTTGCCCCATATCCCCTTTGGAAAAACAATTTCTTACGGTGAGCTGGCTCAACAAATTGGCCAACCAGGTGCGGCGCGGGCGGTGGGTGCTGCCAATGGACGAAATCCGCTCTCTATTATTGTGCCTTGTCATCGGGTGATTGCTAGGAATGGCAAGCTCACAGGATATGCAGGCGGGTTGGATCAAAAGCAGTGGCTGCTAGCTCATGAGGCAAGGCTAGATTGATTGGCATGCGAAAGCACCTAAAAAGCACCCAAAAAGCCCCTAAAAAGAACCTAAAAAGCATCTAATACGCTGCATAATAGGCCGCTGATTGCGTATTCTTTTGATCTTTTCCACGCTGCTAATGCAATCCTGCTAAAGGTAATCGATAGGCTGATCGCTCAAACTCGTTATCTCTGTTCACTGACTACTTTTGCTGGCATCTGGCCCCATGAACAATCGTTTTTCGCGTCTGTTTAATCTCACTGAAGCGCAGGCCATTGAAATACTAGATGCCCCTGCAGCTGACTCAGATGAAGCATCTGGCCGGTACATCGCTGCGTCTCACTTGGTGAATTTTGACACGGAAGCTGTGATCGCGGCGCTAGTACGAGCGGTGCAAAAAGCAGATGATGACTTAGATAATCGGATTGTGCGGCGCAAAGCAGTAGAAAGCTTGGGTCGGTTAAAGGTGAAAGCAGCGCTGCCCATTATTGCAAGCTGCCTGATGGATGAAGACAGCTACCTGGTTGAAAATGCTGCCTGGGCGATTGGCGAAATTGGGCAGGCGATCAGCCTAGTAGATCCTGCCATTTTAGAGAAGTTGGCACAGCAGTTAGATCGCCCTGGCCAAAGCTATCGGACGATTATTCACAGCTTGGCAGCGCTGGGCTACGAGCCTGCTGCCGACCGCATCGCCAAATTTACAGCAAGTGACCAGGCTCCCATTGCCAGTGCGGCGCTCTCCGCGATGTATCGCTTAAAAGGAGACGACAAAGCAATACCTCAAGTAATCCAGTTTTTACAAAGCCTAGATGTGAATGCACGCCGGGGCAGCATTCAAGATCTGATTGATGCCAACTACTATCGAGCGATTCCCCATATTGCGCAATGTCCGGTATCGAGCGTGTTTCGGCTGCGCGGCATTCGGCTACTGGCCAAAGCGGGAATGGACGAAGGCAAGCTCACCTTTGCTCAGGTGCAGCCGCTGCTCGAAAAGGTCATTTGCGATCATCCCAACGATGTCGCCCTCATTCATCACTATGATCAGCCGCTAGCGGTAAAGACTCTGGTGCAGGATCTGTATGGCACAGACTTTGGCCGCTGCTACCTGGCCAGCAAAACGCTAATAGATGACTTACCCGATCAGGCCCCAGCGGCAATGCTCGAAAGCTACGAATCCGAGGGCTATAACGACTATGGTGCGCACTACCATCTGATGCGGCTATTTGGCTGGCTCAAGGTAACCGCCGCTTATGATCTACTCATTGGTGCGCTAAATAACAAGGCACCTCAATTTCAAAAGTCTCGGATGGCGGCTGCGATCGCCCTAGGCGAACTGGGCGAAAAGCGAGCGATCACCGAACTAAGATCCGCCCTATCTGTTCCCATTTGGAGCTTGCAGTATGCGGCCATTTTGGCCTTGAGCAAACTAGGCGAAGCTAATATTGTCAGCTACCTGACGACCGAGCCTTCCGACTGGCTAGTCCAAGAAAAACTTAAAACGTTATAACGCTACATTACGTCAAACAACATCGTGCGCACATAGCAATCGGCCCATTCTTTACCAAAGGCGTTCTCCAACACCCGCCGAGTTTTGTCATTTTTTTGCTGCTGCGAGCAGTAATAACGCTGTCCGGTAATAATGGCTTCTTCTTCTAGGCTACTAACGGGTAACGCCTCGCTCGCTAGCTGGCAGTGAATAGAAAGGTATTGAGCGACCTGATCTAAAAAGGCATCCTCTTCCTCAGGCGTGACCGGACGAACAAAGAGACAAAATTTAGAGAAAATTTGGCCCCAAGCGGGCAGCTCGCGAGGTTGGCTGAATGAAACAGACGGCAACTGGCTCAGCTGCTCTTCGTACTTAGGCGGTAAAGATCTATCCTGCATAACCGGCGATAAATCCACAATTGCTGCGCTGATTTTTCCCCGGCCCGCCACAATATCAATGCCGAGTATGGGTAAGTGATAGTTGGGTCGAGGAAACATCACACAGTGAAGAATATCCAGGCTTTTGCCAACTTGGGCTAGCTCTAAATGCAGTTTGCGAAACTGAGTCGTTTGGTGGCAGTAGTTTTGAATCGTTAAGCGCTCGCCTTCTAGCGAACCTTCTACATAGCCCAAGTCGCTAGGTGTTGCGTAGTCGGAGAGTACCAGCTCGCTGTGCCAGATACTTTCAATAGTATTCGCTAGCTTGCGAATGGTTGAATGTTGCTGTTCGCGTAGGGAGCTGCGCAATTGTTGACCCATCTGTAATTTCAAAAGCCTTAGTATTCAAACAAAGGTATCTAAGTAAAGGTATCTCAGCAAAGGTATTCAAATAAAGGTATTCAAATAAAAGTATTTAAACAGAACCTTCGTCTTAGCCCTTCAGTTTCTTCAGTTTTAGTTTAAGACTTTATTACCGTCCCTCTTAAAGCCAGATCAGCAAGCCAGATCAGCAAGCCAGATCAGCAAGCCAGATCAGCCAATTGCCGACCAAACGCTACCAGCCAAACGCTACCAGCCAAACGAGGAGTGCTGCGAGCCGACGGCAAAGGCTTCGCGAGCAGCGGCATCATCTTTTTCCTTTTCAAGGACAGTTTCTACCCGCGACTCCGCACAAAAAGAAGCAGTACTCAGGCCGCCAAAGCGCTTGACCACGCTCGTGCGCATTCGTAAGTCAGGGCTGGGAAACCAAAACCGTTCGATAGAGCTCATCGTTTCGTACTCGGTCGTGAGTACCAGCCCATTTTCCGAGTCCATTTCGTAGCGACCAATCACAGGCACAATCTCGGCATAGCCCCGCTCGCGTAGCAAGTTGCCAGTCTGAGGGTTATCTGCATCTGGAACCAGGGCAAAAACGGTCTCACCCTTATGGTCTTCGCCTTCTTTATCCCAGGCCATTTCACCATTCCATTGCACGTAAGCGCCGCCTACTGCGGTAGCAGGATCAACCTCATGCATTTTGCAAATTTCGATGACCTTTTCATGATCGGCGCTCAGCGCTTCTACCAAAATTCTAGAGCCGCCTAGTTCTGCTCGCCGAAAAGGGAGGTGATGAGTTGTTCGCTGAGACTGCCACTGCCCAGCACTCTGCTGGAAAAACTCCATTACGTTCATCGTGCGTATCTACCTTTCTAAATTCTTGCCTTTCTAATTCTTTGGGGCTGCTGAGCTTAATTACTGGGTTTAATTTAAGTAACTGCCCTAACCACTCTTAAATACTATAGCGTTCGCACCTCTACCTATTGCGTTGACCTTGGCAATCAGGCTTTGCGTGTTTTCTACATGTTTGATGCGGCTCTACCAGGCTTTGGGAATTGTCGAATGTCTGAGCTTGCTGTCTTGTGCGTTGCTAACTCTTTCTTTGGTCAGATGCTAGCAAAAACGGAAGCTCTCTTTGGGATGAACCAGCCGCTAAATGCGATCGCTAAAATGAAGTTACAGTTTGTTAAGACAAGTATAAAAGGGGTATATTTACCGAACTTTGGTGGATCTCCCGGTTCATAAAATTGACATAGATTGGCCCAGAAAGCTTGTGGCTTAAGGGATGTCGGCCCTTAAAAGGCACTAGCGATCACTCAGCCAATCTTTAAAAAATTAATTTAAGTAACACCTGTTACCGAATCTATTTACAATTTGACGCTACTGTGCTCGCAAGCTAAAATTGCATTAATCACAGTTGATTTTCGTCTTTTAGCGCTTAGGTTACGACCCGACAATTCTGATGATCTAAGAGATTTTTGCTTTTTGAAAATCTCGCTAACCTTTTGGAGGAACAACCATCATGAGTAAATCAGGCAAGGATACGATGCCAGGTAGCCTCAGCATGGAGCAGCAATTCAAGCTGCAAGTGCTTAAGGACCAGGTTCAAGGGCTCAGTTTAGAGCAGGCACAAGACTATGTTGTCGAGGTTATGCGGCAAATGATGGTCAAGGACAATTTAGTGAAGCATTTGCTCAAAAATGCATAGACTTCGTTAGGAATATGTCCAAAAAGCATTTATTTTCGGACATATTCTGTTACATGGGCGACAATTATGTCCCCAATTGCTGCTAAAAGCTCGATTAGCTAGTACAAAGCGTTAATAAGGCCGGATTAATCCACTGTGATTAGTCCGGCCTTATTCATTGTTTGCTATATCTATATATGGTTTGTGACGATTGCCAGGACTCTTCACCTCTATGTCAGCCCTTTCCGTCTTTCATCAGTTTTTTGATACCTGCGTAGGTAGCTGGGACTCTGAGCGTACTTATCATTATTTGAGCCGATCTTCTGTAGAGCGATCGCACACCCACTTCGGCGTTTCGCCCCTCACGCCAGCGCAAAAAATGAAAGTCTTTGCTGACAACAACTACACTGCTGAGTCAGACCGTCTATCAGACTGTCCTGGATTTCATCTGGTATTTCATACCGTTTCAGAAAAAGGTGAAGTGGTTGATCAGTCAGTCAACCTAGCCTTTGTGCCCAGTACCGAACCCGTTGAGCATGACTATCTCATCGAAGGCGACTATCTCCGCGACAGAGCCTACGAGGAAGACCGCCCGATTATTTCGCACTTTCGCTTTAACAGTCGAACCCGCGAACTGCTCATGACCACCCGCTACACCCAAATTGTATCGGTCGATTCCATCGTTCTGGTGAATCCTCAAGTCCGCGTCCGCCGCATTTTCAACTATATGAAGCCCCCTGAAGGAATGCCGCTTAGCGATTTGTCACTCGTAGGCTTTGGCGTAGAGCAAAAGCTAGCAGGCTAATTGCGGCTCTGGCTAATTGCGGCTTATATCCCTGCTCTATATAAAGCCTTCTTGTGTAATAATTAAAGGCCGCGTTGACTTAAAGAAAACTAGAAAACCATGGCAAAAGGCGTCCGTCTTGTAATTACGCTTGAATGCACCGAATGCCGTAGCAACCCCGACAAGCGCTCCAATGGCGTTTCTCGCTACAGCACCGAAAAAAACCGTCGTAACACAACCGCTCGGTTAGAGCTTAAAAAGTTCTGCACTCACTGCAACAAGCACACCGTACATAAAGAAATTAAATAGCACCGAGAAAAATAGCGTAAAGAATCTGGCCAAACCGGCCGATCAGCTTGTGATAGGAAAAGGCCATAGGCGGCGTCAAGCCAGCTTGTCTGTTAGCGGTAACTGTATTGCTAATACACTCCCTATCTAGAAGCAGCGTAAAAACATCTTAATACCGGACAAACCCAGAGAGAATCAAGAGAGAATCAAAGATTATGGCTTACTTCCGTCGTCGTGTCTCGCCCATTCAGCCAGACGAAAAAATTGACTACAAAGACGTAGATTTGCTGCGTAAGTTTGTGACCGAAAGAGGTAAAATTTTGCCCCGTCGCATCACCGGGCTCACCTCTAAGCAGCAGCGTGACCTGACGAAGGCCATCAAGCGTGCTCGCATTGTCGCGCTTCTCCCCTATGTGAATGAAGACGGTTAATTTTTGATTTCGTATAGAGCGGTACAGGCGGGGCTTTAGTGGAAAAGGGCAGGCTGATTGAATTTAAGCTGAAAGGGGAGCCTCATTTGGCTGTTGCTGATCGCCCGGAAGGTAAGAAAAACTGGATCTTGATCGATCAGCGCGGACAGTCTCACACTATCCACCCCCGCCAAATCATTTACGAAGTTCCACAAGGTAGCTACGAAGCTTCTGCGATTGAGAGTTTTGTCGCTGAGGCTGAGCACTATATTGACCCCGATAATTTAGAGGTGGCTTGGGAGCTGCTCACTGAGTTAGAAGAGCCCGCCACGCCTGAGTCTTTGGCACAGCTACTCTTTTCTGATACGAGTGGGCCGCTGTGTTATGCGGCGCATAGGCTGTTGAGTGACGACAAGCTGTACTTTAAGCAAAAGGGCGACCATTACGAACCGCGTCCGGCCCTACAAATAGAAGAGCTGAAGCTTAAAAATGAGCGTGAGACAGCTCGGCAGGCTGAATGGGATGGGTTTTTAGCGCGGGCTAAGTCAATTTTGGCTGGGGATGAGTCGGTGGCGTGGGAGAAGAGCGATCGCCCTCGCATAGAAGTATTAGAGCGCTACGCCTTGCTCGGTGACGAATCCAGCCAAAAAGCCGCAGCACAAGAGATTTTGGTGGCTTTGGGACGAGATAAATATGCCGATGCCGCATTTGCAACCCTCGTTGGCTTAGGCCTTTGGGATGAGCATGAAAATTTAGAGCTGCGCCGTCGTCAGATCCCTACGCAGTTCCCCGATGAGGTTCAAACTGCCGTTGAACAGGTGCTAACCGATTTGCCTGATCTGGATGAGTCATCCCGAGTCGATTTGACGCACTTGAAGGTGTACACCATTGACGATGAAAGCACTCAAGAAATAGATGATGGACTGAGCTATGAGACCTTACCAGGCGGTCGTGGCAAGCTGTGGATTCATATTGCTGATCCGACTCGTTGGCTCATACCTGGCGACATTTTAGATGCCGAAGCTCGGAAGCGCTGTACGACGGTGTACTTGCCCACGGGTGTCATCCCGATGTTTCCTTTTGAGCTAGCGGCGGGGCCGATGAGCTTGGTCCAGGGGCAGAAATGCTGCGCGCTGAGCTTTGGCGTGGCGTTGGCTGAAGATGGCGGCGTTGAGGAATATAGCATTCAGCCGAGCTGGGTAAAGCCGACTTACCGGCTGACTTATGAAGATGCCGATGAAATGATTGAGTTAGGGGTTCCTGCTGAAGGGGAGCTGCTGGCGATCGCAGATCTGGCCAAGCAACGCCATATCTGGAGAAAAGCTCAGGGTGCCATCAGCATTCAGCTCCCTGAGTCTTCTATCAAAGTAGACGGTGATGCGATCGCAATAGAAATGTTAGAATCCTCCCTCTCGCGCGAAATGGTCGCCGAGATGATGATTTTAACCAGTGAAGTAGCCGCTCGCTATGGCGAAGAAAACAATGTGCCGCTCCCTTACCGTTCACAGCCTCAGCCTGAGCTTCCCTCCGAAGAAGAACTGATGCAGCTAGAAGCTGGCTGGGTACGAGACTCGGCCATTCGCCGCTGTATGACCCGCAGTGAAATGGGCATTGTCCCTAGTCGCCATGCCACCCTAGGGCTCGACCGCTACAGCCAAGTCACTTCTCCAATTCGCCGCTACACCGACCTAATGGGTCACTTTCAAATCAAAGCCCATCTACGAGGCGATGAAGTCCTTCCCTTCCCCGAAGCGACCCTGACTGAAACCATTATGAGCGTATCCAACGCCGCCTACGAAGCGACGATGGTAGAGCGACAGACCAAAAAATACTGGGCGATTGAGTACCTAAAACGGCATGAAGAAGCCAATCGTGGCCAACTGTGGGAGGTGGTGATGGTGCGCTGGCTCAGAGAACATGAAAAACTCGGTCTAATTATTTTTGAAGATCTAGGGCTAGAGTTTGCAATGCGCTTTGACCGCCACTTGGCCCTAGGCGAACGAATAAACGTTCGGGTAAGCTTTGCCGACCCGCGTCAGGATATGATTCGCTTCAAAGAAGTGCTGTTAACGGAATCTGAAGAACAAGAAGAAGAAGAAGAAGAAGAAAAAAAAGAAGAATCCCAAGCAGTGGTAGAAAATTCTGAAGAGAACATTGCAGGCAATGAAGAAGAGTAATTAGAGCTTCTGAGAGATTTTAAGCGTTTTGAAAGGCACGATGTGCCAGTACGCTAGCGGGATCACAATCCCGACAATATTGTTGTTTCCTAATGGGAAATATCTATTCGCACAGTGCGATTGTTTGGCGGCTGTAGAGGGCGATTGTTGTGATTCAACAGCTTTTGGTATTGGGCCAGTTGTTCAGTGGGCAAGGTGACGGGTTCTGTCATCACTAACCAGGTTACTGGCTCTGAGCAGGGGGGTGTGGTGAGCGAGCCGCTATAGCGATAGGTGGTCGTTTGATGAGGTAGAAGGTTTTGGGCGTTGATGATTTGACCAGTGCGCAGCTTGTTTTCTGTTGGGGTGGGTAAATTTTGGCTGAGCAGTTCAAAGTATTGAGCATGACTGCTTGCTTGACTGCTTACCTGACTTCTCGATTGACTGCTTGATTGACTGCTCGACTGTAGAAGCACAGCGACCACTGCGAGATCACCTTTATCGCTTTGGTGAACTAGGTGTAGCTCTGCGTCCCAGACGCGATTGTTGACGGTATGTTCGCTAGGGCTATGAAGATGGAACTGAAGCAGGTTGTACTGCTGTCCATTGAGCCTAATGTAGCTGCCGGGAGCATAGGGCACTTCAAGGGTGCGGCCATCGTAGATTAGGTTGAGTGGAACCGGCTCGTAGTGAAAATAGAGGTTAGCAGATTCGGCAGATTCGGTAGATTCGGCAGAGGTAAGGTTGATGGGCGATTGATTTTTGCCCGCTTTGCAGTTGTTGAAGGCAGGGTCTAAGTCGGCCCAATAGTCGGGGCCGGTGGTGTCTTTATAATTCCAGTAGGGGCGCTCGGTAGCCGCTGATTGGGTGATTGTTTTGGCAAAGGGCTGAGCGATCGCGGGTGTAGCATTGAGGAGACTGAAGAGAAGCAGTGCGATCGCGCAGCTCATTTTGCAGCTCATTTTGCGACTCATTGTATAGAGGGTCGTAATGAAGTCCCGGATAGTTTTCGTCGGTCTTTTATCCCGTTTTTTATACCGTCTTTTATCCAGTCTTTTATCCATGGTGTGGTGCATAATACTACATTCCCCCTAATTCCCCTCATTTCTCCTAGTAAGGTCTAAACGCTGTATTGCTTAGCGTGTTGCGAGTTTTTGTGAGTGTCGTGCGAAATGACTGTTCCTGCCTTTGCTTCTGCCAACCCTCCCAATCAGCCGTTTTTTCATACGACGCCTGTTGAGGCCGTTGCCCATTTGACACAGCAATGGGTAACAGTGGGGAACCGCACCTTTACTATCACCTACCCTGGCAACGCCGATCAGCTGCTGGATCATCCCAGTACACACGAGGCTTTTAGCGCCGATGAATATATGCCCTACTGGGCAGAGCTGTGGCCTTCTGCTTACATGCTTGGTCAGGCGCTGGTGCAGCTAGCGCCTGAGTCTATATGGCCTGATGGCTGCACCGCCTTAGAAGTGGGTTGTGGCGTAGGACTGCCCGGCATCGTGGCACTCTCTCTAGGGCTGCATGTTATTTTTAGCGATTATGATAAAACCGCCGTTACCTTTGCTGCGCAAAATGCCGAGGCCAACGGCTTTGATCGCTTTGAAATTCTGCCCTTGGACTGGCGCGTTCCACCAAATTTCCAAGTGCCGCTGCTGCTAGCTGCGGATGTTATTTATGAAGAGCGCAATATTGAACCGCTGATTGGGCTGATGAGGGCAGTGCTAGCGCCGGGTGGTGTTTGTCTGTTGAGCGATCCTGATCGCTCAACTCGGGGCGGGTTTTGCTTTGCTTTGAAGCGAGCAGGGTTTGCATTTACTCGCTATCCAATGACAGCGCCGGGGCCAGAAGGTCGCGAAGTGAAAGGTAGCGTATATAAGATTTGTACACCGGTTTCAACCAGCTTTAACGAGGCAGAACAGGTCTCCTGAGAAGGCGGAAGATAATGAAAGTGAAGGCGAACAGCAGCAGGACGGTAAAAAAGAGCGAGGTAAAATTGGCTTCTATTTTACGAATGCTAAAAAGCGCTGGGGAGGGAATCACGCTATTGGGGCTGGTGACGAGTAAAAAAGTTGCAATGTTGTTAGCGGCATGGACACCTAGAGCCAACTCTAGCGTTTGGTCTTTAACGGTGAGCCAAGCGAGAAAAGCGCCGATTACAAAGTAGTAGCCGATGATGCTAAAGATGCCTTCCCAGTCTGACTGACTGGCGACCTCGGGGTTTGCCGCATGAAGTAAGGTAAAGAGCAGGCTTGGCAGCAAAATGCCCATCCACTTGCCCAGCTTACTGCCAATGCCCTGTAACAAGTAGCCCCGGCAAAATAGCTCTTCGGCTGCAATTTGTAGTGGCGTGAGTAGGAGCACCCAGCCTAGAAATAGGAAAAACTGGTTAGCCTGAAAGTTCAACGTAAAGTTTTGCGGCGCAGCCCAGTAGCTCAGGCCAATTTCAATAACTTTAAGGCCAAAAAATACGCCAAACCCTTGACCGATGCGTCGCCAACTGATGCGCGAGACGGGAGTAATGAGCGAGCGAAAAGATCGCCTATGCAAGAACCGAATAACGAGATAAATGCTCACTAAAAAGACAATGAATGCCAGATTGTAAAACACAAATAGCGCCAGCGGACCGATCCCAGCGATGGGCGGTTCTCCAGGTACGACTTCGGTGGGTGCTAGTAGCCGAGTCGCTGGATCGCCATCGTGAGTGATATAGGCAATCAATAACCCATAGCTGACAAGGCCACCTGGAATAATAAAGGCAAATAGTATCAGCAGAGAGCCTAACAGATAACGCCATCCCTCATTTTTGCCTTGATGCGCTGTTTGAATAAATGGATTGGTCATGGGCGAGTAACGATACCCGGATGTCTAACTATGCATCGCCGCGCAAATAGTCTCAGGCAAAAAATGCGACTGGCCAGTTAGTACTGGTCGGTCGCAATCTTTACCTTTTAGGGATGCTTGCTCAGTTTAATCCCTACCACTCAGAAAATACTGAGAAAATGCTGAAAACCGAAGGTATTAACTATGTGGCATTTTATAGGGTAATTTGGCTATTGTGGCTTTGGGCAAAAGGCTGAGCATTCGCTATTTCCACCGCATTTCAGGCGTGATTTGTTGCCCTGTGTTGTAACCGAATGTTGGGTTGAAAAGTTTGGTTGCAACATAGGGTGAAAGGAATTGGCACACTGCCAAATGACCGTTTCGGGCCGCGACCATCAGGGCGGTTTCGCCCTGACAGACTGTATTGGTGTTAGCGCCATTGGCAACCAGCTCGCGAACGACTTCTAGCTGCCCGGCTATGGCTGCTCTTATCAGCGCGGTTTGGCCATTTCCTTCCTTTGCATGAACATCGGCACCGGAGTAAATCAGTCGTTGTACGACTTCTAGGTGACCATTTTCGGCGGCGATGTGTAGCGGTAGCCGGTCGTAGCCGCTGTTGACGTTTGCTCCGGCGATGATCAGTTCCTGAACAATGGCGGCGTAGCCTTTGGCAGCAGCGGTTACAAGGACGGGTTCGTCGTACCAGTTTTTGGGATAGAGGCTTGCGCCTGCTTTGAGCAGGGCTTTTACTGCACTGAGATCGTTTTGGCGAACGGCGGTTTCTAGCGCCTTTTGGGTTGCTTCTGGCATGTGAGAAGGCAGGTGGCTAAAGCCGTTTTGCGCGGGGGTAGATGTCGGTTCAGTTTGTTTGGTTTGTTCGGACTGTTCGGTTTGTTCGGTTTGTTCGGTTTGGTTGCTGAAGGTCGGCGCGATAGGGGCAAACACCGAGATTGGAGATGCGATTACCCCATTATCGCTAAACTCATAGGCTGGAGGGATGAGGCTTGCCGACTGATTTAGATGGCTATTAGTTAGATGGCTATTAGTTAAATGGCTATTAGATGGAGTAGATGAAGGACTGGTGTCAAAAAAAATTTGAGCAGGGCGAGGATGATTAGCGGTGGCTGCACAGAGCATATGAATAATTTCTGTATTACCTTGCTCAATCGCGAGCATTAGTGCGGTTTGCCCCTTCTCATTGCATTGATTGGGCGACATGTTTCCAGCGAGTAGCCGCCTGACCTGTTGGCTGTCGCCGCTTTGAATGGCTGCAAAAAGTTCTGTTAGCCGGGTGGGAAGATTTTCCATAACTTTTTTGAGGCCCATCTCTACAAGTAATGGCACGCTGGATCGCTTGTCTTGTAGAGTGCCCTAAAGTCAGGACACTGCGATAATGCTTTTGCCGTTACACAGCGGCTTTTATTTGGGCAATTTCTCGTTCGGTTTGCAGGGTTTGAATGCGGCTAACGGTGCCTGCAGGAATGGCTGAAATGAGTTTCTGGGTGTATTCTCGGCGCGGGCGGCGATAAATGTCTTCGGCAGGGCCAATTTCTTCGACTCGGCCTTGGTTCATGACCATGATGCGATCGCTCATAAATTTCACCACGCCCAAGTCATGAGAAATAAATATGTAGGTGAGCTTAAACTCGTCTTGAAGCTCTTTGAGTAAATTGAGCACCTGAGCTTGTACGGAAACATCTAGCGCCGAGACAGACTCGTCGCAAATGATAAATTTGGGGTTAAGCGCCAGGGCGCGTGCGATGCATACCCGCTGCCGCTGTCCGCCAGAAAACTCATGGGGATAGCGGTTGATAGCAGCAGGGTTAAGGTCTACCCGTTCGAGCAAATATTCGATGCGCTCTTTGAGGTTGCGCCTACCGCGCAGGGTGCCGTGAATTTTCAGCGGTTCGGCGATGGCCTCGCCAATGCTCATGCGGGGGTTGAGCGAGCTGTAGGGATCTTGGAAGATAATTTGCATTTCGCGGCGGCGTTTGCGAAGCTGCCAGCTATTGAGGCGAGTGAGGTCTCGTCCTTCAAACCAGACTTTGCCGCTCATGGGCTTGATGAGCTGTAGGAGCGATCGCCCCAAGGTGGTTTTGCCACAGCCCGACTCGCCCACTAGCCCAAAGGTTTCGCCCTTGTACACCTGAAATGACACATCGTTGACGGCCATCACCACGCGCTCTGTACCCCCCAAAACGCCTTTGATCGGATAGCCAACTTTGAGGTTCTCAACGGTGAGCAATGGACCTTTGTCCTCTAAGCTTTCTAGCCGGATCTGCATTTCTCGGGGGCTAATTTCCAGCACGGGCGGCAATCCGGGCCCATGATCCTGCTGCGGCTTGGCCAAAATTACCCGATTGCCTGCGCTATCCACGGTTTCTTCCATATAGTCAGATACGGTAGAAAGCTGACGCAGTCTACGATCTGGTTGGGGGCGACAGGCGAGCAGGCCGCGTGTGTAAGGATGCTCAGGGTTTTCAAAAATTTTGAGGACTGACCCGGTCTCAACAACATGGCCTTGATACATCACCGCAACCTGGTCGGCGATTTCGGCAATGATGCCCAGGTCGTGAGTAATGAAAATCATCGACATGCCTCGGCGATCGCGCAGCTCGCGCAGCAAGTCGAGAATGGTCGCCTGCACAGTGACATCTAGGGCTGTGGTGGGCTCATCGGCAATCAGCAGCGATGGGTTAGAGGAAAGCGCCATGGCAATCATCAGGCGCTGAGTTTGGCCGCCCGATAGCTGGTGAGGATAGCGGTCGAGCATGGCGTACTTGCGACTTTTCGCCACCCGCTGAATTCGGTCAATGTTATCTGTGCCTAGCTCTTGAGAAAGCTGCTTGTATAGCTCGGCATCGCTGGGCAATAGCTTTACTTCTTGCAACCGTTCTACGGCCTGCTCACGAGCGGCTTGTTTAGAAATTTTTTGATGTTGACGAATCGCCTCAACCAGCTGAAATCCGCAGGTGTACACCGGGTTTAGCGAACTCATCGGTTCTTGAAAAATCATCGCGATTTGGCCGCCGCGATATTGCCTGAACTGACGTTGCGATAGCTGTGCCAAGTCCACTGGCTCGGCGCGTTTATCGGCTTCTTTGCTAGAAAAAAGAATGCGTCCGCCGGTAATCTGGCCGGGTGGATTGGGCACTAGCCCCATGACCGCTAACGATGTCACCGATTTACCTGAACCGGATTCGCCTACGATGCCAATGGTTTGACCGCGCTGAAGTGTAAAAGAAATGTTATTAACAGCGACGATGCTGTCACGATTTTCGGCACGATGAAAGACAGTATCTGGATATTGGACTGTTGAGTCATTCCCCGCCGGGTCGTTAGGGGCTGCGCCGTTTTCAATCGAGTCATTCCTAATCGAGTCGTTCTCGACAGGGATCATTGAGTTGAGCGCGACGGGATCGACAGGCGTTTGCGCTGCGATTGTTGAGTCTGAGATACCTGAGTTTTCGGAGACTATTGAGTCTGTAACTGATGAGTCTGTAACTGATGAGTCTGTAACCTTTGAATCTGAACCTGATAGATCTGAGCTTGAATCTGAACCATTGGGGTGTGAGGCCTTTGGGTTCGCAACGCTTGAGGAGGCTAGCGGCGCTGGAGCATGCTGACTTTTGGCGCTTTTGGTTTGAGCGCCTTTAGTTTGAGCGCTTTTAGTTTGAGCGCTTTTGGTTTGAGCGCTTTTGGCGGCATGGTCACTAGATCGGCCATTAGATCGGCCCGTAGAGCGACCAGTAAAAAACTCTACAGTTAAATTTTGAACCTCTAATATGGTGTCACTCATAAGGACAATACGAACCTGCAGGTGAATCAATCATAATTAGCAAGCATCATATCAGCGATATTGTAAATGTGCAGGTGCATTCGTTGCCTGTTGGATTTTGACTGTTATAATTCCAGTCCTAATTGCACCTCTACTTTTTTACAACTAAGTAGTCGATATGGCCAGCCTACTGGCTACACCGGCTTATTACAATGATTCAACTTGCGATCGCTGTTTTTATCATCCTCATTGGCTCGGCGCTGTGTTCCGGGGCAGAAGCGGCGCTGCTGTCTGTGCCGCTGCTCAAGGTCAAGCAGTTCGTTCAAGACAAGCCCAGTCCGTCGGCCATTGCTTTACTTTCCATTCGTCAGCGGGTGAGTCGCCCCCTCGCGACAATTGTCGTTCTCAATAATATCTTCAATATTGTGGGCAGCATTGTAGTCGGCAGGATTGCTACTAACCAGTTTGACAATACTGGACTGGGTATCTTTTCGGCCATGCTGACCTTTTGCATCATTTTGTTCGCCGAAATTTTGCCCAAAACGGTTGGCGAGCGATATGCCCAAACCATCGCGCTGATGGTGGCTATCCCGGTTAGGGCCATGACGATTGTGTTTACGCCGCTAATTTGGCTATTGGAACATATCACCGCGCCGCTGACGAAAGGGAGAAAAGGCCCTATTACGGATGAGGCAGAAATTAGACTGCTGACCATGCTGGGCTATCAAGAAGGTTTGATTGAAGACGACGAAGCCGAGATGATTGATCGGGTCTTCCGATTGAACGATCTAAAGGCTGCCGATATTATGACGCCGCGAGTTGCTATTACCTTTATTTCATCCGAAGCGGTGCTGCAAGAGATTCAAGACGAGATTATTGCCTCGCAGCATACGCGCATTTTGGTGATTGGTGAAGACCTTGATCACGTCGTCGGGGTGGCTCTTAAAGCCGAGCTGTTAACGGCTTTGGTGCAGGGGCATGGCTCGGCAAAAATCAAAGATATTATGCGTCAGGTTCACTATGTGCCTGACACCGAGCGGACTGATCGGCTGATTAAAACCTTTCAGTCTTTACGAGAGCATCTGATGGTGGTGGTGGATGAATATGGGGGGGTATCGGGCGTTGTAACGCTAGAGGACACGTTAGAAGTGTTGACAGGCGAGATTGTGGATGAGACGGATCGCAATGTAGACTTGCAGGCGTTTGCAAGGCAACGGCAAAAGCGGATTTTACGGCGTAGCGGGTTTCGTCAGCAAAAGTTGTAAGGGCGTGAAGCTCAATAACCTTAGCTCAATAATCTCAGATAAATAATCTTGGAAATATGAGGCTAATGTCGGGGCTCAGTCGTGCTGTGCCGGATGTAATCAGCCTGTAATCAGCCTGTAATCAGCGGTATGTTGTGCGATCGCACATAGCCGAACTGTTTAAAAAGTTATGAATTCGAGACTCTTTAAGACGGGAAAGTTGTGAATTATCTCAAGCGGGCTGTCGGTCGTTTCCCATTGTTGTTTCTGACGCTGCTGGCGCTGGTGCCTCGGGTCTATCATTTGGATGCTCCAGTCATTGGGGTGCATTCATGGCGACAGGCCGATACGGCAGCGATCGCCCGCAATTTTTATGAAACAATGCTGGCCCATCCTGGCCTATCTGAGCTATGGCGCTTTGCCTATCCCCAGGTAGATTGGGGCGGTGGGGGCTATGCCGAAACAGAGTTTCCGCTATATCCAGCACTGGTGAGTTTGCTTTACCGATTGTTTGGCCCTCATGAAGTCTATGCCCGTGGACTTTCGGTAGTGTTTTCGGTGGTGGGCCTTTATTTTCTCTATCGGCTAGTGACCCTGTGCTTTGATCGCACAGTTGCCTTTTGGTCAGCTCTGTTTTATGCCATTTTGCCGCTGAGCGTGTTTTATGGCAGAACCATTCAGCCCGAGTCGCTAGTGATTATGAGCAGCTTAGGCGGCCTGTATTACTTTTGGCGATGGCTCGCAGGTGTCAGGCTCGCAGGTGTCAATCAGGAACAGGAAGAAAACCGTGATAGAGAAAGGCAAAGTCTTACGCCTTTAAGATTTTTTGGAAATGGCCAAAATCTGTTCTTTTCTGGGATTTTTGTCGCGATCGCACTGCTCTTAAAAGTGCTGCCTATGGTGTATGTAGGTTTGCCGCTGCTGTTTTTAGCGGCAATTAAGTTTCGGTTTAAGATATTTTGGCAGTGGCAGCTTTGGCTGTATGCCCTGGGGATATTGGGCGTGACGGCGCTCTGGTATATGCATGCGCACAATATCTTTTTAGCGTCTGGGCTGACGTTTGGCTTTTGGTCGGGCGATACCGATCGATATACGTTTTCTTCGCTGCTGTCGGTTCAGTACTGGCTAGATATTATTTTTCGGGTGATGGTGCGCCATTTTGCGGTGGTGGGCTTTTTTGTCGCTTTGGTGGGGCTTACTTTTCAGCGACAAAAGGCAGCAGATTGGATGTGGGAGGTTGGACTATTGAGCAGCTTTTTGGCGGGGGCTTTGGCACCAGCCTCTAGCTATGTGCATGAGTATTACCAACTGCCAGTGATGTTCTTTGGCGTGGTGTTTGTCGGTAAAGTGTTCGCCCGAGTGTTTGCGTTTCCTGGGACTGCGCGCCCAGCATTGACCTTGCAAAAAAATCAAAAGAGGGCGCGCTGGCATCAACCTGCTTTAACGGTCGCGCTGGTGTTAACGCTGCTAACGGGCTCAACTATTTACGCGATTGACTATATGAAGCTAGAACGCAGCGCTGACTCGACAGTGTATGCGCTGGCTGAGTTAGTGCAAAAAAACACGCCGCCGGGGGCCAAGCTACTGGTAACGACGGGCGGCGATCCAACGCTGTTATATCTATCGCATCGTCAGGGCTGGATGATTTCACCGGATGAAGTGTCGGCAGAGCGAATAGAAGCCGCCGCCGGGGACGGTGCAGATTTTTTGGTAGGGAGTTATGAGATTGTTCAAAGCTACGCTGAGTTTGTTGATGAGAGTCAAAAGGAGAATATTCGAGCGCTGTTGAGGCAGGGGCGATCGCCGCTTGTCAACAACGAGAGGGCTTTTATTGCTCCTCTGTAGGGATTGCACCGCGCCTAGACTATGCCTAGACCACTAGCTTCTCTCTTGCTTCTATTGCAATAGGGCTGGTGCTGGCGGGGAACAGTCTCACGTTTTTTTCATTGATCTTCACACTGACCGAATCGCCCACTGCTAGCTGTTGAGTCGCGGCTGTTCTGACCTCCAAAACTTTGCCTGATTTCAGCAGTAGTGAATACTGATACACTCGACCCAAAAACTGGCGACTCTGTACTATCAGCGTTCCGTTCTCATCTCTAACAATTTGCAAATCCTCTTGGGAAATCATCAAATCTCCCTGATCGGCTACGCTTGCAAAAGAGTTGTCTGGCCTCATCTCCAATAGACCTAGCTCGGTCTTCCAGCCCTGGGCGCTCCGCACGGCTGGAACAAAGTTCGCCTGTGTGACAAATTCTGCAATAAATCGTGATGCGGGAGATTGATAAATGCCTTCTGGCGTATCGAGCTGCTCAATTTTCCCTTGGTGCATGACGGCAACTCTGTCTGCGATCGCTAAGGCCTCTTCTTGGTCATGCGTCACAAAAACGCCTGAGGCCCCCACTCCTTTTAAAATATCTCGCACCTCTTGACGCAGCCGCAGCCGCACCTGCACATCTAAATTGCTAAACGGCTCATCTAGCAAAATTAACGGTGGGCGAGGGGCTAATGCCCGAGCTAGCGCTACTCGCTGCTGCTGCCCGCCGGAGAGCTCATGCGGATATCGCTTTTTCATACTTTCAAGCCCTACCAAGCTGAGAGCCTCATGGGCTAGCTCCTGAATCTGCTTTTTGGCTAGCTTGCCGCGTCGATACAGCTGTTTAAGTCCAAACTCTACATTTTGCAATACGCTCAGGTGCGGAAACAGCGCATAGTCCTGAAATACGATCCCGACCTGGCGTTGCTCAGGGGGAACCCACAAACCCGCTCCACAGACTAGCCGCCCTGCCAACTCAATCTGACCCGTTTCATCGGGTATTTCAAACCCTGCCATTAGTCGCAGCAGCGTTGTTTTACCGCAACCTGATGGCCCTAGCAGTCCTAGCAAGTCGCCTTTGTGTAGGTCAAATGACACTTGGGCGACGGCTGGCGCGATCGCCCGACCAAACCGCTTTGTAATATTTCGACAGGAGAGAACAGGCGTAGGCAATGACATAGGATTTTTGACGGATTTTTGACAGATCTTTGATAGATCGGGGTAAGCAAAAACCACTATTGCATATCACTTTCAATAGCGTCTGTTACTACTATACGCTATCCTATATCTAGATTTATTCCCGTTAAGCTACCGCTAATAGGAACCTACTCGACCCATCTATTCAACCCGCCTACTCGACCCGCCTACTCGACCCGCCTACTCGACCCGCCTACTCGACCCATTGGCGCAGCAGGTTGCTCAGACTTTTGGAGACTAGGTCAAACTCGTCTGTTTTGCCATGTTGGGCAAAGAGCGATCGCCTCACCGTATCTAGCTCAAACAAAATCTCTCGTCGCCCATGGTCGCGAATTTGGCTTTGCAGCCAGCCTACCGCCGCCCAGCGCACCCCACTGACAACTGGATTTACCCGGTGAAGACTAGAGGATGGATACACCAGCATGGCCCCAGCCGCTAGCCGATAGTCCTGCTCTCGATCCATACCTTCGACCACCAGTTCGCCCCCTTCGTAGCTATCTGGGTCAGATAAAAACAGCGTGAACGACAAATCCGTCCGGTGCCCGTTCATCAGCGCATTGTCGGTATGTCGGCCATAGGACATCCCGTCGCTATAGCGGTTAAAACGGATGGTATGGAGGCTGTGGGGGCGTGCTGCGACCTGAAAGAGCGGATGGCTCAGGGTTTGCTGGCGCACCTGCTTGACCAATTGGCCAGCAATGGGGTGTTTGGCGTCAAGCTGCTGGTTTTGCTTGACGGCTTTGGCGTGCCAGCCCGCTGTGAGTTTACCATCGACCATTTCAGCGGCCTTTTCAACGGCTTCTAGGCGCGATCGCATATCTGCCACCTCAGCAGGCGAGAGCAAATCAGGAATGGTAAAAATCATAGAAATTCTAGCGACTGGCCACCGCCACCCATTTACTGTCTTTTAGCGACTGTCTTTTAGCGACTGTCTTTTAGCGACTGTCTTTTTTCTACTGCCACCCAGCCCTGTTGACAATCTCATTCACCTCAGGATTATTGCGTCCGTAAGAAGCCACATTCACTTCATCCACCTTAAATTCACCCAGCGCAGCCACAACCGGATCGACATCCACTCCGGTGACCACTGGATACTCATTGTTGCCTTCAGAAAACACCTTTTGCGCTTCCGGCGTGACCAAAAATTCCATAAACGCAATTGCATTTTCAGAATTCGGCGCACCTTTTACCAAGCCCATACCGCTAATGTTTACATGTGTACCGCGATCTGCCTGATTGGGGAAAAACACTGCCGTTTTCTCAACAGCAGCAATATCAGCCGGATCATCAGACTTAGCCATCCTGGCCCAGTAGTAGTGGTTTGCAATAGCGACATCGCATTGGCCTGCGGCTACTGCCTTGATCTGATCAACATCGCCTCCTTCAGGCTGACGAGCAAAATTAGCCACTAGCCCTTCCACCCAGGTTTCTGTCGCTTCAGCACCGTTAGTTTCTACCATCGATCCCAACAGCGACTGGTTGTATACATTTTCAGAACTACGTACACATACTCGGCCCTGCCATTTAGGATCGGCCAAGTCCTCATAAGTAGACAACTCTGCTGGCTGGACGTTGTCGGTGTTGTACACCAGCACGCGCGCCCGCTTGGTTAGGCTAAACCACTCGCCGCTGGGCTCACGCAAATTCTCCGGTACGGCGGTATTGAGCACTTCAGAGGTGACAGGCTGCAAGATGCCCTCTTCTTGAGCCCGCCACATCCGGCCAGCATCTACGGCAACAAACACATCTGCTGGGCTTTGCTCACCCTCATTCTTAATGCGCTCAATCAGCTCGTCGGGTTTACCTTCTAAAACATTGACCTGAATGCCTGTCTCAGCAGTGAATTCTTCGTACAGCTCATCGTCAATATCGTAGTGACGAGCCGAGTAAAGGTTCACTACGCTCTCCGCGCTGTCTGTGGGCGCTTCAGTAGTGTCTTGCGTTTGGCCGCCTGTGGGGTTGCTTTGGCAAGCTGAAATGCCAACTGTAAGACCGGCTGAGAGCAGGAGCCCTAGGCTCCACAGCCGACGTCTGGTGATTTTCGAGGCAATACCTTTGGACGCGATACCTTTGGAAGCAATACTTTGATGAGCCATGTTTTTACAAAATTTGCCAACTCGCTGTTGACACTGCTATTGACAATAATTACTAGTAAATGGTCTTCCAGTTTAATACGCAATTGTGCCTTTGTATCCAGACTCCTGTTAGGAATTTCTATCAACACTGAGATCGAACCCTGCATTTAGCTATGTATGAGTCCAAAACTTTTGCAAAAACCCTCTAAAATGAACAGGATTTATTGATCTGTGGTGTCGTAATGCCTCGTCGAAGTGACCTCAAAAAGATAATGCTTATCGGCTCAGGCCCCATTGTGATTGGTCAGGCTTGTGAGTTCGACTATTCGGGCACTCAAGCATGTAAAGCGCTACGGGAAGAAGGCTACGAGGTTGTGCTGGTGAACTCTAACCCAGCGACCATTATGACTGACCCCGAAATTGCCGACCGCACTTATATTGAGCCGCTGACAGTGCCACTGTTGGAGCAAATTATTGCTAAGGAAAGGCCGGATGCGCTATTGCCAACGATGGGTGGCCAAACGGCGTTGAACCTCGCGGTGGATCTAGCCAAAGGCGGCGTGCTTGACAAGTATGGCGTAGAGCTGATTGGGGCTAAGCTAGAGGCGATTGAGAAAGCCGAGGATCGGAAGCTCTTTAAAGAGGCTATGGTCAAAATTGGCGTGGGCGTTTGCCCGTCGGGCCTTGCCGAAACAATGGATGAAGCCAAAGCCATTGGCAAGGAAATCGGCAGCTATCCGCTGATTATTCGGCCTGCTTTTACGATGGGCGGCAGCGGTGGCGGTATTGCTTATAACCAGGAAGAGTTTGAGGCGATTAGCCGCTCTGGGTTAGAGGCCAGTCCGGTTTCGCAAATTTTGATTGAGCAGTCGCTACTGGGCTGGAAAGAGTATGAGCTAGAGGTGATGCGCGATCTGGCTGATAATGTGGTGATTATTTGCTCGATTGAAAATATTGACCCGATGGGCGTGCATACGGGCGACTCTATTACCGTTGCCCCAGCCCAAACCCTGACTGATAAAGAGTATCAGCGGCTACGCGATTTCTCAATTAAAATTATTCGAGAAATTGGCGTAGAGACGGGTGGATCTAACATTCAGTTTTCGGTGAATCCCGAAAATGGCGATGTGGTGGTCATTGAGATGAATCCTCGGGTGTCTCGCAGCTCGGCGCTGGCTTCTAAGGCGACTGGATTTCCGATTGCGAAGTTTGCCGCGAAGCTGGCGGTGGGCTATCGCTTGAATGAAATTACAAATGATATTACGAAGAAGACGCCTGCTAGCTTTGAGCCCACGATTGACTATGTGGTGACTAAGGTGCCTCGGTTTGCGTTTGAGAAGTTTCCGGGCGCATCTTCTACGCTGACCACTCAAATGAAATCGGTGGGTGAGGCGATGGCGATTGGTCGCACGTTTAATGAGTCTTTTCAAAAGGCGCTGAGATCGCTCGAAACTGGACGAGCTGGCTGGGGGTGTGACGGTCCTGAAAAGCTTCCTAATCTCTCGCAGGTTCGCGCTGACCTGCGCCGACCTCATCCTGAGCGTATTTTTGCGATTCGCCATGCCATGCAGCTAGGACTCACCGTGGAGGAAATCTACGAACTCACTGCCATTGACCCTTGGTTTCTCGACAAGCTAAAAATGCTGCTCACCGTCGAAAAATTTATTAAGCGCACACCGCTACCTGATATTACCAAGGCTCAAATGCTGGCGGTGAAGCAAGAGGGCTTTAGCGATCAGCAAATTGCCTATGCGGCCAAAACAACCGAGGACATCGTACGCGACTATCGCAAGTCGCTGGGTGTGATTCCGGTTTATAAAATGGTGGATACCTGTGCGGCTGAGTTTGAGTCGCTCACGCCCTATTACTACTCTACCTACGAAGAAGAAAGCGAGGTGCTCCCTTCGGATCGGCGTAAGGTGATGATCCTCGGTGGCGGCCCCAACCGCATTGGCCAAGGCATTGAGTTTGACTATTGCTGCTGTCATGCTTCGTTTGCCCTACAGGATGACGACTATGAAACTATCATGGTCAATTCCAATCCAGAAACGGTTTCGACGGACTATGACACGAGCGATCGCCTCTATTTTGAACCTCTCACCAAAGAAGATGTTCTCAACATTATCGAAGCCGAAAACCCGGACGGCGTGATCATTCAGTTCGGTGGTCAAACGCCGCTGAAGTTAGCTATACCGCTGCAAACCTATCTCAACAATCTCGATGCCAACTCACCCCTCAAAACTAAAATTTGGGGCACTTCTCCCGATGCCATTGACACCGCTGAAGACCGCGAACGCTTCGAGCAAATTTTGCGCGAGCTAGACATTCGCCAGCCGCCCAATGGTCTGGCCCGTAGCTATGACGAGGCACTCGCGATCGCTCAAAAAATTGACTACCCGGTCGTCGTTCGACCTAGCTACGTGCTCGGCGGTCGCGCGATGGAAATCGTCTATTCCGACGCTGACCTACAGCGCTACATGACCACTGCCGTTCAGGTCGCGCCCGATCATCCAATTTTAATCGACAAGTTTTTAGAAAACGCCGTAGAAGTCGATGTAGACGCCATTTGTGACCATACCGGCCAAACGGTGATTGGCGGCATTATGGAGCATATTGAGCAGGCCGGTATTCACTCCGGTGACTCTGCTTGCTCACTCCCGACCATCACCCTGGGTGCCTCGGCCCTAGCAACCATCCGCGACTGGACCTACAAGCTCGCCAAACGGCTCAAAGTCATCGGGCTGATGAATATTCAATATGCCATTCAGGGTGATCAGGTATTCATTATTGAGGCGAACCCTCGCGCCTCGCGAACCGTTCCTTTTGTCTCTAAGGCAACTGGTATTCCGCTGGCGCAAGTTGCCGTTCGAGTAATGTCTGGCAAAACGCTCGCAGAACTTGGTGTGACTGAAGAAATTATCCCAGCTTACACCTCGGTCAAAGAAGCGGTTTTGCCCTTCAACAAGTTTCCGGGCACCGACATTTTGCTCGGCCCCGAAATGCGATCAACTGGCGAAGTGATGGGAATTGACACCAATTTTGGACTCGCCTACGCTAAGGCTGAGCTAGCCGCCTCGCAGCTGCTGCCTCAGTCGGGCACTGTATTTATCTCGGTTAACGACCGTGATAAAGCGGCTGTTATCCCTATCGCCAAAGGTTTTACCGATCTGGGCTTTACGCTGATTGCCACTGGCGGCACTCATCAGCGATTGGTTCAAGAAGGCATTGCGGTAGATTTGGTACTCAAGATTCATGAGGGCCGTCCGCATGTGGGCGACGCCCTTAAGAACCAAGAAATTCAGCTGGTAATCAACTCGCCGATTGGCGAAGCGGCCCAGGAAGATGATCGCATCATTCGCCGCAGCGCCCTAGAGTACAAAATCCCGATTGTGACCACCATTGCCGGTGCTAACGCGACGCTGGCTGCTATTGAGGCACTCAAAGGTAGTGAGATTACAGTGAAGGCGCTGCAAGATTATTTGCTGAAGTCGTAAGCTCGCATCCGATCGCCTGCCTGACAACAGGGAATTCAGAGCACCTTTAGTTTTGGCTAGTAGTTTTGGCTAGTAGTTTTGGCTAGTAGTTTTGGCTAGTAGTTTTGGCTAGTAGTTTTGGCTAGTAGTTTTGGCTAGTAGTTTTGGCTGTCTCTGGCTGTCTTTGGCTGGCTTCGGTCACTTAGCCCGCTAATCGGGTATGGGTCGAATACAAAAAAATCCCTCAAAGTCCATGGACTTTGAGGGATAAGTAACCTACTCAAAAAAACGAAAATTTAGAAAGTTAGAAGCTGTTGTCAGTCCACTGGCATTTGCTACTGGCATTTGCTACTGGCGCTTGCTACTGGCGCTTGCTACTGGCACTTGCTACTGGCACTTACCACTCGCTCTCAAACGGTGTCGTGAAAGCGCGAGGGTCGAGTACGAGGAAAACAAGTACTGTTGCCAGTCCGCAAATACCGAATAACAGAGAACGAAACATAGTGCTTAACCTTCAATCTCAGATGACGACAGAGCGAGCAACCGGTCTTGGTGACGATGTGCTCGTTGTCTTACTGTTATATTCACTGAGCACTCTATGTCGTAAGTGTAGAGTCTAGTTATTTGCACTGACTTTACAAAAAGCGGCGAAAGTATAAGGACTATGTAACGTATCCCTAACGCCGCACCCATCTAGGCCAGATCCATCCAGTAGGCCCGATCCAGTAGGCCCGATCCAGTAGGCCCGATCCAGTAGGCCCGATCCATCCGGGCAGCATTCACTAGGGCAACATCCACCGCTGAGGCTCAAAATCACTCAGCGCAGTGAGCACCTCATCGGCCTCGCGATACATCGCTTTATCCATATGGGCAGCAGGCACAGCAACCACGCTCATGCCTGCCTGTTTGGCTGCCGTCACGCCCGCGGGTGAGTCTTCAAACACCAGGCACTCAGCTGGCTGGGCGCCTAACCGCTGAGCGGCCACCAAAAAGCTGTCTGGGGCTGGCTTGCTGCGTTTTACTGCTGGGTCGCTGCCCAGTACGATGGCGTTAAAAATAGCGAGCCAGTCCTGATAGCGCTGGGTTTTGAGGTTAAAAGTGACGGCGGCAGAACTAGTCGCGATCGCCTGCTTCACCCCTAGCTCATAAAACCGCTGCGTCAGTTCCTTAGCACCCGGCATTGGCATTGCCTCGGGTAACATATCAAAAATCAGCTCATCCCTCGCCTGCAAATGCGCCTCAGCCGTCAGCGGTAAGTCTAGCTCTGCCACTAATATTTGCGCACAGTCCATCGCCTGACGGCCCATAATTTTGCGATGCAGCGCTCTGGTAAACTGCTTGCCATAGCGCGCGGCAATCATCTCATTTACCCGGCAGTAAATGGGTTCAGTATCTAGCAGTAGCCCGTCAAAATCATAAATAAGATGCGTGATTTTTGGCATGTCCCAACGGCCTATGATCGTTTCGCATATCACTATGCCATTAATCACCGTGCCATTAATGTCGTTAAAAGATGTCGTTAAAAGACGTTCTTAAAAGATGTTCTTAAAAGATGTTCTTAAAAAGAGAACTGAACGCCGCCATCGACGGTGACACCGCCACTGGAGTTCCAAATATCCTGTAATCGTACATATAGCCCAGGCCCATTAGCGCGCCCAGTCCCTACGGTTTGAGCAATGCGCTGACCCGAGCTATCCAAGGCAAATCGATTGACCGGCAGCAAGACTTCCTTGCCGTCGGCGGTAACTCGCTGCTCTACGAGTTGATTGCCCGCTTCATCTAGTACTGGCTCGGTTTTGTACAGCGGCACTGCCTCACCCGATTCATCATATTGGTATGCCTGCTGCTGCTGTTCTCCAAACGGATGAAACGTCAGGGCGGCTCGCCACCCTGTTTGAGCCTCGCGGCTGCTGCGACCAATGAGGGTATCCCGTAAAAACAGCTCGGCCCTGAGCGTATTTGCCGCTGGCGTCCAGGGCGTATTGCCAAAGTTCAGCACCCCGCCAAGGGCGATTTCTCCCTGCAAAGGAGAAACATTGGCATAGCTGCTGCGGTTGGTCGTGGCATCTTGTTCTACCACATTCACCCGAGTTCCTAAAATCTGCATAGCGGTTTGCGTTGTTGAATCGGCCAGGACTTCTTCGCCGCTTTGGCGAGTAGTTGTGGTTTCTAGATCACGACTGCTAGCGGCAATCACTTCTGTTGTAAAAGGGGTAAAGGCCGCATTGGCTAGCTGCCCGTTACCGTCAATGGCAAAGGTCGCACGTCCGGTGCTTTGAATGGTCTCTGTGGTTTCTACGGTGGTTTCGTCAACTTGAGTAATCGGGGTTAAAAAAGTGTTGATTGTTTGTTCAATGCGCCGCTGGTCGGTGGCGGTTTCTAAGGTAGCCGTTTGTTGGTTAATGGTATCGCGCTGATTGCCAATGCCGCCTGTGAGTGATCCGCCCAGGTAGAAGCCAGCGGCCCGAGTGGTGCGAGCATAGGCCCGTTGGCCCGGATCTCCCTCGCCCGCAAGCATTGGATAGAGGGCATTTCCTACTTTGGCGTCGGCCTGGCCGCTTAGCGTGAGATCTACCGTAGGTATGGGTCGTTGCCCCGGTGCTTGAACATAGACGCCTTGTACCCCGTTAAACTGTTCGGTGACCGCATTCCCAATCGGCAGCGTATCTTCTACCGCGTATATTTCAGTGGCCTCTTGCAAAAAGTTTTGGGGCTGTTGGTCAGCAGAGATAATCAAGAATCCGCCGTTGGTGATGCGATCGCCCGTCGCGCTGCTCGTTACCTCATACCGTTGGCCCAGTTGCAGTTGTTGCCCGGTTTGCTGAGGCACCAATGCGTAGATAATCCGGGTGGCTTCTCCGGCTTCTAAGGTGATTGGAGCAGATTCGTAGCCTGCTTTAGACCACTGTGGAATAAAAACTTTGCTACCGTTGGTTTGTTCAATGATTAAACCGCCTACATTGTCGGTGTAGGCTGCGTTGCCAGGGCCTACGCTTCGAGGATTGGGCGGTGAAATAACCAAGTCTCGGTCGGCTGGCAAGTTAAACACACCGTCTATCGAAGTCAGCTGCTCGCCTTGCAGGGTTGTTGTGTTTGTACTAGCTGGCACGTAGCCCACAAACCGGCGATTGCTGAGTAGCCCAGCAGGCTCTAGTAGCCTGGGGCCAGCGGGATTAGGATTGACAATGGGGTTGCCTAGCGCATCTTGGGCGATCTGATGCGTTCGGTTTAAAAACTGCGTAACGCCCGCTGAAGCAACAAAGCCTGCCTGCCCGTCATCTACCCACGGATTAAAGGCGAGTTTGCCAGTCAGTAGCGTCGGTGGCGCACTCGGAGAAAGGTTGATGGGGGCGAGCTGCCCGGCTGCGCTAATGCCATCGCTACCCGCCTGTAACTGAGCCGTACTGGCGTAGCGGTTATACACCAGCTGTTTACCATCTTCTGTGCGTGTGCCCGTTGCATGACCTAAGCGGGTCGTTGTGTCGCCGACAATCTCGACGCTCCCCCAAATTCTATCTTCGGTGGTGATATCGCCTGAGGCTTCGATAACGGTTTCTATCGTATCTTCGACAGCGATGCTTTCGCGCCGGGTTTCCGCTTCTAGGGGTGTCTCATCCGTGCGGGTGCTAAAGGCGGTGCGGGTATCTTCTTCGAGGGCGATCGCTTCTCCTGAACCCACTCGCAGGTTAAAGTAGTCACCATCGTCAAAGTCTCGGTCACCCCCATTTTCAAAATCTTCAACAATTACCCGACCATCACTAGAAAAATAAGCCCCTGATTCACTTTCAGCTGCATTATTTTCTCGAATGTTCAGCATCTGAATTTCAACCCTTTCGCCTTCTTGGTAGGTGACAAACAGCAATTCTTCAGAATTCAATGGCTGGCCGTTAGGCCCAACGGTGACGTCATCGCCTCGAATAAATATCTGGGTGATCACCTGCCCGTTACCATCGGTCACCACTGCATTGGGATTCACATTGTTGTTAGCATCCAGCACCCGCACTCGAATCCCTTCACCGTAGGCATGTTGCCCCGGTACTTGCCTCAGATTTAGCGAGGTGGTAATGCTGATTGTGCCTTCTTGTATCTGGTAAGTAGGCCCTGGCGAATTGCCGTTGATAGTATTGGTAAAATTGTCTCTGATGTAGTTAGCGTTAGTGCCTAGAATGATGCTATTAGGTGCGAGCCGTCCATCTTCAGTGACGCGAATGGGATTACCAAAGTCGGTATCGGCGGGCAGTAGAGCGGGCAGTGGAATGTTTGAGCTGTTGGTGAGGCTCCCGGTATCAATGGTGTAAACATTTTGGTTGACGCGAACGGCTCCCGTCACGGCATCGCGGTTGATTGTAACCTGGGCGATCGCACTACTTTGATGGGTCAGCCCGAGCCCACCTGTAGTCAACAGCGCTGCCATGAGCTGAGGCATAGAAATATTGGTTTCAAGCAAAGAAGACAGCCTGAATCGCGTAGTACCAAACTGCTTAAGCGCTGGCTGTGCAGTGTGTTTTAGGGATAGAAGCGTCATGGCAGATCTCCTATAAAAGATACGATGTCACCTACATAGTTCTGCAATAAAAACGCTTTCCGTATAGTTTTTCAGCCTCACTTTGCCAAAGAAACCGTAAAACCCTTCAGTATCAGTCAATATGGCCTAATATAGCCAAACCAAAATATTTTGAATCTTCATGTTGTTGAATTTATAATGTTGCTGAAAAAACAGAAAAAATAAAATTTCAGCAGTGACAACAATCACAAACATAGAGGCAAACATAGAGGAAAGCATAGAAGCAAACATAGAAAAAGCGATTTTCTGAGTACTCAGAAAATCGCCTATCGCCTGAAAGCTAACCTGTATTGTTCTTTAAAGGACGCAACCTAGCAAAAGCAAGGCCTAAAAGGAGAGCTGAACGCCGCCATCAACGGCCAAACTGTCGTCGTCGTCCCAGGTATCCTGCGCGCGAACATATAGGCCAGGGCCTTGAGAGCGCCCTGTGCCAACAGTTTGGGGAATGCGATCGCCTGTTAGCTCATCTATGACAAACCGATTCACTGGCAGCATCACCCGGCTGCCATCGGCGGCTACGACTTCTTCCATGACCTGAACCCCATTGGCATCTCGCACCGCCTCTGTTTTATACAGCGGCACCACATTGCCAAACTCATCGTACTGATACGCCTCCCGCTGGCGCTCGCCAAACGGATGGAACATCAGCGAAGCTCGCCAGCCCGTTTCTGAACCACTGCCTCCCCGGCCAATCACAGTGTCTCTAAAGAACAGCTCGGCTCTAACGGTATTCGCAGCGGGTGTCCAAGGCGTGTTGCCAAAGTTCAGCACGCCGCCCAAAGCAATTTCTCCCTGCACAGGTGAAGCATTGGCATAGCTGTCTGACCCACTGACCGCTGTTTCATCGCTAGCCACCTCCCGGCGCGCTAAGACCTCCACCTGAGTGTTAGTGGTCGATTCAATCTGTTCTTCCTCACCTGCTGTAATCTCGGTCTCGGTAGACAACACATCGAAACTCACGTTAGTGGTTGCGGCTGCTAGCTGTTCATCAGTAGACTCAAACCGCGTATTCTCTAATTCACCAGCTGCACTGATATCAAATCGAGCAGTGCCTGGCGTGTCGGTTGTGGTCAACCGGTCTCGGCGGATAAAGCTCACTTGAGTCAGGGGAGTTAAAAACTGATTGACAGCCAGCGTTGTGCGCTGCTGGTCAGTTTCTATAGTAGAAGTCGCCAGCCTTTGCTGGATGGTATCTCGCTGGTTGCCAATGCCGCCCGTGAACGATCCCCCCAGGTAAAAACCGGCTGCTCGGGTGGTTCTGGCATAAGCTGCCTGCCCCGGCTGAGGATTCGCCGCCGTCAGCAACGACACTTCATTGCCGACCCTAGCATCTGCCGCGTTAGGTAAATTAATATCGACCGTTGGCATCAGTTGGCCATTGGTAATGTAGGTGCCCTGCACGCCATTAAATTCAGGCGTGGCCGCATTGCTTCCCTGCACCGTATCTTCTACCGCATATACCTCAGCCATTTCGCGTAAAAAGTTCTGCGGTTGCCTATCGGCAGAAATAATTCTAAAGCCACCATCAACAATTTGGTAGCCGCTTGGCCCAGTGGTGACCTCATAGCGCTGATCTACCTGGAGATTTTGGCCTGCTTGCTGAGGCACTAGCGCATAGATAATACGGGCGGCTTCACCGGCTGCGAGCGTAATATCGTCTTGAGCATAGCCAGCTTCTGTCCACTGCGGTACAAAGGTCATGCTGCCATCAGTTCTTTCAATGATATAGCCGCCCACATTGCGCTCATAGGCCGCGTCCCCGGCACCCACTTGCCCTGCGCCCAAGGGCTTGATGACCACTGCCTGATCGGCTGGCAAATTAAAAATGCCTGCTTGAGAAGAGAGCTGCGCATCGTCGGCATCCACCCCGACGACAGCCGGTACATAGCCCACTAGCCGCCGATTGTTGAATAGTCCAGTCGGTTCAACTAGCCTAGATCCTCTGGGCGCTGGGTTTTCAATTGTGTTGCCAAAAGCATCTGTGGCGATGTGATGAGTCCGGGTTAAAAACTGCGTCACCGCAACGGTAGCCGACAAACCGGCTTCGTTGTCGCTGACCCAAGGATTAAAATTCAGCTCACCGGTCAGTAGGGTTGGCGGGACATTGGGATTGCCAATTAAGGGCGGGAGCTGTGCGGCGGCACTGAGGCCATCGCTCCCCGCCCGAAGTTGAACAGTGCCCCCGTAGCGGTTGTATACGAGCTGTTCATCATTTTCGGTGCGCACACCGACTGCATGACCTAGCCGCATCGCGTTCGGATCGGGCGTTTCAATACTGCCGCGAACTCGCTCTTCTGAGATCACGTCACTCGCTACTTCTGTGGTGGTCACCGTCTCCTGCTCAAGAACGGTTTCCTCTGTTCGCAATTCAGGTTCTAGTTCTTGGGTTTCTTCTAAGTTAGCGCTTTCTCGGCTGCTCACCGAGGCAACGGCATCTGCGCTACCTTCTCCGGTCACGCTATTGAGGTAGTTTCCATCATCAAAGTCGTTGTCGTCCGAATCTTCGGCAATTAGCTGACCGTCACGGGTAAAGTAAACGCCTGATTCTGACGCGGCCGATAGCGGCGCGCCATCGCTTTCTATATGGAGTACGCGCACCTGCACCGAATCGTTAGGCCCAAACGATTCGGTGCGAATGACCTCAACATCTGAGAGGTTTATGATGTTCCCATTGGCATCTTGCACTCTTAGAACATCGAGTTCATCAAAACTGCCTCTGACAAATTCAACTAGAGGAACCCCAATTTCGTTGTTTTGGCTGTCGCGAATAATTACTTCTAGCCCTTCTGCGAAGCGATGGGAGCCTTCTTGGGTATCGAGTTCAAAAAACGCATTGGCGCGGATAGAGTCGCCGTCGAGCGTGTAGGTTGCCGTTGAGTTCGGAACGCTGAAGTTATCTTCGATATATTGCTGATCGATCCTTAAGATAATGCCGTTAGGCGCCTGTCTCTCCGGCTCGACGGGAATCACAATTTTTTCCCCAACGCTCTCGGGCAAGTCTGTTGGCAGACCGATGCCGCTGTCGTTACCAAGGTCAGTTGTCTGCAATTGGAAGGCGTTGCGATCAACAGTGACCGCGCCTGTGACGGGATCGCGGTTGACGATCTGAGCGATCGCACCTCGTCCTATTAATCCTTCACTAGCCGCATACAGCCCGCCCGCCGATAAAAACACGGCAATGACCCTAGGAATTAAGAAAGGATGGAACAGACCGTCTTTGAGCATACGGAAAAGAACATGAATAAAGTGAGTTCTGGAGGCTCCGATCTGAGATTGTCTCCATTTGGGCTGGGTCGTTGTCATAGTAGTAGATTTCAAGAAACAAATAACTAATTACACACTTCATCAGTAAAAACATATTCCCTGTTGTTTTATTTGAGAAAGCAACAGGGAAAAAAAGGAAAAAAACGCCAAACCCTTTAAGCTCAGTTGTTTTCAACAAAAATGATTGATTCAATTAGTTTAGAAACTTCACATTGTTGAATATTGTCTATAGAGAAGGCGCATACTCACAGACAAGTAAAGCCCTTGCATGCTCACTTTGCAACCTTTATCTCTCGGTTATAGGCCGGTATAAAACTATCTCTTGTATAAAAAGAAGAGGGTGCTTGCGTGCCTGTATAAAAAAACAAAAAAAGAGGATTTTTTGTACTGAAAGATGTATAGGACAGGCGTCAATGAAGACAAGTTACAGCACACAACTGAAGCTAAAAAATAAAAACAAAATAGAATTAAAAGAAAATGAGCAAAATGTTGTAAACTCTGTGAAAATAAGTATTGATAGTATAGTGTATTGTCAATATCTGTTCTCCTATGCAAGAAATTCCCAAATAATGATCGTTGGAATCATTAGGATGAATGGTATATGCTTCAAAACGCTTCTCTTGAAACGTCCTTATCTAATATTTCTAATCAGCCTTCGGCGCGATCGCCCAAGGTTTTATTTGTACTTCCAGCCTTTTATCGAAACGGTGCTGTCACCTTTAGCATTAATATTGCAGAACAGCTGTCGCTCAAGAACATGGAAGTTGAAATTTTTGCGGTTCAACAGCGATCCGTTCATCCTCAGCTGCCTCACAAGCCTATTAAGATTAGCACTGCAATTAGAGAGAATAGCTCTACTTTAAAATCACTACCCACGCTGTTATCTAAACTCATGCGGTCGGTCTCAAGGTCGGATGTGGTGATTCTTACCTGGGAAAATGGTCTTTTGCTACCCAGTTTAGTTGCTTTTTTTTTCCGTAAGCCTGTTGTCGCGATTGTGCAAAACAATCTGAAAAGATCTCAGGCTGACTATGGCAAAAAAAAGGGCACCCAAATGATCCGCCGATGGGCCTATGCCAGGGCAAAAGCGATTGTATGCACGAGCCAAGATCTGATCAGCACGATTGAGTTAGAAGTAAAGCGGAGCAAAATTGTAGCAATTTCTAACGGAATTAATATTGCGCAAGTTCGAGCCCTAGCTCAGCAGCCCAGTGCCCCATGGCCCTATGTCAACGACGATATTCCTTTTATCGTTGGCATTGGCCGTCTTGCCAATCAAAAAGGGTTTGACCTACTGATTGAAGCCCATGCTAAGGTGCGCAGGCAAGGTATTCAGCATCGATTAGTTTTAGTCGGAGAAGGAGAGGCCCATCGGGCGTTACTAGAGTTGGCCAGAGATTGGAACGTGGCTGATAGCGTCGCTTTTTTAGGCTTTGTGGCAAATCCTTATCCAATTTTGTCTCAGGCGTCGCTTTTTTGTTTATCGTCGCGCTACGAAGGATTTGGCCTGGTGGTTGCAGAAGCTGCTGCGCTAGGCGTGCCGACTATTGCCACAGACTGTGTGGCAGGACCAAGGGAAATTTTGGCAGATGGCCAGTATGGCGACCTAGTAGAAACAGACTCAGCCGCTGCGCTATCTGAAGCCATTGTCAATCATTTTCAAAAGCCCAAAAGATTACTGGCAAAATCGAGAGCATCAATGGCCCAGATCGAACGACTCTCGCTTAAAACCTGCGGCCAAAAATACAGCAGGCTAATTCATCGCTGTATTCAGGAAGGGACGTAACTGCTTACGTCCCTACGGCTCTTAATGTGGCCTTTTAATGTGGCCTTTTAGTATGGCTTTTTAGAAAGAGAACTGAATGCCGCCATCTATCACTGCACTATCACCATCATCCCAAGCGTCTTCTAAACGAACATATAAACCGGGGCCTTTGGGCTTACCTGTGCCGACTCGTTCGGGAATGCGATCGCCCGACTCATCCAGCATAAACTCGCCTCTTTCTATCTCCACCGTTTCGCCATTGGGGCCGGTTTCAGTCACAACGACCCGATTGCCGTTTTCATCTAAGAAAGGCTGTGTTTTGTACACTGGAACCACATTGCCGGCTTCGTCATACTGGTAGGCTTCACGCTTAACCTCGCCAAAAGGATGCAGCATGAGCTCTGCTCTCCAGCCCGCTTCAGAGCCGTCGCCACCTCGACCAATCACAGTGTCTCGGGCAAACAGCTCAGCTCGTATGAGGTTGGCCGCTGGTGTCCAAGGGGTATTCCCAAAGTTCAGCACACCGCCAAAGGCAATTTCACCGTTAATTGGCGAAGCGTTGGCATAACTATCCGAGCGGCTAGAACTGTCTTGCTCAACCACATTGCTGCGAGATCTCAAATCAACGATATCCTCTTCGACAACGGCTGTCTCAATTACTTCTTCTTCGCCCAGTTCAGTAGTGATAGACTCTTGAACCGATTCGCGTCTGGTATCAACCACCTCAGCATCAGAAGTCGGGTTAAACGCAACCTCTTCTAGCAAACCATCGCTGTTGATGATAAAAGAGGCATTTCCACTGCGCTCTAACACGCTGACATTCGTAAAGCTCGTTGTATTGACTTGATTAACAGGCGTTCTAAACGTGGTGACAGTTCGCGTCGTGCGCTGCTGATCGGTTTCAGTTTCGGTCGTGGTACGCACCTCATTGATCAAATCACGTTGATTGCCAAATCCCCCAGTGAGTGAGCCGCCTAGATATAGTCCGCCAGCTACCGTCGTCCGTGCATAGGGCCGCTGACCGAGCACCTCAGGGAATAGTACCGTTCCCACCCGAGCATCTGCTTCCGATGGGATATTCGGATCGACCGTAGGTGTTAGTTCACCCCCTGGCACCTCTATATACAAACCTCGAATGCCGTTAAAGTCAGGCGTTGCGGCATTGTCAATAGTGGGCAGCGTATCTTCTACGGTATACACATCGGTGGTTTCGGCAAAAAAGTTGTCCGGGTACTGATCGGCGGCGATCACCACAAATCCACCGTCGGTAATGCGATACCTGCCCGTACTGTTATCGACTGCGTAAGACTGGCCGAGTTGTAAGTTTTGGCCGGCCTGCTGAGGCACGAGCGCATAGATAATTCGAGTGGCTTCTCCAGGCTCAAGTACAGTGTCGGTTGTCGCGTAACCTTCGTTAGTCCACTGGGGTACAAACGTCAGTTCACCGCTCGCCGATTCAACAATGAACCCACCAACGTTGTCGGTATAAGCTGAGTCACCTCGGCCAACTGCCTGAGGATCGGGCGGATCAATCAAAATTCTCTGACTATCAGGCAGTGTAAAGATGCCGTCTAAAGGCAGAATTTGATCGCCTGCCAAAGGGCCACTGGGTACATAGCCCACCATCCGACGATTGCTAAACAGTCCTGTGGGCTCTAGTGGAATGGCACCCTCTGGATTGGGGTTTTCAATAGGGTTGCCAAAGAGGTCTGTGGCTTGCCGGTGTGTACGGTTCAAGTACTGAGTAATGCCGACGCTGGCTGCAAAACCAGCCTCGTTATCGTCGGCCCAAGGGTTGAACAGGGCGCTGCCAGTGAGCAGTGTTGGGGGCGCACTGGGGTTGTTAAATAGCGGGCGTAGCTGTCCGGTGGCACCGAGTCCATCGCTGCCGGCTCGCACCTGTCCGGCGGCTGAGTAGCGATCGTATACCAGTAGTTCGTCGTTCTCGGTCCGCAGCCCGACTGCGTGGCCTAGTCGAGTTGCTAGCGTGTCGGGCACTTCTATGCTGCCGCGCTCAATCACTTCTCTGACGACTTGTTCGTCGCGTTCTACAGTGGTGAATTCCTCTTCTTCAACTGCTTCATCGCGTCGTATTTCAGGGTCTAGCGGTGTAGTGTCGGTCTCTACCACTTGCTCCTCTTGCGTATCACGCTCGATCGCATTGGCTCGGCCCTGGCTATCGGCTAGCTCAACATATTCGCCATCACTAAAGTCTCTGTCACCGCCATCGGGAAAGTCCTCTGCAATGATTTGCCCATTTCGGGTAAAGTAAACGCCAGACTCTGATATTTCTGTTGCATCGTTGTCTCGTAGGTTGAGGATGCGGAGCTCGACTCTTTCACCAACCCCGTACTCAACTGTGATATTGCCTGAATTAGGCAGTTCGTTGCCATCCGGGCCGCGCACGACGGTATCCCCTCTGACAAAGCGAGTCTCTTGAGACTTAATGGAGCCATTTTCATCAAAGACCGTGACCTGAATGCCTTCCCCAAAAGCGTGATCGCCTGGGACATAGTTAAGGTCGAACCGGGTGCGCGTAGTCACGGTATCCCGATCCAAGTCGTAGTCTAGATTGGTGCCCTGCTGCTGATTGAGTTGCTCGTTAAAAGACTGTTCCACAAAATCAATATCAGTGGTGATTTCTAGGCTATTAGGAGCCAGCAGACCGCCAGATTCGGTCGGAATCGCGATGCCCTCTCTGATGACAGTGGGTAGCTCGGATGGGAGCGGAATATTTGAGGTGTTGGTTAGCTCGCCTGTGCGGACGTCAAAGGCGTTTTGATCAATAAAAACAGCGCCTGTGCTGGGATCACGATTGATCGTGACCTGGGCGATCGCACTTTGTCCGCCGAGGCACAGCCCTCCAACTGCCAAAAGCAGCGCGGTCAACTGACGGGTGATGGCGTTGAGCTGAAACAGGCGAGCCACGAAAAGCGAATCAGCAGACAGACTGTTCGCCGAATCTTGAGGTGGTTGAGCGGCTAGCTTAGAAATAAAGGTGGGACGAAGAGGTGAATGCATAGTTTGATTTTCAGGACAAGTAAAGGCTTGCAGGCTTGTAAGGAGGTAGCGGCAAAATGCTTGAGCAAGTTCAGCGCTTCAGCAGGTGGGTCGGTAGAGCAGCAGGTGGGTAGAGCAGCAGGTGGGTCGGTAGAGCAGCAGGTGGGTCGGTAGAGCAGCAGGTGGGGGCTCTAAAAGCTGCGGATGCATGTTCCAAACAGACATCGGTAGAGTGCAACGTGCATTTGTTACCTGTGGAACTACTTAGTAGAGGACTTTACTGAATTAGAAGCCGCTGTATTTACTGAGTAGACTGAAGATACTGGTAAAAGATTCATGCGACCACTCCTAGATATTACTGAGTTATTTTTCTTACAGCAATCTGTGGCTGATAGCATTTTTTGACGCGCTAGCCTTTTCCGTCTAGGCGATGTAGTGGCTGAAAATATTACCTAATCCAGCATTTTTAACGCTCGTTAAGGCCGGTTCATCAGCTGTATATCTGCGCGAAACTATCAGCATTCAACTCAAACTCTTCATGTTCTTAAAATTCATGCATAGTGGCTAAACAGCTGAATTGACCTACATTCACACTGGCCAAAGCCTTGAAACCAGATCATCTCAAGTGTTCTGGTCGTTGCTTTAGCGATTTGGAAAAAGTACTGAGAATCAAACTAATTTTTGTTTATGTTGAGATACTTGTATCAACTATTCCTTTAGCATCTTGCGCTAGCATCGTTGATACCTTGGTTGATGTCTGTTGTTACGACACCAGGCTTCTTTACAGCACCAAACCAAACATTTTTAGAACATTGTTAGACATTGTTAGGGCACTCCGCTTCCTAAAACGCGATCATTATCATTAAGGACGTTACTCTTCTCCTTTAGATGACTCCTAGATGACTGTGAATAGATCTTTTTAGCGTTTGATGAGCATTTTAGAAGCACAAGGTTTAGAAACTCATCAATCGATAACAGACCCTGAAAGGGATGCTTTAGGAAGGTCAGGTTTGAGGGAATATGCTTGAGGGAACAGGCCAAATCAGACCCTCTATTTCATATATCAGGCGTAAACGGATGAACATTGGACACTTGCTAAGGTGGCTTAGTAAAAAACTATCGTGCTCTCAGTGTTTACTCTCACAGCTTTATGTTTTCTTTACGTTGTGTTTTTTTTAGTAAGGCCTCGCTTCATCCTTTTGGTTTACAGTTGCTGAAATTGACTGATCTAAAGCCCCAAAGTCTTTCTGTATGAGGATTGAAAGGATTCTTTAGGCTCGCTATGTAGTGGTCGGAGGCTGTGCGATAAGCCCTTCTTGAGTAAGCTTTTGGTCGGTTTTCTTGTCAGTGAGATCACTTAAAAAAGTTGCTTTTTGTAACCAGTGGTTCATGACAGATTCAGTCGATGGGGCCGTTTTTTGGGGATTTAAGATTATTGATGCAAGCCGATCTCTGTACGATTGAAACGTTTCGACTGAAATGTTTAGCAAAAATACGCGTTCTGGTTAAAACGCTAGCTGAATCCCGCCCGCGAGCAACGCGCTGTGATTGTCATTAAATACGTCTTCTATCCGTAGATAGATGCCCGGCCCTTTTGTTTGCCCGGTTCCGATGGTTTGAGCAATGCGATCGCCCGCCTCATCTATCACAAACTGATAGATCGGCACTGCGACGGTCTCCCCATTTGCAGCGGTCACTGTTTCTACCTGCTGCTGTCCGTTAGCCGTAATAACAGCCTCTGTTTGATACAGCGGCAATGCATTGCCTGCCGCATCGTAATAATGCGCCTCACGCTGAACTTCGCCAAAAGGATGAAACAACACCTCGGCCCGCCAGCCCGTTTCGTTGCCGTCGGTAGATCTGCCAATCACTGTGTTTCTGGCAAACAGCTCCGCTTTGACGGTATTGGCGGCGGCTGTCCAAGGCGTATTGCCCCAGTTCAGAACACTCCCTAGCGACAACTCGCCCTGTAGCGAGGAAAAGTTGGCGTAGCTGTCTGTAGTTATGTCAGTTACTGTCTGGTCACGTTCAATTTCCTGACTGCTAATGACCTGTCGCGATTCTGAGGTTTCGGTAAGCACCCGAAACTCTTCGCCACGAATGAGATCAAAGGTGCGGTCTAGTTCTGTTTGTTGGGTGGTGGTTTCACTAGGCCCATCAGCGATAAACTGCACATCGACTAGCTCACCTTGAGGGCTGATATCAAAGGCAGCTACGCCAGTGCTGCGGGTGGTGCGAGTGACCTGATTAACTAATGATTCTCTGGCAATTAAAGGCGTTACAAAGGTCGTGACCGTGCGCGTCATTATCATGGCATCGGTGGCCCGCTCTATGGTGGTTTCTACTTGGCGCACCGTATCTTCCTGATTGCCGATGCCGAGAGTTGCGGTGCTGCCGAGGTAAAAGCCAGCCGAGCGCGTTGTTTGGGCATAGCCCATTTGACCGTCATCGCCTTCGATAATTTCTAACGGAAATAGCGCGTTGCCGACCCGCGCATCCACTTCATCAGTCAGCGAGACATCTACCGTGGGGACGGGCTCACCGCCAGGAACTTCAATATAAACGCCCCGAACGCCATTGAAAATATCGGTCACCATGTTGCTCCCAGGCAAGGTATCTTCTACGGCGTACACGTCAGACTGCTCGATCTGAAAGTTTTGCGGTTGGCGGTCGGCTGAAATAATCGTAAAGCCCCCATCGACAATTCGGTAGCCATTGGCGGTGTCGGTGACTGCGTAGCGATCGCCGAGTTGCAGCGCTTGATTGGGCTGTTGGGGAACCAGTGCGTAGATAACGCGCCGCGCCTCACCTGCGGCTAGCGTCAGTGATTCTTGCGCGTAGCCAGTTTCAGTCCACTGGGGCACAAATGTCATATCGCCAGCGGCAAATTCTATCAGTAGTCCGCCCACGTTGCGGGTGTAGGCAGCTCTCCCGCGACCGACTGAGTTTGGATCGGGAGGTGCGATTTCAATGCCCTTATCTTCAGGCAGCTCAAAGATGCCATTCACCGAAAACAGCTGATCGCCTCGCAGGGTTTGATCGGGCTGGGCTGGCACATAGCCAATCCATTGGCGATCGCTAAACATCCCTACAGGCTCTACCAATCCCGCCCCGTCCGGAGCCGCTATTTCATTGCCAAAGATATCTCTGGCCACTTGATGCGTCGGATTTAAGAACTGAGTGACGCCTACCGTGGTGGTTAATCCAGCCTCGTTATTACCCACCGTGGGGTTAAAGGTAAGATTGCCTGTCAATAGCGTCGGCGGAATGTTGGGATTTTGGATCAAAGGCGATAGCTGACCGGTCACCCCTAAGCCATCGCTCCCCAACCGCACCTCACGGGCGGCCGCATAGCGGTTATACACGAGCTGCTCACCTGACTCTGTCTGAGTGCCCGTGGCATGACCCAATCGGATAGTTGATATTGAATCAGCCGTTTCGACTCGGCCCCAATCTCTCTCTTCTTGCGAAGTTCTATCAGTTGAGATCAGCCCTCTGGCAATATCGGTTTCAACCACTTCTTCCTGGCGTTGCTCAGGATCTAGCGGGACGTCGTTATTGACCGTTTCTACTGAAACTTCTTCGGTTTCAGACAGGACAGCTGCTTCGCCTGTACCGCCAGAGACTTGCACATAGTCACCATCGTTAAAATCTAAGTCGCCACCATTGGGTAAATCTTCAACTGCTAAGCTTCCATCTGTTAAAAAATAGATGCCTGACTCGCTCGGCTCGGCGTTGTTTTCTCGGATATTAAGCACCCGCAACTCGACCCTATCTTGAGTGCCGTAGCTAACAGTAATTTGTTGTTCTTCGGGAAGGACATTACCGTCAGGGCCTATCTGCACATCATCGCCCCTAACAAATACTCGCTCTTGTGAAATAACGCTGCCATCGGGGGCAAACACCGTGGCTTCAATGCCTTCTCCGAAGGCGTGCTTACCTTCACTACGGCGCAGATTAAACTCAGTTTGTACCCTCAATGAGTCGGGCTGTAGCTGATAGTTGGTATCGCCAGTTTGCTGAGTTAAAACGCTTCTAAGAGACTCATTAATGTATTCAGTATCAACACTAAGTTCAATGTTGTTGGGCGCAAGGATGGTAGATGTTGTCGGTTGTGCGCGGTTTTCGCTAATGTTTTGAAGCAAGCTAGATGGCAACGGAATATTAGAAGTATTGTTAAACTCTCCCGTGCGAATGCTGAAGGCATTAATCTCTAATTCAACCGCGCCTGTGTTGGCATCACGAGAAATATTAGGGACTGTTTGGGCAGTAGCCTGTTGCGAACTTAGCCCTGAGGTTACACCGAGCCCACCCACAGCCATTAGCAATGTCATCAAGGTTTTTGTTGGCAAAGATAATGGTGAAAGAGACAATATATAGGGGCATTCGTGACGGGTGATACTATCTTTTTGAAACGAAGTGAATGCTTGAAAATGTGTTGAAGAAAGTTTCATGACAGGAACCACAGGTAGAAGCTACGACGGGAATATAAAATGCTTTTGGCAGATGCTTTTGGCAGATGCTGTTAGCAGATGCTCTTGGCAAATGTTTTGAGAAATGCTTTTGAGATACATCGTTCAGAGTGGTTAAGAACGATTGAATCTGATACTTGAATCTGATACTTGAATCTGATACTTGAATCTGATACTTGAATCTGATACTTGAATCTGATACTTGAATCTGATACTTGAATCTGATACTTGAATCTGATACTTGAATCTAAGACTTGAACAACGATGTTCTATGAACTCATAAAACAAGAAAAGTTGATAAGAGCCACACTGGCATATGCCACTAGGTTCATCGGTACTTAGATAAAAGAATCTTTTGGCGTACCTAAAGCTTTCACTAGCAGTTAGGACAGCGATCTTAAGAGTACTGTGCCAGCTAGTGATGAGGTACTACCTCTATGGGTGATATTAGGGGCGCGATATTTGAGGATAGCAACGCCTATGCCTGAATATCAATGCTGAATATCAATGCTGAATATCAATGCTGAATATCAATGCTGAATATCAATGCTGAATATCAATGCTGATTATTCATGCAGCTGCTGATTCGCCAACTGATTGATCGACTGATTGATTGTTTATTTGTTTCTTTCGTTCGCTGATGACTTTTTACCCAAACCCAACAAAATGTGACACTAGACATAGTTGTCACATTTCTTGGGGTCAGAAATTGTTTTTTTTTAAAAAAATTTACGCTTGGCAGACTAATGTTGCAAAATGTAAACTAAGCCCCTTGACTATAGGCCAGTGAGAAAACTGGTTTTTGTTGGGCCGCTGTTCTAGCTGTCTATTTACTTTTTGTCGGGCCGCTTTATCGGGCCACTCATCTGCTGCTTATCTCTACCAGGTTGTTTCTACCAGAGCAGCTTTTCCAAAAGCAGTTAACTCACGCTGTCGGCATCGTATCGGTGAGCCCAAGGCGGTGTTCTGCTTATTCATTTCGCTAGCATAGCAATTCTAAACTCGGCTGCCTATAGGGATTGCACAAGTTATTGTGGTATAAAATGCACTTCCCCTTGTGGGTACCTTTTGTCGTTTATCTGCCATTTTGGGGTTCGTCAGGCAGGTTATAATCGCCCAGATAATTGCACAAAGCTTTATTCACAAAGCCTTATTCACAAAGCCTTATGTTTCCAGTATCGCAGCAGGATTCTCAACGGGCGCTTCAGGGCTTATCGGTGAGGCAAACTGAAGTCAACCTGGCCGGGCGTAGCGCACAACTCATTACTTTTAGGGATGGGCGATCGCAGCCGCTGACCTGGCAGCAGGTGGCTCAGGCATTAGTGAGTTCGGATGACTTTCGGCGGTGCTGGAATCAAGCCTGGGCTGATCTTCCTTTTGACTATGAATGGAAACCGATTCCGATTCATCCCTATACTGCCAAGACGCATCCTTTTTTTGCGATCGCCTTTCCCGCCCAGTTTCGCCCTGCCAACCCGCACGACTTTGAGCCCTATCTGCAAGCGATCGGCCCCGATGAGTTAACAGCTCAATTCGATAATTTTTCGGGTGATGCCAAGCTCATCATTCCTGCGAATACCGGCGACTATGGTCACATAGCAGCCTTTTGCCGCACGGCAATGCCCCAAGCGTGGCAAGCGCTTTGGCAAAAAGTAGGGGAGCGGTGTTTGGCTGCGATCGCACAGCAAACGTCCGTTTGGTGCAATACCCACGGCCACGGCGTCCCTTGGCTACATGTCCGCTTCGACAGTCGCCTCAAATATTCGGTGTTTCCGCCCCGAGGCAGCATTAGCGCGAACAGCCAAGCGATTTGGTATCAACAAATCTACGCCCCCGTTTCGCCAGACAACGCCGACCCGATCGATTCATTTCAGTGAGCAAAGAGGGGAGTGATGCAAGATGTCACACGCTTTGATAGGTAAAATTCAGCGTTGCCCACTGTGCAACATCTAGCATGTAAGCATCGCTGCCGTCGCCTTTGCTGATATCAGAGAGCAGGGCCTTAACCACTTCTAACGGATTCGGTAAAGGGCTCACCCGCTGCTTACCGCTGATGGCAGCAGCATTGAGCAGTGTTTTAAAGGTGTGGGTAAGCGGTGATGTGCTGCATACAACATAGGTTTCAACCGAGCCCGTAGGCGCTTCGATCGACCAGTCAAGACCTATGCTAGGGATAGAGACAGACTCTCCAGGCAAAATGCTAGCCGCTGCAATCACGCTGTTGGCCTCTTCGTTGTAGGCTTCGGAAGTCATCGACTGCATGGTTTGGGCAGAGAGCCCCATCACCGGGCAAAAGGCAGACAACCGCTCTCGGGGATCGACGTTGATGAGGGTGTAAAAGAGGGGCTGATCGCCCTCGTTAAAGATACAGTAGCGAATCCGACTGCCTACAGGGACGTTGGGAATGAAGTTGCTGTCGGTCGTCTGGGCGTCTCGCTGAAATTGCTTGGGGCGTAGTGTTTGGCGAGAGAGTATGCGCTTTTCCTCTGTCCCGATTTGATCTAAAACGACGCGAACAGGTAGCTGTGATGAGGCTCTGTTTTCGCTGAGTCGCAGGAGCTTGAGCGCCATGAGCGATCGCAGCTTGGTACTGAGTCGGTTAATGGCAGGCTTAATCGCTTCATCTTGCAGGGCGAGCGTGCCTGGAATGAGCGATCGCGTCAAAGAAAACAAACCATAGCCTGAGCCGAGGTCGTCGAACGGTATTTCAGAGGGCTTGGGTTGAGCCTTGGGTTGAGCCTTGGGTTGAGCCTTGGGCTGACTGTTTGGTTGAATGTTTTGCTGAATATTTTGCCGGATAGTTTGTTGCGCGAGCTGAACCGGATGCAGGCTGGCCGTGAGCATTTGAGTCCGAGTGGGCACGGGCTTCCCTAGCAGGCAGTCTGCTGGCAAATCGGTATCAGAGGTAGAACTTACAAAGGACAGTGCGGATAGGGCGCTAGTGGCATCAACGCGCTCAATGCGCTCTAGGCGACTGTCGAGCGCCACGACTAAATCAATGTTTTTAGGCAGCACGCGAACCGATTCAAGCACGGGCTGGCCTACCCGTAGGGGTGCTCCCTGATTACCGGCATCTTCAATGAGTCTGGCTTTGCCGGTGAGGCCATCGTGCGATCGCAATATGATCCGTCTGCCGCCGCAGGTCAAAATCGCCGACGGCGCTAAATACTCTAAAACTCTGGGCGACATGCCCCCTAGCCACAGCGTTGCACTTTTGCCGTCGCTGCTCACCGCCTGGATGACCCCTTCGCCACGGCTGCCCACGGTTACAGCCGTACCATATGCCGTGAGCTTTTTGTCCTGTTGGCTACGAACGCCGTCTAAAAAGGGCGCTTGATTGCTATTTCCCCAGCGCAGCAGTGTTTCTTGCGACTGTCCTAACACTTGATTGATCGTCACAGGGGCGCTGGCTGACCACAAGTATTGCGTGAGCACATAGGTAAATGCACCGGCGCTAAAGCTTCTCCACTGCCGCTCAATGACGGTATCGCTCAGGTCGGAGGCCCGAAGTAATACGCCTGGGAAAGGCGCTTCTGCTTTGAGCAGGGGTGTGTTTTTCAAGAGCGCAAAGGGCTCGGCGGGTTGACCGGTGGCAATGGTGGCTCGGGCGCGCGATCGCAGTCCCCCCAAAAGCGGCACCCACAGATCCACATAGCCTGTATCGAGTACAGTCGTAATATTTTTAGTTTTGAGCTGTTTTAACAGTGTTTTTAGTTCAGCTTCCGAAATGTCGTTCAGCGCTGGATGAGCTTCGCTCGGCAGTAAACCGTCAAACGGAACGAGCGATCTGCCCTCGGCAGGGCTTTGCCATCGCATCGTTTGCCCCTCAGTTCTAATCTGAGCGCCATAGCCGCTAAAGTGCAAGACAACCGCATCGCCCGATTGCGCCTGATCATAAAGATGACGGGTAAACGCCTGATAGATACCCGATCGAGTCGCCTGTTCATTCGTCAGGCAGAGAATGTCTTCAGGCAAAAAGCCAAACCGATGGATCAGCAATTCCTTTTGTAGGGCGACATCGGTTACACAGCCCATGAGTTGCCCGGTTTGTTCTGAGGAGAGCGCACCGCTGGCGTATTTGTTAATGCCAATGAGTAGGGCTAGCTTGCGTCCGGCAGGCGCTGCCAAAGCCTGACCATAGGTTTTGGCCTGCGCCGAAATACCCGGCATCCTGAGAGCCCATTCAGCTGCCAAATCCGTTAGACCTAACGCTGCAACTGCCGCGCCAGCTTGTTTAATTAACGCTCGTCGGCTCAAACCCACCGAAGCTCACCCCAACTTAGTTTATGTAACCGTTTATGTAAATGGCAACGCTACCCTCTATTGTCCCAAGACGGCTTAGCGCATTGACCACTTTCATTTTAGAGATAGATGGCTAAAGCGTTTTAGGTGTTTTATGCCCTAGGCGCTTTAGCCATCTCCTTTAACTATCTACATTTAGCCATCCACTTAAGGCTCGCTCAGACTAGCTTTGATGCATTGCCTTGGCGAGCTCAGCCGCGACTTCAGGCCGTGAGAACTCTGGCGGTGGCAGTTTGCCTTCGCGCAGCAGTCCGCGAACCTTCGTTCCCGAAAGGTGAATTCGCTCTTCAGGCGTGCTAGGACTGGTCTTGGTCGTTGCCATTGTGCTCGTGCGTTTGCAGTAAAAGGCATGCTCGAATTTCATCGGCGTAATGCCGAGTTCTGCTGGCTCGAACTCGTCAAATATAGCCTGAGCATCGTAGGTGCCATAGTAGTCTCCGACACCAGCATGGTCGCGACCCACAATAAAATGCGTACATCCGTAGTTTTTACGAATTAGCGCGTGGAAAATGGCTTCCCGAGGGCCTGCGTAGCGCATCGCCGATGGGTTAATGGCCAAAATGACCCGATCCTGCGGAAAGTAGTGTTCCATCATGATTTCATAACAGCGCATGCGCACGTCAGCCGGAATATCGTCGCTTTTAGTCGCGCCGACCAGCGGATGCAAGAACAAGCCATCTACAGTTTCGAGCGCGCACTTTTGAATATATTCGTGAGCGCGGTGAATGGGGTTGCGGGTTTGAAAGCCAACGATGGTTTTCCAGCCGCGATCGCGAAACTGCTGCCGCGAAACTGCCGGGTCAATCTGGTAAGTCGGAAACAGCGGATGGGCGTCTCTTTCTAGCAGCCAGATATCGCCTGCGAGGTTAATCGGCCCCTGGTCATACACAACCTTTACACCCGGATGCTTATCCTCATCAGTGCGATAGACGTTAATCGCCTCTTTTTTCTTGTCGTAGGTATACTTTTCACTTAGTTCTAGGACGCCAATAAAACGGCCCTTGTCATCGTTTAGCCGTACCAGCTGACCAATTTGCAACGGCTCGGCAACGGCTTCACTCACCGAGAGCGTCACCGGCACCGACCAAGGCAGGCCGCTCGCCAAGCGCATATCTGTCACAACAGGCTCGTAGTCTGCCTGAGTCATAAAGCCCGTCAGGGGGCTAAAGCCGCCGATCGCGATCATCACTAGGTCAGAAGCCGCCCGCTCATCTAACGTGACCTCTGGTAGGCTGTCTGCCTTGCTCAAAAAGTCCTGCTTTTGCTCAGCACTGGCCAAGCGATTGATCAGCGTACCGCCGTGGGGGGCAATACCGTCTTTCACTGCAGTCAAGATGTGTTCCTCTATATATATTACGTTCTGATTTTTGTAAGGCTTTACTGGAGGCTTCCTTGGGTCAAGCTTACGGGCTCAATAATACCGCCACCAAGCACCCGTCCACTACCTTCGTACCAGACGGCGGCTTGTCCGGGCGTAACACCGAACTGCGGTTCATCAAAAATTATTTTTACAGGGCCAGCGCTGCCGTTTTCCATCATCGGCAGCGGCACTATCGTCGCACTCACACCCTGCGACCGATAGCGAATCTGGACTTCGGCTCGAATGGGGCTATCGGGCGGTGCAATTGAAACCCAGTTCACCCGTTGCACCCTGCATTCAGGGGTCGTCACGCTGTCGCGTTCGCCTACAACCACCTGATTGCGACCCACATCTAGGCTCACCACATACAAAGGATTGGGCGCAGCAATGCCAAGACCCTTCCGCTGCCCAATGGTGTAGTTATGAATGCCTTCATGCTGTCCGACGACCTGTCCTACTGTGTTGACAATGTCTCCGGGCTTAGGTGCTAGGTACTTTTCCAAAAAGGTTTTCATCGAACCATGCTGCTCTACCAGGCAAAGGTCTTGGCTTTCGGGCTTATCGGCAGTGTGCAGTCCGAGCTGAGTGGCGATCGCACGAGTCTCAGGCTTTGTTTTTTCACCTAAGGGAAACTTGGTAGCCGCTAGCTGCGCCTGACTCAAATCGTATAAAAAGTAGGACTGATCCTTATTGCGATCTACCGCGCGACGCAGCTCATAGCGTCCGGTCTCAGCGTTGTGCGTAATACGAGCGTAGTGACCTGTGGCAATATAGTCGGCCCCCATTTCATGCAGTGCATATTGCAGCATGGGGCCAAACTTAACCGTGCTGTTGCACTGCGAACAGGGCAGCGGCGTAATGCCCTGCGCATAGCCATCTACCACGTAGTTGATGATGCTTTTTTCAAAAACTTCGCGCGAGTCTATGACCTTGTAGTCAATCCCAAGCTCATCACACAGTTGGGCGGCATCTGTCATGCCTTCTGAGCAGCATTGCCCTTTTCCCTTCATGAGCCACAAGGTCAGCCCAGTCACGTCGTGACCTTGATTGTGAAGGATGGCAGCAGCGACGGAGCTATCTACTCCACCGGATAACCCGACGACGATTTTGCTCATGGAATTTAGTGACTAGCAGGGTAAATTAGCCTGCTCAAAACAGTAATTCCAGGCTAACACTCACTGTTACAAATGATGCGTGTAAATGATGCGCGTCATGCTCAGTCTTCTTTACTTACAGCCTTCTTTACTTACAGCTCCTTACAGCTTCTTACAGCTTCTTACAGCTTCTTACAGCCCCTTACAGATACTTAACCGTTACCTGCACTTCTTCACTGTCTGCGGAAAAATCAAAGCGGGTTTTTTCAAAGCTAGGCGTCCCTTTAATAATGCGCGGATCGTTAGAAAAGCCAATGCCTTCTTGCGGGACCCCGATAAAGTTGGTGTTCAGCTCGCCGTCTTGGTTTTCGTCATGCAGTAGGCTGACCGAATAGCTGCCGTAGGGCACCTCAACGCTTACGGTGAGCGGTATTTGAGTAATGGCAAAACAACGGTTGAAAACAGCTTTTTGCTCATCTTTAGGAAAGCCGATCTCACTTTCAAATAAAGCAAGGCAAACTTCCCCTTTTTGATTGCGGAGTTCGTGGATGGTGACTTTTAAGCGGGCCATGCATTTTGCGCTCTCATACCTTGATTTAGCCTTAGATTGGCCTGGAACTGGCCTAGAACTGGCCTAGAACTGGCCTGGAACTTGAAACCTAGACCCTTGGACTTGAAGCCTAACATTGAGACGCCAGTTCTATGCTCTAGCGCAAGGCGTATGACGCTCGTGTAAGGCAGATGATGCTTCTCGAACGATCTACGGGTGGTTGGGTTTTCGATAGACGAGTTGCTTATACATCACTAGCGCATCGACAAAGCCATGCTCAGAATGGTTGAATGCGTCTGATAGCCTGCCGACGGTCTCAAATCCTAGCTTTTGCCATAGTCTGATGGCGACGCTGTTGGTAGAGACCACTAAGTTGTACTGCATGGCTCTAAAGCCTAGTCGAATGGCCTCTTGCTGAGAATGTTCACACATGATGGCGGCAACGCCTTGACCGCGAAATTGGGCACTGACCACATAGCCACAGTTACAAACATGCGCCCCCAAGGTCGGCTGATTAGGCTTGATATAGTAGGTTCCTAAAAGGTTGTTGCGATCATCTACTGCGACATAGGTGGCAGTTGGCTTTGTAATCCATTGTTCATAGGACTCATCTTGCGAAATATCAGGAGAATAGGGATAGGTTTCACCCGCTCGAAAAACCGGTTTTAATATTTCCCACACCAATGGCCAGTCTAGTTTTTCAAATGCTCGTAAAATAATTCTGGGTTCAGGCATTCTCTGGATCATGGGTCAGTAACTCGTCGTTTGCTTCATTATTTGCCTCGTTATCTTCTAGGGCTAGTTGCAATCGGCGAGGTAATTTCTCTATTCCCTGTACGCTTTCAATGTCATCTCCGCCTGCTGCGCCTAGTTCTTGTAGCTTTCTGGCGCTTACCAACACGCGCCCCTCTAGTGAACCGACGGCTTTGTTAAAGTTATCGACTGTGGTGTCTAATCCTTTTCTCATTTTTTGCATATGCCCTGCAAAGGTGCGCACCCGGTCGTATAGCTCTTTGCCTAAGTTGCTAATTTCCTGAGCGTTTTCAGTGACCTTTTCCTGCTGCCATCCGTAAGCTACCGCTTTAAGCAAAGCAATGAGTGTGGTGGGTGTGGCTAAAATGACGCGCTGTTCTATTCCGGCTTCTATGAGGGTGGGGTCTTGTTCTAAGGCGGCGCTAAAGAAAATTTCACCGGGGAGAAACAACACCACAAACTCTGGCGTGGGCTGAAACTGATCCCAGTAGGCTTTTTGGCTCAGCTGGCTGAGGTGCCGTTTTACCTGCTTGGCATGGTCGCGAAGTTTGTTGAGGCGATCGCGCTCATCGATCGCCTCTAACGAAGCCAAATAAGAGGTCAGCGGTGCCTTGGCATCTACCACAATTTGTCGGGCTCCAGGCAGCTGCACTAGCATATCGGGTCGTAGCCCTGCCACTTGAGTGACCTGCTGCGTAAAGTCGCAGTGCTCTGACATGCCCGCGATTTCGACCACGCGCTTGAGCTGAATTTCGCCCCAGCGGCCTCGCACAGTGGGCGATCGCAATGCCTTGGCCAAATTCGCGGTTTCTGCCTGCAACTGCACCTGAGAAGTGGCCAGCGCTGAAATCTGCTCGGTCAGCTGAGCGTAGGCCGACATGCGCTGCCCTTCAATGGTTTGTAAAAAAGCTTCTACCTTGCTTAGTGAAGTATGCAAAGGCTGTACCACGGCTTCTACGGCCTGTTGCTTGAGCGCTAAGTCTCCTTGTGCCGCCGTTTGAAACTCACTGAACTGGGCATTCGCCAACGCTAAAAAAGACTGATTGTTCGCCTGCAATGCTTCTGATGAGAGCGCCTTGAACATATCTGCAAGCTGCTGTTGCGCCTGCTGCTGTGCTGTTGTGACCAAAGAGAGTTTTTCGTGGGCCTGCTGCTGCACCTCTCGCAGCCGGGCTTCTGCCGTGGCCCGAGCGGTGGCTTCTTGCGTGATACGGTTTTGATGGGTTTCGATTAGGTGATCGCGATCCCCAAGGTCTTGCTTGAGGGCCTCAATTCGCTCGTCTTTGCCTCTGAGCTGCTCTACCATACTGGCCCTATCTGCCACCAAATCGTTCTTTGCACGCTCCCGCCATGCCTGCGTTTTAGCCGATAGAATAAACCAGGCGATCGCCAGGCCCAACACGCCACCACCTAAAAAACTCAGAAGAAATTGCATAGAAAAATTGTATAGAGAATGTATAGAGAAATAGCATATCAGTACAGAATTACCAGCGTTACCTTATCATTTTGAACCCCCCACATGCCCTTCCTTCCTCATTACAAAGCTAAGCAGGTTTCCATCAACCGCAAGCGTCACTATGAAATAGAAGGGCATTGCTACCCCGGCATTACCACGGTTCTCTCGGCAACTAAGCCCTACGAAGACAAAAAACGTCTGTGGGACTGGCAAGATCGTATCGGCAAAGACGAAGCCCAGCGCATTACGACAACTGCTGCGCGATCGGGCAGCCGCATTCATAAGGTCATTAAGTCTCACCTTAAGCAGGAGCCTTACGAGTTGCCCGCAGGGGTAGAAGGCTATTGGAATTCTATTGAGCCGGTGCTGGCTGAAATTAACGAGGTGCTGCTAGTAGAAGGTGCGGTGTGGCATCCGCTTAAGTTTGGCGGCTACCCGGATGCGGTGATGCGCTATGAGGGTGAGCTGTGCGTATGCGATTGGAAAACGGCGCGGCGGCCCAAGCAACTTGAGTGGATTGCCGACTACTGTATGCAGGTGGCGGCTTATTGCTATGCGGTGAACTGGGTGTATCGAGATACCGGCATTCAGATTGAGCGGGGCATGATTGCGATCGCACTCGAAGACCATCCCGCGCAGGTATTTATCTTAGAAGCCGATGATTTGTTTTACTACTGGCGCAGCTTTCAAGAACGTTTAAGACAGTATTACCGCGAGCTGAGGCGTCTGTAGCGCCCCACTGAGTCGAAGCCCGAAAATTCTGGTATACTCCCCCTAAATATCCTCCGTATTTTTTCGGGAAATCCGCTTAGGTTCACGTAAATCCGCTTAGGCTCACGTTTTTTTATTAATCCTCTTTTAATTTTCTCTTGGGAGACCAAAATCTGTGCTGTCACTTATTATTGTTTGGGCTGTCACCACCCTCACCTTTATCATTTTGACTCAGCTCCCGACCGGGATCGAAGCGGACGACTTTAGTAAAGCTGCCTTAGCTGCGCTTGTATTTGGCTTGCTGAATGGAATCAGTGGTTGGTTGTTAAACAATACGCTGCTAAACGTGCTAACGCTGGGTCTGTTATTTTTAGTGGGTAACACTGTTTTGTTCGGCCTCTCTGCCCTGATTGTAAAAGGCTTCAGGCTTCGTTGGGGCATCATGAGCGCGATTATTGGCGCTTTAGGCGTCACGATTATCAACAGCATTCTCTTCAAAATTCTGGCTGTGGTCGGAATTTTAACTTAGGTGTGAAACCCGATCTTTAGCTCACGCGCTTGACGACTAACTTTCGTTGAGCCAAGGTTTCTTCAAACAGCGCTGTTGATAGCGCTTGCTCTACAGGCCATACGCCGGGTTTGTTTAAGCGGTTAGAGAGAATCAGCTGGGCGATCGCGCCGGTTCCACAGCCTGCACAAAAGGCCGTATCTTCATGGTCAAAGGTGGAGAGGTAGGTGACCGGCTGATCGTCTTTGGTGCCTTCAATCGATATCCGCATGGCGATACCGACGCCTGTTCGTCGATCGGTGACTTCGGTCATCCGGTAGCTGATGCGAGAAAGGGCCTCTATTACCTTTGGATTTTTTAGTAGCGGCCTGGGTGCGCGCGCCATCAGCCAGGTGAGCCGATTGTAATAGTCGGGCACCGATCCAAATTTGGTCACAATTGTTTCAAGCTGAGGAAAGGTGTCGGCTACGGTGAGCGCTTCGACGGTGTTAAACCAGTACACGCCGCCTTTGCCGTAGCGCGGAAAGTCGATTACTTCTCTTTGGCTGTAAGGTGCGATCGCGCGCCACTTTCCCTTTATTTTGGACATAAACGGCGTTTGCAGCTCAATAAATGTCGTCCGCATAACCGTCAGCCCCGCCCCACCCGAGCCCGCGACCAAGTAGCTCAAATGGACGCTCTGGGCGCGCTCTAACTGCTCAATTCCTTGGCGCACCATGCTCCCCGAAATACCCGGAAAAATGCCTGTGCTAATCACCGCCGTGACGCCTGCGGCCTGCGCCGCCGCTCGATAGCTCAGCGCCTGGTTAACATAGTCAGGACTATCGGCAACATCTATATAGGGCGTCTTTTGAGCGATGCAGCTTTGTAACACATGGTGATTGCGGCTGCGAAAAGGCCCCGCACAGTGAATGACTAAGTCATGCTGTGCGATCGCCCGCTCCACTGCCATTTCACTGACCGAGTTTAAAGGTTCTAGGTTCAACGGCTCATAGTACTGCCGCCTACCCAGCTCAAAAGCAGCCACAGCCGCTCGCCCCGTCACCGTGACCTCGGCGGCAGTGTAGCGCAAAACATCAGCCGCTACGCTGCGGCCAATCCGGCCCCCGCCGCCAATAATCAAAACCTTGTCTAAAGGCTTATCAGCCATGTGTTAACCCTTGCTTCATTTGGCTAGACTCAGCTGAGCTAGGACAAATCTGCTAGCACGTCAGCTGCATGCGTTTCGGTATTGATGCTGTCGTATACCTTTTTAATCACGCCCTTGCCGTCAATTACAAAAGTGACGCGCTTAGCATAGCCACCACCATCTACCTCGTAGGCTTGGGAGATGGTGCCATCGGTATCCACTATCAATGGAAATGGCAGATTGAATTTTTCTTTAAATGCCTGATGAGAGGTTTCATCGTCACGGCTAACGCCCAAAACAACAATATCTTTACCCGTATATTCTTCGTAAGCATCGCGGAAACTATTGGCTTGCTTCGTACAACCTGGCGTGTCGTCTTTGGGGTAAAAATACAGAACGACCGTCTTTCCTTCAAAATCTGAAAGTGAAACGGTGTTGCCAGCATCATCTTTAGAGGTGAAGTTAGGGGCGGTAATGCCTTCTGACAGAGCCATACGTAATCTCCTGTTTTTGCAATATTTGAGGGTCTCAGTGATTCTATCAAGCTCAAGCCCCTAAGCGGCATATTCTCTGCCTTTAGTTAGGCGAGTATTAGGCAAATACGGGTTTTAAGCGGGTAGTATATAAATTCAGTAGAGGGCAGCTCTCTTATGCAAAACGGCCGCTGACCTCACGCTCATCTTTCGCTGACATTCTAGCTACAGCCCGTCAGACTTTATTTATAAGGCCTAGACTTCATCTAAAGGCCTAGACTTCATCTAAAGACTATGCAGTTTGAAACCCGGCGGCTGATCCTTAGGCCCTGGCAGCCCTCCCTAGATGCACGTCACGCCATGGATATCTATGGCGATGAAGCAGTCGTAAAATGGATTGATGCCCAGGGTAAAGACACCTCTATTCGTCAGGTGCAGATGCGGTTGCAGCGATATTTGGACAATACCAAAAACATCATTACCGGCAGCTGGGCCGTAGAGCAAAAGGATATTGGCCGCGTGATTGGCCATGTGCTGCTCATGCACCTACCTGATCTTAAAAAGATCAAACCCTCAAAACCTCTACATACCGACTTAGGAGGCGAACCTGAGTGGGAACCCGAACTCAATCAACAGCCTAATGAGAGCCTGAGCATTCAATATCCCGACGGCTACCAGCCTGACTATATTGAAATCGGCTGGCACTTTCGGCCTGCTAGCTGGGGATTTGGCTATGCCACCGAAGCCGCTCGTTGCATTGTGCAATACGCTTTTGAGCAGCTCAATTTGCCGCTACTGCTGGCCGTTACTGACCCAGAAAATAAACGGTCAATTGCTGTTATAGAAAAGCTGGGTATGCGCTACGACGGTCTGACCGCCCGTTACTACGGTGGCAAGCTTCTAGCCCTATACATACTCAATGCTAACAACTGCAACATCAAAGGCCATTCCCAATCAAAATAAAGGCCGCCCAGTCATAGGGATCGCTTAAAATACCGCTTGTAATCAGCGCTACTTGCGCGGTTTGAAGCGCTTGGGCTTTGGTTTGGCCATCGCTTAAAGCTTTATAAAACTGACTCATGAGGGCGGCTGTAGCGCTGTCATCGACTGCCCAGAGTGAGGCGATCGCGGCTCCGGCTCCTGTTTTTTGAATCTGGAAGCCCAGACCCAGTATTTCTTTGCCATCGCCCTGGGCGCTGCTGGCCGTTTCGCAGGCGCTCAGTACGACCAAGTCTACATTGGGCAGCGCCCAGGTCTGAATCTCTCGCATATTCACCGTGCCACCATCGCCAAATAATATAAACGACTCCTCTGGCTGGCCCGGCACAAACTGGGCATGGGTGGCCAAATGAACAATTCGATGATCGCCTACTGAGTTTATAGTTTGTGCTGCTGTAAAGCGATCATTCAGCAGAGACAGTGTGTTCGGGACTGCTTTCGCCAGGTTGCTAATCTCTTGGGCGGCGGCGCTTAGACCGCTGTAGTGAAAGGTGTTAGCACCGACTTGCACTTGATGGGTTAGGCTGCTGTCGGTAAAGGCCCCTGCGATCACGCTTAGGTCAGCTGAACGTGGCTTGAGCAGATTGCCCACTTTCGCAGCGGTAATGTTGTGAGACTGATATTTTTCGACTAGCCACTGATGGCCATCATGTAGCGCTGCGAGTGGGACATAGCGTAAAACGCCATCGGGCAAGTAAATAATATTTTGAACGTCATTGTTTGCCAACTCTGCGGCTAGCGGCTCAATTAACCAGCGATACAGCTGCTGCGCAGAGGGTTTAGCATCCAAGGCTTTGTTTTTTAAGCTGCGCTGAAATTCTTCTACGGTTTGATTTAAGTCGGCTTGAGAAACTGCGGTTGTAAACCGCTTAACGGTTCCGGCGGGTGTCAGTAAAAGAATCTCTAACCGATCTTCTAATATCAGCGGATATAGGACGGCGGTTGTTGTTTGCTGGGCTGGTACAACAATTTGTTTGAGCAGCTCAACTGCCTGCAAGTTGAATAAATCATTGTCTCTTGTTTCAGACGAAGCGCGGCGTAAAAGGGCCTCCGCAGCAGCCAAAAAATTAGCCAGAGAGGTTTCTACGGGCAATGAATTAAATAGCTCTAAAAGGGCGTATTCGGCGGGCGTATTGAGCGTTTTTTGGATTGCTTCTAGTTCGTTATCTGGCCCATTATCTGGCCCGTTATCTGGTCGTTCATTAGGCCTGTTATCTAAACTATCGCTGTGTAGGTAAGTGCTCACCTCTTGTAGCTTAATTAGCTCTAGGATCTGTAAAGCTTCTGCTTCTCGGTTTTGCTGTAGCAGCAGGTCAGCTGTTTTGCGGTAGTAGTCTTCAATGGTGAGAGTGTAGCGTCGTTGAACTTCTTCAGAAAGGGCAACTAAGTCCTGCCGAATGGTTTCAATTTGAGCGATCGCCTGCTTATAAAAAAAGATCGCCAGGTCAGCTTCCTGCTGCTGCTCCATCAGCCGACCCAAATTCAATAAACTCTCTATTTGAGCGGTTTTATAGCTGTTTTCACGATTTAGCGCTACGCCTTGTAGATAATGCGCCCAAGCACGCTCTATCTCTCCCGAAGCTTGAAACAAAGCGCCTACGCTATCTAATAGCAGCGCTCGCTCAGCCGGGTCGTCTCGGGTGTGTAGGAGCGCGAGCCCCTGATCAAAAGTGTCTTTGGCTGCGGCCAAATTGTTCATTTTTAGGTATACAATGCCGAGGTTGTTTAGCGCCCGAATTTCTCGGCTGGGCTCGTTGCTCAAGCGCAGCAAATCTATTGAGGCTTGGTAGTTATCAATAGCGAAGGTGTATTCGTTTTGTAGCTCTTTTACACGGGCTAGCCCGAATGCAAGACTTCCTTGCAATCCAGGATTTTGAATTTGCCCGCTCAGCTCAATGGCCTGCTGAAACGTGGCTGTTGCTTCGGTGTACTGCCCGAACAATGTCTCTATGCCAGCGATGTTATGGAGCTGTTGAATTTTATTTTCTAAGGAAATGGATGACGCTTCGTTCTCAATGGCGGCTCGCCGGTAATAGGCTAAGGCCACGACAAAATTAGATAGCTCGTCATGCACTACGCCTAATGTTCCATATAGGTATATCAAAACACTGGCATAGTCAGAGGTGAGCGGTGCTGCTGGATCGAACGCGGGATTGTTCTCTCGCGAAAGGTCTTCAAAGAGGTGCAACGCATCTTCTAAAATCGGCAGTGCCTGATCAAATGCTTGTAGCCCTACATAGGCACTGCCCAAGCCGAGCAGGGTTTCGCCTAAATATTCAGAAGAGATGAGCGCTTGGGATTCAAGGCGCGATCGCGCCTCTCGAAATAACTCAGCCGCCGCTGCAAACTCCCCAGCGAGCATCTGCTCGTCTCCAGCTTCTAATAGCTCAGAGATCTCATCTTCAAAACGACTTGATGATGACTCCATTGCCAGGAGGCTTGGGCGCATCATATTGGGAGGCGTTTTGTGAGGTGCTAGGACGATTGCAGGCGTAGGTGCGGTCGGTAGCAGCTGAGCAAAAACGGCGATCGCTAGCGCAGGAATCATTAGGGCTCTTTACCTTTTGCAACGCGGGTTACGCGGGTTCGTACTGGTTACGATTTTGGACGACGATGTGGTGGAGTCCAAGTCCAACGCGGACGAGAATTGGCGCTGCTTGCTGGAGCAGCCTCACCGATTGGCAGCGCAAATGCTCGCTTAATTATGGCACTAATGGATTGACGAATGGACTTGGATTGACGAATGGACTGATGATTGCTCATTTTACAAATCCTCTTGGAAAATAGCGAAGGGTTTTTAATTAACTTTTCTGCTTTGCGGTGGGCCGTCAGGGAAAATAGAAAAAAGACTGTTATCTCGATTTTTGAATGCAGAAGATGCGTGTTTGTTCTGGTCATTCAATGGGTCATTCAATGGGTCATTCGACTTGATATACAGTTTTCAACAGCAGGCGTAGATGCGATCGCAACCTAGTCCAGAAGTCGAGGTGTCACTGTTTTACAAGGCCGTTATGACGCCATCTTGACGCCTTCTTATTGATCGCAACTCGCCTGATTGCTAGGCCAAATCCTGAGCTGGCACCTCGGCTCGCAGTCTGGAGGTGAAAGAGATTTTTAAAAAATTGGCGGTTTTGCAGAAAGTTTGGAGTTGTGCCTGATAGGTGATTAAGCGTACAGTTTCATTGGAGATCGCATGGGTCAATCGACATCTACCCAAACCATGTCTGCTCATATGGTGAGTTCATCTGATAACAACGAAAAAACTAGCCGCTTCAGCCCCCAAGCGCTTTTACAGCTTGTTCAAGAAACCTGCGCTCATCCGTTGGGCAGTGCGGAGCGGCAGCGAGGGCTAACCCAGCTCATTCGCCACCTCACCCCACAGCTGTGGCGCACCTACGACGCCTACTACGCAGATGCGCTTCAGCAGACTTGGATTTACTTTTGCCGAAACCTTTGCGAAGCCACCACGGGTCGGGCCTATGACCCGACTGTCGCCACGGTTGCCACCTGGCTCAATGCCTATCTCAGACGCCGCCTGCAAGACTTTGAAATTGCTGAAAACCGCAAGCGCGCCATCACCGTTTCACAATCTTCTGGTTTTCGAGCCAACAGTGACGACGCCCTAGACCCGATTGATCGACTATCTGCCCCGCCGGATGTGCCGCCCTGGTTAGAGCAGATACGAGCTTGGGCCTTGAGCAATCCCGATCTTGAGAAAATTCATGTGGGTAAGCATCCTCAGGTGACAGCCAGACTGCTGATACTCAAGCGGCTGCCTCCCGAAACGCCTTGGAAAAACTTGGCGGCGGAGTATGGCATTTCGATTGGTACGCTCAGCAGCTTTTACCAGCGACAGTGCCTGGTAAAACTCAGAGAATATGGTAAATCGCAAGGCTATTTTTAAAGGCTATTTCTAAACGGACTTGAGACACTGACCTTCTCAAGACTGTTTCTAGTCTTTCTTAAATGGCATCGTTTTCTCTTTAAACTCCCTTATTTTGAACAGCAACTGCACAGGATTAAACGCTATGACTCTCCTCGACACTTCTTCCCTACACCATGAAACAGGCATTACCTTGCCGATTACGGCAGAATTCAAACAAATTGCTCAGTCCTTTGTGCAGCGCTGTCCGTTTCCTGAAAAAGCACCTCAGATAAAACAAAATACGCTGGCGGTATGTGCGGTCAATGCGTACCTTCAGCTGATGGATATTGACACTAATTTAGAAGAAAGCGATAGCTGGAATCCGATTATGCAAATGATGGCCGATGTTGCTGACTTAAAGGTTCCAGGTGTGGGTGTGTTTTCTTGTCGGGCGATCGCACCTTCGGCAACAACTTGTGCCATCCCACCCGAAGCCTGGCACGACCGAGCAGGCTACTTCGCCGTCGCCATTGATGAATCTGCCAGTGAAGCGACGCTACTTGGCTTTACTGCCACGGTTGGAGAATCAGAACAGGTGCCGTTAGAACATTTTGAAGCGATAGAAGCCGCGATTGATACCGTCCATCGTTTAAGAACTTGCTTGATAGCGTCAGAGAATGAAGCCGAGAATGAACTAGAAAATGAACCAGAAAATGAACTGGAGAATATGCTAAGCAAGGCGACCCAGCTGAGCGAGTGGGCCAGAGATATCATGGCGAACGGATGGCGCGCCGTTGACTCACTCATTAATCCGGTTGAGTTCAATTTTGCCTTTCGCAATAGTGATCCGGTGAACTCAGTGAATTCAATAAACTCAGTGAATTCAGTCAACTCAGCGAGCAGTCAGGCGGCAGATATCAGCCGCGCTAAGCTCATTGACTTAGGCCTACAGCTAGGCGAAACGGTTCAGGTGGCCTTGGTGATTCGCTTAGTGCCTGTGTCAGATTGTCAGCGCGATATTATGATTCAGTTACGACCTATCGGAGAGGCGACTCGCTTGCCCGAAGGCATTGCTTTAGGCGTGTTTGATGAGCACAATACGCTGGTCAGAAGCGCGACCTCTCGGCTCAATGATAACTATATTCAAATCCAAATTTCGGGAGAGCGGGGGGAAACTTTTAGCGTTCGGGTACACAATCGCGAGACCACCTTTGAAGAGCAGTTTGTGATCTAAAAGAATTTAGTCTCAGAGTTACCAGAGCACCAGAGTCACCAGAGTTACCAGAGTTACCAGAGTCACCAGCAGGAGCGATCGCTCAGTGAACAAAAGAATCGTCATTAAAATTGGCCCCGGCAGCCTTGAAACAGGCTATGCCGCCGCCGTGCAAATTGGCGATGAAAATACCATTCCTCAGGCTGAAACAGAGGCGCACCTACCCCCAGCGCCCGACTTAGTCGGACTGTATGAACAGTGGAGAGCTGCTTACTGGCAGCTTGGTCTTACCACTCGCATCAAGGCCAAAGACGGCGTTACCAATGTTTCTACTGCTTCAGATATTGAATACTGTAGGATGTTGAGCAGGCGATTGCGCGATCGCGTCCACAACTGGCTAGATGGCAACGAATTTCGCCCCATTCGAGAAAAGCTCCTAGAGCAGCTAAACCCTGACGATCAGGCGCGCATTTTACTGCAAACCCATGATCTGTTGCTTCAGCGGCTTCCCTGGTACGAGCTTCAGTTTTTTGAACGCTACCGTCGAGCAGAAGTCGGTATCTGTGCCCCCAACTATCAGCAGGTTCGTGCCCCTGCTACGCGATCTTCGTGCGTTCGTATCCTGGCGGTGTTTGGCAATACCGCTGGTCTCAACACCCAAATTGATCGCACCCTGCTCAATCAGCTCAATGCCGACATCCATTTTTTGCAAGAGCCCACCCGAGAGCAGTTTAACCGCAGCCTATGGGATGCACAGGGTTGGGATATTTTGTTCTTTGCAGGCCATAGCAGCAGTCGCCGTGATCTTGGTATTTCCAAAAGCGTCCTAGAAAATCCCTCAGAAGAGATCTCTTCTGAGATCTCAGAAGGTCGCGGTGAAATATCGCTAAACGCCGATGAGAAACTCACGATTGTGCAGCTTAAGCACGCACTGAAAAAAGCGATTGACAGAGGGCTCAACACGGCAATTTTTAACTCCTGCGATGGCTTGGGCCTTGCTGCTGACCTCGCTAGCTTGCATATTCCTCAGGTACTCGTCATGCGTGAGCCTGTGCCTGATCAGGTGGCGCATGCCTTTCTTCAGGGCTTTTTAGACTCCTTTGCGGCGGGAGCCTCGTTTTATATGGCTGTGCGCGAAGCCCGTGAAAAAATGCAGGGCCTAGAAGCCGACTTTCCCTGTGCAACCTGGTTGCCCGTGATTGTTCAAAACCTAGCCGAAACGCCGCCCACTTGGCTCTCCTTGCAGGGCAAAGAAGATCTTCAAACGCCTGTTTCCAATCGTCTGAAAGTACCTGATGTGCTGCCTTTTAGCCCTCATCAGCCTGAGGCGTTTTCTGCGCGCTCTATTAAGCCGCTCTCTATTAAGCATCGTTTAAGAGTGGGAATTGGCGCTGGTATGGTGATTGCAACAGCATTGCTGTGCCTTCGCTACACAGGATATTTAGAACAGTGGGAGCTTAGCGCTTATGATCAGTTTATTCGTGCTAAGCCAACCGAAAACGTTGATAGCCAAATCCTCATTATTACCAATACCGACACTGACATTCAGGAGCGCCCTGACCCCGCAGGAAATTCTTTATCAGAAGAAACATTGCTGGCGCTATTGAACAAACTCACACCGTTACAGCCTCAGTTCATCGGTTTAGATATTTATCGTGACTTTGCTGCCCAGTCTTCGGCGCTGGCCAATAAGCTTAAAACAACCGATAACCTCATTACAGTTTGCAAAGCGAGCGATCCGACTAGCGATACCCCTGCGATCGCCCCACCACCCGAAATTAGGAACGCCCCTTCCGATCAGGCAAGTTCTGTTTATAACCTTCAGCGTGTCGGCAGTACCGACTTTACCTATGGAGACGAGCCGGGCAGTGTCCTGCGCCGTCATCTGTTGTTTTTAGCCAGTCAGCCACCTTGTGAGGCAGTGAGCACATTTAGCACTTTAATCGCTAAGCGATATTTATCCGAAGGGCATGGGGTGGATCTGGGGGAGGATTACGATCATAGCGATGGCATCACCATGGGTTCTGTTCTATGGCCCGTGATTCCGGCGAGGCGAACCGCTTTTGGGGGATATCACCATTTGGATACGCAAGGGCTTGCCATTTTGTTGAACTATCGGCGGTTAAAGGACCCCACTCAAACGGGCTGCAATACTGTTGAAACGCCTGCTGACTGTCTGAGCGTTGGGGAGGTTTTGAAGCGATCGCCCGAAGATTTAAAGGGCTATATCCAAGGCCGAATCGTGCTGATTGGCACGACTGCGCTTGCTTTTCCGACTGACCGCTGGGTGACGCCGTTTACCACTACTAGATCAATAGAAGATCAGGCACCGGGCGTATTTCTTCAGGCGCAAATGATTTCTCAGCTGATTAACGCAGAGCTAGGCAGTCCGCCGCGATTGTTGTATACCGATTGGCCAGAGTGGAAAAAAATAATTTGGGTGACAAGTTGGGCTGTATTCGGGGGCTGGCTAGGTGCTTCTGCTGTGGGCCGCACTCGCAAAACCTATGCAAAACTATGGCTACAGCTACTGATGGGAGAAGGGTTATTGCTGCTGGCCTGCTGGCTGTGGCTGATGCGATGGGGCATTTGGGTGCCTTGGATACCGAGTGCGATCGCCTTCCCCGCTGCTGCGATCGCTGCGCAGGTTACGCTTCTATACCCATTGGCAGAAAAACGCCCAAAACAGCTGAGTATTAAGTGACATCTGCATCTTTCTCCCTCTGGTCTACCATGAAAGCCCTTTTGCCGCTCACCGCTTTTTCTACAATGGCTACGATTGTTTTAGCCGCGTTTTGGCCGCTGCGCCCTGCGATCGCTCAGCAGCTGCCAACATTGCCGTTACAGTTTGACCCTACTCAGCTGGTAAACCCCGGTAGACCCGGCGGTCGTAGACGCGGCGGAGCCTCTCGCGGTGGATGCCCGGCAGATAGTGACCTCACTGCGATCGCTGCCGCTAGTCGCCAAACCGTCAGAGCGCTAGATGTAGACATTCCCGTTGAAACCGTCGGCTCGCTCACCTCACTGGCGCGGCCTAATCTGTTGTTTTATCTGCCTGTGCCGCTTTCAGAGCGCACTCGCACGTTGGTGGTGATCAAAAGCGAACAGGGTGCTGTGCTGTATGAAGGCCAGCTATCGGGAGAAACCGACCGTGCTGGTGTCGTGAGCGTTCCGCTGCCGGTTGATCTTGCCCCTGGCAACCGCTATGAATGGTTTCTGACGGTAGACTGTGGCGAAGGTGAGCAAACCAGCGTCAATGGTTGGATTGCCAATCGAGCTATTGATCCTAGCTTGCAGCGATCGCTCCGCCAAGCGACCCCTCGCAACCGAGCCGCCTTATATGCCGACGCTGGCTTTTTACAAGACACCCTTAGTGAGCTAGCTGCTCTACGGCTTGCAAACCCTGACGACGAACCACTTGCGCAATACTGGGTCAGCCTACTCAATTTGCTGGAGCTTAGCGACATCGCGATCGCATCCCTCCTAGATTGCTGTCAGCTAACTGATATTTCCGATATCTCTGAAACCTCTGAAACTTCTGAAACTTCTGAAATCTCGCCAAGCTCGCCCAACAATTCACCCGATGAGGCGTCAGAAGAAACGTCAGGAGAAACAGCCAAAGAAACAGCCGGAGAAACAGCCGAAGAAACAACGGAAACTGAACCGGCTGAAACTCGCACCATACTCCAACGAGCCAGAGATAGAGGCTAGTGCTACAGAGCTACTCAGGCGACATATACGCCTGCACATTGCGAATCGCTTGCAGTGCATAGGCATCGTCAGGACGCTCAGCCAATGCATTTTCAAAAAAACCTAGCGCTTGCGTGTAGTTTCCTCGCTCAGTGGCATCGTATCCTAAGCGCATATAGCGATCATAAGGGGCTTCAGGGGCTTCGCTGTTAGTTCCAAACTCGCCATCGCGCACGGCGTCTACTGCATTCCAGTAAGCAATATTGGCCTGCCGGTCGTTGTTGCGTTCATATAGGGCGCTGCGAAAGTAGGTTTGTGCGGCGGCGTAGTCCTGCCTTTGTACAGCGGCGTAGCCCAAGCGCATGTATCGATCATAAGGACGTTCTCCGGCATATACCTGATACATCCCTGGTACATCTGTTGCAGAGTCTGCACCAACGCCTCTATTGAGATAGGTATAGATATTGCGAACTGCTTGCGCTGCGTAGTAATCACTGGGCCTAACTGCTAGCGCTGCCTGAAAATAGTCCAATGCCGTTTTATAGTCGCCTTCGTCAGTGGCATCGTATCCTAACTGCATGTTGTTTTCATACTCAATCGCGCGATCGCTCAAGTCATAATCTTGCAACTCAGCGCGAGAATTCCAGTAGGCAATGGTAGCGTCTCGATCATTGGGCACCGCATACAGCGCCGCCCGAAAGAAGCTCGCCGCCTCTGCAAAGTCTTCTGCTTGATAGGCTGCGTAGCCCAATCGCATGTATTCGCTGTACTCTTGAGTCGGTGAGATAGTGGTTTCAGGGAGCGGATCACTTTCAGGAGCCAGATCAGTTTCAGGAGCTAGATCAGGCGCTGTTGACTGAGCCTGTGCAACTGTTGAATAGCTGAGGGTAGTGACAGATAAGGCAGCAAGAGAGAGAAAAGTTGCAGCGCACGCAGCCCCTCCACTCAGAGAAAATGGCTGCATAAATAGCTGCTGTAAAGGTTTCATAGCAGGTGAGCGAGATGGGTGAGCGAGATGGGTGAGCGAGATGAGTGAACGAGATTTAGCAACTTGCATTAGTAACTTGCACTTTTAGCCTATGCGATCGCCCGCCCGCGCCCTCTCTAGCTACAGGCTGAAATCATATTGCGTTTCAAATAGATTTAAACAATAGATTCAAATAGTAGGTTCAAATGAAGAATGTTGTGTTTCATTCGTTCCCCAACGCCAATTTGTAAAGAAACCATAATCTCTCAACCCACCTCGCATAATTACTGAAGCTTCGACTGATAGGTAGGCATACAGCGTTTTAATAAGACATTATGAGTACCGACCGCAAGTCTACCCCCGATTTCAGTATTCTTCGTGCTGCGTTAGAAGGGCTACAGGATGGATTTATTATCGCTAGCCAAAAAGGCGAAATCGAAAAAATCAACGCACCTGCCCAGCGCATTTGCAACCTTTTGAATGCAACCGCTAATACACTGCCTACAGAACTTTGGAGGCTCTGTCAGTCTGCGCTAAAAAAACAAGATGTTCTCTCCTTTCAAAAAATTGGCCTGGATGCTGAAATTATCCTGCCTGACCTTGGCATTATTCGCATTCGCGTCCAAAACATTCAGCTGGCCAACACGCCCTACTTAATGATTGTGTTGGAAGATCGTCAGCAAACAATTCGTAACAAAGCCCTATCCGACGCAGCATTGTTTGGCCTCACAGAGCGAGAAACTGAAGTATGGCAGCTACGCCTACGAGGCGCTGACTATAACGAAATTTCGACCGCGCTGTGGATTAGCGCCAATACGGTGAAAAAGCATGTCAAAAACATTTTGGCTAAGCAGCGCAGCCATCAGGATGATCTGGATTATGGGCTAATGGCCTGAGATGTGGCCTGAGATGTGGCCTGAGGTGTGGCCTGAGGTGTGGCTTAAGGTCTTGGCCTGAAGTCAGCGCTAAAATAAAGGCATACTCTCTTCCGTTTCCCGGTCGGGAAAATCTCAAAGCGAATGAAGTCTCTTCTCAAGCCTTTTTCACTGTTTTGCATTGCGTTAACACTTCTCGCAAGTATTTTTATCACGCCAGTGATGGCAAACTCTTTGCTTGATTCGCGAGTGAGTCAGCTGGAGTTTCAAGTGCGATCGCTTCAAACCCAGCTCAGCCAGCTTCAGTCCTCATCGCCGCGATCACAAGGCAGCAACAGCCCATCTCCCGTGCTTTCTGACATTTCAGTCACGCCCGGCGGTGCATCTTCCGCTGAACAGTTCGACAACTTAGCCACGCTAGTCATTGAAATTAATCAGCGGCTAAAGGCGCTAGAAGCAGTAGGTTCACCGTAATTGATCAGTTGATTGACCAGTGATTTGTCCTTTCGCTAGGTAGGGGTTTTTTGCAACTCAGGTTTCTCTTCTGGCAAAATTGCGCCCTCTACCGGGCACACCTGAAGGCAAATGCCGCAGTCAATACAGGTGTCAAAATCGATCCAGTACCAGCCGGTACCTTTCTTATTTTTACCGGGGCCTTCGTCAATACAGGCTACCGGGCAGGCATCTACGCAGTCGGCAATGCCTTCACAAACGTCAGTCACAATCGTATGGGACACAGGTTTCTTCTTCCAGTAGGTTATCTTTACTGACCTAACTTTAGGTGCTTCTTTATTTAGCTTAGTGAATTCTAGGGATTCTAGTGAATTCTAAGGACTTTAGGCTTTGTCTATCATCTCAACTTCTGGCTCAACTTCTGGTGCGCCCTCAGCCGGAATCCAGGCAATGCGAGCAATGTTGCGTTTTTTCGCGATCGCTCTCACCTCTTCTACCGATTGCCCCACTGCTAAGCTCATTTCTACCCGAACGATAGACTCAGCTTTAGACTGACGTATTTTTTGGGCGTAGGCGATCGCGGCTGCCGCTGCCGACTCATCCTTTGGCACAATCAGCCAGTCACTGGGGGGTGTTTCGCTGGGCAACAGTCCACTGGGCATTAGCTCCTGATACAGCTGCTCTAAGTTCAACACAAAGCCAATTCCGGGAAATCCGCGCCCACCAGCGGGCATTAACGCCGCTTCTGGTCGCGCATCGTACTCTGCTAGCAAATCGTCGTATCGTCCGCCCTGACCCAGCTGACGGTTGCTACGGCTCACCACCTCGAACACAATGCCCGTATAGTAGTCAAACGGCCGAATTAAGCTCAGATCCAGCACGACGGCAGGCGCAGATGGATTTGCCTTCAGTAGCTCAATCAGTGACTTTAGCCGGTCTACAATCGCCTGCTGCTGTTCGTCTAGCTCAAACTCGTTTAGCCGCGCTAATACAGTGGCTGGCTCACCGCGCAAGGCCGTCAGCTTCAGCACCCGATCTTTAAGCGCCTCAGAGAGCGACATTTCTTGTAAAGCCACTAAATCTAGTGCTGCAATGTGATGCCGCACCGTTTCACGAATTTCTTTGGGAAACGCCGATAACAGCGAATAGGTAAGCGCCGCTTCGCCCAGCACCAGGCTTGTGTCAGTAAGCTTGAGCGCACTCAGGCAGTCAGCCGCAAGCAGTACGGCTTCGGCATCGGCCATGAGGCCGTTAGCGCCTAGCAGCTCTATACCCGCCTGATGGTATTCCTGCTGTCCGCCCTGGCTGCCCTTGGCCGAGCGGCGAAAAACATTCGCGTTGTAGTACAGCCGCTGCGGGTAGGTCACCGAAGCTAGGCGCGTCACCGCCGCTCGCGCAATCGAAGCGGTGAGCTCTGGCCGCAAACCCAACCGTTGCCCGCCCAGCTGAGACATCTGCAATTCAATTACTTCTATCCGGTCAATGGCACCCCCTGCCATCAGGGTATCCATCGTCTCTACGGTAGAGGTAATAATGCGGTGGTAGCCCCACCGATGAAAAACCTGCTCCAGCCGATCTTCAATCCAGCGCTTTTGCACCACGTCGAGGGGGAGCAAGTCCCGACCGCCTGTAGGCGGCTGGTATGCTTTCCCTTCTGGTTTCCCTTCCGGCTTCCTTTCTGGCATTTATCCCTTTTTTCCACCAAACAATCCGCTAAAGAGACCGCCTCCCTGCTTCGTACCCTTTTGACCACTCGTTGTCTGACTGGTCTGACTACTGGCCTTACGGCCTTGGCTGCTGTTGTCAGTAGCTGTAGATTTGGCCGCTGCCGCACCAACCTTGGCCTGAACTTCTTTGGCCATTGCATTCTCAGGGTCAAAAGCAAGGGACTGTTTGGCATGAATTTTTGCCATGGTCTCCTTCCCAGACTTGAGATACAGCAATGCTAGATAGCTGTGGCAAGGTGCGCTTTGGGGGTGAGTAGCGATCGCTTCTCGCAGTTCCAAAATAGCGCGAGAGTAGTCCTTTTTATACTCAAATTCTTTCGCTCGACTCAAATAGCTCTCAATAATCGCTTCATGACGCGGCCGGCGCGGCGTTTCTTTTTTCATCTCAGCCTCTGCTTTTTGGGCATCAGAGGCCGTCGGTGCGATCGCTTTTTCGCCTACATTCCCTTGGCGCATCAGATACACAGCGTTGAGTTCGCTGATCTCGCCAATGATGCTGTGGACGCTGGTGAGGTCATCAAAATGAACGGCAACAATTGTTTGCAGAGCCGTTTTGTAATCATGCTCTAAGTTGCTGGTGCCCAGCAGTTTTTTTGCCGATTCGCTTTTGACCGAGAGCAAACTAGGCTGCGCGACTAGCTGTTGCTGCTTCATTTTGAGCGCTATGTTGTGCTCTTTAATCGATTTTTCTTGGCTTAGCACCTTGTAAGAAGGATTTACAAGCTTAGAGAGAATTTCGTTCGCGATCGCCTTTTGCTCGTCGGAAGCATCGCTCAAGCTGTCGGGATGCAGCCGTCGGGCGACCTTTAAGTAGCGGGTGCGCACTTTTTTGGGGTCTTCTGCCAGAGAAAATCCGAGAATGGCGTGGTGGTCAGTCACATCAAGCTTAAAAAGCCCTTCGTTGATTATCATGGCCAGTGTTTTTGAAGTTTGGGTAAAGATCGCAAGCTTAGAATGCCCGCGATGACTACCCGCTATAGCAAATCCCGCAGAGCTATGCAAAACTGATAAACCACGCTGCCCTAACTCATGGCTCGGTTGGGCGACAGATACAATTCAGAAGCGCTCAGCTAACAGAAAATAAAGCAGAAAATAAAGCAGTGTTGCGCTAAACACTTGTGTATTTATCTGCTTTTTAATGAAGTCTTTTACTACTTTCTAACCCTTCGTAAAGATATAAAAAGGAGAAATCAAAGAATCTTCTAATTTATGATTTCCCAATTCATAATGCATCTACTTACAGCAAAATTTGCACCTGTTGGCGAAAGCCAGATTGATGCTGCCTGAGCAAAAAAACATTACGCAAATAACGTAATGCAAATAACGTTACGCAAAAAAAGCTCCAAACAATAGAAAGTTTGAAGCCTTTGATTTATTTGACTGTTTTACTCGCAAAACAACTTTGCGAGTAAAACAGCCCTTTTTTTACAGAGTCGCTACGCGATCGCAGCTTAGCGACGATCTTCGCGGGGCTTGGCTTTGTTCACACGTAGGTCGCGGCCCATCCATTCAGCGCCGTCTAATGCGTCAATAGCAGCTTGCTCTTCAGCATCGCTACCCAAATCAACAAAGGCGAAACCGCGCACACGGCCGGTCTCACGGTCAGTCGGTAGCGTCAAACGCTTGACTGTGCCGTATTCACCAAAGACACCGCTCAAATCGGCCTCAGTGACATCGTAAGAAAGGTTACCAACATAAACGCCCATAGGACTAGTCTCCAAAAAGATAAACAAAAACAGTGAAAGTGAAAATCCCGTCAGGGATAGCTAGTAAATAGTTAGATGACTCATGCTTGTAAAAGGCATTACATTATCTTTAACGAGCATGTTCTTTTTAAGGTCGAGCTGACTAAGCTTTGGCTTGAATTGAAGAGACTCAAATAAAGCGAGAAAAGACTAAGAAGAATCGTTAAGATGTTCCTTTTATGAAATCAAGCAGATTCCCTGGACTCTCGACAATCCAAGGTTTTAGGTAATCTAACTATTGGCCGTACAGCCATAAACTAATAAACTCAAGCTATTGAGCTAAAGCCATTGAGCTAAAGCTATTCGGCAAAGATGTAAGAGGTCTCGAAGCTTAGCCGAATAGCTTAGCGACGAGGCTCGCGAGGCTTCGCTTTGTTGACCCGCAAATCGCGGCCCATCCATTCTGCCCCGTCTAATGCGTCAATGGCGGCTTGCTCTTCAGCATCGCTGTCGAGATCAACAAAGGCAAACCCGCGTACGCGGCCGGTCTCACGATCGGTAGGAAGTGTGACCCGTTTAACGGTGCCATACTCACCAAAGACGCCGTTCAAGTCGGCCTCTGTTACGTCATAGGAAAGATTTCCTACATAAACGCCCATTTTATTAGTCTCCAGATTGAATGAAATTGAGAAGTGGAACAAAAGCCTGTAGTAATTGTTAACGGCTAAATAATTAACCGCTAAATAACCGCAAAAGGTCGCAAGTTAACAGCAGTGATAAAAGACGAGTGAATGACGAGACAAACAAGACAGGCCTTGGACTCTTGAGAATCCAAGGCACGTTTTCATATCTACTTAGTCAGCTGCGCGCTGATCATACCGTTTTAGCAATGGCTTACAGGAATTATTAAAACGGATTAGCGACGAGGTTCGCGAGGCTTCGCTTTGTTGACCCTTAGGTCGCGACCCATCCATTCAGCGCCGTCTAGCGCTTCAATGGCAGCGTCTTCTTCGCTATCGCTACCTAGATCAACGAAGGCAAAGCCACGTACACGGCCAGTCTCACGATCTGTCGGTAAGGTGACGCGTTTGACGGTACCGTACTCGGCAAAGACGCCGTTCAAGTCGGCCTCTGTCACGTCATAGGAAAGATTCCCTACATAAACGCCCATAAATAGTCTCCAGAAATTAAACAGGGTATTGAGAATGATATGTCGGACGGAAGCCTGTAAAAATAGGGAAACCCTTTAGACAGAAAAGCAAACCTGTAACCGATATCTAGTTCTTCTTCTTTATCTTATAGCGAATTCAAGATTAGAGCACAAGTGATCGCAAAATTATTGCAAGCATCGTAATAACTGTTCATTGCTTGTAACGCTATGGCTTAAAGCTACCACACCTGCGTCACAGTCTCTATGAAAATAATTCGTCGAACAGTGCCATTTGTTAAGTGAGGATAGTTATCAGCCTCTACTCAAGGGAGGAATTTGGCTAGTGCAAAGAAATCTCTACGCTAGTGCAGGGCCATAATGACCACGCCGCTGACCATGATGACAGCCCCTAACAGCCGCTCTTTGAGGCCTTTTTCGCCGAAGAAAAAATGGCCAAAGAGTACGGAAATTAAGGCACTCATTCGCTTTACTGCAATTACCTGAGCAACTGGCGCCATTGTGAGGGCCAACATTTGGAGGGCGACGGCGATCGCATTGAACCCCCCTGTAATGCCGAGTAATTGCCACTGGGCTAGCAATGGGCCAAACCCCTTACTGCGTCCTTCCCCCCGTAAAAATACAAAGGGCACCATGCCGCCAGCGATTACGGTAAATAGAGCGATCGCCCAAAACAATGGCGAAGAGTTGTTCACGCCAATTTTGTCAAAATTAGAGGTAATGCTCCAAATAAAGGCCACACAAAGCATCATCCGGCTACCAGGATTGCGAGCCATTGCCAAAAGGGGGCCACACAGCCGCTGTATCCGTGAAGGTTGAAGTGAGGATTGGCTCAGATGGGCCGTCCCAGACGCTAAGTCAACAAGATCAGTAGCGGCTTTAAGATTCAGCACATATGAGCCAATGATCAACAGCACAACGCCCGCTGCATCTGCGCTAGTTGGCCACTCTTGCACAATCAGCGGCGAGGTCACCAGCAAAAACAAGGGTGTCAGGGTTACCAAAGGCACGGTCAAAGACATATCCGCCATTTTGAGCGCCTTGACATAGAGAATAAACGCCAAAATGTTCAGGCCACCACCAATAAAAATGGCCCACCAAAAACCGGGCTGTATGGGCGGGACCCCGCCAGAGATCATCAGTACAGGCCACAGCAATCCCACCCCAACAGCCATAAAGCTAAACAGGACAGAGTATTCATCTAGTGTTTTTAGGCTTTGTTTGCCAGTGGCATCTTTACAAGCCTCGAACAGAGCCGTTAACGAGGCGAAAAGAAGCCACATAAAAAAGGGTTAATGAAAGGTCAATAAAAAAAGGTCAATAAAAGTCAGTAAAAGGGGTTCGTAAGGGCCATCAGCAGGCCATTAATCTAATGATTATGTGACGATTAACTGTTGAACAAGACAGAAATTGTCATTCCAGCAAGCAGGATGAAGCCAATTGTAACGTTTTGTTGAAAAATGTAACCGAAGACTTTAGGAGACTTGGGGCCATGTGCCAGCTGGCGGTATTGGCGATACCAAAAATAGGTGGCGATCGCTAAAGAAAGCCAGTAAAACAGACCCAGCGGTAGGGCAATCCCTAGCCAAACGAACATAATTGTCGTGCTGGCAAAAAAGAGACCCACAGCTTGAGGCGATCGCTTGCCAAAAAACAGGGCGCTAGAGTTGATCCCCAAGCGACGGTCAAACTCTCGATCGGGAATGGCATATACCGTGTCAAACCCCAGGGTCCAAAAAACAGTTGCGCCCCATAGCAGCCAGGTAGAGAAGGTCAGGTCGCGGGTGACCGCGCTCCAGCTAATGAGCACAGCAAAGCCCCAGGCCAAAGAAAGCACGAGCTGCGGCACTGGAAAAACGCGCTTTGCCAAAGGGTACAAAACAATCACAGGCACGGCTGCCACACATAGCCAAAAACTCAGCGCATTGAGATAAAAAGACAGCCCCCACGCACAGAAAAAAGCGACCAGTGCGACGCCGATCCCCACTTTTAATGAAAGCGCCTTAGCGGCGAGTGGGCGGTTGCGGGTGCGCTCTACCTGGTTGTCAATATCGCGATCCCACAGGTCATTGACCACGCAGCCACCCGCGCTAGTGGCCAAAGTCCCTAGCACAATCACCCCTACTAGCGGCAGTTGGGACAACCATTCATCTCTCGGCACGCTGCTCAGCGCCAGCACAAAGGCCCACAGCGCTGGGATCATCAAAATCAATCGGCCAGCGGGCTTGTCCCAACGCAGCAGGCGAATAACAATCCTCCAGGTCGGCTCAGCAGAAGGGCCATCTAAGGCGGGTTTCATAGCGTTAATTAAGCGTAAAAAGAAAAATAAATTAGGCTAAAGCTTCACTCTAACTTCACTCTCTTTCACCATACTTTAGATTTTTCGACTTAATTTCTCAACTTATTGCGTCTGTCACTTTGGTTAGGACATGGGTTAGGACATTAACATTGGCTGAAATCGTTAGATAACAATGGCCCAAGTGAATAGCCAAGGCTGGAGGCATTCACCTGTCTGGACGAGTAGGCTCCTTTCCTTGCGATCGCTCGTAACGCCTGACTTTGGACACCTGACTTCAAACCCCGCACTTTTAGTTTTTTTTACCAAATACAATCTGTTTATTAATAGATATTTTTTAGCTTTCTCTCTGGCTTGTCTCACGGCTAACCGCAGGCCGAGAACTTCTATCAAAAAATAGCCGGGGCTCATAAATAACGGGTTAGTAAATGATCTGCTTCTCTCTGCGGTTTTAAAAATATAAAGTTTACCCACAGTTCTTTCTAAAAACAGGTGACATTTAATGGGTACTTATGGTTAAAATAACCATAAGTCGTCAAAGGTTGACCTGTACACCGTTCCGTATATCGTTCCATATACCGCTTCTGCACACCGCTCAAATCTATGGTTTTTATGCAGTCATTGACTCATCTACAAGATCAACCCATTGGGCGTGAGCCGATCTCTGCACCCCTGCCGGAGATCATGGCTAGCCAAGTCAGCCCTCTTATCCCTGTACTCTCTGTCGAAACCCATGAGTATGGGTTGTTGACCGATTTGTATCAGCTCACAATGTCGGCCTGCTATGCCGGAGAAGGATTGCATGACAAAATAGCCAGCTTTGAGCTATTTACTCGGCGGCTGCCCGATGACTATGGGTATCTGATTGCAATGGGTCTAGCGCAAGCGCTGGAATATCTGGAAAATTTGAGCTTTAGCCCAACGCAAATTTTACAGCTGCAAAAAACAGGCATTTTCAACCATGCGCCGGATAGCTTTTGGGGTTTGCTAGAGCAATTCCGGTTTTCTGGTGATGTGTGGGCAGTGCCAGAAGGCACGCCGATTTTTGCTAACGAACCGATGCTAAGAATCGAAGCCCCCCTGTGGCAGGCACAAATTGCTGAAACTTATCTGTTAAATACGCTCAACTACCAAACCCTAGTGGCCACTAGAGCCGCCAGACTACGGCAAGTGGCTGGGCCAGAAGCCAAGCTGTATGAGTTTGGCACCCGCCGCGCCTTTAGCCCTCAAGCGTCATTATGGGCGGCTAGAGCGGCGATCGCAGGCGGACTGGACGCGACTTCGAATGTTTTAGCGGCGCTCAAACTCGGCCAAAAACCGGTGGGCACGATGGCCCATGCGCTGGTGATGGCGATCGCCGCCCTAGAAGGTGCTGAAGACGATGGCTTTGAGGCTTTTCACCGCTATTTCCCAGGCGCACCTTTATTAATAGATACCTACGATACGGAGGCAGCTGCCGAGCGATTGGCTAAAACGATAGCAGCAGAAAAGCTAAACGCAGACGCTTCGGCCAAAAACGCAGCGGGCGATCGCGCAAGCAGCTTGCAGGGTGTTCGAATCGACTCAGGCAATTTGGCCCAGATGTCTAAAGCAGTGCGATCGCATTTGCCAAACATCCCTATTTTTGCCAGCGGCGACCTAGATGAATATGCCATCGCCGCCCTTCGTCAAGACAACGCCTGCATTGATGGCTATGGCTTAGGCACCAAGCTGGTCACTGGCTCACCCGTCAACGGCGTATACAAACTCGTAGAAATAGAGGGCACCCCCGTGATGAAAGAATCCAGCGGTAAAATGACCTACCCCGGTCGCAAGCAAATTTTCCGACAATATCAAGGCAATGAAATTGTGGGCGATCGCCTAGCGCTTAGCATTGAAGCTTCTCATCCTGACGAAAAACCGCTGCTTCAGCGTGTGATGTCGCAGGGGCAACGGCTGAGCGAATCGCCTAGCTTAGCGGCGATCGCCCAGCGCACCGCTGCCGCTGTGAGCACCCTTCCCTCTGCCGTCCGTCGAATTCACAATCCGCAGCGCTTCCCTATCACCCTCTCCCACGGCTTAACGGATCTTATCCAAATCACCCGTCAGCATTAATTCCCCCACATCTCTTTCCCCGCCTTTCTTTCCCTGCCTCTCCTCTTCGCCCGCATCTCCTCTTCCCCCGCCATCGGAGACCCTTGCCATGACACTTTGGACACCCCGACCCCATGTTGCGCTGTTTGGCACCAGTGCCGATCCGCCACATAGAGGCCACCAAAGCATCCTCAACTGGCTGACTCAAGTCTTTGACGAAGTTGCCGTTTGGGCTGCTGAAAACCCCTATAAAGAGCATCAGTCACCGCTGAGCGATCGCGCCGAAATGCTCGGGCTGCTGATCAAAACACTGCCCAATGCCAATCGGATTGGGGTGTATCAAAGCTTGAGCGATCGCTACAGCATTCATTCCATCACCCGCGCTCGCCAAATTTGGCCCACCGCCAAATTTAGCCTGGTCGTCGGTGCTGACCTGATCTCACAGCTACCCAAATGGTACAAAGCCGAAGAAATCTTTAAACAAGTTGAAATCTTGGTCTTTCCCCGACCGGGTTATCCCATTCAAGGGCCTGCACTGACGGTTTTGCAGCAGCAGGCCACCGTCAACATTGCGCAACCTCCGCAGCAATACAACATCGCCTCTAGCCGCTACCGCACCGCCAACTGCGGCCAAATTCCCGACGACCTCCCCCCTGTTATCCGCGACTACATTAGCGATCGCCACCTCTACCCATGTCTACAAAAACCTCCAGCTCACCAGTCACCCCACCAGCCAGCTCACCAGTCACTACAGAAATCAACACAGCTCTCAGCTCATCGTTAGAGTCAACAGATTCCCTAAAACCGATGACTATCAAGGCTCAAAGCCCAGCTGTTGTTGAACTTGCCGACTTCAAAGTAGGCGTAGATACCGTCATTTTTTCGGTAGATACGATCCAAAATCAGCTGCTAGTGCTGCTGGTGCTGCGTCACGAAAACCCATACAACGGCTACTGGAGCCTGCCGGGTACACTCGTGCGAGTCGGTGAATCGTTAGAGGCAGCTGCCGATCGGGTTCTCACCGAAAAAATTCGGGTCAACAATCTCTACCTAGAGCAGTTGTTTACCTTTGGCGGGCCTAACCGCGATCCGCGCGAGGCCGAAGATGCCTACAATGTGCGTTACCTTTCAGTGAGCCATTTTGCCTTAGTGCGCTATGAAGATACCGCGCTCATTGCCGATGGCGTTAGCGGCATTGCCTGGTATCCGCTCAGCCGAGTGCCTAAGCTGGCGTTTGATCACAACGAAATTTTGACCTACGGCTATCAGCGGCTGCGCAACAAAATTGAATACAGCCCGGTCGCCTTTGATGTGCTGCCAGAGACTTTTACGCTCAGCGATGTTTATCAGCTATATGCAACCGTGTTAGGCGAAGACTTTTCGGACTACTCAAACTTTCGCACCAGATTGTTGAAAATGGGAATTTTACAAGATACCCAAAAAAAGACTTCTCGGGGTGCAGGTAGGCCCGCGAGCCTGTATCGATTTGACGCAGAAGCCTTTGAGCCTCTGAAAGATAAACCTATGGTGTTTTTGTAGGTTGGCCTCTCAATCGGCGCAGGATCGCGTGATAGCCGGATTGTTCTTTTACTCCTTACCTGATTTATGAAAATTGCGATCGCTCAAATTAACCCCACCGTTGGCGACCTCTTGGGCAACGCCGACAAAATCTTGGTCGCCGCTCAACAAGCCGCTGCCCTGGGTGCAAACTTACTTCTCACACCTGAGCTATCGCTTTGTGGCTATCCCCCACGAGATTTACTCATGCGACCTAGCTTCATTCAACAAATGACGCAAACTATGCGCGATCTGGCCGCCCTGTTGCCGCCTGAGTTGACCGCATTAGTGGGCCTTGCCCAAAGCAATCGAGCCGCTGCCATAAAAGGAGAAAAACCGATCTTCAACAGTATGGCGCTGTTGCGATCGGGCCAAGTACAAGAGATTTTTCACAAGCGTTTGCTACCCACCTACGATGTATTTGATGAAGATCGCTACTTTGAGTCAGGCACTGAGGTCAATATTTTTACCATGCCTGGAGAAAAAGGCCCAATTCACATCGGCGTCACCATCTGTGAAGATCTTTGGAACAATGAATCCTTTTGGGGTAAACGGGCCTATCCAGTTGATCCGACGCAGGAACTGGTGGCTCAGGGCGTGCAGATAGTTGTGAACCTATCGGCCTCTCCCTTTGTTAGCAACAAGCAGGCTTTAAGAGAGCAGATGATTGCCCATGCTGCTAAGCAAAACCACTGTCCGATTGTGTATGTCAATCAGGTGGGGGGAAATGACGATCTGATTTTTGACGGGCAAAGCCTAGCGGTGAGTCGTAGCGGTGAGCTGATGAGCCGGGCGGCTGCCTTTGAAACAGATTTGCAAATTGTTGAGTTTGATGAAAGTGCCGCAGACTTACGGGCAGCTGAGATTAAACCTTTGCCAGCAGTGGCCGATGCTCAAATTTGGGAGGCGCTGGTGCTCGGCGTTAGAGACTATGCGCAAAAATGTGGCTTCACGAAGGCGGTCATTGGCTTAAGTGGTGGGGTGGACTCGGCGCTGGTAAGTGCGATCGCTGCGACTGCCCTGGGCCCTCACAATGTTTTGGGTATTCTCATGCCCTCACCCTATAGCTCCGAGCATTCCATTAGCGATGCCGCACAGCTCGCCAGCAATCTAGGCATCAGCACCCAAACTATCCCTATCGGCAGCTTGATGCAGGGCTATGACCAAACTTTGGTAGAGCTGTTTGCAGGTACTGAAAGCGGCGTCGCTGAGGAAAATTTACAGTCTCGCATTCGCGGTAACTTGCTGATGGCGGTTTCTAATAAATTTGGCCATTTGTTGCTTTCTACGGGTAACAAGTCAGAAATGGCGGTGGGCTACTGCACCCTATATGGCGATATGAATGGCGGCCTGGCGGTGATTGCCGATGTGCCTAAAACCAAAGTCTATTCCATTTGTCGCTGGCTAAACCGCGAGCGTGAAATCATTCCTCATCACGTTATCACCAAGCCCCCTAGCGCCGAACTTAAGCCCGGACAGGTCGATCAAGACTCACTGCCCGACTACGATACGCTAGATGACATTTTAGAGCGGCTGATTCAAAAGCAACAGTCTGCGGATGACATTGTGGCCGCAGGGCACACAGCAGCCGTCGTCAAAAAAGTGATCCGGCTGGTGACCCGTGCCGAGTTCAAGCGGCGGCAGGCTCCGCCCGTGCTCAAGGTGACCGATCGAGCCTTTGGCATGGGATGGCGGATGCCGATTGCCAGCCGTTGGGCGCTAGAGATTTCTGATTCAGCTGACAAAGTGCCGCTCGAAATGGCCGTGTTGAATCTGTAAGCTTTAGGTCTGCAAGCTTTGGGCAGGGCCAACTAGGGCATCGCTACATAGCCGAGTATTGTCTCCGGGAACTTGTCTGTCATGAGCAAAAAGCCCTGTGTATCTAGCCTTGCAATGCCCTCCCAGTTTCGGCCCTCTGCGCCTATTTTTAGCTGAATTGGCGCGGTTTGGGTCAGCGTGATTTGGTCTTGACCATATTCAAATTCCACCAGCCTTTCTACGGCTGAGTGCTGTCGGTGCGTTTCTCCTCGGCCATAGCGAATGGCGAGCGGATCGCGGTTTGGTAAAAGGTCGGTGTCACCTGGGTAAAAGTAGTTGATGGCCCAAAAGCGATCGCGCGCATCTAGCTCGGTTGCATCGGTAATGCGATACTCTATGGCGGGAAAAGGAACAGTCGGCTGAGGCAATAGGTTGGAGCTGAATACATGCGCGACTGGGCTTGCATTCACCTGTGCGCCGTTGACTTCATACACCGTGACTGGCTGATTGTCTTTTATCAGCAAAGTCTCTTCCGATTTGTTTTCAGAATTAGACTGGGGCGCAATTGTGGCTTGTTGGGTAATGTCTAGGGTGAGCTGGCTGAGTTCTGGGTCTAGCTGGCCCTTTACCAAATAGCCCATTGCGCCGTTGGCTGTTTCAGCTTCAATGGTCAAAAAGGCTTGATTGCCCACAAATGCGATCGCCTCATAGCCCTCAAACCCTGCAATGGTTTCGCCAATATTGCCATCGTCAAAGGCAACCGGCCTAGGCACCAATGGCCCAGCCGTCTGACCGTTCAAAAAAGACAAAATCTCTGACTTGGAGAGAACAAACAGGCTGTCGGACAATCGCTGCGGATACTGTGGCAACATTACCAGTGACTCGCCATACCAAGCCAAGCCTGATACCTCTGAGTTTCTGTCAGCGAGGGGGCCTGCCAGCGGAATGAGGGTAACAGGCTGCTCGGCGCTCGTGAGTGGGGCGGCAGCTAAAGTAGAAATAGACTCTGAATTTTGAGGCGGGGGCAGCAAAATAGGCGCGATCGCACTTCCTATCGCAAAGCTCACGCTTAGTTTCAGCCATGTCTTACGCAGCAAGTAAAAAATCTCCCTTCATCTCAAGCCATCTCCATCTATAGTTCATCTGAAATTAAACCGCCTGAAATTAAACCGCCTCAACCATGTTCGGAACATCATCAGTAAGGGTCACTTCAAGCGCTGGCGATTCCTTGAGCGTTCCCTCTTCGGTAAATGACAGCGTTGTTTGAATGTCTTTGATTAGGGTATCGCAAATGGAATCCAGCTTAATGTTGTTAAAGCCATAGCGAAAGGGATCTTCAATTTCGTTGCCAATTTCCTCAACGCCTAGCAGTACAAAGCTAACAAAGGTAATCGCCCAAGGCGTCCACCAGCCTAGCTGCTCTATCAATCCCAATGGCAGTATTAAGCAGTACAGCAGCGTCAGCCTTTTAAGATAAATCTTGTAAGACATCGGCATCGGCGTTTTAAGAATGCGTTCACAGCCGCTAAACGCTTCTACGAGCCCATTGACTTGGCTATTGGTTTCAAGTCGTTGGCGGCTGTCGATATGGCCGTTATTATACTGGTGCTGCAAATATTGACTCAGCCAAAAGGTAATCAGCTGCGGCGGTCGCTCAGCTTTCTCAATTTGAGCCATATCTTCAGGGCTGAGCAGGTCTTTAAGTTGGGCGACTGGCGACTCTTGCCGCAAATGGCATTTAGTTGCGATCGCAAAGCTCAGCAGCCGCTTCAGCGCCCTTTCTTTTTCAGCCTTAGCCTCCTCAGTTGGCGCTACAATCCCAATCTGAATTTCTCGGGCTAAGTTCCGCGTTGTAATTACCAGCAAACCCCAGGCTTTGCGACCGTCCCAGTAACGTTCGTAAGCAGTATTAGTACGAAAAACCAACAGCAAACCCAAAACCAAATTGCAGGCCACATTGTTCGTCAATGCCTTCATATTATCGCTGTCAGTCCACAATCCCATTTTGTAGGTTGCAGCCATCCCTATCGACAGGACACAAAGAATCAAAATACGCGGTAAGATGCGCGGCAAAACAGATCCCTGCACCTGAAGAACAGCCTTAAACCATTGAAACTGAGGTATTGTTGACATCATAATCTACCTAATCAGGGCGCCTTTTTCCATTGAAGGTAAACCCTCTATTTAAGGTAAACCCCTCTCTCAAGGTAAACCAAATTAAGGTAAGCTAAGCCGATGACCGTGAGCCGCAATACTGCCAAAAAACTCCTCTACGATTTTATGTTCGAGAGCGATAGTGCTCAGACATGGGTTGAAGATGTCTGGGGTCTTAGCCCGCTTTTGGGACAGGAATCTGCTAATGCCGCAGAAGTATTAGGCGCATTGATTGACACTTGCTCTGAGCGTCAGCTTAATGCTGTTGTTGCGAGCCTTTATGCCGCTCATGCGGATCGCATTAGCGACTTAGACTCTGCCGCTGAATGGCGCGTTCAGATAGATGCAGATATATCTAAATCTACTAAATAGATCTATCTCATCTATCTACTAGACAGATCTACTAGACAGATGAGATAGCGCCAACGCCCTCACTCGTCAGAACACGAACCGTCAGAACAAGAGCCGTCAGAACGAGAGCCGTTAGCACAAGAGCCGTTAGAAACAGAGAAACGTTGCTAGCTGCCTTCAGCACATCAATACATCAATTGTTTATTTGGTTACGTTTATCTGGTTAGTTAGGGATACTCACGCATGGAATCAAACTTTTTAACCGCCGTTTTCCTACCCTTGGCGCTGTTCGTCATCATGCTGGGCATGGGATTAGGGCTGACTTTAAACGATTTTAAGCGAATTGCGACTGCGCCTAAGTCTGTCATTGTTGGACTGCTCGCACAACTCGTGATGCTGCCGCTCGTCGGTTTTGCGTTGGCCTCTATTTTTCCACTTGCGCCTGAGCTAGCCGTGGGCGTAATGGTTTTAGCCGCTTGCCCTGGCGGCCCAACTTCAAACATGGTGACTTATTTAGCCCAAGGAGATGTGGCGCTTTCAATTACGCTCACCGCTATCAGCAGCCTGATTACTGTGTTGACCATTCCGCTAGTGGTCAATCTCTCTATGCGGCATTTTATCGGTGAAAATGTTTTGCTTCAGCTACCGTTTATTCCTACGGTGGTTCAAATTGCCGTTATCACGCTTATTCCGGTCGCGTTAGGCATGGTGCTGCATCGCTACACACCTAGCTTTGCAGCCAATGTCGAAAAAGGCGTGAAGTGGCTTTCTTTGTTCTTTTTGGCCCTAATTATTTTTGGCCTGCTGTTAAAAGAGCGCGCTAACCTGCCGACTTTTTTCCTTCAGGTTGGCTGGGTTACCTTAACTCTCAATATTGTTTCCATGGCGCTAGGCTATGGCTTTGCTACGCTTGCCAAAATTAATTCAAAAAGTACGGTGGCCATTACTTGCGAAGTGGGCATTCAAAACGGCACGCTCGCGATCGCCGTTGCCAGTGCGCCCACTTTACTCAACAACCCAACAATGGCCATTCCTGCTGCTATCTACAGTCTGCTGATGTTTGTCACTGGCGCAGCGTTAGCGCTCTGGGCCAGACGCAAACCAATGACCTTGGATCAGGACGCTGCATAGTTGGGAGTTTTGAAAGAGTGCCTCAAGAAAGAGGTGATCAATTATCTTGAGGCGCAATGTCTCAACTGATGAATTCAACGCTATCCATATCTACCCCAGGGCGATCGCTCTTCTAGCCCTCTAGCCTTGAGCTGGCAGGGGCGCAGGTCGCAAAGAAATAGACTGACTATCGCCGTTGCGATCTATCTGTAGGCGCAAGTCACGCTTTAGACCGTTCGCTTCAACGGCTTCCTGCACGGCTTTGCCATCGGCGATCGCCTCACCATTTACCTGCTTCACCACATCGCCAGCTCGCAGACCTGCTCTAGCGGCAGGTGAATTAGGCACAACTTCGGCCACTAGCACACCGCTATCCGCCTGCACCGAAAACCCGCTGTTGGGGTTTTGATTCACGGAGTCGCGCACTTCGGGCGTTAGCTCCACCATTTGAATCCCAATAAAGGGATGCTCTACCTTGCCAGTCGCCACTAGCTGATCAGAAATCCGCTCTACGGCGTCAATAGGAATGGCAAAGCCTATGCCCTGCGCGCCGCTGATGATGGCTGTGTTCATCCCGATCACTTCCCCTTTGGCATTCAGCAAGGGGCCGCCGGAGTTGCCAGGGTTAATGGCCGCATCAGTTTGGATGAAGTCTACACGCTTGTCTGGAATGCCGACCTGGCCGCTAGATCGACCGGTAGCGCTGACGATGCCAACGGTGACGGTGTTGTCTAGGCCGAGGGGGTTGCCGATGGCGATCGCAACTTCTCCAGGCATAAGCTCAGCATCGCTCACCGACAGCGTCGGCAAATTATTGGCATCCACATCAATCACGGCAACATCTGTCACTGGATCACTACCCAGTACCTTGCCATCTAAGGTGCGTCCGTCTTTTAGCGTCACCTGTACCGTATCGGCCCCTTCAACCACATGGGCGTTGGTTAAAATGCGACCGTCCTCACTGACAATAAATCCAGAGCCAACGCCGTTTTGCGTCCGTTCTTGACGCTGTGAAGGCCCCCCCGACGGAAATCTATCGCCAAAAAATTGGCGGAATTCTTCGGGAATAGGCGGCGACTGCTGCCCCACAGGAACGGTACGAGAAGAGTTGATTCTCACCACCGCAGGGCCTACTGCTTGCACAACCTCGGCGACAGAATTTGCTTCCGTTGGCAGCGACAGACTCGCGGGCGCTGTTTGATAGGCAGGCTGAGCAACCGTTGTGGCCACAGAATCCGCTTTACCTGCTGGGCCCCAAGCATAGTAGCTTCCTGCCGTTGCCGTGCCCGCGCCTACCAGGACGAGTGCCAAAGAAGCCGCCAGTCGCTTACCCGCAGAACCGGCCTTCGATTTAGCGGGCGATGTAGAAGACGTTGTCATGTCGGAGTGATTTACGCTCATATTCTTTGGAATATTTAAGGAACATCATTAATGTAGATAACCCATTTGACAACGGCGTGACGATGCCATGACAAAGGTGTTGCAATCCAAATAATCTAAATATTTACGATAAGTGCCATTATCGAACTGTTATTGCACTGTCTATTATTCACCTCTATCGTACCGTCATCACCGAGTAAAATCGGCTGGGCAAAATCATTCTAATACATCGCTTTTTGAATAGGTTTTTCTAGCGCTAAATCAATCGGCTGAAGGATAGCTATTGGTAGCGGGGCTGCTGTAATAGGGTCAGTGGCTCGCAAGTCAGCGCATTTTGACTATGCATTTCTGACTATGCGTTTAATGTGTGTTTATCGTGCATTTGCTGCAAGATTATTTTAGAGGAATTTGACTTATGGATAGTACCGCAACCGTTGTATGGCAGGGCAGTGTACCTGAAGGCGAGGGCAAAATCACCACCGAAAGCGGTGTACTCAAAGAATCGGTATACACCTATGGCACTCGGTTTAAGGGAAATCCTGGTACCAATCCTGAAGAACTTATTGCCGCTGCTCATGCTGCTTGCTTTTCGATGGCTGTGACTGACGAGCTAGGTAGTGCAGGTATTACGCCTGATGAAATCCAAACTGTCGCCAAGGTGACTCTGAGCACCGAAGGGAATGAGCCTGAAGTCACCCAAATTCATTTGGATGTGACCGCTAAGCTGCCAAACAATGACCAATCCGCCCAAGAAATGTTTGAAAAAGCGGCTAAAACAGCGAAGGAAAACTGCCCGATTTCTAGACTGCTCAATGCTGACATTAGAATGGATACCCATTTAGCCAGCTAAGGACTATCCGAGCGGCAAGCCAGATATAATACCCGACTTTTACACGAACTGGCACAATAGAGAGGTTCCCTCATCCTTGATGACCTTGTGTTAGCGCCTGAAACCCTTTTCCCTTTTGAGCTAGATGATTTTCAGTTGGAGGCGATCGCGGCCCTCAATCAAGGCGAATCTGTGATCGTCTGCGCGCCGACTGGCTCAGGAAAAACCCTCGTTGGTGAATATGCCATTCACCGCGCGCTGGCCATGGGGAAGCGGGTATTTTACACCACGCCGCTCAAAGCCCTTTCCAACCAAAAACTACGCGACTTTCAGCGCGACTTTGGCGAAGAAAACGTCGGGCTGCTCACGGGTGACAGCTCTGTGAATCGTGATGCGCCAGTTGTGGTGATGACCACCGAAATTTTTCGTAATATGCTCTACGGCACGACTATTGGCGAAGTAGGCACCTCCCTTCGCGATGTGCAAGCCGTCGTACTTGACGAATGCCACTACATGAACGACCGCCAGCGGGGCACCGTTTGGGAAGAGTCCGTCATTTACTGCCCACCCGAAATTCAACTCGTTGGCCTCTCTGCGACCGTCGCCAATGGCGGCCAGCTCACCGACTGGATCAGTGAAGTTCATGGCCCCACGCGCCTGATTTATTCCGACTTTCGTCCCGTCCCGCTCAACTTTCACTTCGCAGTAGAAAAAGGCATCTTTCCGCTTCTGAATCCCCAAAAGACAAGCCTCCATCCTCGACTTAAAAACTATCGCAAGCCGCCCCGGCAGCAGCGCGGCCAAAAGAAAAAACCGGCAGGCGTAACCCTGCCCATGATTGTCAGCAATCTTCAGCAAAAAGATATGCTACCCGCTATTTATTTTATTTTTAGCCGCAAAGGCTGCGACAAATCGGTTCAGGCCGTCGCGCAGATGAACTTGGTGACCGCCGCCGAATCAGAACTGCTCAAGCGGCGAATTGATGACTTTGTGCGGCGCAACCCCGAAGCCATTAGAGCCAATCAGCTAGAGCCGCTGTATCGCGGTATTGCGGCTCATCATGCGGGCATTTTACCCGCCTGGAAAAGCTTGGTGGAACAGCTGTTTCAGGCGGGCTTAATTAAAGTTGTTTTTGCGACAGAGACGCTTGCCGCAGGGATCAATATGCCTGCTCGCACAACCGTCATTGCCAGCCTGTCTAAGCGCACGGATGACGGGCACCGGCTGCTACATGCCTCTGAATTTTTGCAAATGTCGGGTCGGGCCGGACGGCGAGGTATGGATGCTGAAGGCCATGTGGTGACCGTAGAGTCGCCTTTTGAAGGGGCTAAGGAAGCGGCAAATTTGGCTTTGTCGCCGCCTGATCCGCTTGTGAGCCAGTTTACGCCGAGCTACGGCATGGTGCTTAATCTGCTGCAAATTCATACTGTAGAAGAAGCGCAAGAGCTGATTGAGCGTAGCTTTGGGCAGTATTTGGCAACCTTGCATTTAGCGCCCCAAAAGAAGGCCATTGAGGCGGTAGATCGAGAGATTGGGGTTTTACGGGATCAGCTGGCTTATGTAGATGATGAGGCGATCGCACAATACGAAAAGCTGCGTGGTCGGCATAAGGAAGAACAAAGGCTCTTGAAAATACTTCAGCAGCAGGCCGAAGAAACGCTAGGCGGCGGCGATCCGGTAGCGGCTTCGTTTGCCATGTCAGGCACGTTGCTGTCACTCAAGGGCAAAAACATTAAAGTTTCTTCGCCGCTACCTGCGGTACTGGTGAGCAAGCTGCCTGGCCCTGGTCAGTTTCCGTTTTTAATCTGTCTTGGACAAGACAATCGCTGGTATTTGGCGACTGTCAAAGACGTGGCGCTGCTCCATAGCGATTTAAATCGCCTGCGTGAGGCAGATTCACTGAGGCCGCCCATAGATTGGACGCCCTCGCCCGGAAGTTCTCGCAAGGGAGATGAGGTGACTGCAGCGGTGGTGGCGAAAATGCCGCCGATTCCTGACTTTGAGGTGCAGGCCCCTGAGGTAAAAGTACAGGCTGACAGGGTGGCGACAGTTGAAGCCCAGCTAGCCAATAATCCAGTTGGGCAGTTAGAGAATCCTAAGCTGGTGGTAAAACAGCGCAAGCGACTACAAAGGCTAGAAGAAGAAAGACGCGATCGCGCCCAAAAATACAACAATCAAACCCATCACTACTGGCTAGAATTTGTTGGTCTCATGCAGATACTCGAAAACTTTGAATGTTTAGAAGATAATGCGCCTACCGAGCTAGGCCAAATGTGTGCGGCTATTCGGGGCGATAACGAGCTGTGGCTAGGTCTTGCCTTAGCCTCAGGCGAATTTGATGGGTTAGAACCCCAACAGTTCGCTGCTGCCTGTGCCGGTATTTTAATGGAAAACAACCGCCCAGACACCTGGGTTCGTTCTCAGCCTTCTAGCCCCGTTATTGAAGCGCTAGAAGGCTTGCGCAACCTCAGACGGCGCATTTTTCAAGCGCAGAGAAGACAAGATATTCAAATTCCTGTTGCCCTAGAGTGGGACTTAATTACTCTGGTAGAACAGTGGGCGCTAGAAACCGAGTGGGCCGACTTGTTTGACAGCACCAGTCTCGACGAAGGCGACATTGTTAGAATTCTACGCCGCACTCTAGACTTTCTCGCCCAGATTCCTCACGTCCCCTATTTATCAAATGAAGTCAGAACCACAGCCAGGCAAGCCGCTTTCTTACTCAATCGCTTTCCAGTGAATGAAACAGCGGGCTAAACCCGAGCCCAACGGTTCAAGGATGGTAGAGCTCTTTACAGCCTAATTTATGATTTATGGAGAAATCTCGGCGTCTGATTTTCTTTTTGATCGCTTTTTACATAGGACGTACTGGCGTCTCTATAATTCTATCTACATGCCACGCTGCATAGGCCAGTATCTCGGTAAGGTCAGCAGGTTCTAGCTGGGGATAGGCCGCCATAATCTCCGTTGTTTTTCGCCCTTGCGCCATTAGCGTCAAAACAGTGCTTACCGCAATTTGCGTTCCTTTAATTCCTCTAATGCAGGGGCGACCATCCATCACCGCCGGGTCGCAAACGATGCGAGTAAACTGCTGCATAATATCTCCAATCGCTTAACCTGTATTGCTTAGCCTTTTAAGTTAGATCGTATTTTTAGTCCTGCCTTTACTTGCAAATTAGAAGGATAAACGAGCGCTGACATCTTCCCAAAGTTGTGAGTTGCTCAAACGCTCAGTCCCGACTGAGCCCTATGCCAGTCTTTTGCCCTCTGTCGAATTTCGTTCAACTCATCATCCGACATTTTGTCTAAATTTTTAAGGATAAAGCTCATGCGCCCTTGGGTGCTTAGCTTATCTCGATGTCGGTCTAAAAAGTCCCAATAAAAGAAATTAAATGGGCAGGCATTCTCCCCAGTCCGTGCCTTTTTATCGTACTGGCAACCCTTACAATAGTCGCTCATTTTATTCACATAGTTCGCGCTAGCCGCATAGGGCTTCGTCGCCAATACACCGCCATCAGCAAACAGTCCCATGCCTATCACATTGGTTTGCATTACCCAGTCATAGCCATCAATAAAAGCTGCATGAAACCAATCTTCGACTTCTTGAGGAGAAAGCCCAGCAATTAAAGAGAAATTTGCCAATATCATCAAACGCTGAATATGGTGAGCGTAGCCTGTGCGCTTTAGCGTGTCGATAGTTTGATGGAGGCAGTTCATTGGCGTATCGCCATCCCAAAAAAAGTCTGGAAGGGGATGGATATGTTCAAAATAGTTGCGAGAAGGATAGTCATCATCCATATGGTTGTAAATGCCCCGCATGTACTCGCGCCAGCCCATAACCTGCCGAATAAAGCCTTCTACACTGTTCAGCGGCAGATGATTGTCTTGAATGTAAGCCTCCTCTACTGCTGTTATGACTTCTATTGGCTGTAGCAGACCAATGTTGAGATAAGGCGAGAGGAGAGAGTGCCACAGGGTGTCTTCGCCAGTGACCATGGCATCCTGGTAGGGACCGAATGTGGTGAGGCGATCGCGCACAAAATAATCCAGCACAGCCAACGCCTGCTGCCGCGTCACCGCCCATACAAACCGTTCAGCACGCCCAAACGTATCAAAATCAGCCGCATTCACAGCCTCTATCACTTCCTGCGTTATTTCATCTGGCTCAAATGCGAGCGGTGCAGGTGGCGAAATCTTCCCCCTAGGCGGCTGTCGATTCTCCTTGTCAAAATTCCACTGATCGCCCACTGGCTTGTTGCCATTCACCAACACACCTAGCCGCTTTCTCCCCTCCCGATAAAACGACTCCATCAAAAGACTTTTTCGTGACGCAGCCCAATCTTCAAAGTCTTGAGTCGTCCACAGGAAATGATTATTCGGCGTTTGAACAATCTCACAAGGCAGATCAAGCTCATTTAAAAACTGGGAAAAGGGTTTATCAGCAGGCTCCATCACCCTTAGCTCACCAATGCTCTTTGCCTCAATCCATGCCTTCAGCGGCGCTTCAAATGATTCAGCCATCTGGTAAGTGACCTGCCAGCCCTCAGATTGCAGATCGCGAGCAAAGTGGCGCATCGCCGCCCAAATCAGAATCAGCTTTTGCTTATGGTATCGCCGCTCCTTAGCATGGCGCAGCGACTCAATCAAAATCACTGGCGTGTTTTTTTGATTTGCCCGACAGCTTGCAAGTGCTGACTGCCCAGTCCATAGCTGATCGCCTAATACCCAAATGCCGACCGTCATACTTTTCCTTAATAACGCATCCTGACAACGCTCAGCCAATCTCCTGCCAACGTCTGATTACAGTGTATCGCTGAGAAAAAGAAAACGTAAAAATGACCGATACTATGCTTCTACCACATAGTTCAGTGCTAGCTCATCGCCTGGAATTCCGCGAATTCCCCAGTTGTGCTTCGGTAGTTCAAACATAATGATTTCGATGTCAGCGATCGCAATCTCCAACTGTTGATTAATTCGCTCAAACAGTAGCCGAGTAAGCTTTTTTTTCGTAGCCACCGATCGCCCTTCAAACATCACAATTTCAATAATGGTGTACTGCTCAGAGCGTTCTTCCGGATAGTAAAAGTTCTCTGGCTCCATTGGAAAAAATCTCTGAAATCTCTTATTCTCAGGCGTACCAATAGCATCGCGTAAGCAGCCATGAACAATATCTGAAAGCTCAGCCTTAATAGCATTAAGATGCTTTGTACAGCCCGTAATCTTTACTTGAACCATCACAACACAGCGCAGCGCAGCACGCTAGATAATAGCAACCTCGTCATTTTAGACCAGTGCCTATCCGTTGTTAGTCTGCCGTTAAAGATTGCAGCCCTTCAGTCAACCAGTCCCCTGTGCTCCGGCAAACCCAGCATAATATTTAGATTTTGCACGGCTGCACCAGAGGCTCCCTTACCCAAGTTGTCCAGCCTAGCGACGAGCAGCGCTTCTTGGGTATCGTCATTGGCAAATACAGACAGCTGAACTTCGTTGGTGCCGTTAGCACTCTTAGCTTCTAAAAAATTGCCATCCCGAAGCTGGCTAACATCGCCATAGGGTGCCACCTGCACAAAGGCCTCTGCTTCGTAATGTTGTACTAGAGCCTGGTGAAGCTGCTCTCCGGTCGGCGGCTGCTCTAGGGTCCACAGCGGCAAAGGCACCTGTACAACCATGCCCTGTGCAAAATCTCCTACTGCCGGAACAAATAGGGGTGCATGACTTAGCTCTGCGTAGGTCTGCATCTCTTTGACATGCTTGTGCTCAAACTTAAGGCCATATGGGCTGTAAGGAGAGACTGATTCTGCTTGCTGTGGGTCTGTCTGATTAGCCTGCTCAGTGTGAAACCCTTCGTATTGAGCAATCAGTTTTTTGCCGCCGCCCGAGTAGCCAGAAATCGCGTTTACTGTGATTGGGAAATCAGTAGGGATCAGCTTGGCTCTCACCAATGGCGATACCACCGCTAAAAAACCGGTTGGGTAGCAGCCTGGATTACTCACTCGGTGAGAGCCTGCAATGCGATCGCGCTGACCTGCCCTAAGCTCAGGAAAGCCATAGGCCCAGTCTGGTGCAGTACGGTAAGCGGTACTCGCATCTAAAATTCTGGCGGTGGGGCTTGTTACCCAACTAACTGCCTCACGAGCCGCGTCATCCGGCAGGCATAAAATAGAGATATCGGCATTGTTGAGCAGCTTGGCTCGTTCACTAGCATCTTTTCGCTTATCGGGGTCAATGCTAACAACTTCGATATCATCACGCTGAGCGAGTCGCTGATAAATTTGTAGCCCGGTCGTACCTGCTTCGCCATCGATAAAAACTGTGGGAATGGCCATACGCTCGCCTTAAGCTGCATCGCAGCTCACCTCCGCTATTACAGGTCAAGTTAGGTATTTTATCCTAATAACCTCAAGAAATGAGCCTATGGTCAGATGCTTCTCTACCAAAAGCAGTCCATTCCCAAAAGCGGTCAATTCCCAAAAGCAGTCCATTCCCAAAAGCGGTCAATTCCCAAAAGCGGTCAATTCCCAAAAGCGATAGAGTGCCGCATTAAAAAAGGCGGCGGCGTAGTAGCTGATAGATTACCTAAATTCTCTTTGCTCGGATTCTCTTTGCCCAGATTCTCTTTGCTCAGATTCTCTTGAGACTGTTTTTCAACCATCCAGTGTGTCGTGGGCCTTTTGATCGCATTGATTTGTGTATTTTCTCCTGCCGAATCTTCAACTTCTAACAATCCGGGCAGAGATATTGGGCTATCTCCATCAGGATAGAGTATCCGACATTCGTTGAAAATAAGGTTGGCAATAGGGGCATATTTTGCCTTGCGGTTTAGCCGTATCAAAATGGTGCGTAGCCTGTTGTGCAAACTTTGAATGGTCGTAATTTGGCAATGTAGCTCCCTCACAAGTGTGACCGTTTGGATGCCTGCAATATGGCTGCTATTATTTTCCCATCGGTCGTAGCACAGGCAAAACAGTACCTTCTTCATTCGCACTGGGTCAGCAGTATGATTAAGCTGATCTGCAATATCTTGGCACAGCGCTTCCACTGGATTCTGAAGAAAAACAGAGGCCCCCGTTACATCGCTAATACAATTATCATCAGTTCCAGCTTCAGGCTCAGATCCCGGCTCAGCTGAAACGGCAACATTCTCCGCCGCGAGTTCTACATAAAACGGTTTTAGGCTCTCAAGGATGACCTCGGCGACTTGCGTATATTCTTCCTGACGATTCAGTGTGCCAACGATTTGGTACAGGCTATTACGGCATTCTTGGTGCGATGAATTACGGTTTGTAAGTGACTCTACTAGCATTCTCAGTGAAACGCGCTCCAAAACAGCTGCGTTATTTTCCCAAACAGACTTGTACGTACCATACAAAAGCTTTTTGATCCGGAGACGGTTAGGATGCTCGTCTAGGCGTTTGAGCGCAACGCCGATAGGTGTAAGGCTAAGGGGGGCGATCGCCTCCGTAGTTTCCTCACGCATGCCCTCTTCCGCCGCTACCGACTGACGTATGCCTAGCGGCCATACATGATACGCCGCAACGGCTTCATCAATATTCTTAAGCGATAGCTCGCCCGCATACACGGCATCTAGCTCAAGCCGAGACTTCACAACGTCATACACCACTTGAGACATGCAAATTGCGCCCGGTTTTGCCTCAGCCTCTAATCGGGCTGCAATATTCACGCCCGTGCCCATCATGTCCTGCTGATTGAAAAAAATATCGCCTAAATGGACGCCAACCCGATGCGTAAAATGTTCGCTGACCCGTCCGATGCTGGCAAATCCAGCAAATGTTTTCTGCATTTCTACTGCGCAGGCCGCCGCCTGAACCGCACTGACAAAATACATCAGCACCCCATCGCCTACCGTTTTTAGAATTTGGCCCTCAAAGAACTCACACAGCTCTGAAATGAGCTGAAGGTCGCGATTAATCATCGCCAATGCTCGGTCTTCATCCTGAGACATATGCCGACTAAAGCCCACCGCATCAGTTACCACGATGGCGGCCAAGGTTCTCTGAATTTGCGGATGTAGGGGAATGTTCATGATGTTGGGCACTATCTGACAACTCTAATTTTCCCGGATTTGGAGAAAGAGTGTTGATAGGGTTCTTTGATTAGCACTAACCGCAAACAGGTTTTACCAAGTCTTCTTAAAACAAAAGAAAACTCAGCAAAGATACGGAAGATATCAAAGCATCGCCATCAAAGCATCGCCATCAAAGCATATATAGCTAAAAATATATGCCTAAAAATATGCCTAGAAGGTAGGATCGTGAATCTTATCAATGCATTCGTTATCGACCCACTGACGATTGCTCTTGACGCATTCCTGTCGATTTTTCTTAAAAGGGACAACCGTAGGATGAAAGGCGTCATCAGCAAAAACCGGGTCTGGCTCCGCTAGTAGTGTGCTGCCTTTTAGGTATACCAGGCTAGCAATGACAGCGGTTCCGACTGCAACGCTAGCTCCGATTGCTGGCATGACAAAGGGATTGCGATTTTGTAAATCACGATAGTGCGCTCTTTTGTTCGGCCCTGCGGCAAAAACCAAATAGGCGCCTTTCCCTAAAAAGGGTAACGATAGTCGAACATCCACTAGGTGGGTGCGAGGAATTAATGCGTTTTCAATGGCTTGAATTTGCGTAGGAGAGAAGCTCGCACCAATCTCGCGCGGTATTCGCTGTAGCATGCGATAGGCGTTGGGGCTTTTCTGGAATGATTCACCTGGCAAAATCATGTCGCCTAATACATTGCCTGTAGTCTCTGGTGTTTGGTTGGATGTTGGGTTAGATATTTGGTTGGGTATTTGGTTTGACAACGACTGGGCTGACTTGCGGCTGATGGTTCGTCGGTTTGGGCCTGCTGCTAGAACCAAATAGGCGCCTTTGCCCAATAGCGGTAGCAGCAAGCGAATATCAATAACATGGGTATGTGGCACTAATGCGTCTTCTATTGCCGCAATTTGGGTAGGTGAAAATGTGGCTCTCAGCTCAGATGTCATTCTCAATAACATGCGATGAGCGTTGGGCGTTCTTCGAGAATATTGACCCATAGCGACCGACCAAAACTGTTGTTGTTGTTAAACCTGTTGTCAAACGTGTGATTAAACGCAGGTTTAAGATGCCCAAATAAACGGGTCAAGTATAAATAGTTACATCAACGGTTTTTGATTACACAGGTATTGAGGGCACTTGTCGATCTATGCAAGTCGCTTAGACTCGCTGCGTGGGGCAAGCCAGTGTTTTGGCTTTTTGGTTGGCTATTGACCGAATTTTGGCTGAAGAGGCAACGAATGTTCAATCGGCAAATGTTTAACCGGCAAATGTTTAACCGGCAAATGTTTAACCGATAGGGCCTTATTGACACAAAAACAATCGTTTGGCAGCCCGAGTAAAGGCTACGTAGTAAAGCTGATTCCGCTCGATGACTTTGCGATTGAGCATGAGGTTGGGCACATCAACAAAAACATCTTGAAAAGTGGAGCCCTGACTTTTATGCACAGTGAGGCTATAGGCGTAGCTAACGTCGTGAAAAAGCTGTTTGTAGTCCCAAAAGGCCATCCACTGTTTTTTCTCGGAATAGTCGGATAGCAATTCTTTCATGCGCTGCTGTTCATCTTCGTGCAAAATTCTTAGCTTGCGCTCCTGATCGTCTTCGGTGATGATTTCTAGCTCCCATACTAGCCAGCCTTCAAACCGAGTTAGGTAAGCTTCCATTACTAGGCATTCTTCAGAAGTTTGAAGCAAAATACGGTCTTTGCCAAGGCATACATTTTTGGCAATTAGGCGTTCGCCGGACACGAACCGTGCGGCTTTGTCACCGTAGATAGCCGCGCGAATTTTGTTGTTAAGGTAGTTGACCCGGTTGTTGGTATAGGCAAGCACGCGCACCTGATCGGGGCTTTTCGCGTAGGCGTCGCTTTTAAAGGCGCGTAGCATAAGCTTTTCCCACTGCGGCTGCGGTAGGGTGAAGATTCCTTCGGTGTTGGCTTCGTTGCGATCGCTCTGAGCCCGTGGCATGGCCGTTCGATCTAAATTTGTTCTAACATCTTCAGCCAGTAGGCCAATGGCGCCGCCGTAGCGAATGACCTCTGTGAGGTCGCTGCGGTAAAAAATTTGCTCAAAGCAGGGCGCTTCTGCTTCGCCAACGGGTGGCAGCTGAGCCGAGTCGCCTACAAATAAAAGCTTTGTGCCGTCAGTCAGGCGGGAAACTGAGTTCACCAGCAGCGTCCACATTTCCTGATTGATCATTGAGCATTCGTCTACGACGACCAGCTCATATTCTGTAGTGAGATTTTTGCGATCGCGATCTGGCTCAAACTTTTGTCCGCCTGTTTCCTTATCAATCACGGGCTTGAGGCCTAGCAGCTTGCAGCAGGTCATGCAGTCTACCTCGCAGCCCCAGCGATAGGCCATGGCCTGAAGCACTTTGGTCGCCTTGTTGCTTAGGGCTGTGAGCACAATCGGTCTGCCGTCGTGTTGCTGCTGCAAGCGGGTAATGAGCGCTTGCAGCAGCGTGGTTTTGCCAGTGCCTGCATAGCCCGTGAGTAGATATATTTTTTCGTCGCTATGGACAAATGCTTCTAGTGCTTGCAACGCTTGCCACTGCTGCTGACTGAGCTGAATACCCGGCAGCACCTCTGGAATGGCTGCTGAGGCGTCGGTTTCAGATGGCTCAAGCTGAGTCGTGACAGGCAAAGACTTCGTCATAAGAGAACGTTGGAGCTAGAACATTTGAACTATAAATGAGCTATGGATTATTGTAGTCGCCTTGCCAGTATTTTTTGCCAGTATCCTCCAGTATCCTTATGACATCTTGATGGTCACAGTAGCGGCTAACATGTTTTCATCGCTTACCGTAACAGACTCTAGTTTTTTATCATGACCTATTTACCTTTGGCCGCGCGGATTTGTCTTGCTCTAATTTTTCTGAATGCGGGTGTTAATCATCTGCTTGGCTTTTCTGGCTTTGTGTCTACGATTGCCAGTAAAGGACTGCCTTTGCCGCAGGTGTTGGCCATTGGCGCGATCGCATTTTTACTGTTAGGCGCTGTGTCGCTGATTTTAGGCTACAAGTCACAGATAGGCGCACTGTTGCTCATTTTATTTTTGATTCCAACCACGCTAATTTTTCATCCGTTTCTATCTGACTTATCGGGCTTTTTGAAGAACTTGGCTTTGATTGGTGGCTTACTGATGGTGATGGCCTATGGGCCAGGGCTTATTAGCTTGGATGGCAGCAAAAGCTAGGATCTGTGATTTATGAAGCAGCCCTGCTACTGCGGCAGCCAGCGGCCTTTTTCACAATGCTGTGAACCCTATTTAGTCGGAGAGCGGCTAGCCCCGACGGCTGAATCGTTGATGCGATCGCGCTACAGCGCCTTTTGTCAGGGCAATATCGACTACCTGTTGGCGACCCACCATCCCGACTATAGGTTGCCTGATGACCGCACGGGTTTAAAAAGAAGCGTAAAAAGTACCCGTTGGCAAAACCTGCTGGTTATCAGTAAGCAAAAAGGCCAAGGTAGGGATAACACAGGCGTGGTTGAGTTTGTCGCTGCCTACCAGAGCGTCGGTTCAATCCTGAGTGCTCAGCCAATAGGGCCATTGCAACAAATGCATGAGCGATCGCAGTTTATAAAAAAAGACGATCAGTGGCTATATACCGAAGGCACAATGCTACCGCCCTATCAGCCTAAGCGTTCTGAGGGCTGCTGGTGCGGCAGCGGCAAAAAATACAAACAGTGCCACGGCTAGGTTTATAACTTAAAAGCCTATGACTTGAATGCTTATGACTAAATACCTATGACTTGAATGCTTATGACTTAAATGCCCATACCGCTAAGGGTCGTGAGCAAGCGGCCCAAGGTCGCTGTGATTTGAGGATGATCGACCTCGAACTGTTCAATCAAGGCAGGCAGTTGCTGAGTAGCGGCCTCGCTTTTTTCTTGGGGATTTTGTAGCTGCTGTTCTAAATCACCAATGAGCGTCAGCAGTTTTGCTTTGACTGCTGTATCGGGCGTATCGAGCTTTTCAATTTCGGCATGGAGCGCGGCAATAGAAGCGCCGATTTCTGCCTGACTCGCCTTTTCTCTGTCCACAGGGTGCGCGTCGAACCGTATCGTTCGAGATTTATTTTTGATCAGTTCTTATTGTAAGGCCTGTCAACAGCTCAGTTGCGATTTGTGCAATAAATCCATGCGGTTAAATTTTATACAAATTGAGGTTAGGGCGGATTGCTAAGGTAATGGAGTTAAGAACAAGCGCCATCCAAAATCATACTAAGTACCTGTTTTGGTTTAGCCTACTGGTTTAGTTCAGTTGGGGCGAGCGCCCACTGATATTTGTGTGGCTTTTGATGTATGGCCTTAATAAATCGCTGGGATAGTTTTATGCTGGAACTGAAATTTCGTTTGGCCGAGCGGTTTATGGCAATTTCTACCCGATACCCAGTGATGATCATTGGTGGGGCAGAAGATAAGGTGAATGATTGCATTATCTTGAGGGCCTTCTTTGAAAGTGCGGGCGGAGAAGACGCCATTATTGGCGTGATTCCGGCGGCTTCGCGGGAACCGACGCTGGTGGGCGATCGCTACTATCAAATTTTTACGGGGATGGGTGCCAAGCAGGTCAAAGTTTTGGACATTCGCCTACGTGAGGAGTGTGAGGAGGCGAGGTGGCTAGAAGCGCTGGAAGAATGTACAGGCGTATTTGTCACGGGCGGCGATCAGGTGCGGCTGTGTGACCTAGTAGGCGATACTCAGCTGCTAAAAACCATTAAGGAAAAGCTGAAAAATGATGTGATCGTGATTGCAGGCACCAGCGCGGGTGCTGCCATGATGGGTGAAAAAATGATTGCAGGTGGCAGCAGTGGTGAATCTCCTAATCCAGCGCTGGTAGACCTATCCAATGGGTTGGGAATTGTTCCTGAGCTGCTCGTGGATCAGCACTTTCATAACCGTAACCGGATGGCGCGTTTGCTGAGTGCGATCGCGGCAAATCCAGACAAACTTGGGATTGGGATTGATGAAGACACATGCATTGCAATGCTGGGTGATGGCACGTTTGAGGTGCTAGGTAAAGGCACCATCACCATCGTTGATCCCGGTAGTTTGACCCACACTAATGATATTCATCCCCATCAACGCGACAACACAGAAGACCCTAACACAGAGGGCTACGATACAGAGGGCTACGACACAGAGGGCTACGACACAGAGGGCTACAACACAGAGGGCTACGACACAGAGAATAGGGCGGACATCCCCGCTCCGCTTAGCTTGCACAACCTTAAGCTGCATGTGCTCAAACAAGGCGATCGATACGACTATAAAAAACGTTCTGTTTTATAATTTTAGAGACGCTGACAAAATCCCCAAAGCCTGATTAATCCTCTACCAAAAGAGTGAAAATAGAGCGAAAAATAAAAGAACGAAAAATAAAAGAGCGAAAAATAAAAAAGTAAGAGGTTATATATTTGGGAAAGCTGATGCCTGCATTACCCTTGTCGCCTACCTCAAAAAAATACTAGTCCTATTCCGTTTAGCCCTATTCTGTTTAGCCATATCAGCTATGTAATTCCTGTTCTATTCGATTCTGCTTAGCGAGCCCTTTGTGCGTAGAATCCCGCAGAACTTTATCAACCAGCTCAACTTCAACGGCTCAACTTCAACGGCTCAACTTCAACGGCTCAACTTCAACGGCTCAACTTCAACGGCTCAACTCAGTTCTCCTGAAAAAGCATCAACGTTCTGTCTAGGTCATCGGTAACGGGCTATTTGCCTCACAATTTTATGAAAATTCTCAAAACTCAAACACTTCGTGGCCCCAATTACTGGAGCATTGGTTACACAAATCTAATTGTTATTCGGTTGGATTTAGAGTCACTTGCTCAAAGCCCTTCTAATCAGATTCCCGGCTTCTATGATGGTTTGATGAGAGTGCTACCTAGCCTAATGGAGCACTTTTGCTCACCCGGATGCCGAGGTGGCTTTTTAAGCCGAGTGCAAGAAGGCACCATGATGGGCCATATTGTGGAGCATGTTGCTCTAGAGTTGCAAACGCTAGCAGGCATGGATGTTGGCTTTGGCCGTACCCGTGAAACCGCCACATCCGGCGTTTATCAGGTGGTGTTTGAATATGAAAACGAGGCCGCTGGCCGCTACGCGGCTAGAGCCGCTGTGAGAATTTGTGAGAGCATTGTAGAAACAGGTGGCTATCCTAATACCGAACTGCAAAAGGATATTGAGGATCTCCAAGAGCTGAAAATTGAAGCTGCACTAGGCCCTAGTACAGAAGCACTCGTGCGCGAGGCCGAAGCCAGAAATATTCCTTGGTTTGAGCTAGATGTACGTAAGCTGCTTCAGTTTGGCTATGGTAAATACCAAAAGCGCGTACAAGCATCCCTAACAGCCTATAGCAACGTCTTGGGCGTAGAGCTCGCCTGCGATAAGGAAAGCACCAAGCAAATACTCGCAAGTTCGGGCATTCCGGTTCCCAAAGGCAGCGTTGTCTATTCTCTGCGCGAACTAGAAGAGGCCTTGGATTATTTGGGCGGCTACCCAATTGTCGTTAAGCCCTTAGATGGCAATCACGGTCGTGGTATCACGTTAGAAATTGAAACCTGGGAAGAGGCTGAGATCGCCTATGACAAAGCGCGAGAAGTCTCTGATGGGGTGATTGTTGAGCATTTTTATCGAGGTCGGGACCATCGCATTTTGGTGGTGAACCACAAAGTTATTGCCGTCGCTGAACGGATACCTGCCCATGTGATTGGCAATGGGCAAGATACGATTGAGGATCTGGTCACAAAGGTAAACGAGGACCCACGCAGAGGCGAAGGGCACGACAACATTTTGACCCAAATCAAGATGGATCGAACCACTGATAAACTGTTGCATAATCAAGGTTATACCCTAGATACGGTGCTAGGCGAAGGTGAGATTTGTTACCTGAGAGAAACGGCGAATTTGAGCACCGGTGGCGTGGCGATAGACCGCACTGACGAGATTCATCCGGAGACGGTTTGGATAGCAGAAAGAGCCTCACGGCTGATTGGCCTAGATGTGGCAGGTATTGATGTCGTCACGACAGATATTTCTCAGCCAATGAAGGCGACCAACAGTGTGATTGTAGAGGTGAATGCTGCGCCGGGACTGCGGATGCATGTTGCACCGAGTCAGGGTGTGCCGCGCAATGTAGCAGGCCCGATTATGGATATGCTGCTACCGTCGGGTGAGCCCACGCGTATACCTATTGTCGCAATTACCGGCACCAATGGTAAAACCACGACCACTCGTTTGACCGCCCATATTTTCCGGCAGATATACGACGTGGTTGGCTTTACGACCACCGATGGCATCTACCTAGGTGATCACCTCATTGAAAAAGGCGACACAACGGGGCCGCAGAGTGCTCGGATGATTCTGCAAGACCCCACTGTGGAAATGGCTGTGCTAGAAACGGCTCGGGGCGGTCTTTTGCGCTCGGGGTTAGCTTTTAACCAGTGTGATGTTGGCGTGGTGTTGAACGTGGCGGCCGATCACCTAGGCATTGGTGATATTGACACCATAGATCAGCTCGCGAAGCTGAAGGCGGTTGTGGCTGAAGCGGTGCATATGAATGGCTATGTGGTGCTCAACGCCGATGATGAGCGAGTAGTCGCAATGGCAGAACGGGTACGTGCTAAGGTCGCTTATTTTTCGATGGATGCAGAGAATGCGCTGGTGCGATCGCATGTTCAAAACGGAGGCGTTGCGGCTGTTTACGAAGAAGGCTATCTCTCTATTTTGCAGCGAGACTGGTTGCTGCGCATTGAAAAAGCTGAAAATGTGCCTCTGACCATGGGCGGACGTGCGCCCTTTATGATTGCCAACGCGCTAGCTGCTAGCCTGGTTGGCTTTGTTCAGGGTGTGAAAATAGAAGATATTCGAGTAGCACTAAAGAGCTTCAAAGCAGATTCGGGGCAAATTCCAGGACGCATGAATTTGTTTAACTTTGGGAAATTTCATGCCCTGGTAGACTATGCCCACAATCCAGCAGGTTACGAAGCCGTTGGGGCCTTTGTGAAAAACTGGCCGGGTGAGGCCGTGGGTGTGATTGGCGCACCCGGCGATCGCCGAGATGAAGACTTTGTTGCACTTGGAGAGTTGTCAGCTAAGATTTTTGACCGAGTGGTGATTAAAGAAGATACAGACCGACGCGGTAGAGACTCCGGCGTAGTCGCAGGCTTGATTCAACAAGGCTTTACGCAGGGCCTCAAGTTTGTTGAAAAGGCAGTTGGCTCAAGTGATAATCAGCCTAATAATATCGCTGCTGGTACTGGATTTGGCCTTAATTTAACCGAGCCACTAACCAATAAAGAGATTGAACAAGAATCGTTATCTACCTCGGTAGATAACGCAGATTCAGAGTTAGCTTCGGAGTTGGTTTTAGAGAAATGCAAGATTGTTTTGAGTGAATCTGAAGCGATTGAATGGGCCTTGGATAATGCCCCCGAGGGGGGATTAGTGGTAATTTTGCCAGAGAGCGTCAGCGCTACTATTTCGTTAATTAAGTCTCGCAAGCCTATTCCTGACACTGCTCATAGTGCTGAAGAGCCGGTTATTTTTAGCCCCAAGGGTATGGCATATCCAAGTCATCCTATTCAGGTAGACGATAATGCAGGCGATAACGTAGGCAGTAAATCAGCCAGCAAAGCAGGCGATAACGCGGGCGCAAAAGTCACGATCGCTTCGGGCGCAGTCGATTTAAACGGCGCTAAACCTGTCAACGCTTTGCCATAGGGTTTATAGTGATGAGTATTGTGTGATGAGTATTGCGTGATGAGTATTTCGCGATGAATATTATTGTGATTGTTGTTTGAGCAGGCTGGGCATCAGCTGCTTATAGAGATAGGAGAATTTAATGGTTGTTAGTGCTTCTCGTCCCGGTAGCCAAACCTCTGATAGCGGCTTAGTTAGCAGTTCAGTTCCATCTGAATATGAGGCCCAGACGCAGGCGATCGCTCGACAGTTGTTGCAGGACAGCGGCAAAGGCAAGAAGTCGATTTTCTCTAAAATGAAAGACCAGCTCAAGTGGGATGACAAGCTCCTGGGCTGGACCATGGAGAATCCTGGCTTGCGTGTGCAAATGTTTCGCCTGATTGACTGCCTGCCAGCGCTATCGACTAAGGCTGACATTGCTAGCCACCTGCAAGAGTACTTGGGCGATGAGAGTGTAGAGTTGCCGCAGGCGCTGAAGGGTTTGTTGAACTTTGCCGATGCGACTTCGATGCCAGCTCAGGTCGCGGCGACAACCCTCTCGGGTGCGGTAGAGACACTGGCACGAAAATATGTGGCTGGCGAGAACTTACCGCAGATTTTAAAGAGTATTGAGCGGCTGCGTAAGCAATCGATGGCCTTCACACTGGACTTACTCGGCGAAGCGGTCATTACTGAAGTTGAAGCGCAAACTTACTTGAACAAATATCTGGAGCTGATGGAACAGCTTACAGAGGCTGCGAAAGGTTGGAAGCCGATTCCTCAAATAGACCGTGCAGAGGGAGAAGATCTGTCTCGGGTTCAGGTTTCGGTAAAGCTGACGGCATTTTATTCGCAGTTTGATCCCCTTGATGTGGCAGGTTCGCGCGCAAAAGTAGGGGCGCATATTCGCACGTTGTTGCGCCGAGCCAAAGAACTCGGGGTTGCCGTTCACTTTGACATGGAGCAGTATCGCTACAAAGAGGCGACGCTAGAGAACCTGAAGCTGTTGCTGATGGAAGATGAGTTTAGATCGCGAACCGACATTGGCATTACGTTGCAGGCTTATTTGCGCGATAGCTATGCGGATTTAAAGGGGATTATCGACTGGGCAAAAGAAAGGGGAAATCCGGTCACGGTTCGCTTGGTGAAAGGCGCTTACTGGGATCAAGAGACGATTACCGCTCGGCAAAACCATTGGCCAACGCCAGTGTATAACCATAAATGCTCAACCGATGCGAACTTTGAGCGGATGACGCTGCTGTTGCTAGAGAACCATGAGCATGTGTATGCTGCGATCGCAAGTCATAATGTGCGATCGCAAGCCCTAGCACTCGCCGTCACCCAAGCGCTCAACATTCCCTCTCGGCGAATTGAATTTCAGGCGCTGTACGGCATGGCCGACACCCTAGCGACGGCCCTGGTAAAACAGGGCCACCGAGTGCGGGTGTATTGCCCTTACGGCGAGCTGATTCCGGGCATGGCCTATCTGATTCGTCGCCTATTAGAAAACACCGCGAACAGTTCATTTTTGCGGCAGAGCCTAGAAGATCGTCCTTCAGATGAACTGCTGGCCATCCCCAAATGGGGTGAAGGCGATGCAGACGGCAGTGAAGTGCTGCCTGAGCCAATGGTTGTACCAGAAGATTCTGTGATGGGTTCTGTCACGCGAATTGAGCCAGCGGCAGATATGGACTATGCGGTATACCAGCATCGATGTGATGCGATCGCTGCCCTAGACACCGTAAAACAACAGTTAGGACAATCCTATCTGCCACTGATTAATGGTGAATATGTACCCACGCAGGAAACGATCGATTCGGTGAACCCCTGCGACCCGGATCAAGTGGTCGGCACCGTTGGCCAAATAGATATCGATCAGGCTGATCAGGCCATGAACGCTGCCAAAGCCGCTTTTGAAACCTGGAAAAAAACGCCCGCCTCGGAACGCGCCGCGATTATTCGCAAAGTTGGAGACTTGCTAGAATCTCGCCGGCATGAGCTGAATGCGTGGCTCGTATTTGAAGGCGGTAAACCCTTGTCTCAGGCCGATGTAGAAGTTTCAGAAGCCGCAGACTTTTGTCGCTACTACGCCGATGAAATGGAACGGCTAGACACAGAAGTGGTGTACGATGTCGCCGGAGAAACCGATCGCTACTTCTATCGGCCTAAGGGCATTGTGCTCGTCATTGCCCCTTGGAACTTCCCCATTGCCATTCCCATTGGCATGACGGTTGCCGCGCTGGTGACCGGAAACTGCGCCCTGCTGAAACCTGCCGCCGTTACCTCCGTTATTGCAGCCAAATTCAGCGAAATTTTAACCGAAGCTGGCCTACCCAAAGGTGTATTTCAATATATTCCTGGCAGAGGCTCCACAGTGGGCAACCACTTGGTGAAGCATCCTGACGTGCAGATGATTGTTTTTACAGGCTCTCAAGAAGTGGGCTGTCAGATATATGCAGAAGCCGCCATTTTGCGACCAGGACAAAAGCACTTGAAGCGTGTGATCGCTGAAATGGGAGGCAAAAACGCGATTATTATCGACGACAGTGCTGACTTGGATCAGGCTGTGCAGGGCGTGGTGTATTCAGCCTTTGGCTACAGCGGCCAAAAATGTTCGGCCTGCTCTCGGGTGATTGTGATGGCCTCAATTTACGAGACTTTTGTGGCGCGATTGATAGAAGCGACTAAATCGTTGAACGTGGGTGATGCGATTCATCCGGGTACACAGGTTGGCCCGGTGATTGACGGGGCTGCGCAAAGGAATATTCGTGAATATATTGAGAAGGGTAAAGCCGAGGCAACGCTGGCTTTGGAGATGCCTGCGCCGCAGAAAGGATACTTTGTGGGGCCAGTGATTTTTACCGATGTGCAGCCGGATGCAGCGATCGCCCAAGAAGAGATCTTTGGCCCCGTACTCGCTGTGATGAAGGCTGAGCGTTTTGACGAGGCGCTAGACATGGCAAACGGTACAAACTTTGCCCTAACGGGCGGCATTTTTTCTCGGACCCCTTCGCATATTCAGCGGGCCAAAGCCGAGTTTGAGGTTGGCAACCTCTATATCAACCGCACGATTACTGGCGCTATTGTTGCTCGTCAGCCCTTTGGCGGCTTCAAGCTTTCGGGCGTAGGCTCCAAAGCCGGTGGCCCCGACTACCTCCTCCAGTTTTTAGATCCTCGCACAGTCACTGAAAATATACAGCGCCAAGGCTTTGCCCCGATTGAAGGTGTGGATTAAAAGACTGTGGGGCCAGTTTTTCAACGGCTCAAAAGGCTTTTGGCAAGGTTCACTGACACTCCAGTTTCAATCTCTACCCGTTTTAATCGCTGTAAGATTCATCAAAAAAAGTTATTTCTATCGTGCCATTTTGGGTAGTCTGTTCTTTAGAACATAGTCTTAGAGTTTTTGCTAAGGCTATTTTTTAGAGCGCAGTCCTAGATTTTTTACTAGGGCTGCGCTTCTTTTATAAATTGCAATATGAATTGCAAATGTGGCAACGTTTTCGTCCGATCTCGTCGGGGTTGCTGGCGCTGTGGAATGGCATGAATTACGTTAGCATTGACGAAAAATCAGCCCTCTTTCTGCAATGCCTCTGAGCCCTTGTTTGTCTGAGTCTGTTGCTGCCTCACAGCCGCTTCGCTGCCGCCAAAGCATTCAGCCTTTTTTGGTTACTGCTGAGCAAATGCAGCAAATTGAGCAGCGTTTGTTTGCTGCCGGAATGCCGGTCGCCGCGCTGATGGAAAAAGTGTCAGGGCGACTGGTGCAGTGGTTTTTGGCGCATAGTTTTTTGGCGCATAGTTTTTTGGCGCATAGTTTTTGGGCACATAGTTTTGAGAGCTTGAAACAGCCGATTCAATGGCGGGTGGGTATTTTGGCCGGGCCGGGCCACAATGGTGGAGATGCCTTGGTGGTCGCTCGCGAGCTGCATCACTTGGGCTTTGATGTGCGGGTGTATCAGCCTTTTGCAAAGCTCAAGCCGTTGACACAGCAGCATGCTGACTATGCTCAAAGTTTGGGCATTGCTTTTGTGAAGTCAGTTCAGGCGCTGAGCGAATGTGATGCGATTATTGATGGCTGGTTTGGCTTTGGTCTGACTAGGGCGATCGCTAATGAGCTCGCTGATGACATTGCGTTTATTAATCAGCAGTCAATGCCTGTGTTTAGTATTGATTTGCCTTCGGGGATTCATACCGATACGGGCGAGGTGATGGGAACTGCGATAAAGGCAAGCTATACGGCTTGTCTGGGCCTGTGGAAACGAGGATTTATGCAGGAGGAGGCACTCACGCATTTGGGCGAGTGCGAGCTTATTGATTTTGATATTCCGCTGGCAGATGTTACGGCGGTACTGAGCAAGGTTCTGCCGGTAGAAAGGCTGACGGATCAGCAGGCGATCGCACATCTTCCCCTCCACCGCGCCCCCACTGCGCACAAATACAAAGCAGGTCATTTGCTACTGATTGCCGGCTCTCATCAGTACGCTGGAGCTGCCTTGCTCACGGGGCTAGGGGCGGTTGCCAGCGGTGTTGGAATGCTCACTTTAGCGGTGCCAGAATCGATTCGACTCGCGTTGTTGCCCCAGCTGCCGGGGGCCTTACTGGTGGGCTGCCCTGAGACCCCAGCCGGTGCGATCGCTCAGCTGCCTGACCGATTAGACTTGAGTCAGTATGATGCGATCGCCTTTGGGCCGGGCTTAACCACAGCAGTGCCGGATGCTCTCTTTGAGCAAATTCTCAGCTGTAGCTGTCCGCTCCTGCTCGATGCCGATGGTCTTAACCTGCTCGCTAAAACAAACCCGGTTCAATCGCTTCGGGATCGTAAAGTGCCTACTGTGCTCACGCCCCATCCGGGCGAATTCAAGCGCCTCTTTCCCGATATTTATGCTGAACGATCCGGACTAATGCCCGGAGAAATAGCGCTTCAGGCGGCTCAGTCGAGCAGTGCCATCATTTTGCTTAAAGGGCCGCGAAGTGCGATCGCGCAAACGCTGAGCGATTCAGTCCCTAATCTATTTTTCAACCCTCATAGCACCGCTGCCTTAGCCCGAGGCGGCAGTGGCGATGTGCTCACTGGCCTCATGGGCGGATTGCTGGCCACAGCCGCTCAATCTGGCCAGTGGAAAACAGCGCCTGAAACCCTAACTCACGCAGTGACCAGTGCCGTGTGGTGGCATTCTCAGGCTGCTCTTTATGCCAGCCAACAGCGAGGGATTCTCGGCGTAGATCCCGTTAGTTTGGCGAAGGCGATGAATCTGGCGCTTCAGTCGCTGGCCTAAGCAAGTGTATCTGAGCAGTGTAATTGGGCCTCTCGGTTTGGGTGGTGAGGTTGCTATAGCAGGGCTAGGCGTTCCTGAATGAGCCTGGTTTGTTTTTCGGCTTCGGCTAGCGCCTCTTGTGCGCCCTTTACTACCTCGGCAGGCGCTTTATCTACAAAGCCCTGATTGCTAAGGCGACCATTGAGCGCCTTAATTTCACCTTCAGCCTTGCCTAAATCTTTTTCTAGCTTGGCTTTTAGGGCATCTACATCAACCACGCCTGTTAGCGGGATTAGCACCTGTACTGTACCTGTGACGCCTGCAAACATTTTGCGTTGGTCAGCAGCTGGGTTATAGGTGGGTTTTGCGTCGGAGTCTGCCTTGATAATATCTGCAGCAGTCACGCCTGCGGTGGCACGGGTTAATGGCGGCGTTTTGGTCGCAGGGCCAGCAGATGCGTTAGACGTACTCGCGGTGCCTTCGTCCGGCTCGCCTGCGATTTCAGTCCATATTTGTTTGATTTCGGTCAGTACGCGATCGCGTCTTTCTTCTTTAAGCACCTTACGCACCCCAAACTGAATGCTATATCCCAGTCCAATCAGCTGAAAGAGACCCGCCAGCCCAGGCACATCGTCAATCGCTGCCAGCATAGAATTGAGCACCTTGTAGGTCATGCCAAAACCTAGCAGAATGGCCAGTGAGAGCACAGGCTTTTTGTAATCGACAAAGAAATTGTCGAAGTAGCGCGTCGGCTGGTCTAAAAACTGTAAAACAGCATTGGAAATCTGTTGCCAAATAGCCGTTTCTGTTGAGTCTTGAGACGATTCCTGAGACCGATTTGAGAACCGAGTTGAACGTATTGTACCTGCCGGAGCGGTTTTAACCATCTCGGCGGCTTGTGTCACGGACAGCGTTTGGGCTGTTTCGGCATGGGTCGGGGCAAAGTCAGTATGGGTAATGTTCAGCGTTTCTACGCCCGCAACCTGTTGAATATATTGTTGGGTCGCATTTAAAACCCGTAGCTCACTATCGCTGTCTGTTTTTAAAATGACTTCTATTTTGGCCGATGGCTTAACGCCCGCTTCTGCCCGCAGGTTGCGAATGGTGCGAATGACATCAATCAACAGCTCGAACTGTTGTTCTAACTCAGGGGCAATGAGCGCTGCATTGGCAGTCGGATAGCGCTGAATAGCGAGGCAGTCTTCCTCACCAATGCCCGTGAGCGTATGCCACAGCTCTTCGGTAATATGCGGCATAAACGGATGCAACAGTTTGAGAATGCCCTCTAACACATGGGCTAAGGTCTGCTGCGCGATTCGTTTGCTACCTTCATCATCGCCATATAGTCTTGGCTTTACCAGCTCAATGTACCAGTCGCAAAAGTCTCCTCGGGTGAATTCATACAGCTCTTTAGAAGCCTCGCCCATGCCGTAGTGATCGAGCTGTTCGCGTACCCGCTCAATGGTTTGATGATAGCGAGAGAGAATCCACCGATCGGCCAGTTCTAACGCGCCTTCACTGCCAGATTCACTGCCAGGTTCACCCAACTCAGCAGGCGTTTGCCCGCCTAGATTCATCAGTACAAAGCGCGACGCATTCCACAGCTTGTTCGTAAAGTTGCGAGAGGCTTCTACCGCCAAGGACTCATCGCTGTTACGGTCGTAGTCTAAACGAATGTCTTGACCGGCCCCAGCGACTTCCCGTATCAAGGTGTAGCGCAGCGCGTCGGTGCCGTATTTGTCAATCAGCAGCAGCGGATCGATGCCGTTGTTTTTTGACTTCGACATTTTTTGGTTGTTTTCGTCGCGTACTAGGCCGTGAATATACACGGTGTCAAAGGGCATGTGGCCGGTGAAGTGGCCAGCTAGCAGCGTCATCCGCGCCACCCAGAAAAAGATAATGTCGAAACCGGTGACCAGCGTTTGAGTGGGGTAGTAAAACTGATAGTCGGGCGCGTCGGTATTTGGCCAGCCCAAAGTGGACATGGGCCACAGACCCGAGGAGAACCAAGTATCGAGTACGTCAGGATCTTGACGTACTTCTACTTCATGACCGACTTGCTGAGCGGCTTTGTTGATGGCTTCGTTTTCATCCATCGCCACAATAAAAGGCGTGTTGTCGCGAATTTCACCTTCAGTTTCACTGACGATGTACCAGGCCGGAATTTGGTGGCCCCACCACAGCTGTCGCGAAATGCACCAGTCTTTGAGGTTGACGAGCCAGTCGCGATATACCTTTGTCCAGCGATCGGGTACAAACTGCGGATCTTGCTGGGCATCTAATGCGGCCAAGGCTTTGTCGGCCATGGGGCGAATTTTGACAAACCACTGGGTGGAGATGAGGGGCTCTACGGGGACTTTGCCGCGATCGCTATAAGGCACCGAATGCCGATAGTCCTCAATTTCTCCGAGCCGACCTTCTGAGCGCAGCCGTTCAACCACCCACTCACGCGCTTCAAAGCGATCTACGCCCGCAAACTCACCGGCATTTTCATTGAGCGTGCCGTCTTTATTTAAAATATTGATGACGGGCAACTGATGTCGCTTGCCCATTTCAAAGTCGTTTGGATCATGCGCAGGCGTCACTTTCACGCAGCCTGTGCCAAACTCCATATCCACGAACTCATCGCCAATAATCGGAATTTCCCGATTCATCAGTGGCAGCATTAGCGTTTGGCCGATCAAATGCTTGTAGCGATCATCATTGGGATTCACGGCTACGGCAGTATCGCCTAGCATGGTTTCTGGCCGAGTCGTGGCGACTTCCAATTCGCCTTCGCCGTTGGTGAGCGGATAGCGAAAATGCCACAAATGGCCGTCTACTTCTTTGTTTTCAACTTCTAGATCAGAGACTGCCGACTGGCTGGCGGGGCACCAATTCACCATGTAGCTGCCTCGGTAAATCAGCCCTTCTTCATGCAGTCGGTTAAAGGCGGTGAGCACCGCAGTAGAAAGCCCTTCGTCCATGGTGAAGCGCTCACGGCTCCAGTCTACCGATACGCCTAGTTTGCGCAGTTGGTTAACAATGGTGCCGCCCGACTCGGCTTTCCATTCCCAAGCCCGCTCTAAAAATTTTTCGCGCCCGATTTCTTCACGGGTTTTGCCTTCTTGGGCGAACTGTCGATCCAATATAGTTTGCACGGCAATGCTGGCATGGTCAGTGCCGGGTAGCCACAGCGTGTTTTTGCCCTTCATCCGCTGGTAGCGCACTACGGTATCAATGAGGGTTTCCTCAAACGCGTGGCCCATGTGCAGGCTCCCCGTCACGTTTGGTGGCGGAATCATCACACAAAAAGGCTCACCGCCCCAACTCGGATCGGCCTTAAAGACTTCCTTTTGCTCCCAATAATGCTGCCATTTGGTTTCGGTAATGGTGGGATCGTACTGTCTGGCTAGCTCAGGCGTCGGTGCTGTCATTGCAGGTCATAGCGTCGGAGTTGATCAGGTTAAATGGTAGCAGTGATTTGAGCCTTCATACGGTGTCACTAATACAATCCCTGTAGATCTGACCTGCTTTGTGTTGTTCTGCGAGGCAATTGAGTGGGCAATTGAGACGGATAGAAACAGGCAATAGAGACAGCCTAAATGTCCCTAAATGAAAATACATCTAGGGACATTTAGGGACATCTAAAGACTTATCTGAAGCGATCGCGATCGCCTAATGTTTGCCTAATTTACCGCTTACTCAACCGGAGCGAGTTCTACGGTATTGGTTTGATTCGCTTCATCTGCTTGGCGCTGCTCTAATAGAATTCGCTGCCGCTCACGAAACGAGTTGGCCTCGCGGTCAATTCTGCGGCTTTGACTGCGGAAAAAACCACCGTCTGCTGTGGCGCCACCGCTGGTAGCGCTTGCTCGGCGCATCAGCTCAAATATGCTGACATTCGATCCTAAAATGCCGTCATTACCTTCTGCTGAGTTAAAGTCTTCAGCGGTGTTAGCCACGCCAGAATCTTGTGCGATCGCTGGTTCAATCCCAAAGCCCAATCCCAATAACAATCCTAAGCTCATCGCTTGAACGGCCAGCTTACGCATCTGTTCATCCCTCCAAATAATATTGTGAACTTCTATTGAACTTCTATGTGAATTTCAATGTGAACTTTAGACACAGTGTACCAAGTTTGCTTTTCATACCCGCTCTTATTATGCCGATCTCTGGTTTGGATCTAGTGAGGTTGGTTTTGATGATTGGCAGGTGATTGGCAGGGTTAAGAAATGCGGCGGTCAATCAACGGACGGATGGTGATAAAGGCCAGGGCGCTAAAGGAGAAAAGAATCAGGAGTGCGATCGCCAAACTAATATCCGCAAACGGCGTTTGCATAATCACGCTGCTAAATTGCCAGTCGGGATGCAGGTAAATATAGCGAATCGGCTCAATCGCGTAGCTCAACGGATTGAGGCTCGCCACCACCTGGAGCCAAGGCGGCATAAATGACAGCGGCACCAGTGCAGTGCTCGCAAACAGCAGCGGCAGGTTGGTAATAAAAATAACGGCCAGTAGCTCAATATGTCCGGGCAGGGCAAAGGCCAAGCCCAAGCTCAGCGCTGTCACACCAAACACCAGCGTGAGCACAATCAGCGTCATCAACAATAAACCCGCTGGGCCGGGCAGTCCTGCACCTAAAAAGGCGCTCAAAATAACAATCGCGCTAGTTTGAATCAGGCTGAGCGTCGCGATAAAAAGCGCTGAGGCCAGCACAATTGAAAAGCGGGAGGCCAAAGGCGCAACCAAAAGTCGGTTCAAAAAGCCAAACTCACGATCGAACATCACCGGCAGGCCAGCATTGAGAGCACCGGCAAAGGCCGTAAAAACAATGATCCCCGCGCCCAGAAATTGCCCGTAGTTTTGACTTTCACCAAACAGGCCGCTGGGCACGTTTTGAAAGAGCGCGCCAAACAGGACAAGCCACATCAGCGGCTGAATAATTCCCGCAACCAGCGTGGTCGGACGCCGCTGCAGCTGAATGAAAAGGCGGCGAGTGAGCGCCAGGGTTTCTTGAATGAATTCTGCTGTGCCAGGGGTCGGCAGCGTAGCCGCCGAAGTGCTGACAGGATTGGAGGCGATAGATTGGCTCATAGTTAGGATGCGGAGAGTGTAATGAGCGTTGCTTACTTTAGTTTAGTGCGAATATTTTGAATATATAGAGGCGGTAGCAAATAGAGGCGGTAGCAGATATCGATGCGATAGAGGCGCGAGATTAGCGCATGGCTTGTTTTTTCTCTTTTTTGAGGTCGCGCTTGCCAGTGGCCGCCATTTCGGCATCCATCAGCGTACGACCCGTGGCGGCGAGGTATACATCATCTAGGCTGGGTTGGGATTGGGAGATGCCAAAGGTGGGGAGGTTGGCTGCTTTTAAGGCGGTTTGAACCGCAGTGAGTGCATCGGCGTCTTGGTTGACAACTAGGTTTAGGGAATTGCCCTGAGCGCTGTTGATAATGACTTCTTGAACGACGGGTAAATGGGTGAGTAGGTCGCGGGCGCTGGTCGCTTCGGCGTCAGGGGTAAATTCTCGAATGCGCAGGGTAATGCGATCGCCGCCGACCTCGGCTTTCAGCGCAGCCGGTGTCCCCGATGAGATCACCTGACCTGAATCAATAATCGCTACCCGTCCGGCCAATGCGTCTACTTCTTCTAAATAGTGGCTGGTGAGCAAAATAGTGGTGCCCTCACGCTGAAGCTGCCGCAAAAAATTCCATACGGCTGTGCGGCTTTCAATGTCTAGCCCTACGGTGGGTTCATCTAGCACGAGTACCGCTGGCTGATGTAGCAGCCCTGCGGCTAAGTCTAGCCGCTTTTTTTGGCCGCCTGAGTAGGTGCCTGTTTTTTTATCTGCTATATCTTCAATTTCTAGCAGTGCCAGCATTTGGGCGATTCGATCCCTGCTTTTGGCCTTGGGCAAGTGATAAATCGCTGCCTGCAACTCCAGCAGCTCGCGTCCGGTGAGCACTTTATCAAGGGCAACTTCTTGGGCAATGTAGCCCAACATTTGCCTGGCTGCTCTGGGATCTTCTAAAACTGAGATGCCATTGATTTCCAGCTGCCCGGCATCCGGCGTCATCAGCGTGCAAAGGCAGCGAATGGTGGTGGTTTTACCGGCCCCATTGGGGCCGAGCAGGCCAAAAATCTCGCCCGGTTCAATGGCAAACGAAACATCTTTAACGGCTTCTACATTGCCGTAAGATTTCTTTAGATTTTTAACGAGAACGGCAGGGGCCATGTATCTACCTACTTGGAATCGCACGTACGGCCCGAATAACCAGCGGCTAGAACAACCAGCGACCCGAATGCCAGTCCAAACGTCCGTACGACTATATGACGATGTGTTATGTAGGTAGCTTATCCCATGATCGGAATGGCGGCTACGACGGCCTGTAAACCGTGGACCAGTGAGGCCATGCCAAAGCGAACAATCGGCAGTGAGTCTACAATCATCAGTACCGAGAGCAGCATCATATAAAAGATGGAGTACTTAAAGGTGCCTCTGGCAAAGTCGCGGTTGTCGTAGTGGTTGCGCAGCTGCCATGCTTTTTTGAGGAACAGATAGCCGAGTGCGATCGCACCTATTCCATAAATTGCGCCACATACCCCCAGCGGATATACCAGCGTCAGCGTCAGCGGCACCAAACCCAGCGTATAGCGCCAAATTTGGCTGGCAGTCGCCTTGTTGCCCACAACGACCGGCAGCATCGGCACATTTACCTTGGCATAGTCTTCTTGAATGAGCATTGCCAACGCCCAAAAATGCGGTGGCGTCCATACAAATACAATCGCAAAAATCACCCAGGCAGCAACGCTAAGATCGCCCGTCACAGCCGCCCAGCCGACTAAAGGCGGAATCGCCCCAGCTGCCCCACCAATCACAATGTTTTGCGGTGACGATCGCTTGAGCCAGTAGGTGTACACACACACATAAACGGCAATGCCGAGCATCGCCAAGCCTGCGCTCATTAAATTGGCAAAAATAGCCAAGAGCGCGAATGACATTGCCGCCATCACGCCCGCAAAAGTCCAAGCATCTTTAGGTTGAATACGACCAGAGGGAATGGGGCGATGCCGGGTGCGCTCCATGTCGTAGTCAATATCGCGATCGTAAATGCAGTTAATGGTTTGCGCCGAAGCGGCCGCTAGCGTGCCGCTTAGCAGCGTGATTAGCAGGAGCACTGGGCCAACGCGTCCTTGACCGGCAACCCACATACCCGCTGCGGTTTCTATAAGCAGCAATGGAATAATGCGGGGTTTGGTGAGCTGCCAGTAGCTACGCAGCACCTCGCCAAGGTTGTCGTGGTGTCTGGTGGCCCAAGTGGAAGAAGTTTGCATAGTGTTAAATATTGCTCTGCTTGAGAAACTTGTATGAGAAATCTGTGTTGTTGCTAGCTCTGTGCCGTGGCTAGTCGCTGCGCTTGAAAGTCACGCAGCGACAGCACTGTGAAGCAAACCAGGGCACCTAGCAAAGCCGCGCCGATTGACTGATGAGCCACTGTGAGCGGTTCTACTTGCAGCCGCAGCTTGAAGGTGGCAACGCCGAGCCCTATTTGGGCGATGACCAGCAGCCCTGCGGTATTGGCCAGTCCGCGTAGCCATGGACTTAAAGCGGGCGTGCGCCAAACCACCAACACCAGCAACAGCACTGCCAAGGTAGGGGGGACAACGCCAAAGATGTGAGTGTTCATAACGCTGCACAGGTCAGAAAACCCGAAGCACTGATGCGCTGCCCAGCGAGAACCTACCAGTCCACCGATGATGCTTTGGCCGTACACCAGCACGGCTGCGGCCAGCCCTAAGTAATGCAGTTTGCCTGCGTTGCCCGTGGGCTGATAGGGCAGCAGCGCCGTCCCAATCGTGAGCAGCGCGCAAAAGAACAGGAGTGCTGTGCCCAGGTGCGCAGTCACAATGTCAAACCGGAGGAGTTCAATGACCGTAAGGCCCCCTAATAGTCCCTGTACTACGATCAAAAACAGCGCACCTAACGAGGCCCAAGGCAACCAAGTCGGCAGCACTTGTCGATACCAGGCGCACAATCCCACTAGTCCAATCGCCATGAGCCCAATCAGCGAAGCGTCTAGCCGGTGGAACCACTCTAAAAACACTTGTAAATTCATTTGGGCGGTCGGCACTAGCTGGCCGTAGCACAGTGGCCAGTCGGGGCAGGCGAGTCCGGCGTTCATAACGCGAGTAGCGCTGCCGACGGCCATAAGGGCGAGGGTTGCGATCACCATTTTCCAAACCCATCGCCGAATCAGGGTTTGGGCGAAATCGCGCTTAGATAAAACGGAGGCGCTTTTAGGGAAAGGAACACTAGAAAAGCTTGGATTGGTCATCTCAGGAATGGCTTTTAAGGACTGAATGCCGAGTCTCTCGAACGCTTTAACAAAACGGTTGCTTACGGCTTCTTTTCGGGTTTTCAAAAGATTCTTGGATTTTGTCTTCTGGATCTAGTTTAAATGGATTTATTTTTTGCGTGGGCCTCTGGCGTGGGTCTATTTTTTACCCAAAAATCTTCTTTACGATTGAGAATATAGCGCGTGGAAATGAATATTCTCCTGTTGTAGAGATTTTCTTCCAAATAGGGCGTGCTTGTGTTTACATTACGCAACATTCTGTTATCCCCCAGCGGCAATTAAAGGCAATTAAAGGCAATTCAAAAAGCGCAAATAGGCACGTTAGCAGTCACTGACAGCCATTAGCGGCCATTAGTGGCCATTGAAGGGCAGTAGCGGGCATTGCTAAATGGCTAACTAAATAGCCGACTGACACAAAAAAATTGTGTATTTATGTCAAGCAAAGCTCTCATTGTTAATAGGTCGTTAATGAGTATAAGTAGCCTCAAAAAGAGCCTTTTTATACTGCTAATCGCTTGGTTTTACTTGGTTTTATTTGTTAAATCGTCTATGTGGCGACCGCTCCGAAGATTTTTTAATGATTTGTCAACAAAGCCTTATAAAAAAGACCTTACTCATAAAGTCTCTTGTTAGTCTGTGGGGATTCTGTAGAAAAAGTTAAAGCGTAAAACATCCCTTAAAAAATCATTCATAGCGATAGAAAGAACGCTACCTTGTATAGGCGATGCGAAGCGTTATTTCCCTTATCCATCGCGTAAGCCTCAAAACTCAACAACCAAAAGCAACAGATCTCTTTAGATTTGCATTGAAAACCTGTGAACATTCCCAGTTCTATCGTTACTCTTTTAGTCGGTATTTTTGTTACCCTCGCCAGCCTCTGGTATGGCCAAAATCACGGTCTGATGCCAGTGGCGGCGTCTGCTGAAGCAGAACTCGTAGATGGCCTATTCAACACGATGATGACCATTGGTTTCGGTTTGTTTTTGCTAGTAGAGGGTGCGCTTGTGGTGGCTGCTGTTCGCTTTCGTCGCAAAGAGGGCGACATGGGCGATGGTGAGCATTTAGAGGGCAATATTCCGCTGGAAATCGTCTGGACGGCGATCCCCGCAGTCGTTGTTTTAGGTATCTCTATCTATAGCTTCGACATTTACACCCGTATGGGTGGGCTCGATTTAATGAATCACAATATGGCGCCAGCTGAGGCCTCGTCATCGGTTCAGGTCGCTTACGCCCCCGGTGAGGGCGATATGCCTTTGATGACGAATGCGGCCAATGCGACTGCTGAGGTGCCTGCCATATTGGTGGCCGATGCAACTGCTGGTATGGGGGCGATTCCGGGCACGGCAGTAGGTTCGCTGCTTTCGATTGATGTGAAGGGGCTGCAATATGCTTTTATCTTTAGCTATCCCAACGGCATTATTGACGGCGAATTGCATATTCCAGTCAGTCAGCCGGTTGAGCTGAACTTGGGCGCGCAGGATGTGCTACATGCTTTTTGGTTGCCTGAGTTTCGAATTAAGCAGGATATGATTCCGGGCCAAGATACCCGATTGGTGTTTACCGCGATTCGCGAGGGTACTTACCCGGTGGTTTGCGCTGAGCTATGCGGGCCTTATCATGGCGGGATGCGAACTCAAATTATTGTGGAGTCGCCTGAAGAATATCAAACCTGGGTCGATAGCCGTTTGACGGCGATGGCGGCGGGCGATCGCACCATTGCAAACCTGCCCAAGGCCCCGGCTGACCGCAGCGAACTTGAGTATTTGAACAACTTTGTGGAGCCGATGCAGCTCGCGATCGCGCCAGAGAGCTTGGCCGAATTACAGACTCATCATACCGACTATTCTCCTGCTGACTATCCTCATGCTGAGCACCATTCCCTTGAAATGGGTTCGTAGATAAGTCGGATCAAGTCCTAGTTAATTTCAGTGTTCTTTTTTCTCTTTCCCCAAGTTTTCATTAATCCATCCCGACACCGCTGACCTCTCTAACCTATGACAGTAACTACAGCAGCCAAAACCCCAGCGTCCGACGTACCGATGCTTTTGGGTAACGAGCGCAAATGGACTGACTACTTCACCTTTTGTACTGACCACAAGGTGATTGGCATTCAATACTTGGTCACTGCCTTTTTCTTTTATTTGGTGGGGGGGAGCCTAGCTACGGTAATGCGTACCGAGCTAGCGACGCCCGCGCCTGATATTGTCACGCCTGATGTGTATAACGGGCTGCTGACGCTGCACGGCACCGTGATGCTGTTTTTGTGGATTGTGCCAGCGGGCGCAGGCCTGGCAAACTACCTGATCCCCCTGATGATTGGGGCGCGGGATATGGCGTTTCCAAGGTTGAATGCGATCGCCTTTTGGATGATCCCGCCTTCTGGCCTATTGCTCATCGGCAGCTTTTTCTTTGAGCCGCCGACTGCTGGGTGGACTTCCTATCCACCGCTGAGCCTTACGACCGGCATGCTGGGCGAAGGCATTTGGATTATGAGCATTTTAATCGGCGGAACCGCTTCTATTTTGGGTGGGCTCAACTTTTTGGTCACCATTCTCAAAATGCGAGTGCCGAGCATGTCACTCACAGATATGCCGTTGTTTTGCTGGGCGATGATTGCCACCTCACTGCTGATTTTGATCAGTACACCAGTGTTGGCAGGGGCTTTGATTTTGCTCGCGTTTGACCTGTTTGCAGGCACGGCTTTCTTTAACCCCACAGGCGGCGGCAATCCGGTGGTGTACCAGCATATGTTCTGGTTTTACTCGCACCCGGCGGTGTATATTTTCGTGCTGCCGCTGTTTGGCGCCATTAGTGAGGTGGTTTCGGTGCATGCGCGTAAGCCGATTTTTGGCTATCGGGCGATCGCCTACTCCTCTATTGTGATCAGCTTTTTGGGTCTGATCGTGTGGGCTCACCACATGTTTACCAGCGGCACTCCGCCCTGGCTCCGCATGTTCTTTATGATCACCACGATGGTGATTGCGGTTCCTACCGGCATCAAAGTTTTTGGCTGGGTTGCGACCTTGTGGCGGGGCAAAATTGCCTTCACCAGCGCCATGCTGTTTGCCATGGGTTTTATCGCTTTGTTTTTAATTGGCGGTATTAGCGGCGTTATGCTCGCGGCTGTTCCCTTCGATATTCATGTTCACGATACCTACTTTGTCGTTGCCCATTTCCACTATGTGCTGTTCGGCGCATCTGTATTTGGCGTATTCATGGCCGTGTATCACTGGTTCCCAAAAATGACCGGCCATATGATTAACGAATTTTGGGGCAGGGTTCACTTTGCACTCACCTTTGTGGGTATGAACCTCACCTTTATGCCCATGCATGAGCTAGGGCTCATGGGCATGAACCGTCGCATTGCCCTTTACGACCCTCAGTTTACTGACCTCAACGTGCTGGCGACGATTGGCTCTTACATCATGGCGGTGTCTACCATTCCCTTTTTAATTAACGCCGCTTGGTCTTGGCGCTATGGCCCCAAAGCCCCCGCTAACCCTTGGCGCGCGCTCACAATGGAATGGCGTACGCTCTCTCCGCCCCATATTGAAAACTTTGAAGAGCTACCTGTACTCACTACTGGCCCTTACGACTACGGCCTGGGCTACATCGCTGAAGAAGATCCCGCAGAGCTGTATGAGCATGCGGTTCCAGCTCCGGTGGCTGGATAGGTGACCGGCTGTTAAAGAGCGGCCAGATAAAGCGCCAGATAAAGCGCCAACGAAAGTCCAGCGAATACCCTGCCAACATCCACTTAACCCCAAAAACCATGCAAGGTTCTATCGACACTGCCCAGAGTACGATTAATATTGCTCAAGAGGGCGCAGCTAGCCACCATGAAGAGCATCCCGACCATCGCATGTTCGGCATTTTGGTGTTCTTATGCGCAGAAAGCATGCTCTTTATGGGTTTGTTTATTGCTTACATCACCTTTCGCCTGGTCGCCGTCGAATGGCCCCCGGCGGGTACGCCTGAGCTAGAGATTTTGCTGCCTGGGATTAACTCGTTGATCTTGATTTCTAGCAGTTTTGTCATTCATAAGGCAGACACTGCTGTAAAAAAGAACGATATTGCTGGCGTTAGAACCTGGTTTGGGGTGACTGCCCTCATGGGCGCGATCTTTTTGCTAGGTCAGGGCTATGAGTATGCAAATTTAGAGTTTGGCCTACGCGATAATCTTTTTGCCAGCACCTTTTATGTGCTCACAGGCTTTCACGGCATGCATGTATTTGTGGGCTTGCTGCTGATGGTTGCGGTTTTATGGCGTGCCCGCAATCCGGAGCACTATTCTAGTGAGAGTCATTTCGGCATTGAAGCGGTGGAGCTGTATTGGCACTTCGTGGATGTGATCTGGATAATTTTGTTTATTCTGTTATATCTTTGGTAGCTAATTTGGCTGCCAAACAGGGAGATGCAGCAGCTTGAGGACGCAGGTTTTGCCGTCCTTAGCAGCGACTGATAGCCATGTCATACATTCAAAAAACTTGCTCCAGGGTTCCCTGAAGTCTTCACAGGGTTCTCTGAAGGCTTCGCAGGGTTCTCTGAAGGCTTCGCAGGGTTCTCTGAAGGCTTCACAGGGTAGTCATTACTGAGTAACGAGAACCCTGTGAAGCGATCCGACTTGTCGTTATTGAGTAACGGCAACCCTGCGAAGCGATCCGACTTGTCATTATTGAGTAACGGCAACTCTGTCGCCTTTGCGCACTTGTCTGCGTAGAAAATGTCGCGTAAGTATTTCTAACTGGCTATCTTTAGCTTGCTATGCCGGACTGGTTATTTCTAACTCACTACAGCGTTAATCCAGTCTAAATATTGAGAAACGCGGGTGTAATATTCCCACACGCCATAGTGGCCTTCGCCCATATTTTTGCCAGAGGGCAGGCGAGAGAGTTGGCCAGATCGAATACCTGCGATCGCCCATCCTCCCTCTACATTTACCAACGCAGGCCCGCCACTATCTCCTGGCCCGGCAATGCCCTCTCGCTCGGTTCCTTCAGGCGGCGCGTCAAACTTAAAAACAAGCCATTGTTCATCTACGCTTTCAACCCGATTTGTCGCCATGCGTAATTTCCCATCTATTTGATCTGGCCCAATTAACCCATGGCCAAAATCTCCTTTTCCGACAAAGGTCATCACTTGGCCTTGCTCATTGGTCTGGTTAAAAAGGGGTAAGGGCGCAACCTCCTCAACCGGTTGATGGAGCCGAATGAGGGCAATATCGTGTTCGGCGATGTCTTTCTCTAAGCTGTACTCTAAGTTGTACTCTAGGCTGTCGTTAAGAAAGTGAGGATGCAAGACGATTTGCTGAATCGAGTAGGCAATATGATTAAACTCAATTTTTGTTTCTAAAGATATTTCTGTTGCAACCTGGGCTGCGGTGAGTATCCAGTGAGGCGCAATTAACATGCCCATGCCATCGCAGCGATCGCGATATTCAGGCGTTTGAGCAGTCGGTATCAAGCTGGGTTTGAGCAATTCATCAATCTGGTCATAGGCTATTTGTATCTCTTCTTGAGAGCGATCGACCACGACGACGGCTGGAAATTGGGTCGGCTCAGCCAGGTAAAGGCTCGGATCGATGTCATGGCGAATAATCATAGCTAATGCAATGGAGTGAATCGGCAGAGCAGCGTCATGAAAGAGAGGGGGGGAAGCCTCACACACTGCACCATTGAATTATCTTACACACATACCTATCGGGCGCTTCTAAATGAAGATTATGGCCGCAATTTTCTATCACTTTTAGATCTATCGCTTTTACGCGAGTGAGCGGCGAGCGTTCCCTTGTTGCCAGCATCTCCTGGTTGAGGGCAACAAACTTATCATCTAACTGGCCGACTAACAGTAACAGCGGCACCTTTATATCAGGCAAGGCGTCCCAGAGCGATCGCATCCTCCCCGTACTGCATCCTTGCAGCACCTTAGCTAGCGCCGCTGGCTGATTCTGCTGCCGCCGCGCCAACATTGCCGCATAGGCCTCGGGGTGGTTTTGCAGGCTCGCAAACAAAGGATTGCGATACCACTGAGCTAAAAAGTCCGTGAAGGGTCGCGTTTGAAGATCACGGGCGATCGCCCTGTCTTTTTCAATTCTTGCTTGTCGCTCTTGGGCCGTCTTTAGCCCCGCAGAGGCCGACTCTAACACCCCATACGTAAACCGTTCAGGGAAGTGGCAGACCAGATACAAGGCCAAACGCCCCCCCATGGAATAGCCCAACAGGGCCGACTGAGAGATGCCCAGCGCATCTAATAAATGGATGAGGGATTGTGCGATCGCCTCAAACTCATAGCCGCTTTCTGCTTGAGTCGTCGTTTGTCCGTGACCCGGCAAGTCAGGCACAATACAGTAAAACCGTGTCGAGAGCGTTGGCAACACCATTGCAAAGTCTTCACTACTGCCTAAAAAGCCATGCAGCACAAGCAACGGTGGGTCACTATGCCGACCGGCCACGGCATAGTGAAAAGTACAATGTTTTGTTTTTTGTCGGGGCATCATGGCAACCACTGATCGGTTATTTGATCGGTTATTTGATCGGTTATTTGATCGCTATAGTTGATCGTTCAGTTTGAAAACATTCTCCTGGCTGAGGAAACATTATTTTAGTGGTTTTGTGTTTCCCTCCTGTGGCATGATGTCGTCAGTCTATTGAGAGAATAGGGAAAATCCATGGGCGCTTTAGATTGGATTATTGTTGGCATATATGGCCTGCTTTTGTTTTGGATTGGCTACGCTGCTAGCCGCAAACAAAGCACTACTGACGAATACTTTCGAGGCTCACGGCAGCTACCCTGGTGGGCGATCGGATTCTCTATTATTGCCACCTCTTTCTCAGCGGCCTCACTCCTCGGTGGCCCCGGCGAAGGCTATAACAATGGTTTACTCTATCTTCAGCTCCAGTTTGGCGATTTGATCGGCTACTTGCTCGTTATTTTTCTATTTCTACCCTTCTTTGTTGGGCTTAACCTCACCACCGCTTACGAATACTTAGAGCGTCGGTTCGATGGTAAAACCCGCTCACTCGGCGCGTTTTGCTTTTTGCTATTTGTAATTGCCCGTTTGGGTGCTCTTTTGTACGCCGCTGCCTTGGCAGTCTCCACGGTTGCCGGGATCTCCTTATCGCTCGCGATTTTAATCGTTGGGGTTGTCTCTATTATTTACACCGTTGCGGGTGGTATCGCCGCTGTTGTATGGACAGATGTGCTGCAATTCGGCATGATTTTTATCGGTGTTGGTGCCGGTATTTGGGCCGCTACTCAGGGCGTCCCTGGCGGATTCAGTGCGCTATGGAACAGCGCTGCTGAGGCTGGCAAGCTGACGATCATAAATACCGCTTGGGAACCCGGTAACGTGCGTACCTTACCCACCGCCCTCCTCGCTTACGGCACCTTAGCTTTTGCCGTTGCCGGAACCAACCAACAGTCTGTACAGCGATATGTCTCTTGCGCCACGATTCAAGATGGACGCAAAGCCATTCTCTTAGGTTGGTTCTCAGGATTTGTTGGCGTTGCTTCTACTCTGCTACTAGGCATTTTGTTGTTTGGTTTTTATGCCAACAGCGGTGACTTACCTGCCGACATTGCCGCCGACGGAATTTTATCTCACTTTATTGTTAATCATGTGCCTATTGGCGCATCCGGTTTGTTAGTGGCCGCAATTTTTGCCGCTGCGATGTCCTCTATCGACTCCGCCCTGCATTCTCTTGCAACCTGCATGACGGTAGACTTTTATCAGCGCTATGCCAACACAGAAAGAAGTGATACCCAGTCCTTAAAAATGGCCCAAATACTCATTGTTGTATGGGGCATTGTAGGAATGGCCTCTGCTTTTTATGTGGCTTCTACCGGGCAAGACCTACTCCCTTTCCTGGTGACCTATACCACCATGTTTTTAGGCCCATTGCTAGGTCTTTTTCTCATGGGCGTTTTAATTCCTCGCGTAAATGCAACCGGCGCATTTTATGGAACGGTTGCAGCGGTTGCTTTACTCGTGCTCAATGCACAGGCCATTAGGCTCACAACAACAGTAGAAGGCGTGGTCACCTGGCCTTTGAACTTTCCCGGTATTTGGCAGTCGGCAATTATTGCGCCTATCGCCGTTTTATTAGGATTGTTGATTTCGCTAGCAACCGCAGCGCCTGCGACTCGTTCTATCAACGGGCTGACCTTATGGAGTCATAACGCTCTCGATTAGAGGCGAGGCGCGCACACCGAGGCGGCAATTCATCGGCACGATCACAACGCATCCGATAGAATGAAATCATTCAACCGATGAACCCTATGCCCCTCCGACAGCTGCTGAGCCGAGTAACCACTTTTGTAATGACAATTCTAACGATCGGCTGTTTGCTATTGGGCAATGCCAATAGCGCTGCGGCCTATAGTATTGACTACGGCATGGATCAAGCCCGTGGAGATAAAACAATTGAATACTACGGAGAGGGCCTGCGCGATGTAGTGGAACAAACCCTTCGGAACAATGTAGATCATCCCAATCGCAAGCCCACGGCTGAAAATACCTACAAGCGAGAAAGTTTTTTCAACAAACTGCTGCCTAAGCAGCGCAGCAGCGCCTTTTCAAAAGATGATTTAACCAATCTGCGGGCAACCGAAAACCCGAGAGATAGAGTTCAAAAGTAGGTTTACCATCCAAAACATTTCAAAACAACAGGGGGCATTGCATAACCTGGGTTTGAATGCCTACCGCTTAGGGTAGAGACAAATGCGCTTTGCAAGCTCAGTTCGTAGCTGAATGCTCTGCCAAAAGTAGGCTGTTGGCTAATTAGATGGGATTGTAATATAGGGTTCATTTCACCTGCTCTTTTTCCCTTTAAACCTATATACACGAGCTACATGAGCAAGCTCCCGAACCCATTCGTATGCGAAAACTGTTAGATCACCTGGCCGACCTATGGACAAAACAGATCAACCCCCGAGTATCTTCGTTTATAGCGTTTTTTAGTATTGTTTGGCTGGCTGTATGCATCCTCGCAACCTATGTGCTCGCAGAGCTTTCAGACGAAGTTTTAGAGCGAGAAGCCTTTGCTATTGATCGGCACATCCTACTATTTATTCATCAATTTACCAGCCCCGCGTTAGACGCTGTATTTGTTGGTATTACAAGCCTGGGCGATCCAAGAACAGTGGTGCCGCTGACGGTGTTTATCTTTTGTTTTTTGTGGCTTAAGCGCTACCGCACAGAAGCGAAAGTGCTTGCTTTAGATGCTGCTGGTGGCGCAGTTCTCAGCTATTTTCTCAAGCTTGCTTTTAGCAAAGAGCGGCCTCAGCTATGGGATTCGGCCATTAATGAAATTACTTTTAGTTACCCCAGCGGGCATGCGCTAGGCTCAATGGTGCTCTATGGTTTTTTATCTTATGTATTTGCCTCTATTTATCCGCGCTATGCAAAAGCATTTTATGCAGTAGCGGCGTTGTTGATTACTGCGATTGGTCTGAGCCGACTTTACCTGGGGGTTCACTGGCCAACTGATATTGTGGCCGGGTACTGTATTGGTTTTTTGTGGATTAGCATTTGTATTACGTTGTTGCGGCTTCGTAAGGTCAAAAAAGAAAGGGAACTAGAGAGAAATAGCGCATAGGTTGAGATAAGGCGTGAAAAAGTCAAAAAGGCGAGCTGCTTCACTCAGGCATGAAGCCAATGATTGGGTCAGAGGGCTGTGTGGCGGTTTTCTCTTTGGGGTGCCGCTGCTATACACCATGGAAGTTTGGTGGATTGGGGCTTCGGTATCACCCTTGCGGTTGCTGCTGACTTTTTTAGCAACGCTGGGAGTGGTGTATTTGCTCAGCCGGACGGAAGGTTTTCGCAAAGTGCAAGCGACTCATGAGAGAGAAGCTTTAGGGGATACCGTCGAAGCAGTGGCGATTGGGCTGTTGAGTGCTGCGCTGATGTTGGTTGTGCTACAGCAGGTTACGTTGAGTTCCCGCTTGAGTGCGGCAGTGGGTAAGATTGTGCTTGAAAGCGTTCCGTTCTCCCTTGGGGTGGCGTTGTCTAATCAGTTTTTAAGCGATGCCGAAGATACCGATGATTCAGAAGCCGCGAAGCCTACGCTTTCAAAACGGTTTTTTCCTGATAATAATTTGAATGAAACGATCGCAGATGGGGGCGCTACTTTAGTGGGCGCGCTGGTCGTTGCTTTTAGCATTGCGCCAACCGATGAAGTGACTGTTCTGGTGGCTACGGCTCAGAGCCCATGGATAATCGTTATGGTTATGATTTCGCTGCTGTTGTCATATGGCATTGTGTTTCAGGCTAATTTTACGCGGCAGGGGCAGCGACGGCTACAGCAGGGTTTATTTCAGTCGCCGCTGAGTGAGACGTTGTTTTCTTATTTGGTTTCGCTGCTAGCGGCGGCGCTAATGCTGCTCTTTTTTGAAAAAATTGATTTCAGTCGGTCTTGGGAGCTGACCTTTTATCAGATTTTGATTTTGGGACTACCTGCGACTATTGGCGGGGCGGCTGGCAGGTTGGCGCTATGAGTGAGTCAAAATTTTCTGAGCAGTCTTCTGAAAATTTTCCTGCCAGGTCTTTCGTCAAGTCTTCTGCTAAGTCTTCTGCCAAGTCTTTTGAAAAAAAGAACGGCAGTGACGACAGCGTATCGGCCAAGTCACCTGCTGAGCGGGTTAGTTTTTGGCTCTCGTCTGCGTTGGTTGTGAGTATTATTGCGACGGTGATTTATCTGTGGGTGCGCGATCGCAATCAGCAGCCTCCGTTTTTAGAAGTCACTTCGTCCGTAGAGCGACGGGGAAGTGAGTATTACGTCCCTTTTAAAGTGACTAACAGTAGTGGTCAAACCGTAGCGTCTGTTCAGGTGGTGGCCGAACTGCGGATAAATGGCGTGGTGGTAGAGGAAGGCGAGCAGCAAATAGATTTTCTTTCTAGCCAAGAAGAAAAAGAAGGAGCGTTTATCTTTACGCAGCCTGTGCCTGCTGGAGATCTGATTGTTCGGCCAGCGAGCTATCAGCTGCCTTAAAATTAAAAAAGCCTTCAGTCAAAAAGCCTTCAGTCAAAAAGCTCACATTCGGTGACAGTCGCAAAGCTTATGTGTGGACGGTATACGCAGACGAAAAACGGACAGGCGATCGCTCAAGCCTTTAACCTAAAAACAGCACCCGACCCTCAGCCGCGCTACAACATTGCGCCTACGCAGCCAGTGGGTGCCATTGCCCAGCCCACCAATACCGAACGTGACGAACGTGAATACAGAATATTTCAATGGGGCCTGGTCCCTTCCTGGAGCAAAGATCCGAGTATCGGCAGCCGTATGATCAACGCTCGCGCTGAAACGGCTGCCGAAAAACCATCCTTTCGAGCCCCTTTTAAGCGGCGACGGTGCCTGATACTGGCCGATGGCTTTTATGAATGGCAGCGCTCTGGGAATCGTTCTGGGAATAGCCCTGGGAATAGCCCTGGGAATAGCCCTGGGAATAGCCCTGGGAGTTCTGGTGGCAAACAAAAGCAGCCGTTTTACATTCAGCTGCAAGATCAAGACATCTTTGGCTTCGCTGGGCTTTGGGAGCACTGGGAGGGCAGTGACGGCAGCTATTTAGAAACCTGCACTATTTTGACTACCGAGCCCAATGAGCAAATGCAGGCCATTCACAACCGAATGCCGGTAATTTTGCACCCGGACGATTACGACCTATGGCTAGATCCAACGCTGCAAGAGAGTCGGCATTTACAGCACCTTTTGCGACCCTACGAGTCGGACGCAATGCAAATTTATCCGGTTAGCCAAACGGTCAATAATCCTCGAAATGAAACACCAGAATGCATTGATCCGCTAGACTAGTCAGGCAATAGGGCTGTTAGGCTAATCGCTTTGAACAACGAGCGTCTTGAAACGCTTCGGCTCAATGCAGCAATATGCTCCCAAATGCCCTCGCTACAAATTCGAGGCATCAAAAAAAGTTTATTTTGACATCAATCCAAGGGCATACTGAGCTCGCAATGTAGTATTGTGAAGCTTTGTAAACGAAACCTTAGAGCCTAAAAGTGCCAAATTCGGGGCAACTGCTGACTGCTAACTGGTGGCCTGTTTGTAGTGGTAAAATCCCTGGGTTTCGCTGTAGGGCAAAACGTCTCAGGCGCATCTGCCTGAACAAGTCGGTTTCTTTGATGTCTCCATCTCAATAGGTAATACGTGCAACTAAGTACCCGACCCATCGGTTTTGTGGCTCCCTCTTCTGTGGAGCCAGAACTTCCTTTTACGCTAAAAGATCTAAAAGACGCCATCCCTGAGTACTGCTTTAAACCGTCAGTTGCGCGATCGCTCTCATACTTTTTCTTAGATATTGGTATTGTGGCCAGCTTGTATGCGATCGCTCATGCGATTAACTCCTGGCTCTTCTTTCCCTTGTTTTGGGTTGCCCAGGGCACTATGTTCTGGGCCTTATTTGTGATCGGGCATGACTGCGGTCACGGTTCATTTTCTAAGCACAAGTGGCTCAATAATTTAATTGGCCACATTACACATACGCCTATTTTGGTGCCCTATCACGGCTGGCGCATTAGCCACCGGACGCACCATGCCAACACGGGCAACATCGACACCGACGAAAGCTGGTATCCCATCTCCAAGCAAACCTACGATGGAATGGATTCTTCAGCAAAGCTGCTTCGATTTGGCTTCTTTTTGCTTGCCTATCCTTTCTATTTGTTTTTCCGCTCGCCCGGTCGTCAGGGCTCTCATTTTTTACCGAGTTCCCCGCTGTTTCGTCCTTCTGAAAAGTGGGATGTCATCACCAGCACTACCTGTATTGCACTGTTTATTGGGCTTCTGGTCGGGATTGGCTTTGTCTTTGGCCCGCTGTTTCTCATAAACTACTACATCATGCCGTATTTGGTATTTATTGTATGGTTGGACTTGGTGACCTATTTGCACCATACCGAGCCCGATATTCCCTGGTATCGCAACGATAGCTGGTACTTTCTAAAGGGCGCGATTTCCACGATTGATCGCGACTACGGCATCTTTAACAGCATCCATCACAACATTGGTACGCATGTGGCTCATCACCTCTTTTTGAACATGCCGCACTACTACCTCAAAGATGCGACTGCGGCCATTAAGCCCATCATGGGCGAGTACTTCCGCGAATCTAAAGACTCCATTTGGACTAGCCTGTGGCGTTCTGCTCGCGAATGCATCTATGTACCCAATGAAGGCCAAAAAGTCTATTACCAAAAGGAACCCTAAAACCCGTTAGGGGCACTGAGGCTAAGACATTTAGGTGCGTAATGCCCTGATGCCTGACGCCCTTCGGCAATCTCAAAATAGATCTCAATGGATCTCATTCAAAAAGGCATCGCAGAAACTAGCTGCGGTGTCTTTTTGTTTTAATTCCTATCAAAATCAATCCAGCTCCAGACATTCTAAAATCTGGCTTCTATTATCCAAAGCAGATGCAAACCCCGCTTATGCTGGCTAAACGCTAAGGATTTTAGTTATGCGCCTGAATATTCGGCTCGATTTAACCTCTGAACAGGTGCGTCTGCATTTACTGCAAGGGCTTGATAGCTGGGTAAAGCTAGGGCTCATCTCAGACGCGCAGATACGCGAAATAGCCCAAACGTTAAGTGACACACTCCCGTTGCCGCAGGCCGATGAGGCGACTTCTTTACCGCCCTATGTCAATCGCGCAACAAATCGCGCAATCAGCCATGAAACAGATTGGGCAACAAATCGCGAAACGGCACTCCTAGCTACCACAGAAGCCACCCCAGAATTCACCCCAGAATCCGAACTCACCCCACCTGCTCAACCCAACAGAATGACGCAAGCGTTGCGGGCCTTACTCGACGAATTTAGCGTCATTTGGCTTTTATTTCTGGGTGTTTTTCTAGTTGTTGTTTCTTCGGGTGTGCTGGCTGCAAGTCAATGGCAGTCTTTTTCAGCAGTTGGGCAGTATGCCATTTTGTTGACGTATACATTGGCGTTTTGGGGCGCAGGTGCATGGGCGCAGCGACAGGAGCGATTGCAGGCCACAGCGAAAATGCTGGCACTTACTACCGTGCTGCTGATTCCGATTAACTTTTGGCTGATGGATGTGCTCAATATTTGGCATTCAGCGAGTGGCGATGGCGTCGCCATAAGCCCTTTGGGTATTGGCATCGGTGGACTATCGATATTGTTGCTAAGTAGCCTACTGCTCAAGCTGCTCAATCATTGCGTTCATCAGTTCAATATAGTGGGGCTTAGCTGGCTTCATTTGGGCTGGATGGCAAGCGGTTGGGCTGTTTGGCCGGTTGTTGCAACCTATGTAGGCACGGTCGGAACTGCCGCGATGTTGACCTATGAAGATCGCTATAAAAATCGCCGATTGGCGGCTGTATCAACGGCAATATCTTCAATTTCAGAAAGCTCAGCTGAAGATTCAGCAGGCGATGAGCCCTTAGCAGACTCTTTTGAAGCCTCAGAAACGACTGCATCAAAGCTAATTTCTTTTGATGTATTGGCGATCGCACTATCCGTTTTAATTCTATTATTTCGCAGTTTGTTGGGAGCGCAGATACCGCCCTATCAGCTGGGCTTAGCCGCTGGGATTTGTGGTTGGCTGATGTGCTGGCTCAGCCGTCATCAGGCAAGCCGAGGACTCTGGCAATGGCCAGGATTTGGCCTGCTCGTTTTGGGCTGGGCGGTTTGCGTTGCTCAACAGCCCCCTGTGCAGGCGATCGCCATCAGCATCCTAACCCTTTGGGTACTGTGGACTCGGCTACAACTCACCTGGGGCAAAGGCTATTTGCTAGCGCTAATCGGCGTCGCAGCACAGGCTTACTGGCTGTTAGGGGGACTCATTCCACCCGCTACCCAAACCACCCTACTCACGCGGCTATCTCAACAGCTCTCATCACAGCCCATTAGCCGAACCGAATGGATGAGCATCGGATTCATTCCTTTTTTGTGGGGTTTGCTGTGGTTTACTCGTCAGCTTCGTCGCTGGCAGCGGGCGGAGCTAGCGAAATTTTCCGAGTTGATAGCGCTGTCTTTGGGCGTGGCTTTAACCGGGCTAAGCCTGAGTAATCGCTTTACGCTCGCGGCCAATCTGTTGCTTTTGGCGGCGACACTGCTTGTGATTGTGAAACGGCGTCCGCAAATAGAAACCCTAATGGTGACGCTGGCGCATGGGGCAGGGCTTGGGGCGATCGCAGCTTGGATTGACTACTTACAACCCGATCTTAGCTCCGCTAATTGGGCCTATCTGTTGGTGTTGGGCGGTATTGTCGAATTCGTTCTACATATCACACTCAACAGCCTTCGCTGGCAAAAGAACACCTGGGGCGCAGGGCTGAGCCTATGGGCACTCAGCTACCTTCTGTTGCTAGAAACTCCGTTGCCAAGAGCGCTGCTGCTAAAAAATGAGGCCCTAAATCCCGGCTGGATTTGGTTACTGGTGCCTGTTACCTTAACTCTGGTCGCCAATTATCGCAGGGCGCTGCTGCCGGTGTGGCTTGCTAGAATCGCCACGCTTGCAATCGTGCTACAAGCGCCTTGGCTAGCGAGCTGGGGAATGGTTATCAGCAGCTTCGCTGTCGGCATGCTATGCATGTTGTGTAACAGCCGCATATGGCGCAGCAATGAGGCCACTTTTTTTACCATAGGCTGTGCCGTTGCTTTTGTCTCTAGCACGAGCTGGTATTTGCTAATAGAACGGCTCAACCTTGGCGGATCACGCTGGTTAATCGTTTGGGTGCTAGAAATTTGGGCGCTGTGGCTGCTCGCTAGATTATTGAATCGACTGAATCGACTGAATCGGCTGAATCGGCAATCGCGCGGCCTGGCTGTTCTCTATGAGCAGGCGGCTGAGGGATGGGGCGTTTTGCTCATGGTCGGACTGTTGTTTTTGGGTACGTTGGCCGCAGGCAGTAGCTTACCTGGCTCATTAAATGAGATTGTCATTGTGACGATCGAGGGCTTTCGCTACCTGCTTTTAGCCACAATTTTACTGATTGCAATACTGATCGAAGCAATTTGGTATCGCCCCGCAGAATGGCGCTATTGGAGCTTGGCCTGGGCAGGTGCGATCGCCCTCACGCTAGCGCTGGATATGGCAGATATTTCGCTGCTTGGAACCGCGATCGCCTTCCTTGCTTTAGCCCTTGCCATCCAGCTGGTAGGCGACCTCTGGATCCGCCGACATCCCTCCTATCGCTTGAGCTGGCACGGCATTCCACTGGTCTACGCAGTCATTGGCATCGCTCTGAGTCACAACCCAATGGTGCCGTTTCAAGCGACGACTGGGCTTTATACGCTCTTGGCCAGCATCGTCATGATGTCGGTAGGCCGACGCCATCCATTGGCAGAAAGTCACTCTTCTTTCCTTGTCAGCTATCTGGGGCTGGCCACTTTCTCCTTTGGTGCTTACGAACTGCTGATTTATCAGATGTCGCAAGCCAGCGGTGGCCAGGTGGGCGATGGCTTTACGCTGCTGGCGCTATTGGCGTTGGCGATCGCACTCCTACAAAAGTGCCTCAGCCCCTTACTGCTCCCTTATCTACGCCTGCCCGCCCCCGCTTTGCAAAGCGTCTCTCAATCGCACTGGGCCTTGGGTAGCGGCATGGCTGTCATCGCTGCGCTATCCACCCTCAGTCAGCCTATGGGCATCGCACTATGGACAGCCACCTTGCTCTCTCTCGGTGCCTATGCCATAGCCACCGGCAACCGCCACTGGACCTCTCAAACAGCGGGCTTTGGTCACGCTGCTTGGACAGGTATCGGGATTGTTCAAATCCTGCTGTGTGTTGCCTACGACCGCTGGGTCTGGTTCCCAGATAGGATGTTTATTCTGACTTGGGGTGGGATTGTTGCCTGCATGGTGAGCCTCGTTTTATATCGGCTTCCCTGGGTGCGATTTGGCTGGCCGTTGCGCCCTTGGCGATGGTTGTCTCTATGGCTACCGATCTGTATTCTCTGTATTTTGGGCATAGCGATTGACTATCGCGTTTCGGCTCAGAGTCTGCTAGTGGTCGGTGCGTTTTATGCCTGGATGGCCAAACAGTTTGATCGGGTGCGGCTGAGCTACCTGAGCATTGGGTTGTTTGACTGGGCAATGCTGAGATATTTAGACGAATTGGGCTGGCTTACTACGCTGGTATGCAGTTTGGTACTGGCTCTGTCGGTGCTGTATGTTGCGCAGGTAGACCCCTACTGGCAAGCGGTTGATAAAAATCAGCAGCGGCATTGGCTGCGATCGCTCGCTAGCGCCCTGATCGGTCTGACTGCCCTTTACCAGGCCGAAACCGGTAGGCCCATGTTGCTATACGCTGCCATTACGTTGCTGCTATGCATCGGCCTCATTTTTGCCGGACTATCGCTCAAGGTACGCGCCTTTTTATACGTTGGTACGCTCACCTTTGTTCTTCAGATTATTAGAGTGCTGTGGCTATTTATTAGCGCCTATTCTTTGCTGTTGTGGGCCGTGGGCATTGTGTTGGGAGTATTGTTTATTTGGGTTGCGGCAACGTTTGAATCGAGGCGATCGCAAGTGACCACTCGGCTAGAGTCTTGGGCCTCAGCTCTAGAAACCTGGGACTAAACCTGGAACTAAACCTGGAATTAGACCTGGAACTAGACTTGGAACTAAACGGCAATAACTAGCGACCAGATTTAGATTTAAGAAAATGGTGATTTAACCAGACAGCAATTTAGCCAGATAGCCCTGAAGGCGTTACATTTAGGTGTTTTACCCATAAGGAAATGATATGACGAATCCTATCTACGATACGTCTGCTCCGGTGATGGTGACAGGTGCTACAGGCTACGTTGCTGGATGGTTGGTGGCGCGATTATTAGAAAAGGGCTTTACGGTTCATGCTGCCGTTCGCGACCCCAACAATACCGAAAAGCTCAAGTCCTTAAATGATCTAGCTGCGCAGCTTCCCGGCAGCATTCAATACTTTAAGGCAGACTTATTAGCCGAAGGCTCCTACGCCGAAGCCATGCAGGGTTGCCAGGTGGTTTTTCATACCGCTTCCCCCTTTTCACTATCCGCCCAAAATCCTCAGAAAGACTTAATTGAACCCGCCCAGCTCGGTACTCGCAACGTGCTTGAGCAGGCCAACCGCACTGAGTCTGTGCGGCGAGTCGTTGTTACCAGCAGCTGTGCGGCGATCTATGGCGATAATGCTGATTTAGAAAATGTAGAAGGCGAGCAGTTTACCGAGTCCGACTGGAACACCACCTCTTCGCTCACCCATCAGCCCTATTCTTATTCCAAAACGCTCGCTGAAAAAGAGGCATGGAAAATTGCCAAAGCCCAAGACCGCTGGAGCCTGGTGGTCATTAATCCATCGCTGGTACTTGGCCCAGGAATCAGTCCTATGGCAACCTCAGCTTCTTTTACCCTGATTCAACAGTTTGGCGATGGCACCATGAAGTCTGGCATGGTCGATATCGGCATGGGTGTAGTAGATGTTCGCGATGTTGCCGATGCGCATATGGCTGCTGGGTTTTCGCCCTCGGTACAAGGGCGCTACATCACCTCTGGATACAACACCAGCTTTCCAAAGCTGGCTGAAATTCTGCGCAGCCACTTCGGTAAGGCGTTTCCGTTTCCCACCCAAACGCTGCCCAAATGGTTGGTGTGGATAGTTGGGCCGTTTGTGGCAGAAAACACTACCCGCAAATATGTTTCGCGCAATGTGGGCTTGCCCTTTGTTGCTGACAACAGCAAAAGCATTCAAGAATTAGGCATTCACTATCGTCCGCTCGAAACGTCACTGACTGAGATGTTTCAGCAAATGATCGATAACGGTCTGGTGAATGCGAAATAAATATCAAAGTGAAGATTGTCTTAACGATTGCTGAAAAGCCAATGGCCCCAGAGTCTCTACTCAGAAAATGAGAATTTTCTGGGTAGATCTGCCCAAAGGGGTGTTTTGTTTAACAAAAATTCATATATCGTTAATAAACACAGCGATAAGCAGTTGTGGGGTTTTCCTTCTTTATGAGGGGTGAATAGTAGCCCTTCCTGCTGAGCAACCAAAACTGAGGATATCGATAGTGCGTAACGCTTTTTATAGTCAATCCCAGAATCAATTCCCAAATCAATCCCAAAGTCAGTCCTACGCAAAAGTTGCTGTTATGGCTGCTCAGGTGACTTCGGCTGAAGCACAGCGCCAACAGCGTCAAGAGCAAATTGCCATTGCTTTAGTGGGCCTCTCCATTCTGGCTGCATCATGGATTGCATAGTCTAGATTGCATCGTTCAGCTAGCATCGTTCAGCTAAAGCCTAAGCTCTAGACTCTAGGCTCTAGTTTGATCCCCAAATTTTAAGCCTTAAATTTTTAGGATTAAGTTTTTAGATTCACCGCGATCGCCTTTCGATCGCGGTTTTTTGGGTTTTGTTTACTTCGCTGTCGGCTCACCTGTATGTAGCGCCAACAAAATGTAACTTAGAGCCAGCCAATGGTTGCTCAAACGCTGAGCTAGAAAATATCTGAAAAAAAATTATGCAATTGCTCAACATGAGGCGCCCGAAACCTCAAAATCGATCTACGGTATTGTATTGACCTATTTTTAAGCAGGCAAAGGTACCTGCGATCGCCCTCATGAAGCTTGCCTCCCGAATCCGTCAGGTTACCCCTTCAATGACGCTGGCCGTTTCTGCCAAAGCTAAGGCAATGAAAAAAGATGGACTAGATGTCTGTAGCTTCAGCGCAGGTGAGCCCGACTTTGACACGCCCCAGCATATTTGCAAGGCTGCCAAAGCCGCGATAGACAATGGCAAAACGCGATATGGCCCTGCCGCAGGTGAGCCTGCTTTGCGAGAGGCCATCGCTCAAAAGCTCAGCACCGACAACCAGCTCAGCTACAGCCCTAGCAACATTCTGGTTACCAACGGTGGCAAGCACGCACTCTACAACCTGATGATGACCTGCATTGAGCCCGGCGATGAGGTGATTATTCCAGCGCCCTATTGGGTGAGCTATCCAGAAATGGTCAAACTCGCGGGCGGTACGCCTGTTATTGTCAACACCACCGCAGAGAATAATTACAAGATTACTGCCGAACAGCTGCGTGAGTCAGTCACGCCCAATACAAAACTGTTTGTGCTCAACTCGCCGTCTAACCCAACTGGCATGGTATATACCCCCGAAGAAATTCGGGCGCTAGCGACGGTTGTCGTAGAAACTGATATCTGGGTGGTGTCGGATGAAATATACGAAAAGATTTTGTACGATGACGCTGAGCATCTCAGCATTGGCGCGGTCGGGCCGGAGATTTTTAACCGGACAATTACCTGTAACGGCTTTGCTAAAGCCTACGCGATGACGGGCTGGCGACTGGGTTATTTGGCTGCTCCCCAGGCGATTATCCAAGGTGCAACGACGCTGCAAAGTCACGGTACTTCTAACGTCTGCACGTTTGCTCAGTATGGTGCGATCGCAGCGCTCACCGGCCCTGTAGACGATTTGCAAATGATGCGTCGAGCCTTTACCCAGCGCCGCCTAGCGATTATGAAAATGATTGAAGGTATTAACGGTCTGACCTATGTTGAGCCCAATGGTGCCTTTTATTTGCTGGTTGATATTAGCCAGGTGGGCATTCCTTCCGAGCAATTTTGCCAAGCGCTGTTAGATGAAAAACATGTCGCCACTATTCCGGGCATTGCCTTTGGTGCAGAAGGCACCATTCGGATTTCTTACGCCACCGACCTCGATACAATCGAGCGTGGTATGGAACGGTTGGATGGGTTTGTTAAATCACATTTGTAAAACATCACATTTGTAGAACATCACATTTGTAATATTCTATATCGCGTCTCGTAAGGACAGTGTTTTGTAGGAGCACAGCATGCCGTACTCCTACCTGGCATCTCTACCTGGCCCATTCCTGTCATGATGCGTTAGGCGATCGCAGGCGATTGATCATAGGCATCGTCAGTCATATCACCGCTGCCGTTAGCATTACTGACAGCCACCACTGCCTGCCGAAGCGCCTCTGTGCGGCTGTCCAAAAATCGCTCAGCCGGGACAATTTTCAGCAGTCCTAGCTTGCTCAGTCGCTTATAGGTTTGGCCCGTGGCTCCCACAACGTACACCTCGCGATCGCCATCTACCGCTTCCTGGATGGCATTTTCAATCGACAGCGAGGTCGTCACCCCCAAATGCGGCACTTCGCTCAAGTCCAAAATCATGGCCTTACAGTTTTGAACGGCTTCGCGCTGACGAGAGATCGCCTTAGCCACGCCAAAAATCATCGGTCCGCTCAAACTAAAGAGCAAAATTTGATCACGCCCCTGCTCTAAAAGGCTTTTTTCTTCCTCACTCAGCGCAATCTTGTCATCGTTATCAGTAATCGCCGTGACGCCCTTATCTGAGCGCAGCTGACTCAGCTTTTCAATTGTTAAAATGTTGGCCACAAATATGCCGACCCCGACCGCCACTACCAAGTCAACAAACACGGTGAGAAAAATCACCCCATACATAATCGCCGCCGATTTGCCAGAGATATGGTGCGCTCGCTTCAAAAAGCCCCAGTCAATAATATCGATGCCCACTTTAATGATGATGCCTGCCAGCACAGCCAGCGGAATATTGCGCGTCAGTCCACTAGCCCCGAGTACAACCACCAATAAAATCACCGCCCGGATCAGGCCCGAAAGCGCCGTTCTCCCACCCGCTTTGATATTGACCACAGTTCCCATGGTGGCCCCAGCCCCCGGCAAGCCACCAAACAGTCCCGACACAATATTGCCAATGCCCTGACCCACCAGCTCCTTATTAGAATCATGCTCAGTGCGAGTCAGGCTATCGGCCACGACCGAAGTCAACAACGCATCAATACAACCCAGCACCGCCAGCACAATCGAATCAATCAGCATATTGCGCATTTGGGGGCCGCTAAACACAGGTAACCCTATTTGCGGCGCTTCTAGCGGAATTTCTCCGATTCGTCGCATCGACTCACCGCCGTCGAGCAGCGACAGCGACAGCACGGTACCGATAATCATCGCAACGAGCTGAGGCGGGGCAAACTTCCGCAGATTTTTAGGAAAAAACAAAATCAGCAGCACCGTCATCAGCGCCAAAATGGCATCCTGAGGCTGAATATTGGCCAGTAATTCAGGTAAGCTTCGCAGCGTTCCCATGACCCCGCCTTTAGGCGCCGCCAAGCCCAGCGCTGGCCCTATCTGTAGCACAATCAAAATAATGCCAATGCCTGACATAAAGCCAGAGACGACGTTGTAGGGCATCAGCGTTACGTACTTGCCTAGCTTAAGCAAGCCAATCGCAATCTGAATTGCGCCAGCCATCATCACCACCGTAAAGGCCATGGCCAGCCCGGTTTCAGGATTGTCAGGATTCGCCGCCACCAAGCTGGCGATAATGCCAGTAATCACAACCGTCATGGGACCAGTGGGCTCAGAAATTAGCGTTGGCGTACCGCCAAACAATGCAGCAAAAAAGCCCACTAAAATAGCGCCATATAAACCCGCAACCGGGCCAGCTCCCGAGGCTAGGCCAAAGGCTAGTGCCATCGGTAGGGCAATGACTGCGGCAGTCAAACCGCCAAACAGATCGCCACGCAGATGCCTGAAATTGATTTGGTTGGTTATTTGATAAGGTCTATTCATGGCTTGGGGTGCCTAGGTAGTATTTTAGCCAAACCTATTTTCTCATAGTGCCTTAACATTTCTACGAAATTCTGCTGATAAGCTCTGAAGAATAGACGCTCAAAAAAACGGCTTTTAACCAAAATGGCCTTTAGCAGATCTTCATAAGGCCAGCACAACTCGACCGACGGGTTTGGCGATGCAGGTTAGTACCTGCTGAGATGCGCGCTCATTCTCACTTAAGCCCCGTGGCTCTAGCTCATAACACACCTCGCCTTCAGCAATCGGGTGTTTGCAGGCACCACAGCTCCCCATTCGACAGCCACTCGGAATGTGGATGCCCGCCTGTTCAGCTGCGTCTAGCAGAGTATCGGTATCGTTGCAGGCAATAGACTTTCCTGATGCAGAGAATTCTACGAGCGGTGTGGAGCCGCAGCTTGCCATATTGCGATCTGTTGTATCGCGATCTGCCGTATTGCGATCTGTTGTATTGCGACCAGCTAAAGCCAACGGCGGAGAAGCCACAGATGAAAGTGCTGGGTTAGTGGCTTTGGCTTTAGCTTTAGCGCTAGCTTTAGGGCGGCCATCAAAGCTTTCTTCAAAATAGTGATCCATCGGAAAGCCCTCGGCTTGTAGCAGGCTTTTGGTGCTTGCCATAAAGCCTGCTGGGCCGCATACAAATGCATGACGCTCAGCAAAGTCTGGGCAAATAGCTGCTAGCATCGCTGGGTTTAGCCTGCCGCGATAGCCTGCCCAAGGCGTTGGCAGCGTCGCTTGGGTCAATGTAAAAGCCAGCTGAAAATGCGGATGCTGAGCCGCCAACAGCGATAGCCGCTGATGAAAAACAATGTCTTGCGCCGTGCGGGCTGCGTGAATAAAGGTGATATTGGTTGGGCTTGCCAGATCACTTAGCCACTGCGATATCGACATCATGGGCGTAATGCCGCTGCCTGCGGAAATTAACAGCAGCTTATCTGTTGGATGATCCACGCAGTTAAAGCTGCCAAAGGGGCCCTGTATAGGTAATGTCATCCCAACCTTCAGGCTGTCATGCAGCCAGTTAGAGGCCACACCGGGTGGCAAGGCTTCATTCGCTGCGCCTACGCGCTTCACTGTAATGTCTAAGGTGTGGGGTCGCGATGGGCTCGACGAAATCGAGTACGACCGGATAAGCGGTGAAGTTTTTCCATGCTGTGCAATTGGCAGCTGGGCAACCGGTAGCTTGATAGACACAAACTGACCCGGCTTAAAGTCAAACAACTGCTCAGGCTCGCTCACAAACCGAAAGGTTTTAACATCGTGTGTTTCTTGAATGATCTGAATACAGCGGACACTGATTTCTTCATCTGCCCAAACTTTCACGGGGGACTGAATTGGCTGTGACTGCGTCAGGTCTTCGACAATTAACGCAAACTCACCCATGCGAATCACGTCATCTGGCGCGATCGCATAGCGCTGATTCACTCGAATCTTGTCGTTGTTCAACCTCGACCCATCCGTACTCCCCAAATCGGTAAAAAAACACTGTTCTATATCAAATAACAAACGACCATGCACCCGACTCACTGCTGGCCCATCTAACACCAAATCACAGTCAGGATGACGACCAATCAGGCACTCAGCCTGATGGCTAGATCGGGGGGCTAGCTCTGTCGAAAAAACGCTGTTGTTGCTGTAGTTGATAATTTTTGCTTTTAACATGGTTTCAAAGAAAGTCGAAGTGGTTGAATAGGATTAAAATCAGAACAGAATCATGAGGCGATCGCGTATCACCCTCGTCGTAAACGCGTTTTCGGCAGAACCGTATAATCGCTTGGTAACCCAAGCTCTTGATACCTAATATCTTGCTGCCTAATATCTTGCTGCCTAATATCTTGCTGCCTAATATCTTGCTGCCTAATATCTTGCTGCCTAATATCTTGCTGCCTAATATCTCGATGTTTAATCACTGTCCTCGGCAAATCACCAGAATCCTCTTTAACATTGTTGTATTGCGCCTGCCAAGCCCGATCAATCTCGGGCAGCACCTGTACCAGTACATCTAGTTTGTCAGCGCTAAGGTTGTTGAGGCTTTGCTCGCCTAACAGTTCAGATACATTAAGAGAAAGTTTTTGCAGCTGTTGGCGTCGCTTAATAGCCATTTTCTCGATGTGATATTGCTTACTGCTTCGGCCCCAGGTTCGACTCAGCCACAAGCTGCTCACCCCCATAATCAAAGCCTGAAATCCAAACTGAGCAGCGACTGGCCAATGGTTAATCTCGGGACGTCCACCATAAACAAAGAAAAAGTTGAATGCCAAAAAGGTGCAAACAGAAAACATTCTATGCAAACTTTTTTCTGTCGCGTCCGCTGCATCCTTTTGCTTTAAATGACCTCGATACCAGCGCTCCAGCCTCATGCAGATCCAATAGCTAATGGCGGCAAAAGCCGCCAGCGTCAGCGGTGCGGCGATCAGCTTAGGTAGTGCAATCGTCCGACCCCAAAGATAAAAACCCGGATCAAATAGCGCTGCGATCGCACGAGACTCATGGCTCCACACACCCGAAAAGTAATAGTCAAAATTGCCTGCATATAGCCCGTAATAGCAAAAGTAGCCAATCACCAAACCCAAGTAGCCATACTGCACCAACCGCCGTCCCGGCTTTCGCAAAGTCTCCCAGTAAGCCAGTTCAGCATCAATATCCATACAGGCTGACTTACAAGAAACACAGTCACTTTGTTCTTTCGGGGCTCCCGCGCCTTCCGCTGTTTCTACTGCCTCTATTGTCTTTACCACACGACACATTGACTGAGTTAGGCTATAGGGCGCAGCCTCATGAGCAGTACTATCCAACAACCCTCTTGGCCCAGTAAAAACAGTCTGCACCATTCCAAACGGACAAACATAGTGACACCAACTCCTGCCGCCATACAGCATCACTACACCCGCCGCCAACAACAGGGTCACCACCAAAAACGCGCCCGCCGCAGGCCGTACCGAATTCACCAGCAAAATCCGCGCCGTAATGCCCAAAAAGAACAACACAAACTGAACGTACAGATGATTGTTCTGTAGCCACTGATTGCGGTTGATATCCATCAAAGGCTTCATTCCCAGGGCCCTAGGCAGCTGCGAAAAAAAGTACAGCGGACAAATTCGCCGCCAAAACTCATGTCCAAACACCAGCACAACAAATATTGCACTAGGCACCACCATCCCCCAAAACACCCTAGTCCCAAGGGCATAGGGCTCTAGCGCGATACAGTAACCCTGCGCATCTATGCAGCGCGCCGGATCATTAGCCGTCGCGATCCATTTATCGGCCAACGGACTCCAATTACTCTCAGGGCGGGTTAACACCGACGACACCGGATCATAAAATAGAGAAAAGATGAGCAGTGCCCAAGCCAAAAAAATTGCCCAGCGAATGACCTGTAATTTTTTTTCAGAAACGGTAGATAGCATAGTTCTCCACGCGGTGCTCGTGTACTTACCCAGCTATCAGTAAAATCACCTGTTTTTCTGCACTCGCAACCCTTTTCTTACAAATACAATTTTGATCCTATCCAACCCCCTTCCGCTCTCCTGGTTTAACCGTTCTTCAGCCCTCGTAGCCCCAGACCTAATTGGCTGCACATTGATGCGAAAAATAGGCGCTGAAATCATCCAAGGCCAAATCGTCGAAACCGAAGCCTACGAAGCCGGTGACCCTGCCATGCATGCTTACCAAACCCCAACCAAACGCAACGCAGTGGTGTTTGGCCCTGCAGGGTTTGTCTATGTCTATCGCATCTACCGGCAGTACCACTGCTTCAATATCGTTACCGATCGCAATGGCTTAGCGAGCACCATCCTGATTCGCGCTATTAGCCTAGTGCAGTACCCTAGTTGGATAGATCCGGCTAAAGAGAAGCTGGCCAGAGTCGCCGCTGGTCCCGGAAAGCTATGCCGAACGCTAAAAATTGATGAATCTTTGAAGGGCGTCAAACTGCATCCTGATTCAGGAATTTGGATAGAGGCGCCCTCTTCCTGCCGAGACGCTTCGCCATCACTCAAAGATGCTCAGTCTCTTGAGACCACCATACCTGCCGATATTACTCAAACCACCCGCATTGGCCTATCCAAAGGCACTGATATTCTCTGGCGCTGGTACTTAACCGACTCGCCAGCGGTTTCCCGCAAAACATAAAATCGGCAAACCCTCTATTCCAAAATCCTCTACAAGATCCTTTTTTAAGTCTCCTTCCAAGACTCCAAAAAAACAAAAGTTGTACAGACAAAAAGATTAGTTTTTTACTTAATCTCTTAAAGGCTGCCTACCTTCAAAAGGCTGCGTCAATTGATCTCCCGACGATATTGGCAGGTTTGAATAGTGAGAAACCATGCCATGACTCATCCCCGCAATTAACCCAATTGCAGCCGGCAAAATCAGGGGAAAAAGATTTTTCATAGTTAAATTACATATGTGCTACTCACTTAAGATTCCCAACTTTAGTAACTCATTTTTGTAATAATCTTTACATTTAAAACAAAACCATGCCGCATTTGATTAAGTAAAGCGTTCACTCAAGGCAATATTTTTATTCTTATAGGTTCCTTGAAATAAAATGCACGGTATTCTTGTAGGCTGTGGCCAAAAGAATACCGTGCTGAAAATAGAACTATAAGTCCAACAAATGTGATCCGATAGGGTCCAATGGGGTCAATAAATGGTCAACAAATCGCTAACCCTAGCTACCAGTGATAAAGGCATCTGTCTTACGTCTGAGCTGATCTGTAAAGAACGTGATAATTCGGCGCTTCCGCAGCTTGATATTTGCGTTTAGCGACATTCCCGACCGCAACTGAAGCGGTACGCCTTCAGCCATCATTTCCTGTGTATCTAGGGTCACTTCAGCCGGAAAACGGAAGAAAGGAAATAATTCATCGGGTGGCAGTGCGTCTGTTGCAATGCTGGTAATAGTGCCCTCAATATCCCCAAACTCGTTGTAAGAAAAAGCATCTATCCGTACATCTACTTTTTGCCCAACCTTAATAAAGCCAATATCCTTGTTAGGGATGAAAATTCGCGCTACCAAAGCATCCTCCGGCACAATTTCCATCAGCGGCTCGGTGGAGTTGGCCACGTAGCCCGGTCGGTTGGCTTTAAGGTTAAATACAGTTCCTGTGACAGGTGCAGTTAAGGCCTGGTTATTGATATTTTGCTCTAGCTGAACCTTTTGGCTTCTCAATTCAGCTAGCCGCTGATTGTTATCTAATATTCGCTGGCTTAGCTGGCTGTCAATATCAGCAATTCGCTGAGTGTTGACCTCAATTCTTTGATACAGCGTTTCATCAGATGCAGATCCGGTCAGTCCTACTTCCTCTTCGGCTTCTTCTATTTGTAGCGTCAGTCGCCCAAGTTCTTCTTGTAGCGTGTCCACTTGAGCCTGCTTGGTGCTAACCTCCTGTTCCTGCTGTAGAAAAGACAGTCTAGCCACCGCTCCTTTTTCGTTCAGCTCTCTTAAGCTCTCTAAAATTTCTTGATTCGTTGCCAAATCGCTTTTTGCATTGGCTAGCTGCACTTCGGTTTGCACGCGCTGATTGCGCAACTGGTTAGCCTGAATTTTATTGATGCTTTGCTCAGATCCTAAACGAGATTCTGATGCCTGTAGCTGTGATATTTGCTCAGCCGAAAGGCCAGAGGTGTTGCCGGTTAGCTGCGCTCTAGCCAGCTGATTGCTCGCTTGTAGCTGAGCGCGATCACGTCCTCGCTGTGCCAGATCGTTCGACACCTCTGCCGGGGCGATCGCATCCGAATTGCCTGCTAAAATCGCACTAAAATAGGCATTTGCCGCTTGCAGATCTTGGGTACTCTCTTCATTCGCTTTTAGCTGCGCCTCAGTCGAAGTTTCATCCAAGGTCACTAATACTTGACCCTTTTCAACCGGCTCGCCCTCAGCCACTAGCACCTCCGCAACCACGCCGCCCACCGGAGCCTGCACGACCTGTACCACCCCTTCAGGTTCTAACTTCCCCTGTGCGCCAATGCTCTCATCCACCTTAAAAATAAAGGCACTCAAAACGGTAATCGTAGTGAAGCTCATGATACCGATGGCAATGAACTTGGCCCACTTAGGCGACTGCCGTAAAATAACTGGTTTATCAAATGCCCGAGGAATATACGCCTCAAATTCAGGTATACCGCCATTGCCGCCATTGCCGCCATTGCCGCCATGACCACCATTGCCATTTGTCGGTGGCCCGCTGCTGTTGCTCAAACCCAGCGGATTGACCGGGTTCACGCCTCGACCGTTCGTGCGGCTATTGATGGGGCCGCCTACCTGCGCCTGTTGGGCGGCCGGACTGTTTATCTGAGTATTTATCTGCCTGTTCATCTGACTATTCGCTTGGCCATTGCCATTTACTGACGGTGGTCTACCAGAAGTGCTTGTCATTTATTTATTCTCCCTTCTGCTCAGATAGGCAGTAGTAGCGGCCTTTAAGCTCCATTAACTCATCGTGCGATCCCAATTCAACCACTGAGCCTTTATCCATGACCAAAATGCGATCAGCTTGACGAATAGTGCTCAAACGATGCGTGATAAAGAATACCGTGCGACCGTTGGCCCAGTTTTTTAGGTTGTAGCACACCTGTGATTCGGTGTCGTAGTCAAGGGCACTGGTGGCCTCGTCTAAAATTAGCAGGCGCGGGTTTTGCAAAATCGTGCGGGCGATCGCAATCCGCTGTCGCTGTCCGCCCGACAGTGACGAGCCCCGCTCTCCCACACGGGAGTTATAGCCGCTCGGCAGATCCATAATAAAGTCATGCGCACAGGCAATTTTGGCAGCTTCAATAATCTCTTCAGTGCTAGCTTGTGGATTCGTCAGGGCAATATTTTCCTGAATACTGCCCTCAAAGAGCAAGCTGTCTTGCGGCACAATCCCTACTTGCTGACGCAGCGAATACAGCTCTACTTTTCTAATATCGTAATTATCTATCAAAATCCGCCCTGACTCAGCATTGTAAAGGCGAGGCAGCAGTTTCATCAGCGTACTCTTACCCGAACCACTCTGTCCGACAATGCCGATAAACTCACCCTGATAGAATTCCAAGTTGATGTTTATCAGCTGCAAAGGGCCAGTGGGCGCAAAGCGAAAAGATAGATTTTCATACGTTACATTGCCTGAAATCTCTGGCATCGGAATCTGATTGCGGTCTTCTTCAGCCTGCTCTTGCGGGTTGTCAATAATATCGCTCAAGCGCTCCAAAGACAGTGCGGTTTCTTGGAAATTCTGCCAGAGCTGAGTTAAACGGAGTAGTGGCTGAGTGACATAGCCGGAGATAATCCTAAAAGCGATCAGGCCGCCCAAGGTTAGCTGACCATCCAATACTAGGGCCGCGCCAAACCATAGCACCAGCAGTCCTGACATTTTGTTTAAGAAGCCACTAGCCGAGCCTGCGGTCGTAGAAGTCAGTACGGTCTTAAATCCATCACTGACGTAACGAGCGTATTTTTCTTGCCACTTCCAGCGTGTTTTCAGCTCCATGTTCTGAGCTTTCACTGTTTGAATACCCGAGAGTGCTTCTACCAAAAACGATTGAGTTTCAGCGTTGCGCTCCGCTTTGGCCCGGAGCTGTCGGCGGACAATCGGCGATACAAAAAAGGTCAGCAGCATAAACAACGGAATCGTCGATAGTGAAACAAATGTCAGCTTAATGCTGTATAAAAACATCACTAGGATGTACAGCACTGAGAACAGCGCGTCTAACACAACAGTTAGTGCTGTTCCGGTCAAAAACTGACGAATGTTTTCGAGCTCATTAACTCGGCTAGAAAGTTCACCCACTGGGCGGCGGTCAAAGTAGCGCAGTGGCAATCGCAGCAAATGGTCAATAATTTCAGAGCCTAGCGCCATGTCAATCCGATTTGTCGTATCAACAAACAAATAGGTGCGCAAGCTAGTCAAAATAGCCTCAAATACGGCAACTACCACCAGTAATGAGCCTAGGACATGCAATGTATCAATGCTGTTTTGCCCAATGACCTTATCAATGATGACCTGCACCATCAGCGGATTGGCCAAGCCAAAGACCTGAACAAAAAATGAGGCAACCAGTACCGTTGTTAGTACCCCGCGGTAACGCTTCAACGATGGGATAAACCAGCTTAGACCGAACTTTTGCTGAGGTGTTTGCTCAGTGGTCTCCACCAGCAAAATTTCACCCTCTGGCCCCCAAATTTCCTCAAAGGCTTGTGGTGAGTGACGCACGAGCCTGTTTTCTTCAGGTACACCCAGCACATACTCAGACTGAGAGGTTTCATAAATGACGGCAAATCCTTCTCGCCATTTAATCAAAGCTAGCTTAGGTAGTCGGGCGATCGCACTTGCCGGAACCTTCGCTAGCTGAGGCTTTAGCCCCACCAAGTCAGCAACCGCACCGCAAGCCGTCAAAGATAGCTGGCCCAACCGTTCAGATTGGTTGGTGAGTACCCGCTGCACCACATCGCGCTTAAACGGCATACCTAAATGCTGAGCTATCATGGCGAAGCAGGTCAGCGCCGAGCCGACTTCACCGCGTCCGCGCATGACCGGATACTTAATCGAATTGGCTCGATCTGAACCTTCCTCAACAATATTGGAGTCAAAGTTCAGCTCGGGTGCATAAGGGGTATCGTCATCTGACCGGGCAAGTGTACCGCCTGGTGCAGCCCCGCCCCCTCGATCTACTGGATAGCCCGCAACTTGACCATTGGCACCGCTGATATTGACCCCATAAACCAGCTGACCGTTGCTTTGACCCGTGCTTTGATCATTAACCGGAGCATCAGCCGGTAGCGAAACAGCTGCCTGGGTCGCTAGCTGGCGCATATCTATCCCAATCAGCCGTGTCGGCTTTTGGCTCTTCACACGGCCATCTAGCGAGTTGGCCAGCAGCCAGTTACCCGCAGGATGGCTAGCAACGCTCTCGGAGCTAACAAACCATAGCCAGTTGGGGTCTTGCCCAGCCACAGTGATGGGGCCAGCAGGTAGGGTTAGCGCGATCGCCTCTTCACACAGCCTCCGAGCCACGCCAGCCGAGTCACTCACGTTACGAGCCTGGGTCTTAAAATACTGACTCACTAAGTCAAATACTTCTGCCAAATAGCAGCGTCCAATAATTGCCTGAGCAAACTTGTCATACTTGCCCATCAGCTCGCGAACGGTGGTTATCGGGATTGCAATGGCCATCACTTCAGATGAGGCGATCGCACTTTCGCAAGGCACCCCTCTCACGAGTCCAGCCAGCCCTAATACCGAGCCCGACTCTAACAAACCCAGCGTCATCGGCGTTTTTTGATAGGGATCGTAGCCGAGCAATCGCCCTTTCCCCTCCAAAATAACCACTAGCTGGTAAGGCATCGACTCTCGCCGCAGCATCGGTTGACCAATTCGGTATCGAAGCTTCTGCGAGCTGCTCACCAAAGACTCCAAGGCAGTCACCGGCAGCTGATCAAATGGGGGAATCATCCCCAGGCTTTGTTCAAGTGAGACTTTTGCGTAGGTCATAGAAAGCAGGGGGACTGAACAAGTTTTATTACCTTAAGACGGTTCATTTGATGCAACCGAGTCTAAAGATTCAGAGTTTGGCGTTTGGCAAAAAAGTAACCGCAAAATGAGCGTAGAGCCCTAGGATTAGCCTACGGTTAAGTCTTCTAAGGTGAGTGGCGAAGAACCGCCCGTTTTGGGGATACTTGATGACGTTTTTGGGGAGGTGCTAGATGATGAAATGTCACTATCTAACCTCTGAGCTGTAGGTGTCTCAGCTTGGGATGGCTCAGCTTGGGATGTCTCAGCTCCATATACCTTATGTACATTATCATCATCTCCTGACTGATTAAAATCTGTGACGGGCTCTGTGACGGGCTCTGTGACGGGCTCTGTGACTGGCTGTATGCCCAGTTCTGTTACTCCGATTTCTTGCAGCTGCTGCCCTAGCCAGGTTTGAAACTGCTCGGCTAGCAGTCGCTCTCGCATCGCCTCATCGAACTGAGCCGGAAGAAACTGCTCTAGGCGAGCAATCACGAGCCATTCTCCAATCTGAGTCGGTGCCCAAAGCTGACCCGGCTTGCTCACCATAAGCATCCTAGCCAGTATGGGATGCGGCACGCTCAGCTCTACAGGCCCAACCATCCCGCCTGTTTTAGATTCCTGTCCTTCTGAGTATTCACTGGCCAAGCTCGCAAACGACATGCCATCGTCGTTGAGCCGAAAGTAAAGTTCTTGAGCTAGGCTGATGTCTTTTGTTCTAATGAGCGAATAGCGCACTCTATCTAGCTGAGATTTTCGCTGTAAAAAGTAAGACTCAATCTGAACGCCCCAGGTATTTTCCTGAAAATTGATGAGCTTTTGCTCTCTAATCGCGATCTGTGTCAGCTGCTCGGGTGCTACTTGCTGCTGCTGACACCAAGCCTGCTGCTGCTCCCGAGAAAACAGCCCTCGCTTGTTACAAAACGCCTGCAAAGCTGCTTGCGGATCACACTCAACAGACGCAATCACGTCATCAATCAGAACCTCTTGCACAAGTTTAGGCATCAGTTGATGCTCTTTAAGCTTGGCAATCAACTCAGATGCCTCTAACGTTGTTTGACCAATTTTGAGAATCGCTGTCATACCCTGATGTCTTCGAACAAGTTTGCTTTATTAATCCCACAATAGAATAGGCATCCATCAAAAGAAATAGTTGCGATCCTAATTTCTCTATACATTCATATAACGCTAAGTCCGCACAAAGACATACGGAATTAAAGAAGTTACTGAACTATATGAAGCCATCTGCCAGAAATAGCTGCTACCCACTGTTTGTCCATATATCCATACTTTTCGTCAGAAGATGATGTTATCCAGACAGTTTTTTGAGCTTCATTTTGGCTTCATCTCTAGTTCATTCTCATTCGTGTATCCTCACGAGGTAAAGGGCAGGCAGCCGGGCGGGCATTCTCTAAAGGTATTGATGTCCTATCATCCTCTTTAGTAACGAGTCTTGATTAAGCGAGTCCTACAGTGGGTATTCCGACAGCTACGTCAGATTTTCATAAAGCCCTTCTATTCCGCCAAACCCAAGCCAATTCTCTACAGCATTCCCAGATCTAAGATCGTAGCGGAACTGAACCACACCCTCTATCACAGCCACCCGCCCCGCCCTAAGCCTGCTAGCCCCACTGAGATTCCATCCCCCTTTACTCTGCCAAATTATCACTTAAAGCCGACTTCTATATCGAGCGATTCTACTGCTCCCAATGCTCAGCTGCCTCCGACTTACGAGGATCATCCTGATATTGTTTCTGCCCTGGCTGACTCAGCCTATCTCTGCGAACGCCAAGGTCGGCATATTGAAGCAGAGCGTCTCTACCAGCAGGTGGTCACACTTAGACAAAAGCGATTTGGCAACGATCATATCTCTGTGGCCGATAGTCTTAGCGAGCTAGCAGCCCTCTATCGACTGCAAAAGCGTTACCGCGAAGCCCAACCGCTTTTGGAGCAAGCACTGGATATTCGGCAGAGATTGCTGCCAGCCAGTCACCTGCACACCTGCGACACGCTTTACCAGCTAGCCGATACCTACTGTTGCCAGCAGCTTTACGGAAAAGCTGAGCCGCTTTACCAGCAAACGCTCACTATTCTCAGAAAACGTCTCGGTGCTCAACACCCTAGAACGCAGACAGTGTATAGCGATCTTATGCACCTGCTAACAGCTGCTATAGAAGCCGGCCAGTTTTCGGAACTCATGGCTGAGATTCCGCCCCTCGATCTCGATAGCCTGAGCGAAAAGTATCCGTGGGCTAAACCGGCTTGGGAACGACCTAAGCCAGAGCACACCAAGGAATAAACGACAGGAACAGGCTCGATCCTGTTAAATTGAATAGGCATTGTAACCCTGGCTGCTGACGCCTGCTGTTCCCCCATGAAGACTGCTTTGATCCTTCTTGTAAAAGGCTATCGTCAGTTCATCTCACCGCTTTTTCTGCCGGTTTGCCGGTTTGAACCCACCTGTTCTTGCTACGCTATCGAAGCCATTGAACGGTTTGGTCCAGTTAAAGGTAGCTGGCTATCTGTCAGACGCATTGTTCGCTGCCATCCTTTTAATCCGGGGGGCTATGACCCTGTTCCCCAAGAAGACACGGTTGAATGATGGCGCTTGTACAATAGCGCGTATAGATGGCGCCCATAGGTCAGTTTGTTAAAGTTAAGTTCACCGATGCAAAGCTAAGCCCCAAGGTTCACACAGCGATCCCTATGAAAAAATTCTACGTCCTTGATACCAATGTGCTGCTGCATGATCCTAATGCACTCCTGCGGTTTGAAGACAACGACGTAGTACTCCCAATTACGGTTATTGAAGAGCTAGACCGTTTCAAAAAGCGACCTGAAGAAACCGGGCGAAATGCTCGGCAAACGTCTCGAATGCTTGATAGTCTGCGGCAAAGAGGCAGCTTGACTGAAGGTATTGCATTAGATAATGGTGGACGGTTACGCGTTACGCTGTGCGATCGCGAAACCCTTAACAACTTACCTGCTGAACTCTACAACGGCGGCGGCAACGGCGCTGACAATGCCATTCTCGCAGTCGCCCTACAGGTCAAACAGCAGTGTGACTGCCCGGTAGTCATGGTGAGCAAAGATACCAACATGCGTATCAAAGCAGATACGTTAGGACTTACCGCCGAAGACTATGAAACAGACAAAATAGATGTTGACGATCTTTATACGGGCATTGGCGAAGTCTTAGTGAGTGCTGAGCAAATGGCAGCGCTGTTTCAGCCTAGCATGGCGGCTGATTTACCTCAGCTCAGCGAAAAATTTTCGCCCAACCAAGCGCTGATGCTCGTTGATATGAGCAATCCTAGCCACACCGCGCTCGCAACGTTACGACCCGACGGTCAACTGACTCCACTGCCTAAGCTGCCCTATAACAAGGTCTCTCATATTCAAGCGCGCAATCGAGAACAGCGATTTGCCTTAGCCTTGCTCCTTAATGACAGCATTCCGTTGGTCACGCTGGTAGGCAAAGCAGGCACTGGCAAAACACTACTGGCGATCGCAGCAGGACTGCAAAAGGTGACTGAAGAAAAGCGTTACACCCGATTACTCATTTCCCGCCCGGTCGTACCCATGGGTAAAGACATCGGCTACCTTCCCGGCGATATGACCGAAAAACTCACCCCCTGGATGCAGCCGCTATACGACAACTTCGACCTTATTTTCAATACACAAGACACCACCGGTAAGTCAGAGCACTGGCGACGTGGCCACGAAGAACTGATGGACTTAGGCCTTTTGCAAATTGAAGCGCTTACCTACATTCGCGGGCGCACCATTCCTAAACAGTTCTTCGTCATTGACGAAGCTCAAAACCTAACACCGCACGAAGTAAAAACCATCCTTACCCGAGCGGGTGAAGGCACCAAAATAGTTTTAACCGGCGATACCGCTCAAATAGACAACCCTTATGTAGATGCAGCCAGTAATGGCCTGACTTACGTTGTCGAGCGATTTCGCAACGAGCCTCTAGCCGGTCATGTAACCCTGTATCAAGGCGAACGCTCGGATCTTGCAGCCCGCGCAGCCAGCTTGCTGTAGCAAGCTAAATACGATGTCATTTAGATGACGGATACACTCGGGGCGTTTTTTGTGTATAGGACGGCTATTGACTGGCGGACTATACATGATTAATCGGTGTAGCCTGCCTCTAAAGATGAATCGTGAATTGGAACGTAACCGAAACAGATCTGAAGCAACCATCTCAGAACAGCTCAACAGCGAGATCAGCGTCATTCACGAAGAAAGCGATCGCAGCTTTGCTAATTCCCATGCCTATGTTCGAGACGAATGGGCTAGCGTTGTATCCTTTAGACCTGCTAAGCGATCTATACCCAAACCCATTAGCTTGTCGTAAGTATTTTTACTGGTTGTTCTGATCTAATATTTCAAATTTCAAGTAAGCATGCGGACTATAAAAATGCTGTTTAGATACTGACGTATATCAGTGTAAATACGTAAGATTTAATCTCGTCAACCTTTCTTTTTTGTGTTGCCTTTATAAGAAGACTAGTCGCGACATCGAATAAGCCCGTATGAACCCCAATATTATCTACTTTTATTGTTAGGTGAAAGCAAATATAGAGAATTATTTTTGCGTAATATTTACTAATTAAACCCTTATTAAAAAGCCTTTGATCTATCTGAATTTGATAGATTTTAGTCTTTCTTGTCGGGAAGCATAGAAAAGAAGCCGTTTTACATAAAAGAGCTAAAAGGACTTAAAACGCATTGCTAATGCCTAAAAACGATTCTAAAAGTTTTGGGAGCAAAGGCTAAAAACTTTTAGCAATATCTATCTTTTTTGGGCTAATATCTCAAGTTAATTAGGTTTATTGAACAATGCTTTTAGAAAGCTACAAAACTTTTGAGCCAGCAAATTATCTTCAGGAATACTATTCTACTGTTGATCTGGAAAACCGCTCTTTGCTAGCGTTCTTTGCAGAAGCCTATAAAGGTATTGATCCCAATTCTGTCATGCTAGAATTTAGCGGTGGTCCGAGCCTTTACTCGCTTATTACAGCAGCAGCTCATGTTAAAGAGATTCATTTCTCTGACTTTCTTGAGCGCAACGTAGAAGAAATTAAACTCTGGAAAAGATTTCGCCATCGCAGCTATATATGGATCAACTTTTTCAAAGAAGCCCTGATGGCAGAAGGTCTATCCGAGGTAAGTACTGACGATATCCTTGAGCGCGAAGAGTTGCTTAGCAAAAAACTCAGTGATTTCTTGCTATGCGATGCTTTTAATCGGCATCCTTTGGGACAGCGTTGTTACCAGCGTTATGATGTAGTTGCTGCTAATTTTGTTGCAGAGTCTATTACACCTTCTCTAAAAACCTGGGAAGAGGTTGTCAATAATATTTGCTCTACGCTTAAGCCATCTGGAACTTTGATCATGACTGCTATCCAGGGAGCGAGCTTCTATTGCGTAGAGAATCACCGGTATCCTGCGATCGCTGTAACGCCCGAAGATGTCATTCGCGTCCTAAGCTATCAAGGGTTTGACGTGGATAATTTACTCATGCGCCACATCCCTGCTGAGATTACGGACATTAGCGCTAAAGATTACAAAGGTTACCAGGGAATGCTGTTTGTAAAGGCTACGCGGCTCTAACGAACATAATTTATGACTTCTTCTTCTTTACAGCAAGCGATAAAGCGGGTGCTGTGCGAACAGCCACTTACTTTTCTAGATCCCGTTTTTTACACCAATTCAGAATTTGTCAGCTTAGAACAACAGAACATTTTCAGTAAAACCTGGCTATATGTCTGTCACACTTCTAAGCTCACCGAGATTGGTGCCACGAGGATTGTCGAAGTAGCTGGCCGTAGCCTTATCATCATTCGCTCTGAGCAGGATACACTATCTGCATTTTATAATTCTTGTTCTCATAGAGGCTCCACTTTAATTCCGGATGAAAAGGCTAATAATGAAAAAGCCCCTCAGAAGCCAGCCGCTTCGCGCAAATGTATTGTCTGCCCTTATCATGGATGGACATTCGACATACAGGGCAACCTCAAAGGACTGCCTGAAAAAGATAGATTCTCCAACTCTGTTGATTTTAGTAAACTTGCTTTAAAGCCAGTACGACTTGAAACCTGGGGATCTTTGATATTTGTTTCATTTAGCGCCGAAATACGATCACTCAAAGATTATTTGGGAGAAATGGTTGCTCGCATGGCAGGGTTTCCCATAGAGTCGCTAACTCTGCTCTTTGAAAAGGACTACGAAGTTTCTTGTAACTGGAAAACTTTTCATGACAATGGCCTATGTGACTATCACGTTAGTATCGCGCATCAAACCACGCTCAAGGATGTGCAGGGGCATACTAAGTACTATCAGTACATGTTTGATGACTACGTCAACGCTTTGATTACACCCATTACCCAAAAATGGAAATCAGAAAATGAACCCTGGGAGGTGCTACCCGAGCCTATGCGATCGCAGTTCATCACGTTTGGGATTTTTCCTAACCTCCACATATATGCATTGCCCGATGGTACGCTCTATGTAGAGCGAATTGACCCTATTTCTGTCAGCGAATGTCAAATTCATTCGGAAGTGTATGGTCGGCCTCACCATTTGAACCATATTGGCGAACTTGAGAAATGGTACGAAGCGCTGTTTGAAGAAGATAGAATTCTAGCCGAAGGTGTCCAAAAAGGTTATGCCAGCATTCAGGGCGAAAGTGGAGAGTCAAAACATACACCTGGGCCAATCAATACCTTGGAAGCCCGTATTGTGCAGCAGCAGCAACTCATTCGTCGCTTTTTGCTATCCGGATTTCAGCGAGAGCTAGCTGCACCCATTGGCAGCATTTACTCAGAACAGTTTCGGCAGTCTGATACGTTCAAGGCCGTTATACAAAGGTCACTCTAAATAGCAAGATAGCTGTGTATATAGAACGGGAACATTGACGGAAACATTCTTTGTTCAGCTGACATGCCATGTTGCTCAAAATAGCCCAAAATTTCATAGGTAAAACAACTCGTATAGGCAAGAGCCGAAACCATCAATATCAAGGCTCACTTGCCCGAAAAACGCTGCTGATTATGACTCTGCGGATTATTGGCGTTGTAGGAGTGTCAGCGCTTGTCAGCTACTTACATCTTACGTCTAACCTAGAGCTACAGGTCAAAGAGCAACTAGAAAAATATATTATTGAAAGAGGCCGCAAAGAAAGCGACCTCTTTCTTTTGGCAGAAGAAAACCATCGAATATTTAAAGAAGAATTTCTAGCTCGGTTTCAAGCCTCAGAAAATGAAGATCCTACGCTAGCGTTTAATGATCTTTTTGAACCGAGCGAAGACGGAACTCTACGCATCAAACCTGAGTTCTTCGTCGGAACCACAGAGGCCAGTAAAGATCTTTGGATGACAGGAATTATAGGCCGCGAAACTAGCAAGTCGGTAGATGCTGAACTGCGTCGTATTGCAACAATTTCTAATGAGATGCTACTGGCCTATGGACCCGCATGGAACAATCGCTTCCCTGATCTGTATGTATCTACTCCAGATAACGTTGTAATTGTTTATTGGCCCGGACAACCTTGGGGATCAGACATCTCAGCTGATGTTGATCTTAATCAGGAAGAATGGGTGTATATCGCCAATACTAAAAACAATAAGGCACGCGAGACTGCTTGGACAGGTTCTTATTATGATATTGGTTCAGACCAATTTTTGGTCAGTGTTGCAACGCCCGTAGACTACGAAGGCAGGCACCTGATTACTATTGGTAACGATATCCTACTAAACAACTTAGTTGAGCGTACGCTAAACGATGGCCTAGAAGGTACTTACAACATCATCTTAAGAGAAGACGGCCGCCTAATTGCACATCCCAAACTGATGGAGGCGATCAAAGCTGAGGATGGCTACCTAGAAGTCGGTGACATTGATTCTTCTGAGCTAAAGGCTGAAGAAGAACTTGACTTACTCCATACGTTTAGCCTGGTAAAGCAGGCTGGAGAAAACGGTCAAGTTGTCATCTACGATCGTTCTCAAAAAGCATTTTTAGCCATTACAGAGATTGAAGGGCCTGACTGGTATTTTGTCACCGTTTATCCTACTTCTCTGCTCTCAGGTCTTGCGATGAAGAGCGCTAGATTTGTTCTCATAGCAGGACTAGTTGCCCTGGGTGTCCAAGTTTTCTTGCTTCATTCTGTTATGCGTAAAAAAATTGCACAGCCTTTGAATCAGCTGATTAAAGCGACTGATCAGGTTGCTGCAGGCGACTTTGGCGTGCAGTTAGATGATCAGCGTCGGGATGAACTCGGTCGCTTAGCCCACTCATTCAAAAGCATGGTAGGCCAGCTCAAGAGTTCATTTGTCATATTAGAGCAGAGGGTTGCAGAGCGAACAACAGAGCTAAAAACGGCGAAAGAAGCGGCTGATAGTGCTAACCGCGCTAAAAGCGAATTTCTTGCGAACATGAGCCACGAACTTAGGACACCGCTCAATGGAATTTTGGGGTATGCCCAAATATTACAGCGCTCAGGTACCTTGTCAGATAAAGACATCAAAGGTGTGAGCGTCATCAATCACTGTGGATCTCACCTACTCAATTTAATTAATGACATTCTTGATCTATCTAAAATAGAGGCTCGAAAAATGGAGCTGTATCCGAGCCAATTTCACTTTCTCTCATTTCTACATAGTGTAAGTGAAATTTGCCGTATTCGGGCTGAAGAGAAAGGTGTCGAGTTCAAGTTTTTGCCCGAGTCAAATTTGCCTGAGGGGATCATTGCAGATGAGAAGAGACTCCGGCAAGTCTTGCTCAATTTGTTAGGAAATGCGATCAAATTTACTGAGCAAGGTCAAGTGTCCTTTACGGTTAAGTCCTATAGAATTGACTCACCTGGTTTGCCAGAGTCGCTGCTAGATGGGGCCACTGATAAAGAAAATGAAAATAAACCGGTTTTAAGAAAATTTCGGTTTCAAGTTTCTGATACGGGTGTCGGCATGAGGCCAGATCAGGTTGAGAAGGTATTTCAACCATTTGAGCAAGTCGGTAACATTACCAAACAGGGAGAAGGAACCGGCTTAGGGCTGTCAATTAGTCAAAAAATTGTGTCGCTCATGGGTGGAGATCTGAAGGCGAGCAGCGAGCCTAATGTAGGGAGTGATTTTTGGTTTGATGTGGAGCTATCAGAAAGCAACAATTGGATTGAAGTGGCCCACCGCCATTCGCAAGGCAAATTATTAGGGTATGAGGGCGATCGCAAAAAAATCCTAGTACTTGATGATAGCTGGGAGAATCGGTCAGTCTTGGTCAACTTACTAGAGCCTTTAGGCTTTGAGGTCATAGAAGCTGAAAATGGACAGCGAGGACTGGCCATCGCAGAATCAATACAGCCTCATTTAGTGATTACTGATCTGGCTATGCCTGTTATGGACGGATTGGCGTTTATTAAACATTTTCGTCGGCAGCCTAAGTTTGCAAATATCCGAATTTTAGTCTCTTCTGCTAGTGTATCTCTGGCCTCTCAGCATCAGAGCACGCAAGCAGGCGGCGATGAGTTTTTGCCTAAGCCGATACAGGCCAAAGAACTTTTTGCTGCGATTCACAGACACCTAGATGTCACCTGGATTTATGAACCACTCAACGACGTCGATTCGCCGAGTAAAGAGACCGACGATTTGAAGCTAACACCGCCAGATGCAAATATCCTTAAACGCTTTTATACCTTAGCTGGCAGCGGCGATATCTTTAGCCTAATAGATGAAGCGCAAACCTTAGCGATTACGAACCCAAGCTTAGAGCCGTTTTGTCGTCAACTGAGCAATTTGGCTGAAGATTTCGAGATTCCGCCAATTCAAGACTTTATCCGGCTTTACATTGATGATCTATAGAACATATTTTTGGGGACTCTAGGAGGGCGAGCACGTTCTTATCATTACATTATTGTCTAAGTAACGTCAGGTTTGTTTGAATAAAGGCCTAGCTTTATCGAGGGCTTTAGACTAAGGCCTTATCGGCAACTCATAGCGTAAAGTCTGTTGCATCGGTTATTTATATAGAATTTGATTTGGATTGTGAGATGATGAAAGCCAGCATTCAGTCTTCTGGTTTTGTGCTGATTGTGGATGATACGCCCACAAATATATCTGTATTAGCGCAAGCCCTACGTCAGGCAGGGCTGGCAATTCGGATTGCTAACGATGGTGTGGCGGCACTAAAGCAGATTAATCAGGAACAACCTGCTCTAATTTTGCTAGATGTACAGATGCCGGTTATGGATGGGTTTGAAACCTGTCGTCGTCTCAAGGCGAGTGAGACGACGAGCCATATTCCGATTATTTTTATGACGGCGCTTTCCGACAAAGCGAGTCGTGTAAAAGGCTTGTCATTAGGCGCGGTTGACTATATTGCAAAGCCTTTTGAGCAAGATGAAGTGCTTGCCAGGGTGAAGGTGCATCTTCAACTAAAGCAGTTGACCGATCAGCTAGAACAACGGGTTGAAGAGCGTACGCGGGAGCTGCAAAACGCACAAGTACAACTCGTACAACAGGAGAAGTTAGCAACACTGGGTCAGTTGATTGCGGGTATTGCCCACGAGATTAACAACCCAATGGCCTGTATTGCTAACAATATAGAGCCAGCGCATGAATATATTCGTGACCTGGCTGATTTGCTGCGTTTGTATCAGCAGCACTATAGTGATCCTGTGTCCGAAATCCGTGATTTGCTAGAAAATAGAGATATTGATTTTGCCTTGAAGGATCTGCCCAAACTGTTAGATTCTATGCAGCTCAGTACAGAACGAATTAAAAAGATTTCAATCTCTCTGCGAAATTTTTCACGAATGGACGCAGATACTAAAGTTTTGACTGATATTCATGAGGGGTTAGATAGCACTCTAGTCATTTTGGGTCACCGCACAAAATCGCTGGGGGAACGTCCAGAAATTTCGGTCATGAAGGTATATGGCGGTGATATACCGGAAATTCTCTGCTTTCCGTCTGCCATCAATCAGGTTTTTATGAATATTTTAGCCAATGCAATAGATGCGTTGGAGAATGTTGATGCTCCGGTTATCACCATTACAACTAAATGTATTAATTCCGACCATGTTGCGATTGAAATTGCTGATAATGGTCCAGGATTGACAGAGATTGTTAAGCAACGCTTATTTGATCCGCTTTTTACGACCAAACCTGTCGGTAAGGGAACAGGTTTGGGGCTCTCGATTAGTCGGCAAATTATTGTAGAGAAGCACCAAGGTCAGATAGAGTGCTTTTCTGATCCGGGTAAAGGCTGTAAGTTTTTATTGGTGCTACCCACGAGAACGGTGAGCACAGAGCCTAGAATGAGCACGACAGCTGCATTGGTTTGATGCTCCTTTATCAGCTTTGATATTGGGGCTTTGATATTGGGGCTTTGATACTGAGGCTTTGATACTGAGGCTTTGATACTGAGATTAGCTCAACAGATTTGTGTCTTGACGCTATACTATTTGCCTTGCATAGCAGTTATTATATTGTGCAGATACATTATATGTATTGTTGTGTATTGTGCAGATATATTGTACAGATGCATTGACAGGGACGAGGGTGTAGGGGTCGCTGGCTGAAATGGACTATAGGGTTCGTCTGGCAGAGAAGACAGATTTGACTGTAGTGCCTGACATTGAAAAGGCAGCGGCGCAGCGATTTCGCCCCTATGTGGCATGGCTAAATGTTCCGTTAGATGTACTAGAAGGTTTGACGACGGCAAGCTTTTTGCTCAGCGCACAAGCTGACGATCGGCTCTGGGTAGCGGCGGTTGGAGGCAGACCTGTCGGTTTTATTGTGGCTAAGTTTTTAACGGATAGCTGCTTTGTTGTGGAGTTAGATGTGCATCCAGACTATGGTCGGATGGGAATGGGCTCAGCGCTGGTTAATGCCTGTTGTGAAGGGGCGATCGCGCGCGGATTTAATCAAGTTACTTTGACTACGTTTCGTCGAATTCCTTGGAATATTCCATTTTACCAGCGGCTAGGCTTTGAGATACTGCCTTCTGAGCTATGGTCTCAAGAGATTGATTCAATTGTGCATCACGAGTCGCGCTATGGCTTTGCACCTGAGAAAAGAGCCGTGATGAGACGGATGCTGAGGAATGGGCTAAACAAGACTTCTAAAGAAAATTTCCAAGGGGATTTCAAAGGAAATTTTCAAGGAAATGACAATAAGCGCGCTCAAGAGGGTTGGACGGATGGCTAAGCCCAATTGTGAGGCGAGTGCTTCAAGTGATTCAGATGGTTCAGATGATTTAGTTGACAGCGAGCGGGTGAAGCAAAAGGCGATCGCACTGGGATTTCATCAGGTAGGGATTGCGACTATTTCAGATCAGCCAACTGCGGCAGAACAGTCTGCTAAGACGGCTTTGGCTGCTTGGTTGGCGCAGGGATTTCAGGCGGATATGGCCTGGATGGAAAGCGATAAACGCAAAGATATTCGCCGAGTTATGCCTGCAGCAAAGTCTATTATTTGTGTGGGTTTAAACTACTACACTGGACATCAAAGACCTGATGGCAATGAATATGCAAAAATTTCGCGGTATGGCTGGGGACGCGACTATCACCGTGTACTAACCAAAAAGCTAAAGCAGCTGTCGAGCTGGTTACAGTTACAAAAAACAGATCAAAACACCAAAGTAGAGGCGCGGCTGTATGCAGATACGGGCCCCGTTCAAGACAAGTTTTGGGCGCAGCAGGCGGGTTTAGGATGGATTGCGAAAAACGGCAATTTGATCAACCGGCACTACGGTTCTTGGATATTTTTAGGCGAAGTTATTACGAACCTAGCGCTGCTTCCTGATCGTCCGCATATGGCCCATTGCGGCAACTGCACGCGCTGTCTGACGGCCTGCCCCACCGAGGCAATCCGTGCGCCAGGTGTCGTTGATGCCAATCGGTGTATTGCCTATCACACGATTGAAAATCGGGCAGAGGTTCTGCCGGCGGCGATCGCTAATCATCTGCAAGGCTGGGTAGCCGGTTGCGACATCTGCCAGGATGTATGCCCTTGGAACCAACGATTTGCCCAAAAAACTGATGTAGAAGCATTCGAGCCCTATGCTGAAAACATAGCGCCTACATTACAAACACTTGCCAATATTACCGAAGCAGAATGGAATAGACGATTCCCGGCATCGGCATTGCGACGAATAAAACCCGCTATGCTACGACGCAATGCCCAAGCCGCGCTAGCCGCCAATCAAGTGGCAACCCAAGAATCTAGCTCTCCAGAAGAATGATATGGTCACTAAATAGCTGTACCTGTGATACAGCGGTTTGATAAGAGTGTTTGAATATGAGCATAGAAGAAAAGGGCTTAGAACCTGCCCCTGCTGTTAACTCTGAAGTCGGCAATGAAGCTACCGATAAAGCCTTCAAGGAGGCTAATTCCAGTACTGTTAGGAGCATCCGTTGGCAAAAAATACTGACTGATAACGTCAGACTCGTGACAGTGGCTTTGGCGATCGCGCTAGTTGTGCGATTTTTTATTGCTGAGCCGCGCTATATTCCGTCTCCTTCGATGGTGCCAACATTGGCAGTAGGCGATCGCCTGCTTGTTGAAAAAGTGTCTTATCGTTTTGAGCCACCGCATCGGGGCGATATTATTGTTTTTGAGCCACCGCCACAGCTGCAAGAATATGGCTATTCTGCTAGTCAAGCCTTTATTAAAAGAGTGATTGGGCTGCCTGGAGAGACAGTTAAAGTCACTCAGGGACAGGTTTTTATCAACAATGAGTCTTTGTCGGAAAGCTATATTTTGGAATCTCCCGTCTATGAAATGCCGCCCGTACGCGTTCCTGCTAGCAGCCTATTTGTGATGGGTGATAATCGCAATGACAGCAATGATTCTCACGTTTGGGGTTTTTTACCAGTAGAGAACGCAATTGGTCGTGCAGCCTTCCGCTTTTGGCCTTTAGAAAAAGTCGGCTGGGTTGCTAAGAACCCTCGGAACCCCATTTAATTCTGAAGCTAAACCCTGAGACCTAAAACTTAAGATAGTGCAAAAGTTGGGCGGTTACCGGCGTCGTGAGCCGAAGGCGCGCCTGAAGATCGGCAAGATCTCTATACGGCCCTGACTTGCGGTAGTGAATAATGGCGCGACTCAAAAACGGATCTATCATCGGCACCGCTGTTAACTGTTCGGCAGTGGCAGTGTTAACATCGACAGCTATCGGTTCAAGGGCCTGCTGCGCTTCGTAGTAGCAAAACCGTAGAATGATTTCCCAAGGCCGAACCTGCTCAACAGGTACTCCTAACGCCGCTGCAATATCTTCTATACAGTTAAAAGATAGGCCGTTTGTGCTTAGCTGAGCGAGCAGCCGAGCCTGGTGAATAGAAATCCCTGGAAGCCTCAGCCAATCGTCTGTAGAGGCCGTGTTGGCTTCTATATAAATGCCCCAGCTAGCGGCTAGCTGTATCTCTGTAAAAGACTCAAACCGATAGTAAGGCAGTTGCTGTAAGCGACGGCGTAGCGGATGGCCCAGGGCTAAAAACTTTTTGAGCATAGGAGGATAGGCGATCGCACAACTGTCAGACCTGTTCGAGCAGCTTACGACGTTTTTGTTCAAATTCGTATTCGGTAATCAGTCCTTCTTGACGCAGCAGCTCTAGCTCTCGGATCGCTTTGGCAACCTGATTGGTGATATCGATGTTGGTGATATCGATCCGCTTCATTTCAGTTGTGTTTTGCAGTGGCCCTTCGGAGCTGACTGGCCGCAAAATACTTCCCGCCTGAGGAAACCGATTGGCAAAGCCGTCATCACTTTGGGTTAGATACCATGCACCTTCTAACAAGCAGGCGACCCGTGGCAGTTGGGTAGGTGCCAGAACAAGGTACACAATACCCCACAGGTAATGGCCCAAATAAAACTTGTGGAGCCAGGCGGTCGGAAAGGGGGCGATCGCACCTGAAAAAGCAAGCGCGATCGCGATCTTACGGTTGTATGCAGAAATAGCCATTTTGACTTTAGGGCTGGGTATTTTAGAGGGTAGTCATCTATACAGACGATAGATAGTTAGTAAGGCTGCTTTTTTACATGTCAAAAGCCGAACTGTTTACTGAATTAACTAATTTAGTTGATGTAGATCCCTTTGCTTTGATAGGGGTTTCGGTCAGCGCTGATGAAAAGCGAATTTCCAAGCGCTACCGACAAATCGCTAAGCAGCTTCATCCAGATGCGCTCACTGGCAACGGTGACTCAGCAAAGATGACTCAATCCTTAGCAGCCAAAGTAATTGCGCGTATTGTAAACCCCTCTTACCAAAAGCTCAAACATGAGAAAAGCCGCCAAGAATCGCTCTGTAACATTCGGCTCATGGTCAGACGGCTGATTCGTACTGAAAAGCTAGTTCCTACTTTTCGGAGTGCTCAAGAACTTATGACCATTGCGAAAGAAGAGGTCGATATTTTTTATGAGCAGTCCCTTAGCGGTTTGGCAGAATGCCAGTTTCAGTCTTTAGAAGATCTCCACAATCAGACCGTAGAGCTTAGCCAGCTCAACCTTGTTTTTCTGAGCCGCAATCTAGAAAACCTGGTTATTCACCCCAAGCGCGTTGGTCTGATGACTGTACCCGTCACACCAACATCTGCCGTAAACGTAGCCTCTGGATCTACTATTGCCTCGCCTACCAATAATGACTCGGCAGCGAATGGCGCACGAGGGGCGGCAGAGCCCTCCCAAATTGACTATGCCAAACAACACATGACACGGGCTAAAAAGTACCTCTCACAGCAAAACTACGAACTCGCTGTGCAAGAACTCCGAGAAGCCCTAAAAATCAAACCTCAAAGCCCAGAAATCCATTCCATGATTGGTCAGGCTTACTATAAGCAAAAGCTCTCAGGCATGGCCAAAACACATTTTCGCCAAGCCCTAAAGCTCAAACCTACTCACCGGATAGCCTTGAAGTACAGTAAGCTCCTAGGGATGTCTAGCGATGATGCACCTAAGCAGAGCGAACCGACCTCAACCAGCCCTGATCCAGCAGCTAAAAGGCTTTGGCTAGGTAGATTATTAAATCGGTAGGGATATCCACCTTGGCGAGCAGGCCGTAAAATTTTACGCTATAGCTATGCAATAAAAATTACGTACAAGTTGAGGCAATCACAGCTTGATGCGTATCCCAACGGGGTAATAGTCATGGGAATATTTGACTCAGAACTGGTACAGCAAGAAGCGACGCAGCTATTTCAGGATTACCAAAACCTGATGCAGCTTGGCAGCAACTACGGCAAGTTTGACCCAAAAGGCAAGAAAATCTTCATTGAGCAGATGGAATCGGTCATGGATCGCTATCGCATTTTCATGAAGCGCTTCGAGCTATCTGAAGACTTTATGGCCAAGATGACCATGGAGCAGCTAAAAACACAGCTGAATCAGTTTGGGACGAATCCTCAGCAAATGTTTGACCAAATGCACCAGACGCTAGAGCGAATGAAATCAGAAGTTAAAGAAGAGTGATGGATTGGCATTGGCTCTGCACCGGAGTCCCCCATGGGCTTCGGTGTATTGCTTTCGATGTATTGCTAGTGTGTAGCCGACACTACGGGCGAATAAACTCGCTAGGTGAACGGAAGTTCTCCACCGGCTCATCACGCAGCGCTTGAATCATAAAATCTCGCCATACGGGAGCTGCATAGCCGCCACCAGTTGCGCCGCTACCGAGGGGGCGGTAGTCATCATTGCCGACCCATACAGCGGTTGCTAGCTGCGGCACATAACCGACAAACCATACATCCCGCTGCGAGTCTGTCGTACCCGTTTTACCTGCTGCGGGGCGGCCAATTTGAGCGTTGGTCGCAGTGCCCTGAGAGATAACACCCTGCAATACATCGGTTAGGGCGGCGCTTGCCCAAGGATCGAGAACAAGCTGCGGTTTGGGTGTGTTATCTAGCAAGATATTGCCGCTGCTATCGGTGACCTGCATGATTAGCGTAGGCGCTGAATGCCAACCATAGTTAGCAAAGGTTGCGTAGGCTCCGGCTAACTCTAAGGGTGTGAGATCGACTGCGCCAAGCGGCAGTGATATAACCGGATCCATCGGGCTTTTGATGCCTAGCGTCCGGGCGATTTCGACAATTCGATTGATGCCAACGGCCTGACCAAGCTTAACAGCAGGGACGTTGCGTGACGTTTCGAGTGCTTTGCGTAATGGGATGCTGCCCGCAAATGAGCCATCGTAGTTTCTTGGTGAGTAGTAGTTATCGCCGTCTGGGTAGGTTACGGCAGCATCGTTAATGATGCTGTTGGGCGTGTACTTGCCTGAGGCAAAAGCCGCATAGTAAACAAAGGGCTTGAAGGCAGAACCGGGCTGACGACGGGACTGTACGGCGCGGTTGAATTGGCTAGACTCGTGATCTACACCGCCGACTAGTGCTTTGACGAAGTGAGTGCGCGGATCGATCGCTACTAGCGCAATTTGATCGGCATAGGCACCGCTGCCAAAGGAACTGTAGTAGCTGTTGGTGACCGTATCTTCTGCAATTTTTTGCATGTTTAGATCGATGGTGGTCTGGATGCGCATGCCGCCTTTGGCCATGGCTTCTTCGCCAAACTGCTCCGTCAGCTCTTGCATGACGGATTCGGTCACGTAGGGTGCTTGGCTAGATCGGAAAGACGTGATCTCGCCTAGTCGAATGGGTTGGGCTTTGGCGTTTTCTTGCTCTTCTGGCGTAATCCATTTGAGATCACGCATTCGTCTTAAAACAATTGCCTGACGCAGTTTGGCTTCTTCGTAGTCTAAAAAGGGGCTAAAGCTCTCTGGCGCCTGAATGAGCCCAGCCATCATGGCAGCTTCGCCCAAGGTGAGATCTTCTGCAGCCTTGTTGAAGTAGCTTTGCGCGGCAGTTTGTACGCCGTAGGTATTGTGGCCCCAATATACTTGGTTGAGATAGAGCTCAAATATTTCGTTTTTTTCAAAGATTTGCTCAATGCGCATGGCGAGCACGACTTCTACGAGCTTTCGGCTGATGGTGCGCTCAGGAGTCAGAAAAAGGTTTTTGACGAGCTGCATGGTGATGGTAGAGCCGCCTTGGACGGTTGCGCCAGCCCCGAGGTTAGCAAGGGCTGCTCGGCCAATACCGGCGGGGTTGATGCCGCTGTGGCTATAGAAGTAGCTGTCTTCAATGGCGAGGACAGCGCGCTTTAGATGGGGGTTGATTTGGTTGAAATCAACCACTTCGCGGTTGGCTTCGTCGTGAACGCTGTCTAGTAGGGTGCCTTTAACGTCGTAGACGTAGCTGGTTTCTGAAGGGGTGTAGTTACGAAGTACGCGTACGTCTGGGAGGTTGCGAAAGCTGACGGCTAGTCCCACTAGGCCCCCTGCGACAACAGAACTGCCCAGCATTGTAATGGTGAGTAAGGTGGTGGCCCCAATTTGACCGACGTCCTGGATGTAGCGAAGAACTTGGGGCGATCGCGTAGCGCTACGGGGACGGGAACGTACTTTGCGATAAGTATTAGAAGACACAGTGGGACGATATTTCCTAATTTAAGGGAGGCTTATGCAAGCGATTGCCAGAATAAATATATTAGCTGGCTATACAGCTAATGTATGGCTATACAGCTAATGTATTCGCAGGGGGTATGCAGCTTTGATGGGTAGAAGAGACAAGACAAAGCGTGCTTTAGTCGGCTGTCTTGAAGATTTTTGATTGATCTATCTCGTCAATATAGATGATCTCTGACGAATGTCCATCCCTTTCTGGACTTTTTCTGAAAAATAGGTTGACATCACTGCCAAATGCCGCGTTTTTACTCAGGTCTGCACTGACTTCTCGACAGGCGATCGCTCGGTTTTTATGGAGGTGCTTACTGCAAAGCTGCGGCTCATACAGTAGCGTTCAAATAGGGTTCAAATAGGGCCCAAATTTGATTCCAGATTGATTTAAGTGCAGGAGGTTCACCCATAAAGCTACACTGGCAGGGCTAAGCTTTAGTTTTTTAATTTACTTGTCTGTTTGCTTGTCCTATGACTGCCGATCCTGCTTTAGAAATCTCGACCTCTCTGCCTACGGAGATTCCCGCAGAATTTGTTGATATCTACCGAGGCGTCAGTGAGGTTTTTCCTGATCAGCTAGACTCTACCGATGGCAACGATAATTTGTTGGCGCGGTTGCAGCAGGCCCAGCGTCCCTTGCGAGTGAAGCTAGGGATTGATCCAACGGGCTCGGAAATTCACATGGGCCATAGCATTCCGGTACGCAAGCTGAGAGCTTTTCAGGATGCTGGACATACGGCCATCTTGCTGATTGGCGACTTCACTGCGCAAATTGGTGATCCTACTGATCGATCCGAGGTGCGTAAGCAGTTGAGCGCAGCGGAGGTCAAGGCTAATGCGGAAACCTATATCGATCAAGTTAGGCCAATTTTAGATTTTGATACGCCGGGGCGGCTGGAGATTCGATACAACTCTGAATGGCTAGCCGATATGGATTTGAGTAAAATGCTATCGCTGCTTAGCACTATGACCTTAGGCCAAATGCTGGCTAAAGAAGGCTTTGCCAATCGCTACGAAAAAGGCACTCCCGTTTATCTCCATGAGTTTTTGTATCCTTTGCTGCAGGGTTACGATTCGGTCGCTTTGCAGTCGGATGTGGAGCTAGGCGGTACGGATCAAAAGTTTAATATCGCGGTGGGTCGAGACCTCCAGCGACATTTTGGCCTGCGCCCGCAGTTCGGCATGCTGCTACCCCTATTGCTAGGCACTGACGGCACCCAAAAAATGTCAAAGTCTTTAGGCAACTATGTTGGTTTACTAGAAGATCCTCTCTCTATGTATTCCAAGCTAGAGAAAACGCCAGATGCATTGATTTTGGATTACTTCACTCACTTAACGAATGTTTCTTTAGGCGATTTGCCTGAGAATCCGAGAGCGCGACAAAAGCTTTTGGCGACGATAGTTACAGGTCAGTTTCATGGAGCGCGAGCTGCCGAGCAGGCGCAACAAGATGCGCTGACACTGGTGGCGGGCCAAGCGCAGGCGGCTGAAGCGGTCGCGGAGTTTTCTCTAGCTGAGGTGGGGTTTCCTGCTAAGGCCTTTTATTTGCTGGGGGCTACGCCACTGTGTGAAAGCAGCAGTGAGGCGCGTCGGCATATCCAAAATGGAGCAGTCAAGCTAGATGGCCAGAAGGTGAGTGATCCTAACTTGATGTTTGAAAGTTCAGATGAGTTGCTCGGTAAGGTATTGCAAATAGGGAAGAAAAAGTTTGTGAGGCTGGTGGAATAGGCTCAGGAAGAAGTGGGAGGTGCTGCTGACGTGACTAAAAAAATGCCTGAGAAGACAGCTGAAAAGATGTCTGAAAAGATGTCTGAAAAGATCATCGTGCCTTTGGATGTGTCGGCAGAAAGGGAGGCGATCGCTCTCATTGAAGGCCTGCCTGAGGTCACGTTTTGGAAGGTAGGGCTAGAGCTATTTATCAGCAGCGGGCCTAGCATCTTAGCCGCGCTAAAAGCTCGAAATAAACGAATTTTTCTAGATCTGAAGCTGCATGACATTCCCAATACGATGGCAGGGGCTAGTCGGGTGGTGGGTCGCTATGGTGTGGATTTATTGACGGTTCACGCGATCGCGGGGAGTGCGGCGCTATCAGCAGCTCAGACAGCAGTGGTGGAAGGCGCTAAGGCCGCAGGATGCGATGCGCCTCGGATCGTTGCGGTGACGCTGCTGACCAGTATTAAGCGAGCAGCACTGTTAAGTGAATTACAGGTGCCAGTAGAATCGGGCCATTACGCGCAAAAATTGGCGCTTTTAGCTCAACAGAGCGGACTGGCAGGGGCAGTTTGCTCGCCGCAAGAAGCGGCAATGCTGCGGATCGCTTGTGGGGATGACTTTTTGCTGGTGTGTCCGGGGGTGAGGCCAGCCTGGGCGCAAAAGGGTGATCAGCAGCGAACGATGACGCCGATTGAGGCCGTGCAGGCTGGGGTTGACTACTTGGTGATTGGCAGGCCAATTACACAGGCAGACGATCCGGCGGCGGCGTTTGCGCGGATTTGTGAGGAGATGGCGATGTGAAGGGGAAGCGCTTAACACTATTATTGTTTGCGCTCATGATGTCACCGCTGTGGAGATTGCCGCTGTCTGCGTCGGCGCAGTCTGGGGTAGTTCAGGCGGTGCAGTCTGGTTCAGTGCAGTCTGGGGCGGCGTCAAAAGAAGGTCTGCCAACTCTGGAGCCGCCTGCTAGAGATGAACCGCCTGATGAACCGATGAATGAACCGACGGATGAAGCGGTTGATGCGCCTGTGGAAACAGAGTCTGTCGAATCAGAGCCTGTAGAAACAGAGCAGCTCGATTATGAGACGGAGAGGCCCGAAGCGTATCTGCGATCGCCCATTGCCTGCCCCACCGATATTGAAACCCTTACCGCTTTGATCCTTCGCGACATTCCTGACTACACCAACCGAGTGTTACAGCGAACCGTCGCGGTCATCCCCAATCGCAATATCAATAGTCCTTCTAGCAACAGCATCCTTAACGAACCTTATCGCCCTTCTTTTGTGCTCATTGCCGGACGACCTGACCTAGAACCGATAGACCTGAACGAATATGCCTTTACAACAGACGCAGCGGCAGGTGGCCCCTTAACGCAAGTGTTTTTCACCACGCTATCGCGCCAATATTCGGGGCTAAAGGTCAATGAAGTGCAGGAATATCACTGGCTGTTTTTAGCAGCGGCCCCTGATGGTTGGTGGCTGAGTTTTATGTTTTCGGCCATTGACAACGCGGATACGGAGCGATCGCCGCTGCCGCCCCGCGAAAATAGTCAAGGCTCTGTCGGTAAAGCGATACAGCTATGGCTAAGGGACTGCCGGGCCGGGGCAATTGATCGCTTATGATCGCTTAGAAATTGCGCATCTACGACTAAGGGAACGAGCCAGTGAATTGAAATTAGGATTTAAGCGCGAATTTCGTCTAACTTGGCGCGAACGGCTTGAATGTCTTGCCACATTAGCCACTTTGGCTTGCCGGGGTCGCGAGATGGGTTGCGCAGCAGGTAGGCAGGATGAAGAATCGGCATGCATAGGCGGCCTTCCCATTCAATCCATTGGCCGCGAATTTTGGTAATGCCGCGCTTTTCGTTTGGCATGATGCCTTTGACGGCGGTGGCGCCAGTGAGCAAGATAATTTTAGGATCAACGAGGCGGATTTGCTCCAGGATGTAGGGGCGGCAGGCGTTGACCTCGGGAGCGAGTGGATTGCGGTTACCCGGAGGGCGGCACTTAACGATGTTGCAAATGTAGGTGTCTTTTTCGCTATCTAACCTGACGGCAGCTAGAATTTTTTCGAGGAGCTGACCGGATCGGCCGACGAAGGGGAGTCCCTGTTCGTCCTCTTGTTGGCCAGGGCCTTCGCCGATGATCAAAATGGGGGCATTGGGGTTGCCTCGGCTGACGACGACGTTCGTTCGAGTTTCGGCGAGTTCGCAGCGTACGCAGCCCTTGCAGTGGGTCGCGAGCTGGTCGAGGTTGTTGTAGGTTCCTAGGGGAATAGGGACTTTGGCGCTGGTGGGAATTTTGTCAGGGTCGAAGTCTGCCGGGGGCGGGGTTGCCTCCACGCCGCTCGCGCTGAAGAGATCGATCTGGTCTGTCATGAATGTGGGTGTAAAGGGGCACTGCTTTTCAGTTTAGAGGTAAACCCGTCGGTTGATTAGGGAAGTTGTATTGGTCGGGAATTTTTTATGCCTAAAGATGGGCGATCTAGCGATACTCATCCTCATTAAATGTTCTCCATTTGACCTAATTCAATCTAGATCTAATTCAATCTAGATCTAATTCAATCTAGATCTAATTCAAGCTAGATCTAACTCAAATAGGATCTGTCGGTAGGTGGCTGTCATGAGTTGTGCGATCGCTTCCCACCCATACTTTTCTTCGGCACAGCGCCGAGCATTTTTACCCCGATGCGATCGCTCCTCATCATCCCCTAATGCCTCAGCCAAAGCCTCTGCTAATGCGCCTACTTGAGTGGGCACCACCCAGCCAGACTCACTCTCTTTGATGGCAGGCCAAATATGCACTTGGTCGGAAATAACGACCGGTATTTGAGCTGCCATCGCCTCAGCGACTGCAATGCCAAAATTTTCGTAATAAGAGGGCAGTACAAATACATCGGCAGCGCTGAGAATTTGCGCTTTTAGATCACCGGAAACAAAGCCCACCAGGGTTGCCCAGTTCGCCCAAGGTGATGATTCAATTTGCTGTCGAATGCTTGTTTCGTAGTCTCTATTTTGCGGATTAGCGCCGCAAAGAAGAAAGTGAAATGGCTGGCCGTTTTTATGGAGCTGTTGCAAAGCCGGAAGCAACAGATCGAATCCTTTTTTGGGATCTACTCGGGACATAAACAACAGAATCGGCGTGGTCGTTGGAATACGAAATCGCTGGCGAATGGTGGCCTGTGCGGCGTTACGCGCTGGCAAGTTGGGGAGCACAACGCCCAGTGGAATGACCCAGCCTGGGGTGGTGACGCCAAAGCGTTCTGAGACTTTTGCCTCTAGCTCGCTGGTGAAGTGGATGGCAGCGGCTCCTGCTAAGTTTGGCCGCTCTAGCAGGGTGGCGTAGAGTTTTTTGATTTGCTTTTTCTTTTGCAAGTCGGCAGGGTCTAAGGTGCCCAGTGGGCGCATGATGTAGGGCAGCTTTTTCCAGCGACAGAGCGTGGCGGCTGAAGTGCTCACCGGTGAAAAGAGTGCATGAATGTGAGCGATGTCGTAACCGTGAGCGTTCGCCCATAGCCAGCGGAGTAAAGCGGTGGAAAATTTGTAACGGCGAAAGGGTGAGCAGCGGAAGTAAATAACCTCGTAGCCGTCTTCTGGGATAGGTTCTCCTAACGGTACATCTAGCGGCGCTTCATCGACATCGCCATTAGAGTCGGTGGTGATGATGGTGACCTTTGCATGTTTGCCTAGCGCGGCGCTGAGGCCACGCACCATTTGGCTTGGGCCGCCATACACCAAAGAGATGGAAGGCACAATTTGGAGAATGTTGAGCGGCTTCATAATGACTAAAAAGCTAAAAAAGCTGCAAGGAGTAGATTATGGGCCGTTTTATCGGGCGTTTTATCGGGCGTTTTCTTCTGAGTCGCCCCTGCGCGTCAGTCCGTGCGCGTCAGTCCGTGCGCGTCAGTTCACCGGTTGTCAAGTCGAGTTCTAACAGCATACCGCCGGTTTCAACTCGTGCGACGAGATTGGATTCATTCAATGAATCACTCAATGTAGGCGGAGCGGAAATCCACCAGCCGCTGGCGGATTGGCGGGTGATGTCGGCGCGAGAAACATCCAGAGTCGCCTGAATATCATCAAAGCTGTACTGGGCTATGGTTGTGCCGTTTGGGTGAATGAGGGCGATCGCATAGGGACTCGCCACGTTAATGTACTCATCAAACAAAACAACATAGCCGTTTGGGCTAACCAAAGAGAATCGGGGGCCGTACTGATGAGGTAGAACCTGCCGCCAAAGCAAAAGCCCGTCTTTACTGAGCTGACCAATGGCTGCGGGCGATCGCCAACCATCTTGAGCCATAATTTCTAGCCGATATCGCTCATCTTCGCCATTTGCGCCACTTTCGCCACTTTCAATAATCTGCTGAATTGGTGGGTGGGTTATTCTGTCCGTAGCAGACACTCTCACAACCTCTCTAGACAAGAAAGGGCTTAGAATGACCAGCCCTATGAGGCTAATCAATGCTCCTAATAAAGCGCTTAACAGCGAAGCTCTCAATGATTTAATCCTGAGCAATTGGATCATAAGCAGTTTAATCATTATGATCATAGGCTGACTAGATGATCATAGGCTGACTAGATGATCATAGGCAGTTTGATCATGCTATGCGCTATGGCTGATCGTCGAGCGCTTTAGCCTTAAGCATAGATAGACCTAGAAAAAACAGCCCAACCCAAACGCTGGGCTCGGGGACCTGTACTGTGCTGTTATCGTCAGTAGCACTAATGGCAAACCCATTTGTACCCTTTGATTCGTTACCAAATGCTGAATCACCAAACACTGAATCGCCAGACACTGAATCGTCCCAGACAGTATTCCTCAGGCTAGCGAGTAGCTGAGCATCGGCGGCAGCAGCCTCTGAGCCAGAGAAGGTGCCTGGAGTGCCTTGAGTCACAAGCGGGCTTTGCTTAATCGCTGCGATTTGGGCATTGGTCAGTGCGCTTAGCTTGGCACCATCGGGGTTAATATCATCGACTGAGTTTGGAACATTCCTGCGATCGCCATCGGTGAGCAAATTATTTGAGCCACCTGCGCCTAATGTCTCATGCCGTAACCCCAAGTTATGGCCAATTTCGTGTGCCACGATGTCTGTACGACCGTTTGTGCCAAACTCAAGGGCCTCTTTGCTAATAATGACGCCATTGGCACCGACCCAGGCGAGTCCAAACTGAGTAAAACCATTCAGGGCCTCGATAGTATCAACATACCAAATGTTGATCGGGCCGCTAGTGTCAGTAGAGTCGGGATGGCGACCAAACGCGCCGTTAGAACCTGTACGAGTCAGTTCATAGAATTCGTAATCAGCAGAGCCTCGCTCACTAGCTGGCCGATCGTTAATGGATAAAAAGCGAGTTGCATTGAGTTGATTGGTGGGCAAAAAAGACAGTTTGAGATTGGCCTGCTTTAAAATCTTGGCGGTGATATCGGCAAATAAATTGACCTGAGCGCAGTCGCTGCCATCGTCTTTACAGACGCGAATCGGCTGCACACTCAGCTCGTCGGGCTCGCCAAAAACAATCGTTTGAGCTGACTGAAAATCGCTCTCGGAGCAGCCACCTAGCGCTAATGCCAAGCCCAGCAAAACATGCACTGGCCGAGGGGTAAGGTGCGATCGCCATTGATGAAGCATGGTCGCGACCGGGGGTTGTTTTGAGCGGCGATTAGGAGATATCAACGGAGAGACCAAGGCTATTGGGTTGGGCGTCTACAGATGCTGTCACGTCTTTTGTGGTTACAAGTTTTGGGTCACGTTTTGGCTGATACTTCGCTGGCAAGTTTACAGAAAATGCCGCCGCTGTAAAGGAATGAATGTGACAACTTCTCAGCCATATCAAGAATGCCCAATATGAAGGTCGGGTTTGCTAGGCGTATTTGCCCAAGCCTGTCTGCCCAAGCCTGTCTGCCCAAGCCTGCCTGTCCCATCCTGTCTGTCCCAGACTACAGTCATTGCATCGATAATTGAGTTAACAGAGTTGTTTGGCAAATTCTACTAAGGGCCGACAGCCAGTCAGAACAAGGTTTGGTAAAAGGCTAACAGCCTTTCGGCTAGTGCCCGGTTGGTATATTCACTCATGGCGCGTCTGTAGCCTAGCTCTGCTAGCGTTTGTTGCTGTTCAGGCTGCGCCATTAGCAAAGCAAGCCTTTCGGCCAAAGCTGCCGCATCGCCTTCAGGAAAGACCAGCCCGTCTGTTTTGATCACGTTGGGAATCTCGCCCGAGTCAGACCCAATGACGGGCACCTTACAGGCCATCGCTTCAATGAGCACATGGCCAAACTGCTCTTTCCAACCTGCGGCGCTGAGGGTTTTGAACTGATAGGTCGTCTCAGAAGGCAGCACTAGCGTATCCATCAGGTTGATGTAGCGGGGAACATCGTCATGAGGAACGCTCTCTATCCAGATGATGCGATCAGCAATGCCGGAGCGGATAGCCTGCGTTTGGAGTTTTTCTTTGAGTGGGCCTCGGCCTAGTAGCAATAGCTTCCAAGGGCGAGCAGGCGGATGGTTCTGAAGCTTAGTCAGGGCTGTAAATAACGTCAGCAGACCTTTCTCTTCAACAAAGCGGCCTACGAAGCCAATCACAAAGTCTGTTGGTTTAATTCCCTGCTGAGTCGCTAAGTCGGGCTGACGCTGGGGTTTAAACAAATGCTCATCTACACCGAGCTGAGGCATCACGCAGGTTGGGCCACGATAGCCATGATCTTTGAGAATATCGGCCCCATCTTGATTGCCTACGACGAGGCCGTGCGTATGCCGCAGATTGTAGCGTTCTAATAAGGAGAGCGGAAACTTAACCTTGTAGGGCAGGTTCCACCAGGTAAAAAAGACATTTTTGGCTTTGAGCTTTAACACTCGGTTCAGGGTAATTAGCTCGGCATAGCCGATGGATTTAGCGCCCTGCTCAACGTGAATAATATGGGGTCGAAACTCACGCAGTAGCGGCATAATATCCGCGCCAAAGCTTAGCAAACTCTGGTTGTTCTGGCTGAAATTAGAGATGGGAACAACGCGAAAGCGCCCTTCTTTTTTGGGCTGAGTTTCTATTTTTTTACTTTGTACGCCGCCGGGATTCCATTGCTTGGGAACAACAACGGTCACCTCTATGTCGGGGGCAAGGTGTGTTAGCGATCGCAGCTTCTCACAGTTAAGATCGACGATGTAAGTATGGCTAGCGACCAAAATTTTCATAGCAGATGCGCAGCAGAACGGCGTAAATTAAGGCTGTAGCAGAGACAGAACTGGGTAAAACTCACACAGAAGGCGGCTGAGAATAGCGCCGGCCATTTCGCTCCCACGGGCTAAGCAGTGTGAGACAGGCTTGTAAAAAGCCCAGAGCGTAAAAGCCAAAGCGAGTCACAATCTTGATTGGCGAGCCGCTTTTATTACAGGGCGGGTTGCCTAGCACATGACAGTCAAAAAGCCGCCCCGAAAGCCGCAAAAATTGCCCCGGTGTCAGGTTTTTGAGCGCCATCAAAAAATGATTGTGGTAAAAGGTAGTCTGATACTTGAGCGATCGCGTACTAATATCGTGACAGCCTCCGGTCTCCTCACCTAAATGCACCAAATGCGCCTCGGGCTCGTACCAAATAATGAGTCCGGTTTTACGCAAGCGCAGGCAAAAATCAGACTCTTCACGCACGGCACTCCCGGCAAAGCGCTCGTCGAACCGAAGGCCATGCTGTTCAAATACTGAACGGCGAAAAGACATATTGCAGCCTCTAGCGGTGAGTACCTGCTGAGGCTGAGTGGTATGCACCAAATCAATGTGATACCAGGCAATCCCCGGATCCATCGCTTCAGGGGGGAGTATTTCAATCGGTGGCACACTGGCCTCTGAGAGTTTCATGCGGTCGAATACCCGACCTGCGATCGCGCCCACCTCTGGCCGACCTTCGTAAGCCCTCGCATGAGCCCTCAAAAAGCCCTCTGGCAGCTCTACATCGTCATCCAAAAAAAGCAAAATGCTGCCATTCGCCCGCTCAATGGCATAGTTACGAGCAGCCGGGAGACTCGCCCAACTCACCTGATACAGCTGAATCTTACATGCTTCAACCAGCTGGTCTAGCAAGGTTTGCGTAGTCGGCTCATGCTGCTGAGTTTGGTCCACCACAATCAGCTCAAAGGCTGGATAGTCTTGAGCCAGGATGCTATTGATGCTGTCGCACAGTACCGTCTCACGTCCATAGGTTGGGATGACCACCGAGATAAATGGATCGCTAGTATCGGCGCTAGCGAGTGAAGAAGGCATGGAAGAGGTGATGTCTTGAGCAGTCATTTAAGAGAAAACGGCTAAGAGAAAACAGCTAAGAGAGAACGGCTAAGAGAGAACGGCTAAAAGAAAACGGCTAAAAGAAAACAGCAGAGATTATGGCAACCAACCGCTTGCTAGGAAGATGAGCTAGCTAAAGCTAGGCTGTTGTTTGGTGCGGCGGGCTCGCCGACCTTTCGCGATCGGGCGCGAGCCAGCCGCCGGATCGTCCTCTGCCGCCTGTAGCGTTAGGGTCTCAGCTGCTTCGCGCTCTTGTCGCTCCAGTTCTGGAATTTTGAGCACAATACCCGCTGCCAGCCAGTAGTAAACCCCCACCGGATCAACATCTAAAGGATAGTAGTACGGGCAATAGCTCATAAATAAAACAAACACCCACATAGACGCTGCATAGCTGCGCAGGTTTTTGTCTTGGGTGTTTCGGTACACCTTAAAAGTCACCACCGTCAGCGTGGTATACAGCGCCAGCACGGCAAATAGGCCAATCGGTCCTAGCTCGTACATTACCTTTGGATGATAGGTCTCTAGCAAAATAGTTTTACCAAAGCTGCGCGCAGAGTTAGTCGCCCGCCCCACCCCATGACCAAACAAGCCCGTTTGCTCCTTCCATACCTGCTCAAACTGCTCAGCAATAAACTGCTGCGGAGGAGATGCCTGCCAACGAGACATCAGGCTTTCCATACGGGTATTAATGACATCTGGATTATTTATTGCCAGGTAGGCCAAAATGAGCGCCAAAACTACCCCAATGGGCAAAAACCGTTTGAGGTTAGCAACCTGCCCAGTGAGCACCGTAAGCAAGCCAATAGAGATAGGGACGAGCACCAAAGCAATACGCTGCCCTGAAACGACTGACATAATCATCACTGCTACGAGAGAAACTAAGCCAACGGCCCGCCAAAAGGGGGATTTGTCACTGAATGTAGTCCCAAAGCTAAAGAAGGCAGCGGAGATTAAAAACCAACCCCACTGCCAGGGCGCTACAAAGGTTCCAGGCAAGCGAATTTGGTTCACATCTGGCGCATATAGCAAAGATCCGCCTACAAAACAGCGGGCTGCCAAAGAGGCTCGGAACATCTCTTCGCCCAGTCCGGTGGTTCCCGCACAAACGCCCGTTTTGAGCATGAGATATTGAATCAAGCCCAGGCTAGAGGCCACTAGCACCACTACCACCTGCATACGCAGGAAAAATAACAGATCGTCCGTATTGCGAATAAGGTAATAAATGCAGGCAACAAGCGGAATGTAGCCAAAAATAATTTTGCCACCCCAGATCGCCATAACCACTGGCAGGGTATTGCCTTCACCCCCTATTATCTGATCGGGTAGGTTCGTTACTAGGGCCGTAATGATGACAATAATCAGTAGAAAAATCAGCGGCGGTTTAATGGCTCTTGGCAAAATAATAGGCAGCCGATTTTTACGACAGAACTGGTAAACCCCAATTAGCGCGGGGATGTAGAAAATGTCTTTGGCAATTTGGAGCAGCGGGTTGCCGCCCAGCGCATAGGTGACTGTCCCGGAAAACGGCACGTAAATAATAAAGGCGTACAGTGCCAGTCGCTGGTACTTGAAGGACATGATGAGGCACATGATGGCCCCGCCTACAGAAATGCCTATTTTGGGTTCTATGAGAATACCGACGAGCAAGCCTAAGAATGCGCAGCCTAAAAAAACCGAAATAATAAACGTAACGGTTTCTTTGCGGCGGGCAGCGGCGGCACGCTCTAGAACCAATCTTTGTCGGGGTGTCAGCTCTTCACGGTTGTCGGCAGTAGCCTCTGATTGAACCGTACTTTTAGCACCGTTTCTCTTTGTCTGCCCCTTTTTGTAGGGCTTTTTACTGGTCTTTTGGCCGGCTTTTTTAAGGGTTGTAGAATTTCGCTGTTTTGCCCGCTGTATGGATTTCGTGATGGAGCGTTTTCCAGAGGTGTTTGAAACCATAGCTTTGAGACAGTTTTTGGACAGTTTTGAGACAGCCTTGAGACAGCCTAAATGGGAGAAGATCTAACCCAAAATTTACCCAAATTATGCCTGCAAATCTGTATATATGCGGAAGGCAGCTACGGGTATGGAAGGGTATGGAGAAAATCTTCTTCAACTTTAGCGCTGGATTTTCGGGATCTTTATGTTTTTAAGGTAAGGAAATAGGCCAAAGCAGTAAGGTTTTTTATCTGCCAAGCCGATTGGGAATGCCTTCACAGCCACCGGGAACAGTCGCCCTGGTTTTGCTGCCGCCCCAAGCGCAGCAATAGCAGCGCTGAACTTCTGATAGTCTCTGAGCGTTGGTGAGATCCATTCCTTCAATGACGGCGCCTGTAAATGCGCCCGTCATGTAGTTAGGTTTGTCCTGACGAGTGCGAGGCGTTGCGGTTTCTAGGTCACCGTAAAAGAAACGAACGCCCATAATGTCGGTGTTTGTAAGATTGGCATCACACAAAATGGCTCTTGCTAGGTTCGTGCGTACGAGGTCGCAGTCAGTTAGGTTGGCACGAATGAGGTTAGATTCGCTTAAGTCGAGCCAGCGGAGATCGGTGCTGGCCATGTTGCAGGCGGCGAGCATGACGCCCAAATCAATTACACGGGTACCCCTGAGGCGATCTTCTGCGTAGCCGCCAAGGCCATCGAGAATAGGTCGTCCCAATCGCTGGTCGCGAGCTAGCGGGGTTAGTAGTTTCGAGCGAGAGAGGAAGCGCAGGACTTTGGCCTTTCCACCGGCATCGACGCTGCTGAGAATAGCGGCGGTACGGGCTTCGGCGATGATGCGCTCTTGGGGCCAGTCTTCAAGCAGTCCTTCGTCATCTAGTACGAGTTCGGAAATGCCCTGAAAATAGGAGTCGATAGTTTGCTGCTGCGTAATCAGGTTTTGCTGAACGGTTAAATCCCGCGAAATAATGTACTGCCGCCAAGCAACATAAACGGCAATGATGGCAATGAGAATTTGGCCAATAGCGCCTAAAAAATCACCGAGGGCGCTGATAATATCCCAACGCAAACCGCTGCCCCAGCGAGCAATCGGACGGGCAATGCCGCTGGTGGAGATTAGGCCCACGATCCCAAAAATGAGACCGGGCACTGCGATGAAAAGGGCTCGCTGCTGCTGGCTCAGATCGTTTAAGGCTTCTTGCAAGGTAGGCGCTAGTAGCCGAAGAGAAACTAGAAAGGTAACGATGGAACCTGCTAAGGTGAGCCAAAAGCTACTGAGCGTAAAGCCGACGACAATGACAATGGCACCTGCGATCGCAACGACGCTCACTGGGGCTTGAGCCACCTTTAGGGGGTTAATGGGCGGCTGCTGTTGGTATCTTTCGGGCGCTTTTGCAATGGTGGCTTCTTCGTCTAAGGTCTGGCTGTCTTCTATGTCCGAAAGACCGAGCGAAGGGTCTAAAACCTTGACTTGCTCCTGCCCATTAGAGCCGTAATTGTCAGTGCCGTAATTTTCAGAGCTGTAGTTTTCAGAACCGTACATATTGGAGAGGTAAGTGCGCGGTTCGTATGCGTGCCTATCTTCGTTATCGGTCTGCAAGTCAGGATCAGGGTTGTAGTCAACCGAAAAGGATTCATTGGGATTAATTGACGGACGTCGAGATAGGTTGGCTGGTAGGCCAGCAGGCGAATCACCGGTAGGCAGCTCGCTTTCGTAAGCGTCTTTGGCAGATGCAGACCGCGGGTTAAAAGAGGGTTCGGAAGAAGAGTTCGCCATGGGTGCTCGCATTGCTTAGAAGCCAGTGTACATGAAAGTTTTTGCCTTGTATGGGCTCCTTCGTCAAGGCCTGCTGAAATAGGCACACATCCTCTATTAAGATGAAATTAAACCACTAAAAAACATTGCTGGAAACACCACGCCTGACTGTTCACGACTGCCCGTTTTAGACAACGCCTAACTTATGATTATCGGTTTACTTTTACTCGCAGCAGTTGGCATTTTAGTATGGGGCTATCAGCAGGCCAAACCCTATGGTAGGCCAGGAATTTTGGCATGGCTGCAAACGGTTGTTCTGATGGGGCCATGGCTGCTGTTCTTTGGGTTCTCAGCGGCGGGTGTTTATCTCAACTTGGCGGGCATTTTGTTGCTGGTTGTTTCGTCAGCAGGTCTTTACATTTATTTGGGACGGCAGCTTAGAAAGGCCGGACAGGCCGAAATAGCTGAGAAAAGAGCAGCGGCGCTCATGAGTAATGAAAGTAATGAGGCGAGTAGTGAGGCGATCGCCTCTTCAGAAGCCTTAGACGCACCCGCAGCCCAATCGGCGTCGATACCAGCCAACAGTTCTGGGCCAGGCGCGACTGTCGAATCAGTCGAATCGACAGATAAAGAAGCAGACAAGCCTACAGCCATCGCCGATACCGCATCCACCAAAGCAGCGCCGCCGAAACCAGCTCAAGCGCCTGAGATTTTGCCGCCGATTCCGCCTGAAGATATGAAGATCATAGAAGGCATTTTCGGCATTGATACTTTTTTTAGGACGCAGAGTGTGCCCTACCAAGAAGGCGCAATCTTTAAAGGAAATCTGCGTGGCAGGCCAGATACCACGGCGCAGGCGCTGAGTCGCAAGCTAACCGAACAGTTTGATGACCAGTACCGTTCTTTTTTGCTGCTAGACCCTGAAGAAAAGCCGGTAGTGGTGGTTTTACCTAGTAGCAATGGCCCTAGGCCGACTTCAACTGGGCAGCGGGTGCTGGCGGTGGTCTTAGCAATTGCTACCTTGGCTACCTGCTTAGAAACCGCCAGTATTCTACAGAGCTTTGACATTTTTCAATCGCCCCAGCGCTGGCCCGAAGCCCTACCGATTGCCCTTGGACTGGTCGCTGTGCTGGTCGCCCACGAACTCGGCCATCGAATCATGGCCAACAAGCTAGATGTGAAGCTCAGCCCTCCTTTCTTACTGCCGGCTTGGCAGCTAGGGTCGTTTGGAGCTATCACTCGATTCGAGTCGATTTTGCCCAACCGCTCTGTCTTATTCGATGTTGCTTTTGCTGGCCCAGCGGCAGGCGGTATTCTCTCTTTTGTCTGTTTATTTGTTGGTTTGGTGCTCTCTCACCCTGGCAGCAAGTTTCAGCTTCCGGGCGTGTTTTTTCAGGGCTCTATTTTGGTCGGTACGCTGGCGCGTACGGTACTAGGCGATGCGCTGCAAAATGACTTGGTCGATGTACATCCGTTGATGATTATGGGTTGGATGGGGCTAATTATTACGGCGATCAATGTGATGCCTGCCGGACAGCTCGATGGTGGCCGCGTTGTCCAGGCTATTTACGGTCGTAAAACCCTGGTGCGAGCCACTGTCGTGACCCTGGTGTTGCTGGCCGTTGTTGGCTTATTCAATCCGCTGGCATTGTATTGGGCGGTGCTGATCGTATTTTTGCAGCGTCAGCCCGAACGGCCCTGTACGGACGACCTTACCGAGCCCGATGATGGCAGGGCGGCTTTAGCGCTGCTCTCTCTTTTTCTGATGCTGCTTGTGCTGCTGCCCCTCACGCCTAGCTTGGCTGGTCGGCTAGGTATTGGATAAAACCCGTCAAGTGGTGATAGGTCGCCAAGCGGCGTGGTCTGCTAACGCACTGCAAGTGGGTACCAGTAGCCGAGAAGGAAGTGGAAAGGAGTCGCAATATGGACATGCGAATAGGAATGGGTAGGATGCTGGCGCGATCGCGACGATCACAACGAATGCGACTAATCGGTATAGGGGCAGCGTTGCTTTCATGGGGATTAGCTGCGGTACTGGCTCCCGCACCGGTCAATGCTGAAGATTCAGCGCCGATTATGCTTGATGCTGAAGCCGCCGATATACCAGCAGAGGTGCAAGGAATCACAGCAGGACGCAACAGTTTAACCCAGATGGCAGCGCGCGATCGCCGCCGAAAAGTATGCCTAGGCTACGCTGCCGTAGACCCTAACCACACCTTGATCCTCACCGCAGATCGACCGCACTTGCGAATAGCCGTTGATAGCGGTGGCAAAGACACGACGCTGCTGATTCGTGGCCCTAGAGGCATAGACTGTAACGATAACCGTAGTCGAGGCTATCTAGATGCTGCCATCACTGCTCGTGATTGGCCAGCAGGGACTTATCAAATTTGGGTCGGATCTTTCCATCAAGGAGAACAGATTACCTATCGACTCAGGATCTTTGACCCTAGCTTGTCAGCAGATGACTAAACAATTGAAAATCTGTCAAAAGACCGGCTAACCGAACATTTTGTTTGGCGTTCATGGGGAGGTAAGCCAAATTAATGAAGCGTTAATATGGTGATGGCCTACAGATGGTTTTATGCTGGGTGAGTATATTGCCTTCTTTTCTTTATCTTTTTTAGGGAACTAACCGTGTTCAAAGCGCTTGTTAAAGACTTTCGCATCATTTTTGAGCGTGATCCGGCTGCCCGCAATTGGTTAGAAGTTGCTTTTTTATATCCCGGATTTCAGGCTCTCGTGCTGCATCGATTTTCGCACTGGCTTTGGAATATTGGCATTCCCTTCATACCCCGACTCATCTCTCACTTAGGACGAGCGCTGACGGGCATTGAAATTCACCCCGGTGCTCAAATCGGCTGTGGTGTATTTATTGACCATGGGATGGGCGTTGTTATTGGTGAAACAGCCATCATTGGCGACTTGGCGCTGATTTATCAGGGGGTGACCTTAGGTGGCACTGGCAAGGAAACCGGCAAGCGTCACCCAACGCTAGGAACCGGTGTGGTCATTGGCGCGGGTGCCAAAGTACTCGGCAACATTCAAATCGGTAACAACGTTCGAATTGGCGCAGGCTCTGTGGTGTTGCGAGAAGTTCCCTCCGACTGCACGGTGGTCGGTATTCCTGGTCGTATTGTGTATCGTTCGGGCGAGCGTGTAGAGCCTTTGGATCATGCCAAACTCCCTGATTCTGAGGCTATGGCCATTCGCGCCCTTGTCGATCGCATTGATGCTCTCGAAAATGAGCTGAATAAGATTCGCGAAAACCAAGCGCAAGATGCGATCGCTTCCGGCCAAAAGAAAATGAGGAGACCAGACGCTGACCGAGCGCGGCTCCTAGAGGTTGGGGCCGGACGTGATGACCAAATTGCCATGCTGATGCGAGCCCTACAGGATGAAAGCTGTGAGCCGGATCAGTGTTGCCGGATAGAAGACCGTGCGATTCAAGAGTTCTTAGGCGGCGCTGGGATTTGAAACTGGAGATTTGAAACTGGAGATTTGAAACTGGGGATTTGAAACTGGGGATTTGGAACTACATAAGCCCTCAGTTTCAGTGTTGCTCAGCTGCGGTTTTGCAAGGATTGACGACTTAAGACCCGGCAGATCAGAGATTGGCAGTTCAAGGATTGACAGACCTTATCTGCCAGTTTTGATCGGCGATTTTTTCGTAAAGATAACGGTCTTGCGGTTCGCCTCGCAGTGCTAAATGATCCACGGTGCTGACAGATAAACACAGCAGGCAAAAAGTTTTTGGCGGTTTTTGTTGTGTCTGGCTGTTATTCGGAGTGTCCTCCCTTGAGGCTTCGGCAGATGAGGCTTCAGTAGATGAGGCTTTGGCAGACGTTACTGGCGAGGTAAAGGCTTCATCGTTTGCTTTTTCTGCCTTAGGTTGCGGCCAACTGAATTGGCGTTTGGCATTGTCTGAGAGCTTTTGCCAAAGGTCGGTGCGGGCCTTGGCTAAAGGGTTAGACACTGTGGCATGAGTGATCAGCATTAGCTGGCCCGATAGGCGAAACTGCTCACGGCTTTTGGTAAAGTACCAGCAGATTTCGGCGTTTGGGTTTTGCTGGATTTGGGTTATTTTTTCGCTGCGGCGATCGCTAATAAACATCACCTGATTGGTCCCTGGTAAAAAGCCTCTAAAAACCACCGTACGATTTGCTGGGCTGCCGCTAGCAGATACGGTAGCAAGCTGAAAGTAACGCGAAAAAGGCACCGCGCGATTGCGATGAATAGCGCGGGCAAGCGGCGATCGCCAAGGGGCCAAATTTTCTGCGGCTAGATTTTTTGAGTCAGATTCTTCTATGCTTTGTATCAAGACTTTTGCGCCAGTGCTTCGTACCTCATCTTACCGACGAATACATTCCGACATTCACAACCTATCTGGGTAGTTTGATAGAAGAGTCTGATATAAGGAAGAAGGCCGAGTGCAAAAGTATGCTTGTCTTTTCCCTCACGCCCACCTGACCCTCACGCCCACCTTACACCTAAGAGATAAAGTTTCAGCGCCTATGAACATTTGGACGTTTGTGTACCTAGTCATAGGATTGATTTTATTAGTCGGCGGAGCAGAAGTTTTAATCAAAGGCGCTTCTAAGCTTGCCGTCACGGTTGGCGTTTCGCCCCTAGTCATCGGACTGACGGTCGTTGCTTTTGGAACCAGTGCGCCAGAGCTGGCCGTGAGCCTTAATGCCAGCCTTCATAATCAAGCCGATATTGCCTTAGGTAACGTGGTTGGCAGCAACATTTGCAATGTCTTACTCATACTGGGTGTGTCTTCAATTATTGCGCCACTAACCGTTGCACAGCAGTTAGTACGGCTAGATGTGCCGATTATGATCGGTGTGTCGGCATTGGTGATGATGTTTGGCTTTGACAGCCTCATAGGCCGCTCGGATGGCTTAATTTTATTCATTGGTGGAATTGTCTACACCGTCTTTTTGCTTTATCAAAGTCAGCAAGAGAAAGACCCGGCTGTGCAGGATGAGTATGCAAAGTTTGGTGAAAAATCGCTCTCCTTTAAGGAAACCGGACTCAATGCCGCCCTGTTTGCGGTCGGCGCCTTGACGCTGATATTGGGCTCTCAGATGTTGGTTAACAGCGCTGTGCAAATTGCCGAATATTTGGGCGCAAGCCCTTTAATTATTGGCCTGACAGTGATTGCATTGGGCACTTCGTTGCCTGAGCTGGCCACCTCAGTGATGGCGACCTTGCGCGGGGAGCGCGATATTGCAGTCGGCAATGTGATCGGCAGCAATATTTTTAATATTTTGATTGTACTTGGGCTCACGAGCACCGTTTCTAAAACGGGTATTAGCATTTCAGAGTCGGCCAGAGTCTTCGACATTCCTATCATGTTGGCCGTTGCGATGATGTGCCTGCCGATCTTTTTTACCGACAATGAAGTGTCTCGGCGAGAAGGCGTGCTGCTGCTAGCCTACTATTCACTCTACGTGGGGTATTTGGTGGTAGATGCCGTTGCACCTAGCTCAATTTGGGCAATTGGAATAGGAGTGATATTCCTACCGCTAACGCTTCTGATCGCGGGCTTGCTCGGCTGGCGAACCTGGACAAAAGTAAAGCGAAAACGAGCTGCTAGCGAGTAAGTTCGGCTGTTTATGGACGGGCCACTTAATATGTAGATTCAATCTCCTAATCCTGTATTATTCAGGGGTTGTACTTTAAGCACCTCAAGTACTTGATGATGAGTACTGGACACTTGATAAAGAGTACTTAATGAAGCATTCATAACACCCGTTTATACGAACAGGAGCTTTCTCCCGATGGTAAAGGCAAAAATTGCGATCGCATCCGATATCAGCACCGACAAAGTCCTCAAAGCAACGGCCAACGGTAAAGCGGTTTTAGTCGCTAAAGTCGGTGACAGCTACTGCGCAATTGATAACAAATGCCCTCACTTGGGGCTTCCTATGGCCAAGGGCAAATTTGAAAACGGCATCATTACCTGCCCTTTTCACGGCTCCAAATTTGAAATTTGTACCGGTAAGAACGTTGAATGGGTCGATTCCTTTGCGGGCATTCCCTTACCAGGCGTTGCCAAAAAAATGATGGCTATGGGCAAATCACCCACCGACGCCCCTAGCTTTGCCGTCACTCAAGAAGGTAACGATCTCTTTATTGAGGTATGAGCGAGGTATTAGTGTATTGAGCCCAATTCACCAAGCCATATGCAAAGCCATCGTCTACTATAAATACCTGACTAAATCACTGACACTGACCTGATCTCAGGTTGAAATAACTCGTCACTTCAGCGCGTTTGGACCGCACAAATAAGCACCTATAGCTATGAGCAAAGGCACACTCTTCGATAAAGTTTGGACTGCACATACCGTCGGCACACTGCCCTCCGGCCAAACTCAGCTGTTTATCGGGCTACACCTGATCCATGAGGTCACTAGCCCGCAGGCTTTTGCCATGCTTAACGAGCGCAACCTCAAGGTGATGTACCCTCAGCGCACCATTGCTACGGTTGATCACATTGTGCCAACCGAAGATCAGTCGCGGCCTTTTGCTGACCCGATGGCCGAAACGATGATGCAAGCGCTAGAAACCAACACGACAGACCATGGCATTCGTTTTTTTAATGTCGGTTCGGGTAGTCAGGGGATTGTGCATGTTATTGCTCCTGAACAAGGCTTGACTCAGCCTGGAATGACGATTGCCTGCGGCGACAGCCATACCTCTACGCATGGCGCATTTGGGGCGATCGCATTTGGCATTGGTACTAGCCAAGTTCGCGACGTGCTCGCTTCCCAAACCCTAGCGCTGGCCAAGCTCAAAGTCCGCCGCATCGAAGTAAACGGTGAGCTGCCCCACGGCGTTTTTGCCAAAGACATTATCTTGCACATCATTCGTAAGTTGGGTGTTAAAGGCGGTGTGGGCTATGCTTACGAATTCGCTGGCAGCGCCATCGAAGCCCTTTCAATGGAAGGCCGGATGACGCTTTGCAACATGTCAATTGAAGGCGGCGCTCGCTGTGGCTATGTCAACCCCGACCAAACCACCTACGACTATATTAAGGGTCGCGATTTTGCCCCTAAAGGCAGTGACTGGGACCGTGCGATCGCCTGGTGGCAGAGCCTACGTAGCGACCCCAATGCCGACTATGACGACATTGTGAAGTTCGATGCAGCTGATATTGCACCGACGATCACCTGGGGTATTACGCCCGGTCAAGGCATTGGCGTTAATGAAGCGATTCCGACTCCTGAAATGATGCCTGCTGACGAACGGCCGATCGCCGAAGAAGCCTATCGCTACATGCAACTCTCACCCGGACAGCAAATAGCAGGCACCAAAATTGATGTGTGCTTTATCGGTAGCTGCACTAACGGACGAATCAGCGATCTGCGAGAAGCGGCCAATGTGGCCAAAGGCCGCCATGTCGCCCTTGGCGTAAAAGCATTTGTCGTGCCCGGATCGGAAAGAGTCAAGCAAGAGGCTGAAGCCGAAGGGCTAGACAAAGTCTTTATTGAAGCCGGTTTTGAATGGCGTGAGCCTGGTTGCTCAATGTGTTTGGCGATGAACCCAGACAAACTAGAAGGCAATCAAATCAGCGCGTCTTCTTCTAACCGCAATTTCAAAGGTCGCCAAGGGTCATCTTCGGGTCGGACGCTGCTTATGAGCCCCGCGATGGTGGTATCGGCTGCGGTTACAGGCCAAGTGACGGATGTTCGGCAGCTAGCGTCTGTGAGCTAGCTAGAAGCACTGGTATAAAACCGTAGCGCAAACTGCCAAAACCATTTGGATAGCTGAAACAACACTGCTGCCAGGATCGCAGAGCCTAGTAGCCAAGTGGTTTCGCTGCGTCCAAGGGCTGTTTGGGCAGGCACTGTTGTGAGGAACGCAACTGGAATGATAAAGGTGAAAAATACGCGATAGGCCGCAGGATAGCCTTCTATAGGGAAGCGGCCTGCTTCTAAGAGCGATCGCAGTACCTCAGTGACGTTGTAGACCTTAACAAACCAAATACTGGTCGCCCCCAAAATAAACCAGAGGCTGTACAAGCTAACAATGCCGAGTGCTAGCGGCGGCAGCATTGCCACATAAGCCAAAGGCGCAAGCCCTAGCTGATGGCCCGCGTAAAAAATAATAATCAGCCCAAATACCAAGTCGGGTAGGCCCCAGGGAGAAAGCGTATGCGTGCTTAGCCAAAACTGTGAGCTAATGGGCTTGAGCAGTACAAAGTCGAGGGTGCCTTCCTGCACATATCTAACAATTTTGTTGAGATTAGGAACTAAAAAGGTCGCAGCGGTTCCTTGTAATAAGGTGAAGACACCTAAAACAACGAGCGCTTCATACCATGACCAACCTTGGAATGTGTAGCCAGTTCGGTAAAACAAAAACAAGCCAAACACACTACCTACTAACCCCCCAATGCTGCTGATGACTGCAACTGCAAAGTTAATTCGGTACTCTAGCTCAGCGGCGATCGCCACTCGCCAAAAAAGATTCAATACTCTCAAATAGCGCTTCATGAATAGGCTCTAGCCATTGAATATCCTTCAAAGTCTAGACGATATCCCTACCGTTGCTCCACATATCCCTACCGATCAAAAGTCTCTACAGAAAAAGTCTCTACAGAAAAAGTCTCTACAGAAAAAGTCTCTACAGAAAAAGTCTCTACAGAAAAAGTCCTATAGATCAGAAGCCAAGACCTTAAGCATTCGGAACAGCTAAAGAGTCTCCTGATACCTGCAAGCCACTTTCTATAAGCCATCAGCCAAAAACAAGCTTGACCCATATCTGTCACCAGACATATGGCGTAACTTTTAGTTTGGGATAACTTCTTGGGATAACTCCTAAAACATAGGAAGCAACCCGTCTCGGCAACCTAATGCAGAGAATTTACTAGCTGAGCTATATAGTGGCTGAGCGTATGTTTGCGGATCTATGAAATGGCTTAGCGGTTTCTTCGATTAGGCTATGCTATGCGCAAATCTCTGAGTTGAGGTACAGCTTCAGCTTTTCCTGCAAGCGCTGTCTAGCTCTGGCAATACGAGACTTCACGGTTCCTAAAGAAACGCCTGTAATATTGGCAATTTCTTCGTAAGAAAGGCCTTGTAGCTCACGCATGGCAATGGTTTTTTGAAACACATCTGGCAACTCGGCCATCGCCTGCTTTAAGTGGTCGTGAAACTCCTCTGTCATCATAGTGTCGGCAGGCGTAGGCTCTACTGAAGGCAGTTCCCAGTCGTACTGGCCATCACTAGAGTAACGAGGAGCATCTAATGAAACAGAGCCCTTAAATCGCTTGCGTTTGCGTAGCTCGTCGTAAAACAAATTGGTGGTAATTCTACCCAGCCAGCCCTTAAATTTAGCGGGCTCTTTCAAGCGATGAATGCTGCGATATACCCGAATCCATACTTCCTGCGCTAAGTCAGCTCGATCAGGCCAGTCCGAAGCTAGATGATATAGGAGCTTGTCTACATAGCGCTGATAGCGATTGACCAGTTCTTCAAAAGCAGGGCGGTCTTTCTGGTTTGGGTTTTGGCAGCGGATGACCAAATGATGGTTAGAGAGCTGAGATAAGGGAATGTCACTAGCGAGTTCTGGCTGATTTTCCAGTGGTATAGAAATCACCTGCAAAGGCATGCTACCAAAGGAAGCAGACGGTTTTAGTGGAATTAAACTATTCATCAGTGTTTAGAACTCAATCCTAAATATTGGCTGCACCTGGTCGCACAAACGGTCTATCGATAAACGCTTGAGAAAAAGCGTTTGGAAAAAAATAAATTTAAGAGTGCAAACGTTTACGTAAACATACGCAGGTATTTGCGCTCTCTAGTAACGCTTTGCTTCCATAAACATAGTAAACATTACTTAGGCCATACATCAGCTAAATAGCCTAATCTTATTCGTATAATTACTTGCTAATAAAAGAGCAATGATTCTTGATTCAGCAGGAATGACGAAAAATCGTCGAAATACTAAATATATGAGATGATTCAGTTGCAGCACTGGTTTTAGTTATTGTTTCAAATATTACATAACTAAAGCTGAAACTCTATTGGCATAAACTTATTATGCCCCCATCCCTGAGTAGTGTTTTAGACCTAATCGCCACAATTTTCGGTTAATTATAAAAGCCAACAACCCCCAGCTAGCCATTGTTATCAGGCCGCGTGGCAAGTCTACGGGCAGGCCTACGAGGAGGCTAGCTGGGAAATAGATCAAATAGGGAAAGGGTGTCCATAGCGCAAATTCGCGGACAGCATCGGGGAATAGCGTGAGCGGCGCAACTAGGCCAGAAAGAAAGGTATAAAACAAAAACCAAAACTGCTCAATTGCGTTGGCTCGCTCTACCCAAAAAGCCAGCATGGCAAAGGTGTATTGAATTAGAAAGCGCAGGCAAAAAGCCAAAATGAGCGAAACGATGCCCCAAAAGCAGGCGTAGGGGGTAGGAATCCAAATTGCTTCGGGATAGAGCAGGCAAAATAGCCCAACCAGAAGCAATACAAAGGGTAAGCGCGTAAACCGCTCGGCAACGTGACCGAAGAAATGTCGCCATACTGGATCGATAGGCTGAAGCAGCAGCGGTGAAAGGGTGCCCTGAACAACTTCTTTTTCAAAATCCCAAATCACCCAAACCACAGTAAACTGACGGGCTAAAAAAACAGCCAAGAAATACTGTGCAAATTGAGCCGGGGTAAATCCCAAGTCATTGCTTTGAGCGGCTTGGTTCCATAGACCTAAGAAAATCAGGGGGAAGCTGCCTGAGAGTACCCAAAAAATGAGTTCTGCCCGGTATTCCACCATGTAGGCGTAGTACACCGACAGGAAGGTGCGTACGATGCGTAGGGATCTAAGCGTCATTATTTTAGGCTGCCTGTTTGAAACACTTTGCCAATGACATCTTCGATTGGCGGTTCAGCGATGGTTAAATCCTGAACACTCAGATGGTTTAAAAGCTTGGATACGGTGTCGGTCAGTTTGCCTGTGCGAACTAAAAAGGTCGCTTTGCAGCCTTCTAGGGATTGCAGGTCGCCATAGGGGGCTAAGGTGGCTGCGTTGATCGTTTGATGGCGGGCAAATTCTACCGAGACCTCTCGGTAAGGTGCGAAACGATCGAGCAGGCCATCGAGCAGGCCGTCGTAAATGAGGCTGCCTTGGTGGATGACTAAAACGCGATCGCACAAAGCTGTGATATCTGCCATATAGTGACTGGTAAGCAGCACAGTCGCCCCATAGCGCTCGTTATAGTCCTTCAAAAAGCTGCGAACGGCTACTTGTGCATTGATATCGAGTCCTAATGTGGGCTCATCTAAAAACAGGACCTGTGGCCTGTGCAGTAAGGCCGCTAGCATTTCAGCCTTCATTCGTTCTCCCAAAGACAGCTTGCGCACCGGCTGCTTGAGCTGATCTTGAATAGAGAGCATCTCGGCTAGCTCGCCAATCCGCTGCCGAGCTTCTGCGTCGCTTAAGTCATAGACAGCCGCGTTTATTTTCAGCGAATCCAGCGCAGGTAAGTCCCAAATGAGCTGTTGCTTTTGACCCATCACCAGCGTAATGTTCCGCAAAAACTGAGCGTCGCGGTTAAAGGGCCGATGCCCCGCAACCGCGACAGTTCCGCTAGAGGGGTGAATCAGGCCTGTGAGCATTTTTAGCGTTGTGGTTTTGCCTGCCCCGTTTGGCCCTAAAAAACCGACGATTTCACCTGGCTCAATAGCAAAAGAGACTTGCTTAACTGCTTCGATGTTGCGATAGGTGCGATGAAAAAAGTGGCGGATTGTGCCCTTGATTCCAGGGGATTTAATCGCCACCGGATAGACTTTACCTAGATTTTCGACGTTGATAATTGGCATAGTGTTCTAGGTGCTTAGGCTAAATTTTATCAGGGCCAAGTTGCTGTAGTCCGTAATCGGCAAACTGAAAGTGGGAAGCTAAGAAAACTGAAAGCATGAAACAGATCACGACGAGAGACCTGATAGGAATGCCGCAAAGCGATGGGCAGAGGCGGCAGAAGATATGACAGAGGCAGATTTGCTAGCGATTCGGCAGGCTATTGAGCAGCAGATTGCCGCTTTTCAGGTCAATGATGCGGCGGCGGCATTTTCTCAGGCTGCGCCCAGCATTCAGGTGGAGTTTGGCACAGCTGAAAATTTCGTCCGAATGGTCGAAGCTGCCTATCCACCGGTTTATCGGCCTCGCTCTGTCGTGTTTGAAGATCTGCTGCGGGTAGAAGGACTGCCAGCCCAGCAGGTGATGCTGATGGATCAGTCGGGGCAGCTCATTCGTGCGACCTACATCATGCAGCAGCAGAGAATGGGCGACTGGAAAATTGCGGGCTGCTACCTGACGCCCATAGGTTACTCGGAGGCGTAGTGCTCGTAAAAGTATCCAATGAGGTATAGCGAGCCGCACAGCACAGTTGGGAGGTTAGAAAGAGGGAGCGTAGAAAGTGGGAGGTTAGAATGCGATCGCGGTTCTGTACCTGAAGTGCCTGAAGTCTCTGAAGTCTCTGAAGTCTCTGAAGTCCCTAAAGTGTCTGAAGTCTGCGTAATGGCGCTTAGTCCGGCTTCTAGGTCGCGGTGGATAAACACCTCCACCGGGCAGAGGTTTTGCGCGATCGCACCTAGTTCCTTGGGATCTGCGCTCAAATGTCCTGGCACCGGCACTAGATGGAGATGGTCACCCGCCCGCAGTAGTTCGCTAAATACACCCTCATGATCTTTGGTTTCTAGCATCCCCATCAACCAGCTGATCGGCTGGTGGGGCAGGGTCATATCAAGATAGGCTCGGAGCGATCGCGCCGCCTCTCGGTTATGGGCTCCGTCAATGAGCAGCTCATGCCCGCGCCATGGTTTTTTTTGCAGGCGTCCAGGCCATTGCACATGGGCCATCCCGGTTGCGATCGCCTCGTCTGAAATTTGCCATCCTTGAGCACGCAGTGTTTGAATAACTGCGATCGCACAGGCCGAATTTATCTTTTGATGCTCCCCTAAAAGGGCTTGGGGATACTGAATGCCCTCGTAGCAGAGAGTGGGTAACGCAGACTTTGGATCGGCGTCTATATTTGCTTGAATGGCTGGTTTGACCACTGACTTAGCAGGTGTGACCCAGGTAAGCGGAATGTTGAGTTCAGCGGCTCGGGCGGTGACAACTGCACTCGCCTCAGGCGGTAAGGGGCCAGCGATCGCGCCCACACCTGGCTTCAAAATACCTGCCTTTTCACCTGCGATCGCAGCAAGCGTATCACCCAAGCGTTGCCAGTGATCGCGGCCAATCGACACAATCACCGTAGCCAAAGGCTGTGAGCACACATTTGTGGCATCCAGCCGCCCGCCTAAGCCTACCTCTACAACGGCCACATCTACCCGTTGTTGCTCAAAGTAGCGCCAAGCCGCCGCCGTAAATACTTCAAATTGAGTCGGCATGGACACTTGATCAATCCGCATCGCCGTCTTCACCACCTCCAGCTGATCCTGCAAATCAGCCCAGCTAATTGGCACCCCGTCAATACAAATGCGCTCCGTCCAGCTGACTAAATGAGGCGAGGTATAACGCCCCGTTCGATAGCCCGCCGCCCTCAGTACAGACGCTAAATACGCACAGACCGAGCCCTTCCCGTTCGTTCCTGCCACATGGATCACAGGCACTTGCTGCTGTGGACTGCCCATATCTGCCAGCAGCTTTTCAATTCGGCTGAGTCCTAGGTTTACACCAAATCGGGCAAACCCTTCTAGCTCAGCTTCTACAGTGGCTCGGATAGCGGCATCTGGCTGAGAAATTAAGTTGCTTGTCATCAGCTGCTCACTGGCATAGCGCCAAAAAATAAATCAAAGAAAATAAACGGGGAGACAGCTGTTGCTATCTCCCCGGAAATTCTAATATTTTACCTAAGAATGCTTGTCTAATTAAGGATTTAGACGGCTTCTAAGTTCTTCTCGCCAGTCCGAATGCGAACAATTTCATCGACAGCGCTCACAAAGATTTTGCCATCGCCAATTTCGCCAGTGCGAGCGGCTTCGACAATTTTGCCGACCACCATATCCACTTGTGTATCTTCCACTACGATTTCTAGCTTCAGTTTTTGCAAAAACTCTACCGTGTACTCAGACCCGCGATAGCGCTCAGTTTGTCCTTTTTGGCGGCCAAATCCTCGCACTTCTGAAACGGTCATGCCCACGATGCCCGCATTGACCAAGGCAATCTTGACCTCATCTAGCTTGAAAGGACGGATAATCGCTTCAACTCTTTTCATGACTTAAATACACATCTCCCAGTAGTGGCCACAGTTTCACAGGCCAAATTGAAAGGCCCACGTTCAAAAACTGATTAAAACTTGAATTCCATTAATACCATACGAGATATCAACGATCGTTGAGCAGCGGTTTCATAATTAAAAAGCCCGCGCCAAATGCAGTCACAATAATCAACACAATAGAGAGCACCAGCCAGATACCTCCAATTTCTTTATTTTCAGAAGCGTCTAGCGCCGTGCTGGGATATTTCCCAGGTTGATCAGTGAACAGCTTTTGAGCCTTTACCGGGGTCATTGTGGTCTGCCCGGCGGGGTAATAATCTTCCAGTTGGTTTTTCGGCAATGGCTGCTGACGCGGCCTTGATGCTTGCTTTTTAGCCGTATTTTGGGACTTGTTCTTAGCGGCTGCTCGGTTGAGGTCACGCGCAACGGCTCTCATCTCTGAGGCTTTTTGCTGCTCAGCGGTCTTGGCAGTTTGCTGCTGCGGTGCCGAACTTTGAGCGATTGGGCGAGGCACTCGGTGAGTGGGCGCAGCAGGCGCTGTGCTAGGCGATGATTGTGGAAAATAGGGAATCATCGGTGCCTGAGCTTGTTCCAAGTGCGGCTCGTAAGCGTTTTCGGATGCGGTTTCAGCGTTGCTGCGCACAAGTTTTGCGAGGGTATCAGGCGCGATCGCACTCGGAAATTCTCTTGATAGGCCCTGACCATTACTACCGTTAGGGGCTTGTCTCGCCACACCCGCTATTTGTCCTAGGCTGAGCGTTGCTTGCACCACGTTATGAATTTCCTGCTTTAGCATCTGATTTTGCTGAAGCAGCTGCTGATTACGACTATTGAGTGAGTCAATCACGGCTTTGTTTGCTCTTAGCTCTGCGGCTAGCTCTCGGTACACGGTCATCGGAACCGAGGGTGCGTAGTTAGTGGGAGCTGAACGGGCATCAGCGGGATGAGAAGGCTTCATAGGAGGGGGTAGTCGCTTAGTTTCTAGTTTGAATAACTTAAAAATTTTGAGGGCAGGCCTCTTAAGGTGAACCTATTCGCTAATTTTACGGTACGCACCTTTGATCAGATAGTGATGATCAGCATAGTGATCAGATGGTCGGGTGATCAGCTCTGGTAATTAGATGCTCTGGTCATATGGTCAAAACATTCTATATCAACGATTAAAAGTCGGTAAAAAGACTGAAATTTATCGAATCTACCGAATGAGTAGTCAAATTAGAGCAACGTAGGTGACATTCGTCAAGATAAATCCTTTAAAAAAACAAAAATCCTCTGACAAGTTACCTTAAGTACGCGGTGGAAGTAGCTGTGAGACTGGCTATGGAAAAGTGTAAACGGGCAGTAGAGAGGCCCCGTTAGAAAGCCATTAAAAGCTAGGGAAAGGCCATTAATTGCCTGCTGTCAGTTCTCTCAACCTTCCTTCAACACATTTAAATTAGTTGATTAGAAAATCTCAGTCTATTTGTACCCTATTTTCTTTCGTTATCTATAGGTTTCGCCCATATTTTCATCCATATTTTTATTTAAGCGACTGCGCTCACTTTTGCTTCAAACGGCTTTGCGTGCTGCCCCATCTGCTACCAAAATCCAGTACGGCTACTTAATTACATATGGCTATGGCCGCGAAAATCATCTTTCTACGCTCAAACCCTGTCATCGTCAACTTAGAATATCTGGGGCAAAACCCCCGTTTCACCTCTTACGATGCTAAAGATGTCTGTGACGATAATATTTTTGATTTTGCTGCTGCTGCTGCCCTGAGGCAAGTCGTTCAACCGCTCTAAAATTTTGTGAGTATAAGGATTCTAGGTGAACGTAGTGCTCGGCAAAGTGAGCGTTATATCTTGTCTGACAGCAGGCTTCTGCGCGTGAAAACGGAAACTGATCGTTTTGCTGGAGTTCTTCGATCAGCCGAGAAATTTTTGTGGTAGGTAAATTGAGCCTATTCGCCAACAATTGAATATCTCTAGCCTGACTGATGTAACTTCTGCAAGTGGATTGAATTGGTTTCTTTAGCCCGTTTCGTCCACCTATTTTTTAATTGTTTTTTAGGAGACTTGCTGATTGTCATTCTCCGCTATTGCCCTGCTCTCAAGCAGGACAAGCCTCGGGCGGTGTCACTAGCTGCATTATCAGCTCTCGGTTTCTTAATCCCCCCAATCTCTCCAATCTACTAACAAGTCCTCTAACAAGTCCTCTAACAGATCCTCTAACAGATCTCCTGGCAGATCTCCTGGCAGATCTCCTGGCAGATCCACTGGCAGAAGCAGCGACTTTTGGGGTTTTGCTGCCGCCATTCGGTTGATGTTCGCATTTGTCGTCCTGTCAGTGGCCGCTGCCGCCACGACCTATATCAACCTGCAACAGCGCGCCTACCGATCGGATCGATGAGGCGTTAAGTATCGTAAGCGCGGTGCCTAGCTACAGTCCTTGGTATGGCCAAAAGGTTGCGGTAAAAAGCATTAGAATATCACGGTGCGATATCCGCCAACTTTTCTTACCAACACCATGGAATACCTCAGGGAATACCTCGCTGGAGAAGATGCGCTACAGGGGCTACCGCTACTACTGGCTGGGCCAATACTGCGGCGTACCGAAGCTGATCAAGTCACCGTGTGGGTTGCGCTTAAGCAGAGGGCTCATGTCAGGCTACAGGTTTTCCAGACGCAGGCAGAAGGCGATCGCATTGACCGTTGCTTGTTGCAAGGTAGCCGAACCACCACAGCGCTCGGCAAGTATCTTCATGTGGTTGCTGTTACCGCTCGCGCGCCCAAATCTGAATCGGCTGCTAGTCAGGAGGCGCCTTTAAAGTCAGAGTGCATCTACGCCTATGATCTTCAGTTCACGGCTGACAAACCCTATTCACTTGCGGCGGCGCTAGCTTATCCCAATCGCTCTGGGGCAACCGATCGTTCTGCTGAAACAATTAGCTACTTCGCTCACCAAAAGCCCACTTTTGTTTTGCCGCCTACCCAGCTCAAGCATTTGAAAATAGCCCATGGATCTTGTCGTAAGCCCCACGGCGCTGGATTTGATACGCTGCCTATTTTAGACGCTTTGATTACAGAGACCGCTAGCGCATCTCATCTCCGCCCTCATCAGCTATTTTTAACCGGTGATCAAATTTACGGCGACGATGTGGCTGATCCGCTATTGTGGTTAGCTTCTGCGCTAGGTGACACCTTGCTGGGCTGGGAAGAGCCCCTGCCGATAGAACCAATAGAACAACAGTATGCCAGCAGCACGGCTGCTCAAAAGGCTGGTACTCAAAAGATTCAACCGAAAAATCTGCCCGCTGACCAGCAGGCAGATTTTTCCATTCGGCAAGCGGGGCTCACTGCTGGATTGAACAATAAGCGCGATCGCACAACGAGTCATTTATTTAGCTTTGGCGAGTACTGTGCGTCTTACTTGCTCGCCTATTCGCCCGCCTGTTGGCCGCTCCATTTGCCCATGGGTCATGAAATTACTCAGGATCGCAAAGCTATTCGCCAGTGGAATAAAGACCGGCGACAAATGGAACAGTTTTTGTACACACTCTGGAAAGTGCGGCGTTTGCTGGCCAATATCTCGACTTACACCATTTTTGACGACCATGATGTTAGCGATGACTGGAACCTAAATGAGGAATGGTGTTTGCGCGTGTTGGGCCGACCGCTAGGTCGTCGGACTGTTCAAAATGCTCTGCTGAGCTATGCCGTTTTTCAAGCTTGGGGCAATACGCCTCAACAGTTTGAACCGGGTGAAACAGGCGCGGCGCTGCTGTTGGCGGTGCAGCAATGGTCGCATTCGGCTGGTCAGGATCACAAAGCGGAAGGCGCGATCGCAACCTATCTAGGGCTTCCCACGATTGATCCGCATACAGACTTACCTCAGTTCGTTCAAGACAATGAAACAGTCTGGGTGCTGAAACGCGCTCAGCCCTCGCTCACTTGGCACTACATTATCCGCAGCGCCTGCCACGAAGTAATTGTGCTCGATACCCGTACTCAGCGAGGCTACCCGACCACTCGCTCACCGATTGCGCCGCCGATGCTGCTCAGTCCCTCCGCGTTTACTCAACAGCTCACTGAGCCACTTTCTCAGCCCGTTAACGGCTCAAACGACAACTCAAACTACGCCACCTTTGTGGTGGCACCGACCAATGTTTTTGGTATGAGAGCCCTGGATTGGATTCAGCAGTGGTATCTCGACCGGCGTAAAACCTTTGCCGCAGATGTAGGCGATTCTTGGAATTTAAACAACGAAGCGCTGGCGATGCTGTTGACCACTCTGTTGCAACATCGGCAGGAGGTAATTGTGCTTTCGGGCGATATTCATTACAGTTCTGCTATTCAAGCGCGCTACCAAAATTTAAGGTCGGGGAAGCAGTCTACGTTAGTGCAGTTAACTTCTAGCGCTATCAAAAACGAAGAGCTATTAACTCAAATACTGCACACTCGCTTAAAAGAATGGTTGTTACCGGAAAGACCCCGTGAGTGGATAGGGTATTTCTCGCCGCCTGATTTGGAGGAGCGATCGCCTTCTGCCAAATCATCTTCTAAGCCTTCTTCTAAGCCTTCTTCTAAGCCTTCTTCTAAGCCTTCTACCAGACCATCTTCCCAGATGCGATCGCCCGACTGGCAGTGCCAAATAACTTGGCTGAAGCGTCAGCGATCGCGGCCTGTGAATATCACCACTGCGATCGCTGAGCTAGTGCCGTCGCCTACCGCCAAGTCGCAGTATTCATTGCTTCATCGGCTCAAGTTTTGGCAGACTCGCTGGTTTCAAGAAGGCAGAGAAGTGGTCGGAATCAACAACATTGCAGTGGTTCATTTTCAAAGCCCAGATTCATCAAATCAGCATCCACACAACCCTTCAGACAAACCACTTCCATTAGCCGTTAGCCAAGATCACTACTGGTTTTCGTCTTGGTCGCCAACTCAGTTGGTTTGTAGTAAATTCGAGTCAACACTGCTTCATGACGAGGAATCGGGCCGTGGGAGCGTCTCGTAAATAATTTTCAGGCACAACCTTCAAGCACTTTATAGGCCACAGCCAGCCTCTTAAAGCCCCTTAAAGCCCCTTAAAGCCCCTTAAAGCTGTGTCCTGTGACCAAAAACTGCCGCAATGTCGCGATTGAAATAGATCCAAGAACAAATCAACAGCCTTGGTGGGTGTGAGCCCAAATGCCAACCAGTGAAATACTTCATCATCTCTATGAATCGGTTGTCCAATGTCATAGGGTAGGCACCGCGATCAAGTCATTATTAATGTCTGCTGATAACAATAGCTACTCTACAGCTACTCTACTCAGCAGAGGTCAATATCGTACGAGCACTCTCTTCATTAGCACTTTCTTTATTAGCACTCTCTTCATTAGCACTTTTTTCAGGGTCCAACAATAAGTCGTCTGCTGGTTGAGCCGCACTCACCAGCGAAATCAACGGCCCCATTTGCTCTTGGCCCGTCAGCGCCAGCTCACTATGGCATAGAAAAACGCGCTCGGTTGCTCTGCCGAGCAAATCTCGTAGCGTTCGTCCTAGCTGCGCTTCGTTGGCTTCTTCAGTTTCTACGAGCGTCATTGGCCGCCCTGTCCAACTTTGCAAAAATATTGGCGCACCAAATAGTTCGCCGCCGCCCATTCCCCATAGGGGAGAGCCCGAATCTAGCCAAAACTGCCAGCGGTGAGTCAGGCGCTGAGCCCGATACTGATAAATGGTCGAAAGGGTAACGCCCTGCCGTTCGGGTGCAAGGGGTTTAACCGGATAGGGATTGGCCGATACCGTACCTTTTAGCAGCAGCTGAATGAATCGGCCCACATCACTTTGAGATTTGTCTGCCGTTTTATCAACAATCTGTTTATCAACAATCTGTTTGTCTACTAGGCGCAGTCTTTCTTCAACTTCCCAAAAGTGCTGTGCGGTTTCCATCAGTTCTCTGAGCGTGGCGAGCTGATCGTACGGCAAACGGCTGCCGCGCCACAAAAAGTCTTGCACAATTCGGTCAATGGTTACTACTGGGCTAGCGGTTAGGCGCTGCTGGCGTAGCTGCTTTTGCGCCTCGACCCATTGGAGAATTCGATTGTAGGCAGCAACCGACTGATGGCCTAGTCGATCCCACCGAGAGAAGGTATCAGCCGGGAGCAAGTGAGGATTTTCAATATCAGGCACGAAGCAGTTGTCGGCGATGAGTTCAGCTCGTACAGGGTCAATAGAGATTAGATCAAACCAGGGCGCTGAAGCTGAATCATGTGCTGCAAGCGGCGCAGATAAGGGTGACAGACTCTGACTTAGGACAACGAGCATTTCAGCGATCGCATCTCGATCGACCAATCGTCCTAACCCCGGATATACCAGCGCCAGTAGGGCCAGCAGCGCCCTTACCATCGGCGAGCTGACCAGCGGCCTCTGATCATTGAGCGATTCAATCGCAATTCCCCGACTGCTCAAAATTTCGATCAAACTGTAGCGGGCAATAGCGTCTAACCCAGGGCCAATGACGGCGATTTCATAGGGTTTTGCCTGCCCAGTGGCAATAGCGCGGGCGATCGCCTCAGCTGTGGTTCGCAGCATGTGACCCCGCGAGGTTTCCTGAATGAGTTTAATGGGCTCAGGTAAGCTTGGGACGGCCAGCGGATCTTCTACCCACTGCACAAAGCGATCGCCCCAGTGTCCTAATGATTTTTGCGGCAGTACGTCAGTTCCCTGCGTTTCTTTGGTTTCCTGCGTTTCTTCGGCTGCTTTTTCGGATATTTTTTCTACTCTTTCTTCTATCTTTTTCTCTATTTTTTCACAGTGGGCTGCGATCGCCAGCAAAGCATCTGGGTCAGCGCCTAGCCCTAGCCGTATTTTGCCTTGAGGATTGTAGGTAAACAAGCAGGGTCGCGCCGACTCTAAAAAAACTGAAAACAAAGGCGACATCAGGGCTGGATACTCATCAACATCGTCAGCCAGCACCCCGCTAAACCGAGCCAGCAGCTGAGATTGATACTTAGGCATGGGTAATAAGTATCGCCAGTACAGCGCACTCATAATCCCATAGGTCAACAGACCACGCTGCAAGCACCAGTTCTGCCATTCAACCAGCGCTTCTCCAACCGTGTCCCACAGCGCTTTGGGCGCAAGCGCACTCGGCATCCCTGCCTGAAGCATCAGCGGAATGTCTTCAATTGGGATACAGCCTTGAGAGGCCAGCTGCAAAAAATCAAGTGTTCGGCGAACCATGCGAGCTTCACGCCAGCCCTCTACCGCCAAAGTCCCGCCCTCTAGCCGAGGTTTCCAAAGCTGAGTGGCGAGGGCTTGTTCATTTTCAGGCCGTAGCTTGAGCGGAAACTGCGCCTGCAAATCAAGCGCCTGTACCAGCAGCGGCCAAAACAGGATCACTTCGTCTTGCACAAAGCCTGCGGGTGTGGTGGTGAGGGTTGCTGTGCGATCGCTCAATCGATCCATCATTCGACTCGCCAGCACAATGCGATTATCACCATTTGCGGCAAAGGCCAGCAACGGCTGCTGTTGCTCAGCCCCAGTTTCGCCAGCAAACTCAATCAAATACTCCGTTTTACCGCTACGAGTAGAACCCGATACCCACCGTGCCACCATCGCCATTGCCTAAAAATCTATCCCTTTCGATACCATATCGCGTCTGGTACATGAGCAAAAAAAAGAGCCCGCCCCACGGCAGACTCTTTTATCAAAACTTGCAAATAGCTATTCTCAGACCTGTCTAGAGAGGAGAGTCTCCAATATGAGAGCAGCTAGCTGCCAGCAATGCTAACTTGAGAAAAAAGGATTAAGAAACCGCTGCTGCAACCACAAACAAGCCCACGACCAAGGTAGCAGCCATGCTCCCCAAAATGATGTAGTTACGCTTTTCAGTACCCGTGGGAGGCTCAGCTTCGTACATCTTCGGCTCAACTGCAAAATTGTTTAGCAGTCCGCTTTCTTCTTCTGTGTAGCGCATAGGGTTAGGCCTGTTTCTTAGTTATGTTAAGCATTGTAACAAGTTGATGAACCTTTTCACAGTTAATTGTGAAATCTCTGTCATACGAAATAGTGACCAAATTTTTCAGCACTACGATGCCGATGCGTTAAAACCTTATTAAAACGTTAACTATTAATGGTTCCAGTGGTTGGGGAGCTGGCGCTGGCATAGCCCTTTACCGGAATCCGACCCGCTTGGTAGGCCAGTCGTCCGGCCTTGGCAGCCATTCCCATCGCAGTGCCCATTGCCACCGGATCTTTGGCAAGTGCGATCGCGCTATTCACCAACAGCGCATCGGCCCCTAGCTCCATAGCATAAGCCGCCTCACTCGGCGAGCCAATTCCGGCATCTACCACTACTGGCACATTCGCATTCTCAATAATAATCGCAATATTTGCCGCATTCCGAATGCCTTGCCCCGAGCCAATCGGTGAGCCCAACGGCATCACAGTGGCACAGCCAACTTCTTCTAGTCGCTTGGCTAGCAGCGGGTCAGCATTGATGTAAGGCAGCACTGCAAACCCCTCCTTCACCAGCTGTTCAGCGGCCTTGAGTGTATCAATCGGATCGGGCAGTAAATACTTCGTATCCGGAATCACCTCTAGCTTGACAAAGTTATTGTCTTCCTGGCCTAGCAGCTTTGCCATTTCCCGTCCTAGCCTAGCGACCCGAATCGCCTCTTCTGCGTTTTTGCAGCCCGCTGTATTGGGCAGCATCCAAATTTTGCTCCAGTCAATGGCTTCAGCGAGTCCTTCATGACCCGGCGCATTAGTCTGCACCCGGCGTACTGCGACCGTCACAATTTCACTACCGCTCGCTGCAAAGCTCTGGCGCATCGTCTCTAGGCTGCTAAATTTACCCGTACCCGTCATCAGCCGAGAGGTAAATGTTTTGCCCGCAATCACCAGCTCATCTGGCTGGTGAGAAGGCTGGTGAGAGGAATTGTGAGAGGGGTTATGAGAGAGGCTGTTAGATTCAGGGTGAGAAAGGTTTGTGAGCGAGGGCGTATCAAGGATTTGCATAGAAGCACTGGGCGTAGAAGGGAGAGAATAAGGCGTTGAAAAATCAGTAAATCGCCGATAGCTAAAAGCTGATAGCAGCGTATCAGAGTCGCTTGGCTCAGCAGACTTAGCCATTAGTTTATTGGCAATCAGCTGAGCGGTGATCGGAGCCAGTAAAATGCCGTTGCGATGGTGTCCCGTTGCCAGCGTTAAGTTTTCGCAAGGGCCTGCGCCAAGAATGGGTTGCTCATCGGGCGTTGCAGGCCGAAAACCCCACCAGCACTCCTCAATCGGAAACGTTTTAAGCACGGGATAGAGTTCTACGGCAGCGTTGAGAAGCTGAGCAACACCAGCGGGCGTGTTGTGCGGGGCAAAGCCTACATCTTCAACGGTTGCGCCAATTACAATGCGGCCATCGCGTCTAGGTACGATGTATACTTTTTCTCCATACAGCACGCGCTGCAAGGGCTGCACCTGACCATAGCCAGCGGGCACCCGCACCGATAGCATTTGCCCTTTGCAGGGGGTCGCCGGAATGGGCAGCAACTCACCCGACCATGCCCCAGTGGCCAATATATAGTGGTCAGCAGTCTGCGGGCCAACTGAAGTGCGCAGTTCAACAATCTGCCCTCGCCGTTGCACAAAGCCTTCGGCACACACCCCTGACTGAACCTCTACACCTAAATCCTGCGCTGCCAACTGGAGCATTTTCATTAAGGCGCGGTTGTCTATCTGCGCATCGTCGGGGTAAAACTCAGCGCTAACTACTCTGTTGCTTAACCCAGGCTGATAGCTATGGGCGGCAGCTGCACTCAACTGCACCGTACCAGTTTCTGTTTTAACTTCTTCTGCCGCTAAAACAGGGGCCAAAATACCACAAGGCCAGTAGCCGCTATCTTGCCCGGTGAGTTTTTCTAACTTGTCAATCCAGGCAGGATACAAATCTAGGCTGCGTGAGCACAGCTCGGCCATTGGCCCTGGCGCTATTTTTTCAGCGCTAGGTGCTAGCATTCCAGCCGCTGCGTGTCCGGCGGCGGCGGTATAGTCCTGACTCAAAACGGTGACTTGAGTTCCTCTCTGACGCAGCTCTAAGGCGACCGCCAATCCAATCACGCCACCGCCGACTATTAGTACTGTTGAGTGACCCATGTGTTGACAAGTCAGTGATAAGTCGTTGATTACTGCCTACTCATGTTATCTGGCAGTGCTACTAACGCTGTCTACCAGAGGGCAGGCACAGCAGGTGTTGGTGAGGAAGGTTGAGAGGTTGTGGTGTCAGGACGATCAGCACTAGGCTGTGGGTTCAGCTGAGTATTATTTTGAGTCGCAACTTCGTTGTTTGCGGTCGGAACTATGTCAACTTGAGTGTTGGCAATCACTCCATCTTCTTCTACTCGCTTTTGCCGTTGAATATAGGTACCGGCTTCCTCTAAAGGGGCAACCGTTGAGTTTGCCGCTGACGAATTGTCTGCTTGGCTGACGGCTGAATTGGCTGAGTCGCCTGAATCATTTAGCTGCGTAGCTTGGTTGTTTTGGGCGCGATCGCTCTCAATCCGGTTTTCACTGCTAGACACTAGGCTTTCTTGCGTCGTGGCATTGGACTGAGTTAGCCAGTTGGAGGCACTACGAATGCCCAAAAAAGCTAACAAGAAAATACCAAGAATGGTACCTCCTAGCATATATTTACCGCCCATAAAACTGGCCTCACATCACTTAATATCTACTGTATATCTACAGGTGTCTATCTTAGATGTCTACCTACAGAGTTAGGTGTCTACCTACAGAGTTATTATGCCCTGCTCAAGGTTTCATACGTGCGATTGTCACCTCCATCCTAGCGCCTACGCTCTGTTTTGGGCCTAGAGGCGTAAGCGGTGTCAGTTGCAACCACGAATACAGCTGTCCTGCACCGTCTCAGTTATGGTATGTGGGGCAATTGGGTAAGGCAAATGGTTGAGTCCAACCGTTGCTATTTTTTCTCTACTATTTTTTTTCCCCCCTACTATTCCTTTTCTACTTGCTGCTAGCAGCCTGATCTCTATGGAGACTCCGATACCGCTTCAAACTCAAGCTTGGACCTGGCAAACGTGGCAAAGCAAGCCTTTTTTAACCTGTGGGTTGATCCCGCAGCCTCATGGCTTTTTTACGCGGCACTTTGATCCATTAACCTTGGAAGATTTGGTTCAGACGCTTTTAGATAGCGATATAAATAGCGACATAAATAGCGATATAAATAGCGATATAAATAGCGACAGAGCTGACGAATCGGGCACGAAGATATATCGAGTCAAGCAGGTTCACGGGGCCGATGTTTTAACGCCTACAGAAGTCGAAAAAGCTATCGCCTCAGGCTTACCTCCTTTAGCAGGCGGCTCTTTCTCTCCGTTTCCGATGGCTGATGGGCTTATGAGTGAATTGGCTAATCAGGCGGTTTGGGCCTGCTCGGCTGACTGTACGCCAGCTTTGATCAGTGATGTGGTCACAGGTCAAGTATCAGCCGTTCACGCGGGTTGGAGAGGGACTGCGCAGAAAATTTTGCCAGTCGCCGTGAATAGAATGCTGGATCAAGGAAGTCAGTTAGGCAATATCCGAGTCGCCTTGGGGCCTGCGATTGATGGCAGTGTGTATCAGGTCGGAAAAGATGTTGCCGAACAGGTAGGGAAAAGCGTTGTTTCGCTGCCGGATAGAACGCAGGATACGATCGCACAGCTCATGGCAATGAAAAATCCACCCTTGCTAAGCGATCCTGAAATGGGGAAAGTGCGTTTGGATGTTAGGCGGATTAATCAGATACAGCTAGAGCAAATGGGAATGGCCACAGATCAGATTGCGATCGCGCCTCACTGCACCTACCAAGAGCCAGAGACCTTCTTTTCCTATCGTCGTAGCGGAGAAAAGAAAGTTCAGTGGTCAGGCATTATTAGTCAGTAACGCAATCAGGCAATAACGCAATGAGTCAATAACGAGTCAATAACGTGATTGCCTAAACGAGGCAAGCAGGCAACGCGTGATTATGATGCCTTGTCATCAGCAGGGGGAGGATTGCCAAACACGGGGGTTAAAAAGGCGACAATCAGACCGATTAAAAAGCCCGCCACGTTACGAATAACCGGCAGCAGCTCTGGCGTGCGAGTGACGACCGGCCCTAGCCCAAAAGCAATGAACAAAATTCCCCACAGCGGTGAAAACAGCAGTGCCCACTGCCACGCAATGCCCTGGCCTTCTCTCCGGGGCTGCGCAGCGAACCCACAGATCACGCCGCCCAAAATAGAGGTAATGAGGGTTAAAATCCACTGCTCGCGTGGCAAGCCGGGCACAACCGCGCAGCCTCCTCGATTCAAACAGGTCTCTAGCGCATTAATCGCGCCTAGCACAGCCCCATCTTCGCCGTTGTCACGAACGTAAAACTGGTTGCCGAAGCGAGTTTGAAGCTCAATCCAAAAGGTTCGGGGAAGCAATGGGTAAAGATCGTCGCCGACGCTGAAGTTGAGCAAATTGCCCCCGCGTGGGTCGGCAACTAGCATCACGCTATGCTTATTGAGGCCCCAAAAGTCTTTAACCGCGCGACCGGGTGTTTGGTCAAACTGCGTGAGTATCCTTAGTTTCCAGCCTGTTTCTGCTTCAAAGGCAGACAGTCGCTCATTTAAAGACTCTTCTTGCGCATCGTTGAGGATGCGCGCTAGATCGATCACAACAGTCGGCTCGTCAGGAAGGAGTTCGGGGTTGTTGAAGGCTCCAGCGGGTAATGCGGGAGACCATGCCAACAGAGTGATGCAGCAGGCGATCGCGCACTTTATCGCGACTTGAGCGAGCCACCTAGCAGACTGCCATTGCTGAATTTTAGCAATTTGCTCTCGCACGATTTGGAAGCGCTCTTTCATTATTTAAAGCCGAAGGCCATGACGCCTCTTTACAGTTGTTTACTTAATTTTAAGATAGCAGAAGCCGAGGGAATGCGACTATGTTGGCCCTAGATTAGGTCGTTTTTTTCAGCCTCAGTCGGCCTATAGCTGGCGGGCGATAACGTCTAAAATGCCTATGGGCTAAGTTCTTCTGGCTGTGCTCTCTGAGGCTTTGGCTCAAAATTGGTATTTTTTAGCGAAGCGGGTAAGGGTTCTGAAGAGGCTGTTGGAGTCGATTGATTATGAGAATGCAGACGAGAGGTATTTTGTGGGGTATGTTGCTGAGTCTCTACCGGGGCGACCGGGGCGACCGGGGCGACCGGGGCGACCGGGGCGACCGGGGGTGGGATAGGCGGGTGACGGCGACGGCGGCGGGGCGGCTTCATTAACACATTTAGCGCTGCTGTAGCACCGGCAAATAAGCTGCGGGTGGTGACCTGCGCTTTTTGAGCCTGAAGCTTGGCTTCTATTAATCCTTGATCTACCTGTTGAACGACATTGCGGGCACTTTGCATGCCGCTGCTCATTTCCTCGGTGAGGACAGAGATTTCTTTGCCGGTTAGTCGCAGGTCTTGAAGGGTCGCTGGCAGTTCCCGGTTAAGGTTATCTAGCAGCTTTTCAGCGCTTCTGGCTGCACGGGCTAGCTCTTGTAACGCCAGTATGGCAACCAAAAGCAAGGCCATTAGGCTAATGGCGACGAGTAGGACAGAAATGCCGAGCCAGAAAAAGGGATTGTTCACAATTGCGCTTACTCGTTTTCGGCAAAGGGGACTGTCTCCTCGCTGTGGGTACTGTTCTGATTGTTGTTTGGGCCGCTGTTTGGGCCGCTGTTTGGGCTGCTGTTTGGGCTGCCCGTAAAGTCGGCTTGCTGCCGCTGCCACTCATCGCGGCTGGCCGCCTGCCCGGCGGCGATGGCTTCGCGTAGGCGGCTCAGCGTTTTGTCCCAGTTGCTCAGTCCGTTGTCTGAGAGCCGGTCGGCCTGAAACTGAATGCTGGTGGCGAGGTCTTCGGCAAGCTCGGGCAGGGCGTCGGCTGATTTTTTCAAGATGCGTCGGGTGTCTTTACCGGGGCGAGGGGCGGCTAAGATGCCAGCGATTACACCTAACGCCGCACCCATAATCAGGCCACCTAACAGCCCGTCTGACTTGCCTTCTGCCATCATTTACTTCCTAAAAGCTTGAATTAGTTTACTTTGAATTTTAGTGGCTATTGGTCAGAACTCCTGACCATCCTACTGAAATCTCTGTATTTTTCTATCGAAGTCGTCTACCTAATTTGGCGACCGGCGCGTGACTGAGCGGCTCGCATCCCGACCATTGCGCGGAGCGATCGCAGCGTTTGCAGCAGCTGTACCAACTGCTTAAGCTGGTGTGACCGCTGCTGCCATTGGGCAACCGTTAGTCTGGCCTGCACAATTTGGGCTCTCTTACGCATGAGTCCATAGCCCATCTGCTGCGGTGCTAGCCCAATATCCCGCTCGTAGCTTTGCAAATAGGCGGCCAACACACCGATTTTAAGCTGCCACCGCCACAGCCAAAAAGCCAGCCAGCACACCAGCGCTGCGAGCAGACAATTGAAAGCAATTACACTCAAAACAACGTCCATAGAGCGCCCATAGATTTTGAAGGTTTCGACCATTCCGCAGGCTAATCAAAGCCAATGAGCCCTCTGGAATGTAGTTTAGTCTGGAATGTAGCTCATAATGAGCGGCGCGAGCCCGATGTCTTCAGGGCGCTTACTTGGCATCTCAAAAAAAGCAACGATTTCTTTGAGCGTTGGCTGACCTCTCCGGATGCCCGTAGCGCCCGCGGCGATAATACAGCCGCAGCGATGATGATTTTGAGCGCTCACCTTTGCCCATTGCTCTAGGCTCAAGGTGTCGGTTGGATTATTGATTTCATATTCATTAAAGAGATGGAGATAGCCCTTTTGGGTTTGTAAAATGCCCACCTGAAAGATCTGCCCGCTGATCGGATCGCTGCCGGGATTAAAGCAAATAGATTGGATGCCGCCTTCTTCTTTTAAGCGGTTGGCCAGCTGCTGTGCCTTGGGCCGTGTTGTTTGAATCGTTAAAACAGGCCAAGTTGCTGTGGGGCTAGTTTTTTTTGCGGGCGGCTGTTCTAGGACATCTAAGCCGCTTTGGTAATAAATCCGAGGGGAGTTTCTCAGGGGCACTATTCTGGTTTCAAGATGGCTGCCCAGCATAATCAGCGAGCCTTCTGGTACGCTGTCGTCAATCAGTGAACCCACCGCGTTGGAGGCTTCGACTGAGCCGAGGGTTTCTTCTAAGAAAACGCTGGAAACCTCGGGTACTGTAGACACCTTAACGGCAATTTGACGGGGCAAATCAGAGTCGGTCTCAACCGGATTAGGAATGCGGAATCGACTGCTAGCAGGCCGCAGTGCAAAGTCTGGCTCGCTGATATCGTGCTTTTTAAAAAATCGATGCAGGGCCTCTAGGGCCACAATTAGGCTGGCGGCTTCTTCGGCGGCGAGCTGCGATCGCAATCCCTCTAAGGGATGCAAACTGCCAAACTCATAGTCTACAGCCGCTGGATCGTTGCTTTCGTGGCGGCTTCTAGCCCGATTTTTTTGAAACTGGGCTTTGGCCTGCCGAGTATCTGCTTTGGCCTGTTCGGCAGAATCACCCAACGCCAGATGCAGCGGAATCACATCTTCAGAAGGGTTGAAGTTAATAAACAAGCAGTTTTGCTCTAAAAAAGCCTGCTTCATGCCATCGGAAAAGTCATCGCCAGTGAGCAGCTTGTGTCGAAACTGCTGTAGTGATTCAAGGTTACGATAGAACAACAGACCATATTCCATGCCCGCAAGGCCCAGAATAGAGAGATAGAGTGTTTCTATTTCCCAGCAGTTAAGCTCAATGGCCAAAATTTCTTGCTCGCTCAAATAGCGCCAGGGTGCGTCTTTCCAGAGCAGTGCGGCTTTTTGCAGCAGGGTTCCTTCAAACACTCTGGGCAGTTTGTCATCAGGAACCTCTGGGTTCTGAAGCTTTTCAAAAACTTCGTCTATGACGGGCAGCGTTGGTGCGTGCTCAACCGCAATATCGAGATCTTGAAGGGCGCCTCTGAGAAAAAACTGAATTTCGCGATCGCGCACAATCACCTTTCGAGGTCGCGCGGGCTCCACGCCCCCTTGAGGCGTCTCAATCGCCTGCAACAACGTTCTGACAATCGCTTCATTTCCAGTTTCCCTCGGGACAACGCTCAGCCCTCGAACCACACCCTGCAACCCGTCGGCCCACATAATGCAGTCCCCTTCAGAGGCAGCAATATCTTCTGGGCTAGCTGAATCAGACAATTGATAACCAGCGGCGGCGAGCGGACGGCGATCACATTCCCAAACACTAGAGAGTCGAGGCAGTTGACTCAGGCGACGACAAGTAAATGGACTCAGTTGATGCATTGAGATTCTATCCAGCTCTGCTGCGTTAAACTAAAGCAACGTACCCAACCTATCTTAATCCCTATGACACAAGCTACTCCATCTGCTGAAGCAACTGTTCAGACTGTGGATCAAAGTATCAGTCAAGGCACCAGTCAAGGCACTGCTCAGGCCGTTAACCCAGAGGCCAAAGGCATTTTAATGTCTGAAACGGCGCTTGCTCATGTCAAGGCGCTACGAGAAAAACAGGGTAGCGACTTGTGCCTGCGTGTCGGTGTCCGCCAGGGGGGCTGCTCTGGCATGTCATACATGATGGACTTTGAAGACGCAAGCAACATCGGCGAACACGACGAAGTTTATGACTACGATGGATTTCAGGTTGTATGCGATCGCAAAAGCCTGCTATATCTATACGGCCTCATGCTGGACTACAGTGACGCGCTAATTGGCGGCGGATTTCAGTTTACAAATCCGAATGCAAACCAAACCTGCGGCTGCGGCAAGTCATTTGGAACCTAACTGGTTGGCTTCTATTTCTATCCTTTCTTCAATGTTTCCTTATCAAGTATGCAAACCTTAGAAACCCAATTTGACGAAGGCATCGCTCGCTATAAAGACGGTGAGTCTGCCGAATCTTTGCTGCCTGTATTCAAAGAAATCTGCGCCCAAGCCCCCAAAAACAGCGCAGCTCAAACCTGCCTGTCTTGGCTGTATTTACTTGCCGACAAACCCAACGCCGCCTACAAAGCAGCGCAGCGGGCAGTTAAGCTAGCCCCTAGCGATCCGCAAGCGCGCGTCAACCTGTCTATCGCTATGCTAGAAATCGGCAAAAGTGGCGTACGGGAGCAGGTAGAGAAAATTGTGCCGTTTGTTTCAGCTGTCGATGATCTCAAAGTTGAGATAAAGGAAAATCTTGAAGAAGGATTAAGGAGAAAGCCAGATTGGAAAAACCTAAAGCGCGTCCAAAAATGGATATTTGAAGACTAACAATGCTGGTATGACAGTCTTTTAGCCGTTAATCTGGCAATCAAATTCTCATGACGGCCTTCTCATAACTTCATTAAGTATTGCAACGAAAATTATAAAGGGGCAGTGGAGATCGCGGTTTTTAGCGATCCCCGCTGCCCTTCTTAATGGCTTTATAGATGGGCGTTTGAGAAGGGTAAAGCGACTCAAAGAGCCTATTTATATATCTCAAAAGAATACTCAAAGGCGCGAAACAATAACTTAACGAGCGATCCCCGACCTGACTGATAAGATTAAGTGAAGCAAGCGATAAGCCCAGCTTAAGTGTTGAATCTTATAGAACTACTCCTTATGTGTGAAGTAGGCATTAAGAATCAAACACTCAGCTCAAGTGCTTATTGCTTAAACCCTTACACACACTTTATTCCACTTCGGGAGTCACCTATTATGAACCTTCGAACTGTTGCAATCAAGCCAGAGACACGGAATCACAAAGGCTGCTACGTCCAACAAACTGACTATACGTTCGTAGAGATTGACAAATCGGGCTGGGCACTTATTTGTGTTGATGATGCGGTTTGCCATTACGTTGACCCTGACAACATTTTGGCGGGCGAATTAGATATTCCTACGGCCATCTAAGCGTTGTGCCCTTTCTTGAGAAAGGGCAATCCAAATTCAATGAAATATAACTGCCACATGGCTGCTTCTCCCAATAGAGGCAGCCATCTTTAGTTCAAGGGAGCGTTTAGTCTGTATGAGACTATGGAATAACTGAGGAATAACTGAAACAATAGCCGCCGATAACGCCACCTATGACGATGACAACCCGCTTGAAAGACCGCTTCTTCAATGTATTGAACACGCTATTGATGTTCAATCTCTTTTTTGTTTTGTTTTGCTTCTTTTGGTTTGCCATCGCTCTAGTCGGTCGGTCTGCCGATGTGGATTTGGGGTTTGACCTATGGTATGGCCTGTGGGAGCCGGTGATTATGCCCTCAATTGGCATTTTGATGGCAGGCGCACTGATTAGTGGCGTTTCTAGCTGGGTTAGCAGTAAGTTCTTGAAAAAAACAGAGGGGTAAAACAGAGGGTAAAGCCAGACGGTTAAATCAGACAATAGGTTACCAGCTGCCGCGAGTGCGTTCGTACCACCTAAATAGGACATGGGCCAGACGCTTGGGATCGTGGCGTACAGTGCCGTTGACTTCGCTCATGACGTTGGCAATGACGATTCTGCGGCCTGAGTCGGTTACGGCTTTGCGGTCGAGCATGACGGGTGTAGAGCCTTCTTTCAGGTATCGGTCGATGGCGATCTGTGAGGGCATTTTTTTCTGGATTAAAACCGCATCGAATAAATATTGGCCACAGGCGCGATCAATTGCCTGGATATGTTCGGAGACCGTATAGCCCTGCGTTTCGCCGGGTTCGGTCATAATGTTGCAGATGTATATACGGGGCGCTTTGCATCGGGCGATCGCATCCACCAGTTCCGGCACTAATAGATTAGGAATAATGCTGGTGTACAGGCTACCTGGGCCAATCACAATATAGTCGGCTTCTTCAATCGCCTCAACGGCCTGCGGCAGTGCAGGCGGCGCCGCAGGCAAGCAGCCAATTTCGTCAATGCTGCCTCTGGCTTTGGTAATGTTAGATTCGCCCTTGATATGGCGACCATCGCTGAGGTTGGCCCATAAGCTGACATCGCTCAGGGTAGAGGGCAAAACGCGCCCTCGAATCGCGAGTACCTGAGAACTTGCAGCGATCGCCTGCTCCCAGTCTCCCGTAATTTCATTCATTGCCGACAAAAACAAATTGCCAAAGCTATGACCACTCAGCCCACTGCCCGACTCAAAGCGATACTGAAAAAGCTCAGTCAGTAGCTTTTCTTCATCGGCAAGGGCCGTGAGACAGTTGCGAATATCGCCCGGTGGAATGCCGCCCATCTCCCGCCGCAGTCGTCCCGAGGAGCCGCCGTCGTCAGCAACGGTGACAATCGCAGTAATATTGCCGCTGTAATGCTTAAGGCCGCGCAGTAGGTTAGAGAGCCCCGTGCCACCGCCAATCACGACGATGCGAGGGCCTTTGCGGAGGCGGCGATGGGTGGCGATCGCATCCCATAAATTATCCTCGTTATTGCCCGGTAGCAAAACTTCGGTAATGGCGCCGAGCGTCCGAGTTTGCCCCCAAATAATAAACAGCAGCCCGCCAATGACGGCTAGCGGCCCGCTAATATAGTTAGGCACTAAGCGCGTAATTAGGTTGAGCAGGTTACCGACAAACCTCACCGTGTAAAATACAGGTGTTTGCCCGGTCCACACCATAATGCCAAGACCCACCGCCAGAATGCCAACCGTGCTCAAAAACATCCAACGCTTAACAAACAGCCCCGGTCTGAGCCATCTCATCCAAAGTTTAGGCTTGGCAGTTAACTGTTGTTTACGATTGGGACGCATAGTATTGGCTTGAACGGCCGGAAGGATTGCACTAGGTAGATGGCATCACGCATTTGGCATCATGCATTAGGGTTATACAGCAAAAAGGCTAATGCTAATGTAGATTTCGTTTAAGCCTTTTCCCACCCTAAGCCTTGTCTTAGCCATTACTTGGAAACTCGGCCTAAACTCGGCCTAAAACTAGCCTTGAAACATTTCTAACATTTCTTCAAATATCGCCCTTGCCTTGTCATTTTCTGCACCAACGCCCAACTTAGTTTCTACCCAGATTCAGCGCTTAACCCCTCAACATCTTGGATATGGCCCAACCTCAATCTTCACAATCCGATCCATCGGCAGGGCGGCCTATAAACCAAGCGCGGCCGTATGGTGAGGCCCGTAGTCTGTTTTCGAAGGTTGCTGTGCCGGTCAAACCAGGCCAAACGACAAATGGCTCAGGCGGTGAAACTGCGGCAGGCGAACCAACGGCAGGCGCAACCCCGCTCGTAGAACTGAGGGGAATTTCTAAGCAGTTTGGCGGCAATCCTGTACTCAAGCAGATCGACTTTACTGTGAATGCGGGTGAAGCGATCGCCATTATTGGCCCCTCAGGAACTGGAAAATCTACCATTTTGCGAATTGTTGCGGGCTTGCTGGCACCCGATGCGGGAGAAGTGTGGGTCGGTGGGCAAAGGCGACTAGGCCTAGTCGAAGATTCACCCGACTCGTTAGGCATTGGCATGGTCTTTCAGCAGGCAGCTCTTTTCGACTCACTCACAGTCGCCGAAAATGTCGGTTTTTTGCTGTATCAGCACACTCGCCTCCCCGATCGCGAAATTAAGCAGCTCGTGGTTGAGGCGCTCGCCCGAGTAGGGTTGCCCGATATCTCCACCCGCTATCCGGCTGAGCTGTCAGGCGGTATGCGCAAGCGGGTCAGCTTTGCCCGAGCAGTGATGTCTAACCCCTACAATCCGACCGATCATCCGAACCTTTTACTGTACGATGAGCCGACGGCGGGTCTTGATCCTATTGCTTCGACCCTGATTGAAGATTTAATTCGCCACGTTCATAACGACAACGGCTGCGGTGCATATTTGATTGTGACTCACCAAGAGAGCACGATTCGCCGAACCGCAGACCGGGTTCTTTTCTTGCATGACGGGTTAGTACAGTGGGTCGGTAAGGTCGATGAAATTGACACCACAGACAATCCTTTTGTGCGTCAGTTTTTTAGTGCCAAAACAGAGGGCCCTATTCATGTAACGGGATAAACAGGTGCCATTAAAGGCAGCTTTGAGGATGCGCTAGGTTTAGGACGCCTCAGAGTGTAAGAGCGGTTTAGAGTTGGGTAATTAAGCGTTAGGAAACTCATGCGGGCACGAACAATTCGAGAAGGTTCTGTGGGGCTGCTGATTCTATTTGGAATTGGTTTATTTGTAGGGTTAGTGCTGTGGCTACGTGGGTTTAATCCTAATAACCGGCCTTACCGGCTAATTGCTGAATTTGAAGATGCCATGGGCATTCAAATAGGAACCCCCGTGATGTATAGAGGCGTTCCGGTTGGCCGAGTACTCTCAATTAGGCCACTCTCTAACAGCGTAGAGCTAGAGCTAGAGATTACAGAGCGGGATTTGAGAATGCCCAATGAGGTGAATGTAGAAACCGTTGAATCTGGCCTCATTGGTGAGATGTCAGTGGATATTACGCCGTTAGAAGAGCTGGCAGTCAGTGCGGCAGAGATCAGTCCTTCAGGCCCTGATTGTGATAGCAGCATTATTCTTTGTGATGGAGATTATCTGCAAGGGCAGGTGGGGCCTAGCTACGAAGCGCTGCTGCGTTCAGCGGGTGAAGTCGCCGATTTACTGGCCGATCCTGAGTTGATTGCTCAGCTTAAAACTGTGCTAGAGACGGTTTCGAGTACAACAGCGCAGGCAGGATTGTTAGCGGAAGAAGCGACTGAGCTAGCCAGAACTGCTAGAGGTGAAATTATGCCGCTTTCTGAAGCGGCGAGAGGGGCAACAGCCTCGGCAAGTAGCGCTGCTCAGCAGGTAGAAGCGGCTGCGGCTCAGTTTACGCTGACGGCAACCGACATTAACGGACTCATTGGTGAGAACCGTGGGGTTTTGGTAGATACGCTAGGCAACTTGCAGGCCACCAGCCTACAGCTCCGTAGCGCGGCTGATGTCTTAACGCCAACGATTCAAAGTGGCCAGCTCGTTGGTGATTTGGAAAGATTAGTGAGCAATGCATCGGTTGCTTCTGCTGATTTGCAATCCATTACGAGTTCGCTGAATACGCCCGCTAACCTAATACTGCTTCAGCAAACATTAGAATCTGCCCGTGATGCCCTTGCCAGTGCCCAAAAGGTAATGGCCGACGTTGATGAAATTACGGGCGATCCGGCGATTCGCGATCAGCTACGCCAACTGATTAACGGCCTGAGCGGTTTGGTCTCTTCAACCCGGTCTTTAGAGCAGCAGACTGAAGTGGCGCGGGTACTCACCCCGCTTAGCCTGTCCGCTACAACGACGGTGCCAGCTACACAGGTACTACCCAAAACTGCTGCCGAGTTCGATGAAGGTCTCCCGATTCTTGTTTTTGACGGCGAGCGCTATATTCTGCGGTCGGACGATCGCCTCGCCGAAAGAACGCCGCATAGGTCGCCTGCGGGTGTTTCTGCTGAGGGCCAATAAAAATAAGTGCTAGCGCGACAGACACACAAGTGACGGTTGCTGGTTTTACCGTGAGCCGTAGATTTGAGCCATAGATTTTGGGAGCCAGCAATTCCACATTTTAGACTGCGTACGTCCAAACTCCTTGATTTCTTGTTCGTTTCAGATCATGGCCAAATCTGACTTGTTGCCTTGAATGGCTAAAACCTAGCAAACTCCTTCCGGATTAAGGCAAAAATCACGTCTGTAAGTTGGAAGTTGGAATTGCTGTTCGGGAACATTGTGCTAACTAGCATCAATTTATGTTTTTACCTCATGTTCATGAGGTGTGTGTAGGGTGACTTATTCTCCGCCTTTGTCTGCATCTGCTCAGCCGGATCGAGCTTTAATGTCTGAGCAATCACCAGATGCTTTAATCAGTCGGGTGAGCTATTTATTGCACTGCCCTATTGATACGCCACAGCTATGGCCACAGCTGCTAGCGATTGTCAGTAATGCGTTTGGTAGTACTTCAGCGCAGCTATTTTTACCAGAAACAGTGAGCACTAATACTTACTGTTCGTGGCAGGCTGAAGGGCATGAGTGGGAATACATGCAGCCGCCTTCGGCTGATAGCGTAGCGGCGCTATGGCAGTATCTGGAGCTTGGCCACTCAGAGGTTAATTTGTTATGGCAGGATCAGGCAACTGATTTGCGATCGCAACTAGCTGCGATCGCAACCGGGAAAGACTTTCACCTCAAAGGCGCGATCGTGCATGCTAGCAATCACTGGCCCCCCCAGCTAACCGCCATTTTGGGTCTTAGTCGAGGCCGACATTTACTTTTGCTGCCACTGAGCTACAAAGCTGAACAGATCGATTCACAGTGCTCAGATTCTAATCGTATGCAGGCGCCCGACTGCTTTGGGCTGCTGGTTTTGCTGCGTTTGGCTGAGCAAGGAGAATGGCTACCTGCCGAAAAGCGGCAGGTAGAACTGGTTGCGAGCCAAATGTATTTGGCCTTGCGGCGATCGCATCTCGATCAGGTGACGCGCTCACACAGTGCTTATGATCAGCTCACGCAGCTGCCCGACCGCATGCTATTTAACCAGCAGCTAGTGCGATCGATTGCGGTCGCCAAAGAGCAAGATACGATGCTTGGCGTCGCTTTTTTAGACTTAGACCGGTTTAAAAACATCAACGATACGCTGGGTCATGAGGTGGGTGATTGTCTGTTGCAGCAGGTTGCTATTCGTTTGAAAAGCTGCCTACGCGGTTACGATGTCGTGGCTCGGTGGGGCGGCGATGAATTTACGCTGTTGCTCTCTAACCTGCTCTCAGCCGAAGATATTACCAACATTGCTGAGCGGCTCTTGCAGCGTCTTTCTGCCCCTTTTCAGGTTCAGGGAGAGGAGCTGTATGTGACGGCTAGCTTAGGGATTGCGCTTGCGCCCTATGACGGGGAAGACGGCCAAACCCTCCTGCGAAATGCTGATGCCGCGATGTATCAGGCCAAGGCCAAGGGGCGAAACAACTATCAGGTGTATTTTGAAGAAATCAACGCCGATGCTCGCAATCAGCTCAACTTAGAAACCGATCTGCGCAGAGCTGTTGACAACGGCGAGCTATTTTTGTGTTACCAACCGCAGGTTGATTTATTGAGTGGACAGTGGATTGGGCTAGAGGCGCTGGTTCGCTGGCAACATCCAACATTAGGGCTGATTCCACCGGCCAAGTTTATTCCGATCGCTGAAGAAACGGGCCTCATTGAGCCGATTGGTCACTGGGTGTTGCAGGAAGCCTGTGCTCAGTATGGCGCGTGGCAAAAAATGGGAATGCCCAAATTTCGGTTAGCGGTCAATCTATCTCCGCATCAGTTTCACCGTAGCTACCTGGTTCGCTCTATTTTGCAGGTTTTAAAGGCGACTGATTTTGACCCGCGCTATTTAGAGCTAGAGGTTACTGAAAGTGCGGCAATGCATGATGTGGGCTTTGCGATTGGCGTGTTAGAGAAGCTTTCGCACGCGGGTATGCAGATTGCTATGGATGACTTTGGCACCGGCTATTCGTCGCTGAGCGTGCTAAAGCATTTTCCGTTAGATACGATTAAAATTGACCGATCTTTTGTGATGGACTTGGTTGATAGCTCTAGTGATGCGGCGATCGCATCAACCATCATCGCTTTAGCCAAAGGTCTTAACTTTAAGGTGCTCGCCGAAGGTATTGAAACCCCTGAGCAGGTTGAGGTTTTGATCAAAATGGGCTGCGACTATGCGCAGGGCTACTGGTTTAGCCGTCCGCTAACGACCCATCAAATAGACTGCTTGCTGAGTGAAGGGACGTTTAGCCAGGTCGCCAAACTTTAGCGCTTACTTTCTATTGATGGACTCAGATCTCCATGCAGAGATTTGCCCAGAGATCCGCCCAGAGATCTGCCTAGAGATCCGCCCAGAGATCTGCCCAGAGATCTGCCTAGAGATTTGCCTGGTGATAGGCTGAATACCGCAAAGCTCTTCAGCTTCAGCCGCGCGCATGTCCCACGGAACCACCGAGAAGAAAAATAGGGTGACAGCCATTACTAACCCGCTGACTAGAAACTGATCGCTCGGATGTAGTTGAACTTCGATCAGGGCAAAGCCATGAACCAGGCTAGCGGCGGTAAAGCAGCGCGATCGCAATCCTATCCCCATTGCCAAGTAACCCGCTGCACAAAGGCTGAGCCACAACAAGCATAGGTTCGCCAAAATAATGCCGACGCCGCAAAAGATGCCGTAGGCCGTCGCTATCATGCCGCCCATCATCAGCACCGCCCACAGGCACACGACCCAGCGAAGGCTTTCACTACAGGCCAGTCGCCAGGTGAGCTTAGAGGTACTGACAATGCCGAGTCCTGTGAGGGCGGCGTCTACCAACGCCTGATCAGGCCAGCTCAGCATAGAAAACTGAGCCAGCAAGAAAATAGCCAGCGCAATAAAGCCCCAGATGATAAAAGCCTGATCGAGTTCTGAAAAAGAGAGGGCTGGCATGGCCGCAGCGATACGCTTGAGCGATCGCCTCCTGGCTTGCTGAAAGTGAGCTTTGGTCAGCCCATTGAGGTCTTGCATCCCTACTGTTTCAGCATGGGGAGGCAATAGCGGTTCGTTTAGATCAAAAGAAGTCATATTGACAGGTAAAAATCCTGGCTAACTGCTTGGTTACGATTGCTTGGTTGCGATTACTTGATTGCGATTACTTGGTTAAGGATCGGTTGGTTAAGGATCGGTTGGTTAAGGATCGGTTGGTTAAGGATCGGTTGGTAACAATTGGGTGACGGTGAGGTTGACGAGCGGACATTTCTAGAATTGTAACTGATCGTTAAGGAAATATTATATTTACATTTAGATCGGGAAACCGTCCATCGGTTTGGCAGATGGACAACGCTAGATCTTGCGCGATAGGCTTTGTCATAGCGCGTTACGATACTATCCCACGCCTTTTTTAGGCCTTTCTTTGATTGTTTTTTTGATTATTTTGATTCAATGATGCCTTCTGATTTATCGGTATCAGTCCCTCCCTCGGTGTTTACTAGCTCAGTGTCTAATAGCTCAGCGCCTCTATCAGTTCCTCTATCGCTTTCTAAGCCTGCATTAGAGTCTTTTGACCTTCGGAAAAGCTACGGTCGAGGAAAGCGCCGCTTTGAAGCAGTACAAGGGGTTTCACTGAGTATTTCGGCAGGGGAAGTGCTGGCGTTTTTGGGGCCTAACGGTGCGGGTAAAACCACCACCATTAAAATGATTGCGGGCTTAGTGCGACCGGATGCAGGCTGGGTCAAAATTGCGGGCGCTGATCCGCACCGTCAGCCCCGTGCCCTGACGGGCGTTGGCGCAGTGCTAGAAGGGAACCGCAACTTGTATTGGCGGCTGACGCCGATGGAGAATTTGGAGTATTTTGGCGTGCTCAGGCAAATGCGCCGACGGTTGGCGCGATCGCGAGGCGAAAAACTGCTGGCAGAGTTTGGCCTGAGTGATAAGCGCAACATTCCGGTGCAAAAGCTATCGCGGGGGATGCAGCAAAAGATTGCGATCGCAGTTGCCCTCATTCATGAGCCCTCACTGCTGCTGTTGGACGAGCCCACCTTGGGACTCGATGTAGAGTCGGGTGAAACGGTCAAGCGGATTGTCCGACAGGTGGCCAACCTGGGCTGCGCAATTTTGCTGACGACCCATCAGCTCAATGTGGCCGAAGAACTTTCGGATCGGGTCGCGGTAATTCGCGCCGGGAAAATTGTTGCAGAAAAGCCCACCCAGGCGTTGATTCAGCAGTTCTCTAACGGGGCGGCCTATCACATTGAGTATGAGGGCGTGCTCAGTGAGGAAGCCGCTGGCGCGATCGCGCAGCTCGGAGCCACCGTTAAAGCCCAAAAAATTCACTATAATCCGCTGTCTCAAGGCAATGCCCAGTCAGACAAACTCGCCTCATCGGCAACTCTCTACAAAATTCTGAATCTGCTTGCACCCCTTCCTTTATTATCTGTTCGCCAAGATCGCGCCGACCTGACCGAGGTTTTTTTGCAGCTTACTCAAACCCCATCTCCTGATAGCCACGGCTCTGATACTCTTCATGATTGATCTTTTGATCGGTGAATTTAAGCGCACCTGGATACAAACTCGCCGTTACCCAGCGGAGGTAATTGGCGGCATCGTGATTTTAACGAGCGTGTTTTACGGCATTTTTGTCAGTAGTCAGTACATGGCAGGGCCAACCACGAACTTTGGCAACCGACTAGACGCGATTGTGGTCGGCTATGTCATTTGGACGCTGGTGCTCTATATCGTTAATGACATTGCGAACAATCTTCAGCTAGAGGCCCAAACGGGGACGTTAGAGCAGGTATTTTTATCACCCTTTGGCGCTCCTCGGGTGTTTTTGGCGCGAGCCGTTGCGAGCTTAACCCTGCGGCTAATGCTGATTATGATCGTGATGGTAATTATTATGTTCATTACCGGAAGTCAGCTGGCCTTTCCGGTTCTGCTTCTGCTGCCTCTAGCGACGCTGCTATTGAGCGCCTACGGGCTGGCTTTTTTTATTGGGTCTTTTGCGCTGGTGCTCAAAAAGGTGCAGCAGGTGCTAGGGCTGTTTCAATTTGTGCTGCTGTTTTTACTGCTTGCGCCGACAGAAACCTGGGTGGGCGGGGCAAAGTTGGCGGCTTATATGATGCCGATTGTCCCCAGCATTGGACTGCTGCGAGATTTGATGGCAAGGAATGAAGGCTTGGATTGGGGGGTGTGGGCGATCGCGCTAGCCAATGGCCTGTTTTACTTTACCCTCGGTACTTTAGTGTTTCGCTGGGCAGAAGGAAAGGCAAAGCGGCAGGGAAGTTTGGGCGGATACTAAGCCAACAAAAGCGTTCAACAAAAGAGATAGTTTTTTAACTGATGATGGGCCGCCCAAACATCTGCATGGACGGCCCATCAAAAGATTATCAATGCGGGTAGATACGGCTTATTTAACGGCTACCGGTTGTTCCACGCTGTAGCAGCGTCAGTAACTGCCTGGTCAACCGTTTTGGAGCCCAGCATAGAAGCTTGAAGGTTGTCGTAGATGATTTTTTGCAGCGCTTTGACATCTTCCATCGCGGGGATTAAAACGGCGGCATCGCCCAGCTGACTGGCGCTGACCGAACGCGCCACTTCAACCGGGGTTGACTCTGCCGAAACCTCAGAAAAGTAGCTGTCTTTCATCGCTTCTACCGTAGAGGGCAGCACATTCGCTTGCTTGGCAAATTCCAGCTGATTGGCATCGTTTGTAACATAGGTCGCAAACTTTATCGCAGCTGCCTCGACATCGGTCGATTCTGGAATCACCAAGTTCATCGCAGCGACGTTTTTTTTGCCTGTGCTACCGGTAATTTGGGGGGTGCCTTTCGTCGCGGCTGCCACGCTGGGCGCATTTGTCGCGATAGTATCCAACGATTCTGCACCTGAGGTCAAAATTGCTGTCTCGCCCGCTTGATAGAGCTGGACAGCCTGCGCATGTCCTTGAGTGAGCACTTCTCGGGGCAGCAAATCGTTTTGGTAAAGGTCTGTCCAGTATTGAAATACCGCTTTCCCGGCTGGCGTATTAAAGGCAGCTTGGCCTGCGTCATCGACTAAAGGCACGCCCATTTGCACAAAGGACTGAAGCACATCGGCAGCATCTTCAGGCACGAAGGTGATGAAAAAGGCGTACTTGCCTGTTTTTTCTTTGACCGTTTTAGCGACCTCAGCGAGTTCTTCAAACGTAGCAGGCGGCTCAGTGATGCCTGCTGCTTTAAAAATGTCGGTGTTGTACAGGGTGATTCGGGCAGTGAGGTACCAAGGGAAGCCAAAGCTTTCGCCGTTGAGCTGCGTCGCTTCCCAAATTTTGGGCAGATACATGGCCTGATCTTCAGGCGAGAGCTTGTCATCTAGGGTGAGCCAAGCGCCTTTAGAGGCCAGTTGTGAAGCGAAGTTAGGGTTCAGATTTACGACATCTGGCGCATTTCCTGCTGAAACCGCAGCCAAAATTTTGGTTTCCATATCGCCCCAGGGCACATCTACCCATTTGACGGTGATGTCGGGGTTTTCGGTTTCAAAGTCGGCAATCAGCTGATTAAAGTAGTCGTCGAACTTGGGGGATAGCTGCATGGTCCAGAATTCGACTTCGGCGGGGCCACCCTCGGAGCTAGCGGTGGTGGTGGTATTGCCGCAGCTGGTGACTAGCCAGCTTGAGAGCAGGCCGATGAGGGCAAGGGCAATAAACCGTTTCCAGTGGCGGATGAAAGACATGATAGGTTCTACAATTCACAGCGCAATGTGTATGTGACTTTACAGCACGGATCGCGCATTTGGATGGTCTATATAGGCCGCTTTTTTGGATGCGTTGTTTGGCGCTCCCGCCCTCTGTAAGCTGACGGTAATCTGACGGCAATCTGAAGACTCTAAATTTTATGTAATCTGAATTTTGCTCGCACAGCTTTTTGCGCGATCGCGCGCCTCATCTGTCGTATCGCCCAGCGCCAATGCAACGCCCATGCGCCGATTCTTATACGCCCTGGGCTTGCTAAACAATCGCAGCTGGCTAGTCGGCACGCTTAAAGCCTCGGCCATACCGCTGAAGTGAGGCATGTCGGTGGCCTCGGGAGCCAGAATAACGGCGGAAGCGCCAGGCCGAGTGAGCTCTATTTCGCCAATGGGCAGGCCCAGAATTGCCCGGACATGCAGCGCGAATTCTGACTGATTTTGGCTGACCATTGTCACCATCCCAGTGTCGTGAGGGCGAGGGCTGACCTCGCTAAAGTACACCGTTTGCTCGCCATCGGCTGAACCGGCAATAAATAGCTCTACGCCAAAGAGCCCCCAGCCACCGAGGGCCTCGGTCACTTTGGCGGCCATCTCCTGGCAGGCTTGAAGGGTTTCACTGCGCAGGGCGCAAGGCTGCCAAGATTCACGATAGTCGCCGTCTTGCTGAATATGGCCAATGGGCGGGCAGAAGTGAGTGCCAGAGATAGATCGAACAGTGAGCAGAGTAATCTCGGTTTCAAAGTCTACAAAGCCCTCGACAATGACTCTGGCTTCCTGCCCTCGACCGGCTTCCCAGGCGTAGTTCCAGGCAATGTCTATTTGCTCAGGAGTGCGGACGGTGCTTTGGCCTTTGCCCGACGAACTCATCACCGGCTTGACCACGCAGGGCAGGCCGATGGCTTCTACCGCTTCTCTGTATTCTTCAACGGTAGAGGCGAATCTATACGGAGAGGTTTTTAGGTTCAAGTCAACAGCCGCTAGGCGGCGGATGCCTTCACGATCCATGGTGAGGTTGGTCGCAAGAGCTGTGGGGATGACACGCCAGCCTGCTTTTTCAAGCTCTATGAGGGTGTTTGTAGCGATCGCCTCTACCTCCGGCACAATTAAATCCGGCTGAACCTGCTCAACCAAATCCTCTAGGGCCTTCCCATCAAGCATGTTTGTTACATAGCAACGTTGGGCAAACTGCATTGCTGGCGCCTTTTCGTAGGCGTCTACCGCTATCACCTCTATGCCTAGGCGCATTGCTTCCAAAGCAACCTCGCGGCCTAGCTCTCCGGAGCCTAGCAACAGCAGTCGCTTAGCATCATGGCTACCGGGTGCCCCCCATCGTTCATGCCGCAAGTCATGGGTGGGCGTAGCAGAAGCAGAGGAATAACTCATAGAACGACCTTTGGATATCACCGTTAGCTGTACGTTTTGGGAGGTCACACCACTGTCTCATATCTCTTATCGGTTAAGACCCCAGTTTTTTAAGAAGGTTTTCTCAGTAGGTTTACTGTTTATCACAGTTGGGTCTGTCATATAGCGCCGAAGCGAGTATCCCAACCGAAGGACTACAAGCGTAATAGCACTGGCTGGCTTCGGGCTCGAATGTAATTTTATTGTTAGGAACTGGGCAATCTAGAGCCCAAATTCGGATCTTTTAGCTTCATGGCGGTCACATCCTCTAAAAGTGCTAAAAATGCCTCCCGAATCATGACCGTTATCATTCCGTCATTCATCACTGGGCAAACGTTGTCGTGAATAGCCTCAAGTCTTTATTTTCTAAGAAATCGTCGGGTGTGGGCATTGAGCTAACGCCTGAGCGCATTAATATCGCTCGACTCAAAAAGCAGGGCCAAAAGCTCAAGTTACAAACTCTGGTCACTGCCGAAATTCCTGAAGGAGTCTTTGAAGAAGGCCAGATTATTGATAGCCCTGTGATGGCAGAGATTATTCAATCTACGCTGGCTGAAAACAAAATTAAAGTTAACCAGGCAACGACAGCGGTGCCCGGACGAGCCGTGACTCGGGTGATTCCGGTCCCTGCCGAACTAGATGATAATGAGCTGCGGGAAATGGTGCTCAACCAAGAAGCCAGTTTATATCTGCCGTTTCCTCGCGATGAAGCAGATGTGGACTACCAAAAGCTGGGCTTTTTTGTCGATGATGACGGGATTGAAAAAGTACAGGTTTTGCTGGTCGCGGTCAAAAAAGACATTACCGATACCTACACTGAAACGTTTGCCCAGGCAGGGCTAAACCTCAACGTGCTAGAAACCAGCAGCTTTGCGCTCATTCGCACCGTTCGCGAACAGCTGCGGCAGTTTACCTCGCAGGAGGCTGCGGCCATTGTCGATATTCAGTTTGAGAGCACTGAAATTTCAATTGTGGTTGACGGTATTCCCCATTTTTCGCGAACAGTGCCGTTAGGCACCGCCCAAATTCAGACTGCGCTGAGTCGAGCGATGAATTTGCCACCTTCGCGCAACGCCGATCTGTTGCAAGGCATGTCGATTCCTCCTGGGCCAATGGCAGGCGGGCCAAAAGGCGGTATGAGCCCTGGTACAGCGGCTATGTTGAGAGTCATTGGCGAACTTTCGGATGAGCTGAGGCGCTCGATTGATTTCTACCTTAATCAAGGAGAAGACATGGAGGTGGCGCAGCTGCTGCTGGCCGGTGCCGGTAGTGCTATCGGCAATTTGGATGAGTTCTTTTCGCAGCGGCTTGGACTGCCTGCTAGCGTAATTGATCCGATCAGCTCGTTGGCATTAGAGACCGATGAAGAGCTTTCGCCCGCCCAACGCTCTGGCCTGGCCACGGTGCTTGGCTTAGGCCTTAGAGAGATATAGGAGGTTTAGGCCATGTACGGAATTGATATTAACTTTTTGAATGATCGCGTTGATCGCCCTTCAGCGGCGATTGTTCCGCTCAAAAAATCACGCGGCAGTAGTGGTAGTAAAACGCCCATGTTAGTGGGCGTGGGGATTGCGATCGCAGCCTTTGCTGGCGTAGGTGGCTCCTGGTTTATCTTTCAAAACCAGCAAAAGGGCCTCATTTCTGAAAACGCCGCCCTCGACTCACAGCTCTCCGAGCTTCAGCAAAAGCTAGACCAGGTAGACATCATCGTTCAGCAGACCCAAGCGGTCGAAACAGAGATTCAAGCCTTGGCCAGCGTATTCGAGCGCATTCGCCCTTGGTCTGCCATCGTGCGAGACCTTCAAAGCCGCACCCCCAATCGCACCCAAATTTCTGCCCTCACGCAGACCACGCCCGAAGAAGGGCCAGAAGCGACTGTGACTTCTGTGGCAGGTGGCCTCTCTATTCAGGGCAATGCCTGCTCCTTTGACGATGTTAACGACTTTATGCTGACGCTCAAAAACTCGCCATTCCTAGAGGGTTCCACGGTTGAAATTACTACCGCTGCACTCGGCGGCGAGGTCGAAGGACGCTGTCCGGGTGAAGTAGAAAATGGAATACCTTTGGCGCTAGTCAACTACACCATCACTGGAGACATTAAGAGCATTCCGGCAACAGCCCTGCTCGACGAATTAAACCGCCAGCAAGAATCTACCGGACTTGCTGCCCGTATTAGAGCCCTACAAGCCACAGGAGCAATTGAGTAATGGCTGCCGTTGGAGATTTTATTCCACCCGATGATGCTGATTTTATTGACGAACCGTCTAACCCGGTCGTTTTTGGCATTGAATTATCCCCGCCTATCATTGGCGGAATTATTGCTGCGATTGGGATAGGTGCTGCTATCTACGGCTTTATCAAGTTTGTAAAGCCCGTGCAGGTACGCAACACTGAGCTACAGCAAGAAATTACCACCAAAGAAGGCCAACTATCGTCGCAGCAGCAACAACTGCAAGACATTGCCAAAATAGAGGCCGAGCTAGAAACCGCAATGCAGCGTCGTCGTAATGTTTACGGCTTATTTGCCAATGAAAAAACAATGGATACGCTGCTACTAGACATTAACCAGCGAATTGAGAGCAACAATGCCTCGCTGATCGGTGTGCGCAACCAGGTTTTTGAACGCGGTATTCCCCCCATTTTGGTAGAAGCCAAGTTAGAGTCTTTTATTCCTGGAGAAAAAGCAGAGGTCATAGACAGCTCGTTAGGAGAGCAGGTTAACGGCAAGCTAAAACGCGAAACATATTCGGTTCGGTTCTCTGGCGACTATGCGCAAACGCAGGCGGTGCTTCGCAATTTGGAGCGCTTAGAGCCACTGTTGCTGGTGAGAGATTTCAGCATTGTCAGCGGCCAAAATGTTGAAGAAACGGTCATTGGCGACAACGGCCAAGTGGTGTCTCGGCCCAAAACGCCGATTACAACCTCTTTTAATATCGAGGCGCTAATGCCGACCGCCAATGCAGATGTGCCGCCAGAGATCGCGCCACCGGCTGAAGGTGTACCCGCTGAAGGCGCACCAGCAGAAGGCGCACCACCCGAAGGAGGTTAAAAGTCTGTCTCTTTAGCTTGCTCATTGCGATAGATTACTCAGTTTTGTTTCTTTTTCGCTTTTACATTTTTGTGTTGTTGTTCTGTTTACCGCTAGTTTCGACTCAAGGAGTGCCCTGTGAAACGCCGTCTTAATTTTAAAAGCCTAATGGTTGGAGGTGCTTTAGCTGTTCTAGCTAGCCCCTTAGCTGCTGAGTCTGCGTATGGTGCCACCACTGTCGAAGGCATCTCTTTGCGAGAAACCAAAAAAGGCTTGACTCTCACGCTAGAGACCTCTGGCGATACGCCTCAGCTGTTTTCTACGAGTACCGGTAAAACCTTTCAAGCCGACATTGCTCACGCACAGCTACAGTTGCCCAAAGGCAAAAGTTTCACACAACAAAATCCAGCGCCTGGCATTGAGTCTATTCAGCTTGATGCGCTGGAGAATAATCGAGTGCGGTTAACGGTAAAAGGTCAGGATAAGGCGCCTATCGGCGATATCAAAAAAGCCGCAGATCGTGATTCTGTTGTGATTAGTTTAGATGCGAGTGCAGGTGCGAAGGCAACGCCGTCTAAACTGCCGACCTCCATTCAGACGACCTCCATTCAAACAAAAGGTGACGAACCACAGGGGGCGCTTCGGTTTCCTTCGCTTAGAAGCGTTGGCCCCTGGCAGATTGCTCAGCAAACCGAAGATGCGCCAGAAATTTTGATTCCGAACCCAGAGGTCATTATTGATGGTGAGCCTGTATTGGCTCCTCGTGTTAATGGTGCTCCACCGTTTTTGCCGCGTGCGGTTGCTCCCCCGGTAGGCGATCTTTCTATCTCAGATATCGACTCTAGACTTGATGAAATAGATTTGGGAACGGCTGAGCGTGTTCCTAGGCTAGTGTTACGGGATGCTTCTGCTCGTGAGGTATTGTCTTTGCTAGCTCGGGCGGCAGGGTTAAACCTAGCTTTCACCAACGCTACGGATGGTGAAGAAGGGGCGACAGCGACTCCAGAGGATATTCGAGTGTCCATAGATATTGAGAATGAGCCGGTTCAGAACGTATTTAATTATGTGCTACAGATTTCTGGGCTAGAGGCGAATAGAGTAGGAAGGACTATTTTTGTGGGGCCACGGTTGCCTAATAGCGCTCGTAACGTTTTAATTCGAAGCATTCGCTTGAATCAAGTAGATGTAGCTTCAGCGCTCAGTTTCCTTGTTGCCATGGGTGCGGAGACAGCCGTTTCTAGTGAGCGTACAGTGACTAATGTCAATGCCACTGAAGTCGGTGAAGGCGCAGACATTAGCGAAACGGCACGGACAAGTACATCAACTTCGTCGACAGACGTTGAAAACCAGCGGATTGATTTTGAAGATTCACTGCCTCTGCTTAGAGGGTTGCAGGTTGTGGGTGATGAAAGAACCAATGCACTCACCTTAATTGGTACGCCTCGTCAAATTGAGATTGCTTCTGCTCAGCTTGTCCAGTTGGATCTGCGCCGTCGTCAGGTGGCAGTGAATCTGCGCGTGATCGATGTAAACCTCGATTCTCTTGATGCGTTTGGCACCAGTTTCTCATTTAGTGCTGGTGATACAAGTCTCGTTCAGACAGGCGGATTGGGACTGGTTAATTTTGGAGCTGGAGCGCCAGCTTCTACAAGCTTGAATCCTGGTCAAGTTGGAAGAGGACTCGCACCTGTATTCGGATCTTTACCTTTCAACATTGCATCTAGATTTTTGTCTCAACTGCAAGCTGTCGTAACTAATGGTCAGGCTAAAATTGTGACCGATCCAACACTAGTTGTACAAGAAGGTCAAACTGCTGCTGTTGATCTTACTCAAGAAATCGTGACGAATATCACTATAGAAAGAGAGTCCACCGACGCTGGTACTGTGACAACGACAAGTTTTGAGAAAGGAAACGCAGGCTTGAGTTTACAGGTTCAAATAGAAAGAATTGATGACAACGGCTTCGTCAATTTGTCTGTTGCGCCTACTATATCTGCGCCAACGGCTACCTTTCAAGTTGGTGATGTTGGTACAGCGACTCTATTAGCAGAACGTCAGCTATCTTCAGGACAAATTCGCGTCAGAGATGGTCAAACACTTATACTCTCCGGAATTATCCAAGAGTCTGATCGTACAGAAGTTTCAAAAGTACCTATCCTAGGAGATATTCCGATTTTGGGGGCGCTCTTCAGACGTACGAATCGCTCTAGCGAACGTCGTGAACTTATTGTATTGCTAACACCTCAAGTGCTGGATGATTCGGATGAAAGTGTGTATGGCTACAGCTATACGCCCGGTGAAGATGTTCAACAATTGCTAGAAGATCGTCAAATTCAGCGCTAGGTATTTCAGCGCTAGGTATGTGAGTTGAGTGCGATCGCTAGAGATCAACGCATGACTGAAGACAAGTGCCTTTGCCGTTCAACTTGCAAAGGCTAACACTAGGCCAAATCTAGGCCAAATCTAGATAAGGCCAAAATAGACAAAAAGCCAATGCTGCCTGGATTTAAGGGAGGCATTGGCTTTTTGTCAAGACAGATTTTTTAATTTTTCCCTTGAAAAGTATGAACTTTCTTGAAAATCCCTAGAATCCATAGAAATTAAAGGGTTTCCCTGTTCATATTGCACATGTACCCCTTAAAATGGTGCAGTAATTTTATGAGGTTTCAGGGGTTTCAGCGATTGCTGCTCTGACCTAATTTTTTAGGGCCTCATAGAAACTTTAAATTTGCCATGCGGCAATGTGTAGTTCTCGCTAAATCTCTAATCAGAGATCAAAGTAATCCAACCATCTTCTAAAGGAGATAAGCATGAATAAAGGTGAACTCGTCGATACTGTTGCAGAAAAGTCTTCAGTGACTAAAAAGCAGGCTGATGCTGTGATTTCTGCGGCTGTAGAGTCCATTATGGAAGCCGTGTCCAAAGGTGAAAAGGTAACGTTAGTCGGATTTGGTTCGTTTGAACCCCGTGCTCGTAAAGAGCGAGAAGGTCGAAATCCTAAAACTGGCGATACGATGGTTATCCCCGCAACCACGGTGCCTGCATTTTCAGCAGGTAAGCAGTTTAAAGAGATGGTGGCTGGGAAAAAGAAAAAGTAATTTCTTTGATTATCCGGTACTACTCATGTCTAGACCCGTTCACGGGGGCAATTTGGTTTGGGCGGCTGCGATCGCTCGCTGTTCTCCTCGTGAACTGCTAGATTTTTCAGCTAGCATCAGTCCGCTTGGGCCGCCGCACTCTGTGAGTGAAGCGATTCAGGCGGCTTTTTCGTCTGTGGTGGCCTATCCTGACCCAGCTTATGGATCGCTAAGGGGGGCGATCGCCCAACACCACCAAATTTCTAGTGACTATATCCTTCCCGGCAATGGCGCAGCAGAGCTGCTAACCTGGGCTGCTCGTGACTTCTCCGAGCAGGCTCAACTGTGTTTTCAGCTATCACCCAACTTTAGCGACTACGACCGAGCGCTGAGGGCCTTTAATGTCCCCACTCAAAATATTCCGTTATTGACTGCCAGCGGTTGGCAGCTACAGAACTGGGATCGGTTGCTATTGAAGGCGATCCCCAAGGGTATGAAGGCTCGCAACTGTGGCATTTTGCTCAATAACCCCCATAATCCGACGGGCGCACTGTTTGCTAAGGCCCAGGTTCGTGCCTTGGCCGATCAGTTTGGTTTGGTCATTGTCGATGAGGCGTTTATGGACTTTTTGCCGCCTGAGCGATCGCAAAGCGTGATTGAGTGGGTAGGCGATTTGCCGAATTTGGTGGTGCTGCGATCGCTCACTAAGTTTTACAGTATGCCGGGCATCCGGCTCGGCTATGCGATCGCTCAACCCTCTGTCCTTCAGCGCTGGCAGCAGTGGCGCGATCCCTGGTCGGTGAATACGCTAGCCGCTGCTGCGGGGGTTGCTGCGATCGCCGATGCTCCTTTTCAAACCAAAACCTGGGATTGGCTGAAGACGAGCAGTGAGCAGCTGTTTGCAGGGCTCCAGGCACTGCCCGGACTCGCTCCCTTACCCAGCTCGGCTAATTTCTTTTTGGTGGCTTGCCAGGTTTCTGCGACAGCGCTCCAGCAACAGCTGCTAGCGCGTCATCAAATATACATTCGTGACTGCATGAGTTTTGCGGCATTGGGCGATCGCTACTTTCGCGTTGCGGTTAAAACGCCAGAAGACCACCAGCGGTTGCTTGCTGCCTTAGCAGATGTATTGCCCAGTCTGCCTATTTGTTCATGATGAGGTGTGCGATGCCCTCTGATTACGATTTGGTGATTTTAGGCGGTAGCTTTGAGGGCCGCATTGCGGCCATTACCGCTGTGGGCTATGGGGCGCGAGTGGCGTTGGTAGAGCCGCCAGGACTCTTTGAGCAGCGGCAGCAAAAGCACTATTTGCTTCAAGCTTTGCAGCAGCTAGGCGAAGGGGGCAACCGGCAAGGTGTGGTGCGGCAGCTGCAAACGACCAACGAGGGCACCGTTCAAGCGCAGTGGGACTGGCAGGCGATTTTGGCATGGAGTGCGATCGCTGCCCAAACCCAAAATCCCACCCTATCTGCTGACTACTTAAATGCCTGCGGCGTTGATGTGGTACTAGAAATGCCAGAGCGATTATCTCGCCAGCTAGTGGTCACAACCGCGACCCGAAGGCTAACAGCGAGGGGCGTTTTAGCGGCCTTTGGCACGGTTCCTTTGCCGATTTCTTCTCTGTTAGAGCCCGCTGAGTTAGAGCCCGCTAAGTTAGAGCCCGCTACAGCAGCATCCAAAACAGATGCCGAGGCCGAAACAAATGCCGAAGAGCGACTGAGCCCTTTTATGACAGGGATAGATCCATTGTTGAGCGCGTCTGAACTGCCTAATGAAATCACCATTTTTGGCGACTCAGCGGAGGCTGTGATGTGGGCAGAAGCGCTTTGCCTAATGGGCTCCAAGGTTCGGCTCGTGAGCGATCGCTTTTTACGATTTGAGGATGCGGATGTGAGGCGGTTGGTGCGATCGCAGCTCATCGCTATGGGCGTCAGTATTATTCCTTTAAGTTCTTTTTTCAATCGTCAAGATCAGCAAAATCAGCAAAATACGGTCGATTCAGCCATTTCAGAACAGGCGTTGCTACTGGGCCAAGGGCAACCAGCCTTAATCCTCCCTGGCTTTGTAAAATCCCCCACTCAAGATCAGACCTATACCGACCATCAAGGCCATGGCAAAACCTACCTGCACTCAAATCATCGTCTACAGACCTCCCATCCGCGCATATTTGCCTGTGGCTCTTTGATTGCGGGCTTTTCGGTGCATCGCGCGATCGCCATAGCCGAAGCCAAAACTGCCGTCCGCAATGCTCTATTTTTGCCGACTCGGCGAATGCGCTACCGGGCTATTCCAGAAGGCTATTATCGCTTTGCTCGGGTGGGCCAAACCCCGCGATTTGCCAGGCAGTCGTTGCCCATTGCAAAAGACCAATATGGCGATCGCAACCTAGCTAATCTAGCTAATCTAGCTAATCTGAATAACAATCTGAATAGCAATCTCAATAACCAAGACAGCTGGGATGGCTGGTCAGTATGGACAGCTAGCAGCCCCAACAGCACCGACCTGATGCGAATGGACCCATCCCCTTCTTACTGCAAGCTCATTTGCTACGAAGGCAAATTACAGAGCATTCATTTAATCGGGGATGGCGCAGACGAGCTGATTGTCCCTTTGGCCGCGATGATCGGGAAGCCAGTGAGTGCGATCGCTCACCTGATTAAAGAGTTAGCCGCAGATGATCTGATGGACTTGGTCGCAGCGGCGGCAAAAAAGGCAGGGCGATCGCGATGGCAGCCCGGCCAATGGCGACGCGACTGGGCCGAAAACTGGTTTAACTGGAGACGTAGCCAGAGCAGATAGAACCGCCCATTCGACTGATATCTGAGGCAGTTTATATATTCCGAGCCAGTTTATATTCGAGCTAGCGTAACAGCTTCAGGCTGGTCTTGATACTTGCCGCGTCGGGTTTCGTAGTTAACTTCGCACTCCTCGCCTTCTAAAAACAAAAGCTGAACGACGCCTTCATTGGCATAAATACGGCAGTCGGCGCTGGAAGAGTTGGAGAATTCTAACGTTAAATGACCGCGCCATCCGGCCTCGGCAGGCGTCAGGTTGGCGATAATGCCGCAGCGAGCATAGGTGCTTTTGCCAATACAGATAGTGGTAATGTCATTGGGCATTTGTAGACGCTCTAGGGCAACGCCAAGGCCATAGGAATGAGCCGGCAAAATAAAGTAGCTGCCGTTATCGTCTTCTCTGAGCTTGCTAGGTTCTAGGTTTTCAGGATTAAAGTTTTTAGGGTCTATGACCGTACCGGGGACATGACGGAAAATGCGAAACTCGTTGGGCGATAGACGAATATCGTAGCCATAGGAAGACAAACCGTAGCTAATAACCGGGGTTTCATGTCCGGGTTTATGCCCATGAGTTGGTAGCTGCACACGGCGAACGAGCGAGGGCTCAAAGGGCTCAATGAGTCCATTTTGGGCTGATTCTTTGATCCAAGCATCGTTTTTGATCATGGGTAGGGCTCTTTTGAAGTTGAAATAGCTGTTATACAAAAAATATACAAATCGCTGTTATACAACGTAATTGCGACGAAATTCAGTCACCTGATCGGCGACAGCAATAATAGAGTCCGGCATTTGCGGGCCCGTTAAAATAATCTCGACATGGGCAGGACGGCTTTTGAGCAGGTTCAGTAGCTCGTTCTCTTTAATTAAACCAAAGTCAATCGCAAGGCTGAGTTCGTCAAGTACCACTAGGCCGTATTTACCTTCATTTACCACGGTTTGTGTGTGCTTCCACAGCGCTTGAACCGCCGATCGGGTTGCGTCCGAGACATCCGGGCCACTGACACAGTCTAGAGATTCGCAGCGAATCCAGGAAAGATTTTGGCCCATTTGAGAAGGATGATCGGGGCCCTGGCCAATACCGCCTTTCAAAAACTGAACAATGAGGACGGGCAGCCCTTGTTCTGCAACTCTAGCCGCCTGCACCATGACATTGGTAAAAAAGGTGCGACGCTGTGAGGTGAAAATTTGAACCGTTCCTTCAACCGCGCGCAGCAAAGGATGAGCGCGAACCGCTGACGATACGTTCGGCATTGCTCTGAGCTGTGAGACCGCAGGGCGCTGTGGAAGCATAAGTAATGAATAAATAAAGTATCTGGAAGTGGCTGGTGAATGAGTAGTTTTAACGCTGTCTGGAAGGGCTCTGACAAGCGTGCTGACAAGCGTTCTGACAAGGCGGGTAGTCGCGCCAGCCAATAAATCAAGAACGACGGACCAACTAAATATAGCGTAGTAGGTGCCACTCTCATTAGTAAATGCGCTATATGCATAGGGCTTTACTTAAATTCATTGAAATACTCATTGAGATATTCCTTGGGATTCCTTCACATGATGTCATTACACTCCGGTCTAAAGGGAGGCAATCCAAGTAGTATGACTGAGGTCTCTTTATTTCTGCAGCGCTTTATCACCCCTATGGCTTGGCAACGTCCTGACAACCGGCAGCCCGATGAGCTGCGACCCATTAAGTTTGAGCGAAAATTCACTCGCTATGCAGCGGGCTCGGTGCTGGCCCATTGTGGTAACACACAGGTGATTTGCACGGCCTCTGTGAGTGAGGGGGTGCCTCCTTTTTTAAGGGATTCTGGGCAGGGGTGGCTGACGGCAGAGTACCGGATGCTTCCGGGGGCCACGCACACCCGTAAGTCTCGGGAAACCATGAAGCTGTCGGGCCGCACGCAGGAGATTCAGCGGCTAATTGGACGGAGCTTGCGTGCTGCCTTAGATATGGAGGCCCTTGGAGAGCGAACGATTACGATTGATGCTGATGTATTGCAGGCCGATGGTGGTACGCGAACAACTGCGATTACCGGTGCCTATGTGGCGTTAGAAGATGCGATCGCCTGCCTGATTGCCGCTGGCGAGCTTACTGCCTCACCTATCCGTCATCAAATCGCTGCCATTTCTGTTGGCTTGCTCCAGGGCGACCCTTTTTTAGACCTTAACTATCCCGAAGACTTCGCTGCCGACATTGACTTCAACGTCGTCCTCAATGAAAAACTTGAATTGATTGAAGTGCAAGGGACTGCCGAGGCAGGTAGCTTTAACCGGGCGCAGTTAAACCACATGCTGGACTACGCCGAAAAAGGAGGGCGCGAAATTTTTCAACTTCAGCGAAACGCTTTGGCTGAGTAAATTCTCCTCACTTCTCCCTATCTTTCTGCGGCTCTGTTCTCTTCAGCCCGTTCTCTCAAAACCTGTTCTTCTCAAAACCTGTTCTCCTAAAAAGGTTGGTATAACCCCTCAGAAGTGCTACATTCCCCCCATAAGTACATTCCAGGCCGCTCAAGTTGGCTTAATTTATGGCGAAGGATCTGAGAGATTTTCTCAAAAAAGTGAGGTCAAGAGGGCAGCTGCGCACCATTACTGCGCAGGTAGACCCCAACCTAGAGATTGCTGAAATCTCTAACCGGCTGCTGCAAGCGGGCGGGCCAGCTGTGCTGTTTGAAAATGTTAAAGGCTCGCCCTATCCAGTGGTGGTAAACCTGCTGGGTACGGTAGAGCGCGTGTGCTGGGCGATGGGCATGGAGCATCCCGAAGAGCTAGAGGTGTTGGGCAAAAAGCTAGGGATGCTGCAACAGCCTAAGCCGCCCAAAACAATTTCTCAAGCGATTGACTTGGGCAAGGTGTTGTTTGATGTGGTGAAGGCCAAGCCATCGCGAGACTGGCTGCCCGCCTGCCAGCAGGTGGTTAGGTTAGATGATCAGGTCGATCTGACTCAGATTCCGATGATTCGTCCCTATCCTAAAGATGGCGGCAAGGTGGTGACGCTGGGGCTGGTGATTACCAAAGACTGCGAAACGGGCGTGCCTAACGTGGGGGTGTATCGCTTGCAGCTGCAGGGCAAAAACACAATGACGGTGCAGTGGCTGTCGGTGCGCGGCGGGGCCAGACATTTGCGGAAGGCCGCAGAGCGGGGGAAGAGTTTGGAGGTTGCGATCGCCATTGGCGTTGATCCGCTGATTATTCTTGCTGCCGCCACCCCTATTCCTGTCGATCTATCTGAGTGGCTGTTTGCAGGGCTATATGCCGGTAAAGGCGTGTCACTGGCCAAGTGTAAAACGGTTGATCTTGAAGTGCCCTCTATGTCGGAGTTTGTGCTAGAAGGAACCATTACACCGGGCGAAACGGCCACTGATGGCCCTTTTGGCGACCACATGGGCTACTACGGCGGCGTTAACCCAGAGGCCCCGCTGATTCGCTTTCACTGTATGACGCATCGTAAGTCGCCGGTGTATCTCACGACCTTTAGCGGTCGCCCCCCTAAAGAAGAAGCGATGATGGCGATCGCACTCAACCGCATCTACACGCCTATCCTGCGTCAACAGGTTTCCGAAATCGTAGACTTTTTCCTACCGATGGAAGCGCTCAGCTACAAAGCAGCCATCATTTCCATTGATAAGTCCTATCCTGGCCAAGCCCGCCGTGCCGCCATGGCCTTTTGGACGGCGCTACCGCAGTTCACTTACACCAAGTTTGTAATCGTTGTAGACAAAGACATCAACATCCGCGACCCGCGTCAGGTCGTGTGGGCTGTCACCTCAAAGGTCGATCCCATCCGTGACGTGTTTATCCTGCCAGATAGCCCGTTTGACTCACTAGACTTTGCCAATGAGCGGCTGGGCTTAGGAAGCCGAATGGGCATTGATGCTACGACCAAAGTTCCTCCTGAAACCGCCCATGAATGGGGCGAGCAGTTAGAGTCTGACCCGAATGTGGCAGATTTGGTCAGGCGTCGCTGGCGAGAATATGGCTTAGACGATATCAAGCTAAACGAAGCCGATGCCAATGTGTTTGGCTACGACATTCATTAGGCTCGCGCCCTCGACCTATCGCACAGATCAAGTCCTTGCCATGAGTTCTGGCTATCAGTAGATCGGGCTATCAGATTTCGGCTAGCAGCCGATTGGCAACGAGCGTTTGATTTTGCTCAAGCGCTAGCTGTAGTTCAGAGAGCTGGGTGAGCTGGGCCTTGGCTTCTGCGGCTGATTTTTTAGCTGCAACCTTGCGATACAGCGCCGCGCGTGCGAGGTCTTCACGATCTTTGGTCAAAGCTCGCTGGGCTACCCGATGCCAGGTGAGCATGTCGTTAGTTGCCTGCTCATATTGGGGTAAAAGGGTTTTGGTGGCGATCGCCACATTCTCTAGTGCTTCTTGAAACAGCCGCTGAGTGCGCGCGGGCGATTCAGTTTGAGCCGCCCTGCTTGCCAAATCAGCCACCTCAGGCAGCTTAATCTGCGCTGATCGCAAGCCAAAGTTGTCAAGCTGCATGCATTCGTTCCGACCGGTTTTACACCAGTTGGCAAAATGCTCACAGTTATTAAAAAATAAATCGTACTGGCGCTCACCCAATCGACTTTCAGCCCGTTCGATCACCACCTCCGGAATAAAGGCAGTCGCCGACTTTTTGGTATAAATTACGCCGCCTCTGGCAAAATCACGACGAGATGTCCGCGCAATCTGAGCCTCACTGGCCTTGCTGTAGTGAATAATCGTGCCATCGCCGCAGTCTATGCCGTGGTGCTCGTAAGGAATGCCTACAATTTCCCGAAATGCGTAGACCTGATCGCCCCTTGCCATGCTCTTAGCCAGCTTTTAGCTGGTCAGCTGGGTTTATCAAGATGTTGGATCAAAAATTTAGCATGTTGGCTTCGGCTTCGCTGTGCCTACATCAATTTAGTCCAATGGCTAATCCAATGGCTGATTAGTCTAATGGCTGAGTCGAGTCCAATAGCTCATTAGTCCAATGGCTGAGTCGAGTCGTCATTCGTCTTTTGCCTTGCAATCAACGCATGAATAGAAGACATGCCCTTGGTTTGCCTCAGCACGTTAATTTGGATATTAGGGCCAGAGCGCGCGAGCCGAATGACGAAACCATCCTGTACGATTTCTTTATCAATGCGTTGGCCTGCCAAAAACGTGCCGTTGGTGCCAATGTTGTGAATCTCCCAGCCATTTTTAATCGGATGTAGTTCGACATGGTGCCGCGATACCACTGCGCTGTACAGCACGACATCGTTATTGACTGAACGACCAATCCGTACAACCTGCTCTCGTTCAAACGTCCAGCTTTGCACAGGCGTTTTATCAATCGGGTGCAGCAACGAGAGAGTGATGATGTTATTTAATGCAGACACAGCGCAACACCAAAAGGGAAAACATAGTTTGAGCTAGCGACAATGCGCATCGCTCAAACTAAATTCGTTGAGGGTGCGCCAGCCTAAGCTGTCTCAAAAATGAAGCTGACTTTATCACCTTTACCTAAGGCAATGCGATCGCCTAGCCGCAGTCGATGACGATTCCCCGCAGCCAGAGGCAACCCGTTAATGTAAGTTCCATTAGAGCTGCCCACATCTTCGATGTAGTAGACATCGCCTTCTATCCGAAGATTGGCATGCATCCTAGAAACCACTTCTGAGTCTGGAAATCCAGAGACATCAATATCGGGAGGCGTTTGATTGTTAGGTTTCCCAATCCGTACAATAGATAGCTGCCTGGGAATTTCGATCAGGGTGTTCGTTTGTATCTGACGCAGGCGGGCGCTCAGGGTCTGTAGCTGAGTGGCTACAGGTGCTGCGGGCATCGCTACGGCTTTCCCTTCTGGCTGGCTTTCTGGCTGGCTTTCTGGCTGGCTTTCTGGCTGGCTTTCTGGCTGGCTTTCTGGCTGGCTTTCTGGCTGGCTTTCTGGCTGGCTTTCTGGCTGGCCGACCCCAGCAGGCTCAATGCTGATCGGTTCAGGCTCAACTAGGGGTTCGGGTTCGACCAAATTAGAAAAGTCTAAGTCTGGTGGTGTGGCCGCTGGAGTCACTGAACTAGAGGAGAGCGCAAATTCGTTTTCTGACAGGAAGTTCTGAGTTTGGGGTGAGGCGTCTGGAATGGCCGATACTTCTGTATTGCTGCTGGTCAATGAGGCTGCTGCTGGAACGGCAGCTGGCGCTTCAGATTGTTCTCGCAAATCATGTCCGCACTGGCCGCAGAAGCTCGCATCTGCCTGCACGGGGGTGTGGCAGCTAGGGCAGGTCATCATTGCTGGCAGGGGCGTATAGCAGGCTTCGCACTGGAGTGCGCCTTCGGGGTTTTGGTGGTTGCAGTTGGGGCAGGTGATCATGGTAGTCACGCGAAGTTAGCGGGGTTAAAAGCTGGGGGGACGCCCTGGCCTGCGGCCGCATCCATTAGCCAGAAACAGGTGCCGCCGGGGTTAATGAGCTTGCTGGGATAGACATGGTCGTCGCTACTGGGTGAAAAGACCTGAGAGATCGCTTCTTGCTTGCTTTCTCCGGCGACTAAAAACATCACGGTACGACCCTGATTAATTAGTGGCACGGTAAAGGTGATTCGAGGTTCTCCATTATGATTGCCGACTGTGACGAGGCGATCGCGCACATCTAAAGCGGCTGTATTAGGAAACAAAGAAGCCGTATGGCCATCATCCCCCATGCCTTGCAGAACAAAGTCCAAAGCAGGCCATGCGGAATTCGGCTTTGTGGAATCCGTAGAATCCGTAGAATCCGCTGAATCAGCTAAATCACCTGGATCTACCTGAAAAAATGATTGCAGCGTTTCGCTGTATTTTACAGCGTCGATAGTGGGATCGTTGGCACTGGTTGGGACTGGAAATATATTTTCGGTTGGAATGGGAACATGGTTTAACAAGGCTTCACGAGTCATCCGAAAATTGCTTTTTTCATCGTCGTGGGGAACATATCGCTCATCACCCCAAAACACATAGATTTTGTCCCAGGGCAGGTCAGCTTTTGCCAGGGCAGCATAAAGCGGTTTGGGGGTGCTGCCGCCCGATAGTGCAATAGTGGCGCGTCCCCTGAGATCAACAGCGTTTTGCATGTGAGCCACCATTACTTCATAAGCCCGCTTAATCAGAGCGTCTTTATCTGGCAGGATTTCGACAATAGGAGACATATTCATCATTCCAGTAAAATTAAGGTTACACGTGGCACGCTGTGCAGATTCTACCTATGTTTTCTGTTGTTTTGCCTTGTTTTAATGAATCTCGCCATGGCTATCTTCCTCAGGTATTAAAAAACCTTTGCCAACAAGCGGACTGCCAACAAGCGGATTGCCAACAAGCGGATGGTCAAGCCGTTCCTAATCAGCTAATTGCGGTGGTCAGCCCTAGTCAGGACGAGACCCTAGAGATAATTCGGCAGTTTCCGACTGTAGAAGTGATTACGACGAATGCAACCAATCGGGCTCAACGCCTCAATGTGGGTATCCAAGCGAGTCGGGGTGACTATGTGTTGCTACATCACCCGGCGACGCTATTACCGATGGGTGACGCGCTTATTCAGGCCCAAGCTGCCTTGCAAAAGGCCGACTGGGGTGGGTTTGTGCATAGTTTTGATCACGATCATTGGCTGCTCAGGTTTACCTCGTGGTATTCAACGAGGGTGCGATCGCAGCAACAGCGCATTTTGTACTTGGATCACTGCATCTTTGTGAGGCGCTCGGTACTGATAGCAGTGGGCGGTGTCCCCGATATGGATATTTTTGAGGATACGGCGCTTAGTTTGGCTTTAGCAAAATGGGGAAGACCTGCGATCGCACCCGGCAAGGTCATCACCTCAGCGCGGCGATTTTGCGATCGCGGCATTTACCGCCAGGCTGCCCTTAACCAGCTACTCAAGCTGATGTATCTCACCCGCCAAGATCCCAAAAGGCTCAACTGGCTGTACGAGCGCAAAAGCCAAATAAATGTAAGTTACGCCAAAATACAGCCAAAATAGGCGTAGCCAAAATGGACATAGCCAAAATGGACATAGACAGTAAATAAGACGTACGCTAGGGGTTCGCTATTTCATCAACTTTGCTTTATTCTTGTTGAGAAATCGTACCGATTTTGACCACACTAGCGAGCAAAATGGTGTACCCATGCACCTAGCTGAACCTCTTCTATGACCCATTCTTCTCCACCCACTTCTGCTCCTAAAGAAATTCTGCCATCGCCGCTAGCGGCCATCTCGCTCAAGCTAGTGGGGGCAATTACGATTCTAGCCGCCCTAATTGATTTTTTGACCCTGCTGCTGCCGCCTCAATTTGGCAATCGGGCTTGGCAGCTAGCGACGACTACCCAACTGGTGGATCGGGGCATTGTGCCACTGGTGGGCATTGCGCTGCTGTTTACGGGTTATTGGATAGATAGCAGCTTAGGCAGGGTGCCCCGGCGAGTGAGCCTGGCTTTAGATGCCCGATTTTGGACTTGTTTGCTCTCTTGCCTACTGGGTTTGATGTTCCTGTTTACGACAGTGCTGCATCCTAACAATGTGCGGATTCAAAGCCGCGAAGCCCTCTCACAAGTTGCCTCTGAAGCCACGGAGGCAACATCAGAGCTAGAACAGCGACTCAGCGCTGACTTAAACGCCAGACGAACGCAGATTGCTGCTCTGCTAGAAAACGAGGAACAGTTACAGGCTGCGATCGCCAGCGGCGAACTCGACGAGGCACAGCTCGCGCAAATTGAGAGATTTCGCAACAACCCAGAGGAACTCAACAATTTCCTAAATTCGCAGGTCGGCGAAGCCCAAAATCAGCTACAAACCCGCATTGGCGAGCAACAGAAAGAAGCTGAAGCCAGACTCAAAGCAGAGGCACTCAAAGCCACGGTTCGCGTCACTTTGAGCAGTTTGCTATTAACATTCGGCTACACCTTTATTGGCTGGCAGGGCCTCCGTCGTCTGCTAGCTATGGTCAACTAGCCTTAGGATCAACTGACCTAGCAAGGCTCTTGCTGGTTATCGCTAGGGCGGCAAGAGCTATTGCTAATGTATGGGTGAAACTATCGGTGAATAGCGCTAGCTGAGCGCGGTCATCATTGCTTGCTGAGCGACAGCTTGATACAGCGTTTTCAAATATTCTGATACGGCTTGTGCCTCGGTGCTGGCAAGCGGCATATCTCCTATCACTTCTAAAACCGTTTGCTCTGAGGGTGTAATTACCACTAAAGACGAATCTAGGGGCTGGTTGTATTGCCAGAAACTATCGATTTTTACAGGCTGCTTTGCAGGGCCAGCGGCGGCGGGTGAGTCTTGTGCGATCGCGGCGGCATTGGCCGCTAACTCGCTAGCAGCTTTTTTATTCGTTTGGGCGCTGGCTTGGTTTACAGCCTGGCTATCAGTCTCATTGCTCTCGCCTGACGCTTCATCTGATTTTTCGTTTGATCCTTCGTTTGACTCTTCGTTTAACTGGGCCATTGCCTGCTGACGCCGTAGCCGCAATGCCTCTAAAATTTGCTCCTTGGTACGACCGCGCAGCTGAAAGAGTACGAAGGGATCTTCTCGGAAAAAGTCGCCTAGCTGATAGTAAACGGCGGCGATGTGCTTGCAGGGATTTTTAGGATCGGGGCAGCTGCATTTGGAGTTAACATCGGCCAGCGTAAAGGGAAATAGGTTCAGGCCATTAGAGGTAAACACACGCTCAATATCATCTGGCATTTCGCCTGCCAAAAGCTGAGCCGAGTAAAGTGCTTGCTGACTGAGTGTGTCAATCACAAAGCCCCAGTCTTCATCCGAAAACCGCTCAATCCAAATAGAGAGCTGATAGGGCTCGTTGGCGGTGCCCTGTACCTTTGCATATACTTTAGAATTCTTAAATTCTAAGCTGAGAATATGCCCTTGACGGGCGTAGTTGCGGCCTCGCTCTAGCCGCTTTTTAAAGCGATAGGCGTTGAGCAAATCGACCCATTGCTGTACCCACCAGGCATCTTCTTGAGCAGCAGGCGGCTGAGGCGCGGCGTATGTCATAGAGCGTTTAGCTAAGGCTTCTAAGGCTTAAAGGAAAGGAAAGGCTATTGAAAGTTAAGGCTAACAGAAAGTAAGGCTAACAAAAAAGCGCTGCCTTAACGAGTGATTATTAAAGTGATTACTGAGTAGATGCGATTGCAGCTAATACCGGTTCATCTGGCTGACTGCGGCTGTCACTAGCGGTTAGTTCATCTAATAGGCCCAGCAGCTCGCGCTCAAAAGAGACTTGAGCCCGGTTAGTGCGTCCGCCGACATATAGCCTATCGGCAATTTGCAGCGCCCATACTTGTGAGTGAGATACATAGCTCATCATCACGCCTATCATCAGCAAACCAAAACCCAAGTAAACAATCGGAATCCCCGGATCGGCCTTAATTTGTAGTCCGGTACTGCCGATAATTTCGTCTAAAAACAGCGTTACACCGTTAGCTTGCGTAGATCCGCCTTCGCGTACGGTAGAAGCCAGCTGCCCCTGCATGTTGTATAGCAGCAGCGTGCCCTGCAAATCTTGGGCGATGAGTGAAACGCCCTCACTCATGTCAGGCTTGGTCGGAACCCAGGTGCCCCACAGTTTGCCGCTCTCTGTGTTTAAAGGGGCCATGGGTAAATTAAACACAGGGCTGTTGTTGAGCCTGACCTTGACTGCTCCGACCGCCCAGTCGGCCTGATACAGCGTCACATTTTTGTAGCGCAGGGGCTCGTTTACATGAATGGTCTTACGCTTTAACTCGGTTCCCTCGTCGTTTAACACCGAAAGATCGGAATAAAACTGATCGACTCGGCCCTCAGGCGAATAGTCAATCCAAAAGCGATTGACTCGTACCGACCAGTCTTTAGGAACTTGTGGAGCTGCCCAAGGCCCAGCTTCAAAAATATTTTGAATCCTAAATGTCTCACCGCTCGGCACCATTTCCTGTGCAAAAAAGCCCGTCATCGCGCCAACAATCGCGCCTAGCAAAATCAGCAGCATACTGGCATGAACCACAATCGGCCCAATCCGACCGACGAGACCTTTGTGTGCATATAGCATTTTGGGGGCTTCGTGATTGATCAAATCAGGCTCAAGTCTTTCTTTAGTCGTTTCCTCAACCGTTTTTTCAGTCGTTTCTTGAGCTGTCTCTTGAGCTATTTCCTCAGTGGCTTTTTCGTAGATTTTGTAGCGGCGATCGCCTAGCTGCTGCTTTAGCGCCTCAATCGAATAGCCCTCTAGCTCAGTGCTCAGCGCCATTTTGCCAAACTGGCGGGGCTGGCTATAAAAATTCCATGTCCGCGAAAACCACCGCAGTGCCGTAATTTGCCTGGCAAAGGTGCAGGCCGTCAGGCTGGCTCCAAACAGAATCAAAATCGCTAAAAACCACCAGGTGCTGTACACATGGTTGAGCCCCGCAATCAAAATAAATTTCCAAGAAACAAACCCAAACAGCGCAGGCTCTGTAGGATAGTTCTCTTGATAGAAGGCGAGGCTTTTGCCCTGCTCGATTATGGTTCCGCTGATGCTAAAAAGGGCGATCGCCAACAGCAGGGCGATCGCTAATCGCAGATCAGCCAGCAGTGGAATCAAATCCTTACGGAAGTAGCGTTTGATAGCGAGGAGCATAAATAAAAGAAGGAAAAAAAGTAAAAATCTACGCTACCGGCAGTAGCCGAGTCACCAGTGAAAACAGGCCAAAGCCCACGAGCAAAACGCCGCTTGCAGGCGTGATCCATCCTGACCAGCGCCGTAGCTCTAAAATACGCTTAATCGACGCGGTAAAAATGCCAGCCAGCATTAAAGGGGCCACATAGCCGACCGTGTAGGCCAGCAGTAGCGAAGCGCCCAGCACCGGATCGCCTTTTTCTCCGACCCAGGCCAGCAGCGTCGCCAGCACTGGCGTACTGCAAGGGGATGCCACTAGGCCAAACGTGAGCCCTAGTAAATAAGACTTGACCGATCGGGGAATGTTTTTTTCTAAAAAATCTGTGCCATTAAATGAGGGCAGCGGCGGCAGCGGCAGTGCTTCTAGCAAGTTGAGACCCATCAGAATAGCGATCGCACTCACCATCACTGGCAGCCCAATTCCGACCTGGCCATACACCCAGCCCAAACTACTCGCCAACAGCCCCAGTGCTGCCAAGGTCGTTGCTAGCCCTGTGGCAAACCATACCGACTGTCCAACTGCCTGCCAGCGGGTTTCTAGCTCGTAGCTGCCCATGTAGCCTACCGTAATCGGCAGCATCGAGAGCATACAGGGCGTCAGGCTTGTTAGCAGCCCAGCCGCTGCAATAATTCCCAGACTCGAAAAGCCCAAGTGGCCCAACTGGCCTTCTACCCAACCGTTCGCCTGCTGACTGAGATGATAAAGAAAAAGTTGTAGGCTCTCGCCCAGCGTCTCGAATGGAGAATCGCCCATAAAACCTGTAATTGGCACATAGCCTTACAATTCTATCGAATTATTTCGATAGAACGATTGGCATTCATGTTTTGAGGCTACGGATTTTCAGACAAAGGCTCATTTGCGGGGTTTTCTGTCGGGTTGTCGGCAGATCTCTCTAAGCCACTAGCCGACTTTCTTCGCACCGACTTTTTTAATAGATTGTGAGCTGTCCGCAAATCTTTTTCAGGTGAGGCTTTGTTTGATCTTGCGATCGCTTCGTTGGCGTGAGCAAACGGCTTTTGGAGCTTCCCAACCCGTCGCCGTGCCGACCGGTCTAAATTATGTTCAATGCGCTTGAGCGTAAGTACCTCAGCATCTCTTGATTCTCTGGCCACGCGAATCAGGAGGCCAGCAGTCAGGAGGCTGGCCATCATGGAGCTGCCACCATAGCTGAGCATCGGGAAAGGCAGCCCGGTTGTGGGTAGCACGCCTGCCGCTACGCCAATATTGACCAGCGACTGACCTACCAACAGCACCATACAGCCAATGGCAACGAGGCGATGAACCGTTCTTTTGGCCTGAATAGCGACCATTAAAGCCACCGTGCTGTACACCGCTAAAAACAGCAGCAACATGATGCCGCCAATAAAGCCAAACTCCTCAGCAAACACCGAGAAAATAAAGTCGGTGTACTGAATCGGCAGAAAATCGAGCTTTTGGGCCGATAGCCCATAGCCTGTTCCGCTCGTCCCGCCAGAGCCAATAGCCAGCAGGCTTTGAATCAGCTGATAGCCGTTCTCGTTGGGGTCGGCCCAAGGATTGATAAAAGAAGTAATGCGATCGCGCTGATAAGACTTAATACTCACACTCAATACCGCTGCCATCAGGCCGGTACCCGCCGTTATCATCAGCTGTCGATAAGGAATGCCTGCTGCAAACGCAATGAGCCAAATCGTAATGCCGCAGACTGCTGTTGTACTTAGGTTAGGCTGCGCCAAAATCAGCAGCAACCCACCGGTAAAAATACCTAGCCAAACCAACCGAGTCTGGTTTGTTAGCTTGTGCCATTTTCCAAACAGCTGAGCACTATGCAGAACCAAAAAAGGCTTCATCAGCTCTGAAGGCTGAAGTAAAAAAGGGCCAAATGGCAGCCAGCGAGTCGCACCATTCACCGAAACGCCCACGCCTGGAATGTGGGTCGCCATCACCATGAGCATGCACACCAGTAAAAAGAAGCCCGACATTCGCAGTATCTTTTGGATGGGATGCCGCGTGACCCATCGCGAGATGAGCAGACCCGCTAACGCCCAAACTAATTGGATTTTAAAGTAGCGAGCACCGTCGTCGAAAGCGGATTCGGCCACCGGATAAGATGCCGAGAATAAAATAACCAGCCCAATCGATAGCCATAGCAGCGTCATCCAGCGCAGTAACCGAGCCTCTAGCGCCCAGCCCCGCACTGAAAATAGTCGGGTCAGCCCGCCCATTACCTTTTCGCCTATACTCTCACCGCTGTCTTGGCCGCTGTCTTGGCCGATGTCTTGGCTGATGTCTTCAGCGGTATTCGCACCCGAATTTGCAATCAAAAGAAGCAACCCAGCTTAAAAATGTTCTTTAGACCTATAGAAGATTAGATGCCAACCTGTCAAGACGATCTATTCAGCTAGACCGAATTTTAGAGCTGGCACTATTTCAGGGCTGCGCTATTTTAGGGCTGGCACTATTTTAGGGCTGGCACTATTTTAGGGCTGCGCTATGGTTTGCCCAGCGAATTACCTAGTTCAGGTGCATTGAGTAGTGGGGTGGTGGCAATAGGGAGCGGTGGGGTTTTGTTTTGAGCGATCGCAAACATCTCTGTCCGAATTCGCTCAGTAATTTGCACTGTTTTAGCGTCATACAGCTGCGTTAGCCCCTTTGGATACAGCCCAAATCCAATAATAGGAATCAGCAAGCAGGCAATTACAAACACCTCACGCGGTTCAGCATCAATCAGCACTTCTTTCTCAATCAGCTCCTTGTTCTCAGGGCCATAGAAAATATCGCGCAGCATCGCCAGCAAATATAGCGGCGTCAAAATCACACCTACCGCCATTAGCATCACCACAATCAGTTTGAAGTTGAAGCCATAGGCATCGCTGTTTGCAAAACCCACAAACACCATCAACTCGGCGACAAAGCCACTCATTCCCGGCAGCGCCAAAGACGCCATTGAGCAGGTCGTAAACATCGCAAAGATCTTGGGCATTTTGCGGCCTACACCGCCCATTTCATCCAAAATCAGCGTGTGTGTACGGTCATAAGTTGCACCCACAAGGAAGAACAAGCTAGCGCCAATCAACCCGTGAGAAACCATTTGCAGCACCGCACCGCTGAGGCCTAAGTTGGTAAACGATCCGATGCCAATCATCACAAAGCCCATGTGGGAAATAGATGAGTAGGCAATTTTTCGCTTCAAATTATTCTGTGCAAACGAGGTCAACGCGGCGTAAATGATGTTGACCACACCAAAAATCACCAGCCCTGGCGCAATCACCGCATGGGCATCGGGCAGCATTTCCACGTTCATGCGGATAATTGCATAGCCGCCCATTTTTAGCAAAATGCCTGCTAGCAACATATGTACAGGTGCAGTTGCTTCTCCATGCGCATCGGGTAGCCAAGTATGGAATGGAATGATGGGCAGCTTCACTGCGTAGGCGATCAAAAATCCTGAATACAAAAATAGCTGTAGTCGCAGTGGAAATTCTTTGGCCATTAGCGCTTGCATGTCAAACGTGACCGTATCGCCGTAAAAGGCCATGCCTAACGCAGCCAACAGAATGAACAGTGATCCGCCTGCTGTATACAAAATAAATTTAGTCGCCGCGTATAGTCGCTTTTTACCGCCCCAAATTGAGAGCAGCAGATATACGGGCAGCAGCTCTAGCTCCCACATTAGGAAGAACAGCAGCATGTCTTGCACGACAAATACGCCAATTTGACCAGCGTACATACTCAGCAACAGGAAGTAAAACAGTTTTGGCTTAAAGGTAACTGGCCAGGACGCCAGGATAGCCAACGTTGTAATGAAGCCCGTCAGCAGTACTAGCGGCATCGACAGGCCATCTACCCCTACCGACCAGCGCAGGTCCAGCTGGGGCACCCAGGTGTAGCTTTCGTACAGCTGCATCCCAGAGCTGCTGATGTCGTAGTTGTTGACAAAGGCATAAACAATGACAGCGAAGTCAATTAGGCCAACTACCAAGGAATACCAGCGAACTGTGCGACCTTTTTCATCGGGGATAAAGGGAATCAGCAGTGCTGCTAGGAATGGGAAGAAAACAATAAACGACAGCCAGGGGAATTGATCCATAACGAAATTGATAGTCTGCCAGCTAGTAGGTGGACAGAAGGATGATGATAGGGCTAATGAAACGAACTATATCGATAAGACGCTATTTTCTTTTCACACTGTAGAGAGAAAAATAGAGTCTGCGATCGCGCAATTATTTTTTCTTAAGCGATCGCCTCAAGCAATCATGATGAGCACCCGCGTTCCAAAAAATCCAAAATCTTAGTTGAACCAAAATTTAGCTGAAACGCATCTCGCCCAGTGAATGATACTGCGACTAATCAAAGACGGCGCTCAGCTTAGTATCAACTTAAGGATCGCTGTGTTTATTTCCTACACACCAGGGTTGCCTATCCCGAAGAGATAGGTTCCATAAATAAATAAAGGAGCATCGAACTTAATTCGTTGCTCCTTTAGGTTTTCTCTGAGACTTTTTCTGAGGCGAGTGTTTGGCTATGTCAGCCCAGACACAAATACCAAGCCCAGCACCGCACCAAACACAATCAGCGCGTAGAACTGAGCGCGTCCGTTCTCAAAGTACTTCAAGCCTTCACCCGTCACTAGGGTGACAAACCCAGTCAGGTTTACGATGCCGTCTACGATCTTGACATCTACGTTCAGCACGCCCTTAGCGAGATTGCGAGTGCCTTTAATGAACACTTCGCGATAGATATCGTCGATGTACCATTTGTTGAGGGAAAGGTTGTACAGTGGCTTGATTTTTTTGGCGATCGCAGCGGGATCAATCTTACGAGCCCGGTACATCAGCACCGCTAAGATAATGCCCGCGACTGAAATTGCCACAGAGGCTCCTGCCATCCGCACAAATTCGTTCATATCAAACTCTTCAGCAATTTCAGCCACGGTGAGAGCTTCTCCTGCCGGATGAATAAATGCTTCAAAGTAGTTAGCAAACGGAGTCCCCACGAGGCCAATCAGCGTAGACGGAATCGCCAGCATCATCAGCGGAAAGGTCATGCTTAGCGCCGACTCGTGTGGCTTTTCAGCATGGTGATGATCCCCTGACTCGTGAGCGCTAGAGGATACTTCTAGTTCCTGGGCACTCATGGCACCTGGGCCCATTGAGGCACCTGCCATTTGCAGCGATTGCAGCTTCACCCGAGTGCGCGCTTCCATATCGTTGCCCCGAAATTCACCTTCAAAGGTAGAAAAATACATGCGAAACATGTAAAACGCTGTTGCTCCGGCAGTCAGCCAGCCAATAGCCCACATCACGGGGTTTACTGCAAACACAGATCCTAAGATTTCATCTTTAGACCAGAATCCGGCGAAAGGCGGCAGTCCTGAAATTGCCAGCGTACCAATCAAAAAGGTAATGGCGGTAATGGGCATGTACTTTCGCAGTCCGCCCATCAGTCGCATATCTTGAGCAAGGGCCGGATCATGACCCACGACTTCTTCCATCCCGTGAATGACCGATCCTGAACCCAAAAACAGCATTGCCTTAAAGTAGGCATGGGTCATCAGGTGAAATAGGCCAGCGCTGTAGGCCCCGACGCCCATAGCCATTACCATGTAGCCCAGCTGAGACATGGTCGAAAAGGCCAATCCCTTTTTGATATCGTTTTGCGTGATCGCAATCGAAGCCCCTAAAAATGCCGTGATAGTTCCAATCCAAGCAATGACGCTCATAACGGTCGGAATATGCTCAAAGACCGGGTACATACGGGCAATGAGAAAAACGCCTGCGGCAACCATTGTCGCTGCGTGAATCAGCGCCGAAATTGGTGTGGGGCCTTCCATGGCGTCGGGTAGCCATACATGCAGCGGAAATTGAGCCGACTTTGCCATCGGACCCATAAAGACCAAAATGGCAAACAGCGCGGCGAGTCCGCCTGAAATAGTGCCCATACTGACCATGTCAGTGAGGCGACTGCCCATTAGGTCAAACTCAAATGTGCCTGTGGCCCAAAATAAGCCCAGCATTCCTAGCAGTAGGCCAAAGTCACCCACTCGGTTAGTCACAAATGCCTTTTGACAGGCATCGGCAGCGCCATCGCGGTCGTACCAGTAGCCAATGAGCAGATAGGAACACATGCCCACTAGCTCCCAAAAAACATACACCTGTAGCAGGTTGGGGCTAACGACAAGGCCTAGCATAGACGAGCTAAACAGGCTTAAATACGCATAAAATCGCACGTAGCTTGGGTCATGCGCCATGTAGCCATCGGTGTAGATCATCACCAAAAAGGCAACAGTGGTGACAATGACCAGCATCAGCGAGGTGATGTGGTCAATGGTAAAGCCCATGTTTATTTGAAAGTCACCAGCCGAAGCCCACTCTAACAAGTAGGTGTAGGGCGCATGCCCTTGTAACTGACTGACCAAAATTAAAATAGATAACGTCATCGCCGCGCCAATTAGGCTGACGATGAAAGCAGCAACCGGTTTTCTAAGCTTATTGGTTGCTTCGTTGTAGCTGATAAGACCTGAACCGACAATCGCCGCCCCTAACAAGGGCAACACGGGGATGATCCAAGCGTATTGATAAATGGCCTCTGCGGATTCCATTGATTACTCCATTTCCTGCCAAGGTTTTTTGGATACGTTTTCGTCTAAATTACGTTAATTACGTTTTCCATTGTTGGCAAACCGTTTTTATATTGACACAAGCTGTCGTTCTGGTTGTGTTGCTTTAGAAGGAGAGCAACCAAAAATGTCAATTTTAATTAAATAAAAATATTTTACTTTTGAAGTAAATTAGCGCACTAGATATTTGAGAAAAATTTGCTGACCGTTTGCCGACCGTTTGCCGACCGTTTGCTGACCGTTTGCTGGCTAGTTATTGCCTGGTTTGGTTTGCCTGGTTTAGGTTGCCTGGTTTAGTTGACAGTCGCGGTTGCAGCGATCGCACGCATGCTCCCCATCGTCTCACCGATCAGCGGCTGCGCCAATTTATGCGCTTGTGTTCCTGGCGGAATGGTTTGGAGCTTGGTTACAATCGCCTCTAGCTGAGAATACTTAGCGGCGCTAGGGGTCGTTGAGTTATTTAGCTCAGTCAGGTTTGCCTGTAAAGATCGGAGTCGCTGAGTTGCCGCTTGCTCTTGCTGGTAGCGATCGCGAATCATATTTAAGTTTTGCTGATAGCGAGCCTTTACCTGCTGCGCCTCAGCATAGCTCGGATGCGCTGGGTCAATTCCACTTAGTACCAGCAACGCGCTCCGCCAAAGCCGGGAAATATCGGCCCATTTTTCGGGGGGATGGGGTGCATTTTGGCTCGCGAGGGCTGCCTGCCAGCCGTAGTTCTTTGCTATTTTGAGCGGATCTTCGGGAGGCGCTTCGGGAGACGCTTCGGCAGCTGGTGACTGCAACCCAGCGGGCGAGGAAGCCGAAAACTGAGGCGTTGAATCTGCACTGGGCACGACTGTTGGAAGCAGTTGTCCACGCTGGTGCTCACGCTGGATTGCGATCGCGTATTGCTTCTGAATTTCCTGAAGGTTTTTCTGATAGGTCTTTTTCTTAAGCTGCGCAGCCGTGTAATTAGCGCTGTAGGGCGGCACCTGATTTAAATGTGCGATCGCCTGACGCCACATTTCTTCTGTTTTGCCCCAGTGTTGCGAGCTATACGGTGGGTTTTGGCTTCTGAGTGCAGCCTGCCAACCCAACTCTTGAGCCTTTTCAAAGGCATTGTTAGCCATGGGATTGTTCCTAAAGCGGCTAAAAATTCCTTGACTGCGAGTCGTTGCGGTCGTTGCAGGCTGTGATTGTCCGACCATGTCCTCGGGTGAGTTCTCGTCAGCATTCGGCTTGACAGAAAACAAGTTAAACAGTTGGGGAAGTTCGCCATTCCATGCCGCTATCGGACGTTGCGTCGCTTTCTGAAAAGAATCTGATGATTTGGCTGCAACGGGCTTTCCCTGTTTTGCAGGCTGCTGCTCCCACGCACCTGTGATGCGAGCAGTCGTAGCAATGTTAGCATCTTCTCCTCTAGTAACAGTTAGATGCTTCATGCCCATTGCGGCTGCCACCAGCACAGCGACTGCCCCAACGCCCACAGAAATCCCCGCCAAAGGCGGATCGGTCTCTACACTTTCAGCATCCATTAGTACATTCTGATCAAAATTGGGCGCAATATCGCTCAGAATTTCCCAAAGTTGCACTCGCGTCATCGGCTTACCCGGTTCGCTTCTCAAGGTTTCTAACCGAGAGAGCAAAATAGCGCGCTCGATTTGATCTTGTTGATTTGAGGGGGCGTTGCTATATTGGCGCTCAATTTCATTTTTAATGATTTGAAAAGCGCGATCGCTCAGACGGGCCATGATTAGAAACTCATGTCAGGAACTCGATGATTTTTGTGGGAGGTAAAACGCTACCCACAGAAAATCTTGTAGATATTGGACTATTTGACCAGATTGCTTGGTCAATAAGATACACCGAGTTAAACAAAATTTGCATATATTCACGGATGCCGGCCAAGTATCAATGATTACGCTGTTATCACAATTGACTGGCTGTCAGCCTCTCCGTCAATACGCCTGCAATACGCCTGTCAATGCGCTCAAGGCATACGCTTGAGCCAAGTCGAAAGCGGCGTCTGATCAATGCTGTGATCTACCTGGATGTACTTGAGATATAAGGTAAATACACATTTAGTCAGTACGCAAGTCTCTACATCAAGTCTCTAAATAGAAGTTGCTTTAGATAGAGGCCGCTTTAGATAGAGGCCGCTTTAGATAGAGGCCGCTTTAGATAGAGGCCGCTTTAGATAGAGGCCGCCCTAGATAGAGATTAATCTAGAGATCAATGCAGATGTCAATTAGATTGCATAGCTAACATACGCAGCAAAATACGTGGCAAAAACGGTACGTCGTGAAAAAAATCCCGCAGATGCTTGGAAGCTTTTTAGAGACTTGTCACCCTGTGCCTGATTGGTTAGAGGCTTATCACCCTGTGTCTGATTGGTGTGCCTGATTGGTTCGTCTGATTGGTTGTGCCGAATCAATTAGGCTTAATCAATTAGACTTAATCAATTGTGCCTGATCAATTGAATTTTATTTGAATAGACACTTTTAGTTATACAAAAACCAGCTATATGAAAAATGTATCTTATTCAAAGCTTAACGATTATTTGGCTGGAATCCGGTTGCCTAGACCCACGATAACCAGATCTGCGAAGATTACACTAGCCTTGTAAGCTGCACTCGGTAGCGCTGCTTTTTAGTCACAACAACATCGCCAACTTCTAACCGGCCTTTGCCTCGAATCGCGATCAGGTCACCTGTTTCAACGCTGCGGCTAGACTGCGTGATGGGTTTCCAGTTCACTCTTACATCACCATGGGTAATCATGTCGGCCATTTTGCTGCGGGACATGCCAAATCCGGCAGAGGCGATCGCATCTAGCCGCATAGAAGCCTCCACCGTCGTCATTTCCTTTTTTTTCGGCTCACGTACCCGTAGCTCACTCAACCCTATCGGCTGCGTTTTCACCGGTACTGACCGCACCTGCACCAGCGAATCGGTCAAAAAATCCACCAATTCTGGTACAACAATCGCCTGCGCACCCCGTTCGCCCAACACAATAATATCGCCCACCTTGTCGCGTACGATCCCCGTGCCCAACAGCGATCCCAAAAAATCGCGGTGAGAAGCGGTATCAAACAAAAAATTGCCTGCAATGCTCAACGCCGCCAGCGGCACTAGGCTCTCACCTGCTACTTCTTCAAATGGAACTTCGCTGCGAGCCACTACCAGGCGCTGCCGCTCCGCCTGAGGGTAGCCCCCACTCGCGATCATATGCACATCACTGAGCTGACTAAAAATTGCCTGCGCCTCAAACAACTCAGGCGGTGAAAGAAAGTCAGTCGCCAGCGGCTCCCAGGTCCGAATTGCCTGTTCTGCACGATCAATAATGCGAGAGAGTGCTTCTTTGTTCTCAGCCCGCCTAAGTATGTCTTCTTTGGGGAGCATGCCTAAACCTTTGCAACCTCAGGCTTGGACTCAGCCCGAGAAGACCCTACCCCATTCACCACATCGGCGGAAATATTAAAGTTCTTGGCGATTTCACGCGCCGTCATTTTGGCGCACATCATCACCGAAGGGGTGCCGCCACCGGGCTGAGAACTCGCACCGACTAAGTACAGGTTCGAGATATCTTCGCTACGGTTATGCGGACGGAAGAACGCGCTCTGAGTGAGCACAGGTTCTACTCCAAACCCATTGCCCAAGTAGCTGTTCAGCGTGCCTTCAAAATAGTCGGGCGTAACATGGCTCTGGTACACCAAGCGTGCTTTGAGATCAGGAATATAGCCGCGCTCTTCCAAAAATGTCAGTACTTTATCGGTGAGCTTTGGCCCCTCTATATCCCAGTCAATCCCGCTGGCATTGTTTGGCACGGGCACCAGCGTATAAGCGGCATGATGGCCGGGCGGCGCCATGCTGGGGTCGGTCAAAGAAGGAATGTGCAAGTATTGTGAAAAGTCGGGGCTCAGCACTTTTTGATCGAAGATTTCGGTGAGCAGTTCTTCGTAGCGTGGCCCCAAAATGATGTTGTGATGGCGTAAGTCCAAATCTTCGAGCCCATCGGCTTTAAAGCCAAAGTAAATCACCAAAATGGACATGGATTGCCCAGTGAGTTTTACCTTTAGATCTTGGTTGATCAAGCGATATTTAGGCTCAATCAGCTTGGAGTATGTATGGGCGTAGTCGCCGTTAGAAATTACGACGTCAGCAGTGTGCTGGGTGCCATCAGCTAGGGTGATTCCCTGAGCGGTTTTTTTACCCAACCAAGCGCCTTCTACGTCAATTTTGGCCACTTCGCTGTTGTACTGCATGGTGCCGCCTAGTTCTTCAAACTTGCGCACAAATCCATTCACCAAAGCACCCGTGCCACCCATTGCAAAGTGAATGCCCCAGGTTTTTTCAACAAAGTGAATCATGGCGTAAATAGCCGGAACCTTTAGCGGGTTACCGCCTACAAGCAACGGCTCAAAGCTAAACACCTGCTGAAGCTTGGGGCTTTTGAAGTATCTTTTTACAAAGGAAAATAGCGGGCGTACAGCGTCTAGGCGTATCAAATCAGGCGCAACCTTCAGCATCGAAAAGATGTCGCCAAAGTAGGTATAGCCCAGCTCTATAAAGCCGCGATCAAAAATGGCTTTGGCCGCGTCGTGAAATCGGTCGTAGCCTTCTAAGTCTTCGGGCTCAATGGCTTCTATTTGGCGGCGGGTGTTTTCAGGATCGCCGTCGTAGTCAAAATAGGTGCCATCGTCAAAATAAATGCGATAGAAGGGCAAAATCGGAATGATTTTGACGTATTTCAGTGTGTTAGGGCCACTGGTAATGCCGGTTTTGATCCGATCTTTGGGATCCATAATCTCGGCAGGGAAGTCGGGCTCGCCTAAGGCTGCTGCGTCTTTTTCGAGGGAGAAGAGTTCTTCAATAAAGTGAGGTACGGTGAGTACGGTTGGCCCCATGTCAAAAACGAAGCCATCGGCCTTGCGTACATAGGCCCGCCCCCCAGGAGCATCTAGCTTTTCAAAAATTGTGGTTTCAAACCCTAAGCTCTGCAACCGAATGCCCAGAGATAGTCCCCCGATCCCCGAACCAATAATGATGGCTTTTTTGCGACTCATACCGTAGTTTCACTGGCTATACGGCTCTTAGTATAAAGCAGTTTCACGAACTATACACTTCTTAATGTGAAGCTCATAAAGTTAACTCATAAAGCTACTCATTGATTGAGTGACCAGTGGTACTCAATCGGAATTTGGGCTCGTAGACAGCTTTCTTCGAGCTGTTTTTGTTGAGAAAACGCTTTTCGCAGTGTAATGATTAAAGCCTGAAGCTGTTCTTTTTGATTAGGTTCTTGCTGGATACCTTTGGCTGTTTGTCGCTCTAACAGCTGAAGCAATAGTTCGTAGTGAATATGTGAAGGCAGGGGCAAAGGCGGACGATTTTGAGCCATGCGAGTAGGCCGTGAGGGGTGACGGTTTGGGGAGCTTCCTAAAGCCTATAGCTTTAGCCGCTTAGCTTCATACCTTACATTAGGCTTCATCCATCACGCTTCATACATGGGTGATAGCCAGGGCCGTTATGTATTGCGAGCTAATAGGTGCTGCGAGCTAATAGGTACTACGAGCTAAGTGGCTGGCTGTTGTGCGTATGCATCCGACGATGGCTATATGCCTTAGGCTTCTATCTTTAAAGTTATCTTTTTAATTTATATATTTCACAGGTTCCTGATGCTTCCCCGGACAATGTGGTGAAAAGGCGCTGTTAAGCAGATGGGTTAACAGTGCCTTTGGCTGGACTTTAGCGGGGTTCTAGCTGAACTGTGATGGGCTGAGAAATCGGGCGATTAATTTATAGGCTCAGCAATGGGGCGATCGCCTCTCCCGGATTGGCCTGTTTCATTAAAGACTCGCCGACTAAAATTGCCTGTGCTCCAGCGGCGCTCACTGTCGCCACATCTTCAGGTGTGTGCAGCCCTGATTCGCTGACAATTAGCAGGTTTTTTTGCGTGATCGACTCGCGATATTTCGCCATGATCTGGGTGGTTGCCTGCAAGCTCACGGTGAAATCTTCTAAATTTCGGTTGTTAATCCCTATTAGCTCAGTGCCTTCTAGTGCTAGTACCCGTTCAAATTCTTCAGCTGTATGCGTTTCTACCAAAGCATCGAGTCCTAGCAGCCGAGCAATTCGCAAAAAATAGTTGAGGTCTTTATCGGAGAGAATCGCGGCAATGAGTAGGATGGCATCTGCGCCCGCTTGCCTGGCCTGATAAATTTGGTAGGGGTAAATAATGAACTCTTTGCACAGTAGTGGTAGATCGACGGCCTGACGAATCTGGCTGAGGTATTCAAAGCTGCCCTGAAAAAATTTGCTGTCGGTGAGTACTGATAGGCAGGTGGCTCCGCCAGACTCATAGCTACGTGCGATCGCAACCGGGTCAAAGTCAGCTCGAATTACCCCTTTGCTGGGCGAGGCCTTTTTGACCTCAGCGATAATGGCAGGACGTGCGATCGCCGATTCTGACTCGTTTCCTCGCTGCTCTCCCTGCTGCTCTCCCTGCTGCTCTCCCTGCTGTTCTCCCTGCTGTTCTTCATGCCGCCGCCGCAAAGCCGCCACAAAGCCTTTGGTTTCAGGCATTCCCTGTACCTGCTGTTGCAGCGCTTTCAACGGTAGCAGCTCTCGCTGTTGGGCTACCTCCATTTCTTTGTGCCACACAATCTTTTCTAAAATATTGCGGGGCTCAGAATCGGGTGTGTTGACTTTGTATTCGAGGCTGGCAACAGAAACAGCGGGGCTGGGCGGACGACGACGAATTTGCATGAAAACAGAAAATAAGGGAACAGGGAAAACCTCTGAGCAGCGGGTTAAGCAGAGGGGCTAGTTAAGCAGAGGGGCTAGTTAAGCAGTCACAACAGCTCGCTTATATGCTTCGTCCAAAACCTCAGAAAGCGTGGGATGCGTATGGACAAACTCAGAGAGTTGGGTCACAGATTGCTTTTGCGCGATCGCATTGGCTGCTTCCTGAATGAGATCAGCTGCATGGAGCCCAATAATATGTGCCCCCATCACCTCGCCGGTATCCTTGCGGTATATCACCTTAGCAAGCCCTTCGGTCTCACCTTCGGCGAGTGCTTTAGAGTTCGCCTTAAAGTAGCTGCGCACAGACGCAACCTCGTAGCCTTCTTCCTTTGCTTTGGCTTTTGCCGCAGGCTCTGTTAAGCCCACAAAGCTCACCTCAGGATGCGTGAAAGCCGCCGCCGGAATCGCGTTGTAATCCACCGTCCGGTTTTGACCACAAATATTATCTACAGCGACAATGCCTTGCGCCGAAGCTGAATGGGCCAGCATCATTTTGCCGTTAGCATCGCCAATTGCGTAGAGGTGCGGAACGGGCTTACCATCGCGCATCACGGCCAACTGGTCATTCACTGGAATAAACCCGCGACGGTCGGTTTCTACCGCCACCATATTGAGATCCAGGTTCTTAGTTGCCGGAATTCTGCCGGTTGCGACTAGGCAGGCATCTACCTCCAGCACATCTACTGTTTCCATTGTTTTAGGATCGGCTAGCTCAATGACAACCGGCGATCCCGGCGTAATTTTTTTCGCCAGTAGCCCCACCCGCGTTTCAATATCGCGAGGTTTAATCAATACCCGTTCAGCTTGCTTAGCAATGTCAGGATCAAACGTTGGCATCAGCTGAGGCAGTGCCTCAATCAGGGTCACTTCTGAGCCGAGTGCGGTATATACATCTGAAAATTCCAGGCCAATGTAGCCGCTGCCAATAATCGCCACCCAATCAGGCAGCCAGTCTAGCCGAATTGCCTCGTCGCTGGTGTACACCGTTTTACCATCGGTTTCAATGCCTCTGGGCACAAAGGGAATCGAGCCTGGAGACAAAATAATGTCTTTGGCCGTCACGATGCGCGTACCGCTCTCTTCCTTAATCGAAACCTTTTGGCTGCCGGCAATTTTGCCCCAGCCGCGAATGGTTTCTACGCCCAGGCGAGTCAGACTATTCGTGAGGTCGCCTTGGATTTTGCTCACTAAGTTTTTGGCATGATCGGCGATCGCGGCCCGGTCGAATCCGACCCCGGTCAAGCTAATGCCCATCGCCTTAAGATGCTGCTCGTCGCGCATTTCGCGCACTTTGCCCGAAGCAGCCAGCAACGCTTTAGAAGGAATGCAGCCTCGGTTCACACAGGTGCCGCCCATATCACCGGCTTCAATAATGGCGGTTTTGAGGCCGCGTTTTACCGCGTGTAAAGCCGCGCCATGTCCACCGACGCCTGCGCCAATAATCACCAAGTCGTAATCAAATGCTGAGTCCACTGCTTTCTCCTAAAGTCTCTTGCTATTTTCAACTAGAGCGGTCGGTTTAGACAACTCAAGCGCCCAGACTCACCTAGTCAGTTTCGACGATTCGATTTGGCTCAACCCTGAGGCAATCTATGAAAAAAGCAGGAACTGACTCATATGGATCAGGAAAAACAAGAAAAGCGACAGGCCGCTGATGAAGACTTTGTGCGATCGCTCAACCAACTAGAAACGCTTCTCCACGCAGACAGCATCGCCGAAAACAGCCTCTTTGAAAATTTAGATCCTCTTCAATTAGATCCCCCTCAAGTAGATCTTCCTGAAGCGCCTAACCGATTCGGTGGCAGCCTGCTAGATGCGATTCCACTCGCCCAGCGCCTAGGAACCCGGCTAGAACAACCCCGTTCTCAGTCCTCACCGAGCCCAGAAATCTAAATTTCTCGACTTCGTTTGCTCCCCGCCCTTTCGTTTGCTCCCCGCCCTTACGCCTCTCTACTTCCCCATTCCTCTCTGCCGCTTTGCCTCATACAGCAATAGCGCCGCCGACACCGCCACATTTAATGACTCCACGCCCGGCATCACCGGAATGCGTACCCCCACCGATGCATGCTCTAGCAGCGCTGCCGAGAGCCCAGCGCCTTCATTGCCCATCATAAATACCGTTGGCTGCGACAAATCCAAATCCCAATAGTCCAGCTCAGCGATCGCTGAGGTCGCCACCACCTGAACGCCCTGCTGCTTAAGCTGCTGCGCTTTTTCAGTGATATCTACGGTCGCCATTGGCAACCGAAACCATTGACCCACTGATGCCCGCAACACCTTTGGATTCTCTAAGCTGACGCTGTCCTCACTGAGCCACAGGCCATCAATTCCCGCTGCTGCCGCTGTCCGAATAATCGTGCCAAGATTGCCGGGATCTTGCAACGTTTCTAGCAGCAGTCCCAGGCTAATGTGCTCGCTAGGCCGACTTGCTGCTTCTTGCCATGCATTGCGTTTTGGAGCTGTTGCGACCACACCGTCTGGCGTCACTGTACTGGCGATCGCTTTCAGCACTGTTTCCGACACCTGTTCTGTGTGATCGGCTTGGGCGATCGCCGCCTGATAAATTTCGGGATATTGTTGCTGCCAGCCCTCGGTGTAGCACAACATCTGCAAAGGATAGTTCGCTGCACAGGCTGCTTCAATCAAGTGAGTACCCTCTAGTAACAGCACAGCTTGCTTACGGCGCTCTTTAGGCTGCTGTAACTTTCGCAGCTGCTTAACGGTGGGGTTTTGAAGACTCGTCAACATAAATGAGCAGGAACCGCAGGAACAACAAACAAAAGGAAAAAAGAAAAAATTGAAAACAGGCCTAATGAAGCCGACATCGGAAGGATTGCTAAATTGTTATGTATTTACACTGAGTCCATAGAAAGTTCCGATTAATGTCAATCCGTTTGTCAGCTAAAAGAACAAAAAGCGCCTTAGCAATTCTCCGCTAAGACGCTTTCTTTGAGGCTTTTTTCTGAAGCCATTGAGATGCGGAACCCGGGACTTGAACCCGGAAGTCCTTGCGAACACTAGAATCTGAATCTAGCGCGTCTACCAATTTCGCCAGTCCCGCATGAGCAACCGTCGCCCACAGTTTAAGAGAATTTTTTAATTTCTCAAATCCTGCGATTACACATACTCTAGCAATAAGGGACATTCGTCAACAGCCGCCACGCTCAAGTATGTTCTCTACGCCTTAGATTTTCGCCTAACTAACGGACTGTCTCCGTAATTTCTCCTAAAAAAAGATACCAAACTTGACCAGTAGCGACCATTTTGTTCAAATCAACCGGGAGAAACTCTGAAGTTTCGGGTAGAATCCATACCAAATTCTTTAACATTTTTTGACATCGCTTGGATATTCCTTCAGAAAGGTTTATCCAAAAGAGATTTTGAAACAATGGAATTTTAGGGAATTTTGCAAAATTTATACCTTTGGCTCAATCATTTTTATGGAGGCTACTCCCATTACCACGCCGACCTCTTCTGGTACTGTCTACACAGTCCCTGCAACTGACTCTAGCAAGCACGACTCTACACAGCACAGTGCAGCCGCTTCAGACACAGCCTCCGTAATTGAAATTTGGGGTGGTCAGACGCTCAGCGGCCATATTCCTATCAGCGGAGCCAAAAACTCTGCGTTGGTCGTGCTAGGGGGCACACTTCTTTGTTCGGAAACCTGTCGCATTCGCAACATCCCCGACCTCATGGACATTGGCCGTATGGCTAGCGTGCTCACGGCACTAGGGCTCAAAGTTTCGCGCAACGGCAGCATGTTAGATATTGACGCTAGCCATGTCAGCCATTCCAAAGCGCCTTACGACATTGTTAGCAAGCTGCGGGCCAGCTTTTTTGTGATTGGTCCCTTATTGGCTCGTTTGGGCGTTGCGCGAGTGCCGTTACCAGGCGGTTGCGCAATCGGGGCCAGACCTGTCGAGCTGCATATTCGCGGATTGCAGGCACTTGGGGCGCATGTCCATATGGATCACGGCGTTGTTCATGCCTATGTGCCGGGTGCTCGCGGCAAGCTTAAAGGTGCAAAAATCTATTTGGACTACCCCAGTGTGGGAGCCACTGAAACGCTGATGATGGCTGCGACCCTCGCTGAGGGTGAGACCATCCTTGAAAACGCTGCTCAAGAGCCTGAAGTGATAGACCTGGCGAATTTTTGTCGGGCTATGGGTGCCAAAATTCGAGGCGCAGGAACCAACACCATTACAATCATGGGCGTTCCTAGCCTGCACCGCACTGACTACTCCATTATCCCTGACCGCATTGAAGCAGGGACTTATTTGGTCGCTGGAGCCCTGACCCGCTCTGAAATTACGGTAGGCCCTGTTGATCCCGACCATCTTTCACCGCTGATTGCGAAGCTGCGTGAAACCGGCTCTAAAGTAGAAATTGAAAACCGCAGCCAAATTCGCATCTCCCCTGGCGAAAAAATTGCTCCGGCAGATGTTCAGACGCTTCCCTATCCTGGATTCCCAACCGATATGCAGGCGCAGTTTATGGCGCTACTGACCCTTGCTGAAGGCAATAGCATGGTCTCCGAAACCGTGTTTGAAAATCGCTTGCAGCATGTGGCAGAGTTCAACCGCATGGGTGCAGATATCCGAGTCAAAGGTGACTGTGCGATTGTGCGAGGTGTGAGCCATTTATCGGGTGCGCCTGTCACTGGGAGCGATCTGAGGGCGTCGGCAGCTTTGGCGATCGCAGGCTTAGCCGCCAAGGGCAAAACCACCCTCTACGGCCTCCACCACCTAGATCGCGGCTACGAAAAATTTGAAGAAAAACTTACTAACGTCGGCGCTCGCCTACGTCGCATTCCGCTGAGCGAAGCCGACGAGGCAGCGCAGCCGACTATTACCGAAGAGCCCGCGATCGCAGCAGCGCTCAAGTAGTCTGCAAGTAGTCTGAAGAACGTATCTGAAGAATGTATCTGAAGAACTTGTCTGAAGAACTTGTCTGAAGAACTTGTCTGAAGAACAAAAATCTGAAGGCTAAAAAAGGGAACCAGGGAGCGTAGGCAGTGATTTATTCAATGATTTATTCAATGCTTAATCTAAGCGCTCCCTGCTCCCCACACCCCAAAACGCCCCCGCTATACTAGCGAAGTAGCCCTGACCAACACCCTATGGCCACTTCTAAATCTCTCCTCACTGGCCTGACTGCCAATCACTTTCGCCATCCGCTCGACAAAAAAGCCACTCAAGCACTTCAGCGCCTACCCGGTTTAGATGTTGCCATCCGCAGTCTGCTAGGCCCAATGGGTGAGCAGTTTTTTTATTTAGAGAACATCGCCGCCAGCGTTTTGGTTGGCCCTAACCAGCTGCCTGAGCTACATAACGCCCTTGTAGAAGCCTGCCAAGTCTTAGACTTAGAAGTGCCGCAGCTTTATATTAAGCAGCACCCTGTTCCCAATGCCTACACCTTTGCCATGCGAGGCAAGCAGCCCTTTATTGTGGTGCATACCTCTTTGATTGAACTGCTCAACCCAGCCGAAGTGCAGGCCGTTATCGGTCACGAACTAGGGCACCTCAAGTGCGACCACGGCGTGTATTTAACCCTGGCTAATTTGCTCACACTGGCCACTAGCCAGCTGCCCTTTGGCAATGTGCTAATGCAAAACTGGCAGTCACAAATTATGGAATGGGTTCGCTGTGCCGAATTTACCTGTGATAGAGCTGCCCTCCTCGCCACCCAAGATGCTCGCACTGTCGCTTCTGTGCTAATGAAGCTATCGGGAGGCTCCCCTACCCTATCTCCTCAGCTCAACTTAGATGCCTTTATTAACCAGGCTCGCGCCTACGATGCCATTAGCGAGAGCGAAACAGGCGAAATACTCAAACGACTAAAAACTGACGATCTCAGCCATCCGGTGCCGGTTTTAAGAGCCCGAGAAATTGATCGCTGGGCCAGCACATCTGACTATCAGTCTTTACTCAGCCGTCGGCCATTGGTGAGTTCTGAAAAAAAAGAGGCGACCAGCGGCTGGCGGAACTGGTAGCTAATAACCGTTTAGCGATTCAAATTGTCTATTCTCAAAAAAATGGCAGCCTGTTAACAGAATTTTGGCAGTAGAAAGGCTGTAACAAAGTCACCTGATTCTGTATACTAAAAAACCTACCTGGGCAAGTGGCGGAATTGGTAGACGCACCACACTCAAAATGTGGCGGCTTCGGTCGTGAGAGTTCGAGTCTCTCCTTGCCCATACTCTTAGCTAATTTTCTTAGCTAGTTTCTGGCAAACTTCTGGCGAACTTCTGATGGGGGCGTTGCTATAATGGGGGTTGCAACAGTGTTGAGACTAGCATTAAGACTAGCAATGCACTCTTAGTTTGGAGAATACTTCTGATGGCTCAGCAGCTAAAGCGCTGGGAGTCGCCACGTAACCAGGGAAGAAACCACAAAGGGCGAGGCGGTTCTGCGAAACAGCGGCAGTACATAAAAAGACAAAAGCAGTTACGTAAACGATTGCAAGCAGGCATTGACGGCTCACTCAAAAAAGACCGCTTTGGGAAAGACTCATCGGCTCGCAAGGATATCGATTCCAACATCAATCCAAACACCGTTCCGAATGCTGGTTCAAACGATTTAAAGCTAAACGGATTAAACCTAAACGAAAAAAGAGAAGCTCATGAGCTTCTCTTTTTTTTGATCCGTTTTCAAGGTCACTTTCAAGGTCACTTTCAAGGCCATTTTCAAGGCGAATAGTGTAGGGCAGATCCCCTCATTTCAATAGGGGTTTCAGCGATCGCACTCTCAGCCTATTGAACAGATTTTTCGTGACTTTACATGTTGAGTTGGGCAGTCTAACGGCAGGCATTTTGCAATAGTTCAGGCCGTCCGTTGATAAAAAATTCTAGACTTAATAATATTCCTTCGGTCGAAGCCGCACTCTACTATGTGCAGCTCAAAACTCATAATAGCCGCAGTCTTTTTGTACCGTCGGCAGATCATCTATCAACAAATAAAACATCAACAAGTTCAAGCAACCCGCTACAGAATGAGCAAAATGATGATCTCGCAGACAGTCTGAATAGCGGTCTGAATAACGATCAGCGTGAGCAACAGACCCAGGCGACTGCCCTGTTGCTTGCGCAAGTCGTCGCTGATGAGATATTGGTAGCTGCCAGACATTGGGAAATTGCCCTAGACCAGTGGGTTATTTTGCCTGATGAGCTACAGGCGCTCGTTTACTTGCCCAGCCATCCTGACGACTTGCTAGCGCGATCGCTCACCCCAGTTACCACCCACCGGCTAGATCCGCGCACCGTGGGTAAACGGAAGCAGGGCCCCGGTAAACCCCGTGCCCTTACCTCCTTTATCGCTGGGTTCAAAGCCGCAAGCGCCAAGCGCATCAACCTTCTGCGCAATCAGCCCGGTTCGCCCGTATGGCAACGCAGCTATAGCGAGCAGTTAATCGATGGCGAAGCCTTACGCAATCGACTCAAAAACAATCTTTGCGGCTTGAATGGAGCCGTGATGCGATCGCCCGACCTTTAACCTAAGTTGTAACCTAAGCCATTCGTCTCGCCGTTCGCAAAATTTGCCCTGCTAAAATTGCTGCGCCAAAGCCGTTGTCAATATTCACCACGCCGATTCCGGTGGCGCAAGAATTTAGCATCGTCAACAGCGGCGCTAAGCCGTTAAAACTCGCGCCGTAGCCAATGCTTGTGGGCACCGCAATTACCGGACAGTCGGCCAAGCCTGCCACCACACTAGGCAAGGCCCCTTCCATACCTGCCACTACAATCAGCACATCCGACTGAGCAATTACATGGCGATTGCTCAGCAGCCGATGAATGCCTGCCACACCCACATCCCACAGCCGAGTTGCTCGAAATCCGCACAGCTCAGCAGTGAGAGCAGCTTCTTCGGCAACGGGTAAATCCGCTGTTCCTGCGGTCAAAATGCTGAGCCGACCTGGGCGCTGAGGCAGAGGCATCGCAGGCCGAATGGCACAGATTCGCGCCATTTCAGAATAGGTAACTTGAGGCAATACAGACTGAATCTCTGCGCTTTTAAGGGCATCTACTCGCGTGGCCATTACGACCGGATGGTGTGGTTCTAGCACGCGCATAATGTCGATAATTTGCGCTGCCGTTTTGTCTTGTCCCCAAATTACCTCTGGAAAGCCTGTTCGCTCAGTTCGCTGATGATCTATTTTGGCGAAGTCGCCGACGGTTTCATAGCTGTGGTGATAGCCTTGAGATTCTGAATAGGCTTCGGAATAGTGAGTTGCCTGATCTGGTTGTATTTGTAGCTTGTCAAAGGCTGCCTGCGGGCTGAGACGACCGGCAGCTAAGGCCTGGAGCAATTCACGAACGGCATCTGGCTCTATCACGGTGATAAATCTTTTGAGGGCAAAGTAAAGACAACTGTAATAGGCTAACGTGTCTAAGTCGCCCTTTTTTGTTGACTTGGCTTGTATGCCTTCTGCCGTGCTGTCTGATACGCCGCCTGCTGTGCTTTCCTATACGCCTACGGATGTGGTCATTTTGACCAATGGCCCAGGTGAAGTGGCGACCTGGGTAAAGCCGGTTGTTCAAGCCATTCGGCGGCAGGCGCAAAGCGGCTCTAAGCCCGATGCAACGGCAGTTCTTCGGATTTCTGTTATGCTCTCTCCTTGCCCTCACGCTTCTGGGCAGGAGCATATAACGCTACAGCAGTATCCCGAAGTTGATCGCGTGCAACGCGCGGATCATTTTTTTAAGTTTCTGTTGACCGGCCAAACAGCCGATTGTTGGGATTGGTATTCTCAAGGCATTGTTGTGTTTTTGGGCGGCGATCAGCTCTACACGGTGCTGGTTGCTAAGCGCTTGGGTTATCGAACGCTGACTTACTCTGAATGGGATGCGCGTTGGCCTAGCTTAATTGATCGCTTCGCGGCGATGTCTGCTGAGCCGGCTCAAAAGGTCGCGGCTCGCTATCGGCACAAATTTTTGGTGGTGGGTGATCTGATGGCAGATGTGCAGGCCATGGCAGATCGCAAGGCAATTACAGATCGGCTGGGCTGTGATGCTGATGTTCAAATTATTGGCTTTTTGCCTGGCTCAAAGCCAATAAAGCTGAGAGTGGGAATGCCTTTAATATTAGCGATCGCCCAAAGCCTCTATAACCAGCATTCGCTTGACCAAACCTCGTTTCAACCCCCATTTCAACAACCCCCATTTCAACAACCCCCATTTCAATATGTCATCAGCGTCGCCCCAAACCTCACGCTGTCCGATCTGATGCACTACGCAGAACCCAGCATTAATCCTGCTATCCAGCGCCTCAACGCCCCCCTTGTAACCCTGATTGAACCCGATACTGGCCTCCCTTATTTACAGATCAAAAATCAGAACAAAAACGGCACTGAAAATGGTTTTAAAGTCTTTCTATGGCAGCAGTTTCCAGCCCTAGATCTGTTGTCTCAATGTACTCTTTGCTTTACGACCATTGGTGCCAACACAGCTCAGCTAGGGGCGTTAACCACGCCTATGATCGTGCTGATTCCTACCCAGGAGTTAGATGCTTTGACCGTTGCCGATGGCTGGCTAGGGATGATTGCTCGGTTGCCTGGAATGAGTGCGATCGCCCGAAAATTCATCAATCCTCTTGCCCTCAAAGCCATCCAAAAATCCGGCAAACTATTTGCATGGCCCAACATCTGGGCCCAACGCGAAGTCGTCCCCGAACTTTGTGGCCCCATCACCCCCAGCGAGGCCACCCAAGTTGCCCTGCCCTACCTCAACCATCCTGAAAAACTAGAGGCCATGCGCCAAACCCTGCGCACTTTACGCGGTCCCGCAGGCGCAGCCAACAAAATGGCCAAGCTAATATTAAAAACAGTTGATTATCCCGTTTCTCATTCTTAATCCTTCATCCCTCGTCCCTCATCCCTCATCCCATCTCTATGCCCCTTACCTACCCCACCACGCGCCAAGACGACCATACCGACACCTACCACGGCATCCCAGTGGGCGACCCCTATCGCTGGCTCGAAGACCCGAATGCACCTGAAACTGCTGCCTGGGTAGAAGCCCAAAACAAAGTGACGTTTGGCTATTTAAACGCTTTGCCAGGACGAGACCAGCTTAAGGCTCGCCTCACCGAACTTTGGGACTACGAACGCTACGGCATTCCCTTTAAGCAGGGTGACAGATACTTTTACTACAAAAATAATGGCCTGCAAAACCAGTCGGTGCTGTATACCCTGCCGGACTTAGACGCTGAACCGACCGTCTTACTAGATCCCAACACGCTCTCAGAAGATGGCACTGTGGCCCTCTCTGGCACTGCTATTAGTGAAAATGGCCAGTACATCGCCTATGGCCTTTCCACCGCTGGCTCAGACTGGATGGAATGGAAAGTGCGCAACATTGAAACTGGCGAAGATACCAGCGACTTGGTGCAGTGGGTGAAGTTTTCGGGCGCAGCTTGGACGCATGACCACAAAGGCTTTTTTTATAGCCGTTATGACGAGCCGCAGGAAAAGAGCAAGCTAGAAGATGTCAACCGTTATCAAAAGCTTTACTATCACGCCCTTGGGACGGCGCAGGCCCAAGACATCCTCATTTATGAACGTCCTGATGAGCCTGACTGGGGCTTTAGTGGCGGCGTTACCGAAGACGGTCGCTACCTCATTATCTCTGTGTGGCGGGGCACCGCACCTCAAAATCTGCTGTTCTACAAAGATCTACAAAAACCAGATCTCCAAAAACCAGACAGTGAAGTCATTGAACTCATTTCTGAGTTTGAAGCGCAATACAGCCTAATCGACAATGAAGGCACTACTTTTTGGTTCCGTACCGATTTAGACGCGCCTAAGGGCAAAGTCATCGCTATTGATATCACGCGTCCTGATAAAGCTAACTGGCAAACCCTGATTCCTGAGGCAGCAGAAACGCTTGAATCGGTTGGTGTGCTCAATAATCAGTTCATTGCCGACTACCTTAAGGATGCCTACACCCAAATCAAAATTTTCGACCTTTCTGGGCGTTTTGTTCGCGAGGTTGTGTTGCCTGGTATTGGCTCAGCCGGTGGCTTTAACGGCAAACGCAGCGATACCGAAACCTTCTATAGCTTTACCAGCTTTACCGTGCCTAGCCGAATTTATCGCTACAACCTCACGACAGCCGAAAGCACTCTCTTTCGCGAACCGACAATTCCGTTTGATCCTGACGCCTACGAAACTCGTCAGATTTTTTATGCCAGCAAAGATGGCACCCACATTCCTATGTTCATCACCGCCAAAAAGGGTCTTGAGCTGAATGGTGAAAACCCGGTGTTGCTATACGGCTACGGTGGCTTCAATATTTCGCTGACGCCGAGCTTTTCGGTCAGTAATTTGGTCTGGATGGAGCTGGGCGGGGTGTATGCGGTGGCGAACCTGCGGGGTGGCGGCGAATATGGCGAAAGCTGGCATCAGCAGGGAATTAAGCTGAATAAGCAAAATGTATTTGACGATTTTATTGGGGCGGCTGAGTGGCTGATTGATCAGGGCTACACGAGCAGTGAGAAGTTGGCGATCGCAGGCGGAAGCAACGGTGGTTTGCTCGTAGGTGCCTGCATCACCCAGCGCCCCGACCTTTTTGGCGCAGCGCTCCCGGCTGTAGGCGTGCTAGATATGCTGCGCTTCAACCAGTTCACTATCGGCTGGGCTTGGGAATCGGACTATGGTTCCCCTCAAAACGAAGCTGAATTTAAGGCGCTCTATGCTTATTCGCCGTTGCACAATCTCAAACCCGGCACCGAATATCCGCCCACAATGATCATCACCGCTGATCATGATGATCGTGTGGTTCCAGCGCACAGCTTCAAATTTGCGGCGGCGCTACAGGCGGCGCATAGCGGCGACAATCCTGTGCTCATCCGAATTGAAACCAAGGCGGGTCACGGTGCAGGGAAACCCACCACCAAGCAAATTGAAGAAGCGGCAGATAAGTGGGCTTTTTTAGCGCATGAGCTAAAGGTCGATTTGGACTAGATTCATCTGAGCTAGTGTCATCTAGGCTAAGTCGATCTGGGCTAAATCTCAGGGCTTAAGCGTGCCCGAGGTAGATATGGGCGGGTGGTGCGTGGTTTTAGAGATAGTCTTACAATAAAAGAATTCTTTGTTCTACCATTTGGGACTTCCAATGGTCGCGACGCCCATCCGTCCAAAAGCTCAGCTTGCGCCTAAACCAGAGATTGTCTGGGAAAAACTGCCCGAAGATTTCGTTTTACCAGACGACCCCGTGGATAATATCAACCAGCCCGCACTGGCTGCTGCCTTGACCGACAGCCTGTTTTTGGCAGGCTATTTGTCTCAACTCGCCGCGACTACAACCAACTATGGAATTTGCGCCAAAGTAGATGGCAAAACCGTCGTAAAAGCGCCTGACTGGGCTTGGATTCCGGCGATCGCGGTTCCCAAAGCAGAAGTCGAACGCAGCTACACGCCGGTATTAGAAGGCGATTTGCCCATTGTCGTGATGGAGTTTCTCTCTGAGGCGGAGGGGACTGAATACTCTATCAAGCCAACCTATCCGCCGGGCAAATGGTTTTACTACGAGCGCGTGCTCAAGGTTCCTAACTACGTCATTTTTCATCCCCAAAATGGCACGATTGAGTTCTATCAGCTTTCAGAGGTTGGACTGTATGAGCCGCAGGTGCCGGATCAAGACGGGCTGTACTGGTTGGCTGAGGCCAATTTATTTTTGGGTGCCTGGGAAGGTGCTCACCAAGATCGCGCGGGTTGGTGGTTGCGGTGGTGGAATGCAGATAGAGAAATGCTGCTGTGGGGCGAAGAGCTAACCGAGCAAGAAAGGCAGCGAGCTGAGCAAGAAAGGCAGCGAGCTGACCAGGCAGAGCAAGCGCTGGAAAAGGCGGAGCAGGGGAAGCAGACAGCCATTGCCAGGCTTTTAACACTAGGCTTGAGCCCTGAACAAATTGCCGATACCCTATCGATTTCGGTCACCGACATTCCTGAGCGCCCATAAGCGATGGCTATCAGCAAGGGCTAAATCTTTTGCATTTTTACAGCCCAAACAGCAGGTTAATCGCAGGTAAGAGTCGATTACACATATCCCACAGCCGCAGCTGTCAACTTATGATGAATGGTGCGTACCGACTAGCTAAAAAAGTTGTAAATTCATGACGAACGGTTACCCAGCTCTAGCAGCAACAGATGTTGAAACCTTGGTGCAACGTATCGAAACCGATCTGGATGCGATTCAGCTCATTGATGTCCGCGAGCCCCACGAACTAGAAATTGCCAGCGTCCCTCACTTTGTCAATTTGCCGCTTAGTCAGTTTCCGGCTTGGTCGCCTACCATTAGCACCCAGTTTGACCCCCATGCTGAGACCATTGTGATGTGCCATATGGGGATGCGCTCAGCTCAAATGTGCCAGTGGCTGAGTGAACAGGGCTTTACTAACGTCAAAAACTTGGCCGGTGGCATTGACGCCTACAGCCGCCGAATTGACCGCTCAGTGCCCATTTACTAAGCTTTTCTTTTACTAAACTTCTCCCACTGCTGTCTCTACTGACCTTGTGTCAAATACTCCCCTCAATCCCCTCACTTCGGAACCTTCACCAAGCGCAGACTATCGGATACTTGGCCTAGTCGGGCAGGGACAGTTCGCCCAGGTTTACTGCGCAATTCACCGTCGTACGGGGCAGCTAGTTGCGATTAAGCAAACTCGCCACACTTCCGAAAGCGCCTCCCAAGAGGCTTGGATTTTGGCTGAGCTAAATCATCCCAATTTGGTGTGCTGCCAGTCTATTGCTCAAACCAAAACCGGCTATGAGTTCGTTTTGGACTATTGCGAGGGCGGAACGCTGCGGGTTGCCATTGGAGAGCGATCACAATTTTCCTTGGCTAAAGTCAAATCCCTGATTACTGATATTTTGCTTGGCTTGGGCTATCTTCACAGCCAGTCTATTATTCACGGTGACCTCAAGCCCGAAAATATTCTCCTTACCTACCTGCCGCTTCCTTCTGCTGCCGATGACCAGGGGCCTTCCCGCTTTCCAACGGCTAAAATTGCTGACTTTGGCAGTGCCTACTTTGTGCAGTATCCCAAACGATCTAGGCGCGAAATTGGCTCTCCGACCTATGCTGCGCCCGAACGCTTTGATGGTCAGTCAAGCTTTGCTTCTGATCTCTACTCAGTCGGTATCATGCTGTACGAAATGCTGCTGGGCGATCGCCCCTTTTCAGGCAGTCCCGAAATGCTGCGAGCTGCTCACGAAACCCAACCGGTGCCGCTCCCTGCTTCCTTAACACCCGCTGCCCGTCAGTTACTTAGCGTCGCCCTCAGCAAAGAGCCTGATCAGCGATTTGCCAGTGCAGCCGCGCTGATTTCGGCCCTTCAGTCGCTTGCTGGCATTCACAAGGCGACCAGCGATGTTACTTCTGTGGTGATATCTGTTCCTAAAGCGGTTGTTAAATTAGAGTTTGGGGGAGGTGCGATCGCTCAAGTCCCAGACCTTATCACGCAGCTACTGCCGATTCGTTTGGGCAGTCGTTTGGGCATAGCTGTGATTACCGCCAAATCATACTATCTGCTAAGCGAAGCAATGCAGCTGTCGCGGGTAGCGCAGTTCACCCAAAATAGCTGGATCGCCGTAGACCCTCAAGGTCGCTGGTTGGCTGCTTTTGCTCAGCATTCTGCGGCTGAATGCAAAGCCCCAGATCAAGGTCTGCTTTACCGGCTTTCAGCAGCAAGCGCAACCACAAGTCAACCCATACGGCTAACCAGCAAACTCCTAAGTGCCCTGCAATCTGAAGTCATTCAAATACTGGCGATTAACTCCCGATACTTGCTGCGCGTACGAACCACTCAGGCACTTTCAAAAACGGTTTTAGAATGCTTTACCCGGCGCGGAGAGTTTGTGGGGCAGGTCTCCTTTAACTTTCCTATTGCCGATATTGCTGGCACGCCAGAGCCCTATCAGCTCATTGCTCGCACCGCGACGGCTGATTCAAGTTTCATTCTGATCAGTCTTAAGCCCTTTCAAATCAGACACTTTCCTCAGTATTCGCGACTTCAAAGCATCGCTGCTTTGAGTTGGGGCTACCTTCTCATTCGCGCTGATCAGGCACTTGTGCTGGATCGCTCAACCAATTTGATTGGTGTTATTGAAGGACTGCCAGCAGATAGTGCGATCGCCTCACTCACCCCCGACCAACTCCTAATCGCTAGCCCTAATGGTTCACAACAGCGTTCACAAGAGATCTCAGAACAAATCCCAGAACAGATCCCAGAACAGATCCCAGAACAGATCCCAGAACAGATCTCAGAACAACCTCAAAACAATGACCCGTCAGTAAAAAACACATCTACCCACGGGTCATCATCTCTATTCGTCATCAATTTAAGACCGCTTGACCTCGACCTGATTTTTTGAATCTCGGCCTTATCTTTTGACTCAAGCCCAGACTTTGACTTAATCCCAGCCTCTGACTCAGCCCAGACTCAAAAATACCCAGACCTAAAATACAAACAATTGCCTAGCGGATGTACTCTACCCGAGCGTCCAAATTGTTGTCTTCTAGCAGCCGTCGTCGGTCATTCGCTTCATCTTCAGTCGGAAATGCGCCTACCTGCATCATCGTTCGCCCTTCAAACTGGGTGCGGAAGGCGTCGGGGACAACCGTTCTGACTTCGTCTTGCATAAATGGGTCAGAGGCTTCGACAAAGACTCGATAGTAAAGGCCCAGGGCTTGGGCGCGAGAAGTGGGTGCAGGGGCTGCACCTGCGCCCGCTCGGGGTGCAGAAAAGGCCGCGCTCGATCCACTGCCTAGCGGAATACTGCTACTTGGCACAGCTAAGCGATTGTTGTTTATCGGTGGTAGCACTGGTTGTAGAGGCGCTTCATCCGCAGGGGAGATATTGCGCGCAGGCTCGGGCTCATCGCGTGTGTTACGACGACGGCGAATCAAAGGAGAATCCGGATTCTCGCCGCTGACCGCCCGAGGCACGAGTGCAACCGTAGAGGCAATCCCTGCCCGTAGCGCCGAGAGGGCCGAACCCGGTGCGCCCGGTTCCAAGGTATCTTGAGTAGCAGCATCTGACTCCACAGAAGATCCTCCAAAAGAAGGGCCTCCAATAGATAGCCTAACAGTGCCTTCTTCAAGCGCCGTAGAAAAAGAAGATTCAGCTACTTCTATAATCTCATTTTGGCGGTTGCCGACAATTTGATTGTCACGGAGGACGGGGCGGGCGTTCCCTATTACCACTAACCCCGCGTTGTTATCAGTCATGCGGTTACTCACAATTTCGGGCGTTGCCCCATTGACCACTCGAATGGCATCACCTGTGCGCTCAAAGGTATTCCCTTGAATACTGGCACTCGAAACTCCAAATACAATTAAGCCTGCCACCTGATTGTCCGAAAAGTAGCTGTTTCGCACGCGAGGTGAGCCACCTGCGACATAAATACCCGTTTGGCGATTGCCCACAAAGGCAGTTTCGATAATGGTTGGGCTTGCTGACTCTACCCAAACACCATAGCCAAAAGGGTTTGAAACGGCTATTTGGGCAATACCTGCACGGTCAGCAGCAATAATGGCTGCATTTTGCTGTGATTGGCTTGGGCTCTCAAAATTGCCGCCGCCTTCAATAATCGCTGTGCGATCGCGCGCGCCAGACATCCCTTGAATCGTCACGCCCGACTTTAGCTGTAAAGGAAACACTTCGCCTGAGGCCTGACTGTATCGGCCTGGTGCCAACACAATGACCGTGTTCGGCGCAGCTAGCTCCAGCGCCCGAGTCACGGTTTGCAGTGGTTGAGCTTCAACGCCGCCAGCGCTATCATCGCCCCGCATTGGATCTACATACAGTGTTTGGTAGTCAACCGTCGTCCTAGCAGCCACAGGCAGAGAGCTTACCTGTACGGTTTCTCGGTTCGTCTTTGCGTTTGTGCTACTCATCTGAGCTATCTGAGCTATCTGAGTCATCTGAGCAGAGGCAACGCCTGCGGTTGTCGATAGCAGCAAAGCGCTGATCGCGATCGCCGCTGCCATTTGATTGTTTTTTGCAAACATGCGCTTACACAGCATACAAACCTAACCTTCGCCTTGGCGAATAAACCCTGACAAGAATGGACAAAAAAGTGCTCCTGATTCTAGATATATGCAGGAACGTAGTTCTGATTAAATATTCTCGAAATATATGATTTCAACAGCCCCCCGATCAAGCGATCAAGATGTGTCAATTTCGCTTTGGAAACCTCAGCTGATCTAGCGATACTGATCCAGCGATACTGATCCAGCAATTCCCGTGATGAAAGCAATCGCCCATCATCTAGTCCTGCGCAGGAGATCCTAGAGAACCACGCGCGCCTACATATTAGACTGACACAGCCGTCTAATACTGACTGTTTCGATACTTACGGTTTTACTCACGCTGTCCTATCACTTTTCTGAAGTCATTCCTCACAACCACCTTGTCTGTAAAGCCTCAGCTCGAATCGTTATCTTTGAGAAGATTGAGCATCCATCAGCTTTTACCTGTAATACTTCGCACACACACACACTTCGCACACACACACACTTCGCACACAGAGTTTTCCCGACCCCATCTACAAATTACTATTGATATGACTATTGATATGGACACCTGCCATAAAACATCCCCCAACGCTGATCAATCGCCCGCCGACTCGCCCGCCGACTCGCCCGCCGACTCCGTAGATACACAGACTTCTGATGCCCTCTTTCGTATCCTTGATGCCAACTTAGATAGGGCCAGAGAAGGGATTAGAACCATTGAAGAATGGTGCCGATTTGGGCTGAATGACGAAGCCACAACGACTCAGTTCAAACATCTCCGTCAGCAAATCGCTCACTGGCATACCCCAGCCATTCGTCTGGCTCGCGACACGCCTGGCGACTTGGGTACTGCTATCACTCATCCGCAAGAGGCCGCCCGCAGCAGCCTAGCCCATGTTCTCCAAGCTAACTTTGCACGTACTCAAGAAGCCCTGCGAGTTTTAGAGGAATATGGCAAGCTTCATAGCGCAGAGATGGCGGCAGACTGTAAGCAAATGCGCTATCAGCTCTATACCCTAGACAGCCAAATTGTTGAACCGCTATTAGCTAAACAAAACGCCCAGCAAAACACCCAGCAAAACACCCAGCAAAACGCTCTAAACCTTAAGGAATCTCGCTCTATGCAGCCTACCGCAGCCTTTCAAAGGCGCTATCAGCAACTACTATATGCCCGTACCTATCTGGTCACTGCACCTGTCCCAAATACCCCTTTTTCAGACTGGCTCGGCATTATAGAAGCTGCGCTGAAAGGCGGCATTGCAATAGTGCAATATCGTGAAAAAACGGCTGATGACAACGAGCGGTTGAGGGTGGCTCAGCAGGTGCGATCGCTTTGCCACCAATACAATGCCCTTTTTATTGTCAACGACCGGGTGGATATTGCTCTCGCCGCTGATGCCGATGGCGTGCATCTAGGTCAGCATGACTTACCCATGCAGGCTGCCCGAATGATTCTGGGCCCCGATAAGCTCATCGGGCGCTCGACCACCAACCCCACAGAGCTCAAGCGGGCGCTAGATGAAAAAGCCGACTACATCGGTGTCGGCCCCGTTCATGCTACCCCCACCAAACCTGGCAAGGCCGCTTCTGGCAACGAATATGTGCAATATGCTGCGCAACATGCCACGATGCCCTGGTTTACCATCGGCGGGCTTAATGCCGACAATATCGCGCCGACTCTCGCGGCTGGGGCTACCCGAGTCGCCGTTGTGAGGGCACTTATGCAGGCTGACAATCCCACTGATGTCGCGCGATCGCTCGTTCAGCAAACTCAACAAACCGATCCACCGTCTGCTTTCTAAAGATCTGCCTTTAAAGATCTGTCTTTTAATCTCAATGCGGACCCAACCCATCCCTAACCCAATGGACAACCCTAACCCAATGGACAACCCTAACCCAATGGACAACCCTAACCCAATAGACAATCCGTCAGGCACCATTGAGCTTCAGGTCAATGGTGAAGCCAAAACCTGTTCTATTGGCACTTCTCTGCCTAATTTTTTGATTCAAGTGGGGTTTAACCCTAAGCTCATTGCCGTGGAATACAACGGCGAAATTCTCGCCCGTCCGCTGTGGGAAACCACCTTGCTGCAAGCGGGTGATCGCTTAGAAATTGTCACGATTGTCGGCGGTGGTTAGGAGTACGGCAATCCCGTCCTCTGGGTAGAGCTTTACGGGCTGAGTGCTTCTGGAGAAGCGCTAAAATAGAGGCATCCAAAAAAGAGAAAAAAAACTCAAATCAATCATGGTTGAACGCATAAAAAACGCCACCACAACCTACAGCGCCCGCGTTGCTGAGCACCTCAAGCTCAAGTCACTCTTAAAATCACTTTTCGTTTTTGGCCTGGCTGCCCTGCTAATTTTTTCCCAGGCAGACGGCGCCTTAGCGGCCCGTGGAGGAGGACGCATCGGCGGCGGCAGCTTTCGTGCGCCTAGTCGTACTTACACATCTCCTTCGTCCCGTGCACCTTCTGGCTACGGTGGTGGCTATGGCGGCGGCTATTACCCCGGCGGCGGTGGATTTGGCTTTCCCTTCATTTTGCCGTTTGTCGGCTTTGGCGGAGGCAGTGGGCTGTTTGGTATTTTAATTGCGATCGCGATTGCCAACTTCCTCATCCGCACCTTCCGCACCTCTGGGGTGGGTGAAGATGGCATGGGTGCCTACGGTGATAGCAGCAATCCCATGGTGTCAGTCGCCCGGCTCCAAATTGGCCTGCTAGCCCAAGCTCGCGGCTTACAAACCGACCTCAACCGTATCGCCAACACAGCCGATACCGGCACCTCAGCAGGTCTGACCAAGGTTCTGCAAGAAACGACTCTTTCGCTGCTGCGCAACCCCGAGTACTGGGCCTACGCTGATGTTGAATCTGATCAAACTCGGTTGGTGAGCGCTGAGCAAGCCTTCAATCAACTGGCCATCGCCGAGCGCAGCAAATTTACGGGCGAAACCCTATCTAATGTCAATGCTCAAATTTCCCAAGCAAAGCCCAAAGCAGCGCTTAACAGCAGTGGCGAATTGGCTACCGATAGCGGCATTCCAGATGCTCCTGGCGAATACATTGTGGCCACGATTTTAGTCGCAGGCCAAAGTAAACTCAGTTTGCCCAGCATTAACACCGCCAATGACTTACGCGACGCGCTGAAAAAAATCGGTGCAATCTCTAGCGATCAGCTGATGGCAGTCGAAGTTCTTTGGACACCTCAGGTTTCAGGCGAAACCCTCACCGCTGACGAACTCATTGCCGAATACCCGAACCTGCAGCTGGTTTAATGTTTAATGGCTGAGGCTAATTTCTAAAAAAACGAAGGTCGCCATGGCGACCTTCGTTTTTTTATGGCTGTAAATGCGCTGAATGTGCTTAACTTCTCAACAAAGTGGTTAAATGAAGCCGGTCGTCGTTACTGCGTTTACCCATTAATAGTCAGTGCTGGGCAGATGTCCCAACGCTGAAAACAGCCATAAGAGAAACGAACATGCTGGTATTGCTCACCCGTGTACTGTTATGGGCCTCAGTCGGGCTCTTAATCTGGTACGTACTGACTCGAATCATTGATAGAAAATATCTCACCTGGTTCGGAGGGGTTATCTTAATCTTGCTCCTGGTGGCATCTTTTATCGAACCCGATGACGGCACTATTAGCGTCATTTGGCGTATTTTATCCTTTCCACTCATGCCGTTGGGCGCCGCGATAGTTTTCTTAGGTGTTGCGCTCAGCGAAGGCACCAAGAGCATCAAGGGCACACCCGCTGCGATCGCCCTAGCCATTTTGCTCATCTCTAGCATTCCGCTCATGTCTCAATGGTTGGTGAGCAATGCCGAGCAGTCTGTCATCAATGCCTACCAACGGCGAGCCGAAATATGCGGCGATGTTTGCCCAGCAGGCACTATCCCCGCTCAGGGGGAACCCGGCGATGCTGGCGCGATCGTTGTTATGGGCGAAAGCGATGATATTGACAGAGCGCTCTCCATTTTTGAAGCCAATAACGACGTTTCGCTCAATACCTCTTTGGCTCCCCGGCTCATCTACGCAGCCAATCTCTATCGGCAGGCTCGTAGCCAAGGCGCATCTCCTGTGGTATTTGCCACCGCTGGCGCGGGCGACAGCGGCTCACAGCAGCGGCAAATTATTCGCAACATTCTAACTAGTAACGGTGTTTTTGGTGAAGATATTGTCATTGAAGACACCGGATTAGATGTTTACCGAACCGCTCAAGAAGTCGAAACGCTGCTACAAAACAGACGGCTAATCGCAGGGTCTCGAGCTGCTAGGCGGGAGCAAGGGACTGAAAACGATCCGCGCGTGTTTCTGGTCGCACCGGCCATTATCATGTCTCGGGCTGCCCTCACCTTTGAAAAAATGGCGCTAGAGGTCGTTGCCAAGCCCACTGATTTTTTCACTGCCGACTTTAGCCTCAATGGGCGATCGCTCCGCCGCCTCCCCGACTTGCTGCCCAGCGCAGAGGCCCTTCAGCTTACAACCCGCTACTGGAACGAGCTGCTAACCTCTATTTACTACTTCCTGAGAGGATGGCTGCCTAACTTTAATTTAGGATGGGACTCTAATATCGAAATCTAGACAGTTTCTGACACAGGCTTTCGTCTTTAGCGAATCGTCTTTGGCGATGCATTTCCCAACGACTCACTCTCAGGAATCTAGCAAAGGTAAGCGCTATCCGACTATCATCAATAGTCCAGGTAACCTCAACCCTTCCTCATGGCCCAACCCTCAAGAATTGTCCGGTTAGCCGCCTACCTCAAACCGCACTGGCGAGAAGTCACGCTGGGCTTGCTAGCCTTGCTTGTGGTCAATGCTATTGGCGTTACCATTCCGCTCACAATTGGTAACATTGTCGATGAGCTAACGGTCGCTTTTACGCTATCGCAGGTTATTCGCTCTGTTATTTTGGTGCTGATACTGGCCAGCGTTATGTGGGTTATCCGCATGACCTCGCGCATCTGCTTGTTTGGCGCAGGGCGCAAGGTCGAATTCGACCTCAAACAGCGTATTTTTGAGCATTTACTGACACTAGAGCCTGCTTACTTTGGCCGCAACACTATTGGCGATCTAATCAACCGAGCCACCAGCGATGTAGACAATATCCGCCGTTTGCTAGGGTTTGCCGTACTCAGCATGGCCAACACGTTCTTTGCCTATGTCATGATCGTACCCGCGATGGTCGGACTCAATGCCAATGTGGCTTTCTTTTCTCTGGCGGTCTATCCCTTTATGTTTGCTGTGGTTGCGGTATTTGGCGATCGCCTCCGCAATCAGCAACTCGACGTTCAAGAAGAAATCTCCAACCTCAGCGATCTCATCCAAGAAGATATGGGCGGCATTTCCCTGGTTAAAATCTACGCTCAAGAGGAAAACGAGCGCCGCGCTTTTAACCAACGAAATCAGGATCTCCTTAGCGCCAACCTAGCCCTGGCTAAAACGCGTAATACCCTCTTTCCACTACTCGGTGGATTTGCCAGCCTCAGTCTAGTCATTGCTTTGGCCATTGGTTCTCAGGCAATCATCTCAGGCTCGCTGACACCCGGCGATTTTGTCGCCGTTATCTTATTCATTCAGCAGCTGGTTTTCCCCACTGCCTTACTTGGGTTTACTATCACCGCTTACCAGCGCGGCGAAGTCAGTTTAGACCGTATTGAAGCTATCTTCGAGGCCCGACCGACCATCCGCAATACATCCCAAACTCGCCCCTTGCCCAACCCGATCGGTCGGTTAGAAGCTCGCAACCTAACCTTCACCTACCCTGGTTCTGATCGGCCTGCACTCAACCGAGTCAGCTTTTCTATCGAACCAGGGCAAACCGTTGCGGTCGTAGGCCCAATTGGCTCCGGCAAGTCTACTCTGGCTATGGCCCTGCCTCGCCTGCTAGAAATAGACCCTAATGAGCTTTTTTTAGATGGATATGACATCACACAAATTGAGCTATCTGATTTGCGAGGCGCGATCGCCTTCGTCCCTCAAGACAGCTTTTTGTTTAGCACCACCATCAAAAACAACATCCGCTACGGCAATCCCATGGCCGAACCCATCGAAGTTGAACATGCCGCTAAAGAAGCCCAACTATATAGCGAAATTCTCAACTTTCCCCAACAGTTAAAAACCATGGTAGGCGAGCGGGGCATTACCCTCTCCGGCGGTCAGCGTCAGCGAGCAGCCCTCTCTCGGGCGCTACTCGTCGATGCGCCCATCCTCGTTTTAGACGACGCCCTCTCCAGCGTAGACAATCAAACCGCCACCCAGATTTTAGACAATCTTTCGAGCGAGACTCAGCGAAAGACAGTAATTTTTGTATCACATCAAATGTCGGCAGCGGCTTCGTGCGATCACATCCTTGTCATGGACGCAGGCCGCATCGTTCAGTCAGGTACCCATCGCGAGCTTGTCAGCCAACCTGGCCTGTATCAGGATCTGTGGAACCAGCACAAGCTCAAAGAAGTTTTGCAGTAAATGAACCCTTACTTCAATCTCAACACTTGTTGAAGTCTGGTTGTAGTCTTTAGACCGGTAAAAAAGTTTTAGACGAACAACACCAGCCAATAACACCAGCCGAATTAACCCAAGTGATCCATGACCGAGAACATCGGCAAATACATGGCCACCAGAATCGAACCCACCATACCACCGAGCACCACAATCATAATCGGCTCCATAATACTAGTCAGGGCCTTCACCGCCTGTTCTACTTCATCCTCATAAAAGTCCGCCACCTTCATCAGCATCTGGTCTAGCTCACCCGTTTCTTCACCAATGCTAATCATCTGAATCGCCATCACCGGGAATACGCCATGCTCTTGCAGGGCCAAGCTAATCATTCCGCCCGACTGAATCTCTCCTTGCGCTGCGTTAATCGCATTTGCAATTACCTGATTACCCGATGTATCGCGCACAATCTCCAGCGCTGTCAAAATTGGCACGCCCGACCGTGATAACGAACCAAACGTCCGACAAAATCTAGCCGTCGCTGACTTCTGCGCCAAATCACCAAATAGCGGCATCTTTAAGAAAAAGCCATCCATCGTTACTCGGCCCACAGGCGTCTTGTAATACTGCTTATATACAAACACCAACACCGCAATAATTCCAATTAACCCCAGCGTCAAATACCAAGTTCGCAGTAGCTTACTAATCGCCATCAGCGCCCGCGTAAACAGCGGCAGTGGCGCCCCCAAATCTTCAAAAATCTCGGCAAAAATCGGTAGCAAAAATACCGTCATCCCGATAAAAATAGTCACTGCCAAAAAGCCCACCGTTACCGGGTACGCCATCGCCGACTTAATCTGGTTTTGTAAACGGTTCAAATCTTCAAGCAGTTTCGCCAAACGGTTAAGTACCTCGTCTAGCACACCACCAACCTCACCTGCTTGCACCATACTCACATATAGGTTGTCAAAGCATTGGGGGTGCTTCCGCATTGAGTCAGATAGATTCGTTCCCTGCTGTACATCATTATTGATGCCCTGCAAAGCCTTTTTCAACTTTGGGTTAGGGCACTGGTCAGCCAAAATGCCAATACCTCTAACCAACGCCACACCTGAAGTCACCAGCGCAGCAAACTGACGTGAAAATACAGCCTTATCTTTCACCGTCACTTTTGCCATTGAGGTTTGAATATCAGCCATGTTAAAGCTGATACCTCGACTCTCTTTTATGTCCTGAATATGCATCCCCTGCTGCGACATCAAAGTGCGCGCCTGAGAAGGAGAAGGTGCTTCTATCTTCTGGCTAACCGATTTTCCAGTAGTATTGCGGCCAGTGACGACGTAGGTAGGCATCAGTTTTCTCTCTATGCTCTTATAGGTGTTTTCAAAAGAAGTAATCTACTCACGCGATCGCAACAATGTGCCTTACAGCGCACGGGTTCCGGCTTTAGCCGCAGCCTTTACACCACTAGGCGGGCCACCAATGAGCCTCTGTAGCTCCTCCGGACGAGAAGTCTTAGCCATTGCCGCTTCAAAGCTAATAATCTTTTTCTTATAGAGGTCGCCCAAAGCCATTTCCAGTGTCTGCATCGACAGCCGACCCCCAGTTTGAATCGCACCATAAATCTGAGCAGTCTTACCCTCGCGAATCATGTTGGAAATACCCGGAGTGACCACCATAATTTCCTGCGCCATCACGCGTCCAAACTCACCCGGCTTTGGATTTGCCTTCGATACCAGCGTCTGGCTAAGTACCGCCACTAATGAGTTAGAAAGCTGTACCCTAATCTGTTGATGTTGTGCAGGTGGAAACACATCGACAATTCTGTCTACAGTTTGAGCTGCCGAGCTTGTGTGCAAAGTACCAAACACCAAGTGACCAGTTTCTGCCGCAGAAATCGCCAGAGAAATTGTCTCTAGGTCACGCATCTCACCAACCAGAATCACGTCGGGATCTTCACGTAACGCGCCTTTCAAAGCATTAGAAAAACTCTTAGTATCCTCACCTACCTGCCGCTGGTGAATGAGACTTTTAATCGGTTCATAGATAAACTCAATCGGATCTTCTACCGTTAAGATATGCTCCGCTCTAGTTAGGTTAATGTTGTTAATCATCGAAGCCAGGGTCGTTGTCTTCCCTGAACCTGTTGGGCCCGTCACCAGCACCAACCCTCTGGGCTTTTCCGATAGCTCAGTGACAATGGGCGGCAGACAAAGCACATCCATACTTGGAATCTTAGAGCTCAGTGCTCGTAAACAGGCCGCATAGGTGCCTCGGTCTTTGTATACGTTCACACGAAACCGAGCAAGTCCTTTCACTCCGTAGGAACAGTCCAGTTCCCAGGTTTGTTCCAAAATCTTCCGCTGAGAGTTGTTCAGCATGCTAAAAATCAGCCGCTGGCACTGATCTGATGTCATAGGCGGATGGTCAGTAGCGGTCAGGTGCCCGCTAATACGGATGTAGGGTGGCAAGCCCGTAGAAAGATGAAGGTCAGAGCCCCCACGCTCTACCACTTCTTCCATCAAATCTTCAATCATTAATTCCATAACATGTTTCCTCAAATAGGTTGGGGTTTAGATGATTACTGGTGAGTTCTGCAACGCTAACTGCGTTGATAAAAAGGGCCCGAGCTATTCCTTGTAACGCGGAGTCAGACAATACGGGCAGTCAAGCCATTCGTGGTGCAGCTCGGCGTTACAAGTCGTACAGGAAAGAACGCTCTTACGTTTGGCTTTCAGTTCAGCCTCAAGACCTTTGTCGGTAAAGGTTACCCGCTCCACTTCCTCTAGAGTGGTATGGCCCTCCCTTACCAAGTTCAGGCTGTAGGCTAGCAGCGTATTCATGCCCTCTTCTACAGCCGCTTCTTTTACCTGCTCAGTGGGCGCGCCGTCTGAAATTAGTTGTTGGAGTCGCTCAGTAACTCGCATCACTTCATACACCCCTACCCGGCCTTTGTAGCCACCACCCTGACATTTCTGGCAGAGTTTGCCAGATTCTCTCAGCTGGCTAAGTTGATCGGTAGGCACTTGGTTCGCTTTATACAGCGTCATTTCATAATCACCAGAAACCGTCATCCCATACCGAGCTAGCTCCTCCGGGGTTGGCTTATAGCTGATTCGGCATTCCGAACACACGCGACGAACTAGGCGCTGCGCCAGTACGCCCAGCAAAGAACTCGACACCTGAAATGGCTCAACGCCCATTTCGCCGAGCCGAGAGACTGCGCCCGCTGCGTCATTTGTGTGCAGCGTTGTCAGTACCAGGTGTCCTGTTAAGGCAGCTTCGATAGCGGTTTTCGCAGTCTCAGGGTCACGGGTTTCACCTACTAGAATTACATCCGGGTCCTGCCGTAAAAATGCTCTTAAAATGGAGGCAAAGTTCATCCCCTTTTCCCGAATCACCTGTACCTGAGTAATCCCGGGTAAAGCATATTCAATCGGGTCTTCTGCTGTGCTAATGTTTACGCCCGGATCGTTCCGCTCAGAAAGTACCGAGTACAGCGTGGTTGTTTTCCCTGAGCCGGTAGGGCCCGTTACCAGAATTAATCCAAATGGCTTTTTCGCCATATCTTGAACAATTTTCAGTGTTTCTTGATCGCTGATTAACATCCCCAACCCTAGCTGTGTTGAGGAGTTATCCAAAATTCGCAATACCACCTTTTCACCGTACCGACTAGGTAGAGTGCTGACACGAAAGTCAATTTTACGGTTTTGAAATACTCGGCGGATTCTACCGTCCTGAGGCAAACGGCGCTCGGCAATATCCAGCTCGGCAATAATTTTAAAGCGCGCACAAACAGCTGGGATAATCTTTTTAGGTAGATGTGGAAAGGCTTCTTTTAAGACACCATCTTTACGGAAGCGGATGCGCAAAAATTCCTCTTGAGGCTCAATATGAATATCTGAGATCTCTTCTTGGACGGCTTTGACCAAAATTTTGTTAACCAGCGCAATTACCGGAGCTGCGCCTGCATCCTGTAGAGCTGCGCCGAGGTCATCATCTTCGTCAATAACGTCTTCTAATCCGCCGCCGTCCAGATCAAGATCTTCAAGATCAGTTCTAACATCAACCGCCTGCTCAAAGTCCAGTTTCTTCTCTTTCGCTACTTGTTCGTCTAGGTATTTTGCCATCAGGCGTTGATAGTCCTCAACGCTGATAACCATTCGCCGCAGCTTCATTTTTTGGGGTCTAAGAATGCGGTTGAGATCGTCTTGCGCTTCCAGATTTTCTGGGTCTACCATCGCAACTAGGACGGATAGATGCTCCCCTTCTTGAGTTTTTGACAGGGGCACTAAACGATGACGGCGGCAAATATCTACGGAAATCAGGCTGCCGATGAGGCTGGTTACCTGGGTATCAGAGATATTTTCTACTTCGGGGTCGAGAGACTCCACACCGTAGAGAATTTTTAGCTCGAATAGCTGCTGTTTTTTGTACTGACGCAACAGCTCTGGAGATAGCTGCTGGCCAGTCATTGACTCTAAAACGTCCGTTAAAGCCCGACCTGATTTACGACTTTCGACCAATGCTTGCTGCATCTGGCCACCGTCTACAAACCCGGCTTCAACAAGCTTGTTGCTAAAAGGCGAAAAGCTCTTTTGTAAGACGAGGGCCTTCCGCGTAGATGAAGAATTTGTCATGGTCGATGCGAAAAAATCTCACACCATTGTGCCCACAGTCCTTGAAACGATACCTGGCTCAAATGACTGCGTTAATACCAAAGAGCTTGAAGACCTTAACTCAACTAGTTGAACGTCACTCGAACGACCTACTAGGGAGGTATACAGACAGATTGAGACAGTTAAAACAGGCTTTCCCCATTTCTGATAAGTGCGTAGATATGAACGTAAGTTTTTGAATCTGGCATCTTGAAGGTATCAAGCGAAGTAAATCTAATTTTTTCTGTCTGGTGTTTTTACTAAAGCCAAAACACCAGGAACAGTTAGATCGTCATTAAAACATTCGTTGATCGCAGCTTCGAAAGAAAGAGTAAAAGGCGTGTTTCTTCCAACTTATGAAAAGCGGATGTTCTATGGTTGTTGTAAATCTTGAGCTCAAGACAATATTTCTAAGTGAGTAATCATCATAAGCTCAGCCCAATACTTTGAATGGGACAATAATTCAATATGTCACAGCTCCATGCCATAGCATAAATGGACAATGCGTTACGGCGACATGAAAGTTTTGCTGGAGTGCTTTCTAGGGGTACTGTTTTACCGCTTAAGACTGTCTGACGGCGTAAGATAATAGGCTCATTAAGTAACATGACCTTTTTAGCTTTACGACATCACCCCTTCGAAAGAAGGGTTTAAAGCGGTGCAGGCACTTAATCGGGCACTTGATTCAGATTTGGATTGAGCAAACGAATGCGCGGGACTGAGTTCGCATTGATTATAGGGAAAATGAGCAACTGGCATTACAGTCGAAAATCAATTCGAAAAACCGTTCCGCAATTGATGCACCGCCAATTAATATAGACAGGGTAAGTAGCTTCATGCATTATTTGTATATCTGCGGGGAATAACCTCGAAAGCAAGGCTGGGGAATAGAGGGTTTTAATCAATATGATAGACACAAACACTAGTGACAACCAAAAGGGCACTGATGAGAGCCCTGAGGTCATAGAAGAGCTTCGAGTGGAAGATGCCTCAACCGATATCGATTTCGATAAGGTGTTTGAAGAAGAGAACACCGCTCAAAACGAGCAGGCCGTGGGCGAAGCCTTAGATAGTTCGGAGGTTTTAGAAGATATTTCCGCAGAGGATGTTTTTGCAGCAGAGGCTAGTAAACGCGAATTGTTGCAGCAGCAGATAAATCAGTTACAAGCACAGCTAGAAGAGCGCACTGGTCAGTTCACGCGGTTGACGGCTGATTTTGACAACTTTCGCAAGCGGACAGCCACTGAAAAAGACAATTTAGAAACTCAGGTTAAGTGCAATACCATTAGCGGTTTGTTGGAGGTCGTTGATAACTTTCAGCGGGCTAGATCTCAAATCAAGCCCCAAAATGATGGCGAGATGAACATTCACAAGAGCTATCAAAGCGTTTATAAACAGCTAATTGAGGCGCTGAAAAAACTGGGCGTATCTCCTATGCGAAGCGAAGGGCAAGAGTTTGACCCTAATTTGCATGAGGCTGTGATGCGTGAGCCAACCAGCGAGTATCCCGAAGGTACTGTTATTGAGGAGTTCGTCCGTGGGTATGTTTTAGGGGAACGTGTTCTGCGCCATGCCATGGTTAAAGTGGCAACACCCCTAGACCCTTCTGATGAATCTAGTGAACCATCCTCCGAGGCTTAATTGGGCCGTACAAGTGAGCTTTTAAGTATCTGGTTAAAAGATGTCTTAAAGCTTAGGCGTTAAGTAGGGGCTGGTAGTTTTGAAGAAGGACTCGTGTCGTATAACGTATTACTCGTGTCGTATGACGCATCAATTATAAGAAGTAACCTTCATTTAAAACATCCAAACGGATTATGGGAAAAGTTATTGGCATTGACCTAGGTACTACAAACAGCTGCGTAGCTGTACTTGAAGGGGGGAAGCCTGTGGTTATTCCCAATACAGAGGGAGGCCGCACGACGCCTAGTATTGTAGGTTTTGCCAAGGGTGGGGAGCGCTTGGTGGGTCAGTTAGCAAAGCGGCAAGCGGTGACAAATGCTGAAAATACTGTTTACAGTATCAAGCGGTTTATCGGGCGGCGATGGGATGATACTGAGGCTGAGCGATCGCGCGTTCCCTACAAATGCACTCCTGGTAAGGACGACACCGTTGATGTGATGATCCGAGCTAAGAGCTTTACTCCTCAAGAAGTGTCGGCGATGACACTGCAAAAGCTCAAAAACGATGCTGAAGCTTACCTGGGAGAGTCGGTTGACCGAGCTGTTATCACAGTGCCAGCCTACTTTACAGATGCGCAAAGGCAGGCGACTAAGGATGCGGGCACCATTGCCGGACTCGAAGTTCTGAGAATTATTAACGAGCCGACAGCAGCAGCACTCTCTTACGGACTAGATAAGCAAGATCAAGACCAAACGGTGTTGGTTTTTGACTTAGGTGGAGGCACGTTTGATGTTTCTATCTTGCAGCTAGGCGATGGGGTTTTTGAGGTACGTGCGACCTCTGGAAATAACCATTTAGGTGGCGACGACTTTGACAACTGCATTGTCACCTGGATGACAGAAGCCTTTCAGCGCCAGGAAGGAATGGATTTAGCCAATGATCGTATGGCGCTGCAAAGAATTCGCGAAGCAGCCGAAAAAGCGAAGGTTGAGCTATCGACGATGACAAAGACCTCCATTAATTTGCCTTTTATTGCAGCTGATGAAACGGGGCCGAAGCATCTGGAGATGGAGTTGTCGCGATCGCAGTTTGAAGAGCTCGCCCGTGATCTCATCGCCAATACGTTAGAGCCTGTAAAGCAGGCTTTAAAAGACGCTGAGCTCAATGCAGAAGATATCAATCGCATTTTGCTCGTCGGTGGATCAACGCGAATTCCCGCAGTACAGGCAGCTATTACTGGCTTTTTTGGCGGACAAACGCCTGATCGTTCTATTAATCCAGATGAAGCAGTTGCTCTGGGCGCCTCTATCCAGGCGGGGGTCCTTGGTGGAGAAGTCAAAGACTTGCTCCTGCTAGATGTTACGCCGCTTTCTATGGGTATTGAAACATTAGGGGAGGTTTTCACCAAAATTATTGAGCGCAATACAACGATTCCAACGAGCCGGACTCAGGTCTTTTCCACCGCTATTGATGGTCAAACTTCTGTAGAGGTACATGCATTGCAAGGTGAGCGGGCGATGGCTCGCGACAATAAAAGCCTAGGACGATTTGAGCTAGCCGGCATTCCACCTGCCCCTAGAGGTGTTCCCCAGATTGAGGTTTCCTTTGAAATTGATGCTGATGGTATTTTGCAGGTAGCTGCTAAGGATCGTGGCACCAACCGAGAACAAAGCATCAAAATTACTAACCGAGGTGGTCTCTCTTCCGCTGAAATTGCGCGGATGAAAGAAGACGCTGAAATGTATGCAGGAGAAGACGAGCAGCGGAAGATGTTGGCGGAGCTACAGAATAAAGCCGATTCATTATTCTACAGCTACGAATCGACCATGAGAGACAGCGGTAGCCATGTTTCTGAAGAACTTAAGGCACAGTCCGAGGCTGAAGCTGAGGCCCTGAGATCCGCTCTTGCTGATAGAAACGCGAATTCTGCCGACATCACCCAGAAGCTAGATGCCTTGCGGCAGACCATCTTCAATATCGGTGCGGGGCTTTATCGCCAGACAGGTAATGAAAATAGTGGTTCTAGAACTAATCGTGAAATGCCTGGGGTCAAACGGTCGGCAGTCCCCGCTCCTGCTGATAGAGCTACTCCTACGCCCGATTACAGCAGCAGAGATCAATCGACGTTCGCTGCCGACGTGCATGCTACAGATCAGACAGCGTCCGACACTGCTACGGCTATTACCTATCGGACTGCTGAAGAAGAATTCGATATCGATAGTACAGTTGCAGCTGACTATGAAGCTATTGAGTAGTCATGCATCTTGACGTTTGCTATACAATGGTTCAATGCGCGTTGATTTGTAGTCAGCGTGATCGTTCTTATTGGTGACTGACGTTTTATGGCCCGTGATTACTACGAGACCCTAGGTGTCTCGCGCAATGCCGAGCAAGATGAAATTAAGCGCGCTTATCGTAAGCTAGCGCGTAAATACCATCCTGACGTCAATAAAGAGGAAGGGGCTGAAGAAACCTTCAAAGAAGTGAGTCGCGCTTATGAAGTCCTTTCTGAGCCAGAGATTCGTGCGCGCTATGATCGATTTGGCGAAGCTGGAGTCGGTGGCGCAGCGGCGGCAGGCGGAGGCTTTCAGGACTTCCAAGATATGGGCGGATTTGCTGATATCTTTGAGAGCTTTTTCAATGGATTTTCGGGGCAGCCCGGTCAGCAGCGGCGGCGCGGCCCAATGCGAGGGGACGATCTCAGGCTTAATCTTAAGCTGGACTTCAAAGAAGCAGTTTTTGGTGGCGAAAAAGAAATTAGAATTAGCCATTTGGAGACCTGTACGACTTGTTCGGGCTCGGGTGCAAAGCCAGGAACTCGGCCTCGTACCTGTGCGACTTGCAATGGTGCTGGCCAGGTGAGAAGGGCTACTCGGACTCCGTTTGGCATTTTTAATCAGGTGTCTGCCTGTCCGACTTGCAACGGCAGTGGCGAAGTGATTGAAGATCGTTGCGAAACCTGCGGCGGCAGTGGCCAGAAGCAAACGAACAAGAAGCTCAAAATCACTGTGCCTGCAGGTGTTGAAAATGGTACGCGGCTAAGAGTCTCTGGTGAAGGAGATGCGGGTAAACGCAACGGCCCTTCTGGCGATTTATATGTTTATTTAGTCGTCAATGACGATGCTACTTTCAAGCGAGATGGCATCAATATTTTGTCTGACTTAAAGGTGAGCTACCTGCAGGCAATTTTAGGGTGTGAGCTAGAGGTAGAGACGGTAGACGGTAAGGTGGCGATGCAGGTGCCAGCAGGTACGCAGCCTAACACAGTACTCTCTTTGGAAGGGCGAGGGGTGCCTAGACTAGGTAATCCGGTTAGCCGCGGAAAGCACTTGATTACGGTGAAGGTGGATATTCCGACGCGATTGAAAGCCGAAGAGCGTGAACTGCTCAATCAGCTCGCAGAAGTTCGGGGTGATTCGGTTGGCAAGGGGAAAAAAGAGGGGTTCTTAGGTGGATTGTTCCATGGATAGGCCGCTTTTGGTTGCTGATGAACAGCTGGATTTGCGAGGGACACCTTGTCCGCTAAATTTTGTGAGGACCAAGCTCAAGCTAGAGCGTATGGAGCCCGGTGCGCTGCTAGAAGTCTGGTTAGATCCGGGAGAGCCGATTGAACAGGTGCCGGATAGTCTGAGGATGAATGGCTTTGGCATAGAGGCGATCGCAGATCACAGTGATTACTTTACTGTGCAGGTGCGACGTCTCGCTGAAAATGTGGGATGAGCGAGTCTATCGGTCAGAAAGTGCGCGCTGAGTCGATGACGGTATTAAGGGGCGCCTTAAAGGAATTAGTTGGAACGGTCGTTGCGATTCAGGCAAACTATTATTCGGTCAAACTAGATAGTCGATTTGCGGTAAACGACCAGGCTGATGAACTCTCGGAACTACCCGAATATTTGCTATGCATTCGCCGAGGGCTGCTGAAAAAGCTAGGTCAGCAGATTATGGTGGGCGATCGCGTTTCTGTCGAGCAGCCGGACTGGCAGGGAATGCGGGGTGCGATCGCTCAGGTTTACGCCCGGCAAAACTCGCTAGATCGCCCTCCTATTGCCAATGTAGATCAGATATTGCTGGTATTTGCTTTAGCAGAACCTAACCTTGATCCGCATCAGCTCAGCCGTTTTTTGGTGAAGGCCGAATCGACTAGACTGGCGATTACGCTGTGCCTCAACAAACGCGATCTGATTCATGAAGAAGCCGTTCGCTATTGGCAACACCGACTGCAAGAATGGGGCTATCAAGCGCTGTTCGTAAGCGTTCGTGAAGATGAAGCCCTACGAACAGCGTTAACCGAAAAGCTCCAAGACAACATTACCGTCGTTGCAGGCCCATCCGGCGTCGGCAAATCTAGCCTCACTAACCGACTCATTCCTGAGCAAGATCTGCGAGTGAATACGGTCTCTGGCAAGTTAGGTCGGGGACGCCATACGACTCGTCATGTAGAACTCTTTGAGCTACCTCAGGGTGGCTTTATCGCAGATACGCCTGGATTTAATCATCCTGATGTGGATTGTACGCCCGAGGCGCTTAGCGACTACTTCCCTGAAATTCGGCAGCGACTTGCCCTAGGCACCTGTCAGTTCAGTAACTGTTTACATAAGGATGAGCCGGGTTGCGCTGTCCGAGGCAATTGGGAGCGTTATGAGCATTACCTTATGCTGCTCGCTGAAGTTGAGCAGCAGCAGCATAAGCAACGGCATCAGCCAGATATAGAGGCAACCGAAAAAGTAAAAATGTTAGAAGATGGCAAGGTATCGCACGAGCCCAGACTAGAGGCGAAGAAGTATCGCCGTACCTCTCGGAAGACGCGAAATCAGGCTTTTCAAGAGCTTTGTCTGGACCTGTCTACAATTGAAGATCTAGAAGATTTGGAAGATCTGGAGGATTTGGGACTATAAAAATAGGACTATAGAAATAGGACTATAGAAACTTTAGAGCTACAAAAATTCAGTTTGTAAACAACTTGGACTAAAGAAGACTGAAAAAATTTGGACTATAGAAATCTAGTCTGTAGTTTGTCCTGCAATCTATGGAAATCTAACTGGTACAAAAAATGGACGAGAGCAATTTAGATAATTCTGTCAATTGCGTCTGTCAATCACCACAGTACACAATTAGATCGATCTCAACATCGCCGAAGCCAGCTAGAGCGGTTACACCTACAGTGGTGCGTCCGGGGTATCGCCCTGCGGTGAAGTGGCTGGCATAAATACGATTAACTGTTTCGTAATAGCGAAAATCAGTGACGAAAATGCGAGCCATTACTACGCGATCAAAACCAGTGCCTGCGTGGTCTAAAACAAGGCGCAGGTTAGCCATCACGCGTTCGGTTTGATCGTCGATAGAGGTGTTTAGGACCTCTCCTGTGTCCGGGTCTTCCGCGAGTTGACCGGTGACAAACAAGAAGTCACCCGCACGGACGGCATGAGAATAGGGCGCAACGGGCGGAAGGTTGTCATTGGGAAGGTTGATAAATTCCAGCATATCGGGGTAGGGCTTTGAATGTTGATTGAACGATGCCTGACTAACGATGCCTGATTGAAGGATCTCTGACTAACGATGCCAAACGGTAACGCCTCCGGGCTTATCAATTAGGGTGATGCCTTGGGCTTTGAGGTCGTCTCGGATGCGGTCGGACTCTGCATAGTTTTTTGATTGTTTTGCGAGCGATCGCGCCTCAACGAGTTTCTCAATCTCAGCGTCGCTAATCCCATTGGTTGAATCAGAATCAGTCGCGGACTCTTCCTGATTTTGCGCTTCTAATCCTAAAACGCCTGCTAGCTGAACTAGGGTTCGCCAATGTTGTTGAAGCGTCCATAAGTCAGCATCGGGGCTGCCTTGATGAACAATCAGATTGCTTTGCCGCTGAAGTTCTTTAGCCAAACCAAAGAGAACAGCGACGGCACCTGGCGTGTTGAAATCATCATCCATTGATGCCTGAAACTGTTGGACAGCTGCCGCCTCTAACTCTAAATCGGTTTCATTGAGCTTCCAGCCTAGGTTTTTGCCATACTGCTGACCAAAGTTCAGTCCATCATTGAGGGTAGCCCAACCTTTTTTAGCAGCGGCGATCGCACTTTCCGTAAAATCTAAAGGCATCCGGTACTGAGACTGCATCACAAACATTCGAATCGCCATTGGGTTAGGCCCATCGGGTGCATCTAGCAGGTTACGAATAGTCGTGAAGTTGCCCAAAGATTTAGACATTTTGGTGCCCTCCACGTTCACCATGCCGTTATGCATCCAGTAGGTAGACAGCGGCGCTCCAGTCACTGCTTCAGACTGAGCAATTTCGTTTTCGTGATGCGGAAACTGAAGGTCTGCACCGCCCATATGGATATCGATAGTGTCGCCGAGGCGATCGCGCACCATTGCCGAACACTCAATATGCCAGCCCGGACGGCCAGGCCCCCAAGGCGACTCCCAAGCAGGCTCATCTAGCTTGGCCGACTTCCACAGCGCAAAGTCAAACGGATCTTGCTTGATCTGCGTTTGCTGAGTCTCTGTGCGGCCACTTTCTCCTGCCCGCATATCCTCAAGCTTGCGCCCCGATAACTTGCCATACCCCTCAAACTTACGCACCGAATAATATACGTCGCCCTCAGCCGGATAGGCATAGCCCTTTTGCTCTAGCTCATGAATCAGGCGCTTGATCCCATCTATTGTGTGCGTCGCGTAAGTATACTCATCAGCCTCTAGCACATTCAGTCGTGCCATATCTTCTAAGTAAGCCGCCGTGTACTTTTTAGCCACGGCCTCCATAGAGGACTTTTCTTTGCGGGCACGAGTGAGAATTTTGTCATCAATATCAGTAAAGTTTTGAACGTAGCGGACGTTATAGCCGCGCCAGGTGAGATATCGGCGTACTGTATCCCATACGATGTAAGAGCGGGCATGACCTAGGTGGCAGTAGTCATACACAGTGACGCCGCAGCAGTACATCTTCACCTGATTGGGTGAGAGGGGTTCAAACGTTTCCTTTTGACGGGATAGCGTATTGTAAATGACGACGCTCATGACAAACAGGAGAATGACTGAGAACACTAAACTTGCAGTAGCCTTAATAGTAAGGCGAAACTCACAAGTTTTTAAGCAGATCTCGCTTTCGCGACTGCTCGATTAATCAAGTTAGTAATCAATTAGTAATCAATAACTAATTGACGACTGATGGTAATTGACGACTAATTAACGATACAAAAATTGGCGACACAAAACCGTAAAGCTAAAAGCGAGTAAAGCTGGTTAATCGAAAGTTAGCTCCTCAACTTTACTTTAAATACGTAATAATTAAACGAACTCCAACGCCGAACTCACCGGTATAACCCTTTTGACCATACCTTTTTAACCCCAACTACATATGACTGCTACGACAATCGCCCCAACCCAGTCAATGGATGCCTCCAAGCATGGTTTGCCCGTCACTATCATCACAGGCTTTTTAGGCAGCGGAAAAACGACGCTGCTAAACCATATCTTGACCAATCAAGAAGGTCTTAAAACGGCGGTGCTAGTAAATGAATTTGGAGAAATCGGTATTGATAATGAGCTCCTCATTACAACGGGTGATGACAACATGGTGGAGCTTAGCAACGGCTGCATTTGCTGTACCATCAATAACGACTTACTTGAAGCCGTCTATAAAGTACTAGAGCGCTCAGACAAAATTGACTACCTGGTAGTCGAGACCACAGGACTTGCCGACCCGCTGCCAGTGGCACTGACCTTTTTAGGCACCGAGCTACGCGATTTGACCCGATTAGACTCTATCGTTACGGTCGTAGATGCCGAAAACTACAGTCTGGATCTTTTCAACTCGCAGGCTGCCTACAACCAAATTGCCTATGGCGATATCATTTTGCTTAACAAAATGGACGTTGTAGATGAAGCCGATGCCGATCGGTTAGAAGTGAAACTACGCGATATCAAGCAAGATGCGCGCATTTTGCGGACAGATCACTCTAAGGTGCCTTTACCGCTGATTTTAAGCGTGGGCCTATTTGAATCCGACAAGTACTTTAACCAAGAAAAGCCAGTTAGCGCAGATGATCATGGACATGAAGGCCATGGACATGAAGGCCATGGACATGAAGGTCATGGACATGAAGGTCATGGACATGAAGGTCATGAGCCCCATACCGATCATTCTAGTTGCGATCACGATCATGGGCACTGTGAGCATGATCATGACCATAGCGCCCATTCACATTTAGATATAGACGGATTTACCTCTGTTTCCTTTGATCGGGATCAGCCGCTCTCTATTCGGAAATTTCAGCACTTTCTAGATAATCAGCTACCGGCTGCGGTCTTTCGATCCAAAGGTATTTTGTGGTTTGCGGAAAGCCCTAAGCGTCATGTTTTTCATCTAAGCGGCAAGCGATTCTCGCTGGAGGATGAAGAGTGGAACGGTAGACCCAAGAGAAATCAGCTGGTGTTGATTGGCCAAAACCTAGACGAGGCAACGCTACGAGAGCAAATAGAGAAGTGCTTTTGTCTGGAATCTGATGCTAGGGGCAAAGGATTTGGCCAGTAGGCCAAAGCTTGAGCTATTTACCTTGAGCTATTTACATTGAGCTATTTGCTAAGTTTCTGATGGGTTTCTAGCCGACATTGTTTATTTCTTTCTAACAAAATAGGTTTACAAAATAGGAAAAAACCGAAGCGCTTATTTTTTTGACGCCTGTTAGGGTAAAGAAGCGTTAAGATTTTGTTGCGAAAGTAATTTTCTGTATTATGACTGCATGTAATGTATCTATTGGCCAATTCTCTTCGGTGCAGCCTGCTACACCAAAGAGAGTGATCTTTTGCGATTTTGACGGTCCTATTGTGGATGTGTCGGAGCGCTACTATCAGACCTATCTCAAGGGGTTGCTAGCTGTTGAGCTGGCTGCTGAACTGGCGACTGCGCAGGGGCAGCCGCTATTGGCTCGCGAACAAGGATTAAACCTGAAGCCCCTTTCTAAGGCACAATTTTGGCGGATGAAGCAGAATCGGGTGGCTGACCTTGAAATTGCAATGCGTTCGGGCTTGCCTGCTGAATTGTTTGATCCTTTTATGCAACAGGTGAAGCGAATTGTAAATCATCCTAATCTGCTGCGGTGGGATAGCTTACAGCCTGCGGCCCTGGGTGCGCTGCATTATTTTAAGCAGCGCAATATTCGATTGGTTTTAGTTACTCTGCGCCATCCTCGACAGGTTCAGGCATTTTTGCGTAGTCAAGGCTTAGAGCCTTTGATCGATGAAGTGTTTGGCGCTTTGGATATGAATGCGGCCCATGCCAATAGGGTAGATCACAAGTGTGAGCTTTTGATGCAGGCGATCGCACAGCAAAAAGACCTCGGTCACCTTACCCAAAACAGCTGGATGATCGGAGATACCGAAGCCGATGTGCGCGCTGGTCAGTTAATGGGCCTTTCAACCGCAGCGCTTTGTTGCGGCGTGCGGAGCAAAACCTATTTACAAACGCTCTCGCCTTCTAAGGTATATGGCTGCTTGATGACAGCGGCGCTGGATGTGGTAAAAATGCCTTTGCTACAAGCGGCCTAGCGCTGTGTTAAGGCCAGATGTTTAAGGCTAGATTTTTAATAAGACTAGATGCTCAAGGCGGATGTTCAACGTCAACATTTAACGTTAGATATTCAGTGTAGATATTCAGTGTAGATATTCAGTATTGTTCCTAAGTACTGTGACTGTTACGGGCGCGTTACCGTGCCACTGTACTACTCAGTGACTGCATACTTTTCCCACCAGCGCTTGAGAGGATAATAAAGCGCGGGTGCCCACAGGCTGCTCAAAATTGCTGAACTGAGGGCGACACGTTGATAGTGTTGCCAGATTGACCCCAGGTGGGCGTAAAGCGCATTGTCGCTATCAAATATTTTTTGTAAGGTAAGCTGCATCGCTACTGCCGTTTCGGTGACGATGGCGAAGCCAAAAATAATTAAGGCAATAGAAATTAAATCTTCTCGGATGAATCGGCGCTGCTGTAGGCGAGCCGTTAGTACGCCTGCGATCGCCAAACCCAGCGCATGAGTCGGGAAAGATGCTGTCAGGCTGTCTTGAAGTAATCCTAAGACAATGCCAGCGATCGCACTCTCAAAAGCCGACCGGCTAATGCTCCAGGCCACAATCCAAATTAGCAGCCAGTTGGGGCCAACGCCCAAAATATTCATTCCTGGCAGCCGCATTGGCAAAATGAGCAAACAAAAAAGAACTGACCCGATTGTAAAAACCCAATTCCAAATTTGATTACGCGAGTCTGATCGCCGTCGGGGTCGCAAAGAAGTCATAAAAGCAAACCCGCCCATTACGGATTGTCGTCGGTCACAATTTGAGCAGGCGCAGCGTCTACGTCGAGTTTGGGCTCGTACGGATGAATGGCTACCCACTCTAAGTTGCTGATAGGCACAGAGAGTTGAATCACGGCTTCGGGTGCTGGGCTAGTGCCTCGGTCAATTGAGGCGACTCGTCCAATCGGAATGTCTTGAGGAAATAGCCGACTGAAAGAGGAGGTGACTAAAACATCGCCGGGCCTGACATCGGGAATTTTTTCAAAAAACTGCATGGTCGCCTGACTGCCGGTTTCTCCTCGGATATAGCCCGTAGAGCGACTGCGACTGACTTTTGCTCCAATTTGGCTGGTTGGATCGCTCAGCAGTAGAATACGAGCCGTATTGGGCGTTACATTGACAATTCGCCCAACGAGACCGCCAGGGCCAGTGGCAACATCGCCGACATTCACCCCGTCCCTGCTCCCTTTGTTCACCGTGACCTGCTGCCACCATAGATCAGCGCTGCGGCCAATCACTGCTGCCAGCGTCGTGGTGTCTAGGCTGCTGCCTTCTTCATAGTCAACAAGCTCACGCAGCTTCTGATTTTGATTTTCAAGCTCAATGACCCTTTGTTGAAGCTCTAGCACATAGGCATTTTCTATCTGCTTTTGAGTAGAAGGGCTTTGAAAAGGACGAGTGATGACCTGATAGGCTTCATCTATCAGCCCACCATTGGTTTGGCGGATACCCCAAGCAGTGCCAATCGCTAAAAAGATCAGTCCTGCCTTGAGCGCATTTTTGTCCCACCATCTTCTTAAGGTAAACATTTTGAGTCGAGTATTTAAAGCAAGTGCGTCTATAACGGTTGGTAACAACTGTTTATAACAGGCTAAAGCTATCTTCCGCTAAAGCTGTGTTGCAGTTGTTGATTACAGATTACAGATCGCGCGATCGCGCACTAAACACTCGCTCCATTTGGCCAAAATTCTCTAGCACGCGGCCTGTACCTAGCACCACACAGCTCAGTGGATCGGCAGCGACATGCACGACAATGCCGGTCTCATGAGAAATCAGCGTGTCTAGCCCTTTGAGCAGCGCACCACCGCCGGCTAGCATAATGCCGCGATCAATGATATCGGCAGCGAGCTCAGGGGGCGTTTTTTCTAAGGTGCGCTTGACGGCTTCTACAATGACAGAGAGCGGCTCGGCCATGCTCTCACGAATTTCTGGGCTTTTGACAGTGACTGTTCTGGGCAGACCCGAGAGCATGTGAACGCCACGCACTTCTAGCGAAATTTCATCATCGTCAGGGCTAGGATAAGCGGAGCTGATTTTGACTTTAATTTCTTCGGCAGTGCGATCGCCAATCTCTAAATTATTGACTTTGCGCATGTACTGCTTAATAGAATCTGTCAGCTCATCGCCGGCAACTCGCACAGATTCGCTCAGCACCGTGCCTTGTAAGCTCAACACGGCAACTTCAGTAGTTCCGCCACCAATGTCCACAATCATATTGCCAGTGGGCTCATCTACAGGTAAGCCCGCGCCGATGGCAGCCGCTACCGGCTCATCGATCAAATAAACCATTCGTGCCCCGGCCTGCAATGCCGCATCCATCACCGCACGGCGTTCTACGCCAGTGACACCGCTAGGAATCCCAATGACGACCTTAGGAGACACTAGCGCTTTGTTTTCATGCACTCGGCGAATAAAGTGCTTGAGCATCACCTCAGCGACATCAAAATCGGCGATGACGCCGTCTCTAAGAGGCCGCACCGCGCGGATATTATCTGGCGTACGGCCAAGCATTTGCTTGGCTTCTTCACCCACCGCTAGCGGTTTGCCGGTAGTCTCATCAATAGCGACCACAGAGGGCTCTTGTAAAACAACCCCTCGACCGGAGACATAAACCAGGGTGTTTGCTGTACCGAGGTCGATACCCATGTCACGGGAAAGGGATAAACGATTAAATAAAGCCACAAGCTAAGGGTCCCTAATAGCGATGAAGAGGAGCGATTTGACGAGCCGAATGGATTTTATTACGTTTTACATCGGCCCGTCTAGTCAATTTGATAAACTTGATGTCCCAAATATGTTCTGCAAACGCAAACCATATCAGTAAATTTTCAGGATTTTGCTGCTTTAAGTAGCCATTGACTGCGTTTGGATATGAACTGTTGAGTAAAACAGTTGCAATTGGCACATCTCAAGTGGCTTATCTCAATTGGCACATCTTAAGTGGCTTATCTCAATTGGCTTATCTCAATTGGCTTAATTGTACAGAGGTAAGGCTCGCTTGACTTATGAAATACAGTTCTATGAAATACAGTTCTATGAAATACAGTTCTATGAAATACAGTTCAGCGCTATTCGTTCAGCGCTATTAAAATAGTGACGTTTTAACAACGATCTATCGAGGCAGCATCAAGGCAGCGGTATTGTCGCTGTACTAAATGCGCAGAGCTAGGGTAATTAAGTACTAAAATTAGTTTAGGAATTGAGAATTGTTATGAGTGTAAATGTAGTTACCTTAGTTGGCCGAGTGGGAAAAGATCCTGAGGTTCGCTATTTCGAATCGGGCAATGTACTGGCTAAGTGTGGTTTAGCGGTTAATCGCCGTACACGCAATAGTGATCAGCCTGATTGGTTTAATCTGGAAATTTGGGGTAAAACCGCAGAGGTCGCTGCCAACTACGTGCGCAAAGGCAGTTTAATCGGCATTACGGGGTCTCTTAAGCTAGATAGTTGGCAGGATCGCAGTACGGGCGCAACTCGCACTAGCCCTGTTATTCGGGTTACTCAGCTTGACTTGCTTGGCTCTAAGCGAGACAACGAAGCGCCAATGGCATACGGTAACGACGAGTTTTAGACAGGCCAGATTAAGCAGCCAAAATTAAGCAGCCAGATCAAGCAGCCAGAGCGGGTTCTTTGAGCGCACTTTGCATATGTCCGAGCCATTCGATCAAGCTTTCAATTTGCTTGTCGGGTTTTAGGGCACCTAGGCCGCGAATGGTTACTTTTCCGGTGGAATAGACAAATCGCGATCGCAAATGCTCCGGCAGCTTTTCTTGTAGTAGGTTCCAAGCGGGCTTCTCCATGGGTGTTTCCATGACGATATGCTGATTGCCTTCTGGTTTAATACGGGAAAAGCCCAGCGGCTTCGCCATTTGTTTGATTTCTAGTACCTTGATGAGCTGATCGACGGCTGGTGGAATGCTGCCATAGCGATCATTCAAATCGGCCACCGTTTCCATCAGTTCTTGCTTGTTGATTGCTGACACTAATGTTCGGTAGATACTCATTTTTTGATCGACATCGGGAATGTAATCTGCCGGAATGAAGGCGGTTACTTTTAGATCAACCTGCGTTTCATCGACCTGGGGAATTTCTTGACCGCGAATTTCGGCAATCGATTCTTCGAGCATATCCATATAGAGATCAAATCCGATTACCTCCATTTGGCCCGACTGCTGTGCGCCTAGCAGGTTGCCGATGCCCCGAATCTCCATATCTCGCATCGCCAGTTGATAGCCAGATCCTAGCTGTGTAAATTCTTGGATGGCCCGTAGTCTTTTTCGAGCTTTGTCAGACAGCTGGCTTTGCGTTGGGAACAGCAGCCATGCATGCGCCTGAACGCCCGAACGGCCTACTCTGCCGCGCAGCTGATATAGCTGCGATAGGCCGAATTTATGGGCGTCTTCGATAATGATGGTATTGACCCGAGGGATATCTAGCCCGGATTCAATAATGGTGGTGCAGACCATCAAATCAGCGTTGCCGCTGCTGAAAGTCAGCATGGTGGCCTCTAATTCGCCTTCGGGCATTTGGCCATGTGCGATCGCCAGCCTGATCCCCGGCACTGCCTCCCGAATCCGTGCGGCCACCTCTTCGATGCCATCTACCCGAGGCACCACGTAAAATATCTGACCGCCGCGGTCTAGCTCCTGCCGAATAGCCGATCTGACCTTTTCAAGATCGTAAGGCGATAGGTGCGTTTTAATCGGGCGACGCGACGGCGGTGGCGTTGTAATTAGGCTCATTTCTCGAACGCCCGAGAGGGCCATATACAGCGTCCTTGGAATCGGTGTTGCGCTTAGTGTTAGCACATCAACCTGGGCTTTCATGGCCTTGATTTTTTCTTTTTGGTTCACCCCGAACCGCTGCTCCTCATCCACCACCAGCAGGCCAAGATCTTTAAACTTGACGGTTTTTCCGAGGAGCTGATGGGTGCCAACGACAACATCAAGTTCCCCTGAGGTCAGCCGCTGAAGAATATCTTTACGTTCGGTGGCGGTGCGAAAGCGATTCAAAAGGCCGATTTGAATGGGATAGGGCGCAAAGCGCTCTTTGAGCGTGTGGTAGTGCTGCTGAGTGAGAATCGTCGTTGGCGCTAGCAGTGCGACTTGCTTGCCTGCGGTGACTGCTTTGAAGATAGCTCGCAGCGCAACTTCGGTTTTGCCAAAGCCTACGTCACCGCACACTAAGCGATCCATAGGGCGATCGCTCTCCATATCGCGCTTGACATCTTGCGTGGCTTTTAGCTGATCTGGCGTTGGCTCATAGGGGAAAGAATCTTCTAGCTCCTGTTGCCAAGGCATATCCTCAGGGTAGGTAAAGCCTTGCATCTGAGCGCGCTTGGCATACAAATTCAGCAAATCGACGGCTACTTTTTGAATGGCCTTACGCGCTTTGCCCTTGGTTTTTTCCCAGGTTTTGCCCGTCATTTTGTTCAGCTGGGGTCGCTGATCTACCGAGGTGCGGTAGCGAGAGAGCGAGGCCATTTGATCGACCGCAACCCGTAGCAGCCCGTCTGCGTACTGAATCACGAGGTATTCGCGGGTCTTATTATCGACGGTAATGCTGTCGAGCTTTAAGAACTGACCGATCCCGTGGTTGCGATGCACCACATAGTCATGAGGTCTTAATTTATTGGGATCAACCTGTTTGGAGGCGGCGCGACGGCGTTTGCGGACGTAGCTGGGGGTGGCGAGGGTATGCTGACCAAAAAATTCGCGATCAGTCACGACTACAATGCGAAATGTCGGCAGAATAAAGCCTTCTAGTTCTGCGAGCCCTGAGTACTTTACGGCAATGGGAATGCGCTGATTTTGCAGCTTGTCGATCGCGGGATAGTCTTTGGGATTGGGGATGAACTGTGCTGGACAGTCGTGCTCTTGTAGGAGTGAGACTGACCGAGACGGTTGGGCGGAGATGAGCCAAGGAGAAAAGTTGCGATCGCGCTCCCCTCTTAATATCTCAGCGAGTTTGCCAAACTGATGCGGAATAGTAGGCAACGGACGGCTAGACAAATTGAGCCCCACGCCTGCTTCGGCAATTTCAGCAAGCTCAACCTGCTGAAACAGCGAAATTTCTTCTAGTGCCGCTTCAAACGAACGGTGAACCTTCGGCAAGCCTTTTTTAGGCAGCTTGATATCGGGGCGATCGCTCAGCGCTGAGAGTGTTTCGGCCCAATGGTCTTCCACGGTTTCGAACCAGCGCCCAGAATGCGCCCGACATTGAGCAATTTCATCAATTGCGATGACGGTATTCTCAGGCAAATAATCCAACAGGGAAGCTGGTTGCTCAAATGCAAGGCCCAAAAATCGTCGTACCCCTTCTACCTGCTGGCGGGTATCAAAGCTTTCTTGATCTTCGGGCAGCAGGAGATCGGCTAGCAAGCCCTGTTTCTCTAAGGCGGCGGAAATAATCGGGTTGTAGTCGGTGGTGGTGAGCAGCAGCGTATCAACCCGATCAAGCGATCGCTGATTGGCCGGATCAAACTCTCTTAACCGCTCTAGCTCATCGCCAAATAGCTCCAACCTGACCGGCAGCTCAGCCGCCACCGGAAAAACATCTACAATATCGCCGCGCTGACTCCACTGCCCTTCAGTCTCAACCGTCGAAACCTTTTCGTACCCTAACTTCGCGAGCTGAAGCGATAGATCTTTTAAATTTAGCTCCATTCCCAGAGTAATTTCTAGGCAGTAGGGCCGAAATGCCTCAACAGGCGGTAAATGGGGCTGTAACGCCCGCTCGGTCGCCACAATTGCCATTGACCCTAAATGCTTTGATCCGGGCGGCATATTTTCGGTTTGCGCCTTGCCATTGATCAAATCAGAGAGCACTTGGAGCTGTCCCCAAGTCAGCTCTGACTCTTGGTCGAATATGTCATAGGGGGAGGACTCTGAGGTGGGGTAAAACGACACCGTCGCCCAGCCCATTGCCTCTAGCTGAGCGGCCCAGCGACCGGCTTCTTCTAGGGTGGCTGCGATCGCCAGCATTGGCCTTCCCTGTGCCTGCGCCAGGGCCGACGCCACTAGGCCCTTCGGTAGGCGAGGAACGCCGCTAAGCTGCAAGCTCTGCTGCTTTTCTAGCTTACTGACGAGTTCTATGCCGAGAGGGGTGCGTGCGATCGCGCGAGTAATGGAAGAAAACGCCATGAAAATCTCTTAAACGAAAGCGAACTTGATTAAGGAACCAGCCTCAAGGAACCAGCTCCAATGAACCAGCCCCAAGGCTCAAACCACAACACCAGATCAGTGGTAAATCAGTGGTAGCTAGTGCCCAGTACTGGCGCCCAGTACTGGTAAAGCAGTACTTAAATTTTAGAGGCATTGCCGATCAGTTGGGGGCTCACGTTCAATCGCTAGATAACTTCATGCCTCTTTTGCGAAGGCTACTGGGCCGAAACCTTCAAAGCATCAGGCTTACTAGGATCGCCCTCAATGGTGACGCCCCGACCATTAGCATCTAAATGGCGCACAATCTTGTAGATGTTTTCAATCCTGTCTGAAGCGTCAATTCTCTCGGCAATTTCAGCCAATGACAAGGGCGCATCAGCTTCAGCCAACGCAGTTTTGACCTGATTTTGCAATGCCAGCACATCAGCCGCCGCTTTTTTACCGGCTTCTACCCCCGGCTGATGATAGGCATTAATATTCACCACCGAGGCATAGAGACTCACTGCCCGCTCGTACAGTGCAATCAGTGCGCCCACCATACGCGGCGTTACATCCGGCACGGTAATAGTAATAGAGTCGCGGCCATTCTCATAGAGCGCTCGACGAGTGCCTTGCAGTAGGCCAGAGAGATAGTCGCCAGATGTCACGCCTGGTTCTACCTGTACTGACTCGCCTGTTCGGTCTTGCAGCACTTCAATGAGCGTCGCAAAAAAGTTCGGAACGCCCTCCCGTAGCTGCTGCACATAGGCATGTTGGTCGGTAGATCCTTTATTGCCATACACCGCAATCCCTTGATATACCGTATTCCCGTCTAGATCCTGCTCTTTGCCTAACGACTCCATGACCAGCTGCTGGAGATATCGGCTAAAGAGCAAAAGACTGTCCTTGTAGGGCAGCACCACCATGTCTTTTTCGCCTCGGCCATCGCCCGAAAAATACCAGGAAAGTGCCAATAGTGCCGCTGGATTTTGGCGCAAATGATGCACCCGAGTTGCCTCGTCCATTTCTTTGGCGCCATCGAGCATTGCCTGAATATCGATGCCCTGTAAGGCCGCTGGCAATAGACCTACTGCCGACAGCTCAGAGGTGCGTCCGCCAATCCAGTCATACATTGGGAAGGTCGTCAGCCACCCTTCTGATTTGGCGACATTGTCTAGCTTGCTGTCCTCTCCGGTCACAGCCACTGCGCGACTGGCAAAGTCAACACCTGCTTTTTCAAAGGCCGCCTGACACTCAATCATGCCGTTGCGGGTTTCTGGCGTTCCGCCTGATTTGGAAATCACAATGACGAGGGTGCTGGGGAGGCGATCGCCAATTTCGGCAAATGTATGATCAATCCCCACTGGATCGGTATTGTCAATGAAGTGAATCTGGATAGCCGGATTAGCCTCCACTAATGCTTTAGAAACGAACTGAGGCCCAAGGGCCGATCCGCCAATGCCGACAGAGAGCACATCGGTAAAGCGACTTTGGCCGGGTGGTGCAATCTCACCGCTGCGAACCTTGGCCGCAAAGTCTTTGATAGCGCTGAGCGTTCCGGTAATGCTCTGTTTAATTTCCTCAGAAGGGGCAATCTCTGGGTTTCGTAGCCAGTAATGGCCAACCATACGATTTTCGTCAGGATTCGCGATCGCCCCCCCTTCTAGTCCATCCATCGCTTTAAAGGCCTGCTCAAACCGAGGCGTCAGCTGTTCGACAAACGCATCGTCAAAACTCATTCGGCTGACATCGAGATAAAGACCCAAGCCCTCATGGTAGTAAAGCCAGTCCTGATAGCGTTTCCAAAGTGCAGCCGCGTCCATGATTACTCTCTTATAAATTTAGTGAATTGATTGGGATATATCTGTACGGGTACTTGAAACATGTCTACGCATGATTCGATATCAGGTTATTTAGATATCAGGTTATTCAACATTAAGGCCCATAGCAGCAGCTTAGGAAACAACAGAGCATAATAAATTGCTAAGTCGGCTGTATCCAAGTTCCGTATCATCATGCAACAGAGCCCTCATAAAGGGTTCTCGCTATTAGGTATAGAGCCTGAAAGTACGCTTATGTAAAAAGGTCGGAAGGATTTTAACATTCGCCGACTCTATCGCTGTTCGCATCCACTATCGGTAAGATAGTAATACGTAAGAAAATTGATCCCCGCTATGGATACCGTCTCTCTCAACCTAGCAAGCTTGACCCTGGCCGATTTAGAAAGCTGGCTAGATAATGCCTCATTTGCCGTTCTTTTTGTCACCATGCTTGCCTACTGGGGTGGTTTGGCCTTTGAAAATGTCAAAATTCTGCCGGTGATTGGCGGTGCAGGTATGGCCATCGGCAATCTGTGTCTGGCCGCGCTGCTCACTGCTAGATGGATCGAAGGCGGGTATTTTCCGTTAAGCAATCTCTATGAGTCGCTATTTTTTATTGCCTGGGGCATTACCGCAATGCACTTTGTCGCCGAGCGGATGAGTGGCAGTCGATGGGTCGGCGCAGTTACTTCGCCAGTTGCAATGGGAATTTCTGCCTTTGCGGCGCTTACCTTGCCGGATGCCATGCAAGTTTCTGAGCCGCTCGTGCCTGCACTCAAGTCCAACTGGCTCATGATGCATGTGAGCGTTATGCTGCTGAGCTATTCGGCCCTGATGGTCGGTGCTTTGATTGCGATCGCCTTCCTCATTGTCACCCGAGGACAGGCCGTAGAACTCAAAGGCAGCTCTGTCGGCACCGGAGGCTTTAGAAACCGCAAATATCAGCTCAAAAAAGCAGAACCTGTTTCCCCCCAACCCACCGTTTCAACAGAAAAAATGACCCTTTCAAGCAGCGGTGGGACAGCCGTTTTAGAAGCACCTGCTATGCTCACCACCGCCGTCATCACCACTGCAAATGCGGGAGTAAAAACAGAGCCAAAGACGCCTGCAACCGTGCTTTCCCCCCAGCGGCTGACGCTGGCCGACACGCTAGACAACATCAGCTATCGCATTATCGGCCTCGGGTTTCCGCTGCTCACCATTGGCATTATCGCAGGAGCCGTATGGGCCAACGAAGCCTGGGGCTCATATTGGAGTTGGGACCCTAAAGAGACATGGGCACTGATTACCTGGCTGGTTTTTGCTGCATACTTACATGCTCGCATTACCAAGGGATGGCAAGGAAGAAGACCCGCCATTCTAGCAGCTTCAGGATTTGTAGTCGTTTGGATTTGCTATTTAGGAGTCAACCTATTAGGGAAAGGACTCCATAGCTACGGCTGGTTTTTCTAGCCAACATTTGCAAATAGCGTTGCGAGAGGCTGTGATGCCGCAGTTTCGCTCGTTACAATTTCAACGACTTTGTTCTTAGCCGTTGGTTGAACCAACGCTTCTGCACAAACCTGCGCGACCTTACTGCGAGGAATGCTGCCTTCAAACAGCGTATCGGCAGAAGACATCACAATCGCCTCGCTATTGTCTTCATTTTTCAGCCCACCTGGGCGAACAATCGTGTATGGCACACCGCTGTTTTTTAAGTAGTCTTCAGCTTGCTGCTTCCAATACAGCACACCCCAAAACAAATTTAATGGGTGAAACAGCCTAGAAACACATAGCGATGAAACCATCACCATTTGCTCGATTCCAGCCTGCTGAGCTGCATCTACTAAGTTTTTAGTACCTTCGTAATCCACCTTGTAAGGCCCAGTCGGGTCAAAGCTAGGGGCTGCGCCAGTTGCACTTATCAGCACTTGGCAGTCCTGTAGCGCCAACTTTAAACTGTCAGGCTTAAGCACATCGCCCATGGCAATTTCAACGCCCTCAGGCAGCATCGAAAGCGCTTCCTGACGTTTTTGCTCTGAAGACTCACTGCCACTATCGCGCACCAGTGCTTTAACGGCTAGGCCGCGCTCAGTTAGCTGCTGTACGATTCTTCTGCCCGTTTGGCCCGTCGCGCCCGCTACCAATACTTTCACCATGCCTTACCTTTCGAAAAAAACAGCTTAATCTCAAAATAGATCTTTTAGCAGCCATTTAGTAGCTGTCAATTAATAGCTGCCGATTAATAGCTGCCGATTAACAGCTACAGGTATAGCTCACTCCCTTATCTGCCCGCTTGGTTCTTTGGGATTATTTTGTCGGCCTATGCTTTTTGATCTATGCCATCTCGCACCATTTTGCATAATATATCCGTGAAAAGACGAAGGCTGCCGACTATGGTAAGTCGTTAGTTTTAATCAAGCGTATCTTTTATATTCTATCAACTTTGATTTATACGTAGAACGACTGAATTTTCTCACTGAATGGTCGCAGGGATAACAGAAACCCCCGAGTTTTGTAGGAGATGCTATAACCAGTTTTATGACATCTCTTACTGCCGCTATGAGAAAATAAAGTCCTTGCAAAAGCAGCCATAAAACCTAACTCCTCCCGTTATTGACGCTCATGCAAATTCCATCGAATGCATCTTCTCACCAGTCAGGTACCCCATTTCTCAAGGTGGGTGCTAGTCTGATTGAAGGGAAAATAACTTCACAGGCAGACTTTTCTACCCACTTTTCTACTAAGGAAACATTGCACTTCCAAGGCAACTATATCGGCCATATGGAGATGTATGCAGATGCTGCTAGCGTTGCGCGGTATCTAGATGCTCACCAAGAATGGTTTCACCGCTGTGCCGCCCCAATGACCGTAGAGGCCATTGGAGACAATGGCTATGGTCTGACTGTTGGGAAGTTCAAAAGCCTGAATCACGAGGTAGAGCCCAAAATTGGCCTCCATTTGCTGCCTCAGGAAGAAGGCGTATATCGGATTGAAACTATTCCTGTGCCGGGTTATGAGCCAACTGGCTACGATGTAGACTTCAAAGCCTATATGACGCTATGTGAGGGTGCTACTGAAGATATCCCCGCTGATTTGGGTATCGAAAAGGCAACTCATGTGGAGTGGGAACTGACCCTTTCCACCTGGGTGGAAGTTCCCCGGTTCATCCAGGTCTTACCCGATAACTTGGTGAAAGCCTCTGGCGACAAGCTGCTGAATCAAATTGTTCGTCAGGTTTCTAAGCGCCTTACCAAAAAAGTGCAGCAAGAGTTTCATACTTCTATGAATCTCCCTATTCCCTGCGAAAATAAAAAGCGCTTCTGGCAAAGATAGCTTGCCCGTTGCTCTACGACGGCTGTTTAAGGCGTCATCGCTATTATTACTACAGGCCCTGACATAAAAGCCCTACTAAATCCTAGATTTGGTGGGGCTTTTGTTTGAATTTCGATCTGTCTGTACTAGATTTCAGTCATGCTTAAGAATCGGTCTGTGGCTTCAATTAGGGCACTTGTAATTCCTGGTTCAGTGGCTGAATGGCCCGCTTGATCTATGATCATCAGCTGGGACTCAGGCCAAGCGCGGTGTAGCTCCCAAGCAGAGGTCATCGGACAGACAACATCGTACCGGCCTTGGACAATTACAGCCGGAATGTGACGAATCCGATTGATGTTTTCTAGCAGCAGATTATCGGACTTAAAGAAGCCGCCGTTGATGAAGTAATGACACTCAATTCGCGCAAAGGCCTCTGCAAAGCGATCGCGACCAAACCTTTCGACTAAGCCGGTATCAGGAATCAGCTTACTTGTGCTGGCTTCCCAAATGGACCATGCCCGCGCTGCAGTTTGCCTCACCTGCGCATCGTGGCTAGTGAGGCGTTTGTAATAAGCGGCCACCAAATCCTCTCGTTCAAACTCAGGAATAGGACTCAAATAGCCTTCCCAGGCATCTGGGAAGAGGTAGCTTGCCCCCGACTGATAGAACCATTGAATTTCTTTTGGGCGCAGCATAAAAATACCGCGAAGAATGAGCCCGCTGCATTGATCGGGATAGGTTTGCGCGTAGGCAAGGGCGAGCGTGCTGCCCCAGCTACCGCCAAAAACCGTCCACTGCTGGATGGATAGATGCTGCCGCAGTTTTTCAATGTCCTCTACCAAGTCCCAAGTGGTGTTATCTGTGAGTTCAGCATAGGGTGTGCTTTGGCCACAGCCCCGCTGATCGAACAAGATGATTCGCCACTGAGCTGGGTCAAAGAACTGACGATAGAGCGGTATGATGCCGCCACCAGGGCCACCGTGTAAAAAGACAACTGGCTTGCCCTCAGGATTACCGACTTCTTCGTAGTAGAGCGTATGCAGCGAGGAAACCGGCAGCATTCCCTGAAAGTAGGGATCGACCGGGGGATAAAGCTGACGCATGGCAAATAGATCAAACAGGATAGATCTATTGTGCCAGTTTGTGATCGCCCGTGGACTCAGTGGTCGCTTCAGAAAACTGGGCCGTGCGCCGAATGGTTTCTATGGTGAGGTCAAAGATGACTTTCCATTTGCCGGTTTTGGGATCTCGTAGTGAGATAAAGGGATTCGGTTTGAGCGGGAGATGGCTAGGTCTGGGCATAAGGCGGCTGATAACAAACGCATTTATCAAGCTTACGAGGTATAAAAAAATACGCTGTGATAGTCGTAGGCAGCTAGGGTGATGAGGGTCACGATAGAGAGGATAGCAAGGGCGGATGGCGAGTTACTTCAGTCTTTTCGTCGTCAATGTTTGGTAGGGTTGCTGTAGAGGGTTAATACTTTTTTTATTTCACGTTAACTTGCGATCTCTATGACGGTAGAAGTTTGGCCGGGAAAATCCCACCCGCTGGGCGCGACCTGGAATGGCGAAGGTACCAACTTTGCTTTGTTTTCTGAAAATGCTACAGGTGTTGTTTTATGCCTATTTGATGAAGCAGGCCAGGAAACGCAAGTGCGGCTGCCCAAAGTTACTAACTATGTTTGGCATGGTTTTTTGCCAGGAATACAACCCGACCAGCAGTATGGATTTAGAGTAGAAGGGCCTTACGATCCGTTGGCTGGCCACCGATTTAATAGACACAAGCTGCTGATTGATCCCTATGCTAAAGCGATTACGGGTGACATTCGATTTGGCCCGGAGCTGTTTAGCTTTCCGATGGATCGTTTTAATGATCGCGATCGCGATCTAGACTTTAGCGATACCGACAGCGCCGAGGCGATGCCCAAGGCGGTTGTGATTGACCCTAGCTTCGATTGGGAAGGCGACACCCATCCAGATATTCCCTGGGATCGCACCATCATTTATGAAGTGCATGTGCGCGGCTTTACTCAGCAAAATTTTAAAGTTCCTGAAGCACTACGAGGCACCTATGCCGGTATGTGCGATCCAGCGGCGATCGCACATTTAAAAAAGCTAGGCGTTACAGCCGTAGAGCTACTGCCTGTCCACCACTACGACGTACATCCGGGCCACCTAGTGACCACTGGCCTACACAACTACTGGGGCTATGACTCGCTAGGCTACTTTGCGCCGCATTCAGGCTATAGCTCGTCAGGCCTTCATGGCCAGCAGGTGCGTGAATTCAAGGAAATGGTAAAAGCCCTTCACCGCGAAGGCATTGAAGTGATTTTGGACGTGGTATACAACCACACCGGAGAGGGTAATCACCTCGGGCCAACTTTCTCTCTCAGAGGCATCGACAACGCCGCCTATTATCGCCTGGTTGAAACCTCGCCGCGCTACTACATGGACTTTACCGGCTGCGGAAACTCGCTGAACGTTCGCCATCCGCAGGTGCTAAAGCTGATTATGGATAGCCTGCGCTATTGGGTTCAGGAAATGCATGTCGATGGTTTCCGCTTTGATCTGGCCTCAGCGCTAGCGCGTGAGCTGTACGAAGTGGATCGTCTGTCCTCCTTCTTTGACATCATTCATCAAGATCCAGTGCTATCGACCACTAAGCTCATTGCTGAGCCTTGGGACTTGGGCGAAGGCGGCTATCAGGTTGGTAACTTCCCACTGCTATGGTCTGAATGGAATGGTAAATATCGCGATACGATTCGAGACTTTTGGCGCGGGGAGCACTATAGCCTGGGAGATTTTGCCTTCCGGTTTACCGGTAGCTCCGACTTATATCAGGAAGATGGTCGGCTGCCTCACGCCAGCATCAACTTTATTACGGCTCACGACGGTTTCACGATTAATGACTTAGTTAGCTATAACGAAAAGCACAATGAGGCCAATGGTGAGGGAAATCGAGATGGCGAAAGCTATAACCGTTCTTGGAACTGTGGAGTAGAAGGAAAGACGGACGACCCCAAAATTTTGTCATTGCGGGCCCGACAGCGACGTAATTTTTTAACTACGCTCATGCTCTCCCAAGGTGTGCCAATGATATTGGGCGGCGATGAAATGGGTCGTACGACCTATGGCAACAACAATACCTACTGCCAGGATAGTGAGCTGTCTTGGTTTAACTGGGAACTGCAGGCGGCAGACCAGGCGCTTTTGACCTTTACTCAAAAGCTCATTGAGTTTCGGCAGGCTCACCCTATTTTTAGCCGACATCAATGGTTTTTTGGCCGCGAGATACATGGTTCTGGGGTGGTAGATATTGGCTGGTTTCACCCGGATGGCAGCACGATTGATGATCGCGAGTGGCATAGCGGCGACACCCGAGCGGTGGGGATCTTTCTCAACGGTGCTGAAATCCCTAATTTAGATAGCCAAGGTCAGCGGCTTTTTGACGATAGCTTTTTGCTATTTTTTAATCCTTCTGACCAAGATCTGGTGTTCTGTATTCCTGAGTCGATTGAAACGCAGCACTGGCAGGTTTTACTTGACACCCAAGAAACGACTGGCTTTGTTGAAGATGGCAAAGTTTATGATAAAGGGCATGCGGTGGCGGTGGCAGCGCGATCACTCATTGTCCTAAAATGCCCTCACTGTTTCAGCATGGCCGCTTTTAACCAATCTCAGCAGCCGTCCTAGCCTTATTTCCGAACGCTCCTATCTCTCCAAATCTTTCGGCAATAGCTTTTTTCAGCAATAGCGATGTCTTGCTACCCTAAAATTTATGACATCGTTAGGCAGATTCCTTATGGGCAAGTGGCAACCTATGGGCAAATTGCCGACCTTGCAGGTTTAGTAGGCAAAGCCCGAGTCGTCGGTTACGCGCTGTTTCGAGTCACTACCGATACTAAAATCCCCTGGCATAGGGTCATTAATGCCAGGGGAGAAGTTTCTCGGTCTTCCCTGAGAGATGGTAATGACGATCTACAGCTACTGCTGCTGAAAGCAGAAGGTATCGAATTTGTAAAAGGCAGGCTAGATCTAAAAAAGTATAGATGGCAGCCTGACTTCATATCGATTGATGATGCCGATTGATTTGTTGATTTTTCCTGTTGATTTTCCTATTGATTTTTCCTATGGTTTCTTCCTAGTGATTTCTCCCTAGCGAAAAATTTGTAGAGAGCATTGATAAGCTCAATAGATGAGCTAAATACAAAAAAAATCTAGCAAAAATGGCTATACCGACACCGTAACTGAAGACATGGGTGATACGCCATATTCAATCGTTAGCTCTTCAGGTTCTGCGCTTTGTTGGAGGGTCGTCTTAATCTGCTGAGCACCTTCGTTCTGAAGATCTTCTATGTAGCCAAACTTAGCCTGCTCAGCCTCTGATTCGTCATTAAAAGGACCAAAATAGTAGATGCAGTTAGGTTCTGCCGTAGTGATTTTGACCCACCAAGGTGTAGAGAAGAAGTTAAACAAGCTACTAAAGAAGTTTTTCATTTCAGTATTAAGACTAGCGATGTTAGGTGTGTAGTCAGAAAAATTGTTGACTTTATGGGTGTTATTAAACACCTAATTGTAGAACAGCTTTGACTTTGCAACTGTAAGTAAGTACACAGTCTAGAAGTACCCGTTGTGGCCAGTATAAAAAGCTCTAAAGCTTGCTGCAAGATTAATCAAGTTGATCTTGCATGAGTCTCACATCAGTCTTGAACAGTCAATGAGCTCTCGATCGTTAAAGCCGGTAGCTTGTTGAGCCAGGTCTGACGATAGATCTCGTACAGAGCCATGCCAGTTGCAACAGACGCATTTAAACTAGGCGTTTTCCCTTTTAGCTCAATAGAAATGAGTAAATCACAAAGACCTTGAACAGAAAGACTTAGCCCATTGCCCTCCGCGCCCACAACCAATACAACAGGCGCAGAAAAGTCTGTTGTATGAATAGGCTGAGCCGCCTCAGCAGCAAGTCCGTAGATCCAAAAGCCTTCGCCCTTTAAATACTCTAGCGCCCGACCCAAATTAACAACTCTAGCAATCGGAAGATTTTCTAAAGCTCCAGCCGCTACTTTTGCAACAGTAGATGTGATCCCCACTGCTCTTCGCTGCGGGATAACGATCCCCTGTGCTCCAATTGCTTCTGCTGAACGAACAATCGCGCCCAAGTTGTGCGGATCAGTAATGCCATCGGCGGCAATGATGACAGGCCGTCGGGAGGCTGCTTTGGCCTGTTCCACCAAGCGCTCTAATTCCATGTAACCATAAGCCGCAACCTGAGCGACGATCCCCTGATGGTTTGCGCCCTGGGTCATTTGCGAGAGTCGTAGTCCATCAACTTCATCAATGACGGCACCGTTCGCCTTTGCGGCTAGGACGATAGGGCGAAAGCGAGAATCATATTGTAGCTTTTCGTTAACCCACAGGCGATTGAGTGAGCGCTTACCTTCTATGGCTGCCTCTACAGCATGGCGACCGTAGATGAGATCTGGATTTAGCGTTTCTTCTGTCGCCAGCTCAGGCGTAGGGTTAGGGCGCTCATTTTTATAACTATTACGACGGCTGTCGCGACGAGCCTCAGGATGGCTGCTGCTTGCATCGCTATTCTGCCCTCGTCGAGCCTGCCGTCCCTTTGGGGCTGCGTCTGAATGAGTCTTAAACGGTTTACGCCCTTTGCCTAATGGAGACTCACTCGCTCTCTTCGGTCGGATTTTGCTGTGGTCTGGCTTAAGTTTCGGTTTGCCATCGGCTTTGGTATTATCGCTGGTGCGACTGGTACGACCTTTGTAGGCAGGGTTAGAAGGCCGCCTACCAGGTTTTGATCCGGATTTTTTAATCCGAGGCCCCCGAAACGGCTTTTCAGAGCTGTCTGGTGAATTTTCTAGGTCACTCACATCTAAGTCCTCTTAATAGTTTCTCTGGTGACGCCCCAGATGTTTGAACACTGGTGTTTTGCTTGCAGTTCTCAATTCTGTGTAGCCTTTTCCTCGTGAAAGCAGATTTGAGGACGGTGATTAATTAGGAGCCTAATATTTGCATCAGATGTTTGCATCGATAGCCAAATATTAGCTAGAGCTAAATAATAGCTAGGTATCCGAGCAAGGTGAATAGGCGTTGCTGATCGCTGAGATATAAAAAGCCTAATAGTGCTTCAAAGCCAGTAGCTTTTTGATATTGCTGTGCATCGGCACGTCGATGACGGCCTGAGACTGCATTGCGGCCCCGGCGAAGTAAGTCTTTTTCGGTATCAGTCAGGTGGGGAAGCAATATGTCAATATATTGCGCCTGCTGCTCGGCTTTAACGTTGGCAACCACCTGCGTATGATAGTCGCGGATTCTTTTAGTGGGTAAAAGTAGGCGCGATCGCACATACAGCTCAAAAACAGCATCTCCAATATAGGCTAGCGTAATTGGCGGTAGCGCGTTGAGCTGAGTTACTGAAAGCTCATGCATCGCGAATTCATTTGCTAGCTGCTGATTGACTAGGTTAAAAAAACTTGGCTCTGAAAAGTTCTGAGCATTTGAATACTCAGAACCTTGGAACTCGGAACCTGGGAGATCAGAACCTGGGAGATCGGAACCTTGGATTGGAGTAGACGACTGTACCAAAAAAGCTTTGCTCAATTAAAAAAATAACTCCGACTAGCCATTTCCAGCCAGCAGTACTTGGCTAGTGAGTGTCTAGAATGAGTAGCTAGATTCGTCAGAGGCTAGAGTTTCTTGAACTAGAGTTTTTTGAGATTCTCAAGAGCAGCGTCCACACTTGGCTGTAGAGACAAGAACTGTTCGAGGCGAACAAGCTTAACCGTTTGCGTGACGCGAGGATTACTGACAACCTGAAGGCTACCGCTCTCGCCTTTAGCTTTTTTCACCAGTCGAACAAGCGCGCCTAAGCCAGAACTATCTACAAAGTCAATCGTAGACAAATCTAAAATGATGTGGGCTGGGCCATCTTCGATGTATTTATTAAGGACCTTTAAAAAGGTTGGCTCAGAAAAGGCATCGAGAAGGCCAGTGAGGCGAAATATTTGACATTTCCCCCTAACTTCGCGGGTGCCTCTTAGACTAACGGTTAGGGTAAGCGACTCAGCGATGGGATCCTCCTGGTATGCCTAGCACGGAACGACGACATGACGCTTAAGTATAGAGCAAGACACTAGCGACTGCAAGAAAGACATAATCGCCTTTTACAGTCGAACCAGAGGCCCTTACCAAAGCCATTGCTATCATGCCCTACTAGCGGTCAGTATTTTTCAATTACAACAAATTATTTTGTATCTTGTAGGCTCTTTATTTTACTTGACCGCAGAGCCTAAACCCTGTATACAGCTAAGCAAGTGTTAGGTTCACTGTCGCCAATTGCTGATTGCTTTGATGCTGATTGCTTTTAAGGACGGGGCAAAGCTTGAGCATAAAGTTAACGCTTTTAGAGCGTCGCGGCCCTGTCTCTCATCGCTTGAACAAAGTTGGCAAACAGATAGTCGGCATCGTGAGGGCCTGGACTCGCCTCAGGATGATACTGCACCGAGAAGACGGGTAGCTGCTTGTGCCGAATACCTGCAACGGTTTGATCGTTGAGGTTGAGGTGCGTAACCTCAACTTGAGATGCATCAATGGAGTCGGCACTGAGGGCGAATCCATGGTTTTGACTCGTGATTTCAATTTGCTCGGTTAGGCCGCAGGGCTGATTGAGTCCCCGATGGCCAAATTTTAGCTTGAAGGTTTCCGCACCCAAAGATAGGCCGAGAATTTGATGTCCCATACAAATTCCGAAGGTTGGTAGCTGGCTGCCGAGTAAAGCGCGAGTAATTTCGGGGGCGCTGGTGACGGCGGCGGGATCCCCTGGGCCATTAGAAAGGAAGATGCCGTCGGGCTGATAGCTCAGTATGGTCTCGGCTGAGGTCTCGGCTGGAACGACAATCACCTTGCAGCCGTAGCTGGCTAGTCGCTTGAGAATATTGCGTTTGATGCCAAAGTCAATCGCGACGACGGTGAGTTGCTGCTTCTGGCCAGAACTATCAGGCTCTATAAAGTTTGGCTGTGTAGATGCTCCACTGAAAGCCCAGTTCGTTTCTGTTGCCTCGCTCCATTCATAAATTTCTGAGGTGGTGACTTCTTTGACTAGGTTTAGACCTTCCATGGAAGGAAGGTCTTGTAACTGTCTGAGCAGTTCGTCAGCATCGAGTACATCGCTAGAGATAATGCCGTTCATGGCACCTGCGCTGCGGAGTTTGCGAGTGAGCGCGCGCGTATCAATGCCGTGAATGCCAGGTATATTGTGGGCTTTGAGATAGTCGCTTAAAGATTGGGTTGAACGCCAGTTGCTGGGGCGATCGCAGATGTTTTTAGCGATCGCTCCTTTGACATAAGGCCGTACCGATTCTTCATCTTCTGGATTAACGCCAGTGTTGCCTAGCTCTGGATAGGTAAATGTGACCATTTGGCCACAGTAGCTAGGATCGGTCAGGACTTCCTGGTAACCTGTCATGCCTGTATTAAAGACGACCTCGCCCATTGTGGTGCCTTCGGCACCGAATGACCAACCTCTATATATAGAGCCGTCTTCTAAAACCAGTAGCGCAGGGTGCGCAGAGGGATCAAACATAGTGAGAGCTAAAAAGCTAGATAAGGAGCAGTCAGTACGGAAAAAGGTTGGAGATCGAGGAAATGCCTCAGCAAGTTGCTTAAAGCTGCTTAAAAAGCTTGACCTGGGCTAGGAAAAACAGCATCAGGCTCGGCTGAAAACACTGATCTTGACAGATCCTCACTAATAATATCCGTATAAGGCGCGAGCAAAGGATCTAACAGGTCAGGGAATTTTAATGTGAGATAGTTAAAGTATCTCTCATGGGCAAGTTTTCGTCTCTTTACCGCTTCATATTATTGCCCAGTTTTGTCGGCTTGGTCTGTTTCGCCTGCGTATCTTCACCGGGCGCAGAGCAGAACGGTGATATAGCATCGCTCAGTAACTCATCAGCAGATCCCCCTGAAACAGACAGCGACACTGGCCAGATGTCATCAGTTGCTCAAGCAACCGATAATAATGCCGAATCGGCTGTAAGCCTGAGCGAAACCTCTGATTCTGCCTATCAAGAAGGTATCAATTTAGCTTCTAGTGCTAATTATCTAAGCCAGTCAGCAGTGTCGCCTGATGATTGGAGCCTGATTGCAAATCGCTGGCAGCGAGCAGCTGAGCAGCTCCAAAAAGTTAGTGCTAAAAGCGAACGATATGCGATCGCGCAACAAAAAATACCTGAATATGTTCGCAATGCTGACTTTGCCAACGCGAAGCTGAAAGCCTTGCAACAGTCAGTCAATACTCCATTGCCTACTCATATTGCGACTGCTGTTCGTCCTCGTGTTGTTGATCCAAACATATCAGCAGCCAATACAACATCCTCAATTAACCCTAGCAACAACCAAGCCACTAGCGCCAACCGAACGAGAACGGCTATCACAGCAGTTCCCCCTAGCAACAGTCGCAATAACAATCATGCAGGCGGCATACAAGTGCCCATTGTTCGCCGCCTACATGGAACGCCAGTCGTACGAGTGACGTTTAACGATCAGCAAAGCTACGAAATGATTTTGGATACGGGCGCGAGTCGAACGTTGATTACACGGCGGATGGCGAGCGATTTGGGCGTGATCCCAACCGAAAGAATGCTGGCTGCCACGGCTGGTGCAAACAATGTCAGCTTTGACTTAGGCCAGATGCGTTCTATCTCCATGGGGACAGTCACACTGCAAAACGCCAAGGTCGGTATTGGGGATGCGATCAATATTGGTCTATTAGGTAACGACTTTTTAAGAGGTTATGACGTAACTATTCGGGAAGCGAGTGTAGAGTTAGTTGTCGCTGAGTAAAGTGGAAGCCCCGAAAGCCAATGCTTGGCAATAAATGCTAGCAATAATTGTTGGGGCATGATGCGTCGTGAGTTAGGAATAAAACAGCGCTTACAGCCAACTCAATCGATGACGATTAGTGTTTTTTTGATGGCTAGTTGCCAAGGTCAGTTCAGCACGACGAGCCTTAGCACGATGAACCTCGCTGTCAGCGGCACTTAGCTTATCAAAAATGTCAAAAGCTATTGCGCCTGAAGCACTTTCGTCGGCTGCAGCCGAATCAACTGAATTGGCGGCTGGTAAACCGGCTTTAGCTGGCTGGCTGTTAAGCAGTGCGGCTGAACTGAGCACCGAGGAAAAAACATCTTCCTGAGCAATTTCGTCAATGAAATCTAAGGTAGATACCTCTGTGCTGACCTTGTTGACGGCATCTTTAACCAAAGTCGCTGAGGTATCTGAGGGCATCGTCTCTGCGATCGGTACATAAACTGTCATCTGCGACGACGATTCCAAAGCCTTGTTACTCCTCAATCCTTCTAATAGGGGTGATGAAGGAGATAAGGCAGGCGGGTTAAAAGATTGGCTAGGTTCTTCAGGTGAAGTAGGAACACTGGATGCAGGAACGCCAGATTCTGCTTCAGGAGAGGGGCCGACCAGAGTGCCAGAGTCGCTGAGTTGGGGCATTTTTCTGCCAGCACGATAGCTGGCAACCAGTGGAGACATTTCCCGCTCAGGCATAGTCTGACTGAGACGGGAAATCGACGGGGTCGCTAGCCCATCGGTAGAGGAAGCGACCACAGCGGGCGCTACAACGGGCGCTACAACAGTAGCCTCCCTCATCGCTGGAGCTGGCACAGTTTCGTCAGCCGCCATCTCTAGGTTCGATGAACTCTGAAGATTGTTCAAGATGGCGGTACCAATCGGAATATCCTCAGCGGTGGCATCGGAAGACGGAACCGGTTGTAGAGAGATGCCTGCTGAGCGAGCGTTTACTAGGGTTGAGTCGTTGTTAGTCGGGACGGTAGGAGCTAGCTGAGGCAGCGCATTATCGTCGAGACTGCTTTCAAAAAAGCTACTAGTGTCAACACCAGCGCTGATATTTGGGAGTACAAGTGCAGAGTAATCTTGCGCAAACTGGCCTTCGTTGAATGTGTTATTTGGTCTGTTGTCTATTGAAGAGCCGGTCAAGCTAAGGTCAATAGGCTCTGTAATAGGGGTTGATGTTGCTTTGGAAAAGTTTTCTCCCAAATCATTCCCGTAGTTGAGTGTGCTTTCTGTGACAGAGCCAGACAAATTGTAGTCCTGCTTGAGAAGCGGCACACTAGATAGGTAAACCTGAGAATTGTAAGGTGCGCGGCTGGTAAGCGCAGTAGGACTATTGGTTCGTAAATACTCTCGAACCTCGGCGACCGGATCGGGGCGAGCAGGTGGTCGGGGGAAACTGAAACCACTGGTTGGGCTATCAGTTTCACGAGCAGATAGATCGCTGTTGTTATAACTGTTAGCGGTGGAGATATTCGTTCTTGCTTTTGAATTGATGAAACCATCGGTTTCAGGCTGCTCAAAAGCGGGCCCCATGATTCGACCGTTCTCTGACCGAGACGATCTACCGACGGCTAAACGGGCTTCTGCCAAGATCTGTGAGTCGTCTAAGCTGTTTTCAATCGGGCCAGATTGGGCGGTGTTGGCCTGACCCTCTTGTTGCGCCTCCGTGACTTCGGTCTCTGAAGGAACTTTAAAGCTCCACTGAGTGCTCGGAATACTACTTTGGCTGCAGCCTGTTAGGGCAGTAAGTATGACGGCTGAGGCAGTAACTTTACGCATGAACTCTCGACTCTCCGGCTTGGCGTCTTCAAAACTGTTGAATTACTTGAGATGAATTATTTGAGATGAATTATTTGACTGAAAATGCCTGTAGTTACTAGATCAATCTAAGTAAGGAAGTCATGAATCGCACTTAACATAAATCGCGCTCATACATAACTAAGTGTGTAAGTAGGCGAATGTAGAGAAAACAGTGAAACTAACCCCGATGTCCTGATGCTACTAACTCAATTGCTATTGCTAGTATCGCTAATACGTGATCACTGATATTTGCTTGCTAGCAATTATACCTAGCTATCTGAAAAAATACTTACGATTTCCGGATATAATGTGAGTAATTTTATACATCACTCGAAATTCTAAACTTTCCATGATGTGATTGGTTTGATTGGAACATTTATGGATGAGGATGATCAGCCCGTTTAATTTGGTTCTTAATCGGCGCTGAATGGGGCTAGCTCTAAATAGCTGGCTCTAACTAGGATTGAATCCTGGTAAATTAAATCCTTGCTAAAAGTAGGCACCCGTCTAGTAGACGAGTACGTGGCTGAAAAAGTTTCATGGGGCAGGAATGCTTGGCTGTATTGAAGACTAGCTCTTGAAAGCTAGCTCTTGAAAGCTATGTCTATGTGGTGTATTCTGCGTTGATCTTCACGTAGTCGTAGCTTAAGTCGCAGCCCCAAGCCATTCCGGTTCCGGGGCCATTGCCGACACTCACGTTAATTTGCACAGGATGAGATAAAGACTCTATCTCAAGTGCCTGTCGGTTGAAGGGTTGAAGGGTTTCGGCGACTAGTAAATCGTTGCTTTGCTGGATGCTGGTGAGCAAAATTTGGGACATGGCAAGCGTACTGCGCTCGGACTGTTGGGTGAGGTAGGCGCTGGCTGCGGCTCTGTCGAAGGGTTGAGGTGTGCCGCTGTTCATGAGATTGAAGTTGCCTAGCGAAATAGAGAGATCACTTTGGTCGAAAGGCGTGCCAGCGCGCCCGGCGGCGCCAGCAATCCGACCCCAATTAGGATCGCGGCCAAAAATGGCGGACTTTACTAGGGAAGATCCGGCAATGGTGCGAGCGATTTGGCTGGCGGCGCGATCGCTCATCGCCCCTGTGACTGTGACCTCTATTAAGCAGGTTGCACCTTCGCCGTCGCGTGCAATGGATTTGGCTAAGTGAACGCACACGGCGGTGAGCATTGCTTCTAGCCGGTCGGCTTCGGGGCCAGCTGCGGTGATTGCAGGCGTGCGTGATTCGCCATTGGCCAGTGCAATTAGGCAATCGTTGGTGCTGGTGTCGCCATCGACCGTAATTTGGTTGAAGCTTTTTTCGGTGGCGCGGCGAAGCATGTCTTGCCAGAGCTGAGGCGATACGGCTGCATCGCAGGTGACAAAGGCCAGCATGGTGGCCATGTTGGGGTGAATCATCCCCGATCCTTTGGCAATGCCGCCGATGCGGATGGGGCGATCGCCGATTTGAGTTTCTAGCGCGATTGATTTGGTGACTAAATCGGTGGTGACAATCGCCCGAGCGGCCTGGTCGGAACCCTCGGGTGAGAGCGCTTGAACCAGGGTCGGGATGCCTGCTTTGAGCAGATCTATTTTGAGCCGCTGGCCAATGACGCCAGTTGAGGCGGTTAAGATTTCGTTGGCAGAAATGCCAAGTGCAGCGGCTAAAGATTCGGCGCTGGCGATCGCATCTTGATTGCCCTGTTCACCTGTGCAGGCATTGGCCTGACCTGCGTTGCACAGGATGGCACGCGCGGCTGGCTTTTCTTCAAGTAAATTTTGGCAGTAGTCAACGCAAGCGGCGCGAACCTGGCTAGTGGTGAAGACGCCGGCGGCGATCGCATCACAGTCAGAAAAAATTAAGGCAAGATCTGGCGCGCCTGAAGGCTTGAGTCCTGCGGTAATGCCTGCTGCCCGAAAGCCTTTGGGTGCGCTCACGCCGCCTTCGATGACCTGCCAGTCTGCCATGGTTACTGCTGCTCTTGTTGAGGTTGGGATGTTTTGAGGTTGGGATGTTTTGAGGCGGGAATGTCTTGAAATTAGGATGTCTTGAGATTAGGGTGTCTTGTGCATGCTTTTAGCTAAGCTGAGAACGAATTATATCAATAAGTTGAGACTCTAAAGGTGATAAATGCTGGCGTAAAGGGTTGGGATCGAACAGGGCTGATCCTTATTGGCAGCGGGCTCATGATGGGCCTTGCGCCTGTAAACGCTTGGCCTTTGGCATGGTTTGCGCTGGTGCCGCTTTGGCAAGTTGCTCAGCGTCCTCGCCAGTCTTTTCGCCGAGCATTGGCCTACACAGCAATTTGGGGCATCGCCTACCATGGCACTGCGCTCTCTTGGATAACAGGGCTGCATCCGATGATGTGGATGGGGGTTCCTTGGCTGGGTAGCGTTGCGATCGCGCTATTTGCTTGGGTATTTATCACGCTTTGGGGCGCAGCCATTGGCATGACCTGGATGGCACTGATGCTGGCTATAACCAAATGGCAGCCGGTTAAAGGCGCGACTCGCGTGCTGCTAGGAACCGCGCTGTGGTGCGCTGTGGAATGGGTGTGGAGCCAAGGGCCGCTGTATTGGTCATCGTTGAGCTATACGCAAAGTCCATATAATCTGCTGGCATTGCATTTAGGCCAACTGGCCGGGCCAATAACTGTAACGGCGGCGATTGTCGCGGTAAATGGTGGCATCGCAGAGGCGATTGGCCGCTATTCACAGAGCTATTGGCAGCCGCTAGTGAGAGAATTTGACCGACGAGCTGCCATTTTGACTGTGTGCCTTTTTATAGGTGTGCATTTGCTTGGGTTTGGGCTCTATAGTCGCTCGCTCGCAGATCGGCCTGATGAGGCGATCTCCGTCGGTCTCATTCAAGGGAACGTACCGACAAGTCAAAAGATGACCGGACAAGGTATCCAAGCCTCGCGCCAAATTTATTTAGACGGATATGAAGCGCTCGTGGATCAAGGTGCAGATTTGGTCATTACGCCAGAAGGCGCGATTCCCCAGGAGTGGGATGCCTTTTTACAAGATCGCAATTTGTTTGTGCGGGCGGTTGCCAATAGAGATGTGCCGCTAGTGCTTGGAACTTTTGTGCCGCAGATTATTGACGATAGGAGCACGCCGATTACGCAAAGCCTGCTAACGCTGACACCTGAGGGTGAAGTCGGCGGACGCTACAACAAGGTAAAGCTGGTTCCGTTGGGCGAATATATACCGTTTGAAAAAGTGCTATATCCCATTGTTGGCCGATTTTCACCGTTTGCTGCGAGCATGGTGCCTGGAACCTTTCAGCAGATGCTAGAAACGCCGATAGGGCCAATGGCTGCGGGGATTTGCTATGAGTCAGCCTTTGCTGAGCTGTTTCGACAGCAGGTCGCTCGGGGTGGGCAGGCTATTGTGACGGCTTCTAATAACGATCCTTATTCGCCTCGGCAGATGATGCAGCACCATGCTCAAGATGTGATGCGGGCGGTAGAGACTGATCGATGGGCAGCGCGGGTGACCAATACCGGTATTTCGGGTGTGGTTGATCATCAAGGGCGATCGCACTGGCTGTCGGAACCGAATTACTATGCAGCGCGCCTAGAAACGATTTATCGCCGACAAACACTCACGCCCTATGTGCGCTGGGGTGATTGGCTAACGCCCCTCTTGCTTGTGGCCGCAATCATGGCGGTTGGGTTTGGCAGGCGCTAACGGGTGAGTTAACGGGCGAGCAAAATGGGGTTGATCGCGATCGCCTCCATCGGTTCAGCTAGCCAAAACCCTTGCCCCAGACGACAGTCTAGCCCTAGCAGCGTTTTTAGCTGTTGTGACGTTTCAATTCCTTTGGCAATGACCGTGATATCAGCGCTCCGCCCCAGGTCAAGGATGGTTTTGACGATATCTGTTTCCTCTAAATGGGTGAGTTCTTTCACAAAAGTGCGATCTATTTTGAGCGTGCTGACATTGAGCTGATGGAGCCGACTTAAAGAGGTATGACCCCGACCAAAGTTATCAACACAAAGCCCCATGCCTAGCTGTTGAATTCCCTGGAGCGTTGTCATGACGGTTGGATTATTGCTGAGCAGCAAGTTTTCTGTAATTTCTAGCTGACAAGCCGAAGGCGGTAGCTGATGCTGGGCTAGTTCTGCCTCCCATTGTGAGAGCAGTTCTAGGCTCATCAGCTGTGAGAGAGACAGGTTGATGTGAAGGGATAAATTTTGACAGTGGTGGCGCGATCGCCATTGTTTGATTTGCTTGCAGGCGGTGTGAATTATTTTTTTGCCCAGCTGGCGTACAATGCCGATGGATTCAGCCAGTTCAATGAAATTTTCGGCTCGGAGGCAGCCGCGCGTGGGATGCTGCCAACGCAACAGCACTTCAAACCCGGTGATGGGTTGGGCTGGGCGGGGATCTGACGAGCCTAGGGTCAAATCGAAAATGGGCTGATAATAAAGCTGAAACTGATCTTGTACAACAGCTTGGTGCAGTTCATTTTTGAGCGCTTGTTCGCTTTTGCTTTGAGTCTGAGCGTCTACATTGAACACCACAAAGTGCTGCTCGGTAACAGACGACTCGGGTTGAATCAGGATAGGTGCCTTAGCCGCCTTAGCTGCCTTAGCCGCCTTATCAGCCTTATCAGAGGCTTCCGACCCGTCAGAAGAGGGCTGAGTAGACGGCTGCTTGATCGGGTTGAGCTGCGATCGCAGCCGATTTTGAGCCTGTTTTTTGGCTCGTTTTTTAGCTTGATACATCGCCACATCGGCATCTCTGATAGCGGCCTCTGGCTGACTATAGCCCTGATGGCTAAAGGTAATCCCGATGCTAGCGCCAATAGATACCTGCTGCGTACCAAGGGTAAAAGGCTGCTTGAGCTGCTCCTGTAGCCGCTGAACCACAACAATCGCGTGTTTTTCGTTCGGAATATTGTCTAGCAAGACCGCAAACTCGTCGCCGCCAAGCCGCGCGACCAAATCGCTCTTACGCAGTGGTTGCTTGATTTGGCTGGCCACTAAGCGCAGCAATTCATCCCCCATATCATGGCCGAGTGTGTCATTGACCGGTTTGAAGTTGTCCAAATCAATAAAGAGGACAGCGTATAAATGCTTGGGCTGACGGCTCGCAAGCTGAATAGCCTGCTCTAATCGCTGTGAAAAATAGCTGCGGTTGGGCAGGCCCGTGAGCGGATCATGTAATGAATTGTGGCGTAGTGCCGCCTCTCGCTTGAGCAGCTGGTTTTGCGCCTTGAGTAAGCGACTAAGCGCTGAGGTCAGCCGGGCGGTACGTTCACTCACCCGTCGCTCTAAATGGTTGTTGGCTAGTTTTAGCTGTTGGGCATGCAAGCGCAGCTCCATTTGGGCCACTACCTGTCGGCTCAGGATCAGAAGGCCCTGCTGCTGATGCTGGGTTAAACGCCGTGGTTGATAGTCAATGACACAGAGCGAACCCAACGCATAGCCATCGGGAGTGAGCAGCGGCGCGCCTGCATAGAAGCGAATGTAGGGGTCTCCGGTAACTAGGGGATTGTGCGAAAAGCGAGGATCTTGGGTGGCATCTTCAACAATGAGGATGTCTGAGTGTTGAATGGTGTGATCACAAAATGCAACTTTGCGGGGCGTTTCAGCGGCACTTAAACCTACTCGCGACTTAAACCATTGGCGATCGCTATCCACTAAGCTCACCAGCGCGGTCGGCATTTCACACAAGTGGGCGGCTAGCACTGTAATGTCGTCGTAGGCAAGCTCAGGCAAGGTATCTAAAATGTTGTAGCCCTTGAGCTTGGCTAAGCGTAGGGTCTCTTTGGCTGGCCGCGAATCTGCTGTCATAAGGTTAGAGCCTAGCGCTATAAAACCTATTAAAAGCGACTAAAAAAAGACGCTTGGGCTGACCGAAATAAGGCATCATCTCGATTGCTTTAGAGCAGGGTTTAACCTTGCCCTTTCGATACTCTAGCGATACAACCATGCAGCTGCATGCAGCTGAGTACTGATACGCCTAACGGTTGAAGTGTGATCTATCGCATAGACACAAGATATAGACTATAAGTGATCTGTTTTGGGATAAAAAGTACCGGTTAGGGTCATAACTCGGTATTGATCAGTTATTGGCACCATTCCAATACTCGATTCCAGGCCCACCATCGGTCAGTATCTTGAAATGCTTGCTGGCAGCTTGGGCTGCTGATGTAGCCTACATGTCCTCCCTGTTGAGTCATCATCAGCTTGATGGCTGGGTTTGCCTCACAGGCTGCTTCCACATCCGGTACTAACGTCGGGTCAAAGAGCGGATCGTCAGCGGCATAGAGAATGAGCGTAGGTTTTTTAAGTTTGGGCAATAGGTAGAGACCGCTGGTGAGACTGTAGTACTCTTCTACAGAATTAAGGCCTAACCGGGGAATTATCATTTCTTGATCAAAGCTCCAAATGCTATGTACTCGCTGTGCTGCGTTGGCATCAAAGCTGTTGGGATGATAGTGCTGAAGCTGTGAAAGGAGGGATTTAAGCTTGCGGGTAATGGCTTTTTCGAGGTATTTCCCTATGGGTGCCTTGACGAGATATTGGAGCGATCGCAACGACTCTAACGCCGGACAAATCACCGCGCAGCCGCCAATTTCATCTGGGCTCAAGTCTAAATCAGGCCCCCATTGCGCTATAGATTGCGCCGCCTTAATGCCCCACAATGCCAGCAGCCCGCCCAGCGAAAACGCCGTGAACCAAATAGGGGCTGGGCATCCTAATTTTTTAGCAGCTGCCGCAATCCGGACAAAGTCTTCGCCTTCGTACAGGCCGTCAGAGGTCAGTGTGGGTGAAAGCTCAGCTGTTTTACCATGAGCGCGCCAGTCAAAAATTACAACCGCGAAGCCTTGGGCGTAGGCTTTGCGAGCCATAATTCGTAAAAACCACTGATCTTCTAAGTCGCCTGTGATGCCGTAAGTGCCAATGATCGTTTTAGTCGCGTTGGGCGGAATCGCCACTAAGCCATAAATCGGAACACCCTGTGCGCCAGTAAAAATATGTTCTTGAAACTCAGGCTCGGGCTCGCTGAGCGTATTTTGCCAGATATTAGGAGCTCTTAGCCCGACATAAAGGGTCATTAAAAGCCCGTTATTAAGCGGTACCGGGGCTTGGTAACGCCATCTTTTTTCTGTATTGCAGCATACCTGTGTCGGCATTCCATCAAACCAGGGTGGGATGTTGTACTTTTTTGAGCAGGTCGTAAAAGGGCTGCCAGTTGTCGTCTTCGGTAATGGGGGCCCAGATGGCTTCGATTTGGGGGCGTAAGGGAACGGTCATGGGATTGGTGGAGCGCAGGCACGCTTGGACAGTTTGGATTTGGTCGGGAGGAAGCTGGCTGAGGCAGATTTGATAGCGCTGACGCCACTGATCGAGGAGGCTGGCCGCTTCGGCATCGGAGTTTTCTAAGGTGGCGCTGAGGATGAGGGTAGGGTCGGTTTGCCAGTTAGGCTCGAACTGCTGGGTCAGGGTGGAGAAGAAGTCAGGGTAGCTAACGTGGGTTTGTTCTAGCAGGTTGAGGGTGCTGGCGATTAGCTCGCGCTGTTGGCCAGCGGGGAGGTGAGTGGCTAGCTGGGGGGAAATGCCGAGCTTGGTGAGGGTGCGATCGCAAAAGACCTGTGAATAGGTGGGCTGATATTGCGCCAGTCCTGCTTCTAGCCCTGCTGGCTCCACAATGCCCGCCAAGGCAACCGCCAGCTTTTCTAAATTCCAGTAGCAGGCGCCGGGCTGATTGCCGTAGCTGTAGAGCCCCGAATAGTCAAAATAGGCCGCCGTGAACCGAGGATCGTACTCGTCCATAAAGGCAAACGGGCCGTAGTCAAAGCTTTCGCCCGTAATTGACATGTTGTCGGTATTGAGTACCGCATGACAAAAGCCTGCGGTCATCCACTGCGCTACCAGCGTAGCGAGCCGTTCAGACAGATCGGTAAACCAGTGCGCGTACCGCGTTTGCTCGTCTTCAATACTGAGCAAATGGGGATAGTAAATGGTGATCACATGGTTGAGCAGCCGACTGATTAGATCGGGCTGTTTAAGATAGCTCAACCGCTCAAACGTACCAAACCGAATGTGCGAATGGCTAAAGCGCACCATCACCGATGAGCGGGTGGGGGAGGGTTCGTCACCTCGCTGCAACGCTTCGCCCGTTTCAATCAGGCTCAAGGTGCGGGAGGTGTTGACGCCAAGCGCATGAAGCGCCTCAGAGGCCAGCACTTCTCGGACGCCGCCTTTGAGGGTGAGCCGTCCGTCGCCGCCGCGTGAGTAGGGAGTAGGCCCTGATCCTTTGGTGCCAAAGTCGTAGAGTTTGCCATTGGTAGCGCGCACCTGCCCGTACAAAAAGCCGCGCCCGTCGCCCAAAAAGGGATTGTAACTGCGAAACTGGTAGCCGTGGTAGCGCAGTGCAAGCGCCGGGTGGCCGGAGGTATTGGATTGAAACTGACCGAACGCTTCGATCCAGTTGCGATCGCTCACCTCATTTGGCGAAAGCCCGAGCTGACGCAGCACATCGTCATTTCTAAACCGGAGGACATGCTTTGGAAATGCCGCTGGCGACACTGCATCGTAATACTCATCGCCCAGGTCAGCTAGGGCTGACTCGTACGGCAAACTCAATAGGGGATTAGGCATTCAGTTAGTTCGGCCAATCAATAATCATGTCAGTATCGTCAGTGGGTTTTAGCCGCTTAATCAACAGCGGTAACCCGTTTCAGGTTTAACACATCTGACATTTTGCGGAGTTGAGCAAAGGTTTGATTGAGATGATTGTGATCGCGAATGTCGATACCTAAGTCAATATCGGCAATTTGATTGGGGTGCATGGTCACACCGGCCTTATGCACGTTGATTTTAAGATCAGATAAGCGAGTCAAAATATCTTTGAGTACGCCGACTCGGTCAATCACCTCAATTCTGAGCTGCACAGGATAGGTCTCGGGCTGGCCTTTGACTGCATCAGGCTGATTCCAACGCAGGGGAATGAGTCGCTCTCCGGGAATTTTCTCGACATTGGGACAGGTGTTGCGATGCACGGCAATGCCTCGGCCACCGGTTGAAACCACGCCTAAAATAGTCTCTCCGGGGAGCGGATGGCAGCAGCCTGCAATATAGTGCAGCAGCCCTTCGAGGCCCGCAATGGGCGCATGGGTATGACGGTTGCCTCGATTGGGAACGGGCTTAACGGCAGGGATCTCGTCAGCTAAGGTGCCGGATTCTTCGGCGGGCGAGGTGGTAGGCTGCGCTTCTTTAACGGCCTCTTGCAGACGGTTTACAACTGCGTTTAGAGTGACTTCACCGTATCCTAAGCCTGCTAGCAAATCGTTGACTGACGAGTAGTTGCAGCGTTCGGCAACGGCCTGAGCGGGCGCGGATTTAAGCATTGCATCTAGGCCGCTCTTACCCATTACTTTTTCGAGCATTTCATGGCCGCGATCGCGATTATCATCCCGGTGAAAGTTTTTATACCACTGCCGAATTCGATTGCGCGCACCCGTGCTGACCACAAAGTTCAGCCAATCTAGGCTGGGGTGACTGTTCTTTTGCGTAATAATCTCAACAATGTCGCCATTTTGCAGCTGAGTATCGAGCGTGACGATACGACCGCTTACCTTGGCGCCCGCACAGTGGTTGCCCACCTCGGTATGAATGCGATAGGCAAAATCGACCGGCGTTGCGCCCCGGCTGAGCGGAATCACATCGCCACCTGGCGTGAAGACATACACCTCTTCATCAAACAGATTATTTTTAACGCCCGACAGATATTCTTGCGCGTCTTTGAGTTCGTTTTGCCAGTCGAGCAGCTGCCTTAACCAGGCGAACTTTTCTTCATTGCCGGTCACCGTTGTGTGGCTGTTGCCCGACTCTTTGTACTTCCAGTGTGCTGCGATCCCATACTCGGCAATGTGATGCATTTCGAGGGTGCGAATTTGCACCTCAATGGGCCGGCCATGAGGGCCAATCACAACCGTGTGCAAAGACTGATAGCGGTTGGGCTTTGGCAAGCCGATATAGTCCTTAAATCGACCCGGAATGGGGCGGAACAAATCGTGAACAACCGCTAACGCCCGATAGCATTCGTCTTTGGTGTTAACAATCAGCCGAATAGCGGCGATATCGTATATTTCACTAAAGTCTTTTTGCTGCCGCTGCATTTTGCGGTAAATGCTATATAGGTGCTTGGGACGTCCGCTGACATCTTCACAGGTGATTCCCAGCTTGCTGATGCCCTCTCTGAGTACCTCGCTTACCTGAGTTAAACGCGCCTCTCGGTCAGTCCGTTTTTCAACAATCAGCTGCTTTAGCTCGTCGTAGGCCTCGGGCTCTAAATACTTAAAGCAAAGATCTTCTAGCTCCCATTTGAAGCGGCCTATCCCTAGCCGGTTGGCCAAGGGCGCAAAAATTTCTAATGTTTCACGAGCAATTCGCACCTGCTTATCGGGCCGCAAATGCTCTAGCGTCCGCATATTATGCAGACGGTCGGCTAGCTTCACCACAATCACGCGAATATCTTGGGCCATCGCCAAAAACATGCGACGAAAGTTTTCAGCCTGCTGCTCGGTTTTGCTATCAAAGTTTAGCTTGGAAAGCTTGGTGACCCCTTCTACCAGGTGACGAACCTCTGGGCCAAAAGCCGCTTCAATTTCCTCAACTGTAACCTCGGTGTCTTCGACCACATCGTGCAAAAAGCCTGCGGCAATCATGGCACTATCGCCCCCCAAGCTACGCAGCAAACCCGCGACTGCTACGGGATGCGCAATGTAGGGATCTCCAGAGGCTCGCATTTGGCCTCTATGCAGCTGATAGGCAAATTCAAAAGCTCGACATACCAGCTGATTGCCATCTGTTGGAGGCGAGACGGGTGGAGGCGAAACAGGAAGCGAAATCTGAGCCTCTGATTCGCTGCTTTTGGCACTACCCTCTAACACTTGTAGCGGGTCATGCGCTTCGGGCAGGTCATGCAAATTGGCCTGCCCGCTGTGCTCTAAAAGGCACGAAGATAGCCAGTCGGGAATCGAACAATCTTGAGGAAGGGCAAGGGCTGTTGCGGTCATGGCTGACGATTTCTCTGTTAGGCGAAGGGTTTATACCGAAGGAGTGATACAGAAGCGGTCAAAATTTGGTGACAATTGGTAAAGTGGGAATTATCTATCTCGGAATAAAAATCAAACTAAAAATAATTTCTGAAAACAATTTAAATGAACAGGTTCTAACCGTCAGAAAATTTTAGAGTTGATTTATTAATATCTGGCTTTAATGAGCGCTGGCGTCGGCACGAAAGTACATGCGAGCAAGAGACTGCTGATAAAAGCCTGCTGATAAGAGATAAAGAAATCCAACAATTCAAGCAGCTTAATGGTTGATTGTGTTGTCAAGGGTTCGGCTATGCGAGTTATTCAGTTGTGAGTTGTTTGATTGGCAGGGGTTTGATTGGCAGGGGGCTAGTTGTTAGTTGTTCAGGTGTTAGTTGTTCAGGTGTTAGTTGTTCAGGTGTTAGTTGTTCATGGTTTTTCTGTTTCGCTTGAGCCTAAAATCTTGAGCCTGAAGTCTTGAGCCTAAAATCTTGATCCTAAAATCTTGACTATATTTTGAGCCTATAGCTCGACTATATTTGCTCATTTAGAAGGCATAGATAGGCTAAATTGCTGTGACTACTTATTTTAGCTGTCTGTTTAGGGCCTATCTACAATAAGGCTCAAAACAAGGCAATAAGGCTCAAAATAAGGCTTGACTATTGCTAGATAGATCAGCCGAAATAACAGATAGACCGGCTCGAATAGCAGATAGACCGTAGCAGATAGACCGGAGGAAATAGGCGGTTGCTCTGTATAAAAACGTTGATTAGAACATGATAAACAAAACTGTCCTCCTTGCGGAAGATATTGAGATAATCAAAATTTGCGGTTGAATCTGTGATCAAATTTACGGTTGAATTTACGGTCAAATTAAGGGCATTACTTCAAAGCTGATAACAGTATCTTGATGACAGTATCTACTGACAAATTTGACGCTGACCCTGATGGGGAGCGCGATCGCAGTCGCGAGGTTAATAGCCTATGCAACTTAGCTCAACAGCTTTTGAGTCAGGTGGGCAGTTTGCAACAAGCGATGAACCAGGATGCCGCTGAAATTTCGCCTCCTGCGAGCGTACAGGCGCAAATTGTTCGATTACAGCGAGATTTTCAAAGGATCGTAAGTGATTTAGATGATGCCGACATCGATCCAGCGATAGAGCAGCGCCTGCGTCCTTGCCAAACAGAGGCTCACCGGTGGCTGCGTTTGCTAGGCGTCAATGCAATGAGGCTACGAACTGCGAAACAGCCGGAGAGGATTGATCAAGAGCGATCGCAGCTAGCTCATCAGCTTACGCAGCTTCATCCTTTTATCCAGGCTATTGCCAATGAGCTATGCAGTGAGCGTTGACAGGCTTACCCTTTTGTTGAGTTTAGCCCGTTGAGTTTAGCCCGTTGAGTTTTAGCATGTGAGTTTTGGCGTGTGAGTCTGGCGGTGTGAGCCTAGTCAGTGAGCCTTGATCAAAATCAGGATCTCGAAAACAGGTTTGTATTCGGGATTAAAAGAGGCATAATTCAAAAGATTCTCTCCTCCCCTATGTCTTATGACGGAATCTCTGATCCCGCCTGATCAAACACCTAGCCCAACCGGAGAAATGCCGGCACCTCCTTTGTTTGAGGTCGAGAACTTTCGAGTGTCTTACCCTGGGCAGTCAACATGGGCTGTTGACGATGTCAGTTTGTCGCTTAAGCCGGGTGAAAAGTTGGGTTTAGTTGGTGAGTCGGGCTGTGGTAAGAGCACGTTGGGCCGAGCGGCTATGCGGCTTTTGCCTACAGCGACGCGAATTGAAGGACGCGCCATGTTTGAGGGGCGATCGGTTTTAGATTTTTCACCGAGTGAGCTGAGGCGCTTTAGAGGAGAGGCCGTTTCGCTGGTGTTTCAAGACCCTATGACGCGCTTAGATCCCTTGATGACAATTGGGGATCACTGCACAGAGACACTGCTGGCGCATCGGCCTGATTTGGATAAAAAACAAGCGAAAGATATTGCGATCGCGACTTTAGAATCAGTCAAAATCCCTGCCGACCGCTGGCGACAGTATCCGCATGAGTTTAGCGGTGGAATGCGCCAAAGAGTCGCGATCGCTCTGGCTTTGGTCCTTAATCCTAAGCTCATTGTGGCGGATGAACCCACAACCAGCTTAGATGTGACCGTATCGGCGCAAATTTTGACTCAGCTAACGGAGCTGTGCGCTGAACGAAATATGGGGCTGATTTTGATTTCTCACGACTTGGCGCTGGTCGGAGAGTATTGCGATCGCATCGCCGTCATGTACCAGGGCAAGCTGGTTGAAATTGGCCCCACCCAAGCGGTGTTTTACAGTCCTCAGCATCCCTATACCCAATCTTTGCTAGCTGCTGCCAATCAGCTGCAGTCGGCTGGGGCCGAAAATTCAGCGGGAGAAGAAACCAACGAAAATACGCCCATTTTGAGCCTGAAAAAACTCACCAAGCACTACCTGCTTGAGCAAGGGATCGTAAGCAAACTCTTGCGTCAAGATCCGCCGGAGCCGATTAAGGCCGTAGATGGGGTTTCGCTTGATTTGTATCCGGGTGAAATTTTGGGACTGGTGGGCGAATCGGGCTGTGGCAAAAGCACCCTGTCGCGTACGCTGCTGCGGATTGTAGAGCCCACTTCTGGCGAAATTTGGTTTCAAGGGGCTGACTTTACCGCTCTGTCGCGATCGCAATTGCAGGCCAAACGCCGCGACATTCAAATGATTTTTCAAGATCCCTTTGCCTGCTTGAACCCGATGATGACCATTGGCCGAGGCATTGCCGATCCGCTGTTGATTCATGGACTCGCCAACCATGCGGAGGCTGAAACAAAGGTAAAAGCAATGCTAGACCGCGTTGGGCTAACGCCGGTAGAGGCGTATTACAACCGATATCCGGGCGATATTTCGGGCGGACAGCAGCAGCGAGTGGCGATCGCCCGTGCCCTGATCACCCGGCCTAAGCTAGTGATTTGCGATGAGCCGGTGAGTATGCTCGATGCCAGTGTGCAGGCGCAGGTGCTAGAGCTCATGCTGGATCTTAAAGATGAGTTGGCGCTGACTTATTTATTTATTACGCATGACCTGTGGGTGGCCAAGTATTTGTGCGATCGCATTGCGGTGATGAACCGAGGCAAGCTCGTCGAAATCGGCTCTGCTGAACAAATTTTTAGCGTTCCGGCCCATGCCTACACAAAAGCGTTGCTAAAAGCCGCGCCGCTCTTAGCAAAAGCTGAAGCCAGCGCCCTATAGCTTGCCAACAGTGCTTTTTCCTTGCTCATAGGCTCGGTCAAACAGGGCTTCTAACTGTGGATCAACGCCTCGGAGTTCGTCCACAACTGCCTTGCCCCAGTCTAAATAGTCATTGATGCGATCGCGCGGCCAGCCCACAGGCGGCGCTGAAACCATATCGCGCAGGTTGGCGGTTTTATCAGCGAGCTTAAGTAACTTTGCCCGCTTGCTGAGCCCAGCAGCATGTTCTACCTGCTTTTGCTTGCGGATGGCTTTTGGCAAGGACTTATCGTCCGTCACTTCGCTGACAATACCGCATATCACCGATCCAAAGAGCTGCTCAATTTCTGCAAACGTCGTTTCAGTATCTTCTACGGTGTCGTGCAGCAGCGCGGCAACTAAGACGCTTTCATCGGTAACGCCTGCTTCATTGCGTAAAATGCTCGCCACCGCAATGGGATGGTTGATATAAGGCGTTTCGTTATCTTTACGGCGCTGATGGCGATGCTGATAGGCCGCAAAACTCAGCGCCTGTAAAAACGAGAAAGTTGTTTCACCATCTGGGTTGGAAGAGGAGGTTGGAGCCATAAATTTTGGATTCACCAAATTCACCAATAGGGTTCTTGATAGATTTCCTAAAAATATATCTGCACAAACAGCTAGAGGCAAAATCACTCATATTGCTGCTATTTTACGGCCACTATTTTATTGCTTGCCATTGTATCGGCGTTTTTAAGGACGCGATTTATCTGCTTGGAACCTGCTTATGCCCTGCTTGGGATCGCGATTTTGTCAAAGCGGACAACTTTAGTAAGCTTCTCGCATAGGCTTGGATTTAAAAAAGCTTCTATGGTCAGATATTGTCGCCATAGGGTCAGAAATTGTGCGGATAATCAATGACATAAAAAAATAGCTTGCTACGTTTTATTCGGTAGAAAATAGCAGTTTGGTGTTTTTATTTAATTTTTAATTCAGTGTTTTAAGGTATCTGGGGATCATTTCTATTGACTCTTCCTGTTGACTCAGGGACTCTTCTATTAAAAAACATCAAGAAGTTTAAAATTATCCCCATCGCGAAGGGCAAATTAGTATCACAATCACATCCCCTAGCGCCCCTTTAATACGTTCCTAATGCCTAAGTTGAGTCATTACTCTCAGCATTTCGTTACAGCCCGCTGTCTACAATTACAGGTTTTAAGAAAACTTAGCGTTGTTTTTGAGTGATCCCTGTCAGAATTGCTAAGTGTTCTACGACTGCACTTGTCTTTCAAGACTCGTGACTATTGCATCAGCTCTCTCAACCTCAGTGTTTGTGCCTTAAACAAAAATTATTTAGCCTTAAAAACCATGTCAATGACGACTGTAAGCAAAAGCGTACCTGCTCATAAAACAAGACTATGGGTTGTCTGCTGTGAAGAAACAGAAGCCGCTACGCAAGTCTTTGAAGCTGTTGAAGAATGGCAGCTCCCCGCCGTGCGATCGCTCTTTACGCAGTCTCTTTTGACCCATCGAACGCCTGCCCAACGTCCCCTTTCAGAAACCGTTGCAGCGTCTGACTATGCCATTTTTGTTACCCCTTACAACCAGCCTAGTTCTCAGGTGCGAGTCAGCCCACTAGATGTCACGCACCCCAACAAGGTAGATGAACATAGCCCAGCAGCTCTGCTAGGTGCAATTCACAATCGCCATGGCCAGTCGCCTCAATCTTGGTGGCTACAAATGCCTACGATTGAAATGCGGGCACACCGAATGCAGTCGGTCTCTATCAAAGAATCCGTTGCCCAATCCCTCCACCAAATCGGCATCTTTGTGCGTAACTATCAACTAGCCCTTGTGCCCACCACAATTAATAATCTGCATAAAAAGCCCGCACGTAAGGTCATTGCTCCCCAGCAGCAAGTCACCCTTTCTCACTACCGCCGTATTTAGATGCCTTTAGCCGCCTTCAGCCGCCTTTATGAAGTGCGCCTTTAAAACGCACTTCTAAAGCACCTGTCAAAAGCGCACTTAAAGCACACACTTTAGGGCCGTTCTTAAATCACCCCTTTAGAGCTAGGAATCGTCCCGGCTCTACGGGGGTCAATTTCGCTAGCCATGCGCATAGCCCGTGCAAACGCCTTAAACGTCGCCTCGATAATGTGATGAGAGTTCAGGCCATCTAGCTGACGAATATGGAGCGTCATTTGAGCGTGGTTGATAATTGCCACAAAAAACTCGCGTACTAGCTGGGTGTCGTAGGTGCCTACGCGCTGAGTTGGAATCTCTAGCCCGTAGCTGAGGTGAGGGCGACCCGAAAAGTCAAGTGAAATTTGTACTAGGGCTTCATCTAAAGGTGCAACAAAGTGACCAAAGCGAGTGATTCCTTTGCGATCGCCTAGCGCCTCATGCAGTGCCATTCCCAACGTAATCCCCACATCTTCATTCGTATGGTGGTCATCAATTTCAATATCGCCTGTAGCCCGAACCTCTAGGTCAAACAGCCCGTGAGAAGCGATTTGATGGAGCATATGGTCTAAAAACGGAATGCCCGTATCGGCAATACATTGACCTGTTCCTTCTACAGTTAGCGTTACCTGAACATTGGTTTCCTTGGTTGTTCGACTCACCGAAGCTGTGCGCCTCAATTCCTGAGTGCCTGAGGTTGCGGCCTCAGCCGTACCAGTACCGTTACCAGTGCCGTTACCAGTGCCGTTAGAGTCAGCAGTCGTCCGAGAAATGCTAGAAACCATAGTGAATGTAGTCGTGAATGTAGTAGTGAATGCGGTCGTAAATGCAGAGGTAGACAGGATGAAATACTGAATGAGGCGCCTTCGAAGGCTCACTTTAAAGGCTCACTTTAAAGGCTCAAAGCTATTCTTTTATCTTACGATCTTAGGACGGTGACCTTTACGACTTTTACGACTTTACGACCGTCTATAGCCGTTTATAGAAGCTGCGCCCGAGCAGTCTTATCTTTTTGCAACCCTTCTTCACATGAAATTGAATCCTGACAAAAGAACTAGCATAATGAGCTAGCGTTCGTGAGTATTTTTACTAGCTTCGTAGCGTTATAAGGAGGCCACCTAAATGTCTGTGAGTGAACTCAATGAACTGATGACCTACGTTGTTGAAGGTTGGATGCTATTTAGCGCGGGCTTTATCAGCACCACGTTTATAGCTTTTGTCTCCAAACGCATTCAAGAAGATATTCAAGCGGCTGCGATCGCTCAAACGGAAGACAGCAACCTAACCCTAAGCTCAGGTGTCACCGATACCGAAGACTTGACCGTGACTGAAGCGGTACAGGCGGTATCGACGCAGTTAGCAACTCCATCCTCTCCAACAGCGGCTTTTCCTGCTCCTAGCACGCTTAACGACAGCAAAGACGCGACAGAAATAGACACTGAAATAGATGCCGAAACAGAGGCTAAAGAAACCGCCCGACTAGAGGAGGTCGCGGCGGTTTCTGAAAAACTCGCTAAAGAAAAACAAAAGCAATCGGGGTCTTCCTCGGTTTCAGTTTCGACATAATCTCCAGTTTCGTCATCTCAGTCTCGTCATCCCAGTTTCGTCATCCCAGTCTCGTCACCTCAGTCTCGTCATCTCAGTCTCGTTATCAGTGACGAAAGAACGCCCTGGCAGGCTTTTTGATCAGACCTTTCTGTTGGCGGTACTGTTTTTTCACGCCTCTTTCATGTCCCATGCGGGATGCTTGAACCAATCTTGCAAGAAGGCTGTGAGCAGCTGAATTTTGGTCGATAGATGACGGTTGGGCGCATAGCCCAAGTAAGCGGTAATGGGCGGCGGACAGTAATCGGGCAGCACAACTACGAGGTCTCCCGCTTTAATCGCATTGCCGACGATGAAGGTGGGTTGTAGGGCAATGCCTGCACCGGCTATGGCGGCTTCTCTGAGTACCTCTCCATTGTTAGAGTATCCTCGGCAATGCAGTTTTACAGTAAAGGGCTTGCCGTTTTTATCTGTCAGTTGCCACTGGCTATGGGTGGCCAAATGCCCATATTGTAGGCAGTCGTGCTCACCGAGTTCTTCGGGGTGGGCCGGTGTTCCGTGCGTTGCTAAGTAGCTAGGCGCAGCGCACAGTACCCGCCGAATCGGGGCGAGGTCTTGCACCACGAGTGGTTCGTCTGCTTTGCGCTCGGCAATGCGTAAGGTGACATCAAAGCCTTCTTCGATCAGATCGATAAATCGGTCGTTGAGCGTGAGCTGTACCTGTATTGCGGGGTAGCGATTCATAAACTGTGCGATCGCCTGAGCCAAATGCATCGTCCCAAACGACATCGGCGCATTAATTCGCAGCGTGCCTTTTGGCTCAGCCTGTAGCTGACTAACCGCCACATCTGCCGCTGCTACCTCTGCCAAAATATCTACACAGCGCTCATGGTAAGCCCGCCCCATATCCGTTGGGCTCACTCGCCGCGTCGTCCGTTGCAGTAGCTGCACACCGAGTTCGGTCTCTAGCTGACCTACCAACTTATTCACTACCGATCGTGACAGTCCCATCTGCCGCCCTGCTGCTGCAAACCCCCCGTGGCTCACCACCGCTACAAAGGCGCGCATACTCTCCAATTTATCCATATGCTTTCTCTGAATGGAATGCTTTCTTGTAATAGATGCCTGCCTGTTTTGGGCTACCTGTTTTAGGTTTATTGTATCTATTTTGAATACAATCTGTCTATAAAATAGAGTATTGTTGTTTCATTGAATCCAATTCATAATGGGAACCAAGCAAACTTCACTTAAGAGAGGTGAAAAACCCATATGCTTACCATTCGCAAAGCCTCCGAAAGAGGCGCTTCGCAGCTCAGCTGGTTAGACTCTAAGCACAGTTTTTCCTTTGGCGGATATATGGACCCTCGCCATATGGGCTTTAGCGACCTGCGCGTCATTAATGAAGATCACATCACACCAGGCGCAGGCTTTGGCACTCATGGCCATCGAGACATGGAAATTGTCACCTATGTATTAGAAGGTGAGCTTGCTCATAAAGACAGCATGGGTAACGGCTCTGTAATTCGCCCTGGTGATTTACAGCGGATGACTGCCGGTACTGGCGTGACGCACAGCGAGATAAACGACTCTCAGCACAATCCGGTTCATCTCCTGCAAATTTGGCTGTTGCCTGAAACCAAAGGACTTACGCCGGGCTATGAGCAAAAGCACTTTGACCTGGCTGAGCGGCAAAATCAATGGCGACTCATGGGCTCGCGCGATGGTCGTGAGGGGTCGGTGACCATTCACCAAGATGTGAGCTTGTATACCGCAACGCTCAATGCCGATACTGAGCTGAACTATGATTTGGCCACCGGTCGGCGGGGTTGGTTGCAGGTTGTTCGCGGTGTTGTTTCGCTTAATGGTGAGGCGATGGCAGCAGGTGATGGCGCCGCCGTGGCCGACCTAGAGGCTTTAACAGTGGTCAGCCACCAAGATGATGCTGAAGTGCTGTTATTTGACCTAGCCGCCTAATTTTCTCCAAATTCCGTCTTGGCAGGGCGAATTTGCGCCCTGCTAGGAGATGCGAATAGGAGATGCGAAAACTGCCGGAGGGTGTATTCGCGATGTAGCCTATTGGGCCTTAGCCTAGCGTTCCTCCGGTTGTTACCTTAAGCAATAAGAAAACCACCCGACACAAAATCATGAAAATACTTCGCATCGACTCTAGCGTTCGCTATACCCACTCAGTTAGCCGTCAACTCACTGACGAACTGCTCTCTAGGCTTACACAGCAGCATCCCGACGCTGAGATCATCGTGCGTGATGTCGCTAAGGGCTTACCTTTTGTCAATGAAGCTATGGTTGCTGCTTACAATACGCCGGACGAAGATCGTACGCCTGAGCAAAAAGAGATTTTGCAGCCCTCAAACGAGCTGGTTGCCGAGCTGCAAGCGGCTGACCTTCTGGTAATGGGCGTTCCTATCTACAATTTTTCGGTGCCTGCGCCGCTTAAGGCCTATATTGACCTAGTTGCTAGAGCTAACCTCACCTTCACCTATTCTTCGGAAGGCCCCAAAGGTTTGCTCAAAGACCGTCCTACCTACATCATCATTACCTCTGGCGGAACGACTGTAGGCAGCGACATTGACTATACTTCGGGCTATCTGAAGCTAGTATTGGGCTTTCTCGGCATTGAGTCTATCGAAATCATTGCCGCAGATAGCCTCTCTCGCACTGGTTCGGATAAGCTTGAGCGAGTTCGTGAGCAGCTACAGGCATTGCCGACGGCATAAAGCGATAAACGACTAAGGCTCTGATTGCCTCATTGCTTTTATTGGGTTGAGTCAAACTGTTTATCTCAAACCGTTTGTAGGACGGTTCGCGCGATCGCCTCACTCACCTGATCGGTCACTAGGGCAGCGCCAATATCTTGGGGCAGTACAAAGCGAACCTTGCCTTCTTTAACTTTTTTATCGCTTTTTATGGCCACCAAAATGTCCTCAATTTCGACATTTTCTGGAAGCTGGGTAGGAAGCTGGGTTTTTTCTAGCAGCGCTTGCTGGCGAACTGTCGCGGCTTCATCCCACTGGCTGATTGACGGCTCCATTTTTTCTGCAATTTTGGCAGCGGCTACCATCCCAATGGCCACAGCCTCGCCGTGATTGATTTGGTTGTAGCCAGTCAAGCTTTCGACCGCATGACCGACCGTATGTCCGTAGTTTAAGATGGCGCGAATCCCCCCTTCCTTGACATCTTGACTCACCACATCGGCCTTGGCCTGACAGGAATGCTCCAGCATGTATTGCAGCAAGTCGACGCTGACATGGTTAAAGTCGTCTAAACGCTCGGCGGATTCTAGCGTTTTAAACAGGGGCAAGTCCCAAATAACGCCGTATTTGATGACCTCGGCAACGCCTGCTCTAAACTCTCGAATCGGTAGCGTTTCTAGTACCTGGGGGTCAATCAGTACCAAGCGGGGCTGATGAAAGGCTCCGATTAGGTTCTTTCCTTTGGGATGATTGACGCCCGTTTTGCCACCCATTGAGGCATCTACCATGGCCAGTAAAGAGGTGGGCACTTGCACAACGGCAATGCCTCTGAGCCAGCTAGAGGCGGCAAAGCCAGTCATATCACCAATCACACCGCCGCCTAGCGCTACCATTGCAGAGTTACGCTCTAGTCGGTTTTCGTAGGCTGCATCATGAATTTTGGCAATAGAGGTCATGGTTTTGTACTGCTCGCCTGCTGGCAAAAGGCAGTAACACACCTGATAGCCTGCCTGTGTGAGTGAGGCGATCGCCCGCTCTCCATACAGCTCAAACACCACCGGATTTGACACCAACAGCACCTTTTGCCCTGTCTTGACCAAAGGTGTCATCCAAGTGCCCAAAGAATCGAGTCCACCCGGCGCAATTTTGACATCGTAAGCAGCCTGAGGAATGTTGACGCGGATCGTAGCTTGGGCAAGGGTCTTCATAGGATGCGCACTTCGATAATGTGCTTCAATATATAAGCTGTTGATAATACACAGTATCAAAAACTTGAGTTTAGGAGATAACTATGGGCGGCGCAGTCATCTATGTGGGTTACCTTGTTGCATTGTTTGGTACAGCAATGGGTCTTTACTTTGGATTACGGACAGCTAAGATCATTTAGATAATCTAATCGGACTGTTTTAGCGCTGATTCGATTGCTGATTCGGCTCAGATTTTTCAATATTTTTCATCCCCTAAACGGGACAAAACTGCCCCTAGAGGTATTAGCGCTCTAGAGGCAGTCCTGTTTCGTTTTTATGTGGCCAGCTGAGCTGATAAATGCTGGCCAGCAGTCCCCAACTCAGCGCGTTGTTGCGAGCATCAAACAGGGTGACATCAAACAGGCCAAACAGTAGGCAGCTGCCAAAAGCCAGTAAATAGCCTAGCAAAATAGCCCGCTCTCCATGGCGCTGCTCAGCGTCGCCATTGGAGACAGACCTTTCGATAAAAGCGCGGACCCCTCGGTAGTAAATTGAGCCAACGACGATGCAAAAGCCAAGCATCACAGGGATGCCAGCTTCTGAGGCTAAAAATAGCCAGATATTATGTGCATGAAAAACCACGTCATAGTCAGGAATGCTGCCCGGCTCGTATAGCCGCCTGAGTCCTGAAAAGCCCCAGCCAAACCAGGGGCGCTGTTTGATCATTTCAGTGGCAAGCCGCCAAATGCCGACGCGCGGATCTTGAGTGACCAAAGCCCAAGAGAGCGATCGCCCGCCAATGCCAAAACTCAACACCGCTGCCACAATCGCGCCGCTGCCAGCGAGCCCGGTGAGCATTACCCACTTGTACTGGCGAGTGTTGTAGAGGGTAATGGCCCCTAAAAATAGCGCAATCAGCACCCCATTGCGAGACCCAGTACAAAAAATTGCCGCCGCTACAAACCCCAAGGCCACCACTTGCAGGACGGCCTTGGTCCTTTCGTAATGCCACAGCTTTTTGTCTGTCAGGCTTTTAATCACCACGCCCAACCCTAACCCTAATAAAATGACCAGATAGGCGCTCAGGTCATTAGGATGGCCAAACACGCTACGAGCCCGATGGCCGAAGTCAGGCTCATAAATTTGGTTGATTAGCCAGCTCGCTAGAGCGCTTGAGTGATTTGTTGATTGTAGTGCTGGCCGCAGTGCTGACTGAACGGTTGAGGCGATCGCATCAAACTTCAGGCCAAATTCCACCACTGCCCAGATAGTCATTGGCAAAGAGGTGAGTAGGAGCGATCGCGCCAGCGATTCAAGCTTAATAAAAGGCTGCTGCACCACACCAGGCACCGTCGCCAGCACCCCAAAAAACAAAAAGAACGGCAAAAAATTAGCCAGCTGCAAAAAGCCGTCGCCCCGATCTAAAGCGAAGCTAGCGCTCAGCAGCAGTCCTGCCGTCAGCCAGCCAAATCCCCGCTGACCACATAGCGCCCAAACCTGCCCCCCTCTTTCTTTCATCGCGACGATCAGCAGGCCCAGCATGATCGACAGCCCCACATAGCTCGCATAAGGCAGCACAATCAAACTCAGCAGCCCAATTCGCTCTCGCTGGCTAACGGCATTACTGGCCATTGTTCTTTCAGGCTCATTCGTTTCAATAGGCCCCATCACCGGCTATTACTACCTTAAACGTGCGAATTAAAATATAAATATCTAGCCATACCGACCAGTTTCTAACATAGTAAGCATCAAAATTGACCCGCTCTTCGTAGGTCACATTGTTACGACCTGATACCTGCCACAGCCCAGTTAATCCGGGCAATACCTGCAAGTACAAATCAAACTTATCACCGTAGCGCCACACTTCTTCCCGCACAATGGGTCGTGGGCCTACCATACTCATTTCACCTCGCAGCACGTTCCACAGCTGCGGTAGCTCATCGAGGCTAGTGCGCCGCAAAAACTTGCCAATGCGCGTAATTCTAGGATCTTGCTTGAGCTTGTGATCTTCCCGCCAAGAGGCATGTAGCTCGGGATGCGTCTCTAAGTATTGCTCTAAGGCCATATCGGCATTCACCACCATAGAGCGAAACTTCCATGCCTGAAACAGCTTGCCGCCCTGCCCAATGCGAGTTTGCCGGTAAAAGATAGGCCCCGGCGAATCACTGGCAATCAACAAGCTAATGAGCAATATCAGTGGTAGCGCCATTAGCCCTACGAGCAGCACTAACCCTTTGTCTAACAGGGCCTTGAGCAGCCGAGGCCCAGGCAAAAACAGCTGCTGACGAACCTCTAACCCCAGTACGCCGCCCAGATCTTTAGCTGCAACCCACAAGCTGGCCATGCCAAACAAATCAGGAATAATCATCAGGTGAGGAAAGGTGCGTCCATAGCGCTCTAGCAAAGGCGATAGACGGTGATACGCGACCCCTGGCATCGCCACAATAGCGTATGGAATTTTGAGCTGATGAGCCAGCATCGGCCCCATGGACAGGCTGCCGATAACGGGCACGCCAGCGAGCGAGCCGTGCTTGTCGGCGTCATCATCGAGTACGGCTACGGGTTTTAGCCCTAGACTGGGCTGGCGTTGGAGGGTTCGAATGACCATTTCTCCGGTTTTACCAGCACCCATGACCACCACAGGATAGCCCCACCAAGCCTGACGGGCACATAGCGCCCGGATGCCATAGCGCCCAATAATTACAAACAGCATTGAGAGCAGCCAAGCCATTAAAAAAGCGGCTCTAGAATATAGCTCGACCTCTCTAAACAAAAAAATTGCCGAGCCCAGTAGCAGGTACAGCAGTGTAGTGGTCAGCGTCAGACGGCGAAGCTCTTCTACTGGGCTCGTGGCAATGCCGGGGTATAGGTTGGCCAGCGCATAGGCCACGATGAAAATGCCTGCAATCGGCCACAGCCGCCAGTACAAAGCGGGCGAAAACTGCCCATCAAAGACCAAGCGCGCCCATACGCTGGTAATGACCGCCAAGCTCAAACAGACAAAGTCGATGCTCACAAGCGTAACGAGCGTGAGCCAAGGGCGGGTGCGTACATGATGCGCGATCGCCTGTCTGAGGTTGGCAGCGCTGTTGCTATTTGCAGCGGAGGACGGTTGATAAATCGTCACGGTGTCCTGTCGCCCTCCTGATGAAACGCGCCGTCGAGTGTGCTTAGGGCCAGAGTATTCACGGGTTTTACCTGCTTTCCCTCGACTGCATCCAGGCATGGTCTACAAAGTTTTTAAATTGTGTTTTAAAACGAGCGACCGAAAACCTTTCAGCATTCGCTTTCAACCGGTCTGAATCAAATTGATCCACACCTGAATGCAGCCTTTTGACCGAATGTACCAGACTTTCAACTGTCTGTTCCGAAAATAACAGTCCGGTTTGCTCATGCAGTACGGTTTCAGCCTGTCCGCCCTTGGCATAGGCAATCACGGGAACCCCCGCCGCCTGAGCCTCTACGGGTGTAATGCCAAAGTCTTCCTCTGGCGGAAAAATGAGCCCTCGGCAGCGCTGCATGTAGTCTTCTACAACGCTATCAGGTTGTTTCCCCAAAAAGCAGATGTTAGGAGCGGCCAGCTTGCGCAGTGCCTTACCGCTAGCTCCATCGCCAATAATGACCAGCGGCAGACCCAGCTGATTGAACGCGGCGATCGCCAAATCCACCCGCTTATAAGGGACAAACCGTGAGACCACCAGATAAAAGCCGTCTTTAGATTGACATGGAGATTGACATGGAGATTGACCTGGAGATTTATCTGGCATATTTTGCTTGCTGGTGGATTCAAATCGCCGAGTATCGACCGGGGGATAAATCACCTTAGCAGTGCGGCGATAGGTTTTTTCAATTCGGCGCGCCACATAGCGGGAGTTGGCCAAGTAGTAATCTACCCGATTGGCGCTAGCTATGTCCCATAGCCGCATATAGTGCAAAATAGCCCGCGTGAGTCCGCCCTTGAAACCGCTCGCGAGGTTGGCCTGCTGTAAATACTGATGCTGCAACTCCCAACCGTAGCGCAAAGGGGTATGGACGTAGCTGATATGGAGCTGATCGGGGCGAGTCAATACGCCTTTGGCCACCGCATGATGACTCGAAATAATTAAGTCATAGTCAGAGAGTACAAATTGCTCTATGGCTAGCGGCATGAGCGGTAAATAGCTGCGAAAATGACGCTTGGCAAACGGCAGGTTTTGAATAAACGATGTAGTTACGGTTTTGTATTGAATAAACTCGCGCAAGTTCTCTGGCAAAAAATCCACCAAGCTGTACAGATCCGCATTAGGATAAATTTTGAGAATTTGCTCAACGACTTTTTCAGAACCCGCATGGCTTGTAAGCCACTCATGGACGACGGCAATTTTCTTCATTCGCTTTCTTTACCGGCAGCTCTCAGCCAGAACTGGCTTGTGTTCTAGATTGTTTGGTTTTTATAATCCGTGTTCTTTAAGCTCTAGTTCTTTAAGCTCTACAGTCGCTCATGCTGGTCTGGAAAACTCAAACACTCAATGTTAACGTAGCGAGCTTGCGCTATCGATGCTTACTGCCGCTGCGTTATCTTAAGCAGCGCCAGATAGCCTCCTGTGTTTTCAGTGATGCTAGTGCCATTGAGTTCACCTCCCATGTCCAAGCCATTATCTTTGTCAAAAGTTTTCGCGAGGAAGATGTCGCCCTCTGTGAGCAAGCTTATCAGCTGGGTGTGCCGATTCTGCTAGACCTATGCGACAACATTTTGATTGACGAGTACGCTGCCGATGCAGACTATGTACCTGCTCACAACTTTCAACGAATGCTGCCAATGGCGGCAGCGGTTGTCACAACGGGCTCGGCTTTGCAGGCGGAAGTAGAAGCTGCTATTCGGCAGCTCAATTTGGCGCTACCCGTGGTGGTTATTCCCGATGGTAATGAAACGTTGAGCGATATTGAGTTCTCTTTTCAAACGACTCGGTGGCAGCGAATACGCAAAAATCTCCTGTGGTCAGCGATGGTATGTAAGCGAAAGTATCATGCGGCTAAGCGACAGACCGAGCGGCTAGCCTATGGTGCAAAAAAACAAGTGGGTGATTGGTTAAGGCGTTGTAATTTGCTGCCTGATAACCCAAGTTCTGCGGCGGTTTCGTCGGCGGGGTTGCCACAGCACCAACGCTCGGCAAATAGTGCGATCGCACCTGTAGTCACCATGCAAACCACCCCTTTACGGCCCGCTCCTTGGCCCGCAGCCGCAGCAGGCGTTAAAACCGTGCTGTGGTTTGGCAATCACGGGGCAAAATACGGCAACTTTGGCATGGCTAACATTGTCGAAGTGGCCCCGGCCCTGGAGAAGATCAGCCGCGAACAGCCGCTGCGGCTCGTGGTCGTGAGTAATAGCCGCGAAAAATACAACCAGTGCATTGCACCGCTGCCCTTTCCGACTGAATATTTACCCTGGCATCCGCGCAAAATTTATGACTATATCCAGGCCAGCGATGTTGTAATTATCCCGAACTCACAGTCGGTTTATAGCATTTGCAAGTCGGCCAATCGAGCGGTGCTGACCCTCTCTCAAGGAACGCCCGTCGTCGCGAGTCGCACGCCTGCTTTGAACCTATTTGCCGAGTGCGTATGGCTAGATGATTGGGAAACCGGGCTGCGCACCTATCTACTAAGCCCGGATGTGGGCACGGCACATGTGGCCCAAGCCCAGCAGTTGATTGCCCAGCATCTGAGCGGCGAAGTCATCGCCCGGCAGTGGCAAAGCCTGTTGATGAAAGTCAATGCGCTGCCAGAGCATGTTGGCGGTAAGGGGAGCGACGCGGGCAAAATTCTGCTGATGATCAATTTGCCTCAAGATTTGGATATGCTGCTGCCGCTGGCTCTGCGGCTGCAAGAAAGCGCTGAGTATCGCCTAGAAGTGGCCGCGACCGATAAGGTGATGGGGCAGTCTCCGCGGATAGGGACGCTGCTGAGGAAGGTGGGAATTGAGCCCACTGTGCTGAACCACAAGGCGGTCGTGGGCGGGTTGCAGCCGCGGTTGACTCAGGTACGCGCTGTGATCACGGCTTCTGAAACCACGGCCAACCCCCATAAAGCGCCGCATAAGCTCACGCAAAGGGCTAATCAGCAAGGCATTTTGACCTACACCCTGCAACATGGCTTTGAAAATGTCGGTATCAACTACTTTGATGCTGAGTATCCGGTTGGCAGCATTCTGTTTGCTTCTAGTACCATTTTTACTTGGGGCGCGATCGCTCAACTCCCCCCGCAAACGCCGCCTCAGACCAGGGCAAAATGTGTCGCTGTCGGCTGTCCTAAGTTCATTGATGCGCCGGGTCTGAGTGTCCAAATTCCGGGGCATCCGGCAGGCAACCCGCTGATCGTTGTATTTGAGAATTTGCACTGGAGCCGCTATAGCGACGACTACCGGCAGCGATTTTTGCAGGATTTAGAGCAAGCTGCGATCGCCTATCCAGCCATTACCTTTTTGGTCAAACCCCATCACACTGGTTTATGGCTCACGCAGCGTTATCAGGGCCAAGTGCCCATCGCCGATAACTTAATTATTGCCGACCCCAAGGCCCTTGAATGGGAGATATTTACCGCGCCTGCCCTGATTGAGGTGGCCGATGCGGTGATTACTACGCCTTCGACAGTGGCGGTAGACGCGGCCCGCGCAGCTTGCCCAGTCGCGGTCGTGGCTTATGATTTGGAGCTGCCTAATTTTGCGCCACTGCCGCTATTGCGCAATGGCGATGATTGGCGATCGCTCATCGAACAGGTGGCAGGGGTGGCACAAGGAAAAGGTATCCATGCTGAGCTGACGACTAAGGTAGATGAGTTTATGCGCGATCGCCTCGTCCCTGGTGACGCCGTTGAGCGCATTGCCAACCATATTTTCGCGGCGCTCAGCAAGCAAGGATAATATTTGGAGCGCTGATTATTTAGGACTATTTATTATGACCGTCTAGTCAAGCTGCATAGTCAAAAGGATCTAGAATGCTATCCTGCTGCTCACTCAACGTTACCCAAACTCAATGATTCGGCCCAACCCCAGCCCGGTTTTGATTTATACCCCTCATAGCCTAGTCAAAAAACCGGGCTTTCTCATCAAAGAAATGCTCTTAGATGTCTATCGCTCTAGAGAGCTGTCATGGCGATTGGTTAAGCGCAACCTCCAAGCGCAGTATCGCCAAGCCTTTTTTGGCATGACTTGGGCACTTTTGCCCCCTACACTCACGGCTGTGGGTCTCTCATTTGCTAGCGATGCGGGTTTTTTAAACGTTGCCAACACATCCATTCCTTATCCTGCCTATGTCATGCTGGGCACCGTCCTCTGGCAAACCTTTTTAGAAGCGTTTCAAAGCCCAGAAATTGCCATCAAAGCCTCTAAGCCATTGCTCTCTCAAGTCAAGTTTCCGCATGAAGCGATTATTTTGGCTCAGCTAGGTCAGGTCATTTTCAATTTTTTAACCAAGCTTGTTTTAGTCGTCGCGCTATTTTTAGTGCTCCGAGTTCCGGTGAGCTGGAAGTTTATATTTTCTCCGCTCACGCTGATTTCCCTGGTGGTCCTTGGACTGGGGTTAGGGCTGATTCTTGCGCCTATTACCAGCTTGGTCAAAGATATTTCAAACGCTATGCAGGCCATCATCTTAGGGTGGTTTTTCCTCACGCCTGTGGTGTACCCCATGCCTGAACAGTCGGTTTTTTTGTTCTTTGTCAAATTCAATCCGGTCACCCCTTTACTGGTGACTACCCGAGATCTCATCACGCTGGGCACCTTTCAAAACCCTATCGCTTTTGCGAGCGTCTCACTGCTTGCTTTTGCTCTACTGCTAGTTGGCTGGCTCATTTATAAGCTGTCAATTCCCTTCTTGATTGAGAGAATTAGCTAAATGATGAGAGAACGCAACCACTCAGTGCCAAAGCCAGTGCCAAAGCCAGTGTCAAAGCCAGTGTCAGATCTTGTTTCAGAGCCATTACCAAAATCGGCATCAGAGCCGTTAATTTCGATTCAAGGCGTTTCTAAAAAGTTTTGCCGAAACCTCAAGGCGTCGTATGCCTACGGGCTTAAGGATATTGCCTCAGAAGTTTTTGGCACCTCCCGTCACAGCGAAAAGCTCAGGACTGGAGAATTTTGGGCAGTTAGAGATGTCAGCCTTGAAATCAGACGGGGTGAATCGTTGGGCCTAATTGGCACGAATGGCAGCGGCAAAACGACGCTGCTAAAAATGATTGGAGGACTCATAAAGCCAGATACGGGAAGGCTGGAAATACATGGCAAAGTGGCTGCCCTGATTGCCTTAGGCGCAGGCTTTAACCCGCTGCTCACCGGGCGAGAAAATGTGTACATTAACATGTCTATTTTTGGCCTTTCTAAGCAGGCAATAGACCAAAAGTTTGATTCGGTTTTAGATTTTGCCGAAATTTGGGATGCGATAGATGCTCCTGTAAGAACCTATAGCTCGGGCATGAGAGCCAGGCTGGGCTTTTCTTGCGCAATTCATACTGATCCTGAAATTCTTTTAATTGATGAAGTTCTGGCAGTTGGCGACTTTACTTTTAGAACCAAGTGCTATCGCAGGCTGGCTGAGTTAAGACAGCAGGGCGTTGCTTTTATTTTGGTTTCACACAGCTCAGCGGCGATTTTGTCTAATTGCGATTTAGCGGCCTATCTCTCTAAAGGCGAACTGGTGGCCTTTGGTGAATCGGATGTGGTGACAAGAAAGTATGAAAACGATGTGGGCGGCGGGGCCACGGTTAAAGGGCCGTTGAGTGCTAGCGATCGCTCTTTAGTCTCCAAAGGCTTGATGCAGTCTGTTTTACAGATTGAGTCCGTTGTTCTTCTCAACGATAAGGGCGAAAAAGTTGAAACCTTAAAAACCGGCCAACCGGCCAAAATAAGAGTGCATTTTGCCCTGAGCGAGCCTATTGAAAATGTGTCAATCACGGCAATTATCAAGAGCCTATCTAGCTCTAATACAACTGCTCTATTTTTAAAGAGCGCCCGAGACATCGGCTTTATCGCTAAAATTGAGCCGCAAAAAAACTTTATCACCCTGAATTTGCCGCAATGTGGCTTGGTTCCGGGCGGTTATGCACTGAAATTAAACTTCACTGACAACGGCAAATTTTTTAATATTCTTGACATCGTAGAATCGCTCAAGTTCAAAGTTGAAGGTGAAGAAATCGCTAGCCAAAGTTCTTACTACCAGCCCAGAGACTGGAGTTTTGAGCAAGTGACCGAGCGCAAACCTGATGAGGATGCGGAGGATAAGGCTGCTGATGCGAATCTAATGCCATAACTATAAAAACCTCTATAAAGCCCTCTATAAAGATCCTTTATTTATTCTCTGCCTTTATTTTTATTCTCTGCCTCTATTTCTCTGCCTCTATTAAGGTGTTATGAGCTATTCCGTGATTTCGCCTTTTTTAGTGCCCCCGAGCATCGCGGCTAAAAAACGGGTCAATATTGGCGATGGATTTATTCTTTACTCTATTCAAAAGCTCTTAGCGCCGCTGACTTGCGAAGGTATTTTTACCTCTAGACAGCCGCTTTCAGAAAGTGACCTAGCGCAAATTAACTCAACGCGCTTTGTGATTTTGGCTGGGGCCAATCAGCTGCATGATGAGTTTTCGATGCTGCCGAAAATGACGCTACAACAGCTTGAAAAAATTGAGGTGCCGATTTTGCCTTTTGGCATTGGCATTCACGGTCAAGCAAATAGAAACAACGAGATGTCGCAGAATACTCGTATTCTTTTGCGTGAGATTCATCAGCGCATTCAGTTTTCTGCTTGGCGCTGTCCTAGAACTGTGAGCTATTTGACCCAGGCGTTGCCAGAACTCAAAGACCAGGCGTTGATGACAGGATGCCCGGTGATGTACGGCAGCAGAGTTTCTTCAGACTTGTTGCAGCCATCTCAATCGACCGCCTCTCAATCGACTGCCTCTCAATCGACCGCAGGGCCTGCCGCAGAGTCTGCCGATTGGCTCGCTCATCAGGCGATTAATCGAGTGGTGGTTACGGTGACTGAACGAGATGACTTTTGGGCGCGAGAATCGGCCACCCTGGCGTTTGTTGCCGGTAAATTTCAGCATGCTCAAAAGGTTTTATCTCTCCATCAAGACTTTTTTATGCCTCGGTGGGATTGGAGCCTTTCAACGGCTAAGTCTTTTGCAAGGCTAGGATTTAAGCGGCAGTATGACCCAACGCCTGTGATGCTAAGAGCGATCGCGCGCAAATATGGGTTCAAGCTATTTATTCCTCATTCTGTGGAAGAATGCTTTGACTTTTATCAAAACACAGACCTGCATATCGGCAGCCGTCTCCACGCTCATCTCTATTTTTTAAGTCAGCGTAAGCCTTCTTTTTTGACTTATGTAGACGATAGATGCGTTGGATTCTCTGAATCGCTCGACTTTCCCATCTGTGAGGTGGAAAAATTAGATACCTACCTAAACTATGATTTTTCTAGGTGCCAGCTAGAAATTGATAAACTCAATGCGGTGATGACTCAGTTTGTGAGCCATCTTAAACAGACCTATGCCTAAGCGATCGCGCATCTGGTTGGTTCATTTGGTCGGTTCATCTGGTTGATTCATTTAGTCGGTTCATTGGCCAGCCCAAAAGGATTGACCAGCCCAAAAGGATTGACCAGCCCAAAATGGTAGTACAGCGTTAATGATTACCTTTGTGACCTTTCATGTCGATCTTGCTGAGGCCGCGCGCGCGACAGCCGATATCCCCGCAACTTCTTTATCTTCACTGAGTCACCGAGAGATATTGTTGCTGATGTTTCAGTCTGTGACGGCGTTTCATCCCGATGCGCGAAAGGTGCTGCTCACTAATCAAGGGGCCATGTTTGCCGATCTACCCAGCGGCGTAGAGGTGCAGTATTACGATATTGATACGAGCAATATTATGCTCAGCCGCTCATATGCACAGCTCGCGTTTTTACAGGCTCACGACTTTCGCTCGCATGTCATTTTTTTAGATACTGATATTTTAATTAATGAAAATTTAGACGCTGCGCTGAACTGGACTGAATTTGACATTGCACTAACGCTCAGAGATGACCCTAAAGGGATGCCGATTAACGGGGGAGTAATGCTTATTTCTCAGCGATCGCCTCAAACTGCCATTAACTTTTTCAAAAACTTTTATCAGCGGTATGTAGATGCTTTTTCTGACGAAGCCCAATGGTGGGGCGATCAAAAAGCGCTGGTTGATGTGCTGACCCAGTCAGGCCAAAGTCTGTTAGGGCTAGGCGAGCAAACTATAGGAGATATGCGGCTATTGCTATTACCTTGTGCGACCCATAACTATTCGCCCGACTTTGCGCAAGAACTCGACATGTATGGCGCAGGCGCAGGTAAAAAGGTCATTCACTTTAAAGGAGCGCGAAAGCAATATATGCAGCCCTTTTGGGAGAGCTGCATTGTGCCTAAATTCTGTCCTCCTGCCGAGCAGTTTGATCGGCTTGAGCAGCAACTTATCAGCTTGCAAGCAGCTCGAACAGAACTCAATCAAGCGATCGCCCAGAGTCACAGAAAATATTTAGCCCTCAACCACAAATACAGCGCTTTAGAAAAGCAGCATCAGGACTTACGAACTAAACATCAAGCCATCGTAGCAAGGCCCTTTCAGTTCGTTTGGAATCGGTTTAAGCAGCGGTTTATTCGTCGGCTCAATGCCATTAATTTGCCCAGACCCTTCGGCAAGCTTTTTAAATAACAGCTCTTAACACCAGCCTTCAACACCCGTCCTCAAATAACAGCCTTTAACAGCAGCAGCATGGATACTCTCTCAACTATTGCATCTGTAAAGACAACGCCCGATACGGCGGCTAAGCAGTTTGTCGCGCTCCTAGAGGCGGAAGCTTGTGCCATTGCCCAGGCCGCTAGCGCCCTTGTGCCCGAGCAAATAGAAAATGCGATCGCGCTCCTTTATAGGTGTAAGGGCAAAGTGATCGTTTTAGGTATGGGTAAGTCGGGTATTGTCGGGCGTAAAATTGCCGCAACCCTCACCAGCACGGGCACTGTTGCTGTGTACTTGCATCCTAGCGACGCCCTGCATGGTGATTTGGGCTTAGTGGGGCCAGAGGATGTTGCGATCGCTCTGAGTAACAGCGGCTACACCGAAGAAATTATTGGTCTACTACCCTACCTAGAACACCGCAAAACGCCGATTATTGCCATTGTGGGCAACGAAGCTTCACCGTTGGCTCAAAAGGCCAGTGTGGTACTCAAAGCCACAGTGGATAAAGAGGTGTGCCCATTGAACCTAGCACCGACTGCCAGCACGACGGTTGCAATGGCGATTGGCGATGCGATCGCCATGACCCTGATGCAACAAAAAGGGCTCACCCCGGAAGACTTTGCCTTTAATCATCCTTCTGGCAGGCTCGGCAAACGGCTCACGCTTAAAGTCTCTGATTTGATGCATACGCCTACGCCAACCGTACAGGCCAATGCCCCTTTAATAGCGGTGATTACAGCCATTAGTCAGGGTGGACTAGGTGCTGTCGGCGTGGTGAACTGCGATCGCACATTGCTCGGCATCATTACTGATGGCGACCTGCGTCGAACCTTTGAAAAAACTGACCAAGCAAATTGGAGCAAGGTGCTCAGCCAAGAGATCATGACGCCTAACCCCGTCACAGTCACCGCCGACAGCTTAGCCTATGACGCACTGAGAACTATGGAAGATCGGCCCTCCCAAATTTCAGTGTTGCCGGTCATCGACGAAAAGCGACTGTGCATAGGCATTGTACGGCTGCACGATGTGGTGAGCAGCGGCCTATAGCTCGAACTGAACTTTATCTGCTTAAGTCCTGCTTTTTTCCCTGTTCCCTCCTAGACCTTCTGTTATTTCGATTTTCTGTTCTCTCGATTTTCTGTTTTCTTGACCTTCTGCGCCTTCGACCTTCTGCGCTTTCTCCTTTTTGCGCCCTAAACGATGTACAACTTCTTAATTGATTAATTGAATTCTCACCATGAACCTAGTCAACATGGCTCAGCGCCAAGATGAGAACTTACTACTACTAGAGAGCACCGTTAAAATCCACAAGCGCCCCATTGGTGACACGCTACACAAAGGGTTTTTCCTGACTGTTTCTGATCAACCTGCTATCACGCTCAAAAATATCTTTAACTGGTATCCCTTTTGTGAGCGCACCATTATCACCGGCTGGGCCGTTCAAGCCCTTAACAACAAATCGTTAGGCAGCCAGCTTGAAGTATGTCTACGCAACGATGCTGGCGATATTTTGGCTACTGAGTCAATTACGCTCGGCGACAAAATCACGCCCATTTATTTACCGAGCAAACTCCTAGCCGGAGCCTCCAATCAAACCTGCCATCTCACCCTGCGGCTACAGGCATCCGCGCCTAAAGCGTCAAAACTGAAAGGAGAAAATCAGTCAAGTAAAAAGAACTCAGCCGAAAAAAAATCAGTCAGAAAAAAGCTCAGCCTCAGTATCTTCAGCCTCTTCAGCCGAAAACAGACCGCTCATAAAATCGAATCCGCATCTAAGCCAATTTCTGCCTTTATTTCAGTTCATGAAGTGCTCGCCCGATCCGAAATCTTGCAGCTGTGCCAGGGCAAAGGCGTAGAAATTGGCCCCGGTCACAACCCACAGGTTCAAGACAGTGAAACGGTAGATGTCACCTACATTGAGCAATCTGCGCCGCAAGACTGGGAGCGACTGTATAACGACCTGGGCAACTATCGAGTTGATCCTCAGCTCTGGTCTAAGTACAAAATTGGAGATGCCTGCAACCTACCTGTAGAAGATGGCAGCCTAGACTTTATTTTTTCGAGTCATGTTTTTGAGCATTTGGCCAATCCTTTAGGTCATCTCAAGTACTGGTCAACCAAGCTCAAAGACGATGGCAAGGTATTGGGCATTGTGCCTGATGTCGCAGGTTGTAAAGACTATATCTATCGGCCTTCTGGCATGAGTGAGCTGTTAGCAGAACAGGCCTCAGGCGATATGGAACCCACCTTAAGGCACTACGAGCGCTGGGCCAAAAATCACGGTGGCGGTAAGCCCGCGCAAATGTTTTACGAGGCGAAGCGATCAATTCATGTTCACTACTACACCAACCGCAACATGGCTAAGGTATTGGAATATGCCGTAGAACATCTTGGCTACACTTGGTTCGACATTCGCCACACGCCCAACCATAAGGACTTTTACTTTTTGCTCTCTAAATAGCTCTTAACGCCGGACTCGTTGGGGTTCCGCCAGGGCTCTTTACGATAGAATCGTACCCACGTGAGGAGTAGGGTTTGTATGTCTATTGAGATGCTGGCGGTGATTCCGGCGCGCTATCAGTCGCAGCGGTTTCCGGGTAAGCCGCTGGTGAAAATTGGGAATCGCACTATGGTGCAGCGAGTGTATGAGGCGGCTAAGTCTTGTTCGGCTTTTAGTCGGGTGATTGTGGCTACCGAAAGCGAAAAAATTGCTGAATGTGTCCGCGGATTTGGTGGTGAAGTGGCGCTAACTTCTGACCAGCACAAAACGGGCACCGATCGAATTGCTGAAGTCGCGGCGCGTCATCCGGAGTATGCAGTGGTGGTGAATGTTCAAGGTGACCAGCCGTTTGTGAAGGCTCATATGCTGAGCCAGCTGGTTGAGCCCTATTTGAGTGAGTCAGTGCTGCCTGATATGACAACGCTGGCCTGCCCGCTGGATTTAGCCAATGATTTGGATAATCCAAATGTGGCGAAGGTGATTTGCGATCGCTATAACAACGCCCTTTATTTTTCGCGATCGCTCATCCCTTACTTTCGCCAGCCGCCAGCCGCCGCTCCAACCGCCGCTCCAACAGTCCCCGTTTACCATCACCTTGGCCTATACGCCTTCCGCGCTGATTTTCTGGCTACTTATACTTCGCTAGAAGCCACGCCGCTAGAGCAGTGTGAAAGCCTTGAGCAGCTTCGAGTGTTAGAGCATGGCTATCGTATTCGCGTATGTCAAACAGAAACTGCCATCATAGAAATCAATACGCCCGAAGACCTCACGCACGCCCAAACCCTCATTGCAGAAGGAAAGCTTTAAATTATGGTTGCTACACCCGTTAAATCTTCAGTGGCTGCCTCCACCAGCCAAACGACGACAGTCCAAACACAGATCGCCGACAAGTTTGCCATTGGAGATGGTCAGCCCCTGGCGTTGCTGGCAGGCCCCTGCGTGATTGAATCTGAAGACTTCACCTTGAAGATGGCAGATGAGATCAAAAAGGTGTGCGATCGCCTGGGGGTCAATCTCATTTTCAAATCCTCTTTTGACAAAGCCAACCGTACCTCTATTAGCTCCTTTCGCGGTCAGGCCATGGAAAAAGGGCTGGCCATTTTGAACCGAGTCAGGCAGGAAGTGGGCGTTCCAGTGGTGACAGACATTCACGAGAGCTATCAAGCTGCTCCTGTCGCTGAAGTCGCTGATCTTTTGCAAATTCCGGCTTTTTTATGTCGCCAAACCGACTTACTGCTGGCCGCAGCGGCGACTGGCAAAGCCATTAACGTTAAAAAAGGCCAATTCCTAGCGCCTTGGGATATGAAAAATGTGGTCCAAAAGCTCAAAGACGGTGGTGCCCAAAACATTCTGCTCACCGAGCGCGGCACCAGCTTTGGCTACAACGCCCTAGTGGTTGACTTTCGCGGCTTGCCTCAAATGCGCGAGTTGGGCCACCCAGTTGTATTTGATGCCACCCACAGCGTCCAAATGCCCGGAGGCCAAGGCAATACCTCCGGCGGACAGCGAGAATTTGTCCCTTACTTAGCCCGTGCGGCAGCCGCCATCGGCATTGATGCGCTGTTCATGGAAGTCCATGAAAATCCAGATCAGGCGCTCAGCGATGGGCCTAATATGGTGCCACTGAGCCACTTAGAAGCCGTTCTCACGCAAATTGTTCGGGTCAGAGAAGCCCTCAACAGCGGGCCAAAGGTAGATCTTAAAAGCGTATGAGAAATTGCAAGTGCAATCGATTATGCCAAATCGATCAAACCGGGCGGCGGTGTAATTTCAATTCGCCCAGCGGCGACATCAACCACTGGCACAATTTCTTCTACAAAGGGAATGAGCAAGGTTTTGGGCGCTTTCTTTTTTTGCTTGCGCCTCGCCTGAAGCTTCAGCTTTTTAACCGCTTTAGCCCGCGTGGAAGGATGCGCTATTTCAGCGGAAATCTCTTCTAACGATGTGGGAACTTGGGCCGCATCTGTAGTACCTTCTGCGGTATTTTCTGCGGCAGGCTCTGCAAGATCTTGGTCTGCTAGCAAAACTTCTAGCATGTCGTGACCGGTGGTAAACACATCCGTCACAGTGCCCAGGATGAACTGAGTGGACTGCATGACGACGGTTGAGCCGATTAGGTCAGAAACATGGAACTCGCCCGGTTCTAACGAAAGGCGATCGCCCTCCGGCACCATCAGCCTCGCCTGCCGCAAATCTTCTGCCTGGTCGCGATGGTCGATGCCTTCTAGCTTTACCAAGTACTGGTTTTTGCCGTCCAGATACCGACCACTCGTCAGGCGCACCCGTATGGGCTCACCATTGGGCTCATCGTTGGGTTTTTGCAGCCAGCGATCGCCCGCCTGCGTAAACCGCTCCGGAAAATCACTTTCCGCAAACACTTTCACATGACCATTGAGCCCATGCGCGCCAACAATCCGACCAATTAACAACCATTCCTGCGCTTCTGTTGCGCTAGCCTTATCTGATTTGCTCTCCATATTACCTAGCGCCTAGCGCCTAAACCGCAGCCATCACAGGCTTGCTTGAATATACTTTGTCAGTGAGTGTCGCCAAATGCTTTAGCGCTGTTATCAGCTGATCTTCTGTTGCTGTCAGGCTAATGCGGAAGCACTGGCGCATGTGAGGCCAATCTTCACCCTTTAGGCTCTCTTTGAGTCCTGGGAAAAATGGACTTCCTGGCACAATAATCACCCCGTACCGCTTTAGCTCGTTGTAAAATTCCCAATCTGTCATGGGCAGATTGTCAAACCACAGCCAAGCAAAAATTGCGCCTTCGCCCTTATGCAGCCGCCACGGTGCTGCGTTGGGCATGTGCTGAGTGAGGGTTTCTTCGAGCACGGCAAACTTGTTGCGGTAGTGAGGACGAATCACATTTTTGGCAATGTCGGCTAGGGCACCACTGCGAATAGCACGCGCTGCGATCGCTTGACCATAACGACTAGAGTGAATACACAAATTGGTCTGAAAAGCCTCTAGTATCTGAATAATCTTTTCATCGCCAATGGCAATGCCGACGCGCTCACCCGGTAAGCCCGCTTTAGAAAGACTGATGCAGTGAACGATATTAGGCCCAAACACGGGCGTCATATCCGTAAAATTCAGTGCAGGAAAAGGCGGTGCATAGGCCGAATCAATGAATACCGGCACATTGTAAGGTGCCGCCAAATCAACGATACCCTGCACTTCATCATCTGTGATGACATTGCCAGTGGGATTACAAGGCCGTGAAAACAGGACAAACCCTGTGTTGTCATTAATCTGTAGCTGATTAAAGTCAGGCCGGTACTTAAATGAGTGCGGGTCATCGCTGAGCTCAATAAAAGGACGATAGGCCTTTACGGCTTCCGGATACAGCGTTACCCCGCCGTAACCGGTATAGTCAGGGCTTAGGGGCAGTACGATATCTTTAAGCTGGCCGCTGGCGCTGTAGCCACCGAGTGCATTGGCCGCCAAAAAGTAGAGATTTTGGCTACCGGGTGTGATCAAAATGTTGCGAGAGGTGAGGCTAAGGCCGTAGCGCTGGTTAAAGTCATCACGAATGGCTTCAATAAAAGGCTCGTAGCCCTGGCTCGCGCCGTAGCGGCATACTACCTCGCCATATTCATCGCTAGCTAGCAGGTCTGCGGTACAATCACGCCACAGCTGTTCTACCTCAGGCAAAATAACCGGATTGCCCGCACTCAGGTTAATGAATTCCATACCCTGATTAGACGCCTTGCTCGAATTTAGCGTTTCGATAATATCTTTCATAATCGCGCGCACCCCGGTCAGGTGAGACATGCGATCGCCAAACTGGGTAAGAGCAGGAGTCATGATGTATCTGGTGGTGAACAATAACTTATTCGATTCAATATAACGCTATTTACCCATGCGCTCTTCCTGGCAGCTTGATTTCTATCGTCGTCCGCTTCAAGATTCTCAAGGCAAACCACTGTGGGAGCTGCTCATTTGCGATCCGCAGATGGATTTTAGCTATGGTGAATTTTGCCCACAGGCAGAAGCTGGCGCACCCTGGCTCAAAAAACAGCTGCAAATTGCCCGCAATGGCGCAGGCGGCTGGCCTGAGTACATCAATGTTTTTCGGCCTCAGACGGTCAGCCTGATAGAAGTCGCCTGCCGGGAGCTGCCTATTCAGGTGCGCCCTATCCGAGAGGTGCCAACGCTCAAGCAGTGGCTGCGCCAAAGGGCCGTCTGGTATCCCAATTTGAACAACTACACCGGCGAGCCCTACGATCCAATTGCGATAGAACGTCCGGCCCCTCAGCCCATGGCTGACTACTTAATGGGCGAGCAGTGGCAGTTTGCGGCCATCAGCTCAGATCAGCTAGCCAGACTCTTACAGGAGCCCATTCCTATTCAGTCTATTGCTGATGAACAATTGCCTATCAATCTGGGCCTGCCGAGTACGCTGCTCATTCCTGGCGTCATTATCGACGGTGGGCGGGTGGCTATGACGCTAGCCCAGTGGCTACAGTCTGCTCGCCCCGTGATGCTTCAGTACATCGCCGGTAAACCCGATGGGCTATTGCTAGAGGCAGGGCTGGCTGACCGTTGGATTCTGGCAACCTTTGAAGATGCAGACATGGCTGGAGCTGCTCGCACTTTTACCGAGCGCAAGCAGGCGGCTAAAGGGCTCCATTTTTTACTCATTCGCCCTGATGACTCGGGGGTAACCTATAGCGGGCTCTGGCTGCTGCAATCAACCCTTGAAAAACAAATCCATCCGGCCCAACCGAAGTAAATTGCTTTGGACGGCAATAGGAAAAGTCCGCCAGGAAAGGGCTCTCAGGGCCAAGTGTTTTACATCGATTTCAAGAAATTCAAAACGATTTGTTCCTGTTCGTCTAACCAATCTTGGTCGGTTGCGTTTGTTTTTGCCTGTTCAATGGCTTTGGACAACTGCTCAATGAGTGCCCCAGCTAAGTAGTTTTCGGGTACGACCGGGTGGACATAGTATTTGCGGCAGGTGGCGGGGCGGTTGCCTAGCCGAGTGGCGGCGGCTTTGATGGCGGTAGCCACATTATGTTTGGCTTGTGATTCTTGCTCCCAGTCGCCTAGCTGGTGGAGTGTATGGGTGGCAACGGTAGTGCCTGCCCAGGTGCGAAAGTCTTTGGCCGTAAAGTTTTCGCCAGTTACGCTTTGAAGGTATTCGTTGACATCGCCAGAGTCTACGGTTTGGCGGTTGCCCGCTTCGTCGTAATATTGAAATAGCTCGTAGCCTGGAATGTCTTTGCAGCAGCGAATAACGTTGGCGAGCTTGGGATCTTCAAGATGGATGTTGTGCTCGATGCCACTTTTGCCAACGAAGTGAAAATCGACTTTTTGTTGGCTGATCTCTACATGGCGATCGCGCAACGTCGTGAGTCCGTAAGACTGGTTTCGTTTGGCATATTCCACATTGCCCACCCGTATTAGGGTTTGATCCAACAGCTGCACAAGGGCAGCAGTGACTTTGGTGCGGGAGAGCGGGGGCAAACTCATATCAGCCTGTGCTTGTCGGCGAAGTTCAGGCAGGGCGAGGCCGAATGGCACCATGCGATCAAACTTTTGCAGATTGCGAAACTTTTGCCAGTCGGGATGATAGCGATACTGCTTTCTGCCTTTGGCGTCGCGTCCGGTGGCCTGTAAGTGGCCGTTAGGGTATAGGCAAATCCAGACATCTTGCCAGTTTGGGGGAATGGCTAGCGATTCAATGCGATCGCGTTCCGCAGAAGGTGGGAGGCGATCGCCATTCGGTAGATAGTAGGTAAATCCTTTGCCCCAGGGCTGGCGGCGAATTCCTGACATACCGTCATGAACGTAGCGCAGTCCGGCGGCGGCTGCCGCTGTTTCAGGCCCAACTTTCGCCATTTATAGCTCCTTTTCTCAGCTGCCATAAACACCAACTGGTATGGTAGAGAATGATGTTTTTAAGCTCGGTTTGCAGGCTGAGTGAACGTACTAAATATGAATTTAATGATGGTTTTGCTCATGCAGGAAACAGCTGTTCCTTACTCTTTGTTTTTAACGATTGTTGGCGTTGTAGGCTTTGTCGCCGCTGTGGGCTTAGGATCTATCGCCTGGTATAACTCCAAACGTCCGGCAGGTTGGGAAGATAAAGAGCGACCCAGCGTAGTTCCTGAAATTAAAAAAGACAAAGACAACGCTTGAGCTGGCAATAAACCCGTTAAAAAACTCAGCTCTTTCAAAAGTCTAGTTAAGAAGTCTAGCTAGAGAGCTGGCCGCCTGTCACATCAATCAAAGCACCTGTAATGAAGCTGCTGTCCTCAGCAGCCAAAAATACATAGGTTGGGGCTAGCTCTTCTGGCTGTCCTGCTCGCTTCAAGGCGTTGGCATCGTCAAACTGATCAACCTGCTCTTCGGTCATGGTTGATGGAATGTTTGGCGTCCATACCGCACCGGGGACAACCGCATTGACTCTAATTTTTTTATCGGCTAAGGTTTGTGCTAAAGACTTGGTCAGGGTATGCACAGCGCCTTTGCTCGCAGCATAGTCTACCAAAAAGCTTTTGCCAATTTTGCCAACAATCGACCCGGTGTTGATAATAACGTCGCCTGCTTTGAGGTGAGGATAGGCGGCTTTGAACATGTGAAAATATCCAAAAACGTTGGTTTCAAAGGTCTCATGGAACTGCTTGATAGTAAGTTCAGCAATGTCTTCGTGAACCATTTGAAAAGCAGCGTTGTTTACTAAAATATTGAGTTGGCCAAACTTTTCGACCGTTTGCTCGACTGCCTGTTCACATTCCTCTGGCTTACGCACATCTATTTTTATCGGTAGGCATTGGCCGCCGCGCTCTTCTACCAATGACTTGGTTTTTTCAGCGTCTTGATCGTTCACGTTGTACACAATGGCAACATTCGCACCTTCCATTGCGTATGCGATCGCCACTGCTCTGCCAATACCTGAGTCTCCGCCAGTAATAATCGCAACCTTGCCTTTGAGCTTGTCAGCAGCCTTGTAATTAGATAGGTCGCTATCAGGAGCTGGCGTCATATCGGCTTGGCTACCTGGATAAGGCAGCTGTTGTCCAGGAATTTCGTCAGGTGTGGGGCGTCGTTCTGATTGTGCGGTGACCATAGTAAATAAAAGCGGTAAGTAAAAGCGGCAAGTAAACAGTAAAAAGAAAAGCCGTAAAAAGGCGTGACAACAAAAAAAATATTAGCGAATGTATTAGCTGTACATGTATTAGCTGTACAGGCGAATATTTCGCCCTACCGTCCCACGGTAGGTTGTTCCAACAGGTCAATCAATTGCTTTAAATGGCTGATTGGAACAAAAAATGGGGCGGTAGGGCAAACTAGCTAGGCTCGTTAGCGAGATTCGGTGCCTTGATTAGGGCTGCCTGGAACGTTGCCATCATTGCCAGGTGCTTCAGGCTCTGCGCCATCTCGGGTATCGGTGTTAGATCCCTGCCCTGTTGTGCGGGTCTCGGGGTTAAGCGTTGTTTGCTTACCGCTAGTCTTTAAATCGACATCTTTATTTTCTCTATTCTCTTTCTTGGTAGCCATAATGGTTTCCTATTTGTGTTGGAGCAGTGGTGTTTTGCGGTTGTTGAAAAGCTAAGGCTAGGTTTTGTTTCTGGTAAATAAATTATTATTTCCCAGCGCAGTAGCAAGACAAAAACAGATCACCAACGCTCTTAATAATAGGAAAAAGAGCCAATCGACAACTCTGTCAGTAGAGGCAGTCGTACCACTCACACAACGCTACAAAAGAGGGATTATTAAGCTCGGTAGAATCCAAAAAAGTCCGCCCAATGATTCGTTAACGTTGGGATAAAAACAATATGGGCTAGTTATTGCGTCTAGTTATTGCGTCTAGTTATTGTCTAAATTAAGCAGTTCTGATCGGCAGATGCTGTTAGGTTCCATGTGCGAACGGTGCCATCGTCCCCACCGCTGACCAAGCTACTGCTATTGGCAAAGGCTAATGAGTAGACGAATCCAGTATGTCCTTTGAGGGTGCAAAGGGCAGCGTCTTTCTCCCAGTCCCAAGTTTTAATCGATCCATCGTAGCTACTGCTGACGAGCAGCTTGCCGTTGGGGCTAAAGGCGACGTCAGAAACAACAGCGTTATGACCCGAGAGCATCCGAACAATCCGACCTGTTTGTAGGTTCCAAATGCGGATGATGGTGTCATCGCTACCACTAGCGATATACCGGCCATCGGGGCTCATGGCTAGGCTCATAATGGGGGCAGTGTTACTAGCAAGCGTCAGGATACGCTCAGGTTTCGCGATGTTCCAAACCGTGAGGTCACCCGATTGGTCACCGCTAACTAGAATGTTAGGATCACTCGGGTGAAAGGCTAACGTGTTTATTGGTGTGCCGACTTCACTCAGCACAATTCCTCTTAAGTTGGTTTGACTCTTTTGAGTAGCGATCGCCTCAACAGGCCATACCTTGAGCGCACCGTTGCTGCTGCCGCTTGCGATGAAGGTGCCGTCAGCATTGGTAGCAAGACTCATAATGCGACCTGAGCGATCGGCAATAGTCGTCATCAGTTCGGCTGATGCCAAGTCCCATAGCTTGATTTCACCGCTGCCACTGCCCGTGGCTAGAAGGGAATAATCGGTATCTGCGGGTCGTTCTGCGGGTCGTTCTGCGGGTCGTGAAAGTTCGCCCGAGGAGAGCCGGTTCGGAATAAAGGTAAGGGTGTTGACATGACCATTATGCGCTAGCGATGCTTCGGCATTGGCACGGTTTTTTGATGGTTCTTCTGTTGATAGCTCTGCTGACAAATCTGTTGATAAATTTTTGAGACTCCAAATTTTGACTGTATTGTCGTAGCTGCCGCTGGCTACGAGTTGTCCATTTGAACGGGTGCTCAGCACTGCCGTTTTATGCGTGCCTAATGTACGCGCGCCTGATGTATGGGTGCCTGATGTATGGGTGCCTGATGTATGGGGCGGAGTGCTCGGTGAAGTAACGTCTAAAACAGCGCCACTTAGCTCGTTATCGTTTAAGCTCTGCGCACTGGATGGCAGAGGACTAGATGGCAAAGGACTGGATGGCAAAGGACTGGATGGCAGAGGACTGGGTGATAAAGCAACTGAGCCGACGCGAGCGCTGCCTATGTTATCAATCGCCAAAAAAAAGATACTACAAATACCCGAAAGAGTGCCTGCCGCTGTGAGCACGGCAATAAAGGGAAATAGATTTCGATTGTTTCGGTGCATTAGCGTCGCTATAACGAAATCGGCTTTACGAAATCGGCTTTACGAAATCGGCTCTTAGGCTACTTTTAAGCAAAGCTTAATTAGGGCTTAAAGGTCAAAAAGGTTAAATATAGGGCGATTTATAGAAATGGGACGTACCTAGACAAGTTTAACGACTAAGGCAAAGAACGAAAAGTTGCCGCTATTGGCGCAATACTTACGTCGGTACTGTTGGTGCGGTTTATATTAGTATTGCAAAGCATTGTCAGGTACTTATGAGGTTTGCTAGCGACCCACCTATCGCAACTAAAATTTCCCGTATGAACTATCGGGTACGGTGGCAGCATCCTTTGGTGGCAAAGCATGGGATTGACCAGACGAGACTGGTGATTGCCCCAGACCCAGCGGCTCAAGACCCAGCGGCTCAAGGCCCAGCGGCTCAAGACCTAGACAAGCGTTCATTGCAAGATGCCGCTGAGAAGGCTCAGTTAGGAACAGCTGGATTCTCTTTTTTGGTGCTGGGCGATAGCGGTACGAGTCGGCATTTGCAGGATCGCCCTCAAAGGCATGTGGCCCAACGTCTGATTGAGCATTCTTCCGCGTGTGACTTTATTTTGCATACGGGCGATGTTGTCTATCTCACGGGTTCTAGCGAGCAGTATCCAGATAATTTTATTAAGCCCTATCGAGAGTTTATTGTCGGTGGCGAGCGGCCTAACAAGGTTTGTTTCGACAAGATGACGTTTAAGTTGCCTTTTTTACCCGTGTTAGGCAACCATGACTACTATGATTTGTCGATAGGTATTGGCTTGATTAGTAAGGCGCTGACGCCGCTGCGAAAGCTGCTAAAAAAGCGAATTAACTTAGATATTGGTTGGCATGGTTCGTTTCAGGGAGAGGGCTATGCGAGGGCTTTTTTAGATTGCTTAGAGCTGGTTGGCACTGCGCAGCTAGAGGGGCATTTTGCAAAGCACTATACTCACCCAACAGACACGGGGCGATGTTTGCGCTACGTGCCAGGGAAATTTACGCGGTTGCCGAATCGCTACTACAGTTTTCGGCAAGGTGGGGTGGATTTTTTTGCGTTGGATAGCAATACGTTTAATGCGCCTCAGCCTTTGCCCAAAACTGAGGAAGGTCGTACCCAACGAGAGAAGATACAGGCTTTTAGAAGGTTGCTAGAATCGGAGGTGCGATCGCTCGAAGAAGAATCAAACCTCTTAAATATTGACATTCCTGAGGAGGCCGAACGCGCTAACCATATCTACGCTAAGTTAGAACAACTCGAAGAGCAGCTGCACGATATTGAAATGCAGTTGAATGCCTCTTACCGTAGCAATACAGTGGATACTGCTCAGCTTGACTGGCTGCGCGATCGCCTAATTGCCTCTTGGCAAGACCCCAGCGCTAAGGGCCGGGTGCTGTATTTTCATCATCCGCCCTACGTCACCGAAAAAACGAAGTGGTTTCAGGCGCAGACGCTCGCCGTGCGCTTTCATTTGCGTGAGCTGCTCGATCAGGTTGATGCGGCAGTTGGCGAAGAGTCTAAAGGCAGACCGTTGGTGGATTTGGTGTTGAGCGGACATGCCCACTGCTTTGAGTATTTAAAAACAGAAGAGACCGGACATGGCGATCGCAACATTCCTTGGGTTGTGTGCGGTGGCAGCGGTTTTAGCCTGCGCAGGCAGCGCCAAGAAGGGGATGTGCTAGAAGAGTTTGGCCAGCCCGTAGCCAAGTGCCATTTGTTTATAGGTCGCTCTGGCACCGGTAACCATAAGCGCCGCCCTTACTCGGCTTTGCGTGTAGATGTGACTTATAACGACAATCCAGATATTCCTAAGTTTGAGCTTCGGCCCCTAGTCGCCGAACGCTATCAAGGAAAGTGGCGCAACTATGAGCTAGGGCCGATAGATACGCAGGCGAATGTCTCCGCCGACTCGCTTTCGCTGCCTGACCCGGTAACAAGCGAGTATGTTGATACTGATGAGCTGTCTGCTGTGAATTAATCTGCTGTTGCAGTTTTCAAGCCTTTTTCTTCTTTTTTAGCAATGTGAGCTTAACCCAGTTCCAATTGAGTGCTAGATGGGCGATCGCAAAGAACACAAATACCTTGCCTGCCTTCTCATGCACGATGTGAAAAATATCATGTGAGACAAGATCTGGAAATAGCCCTGTCACAGCCATATCCAAGAACAGGATGCCGAGTCCGATGTTGATAACTTTTAAAAGCTGTTTGCGGCTCAAAGTGAGTGCTCCTTAAGTATTCAATCTCTATTAATCTGGATTAATCGTACAAATTATTCAGATTTAATAGAGAATACTTTACTCAGCAAAGATCGCTTTAGTTCTGCTTATTCATTCAGCTTATTCATTCAGCTTGTCCATTTCCCAGGTCGTAAAGGTGCCAATCGGGCTCCAAAGCAGGTACGGAATGAGCAGGACAGCTGCCCAAACAGACAGCTGAAAAACGCCCAGCGTCAGCAGCAGACACATGATAAAGCCAGCACCGCCAATGTAAGCAGCTAGTTTAAGGTTATGCGACCAAAACAGCACTGGCGTAAAGGCAATCGTGAGCAGCTCTAGCACAATATAGGTGGCCATCCAATTCCACGACTGAGTCTGCTCCCATATTATGTAGGCCGACCAGGCACCGCAAATAAATACCGTCGTCCAAATGACGGGAATGAGCTTTTCAAACGTGAGCCAGTTAGGGCGCTGCAACCGCCTAAACCACTTAGCGTCTTTGGGCCTAATGAGGTTAGAGATGAGGGCGATCGCAAAGGCGACTATCCCAATAACCATCCAAGATTTCATCGCGGTGATTCCTTGGCCAGTGATCGGCCAGTGATTAGCCAGTGATTAGCCAGTTATCAGCCCGTCCAAGGCGTTCGGAAAGAAGGAAACAGGGTTAGGCCACCGTCGATAAAGATGGTTTGTCCCGTAATGTAGGCGGCATCGTCTGAAGCCAAAAAGGCGGCTACTGCGGCCATTTCCTCTGAGGTGCCCGCACGTCCCATCGGGATATGGCTTTCAATATCGGCCTTGCGCTGCGGATCGTCTTTCCACGGGTTAATGGGGGTAAGTGTTGCACCAGGGGCAAACGAGTTAATGCGAATATTGTCGCGCGCATATTCAAGGGCGAGGGTGCGGGTCATGCCGCGCAGTCCTGATTTGCTCATGGTGTAGCCCACGTACTCGGGGCGTGGAATGAGTTCATGGACGCTAGAGTCGTTGACGATGACGCCGCCACCGTGATCTAAAAAATGAGCGATCGCCTTGCGCGCACATAAAAAAGCGCCTCGCATATTGATGTCAATCATCCGGTCAAACTGATCAAGCGGAATTTCATGAGAAGCCCCCTGAATTTGCATCCCCGCGTTGTTGATTAAAATATCTAGCCCGCCAAAGTTGCTAATCACCTTATCAAACATGATGGCGACATCTTCTTCTTTGGCGACATTGGCCTGCACAGTCATATCCTTGAGGCTACCAGGGGCAATCCCCGCTGCTTTGCTAGCTGCGTGCATTTGCTCAATGGTGGCTTTGGCTTCGGCTTCGCCTTTGTAGTAGTTCACCGCGACATGTGCGCCCTCCTGAGCAAATCGAACGGCGATCGCCTGCCCAATTCCACTGCTGGCTCCAGTGATTAATACGTTTTTACCCTGCAACCCACGCATACTGTGTTTCCTTGAGTTCTCTACATGATGAAGTATAAGGGGCAATCTACTCCTTCAAGATCTGTCTATAGTCTGTCTACAGATTGTTTGTAGATTGTTTGTAAACGCTACGACATCAGGCAGCTCAAATCTAGCTCACTTAAACCTCGCTCACTTAAACCTTGCAACTTAGATCTTAAGAAAGAGAAGAGTTCTACCCAACTGTAGAGAGAAAATCTGAGAGTATCCGATATTTTTGTAAACATATGCAAAGCCTGCTGTAAGCGTGTTCAAGCATTGCGTCCAAACATTATATTTAGGCGCTTTTATCCACTGCTAACGAATGTTAGCAAACGGGTGTTAGGCAGACTTTAGTGGGCCGTCAACAACATTAGGAACACGATGGAAAATACTGACACTCAGAGCAAGCAAGCGGCACTAGACAACAAGTCTGCCTTTGCTGGCAACGGATCACCTAAGCGTGAAAGAGGGATGGAAATCGATGACTTGGGCGAAAGCGCAGGGCTAGATATTCAGTCGGAGGAGCCTTTGGCAGTCGCCGATAGCCTTCATGACCGCGACCAAGAGCGATATGAACTCAATGTTGACTCCAAAGAAAGCCTTCAATAGAAAGCCTTCAATAGAAAGCCATCGCTAGAGCGGCTCGTTTTACTGGCTAATGCTACCAGCAGATGCCACAACAAAATTTCAAAACAGAGGACATTACATTATGGATACTGAAACTTCTACGCCTAATAATACTTCGGGTGATGCGTTTGAAGCGGCAAAGGGCAAAGCTGCTGACGTGTTAGAAACTGCAAGAGACAAAGAAAGAGGCGTGCTCGGTGCTGTTAGCGACGCTCAAGATGTCGTTGGCAAGGCAACACCTGTACCAACCGATTTTGATGCAGTCTCTTCCCCTTCGGATCTCAATGCAAGGCTAAACTGGGGTGAGCCTGCGCTTTCTATTTTAGATGTGCGCGATCGCGCTGACTTCAACTACGAGCGCATCATGGGCGCTATGCCCATGTCTATGGACAACCTAGTTGAGCAAGCCAAATCTTCCTTTGAGCCCATTCGTGATCTGTTTATTTACAGTGACTCTGATGAGAACGCGGTAGAGGCGGCGACGCAGTTACGCAGCGCTGGCTTTAAGCGTGTCAGCACCATTCGGGGCGGACTGCCTGCCTGGAAGGCAATCGACGGGCCGACAGAAGGTCAGTTCTATATTGAGTCTCCCATTCCAGGGCTGAAATAAATGTTCTCTGTGCATAGCCGATTTGTCATTGCCTTGTGATGACCTCGGGATATAGCACTCGGAGCATAGCAATTTAGAAAACAGCTATTGAATAAAGTAATAAGGACACTTGCGATCGCCGTAGGTGTCCTTTGACATGCTTATTTTTATATGCTTATGACGACCAGCCCAGTAGCTAGCCAACCCGTAATGACCAACCGGCGACGGTAGACAGCAAAGGATCGGTTATTGCGACTTTTAACCTGGTCCCTCTCATCGGTAAAGTGTGACTTAAGTTAGCACTCTCGGCTATCGAGTGCTAAATTCTGAGATAGTCCACATCAAAGAAAATTCGTAACAACCGGCATATGGCGAAACTAGTATTATTCGATGAAAAGTCGCGTCAGGCACTTGAGCGCGGCGTCAATGCCCTGGCAGATGCAGTCAAAATCACGATGGGGCCAAAAGGTCGCAACGTCGTTTTAGAAAAAAAGTTCGGCGCACCTCAAATCGTCAACGACGGCATTACCATTGCCAAGGAAATTGAGCTAGACGACCCCTACGAAAATACAGGCGCTCGCTTAATTCAAGAAGTCGCCTCTAAAACCAACGACCTGGCTGGCGACGGTACAACCACAGCAACCGTGCTTGCTCAGGCGCTCATTCGTGAAGGTCTCAAAAACGTCGCTGCAGGCGCCAACCCCATTGGCCTCCGTCGTGGCATTGAAAAAGCAACCGCGCAACTCGTCAACGACATTGCAGCTGCGGCCAAGCCCATTGAAGGCAGTGACATCGCCCGAGTGGCAGCTGTTTCATCGGGTAACGATGAAATGGTTGGCGGCATGATTGCTTCAGCCATGGACAAAGTCACCAAAGACGGCGTTATCACGATCGAAGAGTCCAAGTCTTTAGAGACTGAGCTAGAGGTCGTCGAAGGAATGCAGATCGACCGAGGCTACATGTCTCCTTACTTTGTAACCGATCAAGAGCGGATGATTGTTGAGCTAGAAAATGCTCGTCTCTTGATTGTTGACAAAAAAATCAGCTCTGTTCAGGAAATTGTGCCTGTGCTAGAGCAGGTGACTCGCTCGGGTCAGCCCTTGCTCATTATCGCTGAAGATGTTGAAGGCGAAGCCCTCGCAACATTAGTGGTGAACAAAGCGCGCGGCGTCCTCAATGTTGCTTCTATCAAATCGCCTGGGTTTGGTGAGCGCCGTAAAGCGCTTTTGGCTGATATTGCTGTGCTCACAGGCGGTCAGGTCATTTCGGAAGAAGTCGGCCTCAACTTAGAGGCAGCCACTATCGATATGCTAGGGGTCGCCACTAAGATCACTATCACCAAAGACAACACGACTATCGTTTCTGACAAAGGCAACAAGCCTGACATTGACAAGCGCGTTGCTCAAATTCGCAAAGAGTTAGAGCTTACTGATAGCGACTACGACAAAGAAAAACTCGCAGAGCGCTTGGCGAAGTTGGCCGGTGGCGTTGCGGTGATTAAAGTCGGCGCTGCAACAGAAACCGAACTCAAAGACCGTAAGCTGCGGATTGAAGACGCTTTGAATGCGACTAAAGCCGCTGTAGAAGAAGGGATTGTTCCGGGTGGTGGCGCAACTTTGCTACATCTAGCGCAGAACCTAGAAGGCTTAAAAGCCTCTCTTTCTGACGAAGAGAAAACCGGCGTTGATATTGTTCAGCGAGCGCTAGAAGCTCCGCTACGTCAGATTGCTGACAACGCGGGTGTAGAAGGCTCTGTCGTCGTTGAAAAAGTTAAGGCAATGGACTTTAACTTTGGTTACAACGCTATGACCGGCGAGTACGAAGACTTTATGTCTACAGGTATTGTTGATCCTGCTAAGGTTGTTCGCTCTGCTCTGCAAGATGCGGCTTCTGTGGCTGGCATGGTGCTTACGACTGAAGTGTTGGTGGTCGAAAAGCCTGAACCCGAAGCAGCTATGCCCGGTGGCGACATGGGCGGCATGGGCGGCATGGGTGGCATGGGTGGCATGGGCGGCATGGGCATGATGTAGCTCACGGCTTAAGCTTTGCAGCCTTATAGTAATTGTTTAGTCAATTGAATTAGTCAGTCGCACTAGTCAATCACACTAGTCAATCGCATTAAAGAAGGCACAGTCTGTAAAAGACTGTGCCTTCTTTGATCTTATCTATGAGATTGGATCTTATTTATGGAGTTAGATTTTTATTTATTTGGAGATATTCAAATTTGTTTGAATTTATTCAGATTGGATTTACTCGAATTTGTTTGGATCTATTTAGAGAAGCTTCTGTAACATAATCCTTCTACATTCCTTGGTGAAGACTATCAATGTAGTCTTTATGTACTATATTGATGTACCATGTGATTTTAGAACTTTCTTTAGAACTTTCTGTTATTAAGGTTGCCAAAACAGCTGTGAGTGATCATGACTAAACCCGCGCTAACTGCTCAGCTTTCGATGAATGAGCTTACCGGCAGCATTTTAGAAATGGCGCAAACGGGTGTTTATCGAGAGTCGCTGTTTGAGGCTTTTCAGTCGCTGGCGACCAAGCGGCAGGTGCGTGAATCTATCGCGCTAGCTAAGCAGTTTGGCTTGCGCTCTGACCCATCGCTGCGGGACTCGGAGCTAGGTACCTACTACCAAATAGAGCCTAAGAAGGTTGAGTCTTTTCAGGTCGCTATTCAAAACTCGATTCCGCTGAGCGCGGGTGATGATTTGGCGCAGCGGGTTCAGCTAGCGGTGCGGACGGTTAAGCTCATGCTCATGGTGTCTGGAGCGAGTGCGATCGCACTTATTTTCATCGGCAGTAGCTACCTCCTCGCTGGCAAGGCCGAAGCGGCTGCCGCCTGGTGGACGAGCGCACTGTGCGCTGGCGGCATTTGGCTGTGGCAAAAAAATGTCGCGAAGCCGTTGCTGTAGTTTCCTTGCTACCGATTTCCCCAAAATCCTACCCATATCACCGCCTGCCACTTCGGCATCTCCTCTCGTTCGGCAATCCGCCCTGCGAGTCGGTCTACTTTTGAAATCGCATCAGCGCTACAGCAGTCTTCTAAAATAACGGTTGTTACTGAAAAGAGTGACTGGCCGTAAGGAATTACATCGCCTACCCTGGGCAAGGTTGAGCTGCGTAGGAACCACCCGAACTGTTCGGCGGGTGCATAATGGGCGTTTTCAGACGCCGTTTGTTCAGGAAAGTACAGTACCTTACAAAGGTACGGAAAACGGCTCTCTATTGCTGCTGATCGAGTCGGATTTCGCATAGTTCATTTTGCCCCTTCTCCTTATGTTTTTGATCCTAGGTGAAGCCACCAGCGTGTCTGATGTTTTCATAGACCCTATTATCCGCCGCAAGATCATTACTTCGGTGGTGGGGTTGCTAGCGATTAGCTTGCTGCGTTTTGGCGTGACTCAGGTAGCTAATCAGCAAATTGAGAGTCCTCGACTACGTTATTCGGTACGAAAGTGGCTGGGCTACCTATTCTATGGGTTGTATCTGTTGCTGTTGATATCGCTTTGGCTGCCTGCCTTTGATGGGCTGCCAACGTTTTTGGGATTGTCGGCAGCGGGCTTGGCTGTGGTGCTCAGAGACCCACTCGTCAATGTAACGGGCTGGCTGTTCATTTTATGGCGACAGCCGTTTCAGATGGGCGATCGCATTCAAATCAACACCCATGCAGGCGATGTAATCGACATCGGCGTTTTTCAATTTACTCTAATGGAAATTGGTAATTGGGTAGAAAGTGACCAAAGCACCGGTCGGATTCTTCACATTCCCAATGGGAAAATTTTTCAATCTGAGCTTGCCAACTACTCTCAAGGATTCAAGTATATTTGGCATGAAATCCCGGTGCTTATTACTTTTGAGAGCGATTGGGAAGCCGCGAAAAAAATACTGTTTACCCAGGTCAACAACCATGCCGAACATCTCAGCGGATCAGCCGAAGAGCATTTGCGCAGAGCGGGCCAAAAGTACATGATCTCTTACTCCAAGCTCACGCCAACGGTATATACCACCGTTAGAGAAAGCGGCATTTTACTCACTATGCGCTACCTGTGCGAACCCCGACGTCGAAGAGGATCGGAGCAGGTGCTCTGGGAAAACATTTTGCGTGAGTTTGCCAAAAATCCTGATATTTCGCTGGCGTACCCCACTCAGCGCTTTTACACAACAGCCGTTGCGACAGACGAACCGATGGCACCCAAAACCAGTCTTTCTAACACCAATTCTCCTAACGCTAATCCTTCTAACGCCAGTCCTTCTAACACCAGTCCTTCTAATAACAGTCCTTCTAATAACAGTCCTCCTAACACCAATCCTGCCAGCACAAGTCTTTCCAACACCAATCTCAAGCGGTAGGGGCGACGTAGTGAAATAATAAATATTTAAGGTGTGTTTGTGTACGCTGATAAAAGAACGTACGGGGAGTAAACCTGAAAATTATGATGACTAAACAACTCGGTCAATGGTTGCCTGGTTCACTGTCTCACTGGGTACTGTCGGCAGCGGCAATATCGGGCGTTGCCTGTACCAACCAGCTCAAAGACTATACGCAGATTACATTACAGGCCAGTCCTTTGGCCAGCTCTCTCGAAACAGAGGCCCAAGTGAGCGCAGAGAGTCTGGGCAAAACGCAGACAATATTAGAAAGTCGGCTCGTGGGGCTAGGCGTTGACCTGGCCGAAGTTAGCATTCAACCGCCTGATCAATTGGTCGTAAAGTTGCCGCAGTCAGTAAATGCCAAAGCCGCAGAGTCGGTTTTAACGAACACTGGACAGTTGTATTTACGCAATCAAAAGCCGGATACTGAAAAGGAACTGGCCAAAAATATTGAAGACTTACAGCGGCTGCTAGTAGAGCAAAATACGCTTGCTCAAATTGGCAAACAGACTGAAGCAGATGCCTTGCAGGTGAAAATAGATGAAACCCGCGTGGCGATCTCGGCTCTTTTTGAGCCCAGCACGTTGACGGGTGATATGCTCTACGATGCCCAAGCTCAGCCGAGTAGTGCAAATAACAACACCTGGGATGTCGTCATTCAATTTAACGCCGAAGGTGCCGATAAGTTCGCTGAGCAGACTCAGAGGATGGCGGGTACAGGCCGTGCGGTTGGTTTGTTTTTGGATGACGTGCTGCTCAGTACGCCTGTTGTTGATGTGGCCTATGCAAAGACTGGCATCACTGAAGGAACAGCGCTGATTTCGGGCAACTTTACGCAGGATGCCGCTAAGGAGTTAGAAGTACAGCTAAAAAACGGGGCTCTGCCAGTGCAGTTGGAAGCCGTTGAGGTGACTTCGTCAGAGCCTTTGGCAGAGCCCAATAGTGAATAGTCTAAGAGTCGAAAAATCAAGTCGAAATCGTTGAAACTGATCCCCCGTCGACGCGCCAGTTAGACCCTACGACGTAGCTCGTTTGCTCAGAACATAAAAACGTGATCACAGCGGCGACCTCTTCTACTCTGCCTCGCCGACCCACTTCAATGCCGGGACGATTCTCGGCGAGAAAGCTTTTGACGGCTTCGTCCATAGAAATGCCTCTTTCTTCGGAGCGCGATCGCATCATGGCATTGGTCATCGCGGTCTCTACAAACGCAGGCGACACCATGTTCGTGAGCACACCATCCTTGGCATAGGCCTTAGAAAGATTTTTAGTCAGGTTTAGCATACCTGCCTTACAAGAGCAGTAGGGCATATCTTCAATATAGGGCTGTACGGCATCTTCCGATCCTAGCAGCACAATACGACCCCAGCCCGCTTTGCGCATCGCCGGGATAAACGCCCGACAAACGCGCACCGTGCCCATTAAGTTAACGTTGATGGTGTGCATCCAGCCTTCGTCATCAATCTCTAAAAAGTCACCTACCGCGCCAGTAATGCCAGCGGAATGCACCAAAATTTCAGCAGGTCCAAAGTGTTCAGTGATTTGGTCTCTTGCCGCTTCTACCTGCTCTAAACTCGTGATATCGGCTTTGACCGGAAAAGGATCGCCAAACGCTTTTAAATCATCAATTTCGTCAAAAGAACGATTAAGAATCGCCACTTTAGCGCCTTCTTTGAGCAGTATTTCAGCAGTCGCTTTCCCAATCCCTGAGTCACCGCCTGTTACTACCGCTACCTTGCCAGATAAACCTAAATCCATAAAAATTGCGTCCTCATTACTTGAGTTGTGCGCACCTTCTGTACGCTGTAGTGTTTAGTCTATAGCAAACCCAAATGAAGACTCACAAGGTCAAAGCGAATCATCGGAGAGAAAATTATGGCTCAGTGGAAACTATCTACAGAATTTACATTTGATGCAGCGCATTATATTCGCGACTACGATGGCCCTTGTGGACGGATGCATGGCCACACCTACCGCGTTAGAGTAGAAGCCGCTGCCGATCAGCTACAGGCTTCAGAGTATTGCCCGCATCCAGCCATGGTGGCCGACTTTAGAACACTGCGCTGGGCCAAGCGAGATGCCCTAAAAGGCGGACTAGACCACTGTGTACTCAATGAGGTCATGCCTAAGGAATATGAGACTACGGCAGAGATGATCGCTCAATACATTCATGAAAAAACCAGCAAAATGTTGCCAGCCCATATCAAGCTAAAGGTCTGTGTTTCGGAAACGCCCGACTCTTGGGTCGAGTATGAGGCTGATTGAACCTAATTTCTGGTTATTAACGTCGTGCCAGTCACATGTAGGCCCGTCGTATAGGAGTCGGTACAGTATCGTTAGGTATTGTTAAGCAAGTTATGGCAACAGCTATTTTGGTCGAAAAACAGAGCACACAATTGCCTGTTGTAGAAATATTTCACTCTGTTCAGGGGGAAGGCTTCTGGACGGGCTCAAGCGCTTTTTTTATTCGTTTGGCGGGTTGCGATGTGGGTTGTTCTTGGTGTGATACTAAGCACTCTTGGCCGCAAAATCGTCATCCTCTTCAAACGGTGAGCGATCTGACGGCTCAGGCATTGGCGGCTCGGCCTTTTATGGTTGTGATCACAGGCGGTGAGCCGCTGATGCATGATTTAACCGATCTGACGCAGGCGCTGCATGCTTCAGGGCTGCGGATACATTTAGAAACCTCTGGTGCGCATCCCCTGCGTGGAGAATTTGACTGGATTTCACTGTCCCCTAAGCGGTTTAAGCCGCCGCTCGAAAATATTTACGCGCAGGCGAATGAACTGAAGGTGGTGGTCGATAAGCCCGCAGATGTGCAGTGGGCGGAAGCGGCCGCTCAAAAGATCTCGCCTGAGGCCGTTAAAATATTACAGCCCTGCTGGGAAAGTAAGCTCGGCGAGCAAATTGTGTTTGATTATGTGCTGTCTCATCCGGAGTGGCGGTTAGGACTGCAAACTCATAAATTTTTAGGGGTTAGATAGCTAAAAGATGACTGCCTTATCAAGCAATCGTTTTAATCATGACAATGAGATGCCCAAAGCAATTGTTTTGCTCTCGGGTGGTTTGGATTCGGCTACTTGTGCGGCTCAGGCGATCGCCGATGGCTTTCAGGTGACGGCGCTCTCGCTAGACTACGGGCAGCGTCACAACCGAGAACTCGTGGCGGCCAAAGCAGTTGTGCAGGCGTTAGGTATTAGCGATCATCGTATTATTAGCGTTAACTTGGCTCAGTGGGGCGGCTCGTCGCTGACTGATCAAACGATGGCTATCCCTACCGAGGGCGTTAAGCCAAATGAAATTCCGTCTACTTATGTGCCGGGTCGCAATACGGTTTTTATCGCGATCGCTCTTTCATTGGCCGAAGCCCAATCAGCCAAAGCCATCTATGTAGGCATCAACGCCGTTGACTACTCTGGCTATCCCGACTGTCGGCCCGAATATTTGGCTGCCTTTCAACATCTCGCAACACTCTCTTCAAAAGCCGGGTTAGAAGGGTGTGCGCCCGAGTTGGTTGCGCCTTTGGCGATGGATTCTAAAGCCGACATTGTGCAGCGATCGCTCCGTTTAGGCGTCCCCATCGAAAAAACTTGGTCTTGCTATGAAGGCGGCACAGAACCCTGCGGGCTGTGCGACTCATGCCGAATTCGCGATGCTGCGCTGATTCAAGCAGGTCGCAGTGACTTGGCAACAAAAGTGGCTAGATCGGCGGTTTCTTAGCTGTTTCTGAGCCGTCTCTTAGCTGCTTCTTAAAAAAATATAAAAACAAGACTGTAAAAAACAACGCCTTTAAAAGCCGATGGTGAGATTCGAACTCACGACCCACGCATTACGAATGCGTTGCTCTACCCCTGAGCCACATCGGCAAGATGAAAATTATAGCAGCGATTGAAGCCCGTTGCGGCTGTCATACAGCTTTCATACGGCTGTCATAGTCTGTTACAGTCTGTCACAACCTCTGCCACAATGAAAGTAGCGATCTATGTATTAAATTCATTGATGCATTACTTAGATCCATCATTGGATGCATCCTTCAGGAAGCAGTTCAGAAAGCAGTTCAGAAAGCAGTTCAGAAAGCAGCTTGGCTATGGCGAAAGGTAAATTAAAAAGCTCGTTACCTGGAAATTCAAACCAGAGAAGCTCAAACCAGAGAAGCTCAAACCAGAGAAGCTCAAACCAGAAAGGCGCTGGCAACACTCCCCGCAAAACGCCGCCTAGCGGCATGAGCCAGGAACGATACGACCGACTGGTGGCCGAATCTCGGGCTCCTTATAAAGGTCTTCGCAAATTTATCTATGCCTCATTTGGGGCCTCAGGCGCGATTGGCGGCTTTGTCTTTTTCACCAAAATTCTCGCAGGCCGCGATCTCTCCCAGTCAATCCCTAATTTGGCCCTACAGGTTGGGGTTGTTGCGCTGATGGTCTTCTTATTTCGCTGGGAAGATCGTAATCAAGAGAAAGACCGTTGAACGAAGACTTATTGAATCGGGATAAAGCGCCAGAATTGCGGGCGCAACAGGCTCGCCTGCCGGTTGTGCTGGTTCACGGCATTTGGAATACAGCGGGCATTTTTTCGGTGCTGCAAGCCTACTTAGAACAGCAAGGCTGGCCGGTATATGGGTTGAGTATGACGCCCAACAATGGAGATGCGTCGCTAGAGTCTTTAGCCGAGCAAGTGGCTAGTTTTATTGATCGTTCTTTAGGCGCGCACCAATCCTTTGACCTGATTGGGTTTAGTATGGGCGGGTTAATTAGTCGATACTATGTGCAGCGGCTAGGCGGGCTGACTAGGGTGCGGCGGTTCATTACACTCTCTACGCCGCATCAAGGAACGCTATTAGCCGCGTTGAGTCATCGCTACGGTATTCGCCAAATGCGGCCAAACAGCCCTTTTCTAAAGTCGCTCAATCAAGATATTTATCAGCTTAAGCAACTTCAGTTTTTTTCTTTGTGGACACCGTTTGATTTGCTCATTTTGCCGCCTTGGAGTTCCAACCTATCTCATTGGGGGATTGGCGAGTCACACAGGCTGCTGATTGCGACGCATGATCAAATGATTCAAGATCCGGCAGGGCTAAGTGCGATCGCTACCTGTCTTTGCCAAGACTCGGCTCACCAGTCTCGCCCGCCCGCTCGCCCGCCTGCTCGCCCGCCTGCTCGCCCGCCTGCTAATGGCTAACCGCTATTCTCCTACCTTGGAATACTGCACTTCTTTGAATACGGCGCTGGAATAAACGTAATATTTAAACTCCAACAGGTTGGCAAAAGGATCTTGGAGGAAGAAGGTGCGATGTTCGATGCGATCGCCCTTAAAGCGATGCTTAGGCTGCTGATAAAACGTCAGTCCTTTTTCTTTTGCTCTCATTAGGGTCGCTTCCCATTCAGCCTCAGTTTCAAAAGTAAGGCCAAAATGGCTAGGATAAATACCTTGTTGTGGCGAAATTGGATACTCTACAACGTGAGCTACTAGCTGATGTCCGCCCAAGTTAAGAATCAACGACCCCTTGCCTTCCCGGCCCGCTTCGCAGCCTAGTCCCTCAATGTAAAAGTGCTTCGTCTCCGGAAGATTGCCAACTGGAAAGGAAAGGTGGAAGATAGTACTCATAAATATTCCAATACCTAAATATTCCGATACCTAACTTCTCAATTGTAATCTTCTATATTCCGAGCTTTGTAGTGGGCGCTACAGTCATAATTAGCACAATCCAGGTAGATCTGAATACAGGTAAATTTTCTGAGCTGAGCCATCAGCACAATCGATCATAAAATCGGTTGTTATCAGGGCGCTAAAGTTGCATCTAAGGCTGCATCTATGACTGTGCTAACGTGACTGATAGCGATTTTTTTGCCCATTTATTGTGATGTTGGTGATGCAGTGTTGATTTAATATTGATTCAGTATTGATCAAGTATTGTCTTAGCTGTGTAGCAGTCAACACCGCTATCAACACAGCTAAGGCAATAAAAAATAGCAATATAAAATATAGCTACAGAAAACATAGCTACAGAAAATATAGCTGCCTCAAAGCTATTTCATAAAGATAAATGTATATTACTTCTACATTTTATCTCAGTCCTTTGTCACCCATACTCTAGAAAAACGCTAGAGCCAATTTTATGTCAATTTATGTTGGAAACCTGTCTTTTGATGCTACTCAGGAGGACATCAATCAGGTCTTTGCAGAGTACGGTTCGGTCAAGTCTGTCAAGCTACCGACCGATCGTGAAACGGGCCGAGTCAGAGGCTTTGCCTTTGTTGAAATGGGCGCAGAAAGTGAAGAACAAGCAGCCATAGATGCCCTTGATGGGGCCGAATGGATGGGGCGCACTCTAAAAGTGAACAAGGCCAGACCCCGCACTTAAACAATCCGATCTTGGATTTTAAGAAAGCAACTCTATTCCCAGCAACTGCATTTTCTACTATGCAAGCGGGCCTCAACTGACTTATGTTCGTCAGCCGGGGCCCGCTTGTTGTCTTTATCAACTGCTGTAGATTTGTCATTGTTTGATGAAGTAGGCGCTGGTTAAAAACTGAGCCGCTCTCGTTTTCGTCTGTTGAGAGAAGTATCCGTTGTCAGCAGCAGTCTGTATATCTGCCTGTATATCTGCCTGTATATCTGTCTGGCTGTCTAGCCAGAAAAACGAATGCCCCCATTGCCCTGTATCCTCTCTTCAGAAGATTTTTCTCCTGCGTCATTTTGAAGTTTATTGCGCCAAAGCTGATCCCGCCAAAGCTGATCCCGCCAAAGCTGATCTCATCAAAGCTTGCTAAAAATCGTCAATCTCGCTTGTTTTTGTTTTTGTTTATTTTGGGTGTTTGTGGGTTACTCCCTTGGCTGCTGCTGCTGTGTAATGGCTTCTGGGCAAGGCAACAGCAGGCTCAAATGACCGCTCGCTCGGAGGCTTTCTTTGTTCAGATCACACCTCATTCTAGAAACGCTGCTGCTGAGCAGTTTGATCGATTAGGGGCCGATATGGGCTTTTTGCCCAATGACAGTCGTGGTCTGACCATTCGGATCAATTCAGAGGCCGAACAGGCCTATGCCGCGATTGAATCCTTGCTGAATGAGTTTCTTCAGTTGGAAATCGCTAGAACGGCTGGTCCTTTAAGCGGGCTGCCTCCTCAGCTAAGCGCGTATTTGACAGCAATAAAGCCTAAGCTCAGTGAGATACAGGCGCATATTTTGCAGGGTGATGTGCCTTTGTGGGAAGTTGATATCGAGCAGATGTCTGACCAAAACTATCCATTTCCAGGATTAGTGAATACGTTGAACATCCAAAAGCTGCTGTTGCTGTCGGTGATGGACTACAGTCAGCGCCAGCAGTATGACGAAATGGGGAGCGCCTTGGAGGCATCATGGCGACTGAATCAAGCGATCGCTCAGCGTCCTGATTTAGTTGCTCAGATCTCTACCTCTATTGTTTCTGAATATCAAGCAGGCTTACTGCGCCATTTAAATCAGGTGCCCAGTCAATGGCCGGTACGACTTGCTCAGCAGAGCAAGCAGCAGTCTGTAATCAAAGGACTCGCGTTTGATAATTGGATACAGTATCGGTCGCTGCAAAAGTCTTTGGAAGAGGTTGTCACTCGCGATGACATGGCAAACACAGCCGCAGATAACAACCCAAATCACAAAATGTTGCGATCGCTCTCCTACTGGTTCTCACCCGCCTATGCTTTTAATCTCGATAACATAGACAGCGTGCGAACCACTCAGCACGCCGTTCAAAGACTCAGCGACTTTACCGTATGTTCTACCACTCAAAGCGCGATAGAACAGCTGTTGGCAACCGAATCGTTCAGTGGAAAATCGACTGATTCACCCTCTGCTGTGCCTGCGGTGTTGGCACAGCGATGGAAATTGCTAGGCGATCGCGCCCTTACCCTAGAACTCACCCAAAAAGTGCTCGAACTAAAACAGCAGCGACAAACGTTAGGACAATGGCCCGAACACCTAGCAGATGCTACTTCCCATGCTTGTCCCCGCCAAAAGTGGATCTACGAGCGAGCCGCTGACAACACCATTACAGTCTCTTTGAGCATGGCGCTGATTCCCGCCCCCGCCGTACCGCTACGCTATCAATCTAGCCCCTAAAGCTTCTACAGCCCTGGCGACAATGCCTCTCCGTCTAATGATGAGCCAGTGTCTGATGAGCCAGTGTCTGATGAGCCAGTGTCTGATGAGCCAATGTCTGATAAGCCAATGTCTGATAAGCCAATTGGCCTATCAAACATTGAGCATGCGTCTATTAGTAAAGGGTTTAGCCTGCTGCTTTGATAGCTTTCTCCGAAACGCTATAAGTACCCCCACGACCGCGATACCAATCACCCTCACGCGCACCCGCTGACAGAATATTAGAAACGCGGTTGCGAGCCTTTAAGAACTGATTCTCAGGCATATCTTCTTTGAACACGACGCTCATAACATCCGCAATTTTAAAGATATGGTTGGGCTGTGCTTGCAACACGCCAACAATCACGTCAGGTAAGGGCGCTTTGCTGTAGCTATCTTGTACATAGCGCTGCCAATTAGCAGTGCGACCACCACTGCGCTTGCTTTCAGCAGTTTTCTTGGGGCTAGTGACGGCTGCCTTCGTCGCTTTAGTCTTGACCTTAGCAGGACGCCCCCGGCTTGCTTTGACCTTGGCAACTGTTCCCTCCTTGGGCGCTTTGACTGTTTTGGCCTTCGTTGCTGCCTTGGGTGCTTTTACTTCTTTTGCTGATTTTGCGGGAGTTGCCTTTTTAGGAGCCGTTTTTACCGCAGGTTTAGTTGCCACAACCGGTACAGTCACCGCGGCAATTTCCGCTAACTCAGAACCACCCTTTGATTCAAACATGTCAATAACAGTTTGAATCCCTTTGCGCTTTTCTTGCAGTTCATTTAGCTGTGCTTGTAGGGCACTTGCCTGCGCCGACAGCTCGGAGTCAACTTCTAAAAGCTGCGGCAAAACAGATGTAGACATATACGACTTTCTCCTTGTTTAATGAGTTGAGAATATGAAAAACTATGGATGATTCCATCAGCAATTAAGCCAGCGATTAAGCGCTTCTGGCTCTGCAAGCGCTTAAAAACGCTTACTCAAGTACAAAAGAATCTTCTTGCAAACAGCTCTATAACGAACAGCTTTTCTCAAAACAGATCTAGAAGAGCCATTTTGAGTATAGAAAATTGCTTGAAAGGCTTTTGGAAAAATATCTTTTTCGAGAATAGCACTATTTAAACACTTTCTCGTTTTTAAGCAAGTCTTTTTTTGCTCTTTTTTGAAAAAATAGGCAAGATCACGGTCAAATTCGCCTTATTGGGTGTTTGGGCGGGTAATTTTCTTTCTTTACTCTATCCAAAGCTTCGTTAAAAGCTTCGTTAAAAGCTTCGTTGAAAGCTTCGTCAAAAGAGTTTCTTCAGGCGTCAGCTCCTTTGGAACTCTAAAGGAATCCCTTTGAGGCACGAACAAATACAGGAAGTGCGCCTTAACAATGTCCCATCTGTCATTATGGCCGAAGCCCTCATATCCCCAACCCTGTTTGGCTACCCTTGAGTGGGTCATGATTGAATGATCCCTCGGCTGCGGAATTGCGACTTACTTGGGGTATTGGGTTCAGCCTCCATCGATCAGGATTTAACGATCCAGTATTTAATGATTAAAAAGAGAGCAATCAGCAGCAACAGCCCTGATGCTAGCCATGCTTGGGCCGCTGCAATCGGCCACAATAAAAGTAGGCTCAAGCCAACTGTGTTGGCGATTAGGATTGCCTTTCTATCGGCAATTCCAAAGGGGATTACAGCGGGCGAGGCGCCAGGAGAGAGTTGAATGTTTGCCAGTAGGTTAAACCAAAGCTGACTGGCGATAATCACAACAGTTCCCCACCGAAGGGAGAAAAGGGCTACATATAATCCGATTAATTCTAGAACAACTGTACTTGTTGTTACTTTGCGAAAGCGCTGGAGTCGAGAGTCTTGCAGGTGCCCATGCAAACGAATATTCTCTAAATCGACCTGAGCCATGTGGGCTAGTTCAGGGCAAAACAAGGTGAGGGCGATCGCTAAAATCCTTTCTGCTGCGGTCTGTGCAGTCACTGTCGTGAACAGTAACAGGATGCCTGCTGGAATAAACAGCAGCAGCACATAGTAAGACGCGAATGAGTAGGCGGTTAACGGTTTGACGGTTTGGTCGGTTGAGCTGCCTACAAAGGGGGCATTTGTATGATTCGCTGAGTCGTCGTCTGAATCTTTGAAGGGTTGCATAGGCGATGACTAGATAGGCGATGACTGGATAGGCGATGACGAATATTATGGGATGGCTTGAGAGAGTCGATTGCTAGGAGTATACCAACTTGGGCGATACTACTTGATCTAACCAAATCATCGCTATCTTTAGCTTGGGCGATCGCTGCCCCTGATAATTTATGACTTCTTCAAGGCGCTATATTTTGACCCTTTCATGCCCGGATCGGGTTGGCATTGTTGCGGCAGTCAGTGGCCTAATCGCGGCGAACAACGGCTGGATTAGTGAGGCTCAGCACCACTCAGAGCAGGCAGGTGCGCGTTTTTTTATGCGTCAAGAGATTCTAAGTGATTCTCTTTCGTTCCCAATTGATGAGCTGCGCAGACGCTTTTTGCCGATTGCTGAGCAGTTTAAAATGGACTGGGCCATTCGAGACTCTGCGCAAAAGAAGCGAGTGGCTATTTTGGTGTCTAAAAGTGGTCACTGCTTGTATGACCTACTTTCTCGTTGGCGATCGCAAGAACTAGAGATCGACATTGCCTGTGTCATCTCCAACCACAACACTTTTAGAGGTCTCGTAGAGTGGCATGGTGTGCCATATCATCATGTTCCTGTGACGCCAGACACAAAAGCTGTTGCCTACGACAAAATGGTGACCCTTTTTGAATCGTCGCAGGCCGATGTAATGGTGCTTGCGCGCTATATGCAAATTTTGTCGAAGGCCGTATGCGATCGCTACCCAGGTCGGATCATCAACATTCACCATTCCTTTCTTCCCTCTTTTATCGGCGCAAAGCCCTACCATCAGGCTTATGACCGTGGCGTAAAACTCATCGGTGCAACCTGCCACTATGTCACTCAAGAGCTAGACTGCGGCCCCATTATTGATCAAGATGTTCTGAGGATTGACCATTCAGACTCTCCGGAAGATCTGGCTCGCTGTGGAAAAGATATTGAAAAAACAGTTCTTGCCCGAGGGCTTCGCTACCATATTGAAGATCGCGTTATGCTCCATGAGCGCAAAACGATTGTGTTTCGCTAATATTTAGATATTGCAAGATTTTCGTTACGAGATTGTTGAGCCAACGCAGCAAACGTTACGGAAAGCGCTACACTCACTGAGTAAAGGTATCTTGACTGAAGGTATCTTTACTAAAGATATCGGGAGTGAACATATCATCAGCTTGGCGGATGCAAGCATAACGAGTGCTAATTGTACTGTTTAGTTTAGTTGATTTAATTGAGTTGATTTAATTGAGTTAATTTAATTGAGTTGACTGATTACTTATTAAGTGAACCGATTGAGTAGGCGGTTGAGCCGCGATTGGTGAGCCGAACCATTGAACCGACCATTGAGCTATCTGCTGCATTAACCGTAGAAGCGCCTGTTAAACCGCCCGCTAAACTTCCGTTCAGAGGAAATTTGTAATGAGGACTTTGAAAAATGAGTGATCCTGTCCTGTCTCAACTCGTTGCTGTTGAGGATGATCTATCCCAACAGGTCGAGAATTTAGAATCTCAACTCGCTGCGATTGAATCGCAACGGCTTGGGCTGCGTACTGTAATTGACATGTTTCAAAAAACGGATGACCCAGCCGGTAGTGAGCCACCGAGTGCTGAACCCACAACATCATCTGCGGAAAAACCGTCCGCCGCACGCACAAGTCGGTTGACGACAAAAAGAACAGCCCAATCTGGCGCAACCGCCGACAAAGCCGAAAGCACTCCCCCAGAAAAACCCCCAGCAAAAAAAACATCAAAAACCCCAGCAACAACCCCATCAAAAAAAACTAAGATATCTGCCAAAAAAGCCAGTGCCGAGAAAAAGCCGGTCCCTAGAAAGACAGCGCAAAAGAAAAAGAAAGATGGCCGAGCTGCTGACTGGCAAAAATATGTTCAATCCGACTTTGGTGAGGCTGCTTTGCCAGAGGCAGTGAGTAGCGTTTTGCGCGCTCAGCCATCGGAGATCTTTGCGATCGCTGATGTTATGTCTTCTATTTTTACTGAAGATATGCCCAGAGATGCCTATCTTAAGGCGCGCAATCGAATCTCCAACATTTTGTCGGGCGGTGCGCGTGACGGCACCTGGTACCGAGGCCGTAACGGTCGCTACTCTCAATCCGAGAGCGTTACGAAGTCGAAGTAGTTATGATTATGCACTGTGATTCACGCTGTGATTATGCCCTTAGGCGGTGATTATGCCCTTAGATAGTCCTTGGCTAATAGCTGTTCTACTCAATACGGGCCTAATTGCGATCGCCCTTTTGCTGCCCAAAAAGCTGCTGACCACAGCTGGCTATCTCAACGCTTGGCTGTTAGGCGTCATTGTGTGGGGCGCGCTAGGTTGGCCTGCCTATGCCACGATTTTGTTCTATTTTTTCGTGGGTTCAGCGGTTACCAGGGTCGGCATGGCCCAAAAAGAATCCGCTGGAATTGCTGAAGCCAGGGGCGGCGTGCGCGGCCCTGGGAATGTGTGGGGCTCGGCGCTGACGGCGGCTGTATGCGCTGCTAGCATTACCCTACTTCAGCTGTGGACTGCGGCTGAGTCGGCGCGAGCGCTGCAATGGCAAATGCTGCTGGTACTGGGCTTTGTCGCCTCCCTAAGTACCAAACTCTCGGATACGACGGCGACTGAAGTCGGTAAGGCTTACGGTCAACGCACGTTTTTGATCACTACACTGCAACCGGTGCCACGGGGAACTGAAGGCGCTGTGAGCTTAGAGGGCACTTTAGCAGGCATCGTCAGCTCACTGGCTTTGGCCGCTATTGCCTGGGGCGTTGGGCTCATTTCACTCGTAGGCATCGGTATTTGCGCGATCGCTGCATTCGTCGCTACGACTATAGAGAGCCTCATTGGTGCGACTGTTGAAGAAAAACTAGCCTGGCTTACTCACGATTTGGTCAATATTATCAACACCACCATAGGCGCTGGCGTTGCGATTGGCTTAGGCTGGTTGATTTTGTAGCCCTGCACAATCTTACAGTTCCTGCTTAAAGGCGCGTGATCGCTAAATTAGGACTGGGCAAGATATTTCTTAAGGAAGGGAATTTTATATTCTTTTATGAAAAAACCATATAAAATGTAACTATTACAAAAAGCGGTGAATCGATATAATCGTTGAAAATAAAGGCTTTATGCCGTGTTATTCGTTTTAAGTAGCCGCTTATTCTATGTATAAGTTTCTACTCAAAATAAGCATGGCTGTCTTGACGCGAAATTTTTAGGCGGCCAGATGACCTTCGTTACTTCTATTCAGCACTGGTAAAGCAGTTGCTTGAATCGATTCCCAACCTTAAAAAACACAAAATAAATAGAAAGAAAGAGCCTCCACCTATGATGATGACGACGGTTACTGAAGACAACTTTAATCAAGCAGTTCTTGCCTCTTCAGGCCCAGTTTTTGTCCATTTTCGAGCCCCTTGGTGTGGTATTTGCCGGATAGCTTCACCCATTTTGAACAGCTATCAAGAGCAGTGGCCAGTTCCGTTACGCATCTTTGATGTCAATGCGGACGAAAATTTTAAGCTGGCTAATCAGTATCAGCTGACCACCCTGCCAACCCTTCTCTATATAGAAAATGGCGAGGTCTTGCATCGTATAGAAGGGTTTGAGAGCCGGAATGATTTGCGCGATCGCCTAGAGGCCATTGCCTGTCGCTACCGCTTAGAAAACGCTTTTGTTTCCCGCTCTGCCTAGCAGCAAAAGATAAAAGCCAGCAATAAAAGCCAACGGTAAAAGCCAATGGTAAAAGCGAAAGTAAAAGCCAGCGGCAAAATCGAACGGTAAAATCGAACGATAGAAACTAAGGCTTCACTAAGCTGGCAAAAAGCTTACAGATATCCTTGTAGTAAAAAATCCTCGTCTATAGGCGTGATGGTGACATTTTTTAGTGACCTAGCATCGCTCATTTGCGTGAGCCCTAGCTCACCGACGGGGGAAGGCGCTGTTGCGCCGCCAATTATCTTGGGTGCGATAAATGCCCACACTTTTTGCACTGCGCCCTGAGTGATGGCTTCGGCTGCTAGCGCGCCGCCACATTCCCATAGCACGCTCATCAGGTCTCGCTCGTACAGCTGTCGCATAACGACCGCCGGGGTTAGATTGGGGACGCTGATAATTTCTACACCCTGTACTTGCAGTGCTTGTTGTACCTCAAGGTTGGCGTTGGGCTGAGTCATTACTAGGGTGGGTGCCGTGGCGGTATTCCATAGGTGAGCAGTGAGCGGCAAATTGAGCTGTCGGCTCATTACCACTCGCAAAGGCGTATGGCTACCTTGACCGTGGTTTGTGAGGTGTGGATTGTCTTTGCGCACAGTGTTGCCGCCCACGATTACCGCGTCGCACTGACCGCGTAGCCGATGCACCTGAATCCGAGACTGTGGCCCGCTGATCCAGGCGCTGTGTCCTGTCGTCGTGGCAATTTTTCCATCTAGCGTCATCGCATACTTAAAAATGCCAAACGGGCTGTGGTGCGTGACTCGGTGAATAAAGGCTTCGTTGATCTGACGGCAGCGATCGCCTTCTACGCCAACGCTCACTTCAAGACCAGCTGCCTGAAGCTTTTGAATGCCGCCACTCGCTGTCGGATTGGGGTCGGCCATGCCAATGACCACTCGGCGAATGCCCGCTTGGATAATGGCCTCGCTACAGGGCGGTGTGCGGCCTGTGTGCTTACACGGCTCTAGGTTGACATATAAGGTGGCATTTTGGGCGCGATCGCCCGCCGCTTGTAAGGCAAAGACTTCCGCATGGGGCTCTCCCGCTTTGGGATGAAATCCCTCTCCTACAATTTCTTCACCTTGTACAATGACCGAGCCAACCATTGGATTTGGCGCGGTATGGCCCGCTGCCTGGAGCGCCAGCTCACAGCAGCGCCCCATCATCGCTGCATCTAGAGAAACCGATTGAGGCATAAACATCCTTGGGCTAAAGCACCGTTGACGATCCATTCTAAATTAAAGTCTTGTAGGCTCTAAATTAAAGGCTTGTTATGTTGCTGCCATTTCTTTGGCGTTGTTACGAGGAGAGATAAGAATTGCGTCACTTGATTCGTTGCTGGCTAATCATAGGTCGTGCCCGATCTCGGCAGTACTGGCTGTGTTGGGCTATTAGCATCGCTGCGATTTTAGTAATATCTTTACCGGCTTCAGCTCAGCTGAATAATCTTCCGGATGCTCAAGCGGGTTCTCAAGTGGGTGCTCAAGCGGGTTCTCAAGGCAACGGTGCCGCTGAGGCGCCCTCAGAGACTGCTGGGGAAACCGCTCCGGGAGAAACCGTTCCGGGAGAAACCGTCGCAGATGACGCCGAAACCTCGCAGCCCGATTCTGCCGCTAGACCTGCAATCAATCGGCTGCTGCCTGAGCAACTGGTAGAAGACTCTGATGCCATTGATGCCTCGCCTGTTTACCTAGATGGCCGAGTGATTTTTCGGGTGACGGCGCCTGCCTCAGCGGGGCAGGTAGCCGCAGAGGAGCGGGCCCAGACCGTTCAGCAGCGAATTAACAGCTTAATTCGAGATGTTGAAGACACGGATGAGTCGGTTAACGTCAGCGTTAGTATTGATGAAGAGAGCAACTTGCCCGTCATTCTGGTGAACGGTCAGTTATTGACGACGGTGACTTCTTTAGATGCTGAGCGAAATGGCTATGTTGACCCATACAATTTAGCGCTGACGTTAGAAACGAAATTAGAGCAGGCATTCGTTCGCTATTCAATTGAGCGATCGCCTGAATTTTTACTTAGGTCAGCCCGGTTTTCGGCTGGTATTTTGATTGGAGCTGTTTTGCTTCAAATACTCTCCAGACGGTGGCTACGTAGGATAAAGAATCGTCAGTCTCGTCTGCTAAAAATGCAAGCCCAGCTGAGGACAGGGGAAGTAACCCCCAAATCAGGGCCTGTGGGCCCTCCCGCTACTCCTGGCTTTAGCAGCGTTTTAGACCCGATTAAAGCCCGATTAGACATCCGCCAAAAGCGAAAGATCAACGAAACCGCAGGCGGCTTGCTGCTTATTTTACAGCCGGTGCTATGGATTGGCAGCATGCTGGGGATACTCTCCCTATTTCCCTATAGTCGTTGGCTAGCAACCCTATTGCTTTACTGGCTAGAGATTCCGGCGAAGATGCTGTTGTTGTGCGGTTTGGCCTACATGGCCGTGCGATTGAGTAGCCTAGCGATAGATAAAGTCAGCTTAACGCTGCAAGAGGGGACACAATGGGCGCCTGATCAGTCACAGCGCCGCAGCTTGAGATTTTCGACCCTGTCTCAGGTTGCCAAGGGCATTGCAGGCGCGATTGTTTTAGCGATTACTTTGCTGCTGATACTTTCAATAGCCGGTGTTCAGGTTGCGCCTTTGTTAGCCGGTGCTGGCATTGTGGGCATCGGCATTTCGCTGGCGGCGCAAAGTCTGATTAAAGACTTGATTAACGGCTGTTTAATTTTGTTAGAAGATCAGTTTGGCATTGGGGATGTGGTTTCAATTGATGGTTTTGCAGGCATGGTGGAGTATTTGAACCTGCGCATCACTCAGCTTAGAGACACTGAAGGTAAGCTCATTACCATTCCTAATAGCCAAATTACCGTTGTGCAAAACCTATCTATGGACTGGTCGCAGGTTGATTTGTTCATTACGGTTGCACCTCATAATGATTTAAATCAGGTGTTCACGCTTTTAAAGTCGGTGGCTGCTGAGCTCGCTGACGACGACGAATGGCGATCGCTGATTTTAGAGCCCCCCGATTTGCTGGGTGTAGAGAGTTTAGACTACACCGGTATTCAGCTGCGGCTACAGCTCAAAACTCAGCCGCTCAAGCAGTGGTTGGTCGCGCGCGAGCTAAGAAAGCGTATCAAAGAACGTTTTGACAAAGAAAATATCGATATGGGACTTTCTCAAGAGCAGGTAGCGGTTCGTTGGGATGAACAAGAAGAGAATAAAGAAGAGAAGGCCTAGCTGTGCTAGGCGGCATCTAGGAACGCATGTCAAACAGGCTAGGCTTCTGGTGCAATGCCATCTTCAGGAAATACCCACTTTGGCCCTTCGCTAACGCGTGCTTGCTGCTTTTTACGAACGGCCTCGGCGGCTATGGCCAGCATGTCGTCTAAAGATGTTTTTTCAATGAATTCAGCGGCCTTTTGCTGTTCTGGCTTGTGAGGGCACTGCTCGCCTAAAACGCAGCCGTTTTGACAGTCTACGGCGCAGTTGATATCTGCCATGATGTTGTGATGAACCGAATGCTAAAAGTTATTCTTGTTGCCAATTCTAAAGGATTCTGACTGGGCAGTTCTCTTTCCACCGGCTTCTTTTAAGGTCTTTTTTCAAGTTTTTGTTAGGTCTTTTTGGGGTCTAAAACGGCTGTTAAAGCGGTCACGAGCTGATCGATATGCGCAAGCGTATGAGTGGCCATAACGCTTATGCGCAGGCGGCTGACCGGGACAGTGGGCGGGCGTACGGCTGAAATGAAAATGCCTTTGTTTTTGAGCTGTTGCCCTAAGCTGATTGCCGTAGCTGCGTCTTTTACCTGTAGGCACACAATGGCTGAGTCGGTGGGCAGTCGCTTGAGCGGATAGGTGGTTTTGTCTGGAAGTTGGTCTGGAAGTTGGTCTGGAAGTTGGGCAGAACGATGGGTTAGCCACTGGTCTAGCTGCCGGACAAGATACTGGCTGTTTTGGTGGAGCTGGCTGAGTCGGTAGGGTTCTTGCTGGAGTAGGGCGATCGCACCTAGCGCCGCTGCGGTATCTGCGGGCGAAAGGCCAGTGGTATAAATCCAGCTCGGTGCTCGGTTTCGTAAAAAATCAATCAAACTTGAGCTGCCTGCCACATAGCCGCCTAGGCTAGCAAATGCCTTGCTGAGTGTCCCCATTTGCACCATGCGGCATGGTTTGTTGCCGCTTGTTTTTTTTAGTTCGCTGGCAAAGTGCTCAGCGCAGCCTGCGCCCGTTTTACCCAGTACACCTGCGCTATGGGCTTCGTCTATCATTACCATGCTTTCAAAGCGATCGCCCAAATTCAAAATTTGCGGCAGTTTACACACATCCCCATCCATGCCAAATACGCCATCTGTCAAAATCAAGCAGCGTCGGTAGCGAGATCGGTGGTTGTTCAGCAGGTCTTGGAGTTGGTCAATGTTGCTATGGGGATAGGTGAGAGTGGTTGCACCGCTGAGGACTGCGCCGTTTTTAAGGCTAGCGTGGTTGTACTCGTCGCTGAGAATGAGGTCGCGATCGCCCACCAATGCCGCAATCGTGCCGATATTGGCTAGGTAGCCGCTGCTAAATACCAGCGCGTCTTCGGTGCCTTTGAGCTGCGCGATCGCTTGTTCTAACTCACGGTGCAATGGTCGATGACCACTGAGCAGCCGCGAACCTGTGGCACCTGTACCATAGATTTGGGTCGCTGCGATCGCCCTTTCTATGAGCCTTTCATCGCCAGCAAATCCCAAATAGTCATTGCTGGCAAAATTCACGCTCGGCTGACCTGCCATGCTCACAGATGGGCCGCTGCGTCCCTCAATCGGCTGCACGCTTCTATGCCAACTAGCCCGATGAATAGTGTGAAGGGATTTTTCTATCCAGTGGTAAGGATCTGGCGAATCAGAATTTGACATTATGTAATCGCAAAAGTAGCAGTCGCTGCCAGTTTAGAACGGCTCTGCCTAAACTGGCACATGAGAGTAGTCAGCCGAGTGGATGATAACCGTCAGCTTAACTGCTCTGTTCAACTGTCCTGTTTAACGGTCAGCTAGCGGTAGCATCACTCGGCTCAGTATTCTGCCGTCTTCCATGTGGGAGAGGGTAAACTCGCCGCCGAGCTGCTGCATGAGTGACTGGCAAACCCACAGCGCGCTATTGTTGGGCTGCTGGAGGCTAGAGGGCGAGAGTAGGTCAGTCGGTCGGCCCTGTTCTAGCTCTTGCAAAACCTCTGGATCTACCACGCCATCGTCGGTGATGGCTACTTCTAGCCAGTGATTGTCGAGCGGGCGGCACCAAATATCAATGCGATCGCCTACCGGAGAGCGATCGCACGCCTCAGCAATCAGCTCATATAGAACAAACTCAATTTTGTGAATATCGCCCACAATCGTTAGGTTGCTTTCACAGTGAACCTTCGTCCACAGCTGTCTTTCCTGCACGAGTGGATGAGCCCGAGCTAGTGCTCGCTTTAGCAAGCTAATTAAAGGCGTGGTTTGAGAGTGGGTTGCTAGCGCCCAGCGTTCGTTGGTAATCACATCGCTCAGTTGCTCAACCATCGTCTCCATGCGCTGTAGCAGCATTTTTTGTTTGGCCTCAATAGTGGCCCCGCGCGCGGCACCGTTTTTGAGGCTATCTTGCTGTGAACTCAGCTGTTGCATGCAGTCTTTTAAGCCCTGACTGAGATTTTCAATTTGGTGCTGTTTGTACCAGTTCAGCTGGGTGAGCTGCTGCTGTTGACTCAATAGCAGCGTGGTGAGTTTTAGATGGCGACGGCACCAGGCTAGCTGATTGACGACGACCGCCAGCAAGCTGGTTTGTTCGTCTGACCATTGGCGGCTGGCAACATCAGCTAAGACAATGACTGCGTTGGTCTGATGTTCGGGGGCGGTTCGCAGTGCCATCACCAGTAGCTGTGATCCTTCTGGCCCGGATAGCCACTGCTGGCCGTCGTTGGGTAAATCTTCTAACTTCAGCGTTAGCAATCCTTCGGTAGAAGCCGCCCAGTTGATGATGGCGTCTGTTTCAACCGAAATCTGATGTTCTTCATCAATTTGAAAAGAGTTGTTTTGAGTATGCACATTACTAGCCTGGGCAAATGTACTACCGTTTTCCCAAGTGATAAGGGCCACTAGCGGCGTATGTAAAATTTGCGAGATGTGACGAGTTGCCGACTGATCGAGCGTTGTGAGATCTGAAAGCCTTTGGAGACTCTGCATGCCCCATTGAAAGCTTTCGTGCAGATGTGCTTGCTGATCGGTTTGCCGCTGGAGATGCCATTGGTGCAAAATCAGACCAATCTGATTGCTAAGCGTCTGTACGAGCTGCCGTTCAGCCTGACTCCAGCGGCGCTCTATTTTATCAATAACAATGACCAAGCCTTCAGGCGTTTGGCCGGGTGAAGTGCTGCTGACAAGCAGGGACTTAGCGCCTAAGGCTTTAAGTCGCGATCGCCAAGGGGCAAATTTTAGGTCGTTCTCTAGGCTCTCTACGCTTACAGGTGAATAGGCTCGCTTGAGCATTTTTTCATCCACGGTATCTAGCGGTAGCCAATGTTCGCTACGGCCCATCCCTACGCCTGTGCGATAGCAAAGGTCAAAGCCGCCTTTTTCGGCGTTGAGATTGAGTACTAAGAGCTGATCGGTGCCAATGCGCGCGGCGAGCTGTTCTATGCATAGTCCCAATACATGCTGCCAGTCGCGATCGCTGTGAATGCTGCGAGTGATGCCCGCACTCAACAAATGGTCAGACTTCACCTGACTGAGCGCTGTATCCATTTCTGACGTTGGCATCGCGATGCCAACGAGCTGAGCGACGCCCTTTAAATAGTGCTTTTCAACATCGCTCCAAATTCTAGATCGAGCCCCTTCAGCAGTCATAAAGCCCTGTAGCTCGTTTTGATAGATAATCGGTGCGATCATCAGCGACTGAATGTTTAAATGCTGCATCAGTCGGGTTGCCACCCCGGCCTTGAGCGATCCTTCTGCTTCTCCAAGCACAATCATCTCGTCGTTACAAAGGCTCTGATACAGGAGGGGCATCTCACTCACCAAGCGTTCACTGTTGGCTCTGCCGCGAGATTTGCCCACGCGGCACCAAAAGTGACGGCCTCTGGGCTCTAGCCAGTAAACACTCACAGGCGCACCCATAAACCTTTGTGTTTCATCGGCAACGACCTCTAGTCGAGCGTCTAATCCGGGCAGGGTGCTGAGCGCGTTCAGCAGGCTTAGCAGCGGTTTGGCAGGCTGCTTAGTTTGCTGCCTTTCTAGCTCTTGCTCGTTTTGATGGATGGCTTCGGCCAGCGCATTGTTAATAGCTAGCAGCGTTGAGTTTTCCAAAATTCCAGGTTCTACGCCCCACCGCCGTGAACCCAGTATGATCAATCCAAAACAAATGCCCTTGCGCTGAATCGGCAAAATCACGGTGCCCTGTAGCTCAAAGGTTTTTGCGATTTTCTCCCATGCGCCCGCTCTCGGATCTTCCCCAATATCTGCGATTACGGTTGGCCGCTGCTGTACAATTGCCTGCTCTAACAGGTCGCCAGGGTGCAGTGCTAAAGATGTATAAGAAAATCGACGCGGCCCGCTGCTGAGGACGCCGCGCGTTGTCAAATTATGCTCAAAGCGATCGTAAAGGCCCATCCACAGCAGCGCATAGCCAAATTCTGCGCGAATGGCTTCTAAGGCCTCTTGAACTGACTTTTCTAAATTTTCTGCTTCCCAAATGGCGGGCAATACCTGAGAAAGATCTTGCTTGATCAGCTCTCTGGCGGCGCGGCGATCCGAGCTAAAAGTCCCTTTGCTAGAGCGACTATCTGGCGTATTGACTTTGGGCTGAACCATAGTGAGTGAAGCTGCACCTTAAGGGGCTATTGTGAAGGCTGCCAATGCGTAAAAGTACGAGGCGGTGTCAGAATATTTATAAATAATTTATAGATATTTAATGCCTGTTTTTTTGATGCCTGTTTTCTAATGACTGTATAGTTCCCGTTGCCTTACGCCTGCTTCACGGTTTTGAGCGAGTCAATTCATAAACTGTCTTTTGGCGTTCTGTCTTTTAGCGTCTGTCTTTTGGTATCCGATTTTGGTAGGACCGGCTTTTTGAACTGTCGAGAATCTTAAACGGCTTGGATGTTGATATATCCCACATTCCGCCCTTTGAATTGTCACATTGAGAATAATGTCAGAGGATATTAGAGGAGCGCAGATAGGGGTCAAGCGATCACAGAAATCACTGATACGATAGCAGTCAAAAACCTAGACCACCTGGGCATCATAGCCGGTATCGTTGATGAGCTAGGGGTGGTCGATATCATCAATGAGCACCTGGGCGAAGACCCGCGCGAGCAAATTAGTGCAGGCGTGGCGGTCAAGGCAATGATCTTAAATGGCCTAGGGTTCGTCTCAGCGCCGCTGTACCTGTTTGAGCAATTTTTTAAGGGAAAAGCCACCGAGCACCTGCTAGGCCCAGGCGTCAGCAGCGAGCAACTCAACGATGACCGATTAGGTCGAGTGCTAGACAGGCTCTACGTATCAGGCATCACGTCAGTATTTTTAGCCCTCTGTCTATCGGCTGTAAAACGGTATGGGCTGAGTTGTGAGCGTGCCCACTTGGATGCCACGTCAATGAGCGTAACGGGTGCCTACCTGAATTCTAGTCACGGGGTGCCCATAGGCGAAACTGTGCCGATTGAAATTTGTCACGGATATTCACGCGACCACCGTCCGGACTTAAAGCAGTTCGTGATGAACCTGGTGTGCTGGGGAGATGGCGATATTCCAGCGTTTATCGAACTGGCCGATGGCAACCAATCGGATAAAGCCCGCTTTGCCAAGGTGATAGAACAGTTTCAAGAGCAATGGGATTTTGATGGACTCTACGTAGCTGATAGCGCACTTTACAGCGCCGACAACTTGAAACAATTGAACAACTTGAGATGGATTTCGAGAGTGCCGATGACACTGAGCGCAGCGAGCGCACTGGTAGAAGAAATCGACGAGAGTGCCTTCTGTGCCAGTACCCTGGCCGGATATCGCATCGCTGAAGTCGGCAGCACCTATAGCGATATCCGTCAGCGATGGTTGGTCGTCGAATCGAGTCAGCGTCAAGCTTCTGACTTAAAAGCCCTAGAAAAACGATTAGATCAAGCGACCGGGCGCATTCAAACCCAACTAGACAAACTCAGCCGCCAATCGTTTGCCTGCAAAGCCGATGCTCAGGAGGCTATAGCGCAGTTTGAGAAAACCTTGACACAACATCTGATCACACCGATAGAGATTGTCGAAAAGCCGCATTACGACAATGCTGGCCGACCGTCTAAAACAGCGATACCCACAGCCATCCACTATCATATCCAAGCCACCCTAACGCTAGACGCAGAAGCAGTCCGGCGACAACAGCGGCGGGCGGGACGATTCATTCTCGCCACCAATGTGCTGACCTCACCCACCCGTGAGACAGATGCCATTGCACCCGGCGACATTCGGCTCACTGCTAACGATATCCTCAGTGAATACAAAGCGCAGCAAGGCGTCGAACGCGGGTTTCGATTCCTCAAAGACCCTTTATTTTTCGCCTCCAGCGTCTTTCTCAAATCCTCTGAGCGCATTATGGCACTCGCGATGATCATGGCGCTGTGTTTGTTGGTCTACAACTTAGGAGAGCGGCAGCTCCGACAAGGCTTAAGCGCCGCTCATCAGTACGTTCCGAATCAATTGGGAAAACCCACCCAAACGCCGACCCTGCGTTGGGTCTTTCAGGCCTTCATGGCCATTCACCTCGTCACAGTTAATGGACAAGGGCAGGTTCTAAACCTAGATGAAAATCATCGGAAAATACTCCGGTTTCTGGGGTCTGCCGCTCAGGAGTACTACTTGCTATGTTGACTCTGACTTTATTCTGATTGTGACGGTTGAAAGGGCGGAATGTCGGATATATTGCTCTTTGGTAGCAAGTTATCCGTAAATTCCATGACGGTTTCTTTTTGTTGCCGCCCATCATCCCCGCTTGTGAGGAGCGTTTCTTTTGCAACAGTTTTATCAGTTTGGCCTGCGTCCCCTCTTGTTTAACCTACTAAAAGCGGATGCTGAAACTGTCCATCGCCAAACGATTGATACGCTGGCCTGGTTGGCTACCAATCCTAATGCAGGGCCGCTGTTTCATCAGCCGACTCGCCTCGCTGCTCAAGCCGCGATGGCAGGGCTTTGCGAAGTGCGATCGCCTCGTCTCAATCAGTCTCTTTGGCACTGCGCGTTTGATAACCCACTGGGCCTAGCTGCCGGGTTTGATAAAGACGGTACAGCGGCTAGGGCATGGCCGCTGATGGGGTTTGGCTTTGCCGAACTCGGTACAGTGACCTACCATCCGCAGCCGGGTAATCCGCAGCCGAGAATGTTTCGCCTGCCTGCTGATCGCGCTGCGCTTAACCGCATGGGTTTTAATAATCAGGGTGCTGCGGCTCTTTCTGCTCGGCTCGCTGCACTATGGCCTGATCACAACTATCCCGTGCCAATTGGAATTAACTTAGGGAAGTCAAAAATCACGCCTTTGGAAGATGCTGCTGAAGACTATCGCAAAAGCTTTGAGCTGCTAAAAAGCCAGGGTAGCTACTTTGTTGTGAATGTGTCTTCGCCGAATACGCCGGGGTTGCGATCGCTCCAAGCTAAAGAACAACTCGCCCCTATTTTAGAAACCCTCCAAACCGCCAACACCCAAAACAAACCCTTACTGGTCAAAATCTCACCCGATTTAGCAACAGAAGACATTCGTGAAATTGTTCAGCTAGCTCAAGACTGCCAGCTGGCGGGCATTATTGCCACTAACACCACCATTAGCCGCGATGGTTTAACGACTAAAACTGTGGCGCAAACGGGTCAATCAGTCACGGATGAAGCGGGTGGCATCAGCGGCGCACCTGTCACCCGGCGATCTACAGAAGTGATTCGCCTAATTTATGAACAAACCCAGGGAAAGCTGCCTATTATCGGTGTGGGCGGTATCTTTAATGCGGATGATGCCTGGGATAAAATTACGGCCGGTGCTTCATTGCTGCAAACCTATACCGGCTGGGCATACGAAGGCCCTACAATGGTTCGCTCAGTGCTGAAAGGACTGCTGACAAAACTAGATGAGCATGGGTTGAGTGCGATCGCTGATGCTGTTGGCAAGGCGCATAAACCCAAGAACATAGGCTGAGGCTAAAGGTCATAAAATTCGTTTGACAAACCGGGTTCCCCAGTAAGTTTCCTGGGGAGATCTACATAGTCGGCAATTTATGCTCAAGCTACGCTCCTGGCTGGGAAGTCTTTTCGTCAGTGAGTTGACCAGTAAAAGAAGGCATTGTCTAGAAAATTTCCACTAGACGATTTCCATTTTATTATTAGTTCTTTTTAACGTAGGTATCTAGCCATCGCACCGTTTCCCACAGCACATGGCCAACGGCTTCTTGTGAGCGATAGCCGTGCTCTTCGTAGGGCAGGCTCACGTAGCGGACAGTGCCGCCCAGCCCTTTCATGGCTTCGTATAGACGCTGGGTTTGAATGGGGTAAGTGCCTGTGTTGTCGTCTTCTGCGCCATGGATGAGCAGGAGCGGATGGTTGATTTTGTCGGCGTAGGTGAAGGGAGACATTTTGATGTAAGTATCTGTTGCTTCCCAAAAGCTACGCTGTTCGCCCTGAAAGCCAAAGGGCGTGAGGCTGCGATTGTAGGCCCCGCTGCGGGCAATGCCTGCGGCAAACAGGTCGGTGTGGGCTAATAAATTGGCGGTGGTAAAGGCACCGTAAGAGTGGCCGCCGATGGCGAGTTGCGATCGCTCACTGACGCCTCTATCCACTAAATAATCAACAGCGGCTTGCGCACTGTCAATCAACTGTTCTAAGTAAGTATCGTTAGGTTCAGTATCCCCTTCTCCAATAATGGGCATGGTTGGCCCCGATAGCAGCGCGTAGCCCTGAGTGAGTAAAAACATGGGGGAAGGCCCACTGGGTCTACCAAAGGTGTTTTCGGCTTGGGTCACTTGGCTCGCGGTCTCACGGCTTTTATGTTCTTCAGGGTATACCCACAGCAGGGTTGGCAAGGGGCCGTCACGCTCTAGGTCATGATCGGGCGGTAAATACAGCGTGCCAGAGAGTTCGAGTCCGTCGCGGCGAGAGTAGCGCACGACTTCTTTATGAATATTTTCGTACCAAGGGAGCGGATCGCTAAAGTGAGTGAGCGCCTGTTCTTGGGCTGTTGCTGTGTCATATAGCCAGTAGTTGCTGGGCGCTGTTTTACTTTCGCGGGCGATAATCAGCTGTTTTGCGGCTGGGTCCAACACTCTTCTCACTCTGGTAAAGCCGTCTTCGGTATGTTGCCAAAGCCTTTCTTTTTCGCCTGTTGCCAAGTTGAACCTATCTAAAAAAGGATAAATGCCTGCGGGCGAAGCGCCTCGACCGTTCAGATAAATATCACCTTGTTCTGACATTAACAAAACATGCCAGCCGTAGTCACCCACGACGGTTATTGCCTCCCCTGGATGGCTGTAAGCGTCTTGAAAATTGCGTTCTTCAATTAGTCTTGGTTCTACCTGATCGCTGTCGGGTGCTAGTTTCCAGGTGCGCAGTTGCCGAGTGCTATAAAACGCTTCATAGCCTAGCGCAGTGTCGCCATTGCCCCATTCAACACCGTTGAATCTCAAGGCTGTTTTCCAGAGTAAGCAGGGCAAGTCAGTAAAGGGCGCAGACAGCATATATACGCTGTCTCGATAGTCACTTTCTTGGCTGGCATCTCCGCCGTCCAAAGCTTCTATCCAGTAAAGGGTAGCGGGCTTATCGGCACGCCAGCCAGAGGCTCGTTTGCCGTCTCTTACTGAGTCAAAATTAATCGAGATTTCTTCGGCTAGCGGTAGATCCGCGACGGTGTAAACCACATTTCCCTGGAGATCTATAATATCTGTGCGTTTGGGAAAGCGAGATAGCGGTACCTGATAGGAAAAAGGACGATGAGTGGTAATGACCTTGAGCCACTGGCCATTCGGCGAAGGGACGAGTCCTTTAATTAATTTACCCGTGCTGGTAATGGGCGTTTGCTCGCCTGAGCGTGTGATTTGAATGAGCTGTGAGCTGAGATAGTACTCTAGCAGCGCTTCATCGTGAGGGTTTTCTAATAGGTTGGTGTAGGTACGAGCCGGGGCAATGCGGCCTAGGTTTTCTTCAATGATGGGGCCGATGGGCAGCGGAGGCTTGGTGGGCGGTGGGCCTGCATCGGTGCGGATTTTGCATACGAGTGTGCTGTCGGGGAGCCAGTGGATGGGGCTGCCGCAGGTCGCGTTGATAATGGGGCCGGTGAGGGCTGTGGCCTGAGCTGAGTGAACATCAAGTACCCAGAGGCTAATGCCGCTTTTTTGGTCGGCGGTTGGGGTGAGCTGTGTGTGTGTAAAAGAGAGATAGCGGCCACAGTCTGACCAGCTGAAGTCGCGGATGCGGGCTTTTTCAGGGAGGGCGACTGGGCGAGCGGTTGTTTCTCCACGGCGGCGGACGGCCATGGCACAGTAGTAACCCGCTTTGGCAGGGCCCCAGGTGTCGGGGTTGATTTGCATGCCTGCGATCGCGACTGTCGGTACGCTCAATTCTTCAATTGGCGGCAGCTCGGTTTTCCCAAACTCGATAATCCATTCGGCGTCAGGAGAAAAGCCAACATCTGGTAGCTGCTCGGCGTTAAGCATAGACGCAATCGGCTCAGGGGGAGTTTGCCAAGTGTCCTGAGCAGGGAAGGTCATAAGCGCGTAGGGGATAAAGAGCAGCGACAGAAAACAACTATAGCAAAGCCGCCTTAATACTATTAGGCATCCTATCAGGCAGGGCGGCTTTGCTTTGAATTGTTTTAGGGCTTATTTTAGGGCTTATTCTTCAGCGAATTCGTCCATAGACGGGCAAGTGCAGATGAGGTTGCGATCGCCATATGCCTGATCAATCCGATTCACACTGGGCCAAAACTTGCGATCGCGTGTCCATTGAGTTGGGAACACAGCCGTCTGTCGAGAATAGGCGCGGTCCCAATCACCAACCAAATCCGCCGGGGTATGAGGCGCATGAAGCAGCGGACTATCCTCAGCAGCAATTTCTTGGGCCTCAATTTGGGCCACCTCAGCACGAATCGCAATCATCGCCTCGCAAAACCGGTCTAGCTCTGAGAGCGCCTCGCTTTCAGTTGGCTCAACCATCAGGGTTCCAGCCACTGGCCAAGACATGGTAGGTGGATGAAAACCATAGTCGATCAAACGCTTGGCAATATCATCAACATTGACATGGGCCGTTTTTTTGAACCCGCGCAAATCCACAATGCATTCGTGGGCGACCAGGCCGCTGGCACCTTTGTACAAAATGTCGTAGTGGCCCTCTAACCGCTTAGCAATATAGTTGGCACTTAAAATCGCGATTTCACTGGCTCGTTTTAGCCCGGCAGCGCCCATCATTTGAATATACATCCATGAGATTGGCAAAATGCTGGCGCTGCCCCAAGGTGCAGCCGAAACCGCACCAATGGCCTGATCGCTCCCTATGGAAACCAGCGCATGACCGGGCAAAAATGGCACGAGATGCTGGGCAACCCCGATAGGGCCAACGCCAGGGCCACCACCACCATGCGGAATGCAGAAGGTTTTATGCAGATTAAGATGGCAAACATCGGCGCCAATATCGCCGGGGCTACAGAGACCCACCTGCGCATTCATATTTGCACCATCCATATACACCTGCCCGCCGTTCTGATGAACAATCTCACAAACGGCTTTAATACTCTCTTCAAACACACCATGCGTTGAAGGGTAGGTCACCATTAAGGCAGAGAGCTTATCAGCATGCTTTTCGGCCTTGGCCTGAAGGTCGGCAACATCAATATTGCCATCGTCATCACACTTGACGGCGACCACCTTCATTCCTGCCATAACCGCGCTAGCAGGATTCGTGCCGTGAGCTGACTGCGGAATGAGGCAGATATTTCGATGTGTATCGCCGCGAGACTGGTGATACTGATGAATCACCAGTAAACCGGTATATTCACCTTGCGAACCTGCGTTGGGCTGCAACGAAATACCGGCAAAGCCCGTAATATCAGCAAGCCAAGTCTCTAGCTGCGCAAACAGGATTTGGTAGCCTTTGGTTTGTGAAAGCGGCGCAAAGGGGTGAATTTGGCCAAACTCAGGCCAAGTGATTGGCACCATTTCGGCGGTGGCATTGAGCTTCATGGTGCATGAGCCCAGTGGAATCATCGCATCAGCCAGCGATAGATCTTTCTTTTGCAGGCTATAGAGGTAGCGCAACAGCTCGGTTTCGCTGTGGTACTGGTTGAAGACCGGATGGGTGAGATAGTCGCTGGTGCGGCTAAAGGCTAAGGGCACAGGCTGGGGCTTCAGGGCATCGAGCGGGGGGACGGCTGTATTGCCCGCGAAGATTTCGAGCAGTTCTACGATTTGCTCAAGACCAGTGGTTTCGTCTAGGGAGATGCCCAACGTTCGCGGTTCGTTACCTTGCGCTGAGTCAATCCGTAGGTTTATCTGCCGTTCGGCTGCTCGCGCGATAATATCGTCAGTTTGCTCGCCGGTTGCGACGGTGAGCGTATCGAATACCGGTTCGGTGCCGAGCGAGTAGCCGAGCTGGATCAAGCCGTCTGCTAGGGCGGTTGTGAGCTGGTGAATTCGGCTGGCGATGCCTTTGAGCCCTTGGGGGCCGTGGTAGACGGCGTAGCTGCTAGCGATGATGGCGAGTAAAACCTGAGCAGTACAGATGTTGCTAGTCGCTGAATCTCGGCGAATGTGCTGCTCACGAGTTTGTAGGGCCAGACGCAATGCAGGCGCGCCTTGGGTGTCTTTAGAAAGACCAATGAGGCGACCGGGCAGCTTGCGAGCATAGTCTTGCTTGGTAGCAAAGTAGGCGGCGTGCGGGCCACCGTAGCCTAACGGCACGCCAAATCGCTGCGTGTTACCAACCGCAATATCTGCGCCAAATTCACCGGGTGGCTTGAGGAGGGTAAGGCTGAGTAGGTCGGCAGCGACGGTTACAATTGAGCCTGCCGCATGAGCTTGTTCGATGAAGGGGGCGTAGTCAAAAATTGCGCCATCGGTGGCTGGATATTGGAGAAGTACGCCAAAGAAGGGGGTGCCTTGAGTGAAATCGATATTTCGGTGGTCGCCGACGATGACTTCTATGCCGAGGGGATGCGATCGCGTTTTAATCACATCAATCGTTTGCGGATGGCAGGCTGCCGACACCCAAAAGCGCTTAGCCTGCTTGGCGTCCTTATTTTTGCAAATGCCAAAGCTCATGCTCATGGCTTCTGCTGCTGCTGTGGCCTCATCTAGCAAAGAAGAGTTCGCAATCTCTAAACCCGTCAGGTCAGTTACCATCGTTTGATAGTTCAGCAGGGCTTCGAGTCTACCCTGAGAAATTTCGGGCTGATAGGGCGTATATTGCGTATACCAGCCTGGATTTTCTAAAATGTTTCGCTGAATGACCGGCGGTGTGACGCAGCTAGAATAGCCTAAGCCGATGTAGCTTCTATACACTTGATTTTGGGCTGCGATACTGGCAATTTTTTTCAACGCTTCGGTTTCGCTCAGCGCTTCTTCTACCGCGAGAGGCTGCTGCAAGCGAATTCCAGCAGGCACTGCTGCTGCAATCAACTCTTCTATCGACTTGAACCCTAGCACCCTCAGCATTTGAGCAATGGCTTGCTCATCAGGGCCTAAATGGCGCCGCTCAAAGTGATCGGCAGCCAGCGTTTCTGTCCATTGCGGCGGATTCTGCGACCACCCGCGGGATAACGCAGCTGAGTTTGCCTGGTCATGTGTCAGGTCAATAGTTCCACCCTTGGCGGTTGTCGTTTCCGCTGTTGCGGTAAAAGCCTCAGGAGATGGAGCGGTGTGATCGTAGGACATAGCAGCAGGAGGAAGGCGAAGGTAAGAGAGTACGGTAGCAAAAATCTACGGGTCGCGGAATGATGGCGAAAAGCGCGCTACAGATGATCGCTCTGAATGCTCAATCTGAATGCTCAATCTGAATGCTCAATCTGAATACTCAATCTGAATAATCGCTTGATCGCTCTACAGAAAAAGCTTTCCCCTGTAGGCACCCTATAACAAGTTTGCTCGATATTTGTTCGGCAAATGGCATTTGTTCGGTAAACGGCGAATAAGACCAAACAGCAATTGGTAACTTAATCGCTTTACTTCGAACAGCTCTATCCGAACAGGTCTATCTGAACAGGCTTAGTATTATGTAATCGAACTCTGAGTATTGTGTAACAAAAAACGTTTTGCTACTAGCTATTTTTGAAGAAGATAGAGCGTAAATGTTCTCTTTTCGGTTTTTCTAGCAGCTCAAAACTCCGATAGGCGGCCTTCATTTTGAGCTGCTTATGTTGCGCGGGCTATTGCTAAAACGTTCCTACTAGCAAGGCTTTTGACGTTTTTAAAATAGTGTTAAAAAGCGTCGGATGGCGCGATTTTCTATAAGGGTAGGCTGTGCGATCGCTCCACCTATTGAAAAAATGAAACGTTCCACATCTACATCATTTATAGGTCATCTATTAAGTCATCTATCGGTCATCTATCGGTCATCTATGATTAAGCGTCGCCTTCTACCTGCTCTTCATATTCTGCGGCAGACATCGCCTCGTCCAAATCAGAAAGATCGTCTGCTTTGACCTTAATTAACCAGGCTTCCCCATAGGGATCATTGGCAATATCTTCCGGCGATTCTAATAGGGCGTCGTTGCGCTCTAGCACAGAGCCATTAACCGGTGACTTTAAGTCCTCCACCGCTTTTACTGACTCAATTGTGCCAAAGTTTTCGCCCTTTTCTACTGAGTCACCTACTTCAGGCAGCTCCAAGAAAACCACATCGCCCATTTGATCCACCGCAAATGCAGTAATGCCGACCGTTACAATTTTTTCTTCTTCATCTACTCGGGCATATTCGTGCGTGTCCAGATACTGCAAATCTTCGGGATAATCAAATGCCATGCTATTTCCTCTGTATTTCCTCAAATAGACCTGTGAAGAGGCCAGTCAGTTTCAAGTAGAGATTATTCCATAGTGTTGCATTAATCACGATGTTTTACTGGGTTTTACTTGCTTTTGTAAAACGGTCGCTTAGTCACTGTGGCCGGAAAGGTTTTACCTCGAATCGCAACCTCTACACGCTGATCGACTTTGGCCAAATTAGGCGGTAGGTAGCCCAGTGCCACGGGATAGCCCAGCGTAGGGGAAAAAGTGCCACTAGTGACAATCCCGACCGACTGGCCCTCGCTTAGCAAGTCGTAGTCATGGCGAGCAATGTTGCGACCTGCGAGCGTGAGTCCTACTAGCTTACGAGCTACACCATTTGCCTTTTGCTGTTCTAGCACAGCGCGCCCAACAAAGTCGTCTACCTTATCTAAATGTACTAGCCAGCCTAGCCCGGCTTCTAGCGGTGTTGTCGTATCGTTAATATCCTGCCCATAGAGTGCCATGGAGGCTTCTAACCGGAGCGTATCGCGTGCGCCTAAGCCGCAAGGCGCGATCCCTAAGTCCATAAGCTTTTGCCAAACCGCAACGGCTGCGTCAACCGGCACCATTACTTCAAAGCCGTCTTCACCTGTGTAGCCTGTTCTGGCAAAGAAGGCTGGATAGCCCAATAGTTTGCCCGTGAGATGATTGTAGCGAGGCAGTGCTTGAATGTTTTCTTCGGCGCAAAGCTGCTGAAGTTTTTCGGTTGCTTTGGGGCCTTGCACTGCTATCAGCGCATTGCGGCGTGAAACATCGGTGAAGCTAACTGATTCGCTCAAATGTGCTTGGAGCCAGGTTTTGTCTTTGTCGGTTGTTCCGGCATTGACAATTAGCGTAATTTGCTGATTGCCGTTGGTGATGCCCTGATGGTACACGATCAAATCATCAATAATGCCGCCTTGTTCGTTGAGCAGAACGGTATACTGGGCTTTGCCTTCACTGAGCCGTGATAGGTCGGACGGAACTAGCTTTTGCAGTTGGGCAATGACATCTGGGCCAGCCAAAATGAACTTGCCCATGTGAGAAATATCAAAAGCGCCTGCTGAGGTGCGTACTGCTTCGTGCTCTTGACGAATGCTGCTGAACTGAACGGGCATTTCCCATCCTGAAAAACCGGTCATTCGGGCCTTTTGTTTGAGGCAAACTGTATGCAGAGGGGTACGAAGCAAAAGGGGCATAACAATGATGATTAATTATAGATAGCTTTTTCTAGGCTTTCATTATTAAACCTTGATTGAACCCGCTTATGAAGCGGATTAGATGAAGCGGATTAGATGAAGCGCGTTAGATGTTAGCGAATAAGCAAATACTGAACCAACTGTATAAATTTCTAGTGGTGACAATGCTGCGGTGGGTAATTTTATTGAGTACTTATATGTTTACCGGTCGGTATATTTTTTTTGAGAAGCTATAGAGTTAGATCTTCTCAATATTTGAGCACCATCAGTAATTATAGGGATGAGTAGCATTAGTTTTGCCAGCATTTGCTAGTAAGCAATTGCCAGGAACAGAGAACACGCAGCAGAGAACACAAATTAGGTTGTAATGAGCGATAGAACTTTTTTAGGACATCGGTTGGTCGGAAGCTGGCTGAACACCTTCGTAAGCGTAACGGGTTCTCGCCCGCACAAGCCTAGCTTTGTGGTGTTTGATATTGGCCAAAGCGGCTGTATGTTACTAGCTGAATGGTTTCGAGCGCATCGCAAAATTACCTTTCAAGAAGATATTTTAAGCCAGGTTGTACGGTTCCCGAGGATGAGCGTGTATCAGCATGTGCGGCAGTCAGCCGGTGAGATATATGGCTTTAATATGACGGTAGAGCATCTGCGACAGGTGCAGCGAATGGCCGATCCTAATCAATTTATGCAGGATTTGGTTCGGGGGGGATGCCGGGTAATTTATTTGAGCCGCAAGGATGCGCTGAGGCATGCGATCGCTACTTTAAAAACCTACAGTGTCAACTGTCGGTTCGATACTGACGAACCCCACAACCGTTCTGGCAAGTTTACAGTAGATGTTAGCGAGTTAGTTGCCTGCCTTAAGTACTTGGATAACCAGCGGGTGGAAGCCTATGCGATTTTGCACGAGATTCCTCATTTGAGCCTAACCTACGAAGATGATTTGGTGGATTCTAATCACCATCGAGCAACGGCTGATAAGCTGTCAAATTTTTTAGGTGTTCCCTCTATTCATCCTGTGGGTGGCCCGCTGAAGCTGGTGCATCAACAGCTCTCTGACATTGTCAACAACTATGATGAGCTGTGCGAGGGGCTAGAAGCGTCTGAATATGCCTATTTATTGACAGACAGCCGATACCTGTTAACAAAATAGATGCCGCAGGACGACAGTAAGGTCTTTTTCAATATCATTTCTTCAATATCAACTTTTTCCACATCAACCTTTTCCACATCAACCTTTTCCACATCTTTCTATATCTTTGCTAATCTGCGGTTGATCCGCCGTAGAGTAGTGCTGTTGAGTAGGTCGTTATTGTGAAAAGCGGCGATAAGGGCCTGTGGGTGGTTAGATAGGAGAGCGCGCCATGCATGTTCTGTTTGTTGAAGATGAGCCGAAGATTGCTAGCTTTGTGCAGGTGGGGCTAAATGAACATGGCTGGGTGGTGGACTACTGCGACCATGGCGATCGCGCTTACGAAAAGGCGATTGAAAATGAATATGACGTCATTTTGCTCGACATTATGATGCCGGGAAAAGACGGTTTATTTATCCTGAAGCATTTGCGGCAAATGGGCCGTAATACCCCGGTGATACTGCTCACGGCTCGCAATGAGCTAGACGATCGGTTGCAGGGGTTGAACCTGGGCGCAGACGACTATATTGCTAAGCCTTTTTTTGTGGAAGAGTTGGTGGCCCGTATTCAGGCGGTGGTGCGGCGTAGTGTAGGAGAGCGGCAGAACCTGGTGACGGTCGGCCCTTTTAAGCTTGATAGAATCACGCGCACGGTTGTGTGTCAGGTTGAGGGTGATCAGCAGGAGGTGCAGGAGGTGGAGTTGACGACTCGGGAGTTTAATTTGCTGGAGTATTTAATGCGATCGCCCGGTCGAGTATTCACCCGCACTCAAATGCTAGAACATGTGTGGGGCTATGATTTTAACCCTAGTACCAATGTCGTAGATGTATGCATTCAACGTCTGCGCAAAAAAATAGACACCAAAGGCCAAGGTCGCTGGATTGAGAGTGTGCGCGGCGTCGGCTACCGTTTTCGACAAGCGGAGTAGTTTTCTTTTCCAGTCTTATACAGCCATTTCCACCGAAATCAGCAGGATTTGGGCTATTTAGAGGCTGAGGCTTTTTACAGATGCGATTTCAACGCGATCGCGCCCCTTGGCCTTGGCCTGATAAAGCGCTTGGTCCACGGCTCTGAGCAAATCAGCTTGACTCTGGCTACCGCCCGAAAAAGCGCCTACGCCGATTGATACTGTGGCACTAAAGCGAAATTCTTCAAACTCAATCAGGGTAGATTTAAACGCCTGTCGAATGTGGTCGGCTCGTTTATAGGCTTCGTTTAGCGGCAAGTTGGGAAAGACAATGACAAACTCTTCGCCACCATAGCGGCAGGCGATATCGCTTTTGCGAATATGCGATCGCACCGTTTTTGCAAATACGCCAAGTGCGTAGTCGCCTGCGGGATGCCCGTAGCAATCATTCACCCGCTTAAAGTGGTCAATATCGAGGAGTACCATCGTCAGCGGACTGCCCGAACGCGCCGACTTGGCTAGCTCGGCTGGCATAGCCTCTTCAAAGTAGCGGCGATTGAATAGGCCGGTGAGGCGATCGCGAATGGCCTGTTCTTTAAGCTGGTCGCGCAGCAGCTGAATCTCTCGTAGTTGAGCCTGTAGCTCTGCGTTTGATCGCTGTAACTTTCGCTGGGCCTGCTGCTGCTCGGTAATGTCTCTTATTACCACCAACCGTCCAGGTCTCTGAGCATTTGAATGATACAAATCACTCACCCGAACCTCTAAGTAGCAGGGGATATGAATGCGTTCAATAATTGCAACAGGGGGAGCGCCCTCAGCGTGGCAGCAGTGGATAATTTCGGGCCAATGGCTGAGCACTTGGTTTAAATGTTCGCCTACTGCGCTCACCGTAGGCATCCCAGTGGGCAATGGTGAGACCGTTGCTTTAATTTCATGCTTAATTCTGTGCTTAATCCCATTAAAGTGATAGCCCAGGTTTATATAGCGCTGGGCCGCAAGATTAAGATCAATCACTCGGTTCTGGCTATCGAGCACGATGACACCATCGCTGATGTGCTCAATTAATACATCGCGGGCAATTGGCAGCAGGTCGAACAGTCGCCAGCGAAAAAGACTCGCAAAGTAAATAAGCCCGGTAAACAAAAAGCTCAGTGGCAAAATATTAAAGCCCAGCGGCACAATTTCTAGAACATATAGGCTGCCTGCAACAATCGGCGGACAGGCGCTTGCTATAATCACTATCGCTTGCTTGCGATATAGGTTCGAAGCGTTGATGGCAACTCTGGCTACCAGCGATGACCCTGTGACGACATAGATATAAAAACAGGCCGCAATCCAAAAATAACCAATGCCATGGCTGGCCGTCACCAGCTGCCCTGCCTCGGTTGGTACATGCCACTGTGTCCAAACCAGATGATGCCAGTGGTTTGTGATTACCAAAAGCATGTTGAATACTGGCAGTAGCCAAAGCAACAGTCGTCTTTTGGGTTGTCGCCAGCGCTGGTAACCCGAAAACTGGAGGGTAAATATCAAGTAGAGCGCGATCACGCTGTTGGAAGCAATATATTCTAAGGTGGCCCAAACCACGCTGGGCCATAGGGAAAATGTAGCGGCGTTAGCTGCTGCTGCCGTGGCATAGGCTGCGATCGCCATCATCAATCCAGTGAAGGGACGAGTCGCCGGAGCCGTTTCTCGACGAGCCCAAGCGATAATTGCCACACAGCTAGCGACCACCGCTGTGAGGCAAAAAATTGCAATATGGGGATGCTCTCGAAGAAACATAGCGAAATCAACTTGAGAAGTCTGGAAATTAGAACCCTATAGGCCGGGTCCCTGTAAATAATTCCCAGAACGGCAAAGCACAGGATATTTAGCCAATAAGGCTAAATACGTCTGTGTAAGTTTGTTTAGGGGAAAATATGCTTAAGGCTGCTTGATGCTTTGTAAGTGATTGCCCAACGGTGCTCAATAAACGGCGATGCCGTCTAACGGTATAGTGTTTTCTGCTAATTGTTCGTTTTCTCTCTCTCTTTTGCTAGACGAAAAAAACTGTTACTAAAGTTAGGCTTATGAGAGTTACGAAAAGCAACAAAAAGGAGACTTTTGTATGGTGGCGTCAACTACTCAGTCAGTTATTAAGTCGGCTATGGCAGTCATTAATTCAGTTATTGCTCAATTCTCTCAATTCTCGCGTCAGGTCTCTCATCTGTGGAATCGTCTACAACCGCAACGGTGGGTGCCTATTGCCTTTGTCGGTTTGTTTTTACTAACGACTAGTGTAGATTCATCGGATTTAAGCTCCAGTACTAAAGATGCCTTAAACGACCTAATTGCCCGAGGTGAAAATGGCCGCCCGGTTACGTATCGTCAGTGGAAGGGAGAGGACGAACAACTGCAAGGAAGGCCTGCTAAGAAAGCCGAGCGCATTGCGAAAGAGACGGCGGATGCGGTAGGCGAAATGGGTGAAATTTATCCTGGCAATGTTAAAACACTGACGCCTGGGCTTGAGAATGAATCACTCGAATCTGACGACTAAGGGGCTGTGCCTGGTACCTGTTGCGTTGCAAAAAAGAAGTTGCTGTGAGCGAGGGTACATTTTATACATGCGTTGGTTGCCAGAGGCTCTGAACCGATTGCACGGAAGAGGGCACTGCCAAGCCCCTATGTCGGCAGGCTATTTAGCAGGTTATGTAACCGCAGCTTTATTCTGTGAGTTTTATGTCTGTGGTTTTATCTGTGGTTTTATCTGCTTTCTGATCTGTTTTCTTAGGCTGCGTGCTTGCCGATAATTCTGGCTAGGCCGGGAACGGCGTCAACCACGTCTTGCTTAATGGATTTGCGCAGCTTGTTGTAGGAGGCGCCTACAATGCCTCCTCCGTTTTTTTCAATTCGGGCGTCGGTGGCGTTTAAGAGGGTGTCGGCGGTGCGATCGCGCTGATCGATTAAGTAGTCTACCGGATTACCCTGCTCTAAGCCTTCTGCCCACATAGGGCTTAGAGCACTGAGCGCCTCAGGTAGAAGCCGTTGCACTGCTCCTTTTACGTAGTCATTGCCCAAGCTGTTGATGACTTTATAGGCTGTTTTAAGGGCGACTCCCGATAGGCCACTTTTAGCGGCCACTTGCTCGTCTATGAGCTGGGTACAGTCGGCAGCCATGCTTGCGTAGGCAGCTTTGCTATTAATTTTATTGGTGAGTTGCATATCTAGAAGTCGATCGGTTGGCCAACATACTAAACGTAATCTGTGACTGAACTAAATTTTTTAATGATTGAACTAAGCTATTTTAAAGAATCATCAAAAACTAAACTAGAGTTCTCAGCTGGTAGGTTCTGGAATAGAGACTTATTATTATGACTATACGTTCCTTTTTGATCGTTTCTTTTTGAGCATGAGTTCTTCCACTTTTTAGGCCAGTTTTGTACCAGACTTTAGGTCAGACTGAAGCAAAGTGAGTGACCTCAAGGTGGGTTGTGGATGGTGGAGCAGTTTTAGTCTCTAATCTGGTTTTTTGGGTTTTTAAGATTTTGGTTTTTAAGGCGTAGGGCAGGACTGAGGTGACTACGAACGATGTAAGTCGCTACGGATATATCTAGGCCAATGCATAGGTAAATGTACCATTCAGGGGCAAAGGTAGCGCCTATGCCTTGTGTTGCCCTCATACCCAGTAAATGCAGACATATATCCCACACCGGGTGGGCTGCCCAGCCAAAAGCCAACCACCATGACGAGTAATAAACGCCTAGAACAGCTGCAAGACCATACATCACTAAGCCCAGCATTTCTATCCCAATCCAATCGCTGCTGCCACCCGCGAAGGCAAGAACCACGTAGATAAAAGCAGCGACTACCAAACCTGCGGCCAAAATGGCTCGCTCCCTAGTGGGTTCAGTTCGGGCAAATGTCACAAAAATTAGCGCCAGCACTGACCCCAAAATCAACCAGAGAAGAATCAGCACTGTAATAGCCTCGCTTAAACAACATAATCAACCAGCATAATCAAAAAGTACGGTTTCAAAAAGCATGATTCGCGAATTTTTGGCCTGATTTTTCCATTTTTACCGGCAAGGTTTTTTGCTTTTTAGGGTTGAGCGATTTTAGCGGTTGCTGAGCCTTTGCTATTTGTTTGCTATTTGATGGTGTGCGATCGCAGACGTACAAATGACAATTATCATCACTAGCGGCAGTTATTTCTAACGCTATTTGACTCTCGTTTCTAATCAATCTTAAGGCAATCTTAAAGCCATCTTAAGGCCATCACCGGTTCTTCCAATTGAGCAGTCTATTTCTCCCTTTCTTTCTAATATCTATCTAATGTCTATTAGTATCTATCTGCGCTATGCCCTTGCGATAGCGTAACTCTTACCACGCTATACCGAAAGAGAGAGAATCGGGTAAGGACGGCCAAAATGTTCATACCAAAGATTCCATCAAATGAGAGAGGAATAAACCCTTGCAAAATAGCTTAATGAATAGAACCCTACTCAACAATTTGAAACTTAAAGAGAAAACGCTATGGGACTTTACGACGGCCTGCTCCTGGCCATTCACATAAACCTACCTAATCCGCTGGCCACCTTACCTACTAGCTTGCTGGCTCAGGCGGATACCATCATCATAGAAGGCCCTGAACCGGTTCAGGGCGGACAGTTTTTTATCACAATGCTCTCTGGCGTCATTTTAGCCTTTGGCTTTCAGTTGCTGCTCACTAACCTGTCAGCCGCAGCGGGTGTCTCATACGTGGCCCATTCTGGCAGTAGTTCTGGTAGTAGTTCTGACAGCAGTTCTAGTGGCTCCAGTTCCAGCGGCTCACCTATTCAAAAAATTAGCCTTGCCTTTGGGCTTTGGACCCTTATTACTGTTAGCTTAGCGCTATTTTTTGCCTGCTGGCTCGCGGTTAGGCTCACGATTTATACCGATCCCTGGGCAGGTGTGATTACCGGACTCGTCATTTGGGCGGCTTATTTTATGCTGCTGGTTTGGTTTAGCTCTACAGCAGTAGGATCTTTGATTGGTTCTGTTGTCAGGTCAGCCACGAGCGGATTTCAAACAATTTTTGGTACGGCTACGGCTGCTTTAGGGGCCAAGAGTGCAGGCGACCAAGTAGTTCACACCGCAGAAGCGACTGCCGCTGCTATTAGGCGCGAATTTACCCAGGGGATAAATAGCACGGGTATTAAAGATACATTGCAAGACTATTTGTACAGCCTGCGCTCTCACGAGGTAGATGTTGAATCGGTCGAGAAAGAGTTTGAGCGCCTCATTAATCGTTCTGAGATTGCCAATGCAGACCGTGATTCTTTGCCTCAGGTGAACGAAGAAATGTTTGCTAAGTTGCTGAGCGATCGCACCAATCTTTCTAAAGAAGAAACAAACCGCTTGGCGAAGCGCCTATACCGTGTGTGGAAAAACAACACTGGCAGCAGCGAAACGCTCGGCAATATTATGGCGTTAGTAGGCTCGGCTACTGGTGGCCAGCTTGCTTCTAAGGGGCTAAGTGATCAGCTAAGTGCGCTGGTGAAAGAAATACGCCAGCAACGCAGTAGCACCCATGGTGATGGTCGCGATCAGAGCGACAGCCAAAGCAAAGGCCAAGGCCCAATGGAGCGAGTAGCCGCGCAGGGGCTCAACACTTTGATTGGCATGGTACTCGCCAAAGTGGATCTGCCCGATATGGATGCTAACCGCATTATTAGCCAGATTAAATCGGTGCAAAGCGAGCTTACGGGACAAGCCAGCGATGCCGCCCCTGACCAGATGAAGAGCGCTATGCCCACTGATGACAACATCATTAAGCACGATGCTGAAGATTACCTGCGTCATGCTTATATTGGTGAGCTAAAGTCTGCTGAGTTAGAGGATGTATTCCGCAATGTGCTGTACGACAATGAAGCTGACAAAACTCAAATGAGGGAACAGCTTTCTGGATTTGGCCGTAAGCTCTTTGTTCAAACGCTTGCTTCGAGAGGAATGCTGACCCAGGATGAGATTAGCAGCATTAGCAACCGCCTAGAGATAGTCCGTCAAGCGGTGCTAAAAGATGTCATTGCAGCCGAAGCGATTGAGGCTGAAAAGCGAGTTCGTCAGCAGCTAGAGGCGTTTTTCAAGTACTCTCCAGCCAGTGAACTCACTTCTGAAATGGGCGATCGCGCCTTTAGGGCCATTATGGAAGATGAGCCTCTACAAGCCGCTCAACTGCGCGAATACTTAGGCGCATTGGATAGCAACTACATTCGTCAGTTCCTGACTGGTCGTAATGACGTTGCTGCTCATGAGGTGTCAGAACACTATGCAAAATTGCTACAACGCATCATTGCTGATGCCGAAGGCGTTGAACAATCGGCTAAGGTTCGCCTTCAGCAACAGCAGAAATCGCTTGAAGGCTATTTAAGCAGCACGGGCAAGCCTGAGCTGAGTCCTGAAGGGATAAAGCGCGATTTGCAAACTTTGTTAGATGAACCTAACGAAGGCATTCGCCGGGTCAGAGGTCGTCTTTCGCAGTTTGATCGCAGCACGTTAGTTTCTATACTGGCGCAGCGCTCTGAATTTTCTGAGCAAGAGATTAATCAAGTGATGGACGCCGTAGATGAAAACTGGCATGCAGCTATGCATGTGCCCCAGAATGTGACTGCTCAAACGCAGGCTAAATATGAACAGGCCACTCAGGCGATCGCTGATTATTTGCGCAGTACAGGCAAGCCTGAGCTTAGCCCGACAGGTATCCAGCGCGACCTGCAAAAGCTGATTGACAATCCTAGAGTAGGGGCTATGGCTTTGCGCTATCGCCTATCTAAAATGGATCGCGATACGCTTGTGCAGCTACTTGCTCAGCGAGACGACCTGACGGCAGAAGATGTGAATCGAACCATTGATTATCTGCTCTCTAGTATTCAAAAAGTGGTCCGGTCGCCGCGCCGCTTGGCCCGCCGGGCTACTTCTGGGGCGAAGTCACAAACTAAATCGTTCCAAAGTGCGCTTGAAGACTACCTGAGCAATACTCACAAAGAGGCGCTGAACCCTGAAGGCATTAAGCGAGACTTACAGCTGTTGCTGTACGATCCGCAGTTGGGAGCTAGCAAGCTAGCCGATCGCCTGGGCCAAATGGACGAATCTACCATGATTGCCTTGTTGTCCCAGCGCTCTGATATGACTGAGGCGGAAGCTGCCGAAACCGTGGGGCGAATTACCGAGGTTCGTCACCAGTTTACGAGTCAAATCCGCAGTGTGCAGCACAGCATTGAGTCTGTTATTGAAAACATCTTTGGCAGCATTCGCGATTACCTCAACTCGTTAGATCGCCCAGAGCTGAACTACTACGGGATTAAGCGCGACTTGCAAAAGTTGTTTGACGATCCGAATGCAGGATTTAGCGCTTTGAGCGATCGCCTCTCACAATTCGACCGCAATACTATAGTTGCGCTTCTGAGCTCTCACGAGAGCATCTCTGAGCGCGATGTCAATCGCGTCATTGATCAAATAGAAGAAGCCCGAGACACGGTGCTGAATAAGGCACAAAGCATAGAACGACAAATTGAGGATCGCCTGCATGCGATTAGGACTCAAACCCAGCAGCAGATAGAAGATACTAAGAAAGCAGCAGAAGCGTCGGCGTGGTGGCTCTTTGCGACAGCGCTGATCTCAGCAATTGTTGCCGCCTTAGGTGGCCTAGTTGCCGTTGTATAAGTCCTTGTTGTAGAGGTATATTCATAACGCGTCTTATGTGTCCTATTCCTAATAACGCGTCTTATCCCTAACAATGAACCCCAGCTAGTCAAAAGCCCGCGTACTACTTTGAGTACGCGGGCTTTATGGCGTCGAGTCAACTGCTAACTGTTAACTGTTAACTACAAGTATTTCTACTGCGCTTCTCCTGTGCTACGTCTCTTACTAGCCCTCATTTTCAATCCTTCCCTCCCTCTTGTTTTTGCAGTATCATTTTTACAGTTTTGTGCTACTTTGTGCTTCTTCCTCTTCTATCCCCCGCTTTGCGGCAAGTAGAGCTTAGCGGGAGAAGGGATTTAAGAATAAGGGTGGCCTTAACAGAAGTAAGGTGTGAAGAATGAAGACGGTAGAAGACAGTAAAGTTCTGGAACTGATGCAGACGAACTGCAAGATGTCTGAAAGTGTCTATGGAGGGGCGGTTGCCCGATGCGGGGTTCTATTTGGCAGACTTGAAGACGCTGGCGATGGTGCATTCTATCAAGGTCGCTGACTATAAAGGTCGCTGACTATCAAGGTCGCTTAACTAAAATAGCCGACCAGAGTAAAATTCTGGTCGGCTATTAAGTACTAGATTACAGCAGATTTAGCTACGAAAGGTGCTATCCGTGCATAAAAGATGAGGGAAAGCCGTCCGTCGCAATGCTACTGGCGGTGACTTAAGGGGTCACTTTTTCCAACACATCTTTGATGTTCTCTTCGATGGTGTTGCCTTCTGCGTCTTCTCGTCCGATCATGTTCTCTTTGTTTGCCGCGCCCTGTACTCCGTTGAGTCCCTCAGCTGAGTTCTTTGTAACACTCTCGCCGTCGTTTGCGTGCTCAATAGGGCCAGAGATAGCCTTTTCTGACTCTTTTTGAACGCCATCTAGTTGCTCTAATCCTTTATTAGGGCTAGAGTTGCTGTTGCCAAAGGCAAAGGCAGGTGTAGCGCTAGAAAACACTACTAATGCGCAGGCAAGTGCGATCGCAACAGGGCGCAGACTAAGTACGAGCTTAGAAATATAGCCTCGAAAGTTTTTCATGAGAAATTTTCCTCCTGGGAAAATCTAAATAAACAAGAGTCAAAAACAAGCCTGGGAATCCAGTGAGTGAATCAGACGCGGTTAGAACAGACGCTAGTAGAACGTTAGTTGAAAAAGTCTTTGACAGATTCAACAAATCCCTTAGAGGTTTCTTCAACGTCATCAGCGGCGTTAGCAGCAGCCCCTTTCGCCTTACCGACATCTCGCTTCACTTTGCCCGCGACCTCATCGGTTGCGCCGTCGAGTTTGTTGGCTGCACTGTCGAGCTTATCGCCCAAAGAATTATCAAAACCGTCGGTTAAATTAGCTGCGCCTCGCTTTGCTTTCCCTACAGTTTCTTGTACAGTGCCTCCTAGCTTGTCGCTGGTGCCTGCGCCAGATACACGATCTAGCTCAGCTGCTGCGCGCTCATTCACAACATCTGCGGCTTTTTGAGAACCGACTGCCATAGCAGTTGGCGACCATACGCCACCGATTGCAATAACGGTTACCATCAACAAGCACACAGTTCGTACTGCCAATTGGCTAAGGGCCAATTGCTTGAGAGATCGCTTGAGAGTGAGATAAAACTGATTAAACGCAACCATGACGAATTGCCTCCTTATTCTAGAGCTTGCTCTTAACTACTCATTCATACAATCCTTTTCACGCATCGGTTCAAATCTACCCTGCGACGTATTCAGACATATCTTTTGACGGAGTCCCTAGCAGGCAGGCAATGTACCCCATTCGGCAGATTGACAATGCGTTGTTTGTTTCTCATTAAAACTGGCAAAACCCCAAAAAAACTAATAAAATCTGACGATTTTTTTTGGCATACCTCCTATCATTGTTTTCATACATTCTGTTATTTATGTATTTATATCTTCTGTAGCATGAGCCTTAATAGAAATATTGATACGATCAGTCAGCTGTCGATAAAACTCAGTTAGGTAAAGCTCAGTACTCACTATCTCAATACTCAAATCAGCACGCAAGTACGATTTTTAAGCAGCAGGAGTTAAACGACAAGATGGAAGGAACTGTTTCTAATCCACCAATAGTTAGTTCAGCAGCTAGTAGTTCAACAGCTAGCCAAACAGCAGGTCAGTTAGAGCGAGAAATATCGCAGAAGATGCAGGCGCTTTACAAGCAGCAGTTAGGGCATCAACCTGGAAAAGTTTCTTGTCAGCTATTTGATGCTACTTTAGTGGTCGTTTTAGAGGATTCCATTACGCAGCCCGAGCAGTTACTGCTAGAAAAAGGCCAAACAAAACTGGCAGAACAAGTGCGTGCGGATCTCAGTCAAGCCATGATGTCTCCAGTTAAATCGTTGATTGAAAGCATACTGAATGTAGAGGTACTTGATTTGCTTAGTGACGCTACGATAAAAACTAAGCGAACAGGAATTATTGCAGTACTCTCACACACTCCAGAAGTCCGGAATCCAGAAGCTATTCCTAAAATAAAAAAGTAACCTATCTGGTTTCCTTTTCCTCTTGGGTCTCTCTAAAGATGGAGATTGGGGGTTGTTTTTTATCTCTACCGAGTGAGCGCCAGCGAATGCACGGTCTCGTAAGATCGGCCTGCTAAGGTTAAACGAGGCAAAGATGGCTTTTTAGGGGATGGGCCTTATAGGATTTTATAGCTAGATTGCAACTAGCTAGATTGCAACTAGCTAGACACGTAGCCGACAGGCCGTGTCTGGAAATATCTCCCTAACTAATCACTGTTCAAACTTTTAAATTGCCGGAGACTTTTATGACGATAGAGTTAAAAGAAGATATAGCCTATATTTTGCTCAAAAAAATGAGCGATCGCCCCAATGCCGATCATCCACTTCCTTTGAACCTTAGCGCTACCGACTTTGTAGGTCGTAACACCAACCACAGCGAGGTTTTAGCCCATTTAGACTATCTTAACCAAAAGGGCTATATCAACGCTGATTTTGAAGGCGATGCCTACGCTAACGTAGGCCCTAACCCACTACCCGACAATGTTGAGCTTGAGGCTGTCGAACTCACCGATAGTGGCAGGGCGTTGCTAGAAAAAATGGATGAGAATCCACCCGCCACGCTCCGACAGGGGCCGAGCACAGAAATTGCCACTAAGGATATGGACTTTTTAAAAAAAGTCATGCTTAAGGGGCATATTGACAACATTTATGATGCTCGCGACGCCACTGAGATCGTTTTTAGAACCATGCGAGATTTGATGAGTCATGAGGCGACCGACGATGTGGCTTCTGAGCTGCATGTAGAAGCCCTGCATACCGATAAAAAGGCCGCTCAAGAAGAAATTGCCGAGCTATGGAAGGACTCTAATCCGTTGGTGAGCTTTTTGAGTAAAATTCGACCCAAGCTGAACTTTAGCGATGAAACCTTTTTCTTTAGAGTAGAGCGAGAAGGCGGGTTATCCAAAACAACTGGCCCAAAGACGGTTGTTAGAGCAGTTTTTAGTGCGACCAAAGAAGAACTATCGGACGCGCGTATTGCTGAAGTGACTAAGTTTATGCCGGGCGAAGTACGTACATTATGGGAGGAAGCCTAATGACCACTGAAAATACCGATCCAAGAGAACCCAACGAACCGGGTACAGAGCACATCAACCCTGGTGACAAGAAAATGTCGCCTGATGCCTCGGTAGAAGAGAAAAGCAAGAAAGTAGCAGTTGCCTACGAAGATGTGCTAGGTAACCCTATTGAAGTTCCGACCTACTTTGAAGTAGAGGGAGAGGATGGGGAGAAAAAAGCGCTTCATCACGTTGAGGATGCAGAAGAGATTTCTGATGTGATTCGTGAAGCTCGTGTTAACGAAGCGGGTGAGCGAACTTGGCGTTAGTTTATGGGCGTTAGTTCATTGGCGCTAGTTTATGGGCGCTAGTTCATTGGCGCTAGTTTACCAGAGTGCTAGGGCACCGGATGCTAGCGCCAATATTGGGCTTCACCCGATTATGTGGAGTGTCAGATGGGGGCATATTAGGAGTTACGGTGGAGGTTACACTATTCTTCTATACACTATTCTTCTAAGGTAGCTCATGTCCCCTCTGCAACAGGTATCCTCACCGAACATACCTACCAACAACCAACAGTTGCTACTACAGTATTTTTATTTAAACATAGTAATCCCTGATATATGGATTCTTTAATTGAGGAAGTCCGTGGCAGATTAATTGAATTAGTTGGTCAGGGCGTCATTTTGCTTCCGGGCGTGGTTCTTGCAATTGTTGTTTTGATATGCACTCGCCCAGCTGCTCAGATAGTTCGCAAAGGGGTCAGCAAAGTTGCTTGCAAAGCACTTAAAAGCGCATCCTTACGCTCCTTATTGATACAAACTGCCTACGCCGCAACTTGGACAGTGGGCATTTTGATCGCTTGTATCATTGCTTTTCCTGACGTTGGCCTTACAGATTTGATTGCCTTACTAGGGTTAGGATCTGTTGCGATTGGATTTGCTTTTCAAGATATTTTTAAGAATTTTTTATCAGGTATTCTTTTACTTTTACAAGAGCCGTTTTCTTTAGGTGATCAAATTATCGTTGATGATTATGAAGGAACGGTTGAAGAGATTGCGCTCCGCTCAACCCAAATTTGCACTTATCAAGGCGAGATTGTTGTGGTTCCTAACTCTATTGTATTTACCAGTCCGGTGCAGGTGATGACCGGTCGGCCTAATCGCAGAACGGATCTTGCCATTGGTGTGGATTATAATACGCCTCTTCCTCATGCGGTTAGTACCTTGAAAAAAGCAGCTCAAAGCGTTGAAGAGATTCGATCAAATCCTTCGGTAGAGATTGATGTTGTTGGGTTTGGTGATAGCTCAATTGATATTATGGTGCGTTACTGGACTCATTCAGAACAAAAAAGCGTACGTCGGATTAAGACGCAGGTAATAATGGCAATAAAGCATGCCTGCGATGAAGCGGATATTAATATTCCGTATCCTATTCGGACTGTTTATCATTTTGATCAGCAAAAATATCAAGACAATGCCCCGCAGGACAATTTCTCTCAAGACAATGCCTTCCAAGACAATGCCTTCCAAGACAATGCCTTCCAAGACAATGCTACACAAGACCATGCTACACAAGACGGCGTTCCGATAGAATCGTCTGCTAAGAGTCCAATCAATCGTTAAACCATACCGTAGATACAGGAAAGATATGGCTGTAAATAAAATAATGACTTACTTATACAGCCGATGAGACCCTATGTTTAAAGATATTTATCTCATTTTTAATCCGGTCTCTGGTCAGGGCGATCCTGTCAGTGAGTTGGCAATTATTCAAAGCATCATTGATGAGAAAACGGAAGGGAAAGCAAATCTGACGGTGCTAGAAACAACGCCAAGCCAGGCGGCAGATCAGTTGGCTAAAATAGCTGTTGAGAATGGGGCTGACTGTGTGATTGCTTCGGGAGGGGATGGAACAGTCTCTGCGGTCGCTGGTGCGCTGATTGAAAGACCTATTCCATTGGGGATTGTGCCGCGGGGAACCGCGAATGCGATCGCTGTCGCCTTCGGTATTTCCAATAATGTTCGCATTGCCACTGAAACTATTTTAGAAAGCACCACCATTCAGGTAGATGTTGCTAACTGTAATGGTAAGCCCCTAATGCTGCTAGCCGGTATTGGCTTAGAGGCTGATGTGATTTTACAGGCCAACCGTCAGCTAAAAGACCGAATTGGTACGGCTGCTTACATCCTCTCCGCTTTCCAGCAGGTACAAGATTTAGATATTTTTAAGGTAGAGCTAGAAACCTTTGATCGAGTTATTCAGGTTGAAGCTTCTGGCGTTACAGTTGCAAATATTGCGCCTGCGACTTCTGTGTTGGCTCAGGGAACCCCGACGGTCGTTCCCTATGACGGTTTGCTAGATGTGACTATTTTTGCGCCCGCAGGGACAGGAGGCGCGATCGCAGCCTCTTACAACCTTTTTCAATCTGCCCTTAATAGACGATCTACCAATCGAGAAGATATCGGCTACTTTCGTTGCCAAGCGGTTAGGATTGCCACCGAACCCCCTCAAAACGTTGTACTTGATGGCGAAATTATTGGCGAAACGCCTGTGGAGATTGTGTGTATCCCTAAAGGGCTAACGCTCATTGTTCCGGCAGACAGTAACTTTGATCCTCCTGAAAAGCTAGCAGGACTGCCAGGGCTAGATATTAGATACAAAGAGGGACGGTCGCCCAAAACTCAGTCTGCTTAAGAAGGCGGTGAAGGGTCTATATGCTGTCTTCTTTGGGCTTTTCTACTCTGTCTATGGTCTATCCATCGCATGGCCATTGTCGCCGTGTTGCCGTGAACAAAAAGAGAAATCAGCACTGTAATCGTCACGATGCTCCATAGCTGGTTCATTTCAGCGAAGCTGCCGTTGTTTTGGGCATAGGCTAGGTAGTAAAAAGATCCAAAGCCGCGAATGCCTAAGAATGCGATCGCCCCCTTTTCTAGCTTAGAAAGCTTCATCCTAGCTAGCGACAATAGGCCAGATACGGGCCGTGCTAAGAAAATAAACAATATCGCAAATTCAAAATTTTGCCAGTTCAGCAAATTTAAATCAGTCGTTGCGACAAGGCCACCAAGCGCAATAAACAGCAGACCGGCCATAATCCGCTCTAGCTGAGTCGCAAACTGATAGGGCTTTTGATAGTACTCATTGTATTTGTCAACATTTTGCCGTTGCGCTGCCGCCGCTACAAATACTGCCAAAAAACCATAGCCATGCATCGCTTCTGCTACACCATAGGCCAAAAATATCGCCGCCATTACAAACAGGCCTTCACGAGTATCTTCCCGCTCTGCCTCATCCGAAATGCGAAACACATAGTGGGCCAGCAGCCAGCCAATGGCAATACCCACAACCGTACCCATTGTCACCCGATAGATCAGGTCGTAGGCAGTCCAGTTTACTAGCCAGCTGCCTAACTGACCATTGTGCTCGGCCACGCCCAAAGCCAGGTATACAAACGGAAACGCCAACCCATCGTTTAACCCGGCCTCAGTGGTTAGGCTAAACCGGGCAGGGTCTTCTCCTCCTTTGTTGGGCGGCCCTACCTGCACGCTATGGGCCATCACCGGATCAGTCGGTGCTAAGCAAGCGCCGAGTAAAATAGCATCGGCTAGCGGCAACCCAAATAGCCAGATGCCCAATCCTGCCGCTGCTGCGATACAAATTGGCATAGCGATACATAGCAACCGTAGGGTAGCCATCCAGGTTCGTATCCGAAAGCTCCGATCAATAGAAAGGCCCGCGCCTGCCAAGGAGAGAATGACTATTAGCTCGGTGATATACTCAGTCACTTCGGTATGCAGGTCATTGCTGACGGGGTTTAGGGTCGGAAGACTCGCCACTGTGCCAAAAAGCAGTGCCGCCAAAAAAAAATACAGCAGCGGAATATTGATAAAGCGAGCGCCCTTTAGTGTAGGCAGCCAGGTAAATCCTAGCAGCGCTAAACCAAAGAAAATGTACAAAATGATTTTAGGGTCCATTGTTTTGGTCTGGTTTAACCCGAGTGGTTAGTTTCTGTATGGAACCTTGTAAGTAACTAAGCGTAAATAGCTCAGCATAATTAAACCTATGAGGGCAACAGAATGACTGCATTGCCCCCCTGCCCCCCAAATTTGGGGGGTTCTGAGTTCGGCCTCTCCCAAAATTTTGGGAAACCCATTATTGACTCAAGGGATAAATCTTCTCTTTTTAGAGGGGGCGTTCAATATCTACAAATTAATTCGACCTTCCAAAGCAAACAAAGGAACTCAATCCATATTGGCGGTAATCTTATGACTGCAACACGTTCCTAAAGGCAGAGATTAAATAAGAACTCGCGAGAGCAAGATTTCGCCGCTCCAGAAAGGCTTTAGGTTATAGCAGCGCTAGAATTTTGGGTGTAATGCCGGTTAGGTTGATGACGGGGGCAAAATCGTGAGCATGAATGCCAACGGCTAGCAAAGGCACTGGGTTAAGCGTATGGTGCTTGGTTGAGAGATTTTCTACATTGCCATGGTCGCTGGTTACCAAGAGGGTGACATGGGGCGGTAGGTGGTGGATTGTACTTTGCAAGAACGAATCTATTCGCTGTAAATACTTGACTGCGCTTGCTTTGTCTTGTGCATGACCGGCGTAATCGGTTAAATAGCTTTCAAACAGGGTGACTCCATATTCTGCGCTAAGGGCGGCTAATCGCTGCCCGGCGAGCTGGGGTGAAATGGGGTTTCTTGCTTCCTTTATTTGCGGGGGAGCTTCACCGGTGATGTTCCAGTACAGGGCTTTTTCTTGGTCGTATTCGTACTGCATTCTAAACGGAAGTTGGGCTAACAGGTTTAGCAATGTGCAAACGGAGTAGCGGCGTTTGCGTTGGGCGATCGCATAAAAATACTCAGGCGAATAAGCGTTGGCGAGTGTGGCTGTTTTGCCTTGTAACAGGGCTCTGCGGAACAGGCCATAGTGATCAATGAGCGATCGCAATGAGCCGTTGGCAAACCCTGACTGATGCCGCCCTAAAAACTTTGGTGCGTTTTGCCCGGTATAAAGGGTCGTTTGGCCGGTTGCGCTTTGAGGTAGCCCTGCGACGCCTAGTGTGGCATCAATGGGCTTAAGGAGTACATTCTGTTGTACAGATTGGGCTTTGGCTATTAAGGGCTGGCCTAAATAGTGCGTTAAAAACGGCATGGCTGCGGGCTCACTCAGCGGATTATCGGGGCCGATTTTGCCTAGCCCCAGTCCGTCTAAAAATATGAGTAAAAAGTGAGCTGCCAAAGGTTATGCCGTATGGGTCGTGGGGGTTCGCTTTACTCTAGTTTCTATTTAAAGAAGAAGATTGTGAAGTGTTAACCGGCACCAAACTCTCTGCAAATTTTTGGATGCTGTTTAAATAGAGCGCCTCATTGATCCTTAGCATATCGTTGTGACCGGCCCCTTCTATCGCTACTAACTGCTTAGGTTCTGGCGCTGCGGCCAGTAGCGCCTCACTATGGTGAAAGGGAATTGTTTGATCGGCGGTGCCATGAAGGATGAGCAGCGGACAGGTAATGTGACCAATGCGGCGAATGTTCGGGAACTTTTCAAACGGTAGAATGCGAAAGGGGAAAGCAACCTGAAAAACAGTTGCAAACGTACTCTCTAAAATTAACCCAGCAACGGGCGCTTTCGCCGCTAAATAGGTACTGGGGCCACCGCCTAATGACTGCCCATGTAAAATAATCTGCGCTGGCAGCACATCTAAATAATCTGTGAGATAGCGGTAAACCGTCTCAAGGGCATGGTAAGCGCCCGACTCTGAGGGGGTGCCTGTGCTGTGGCCGTAGCCTGGATAGTCGTAAGCCATAACCGAAAAGCCTCGGTCATATAGCGCTTGTAAAATAGGTGCAACGGTACCAATATCCGACGCATTGCCATGGCTGTACAAAAGCGTGTATTGGCTTTGTGGGTTAGGCAGGTAGCGCGCTGCGATCACCTCTCCATATCCGGTCAAAATGTTGATTGCACTCACATCTGTCGCAGGACTGTGGCGATAGCTCGCAGGTGGCGGCAAAAAGATCAGCCTATCTGCCCATAAAAAGATGTAGATCGCAAAGATGCTGTACGCAATGAATGCGATCGCTAAAACTGACTGAAGGTTTCGCAACTCAGGCCACTTTCCCATTCAAAAAAACATCTTTGAAAAACATCCTTGTTCATGCTACGGCAAACATTAAAATACTAGACTTTTTTGTCCCTTTGTTTTTAGGAAAGTGTAAGACGCTTGTTATGTTAAGTCTGTAAGATTCTATGAGTGTAAGATTCTATGAGTGTAAGACTCTATACAGACACGCCAGCGACTTCCGCGTAAATTTTAAACCCCAATCGTACTCTTATGCCTATTTCGTTTGCTCACAAACTCACTGACAAAATTGTTCTTATCACCGGAGCTAGCAGCGGCATTGGCGAAGCCTGCGCTCACTACTTCGCTGAGGCGGGCGCTCGGCTCATTTTATGTGCTCGCCGCGAGGGCAAACTACAAGCGCTCGCCGATGACCTCCAACAAAAGTACTCAGTTAAAACCTTTTTGCTCCCGCTAGATATACAACAATCTGACGCTATCAATACTGCGATCGCCAATCTTCCTGAATCCTGGCAAGCCATCAACATTCTCATCAACAATGCCGGACTCAGTCGCGGGCTCGACAAACAATACATCGCGCCCCTGCAAGACTGGGAAGAAATGATTGATACGAATGTTAAAGGACTGCTGTATATGACACGGGCAATCGTGCCCGGCATGGTCGAGCGCAACAGCGGCCATGTCATCAATATTGGCTCTGTCGCTGCCCGCTATACCTACCCAGGTGGCAGCGTGTACTGCGCCACGAAAGCCGCCGTCAAAGTCCTCACCGAAGGACTCAAAATAGACCTGCTGGGTACGCCCATTCGCGTTACCAACATAGAGCCTGGAATGGTAGAAACCGAATTTAGCGACGTTCGCTTTCGCGGCGACACCGACCGGGCGAAAAGCGTTTACAGCGGCATAACCGCCCTCACTGCCGACGATATCGCCGACAGCATTCTATACGCCGCTACCCGTCCGCTGCATGTCAACATCAGCGAAATTTATCTCTTGGCTACTGACCAATCCACTGGCACCCTCATCCATCGGCGGGAGCAGCCGTAAGCGCTGATCGTTCTGCTTGCTTTGGTTGATCCATGTTTGGAGATCGGTGAAGGCGCGATCGCGATACATTCCATATCGCTCCCGCTTATTCCTCACCTTTTTAGCCAGCGGCGGAATAATCCCAAAATTAGGCGGTATCGGTTGAAAATGCTTGGGCTCAGCAGAACTAATAAAGCCGATTAAAGCGCCCAGCATTGTTGTCTCTGGCAATACTAACGGATCTTTTCCTAAAGCGATTCTGGCGGCATTGGTGCCCGCTAGCCATCCCCCTGCGATCGCCGCCGTATACCCTTCGGTTCCAACTAACTGCCCCGCCGCCAACAAAGTTGGCCGTCGTTTAAACTGCAACGAACCGTTCAACAACTCCGGCGAATTAATAAAAGTATTACGATGCATCACCCCCATTCGGACAAACTCCGCATTCTCCAATCCCGGAATCATCCGAAACACGCGCTTCTGTTCTCCCCACCGTAAATTGGTTTGAAAACCCACCATATTCCATAGCTGACCCGCCTTATCTTCCTGCCGCAGCTGAATCACGGCATAGGGCTTATTCACCTTATTTTCGGGTGCATCAAATGCGCCGTATTTTTCTGTATCAAATAGGCCTACCGGCTTTAAAGGCCCATAGCGCATAGTATCTTCCCCTCGCCGCGCCATTTCCTCAATCGGCAAACAAGCCTCAAAAAACTTCGCCGTCTCTCTTTCAAAGTCTTTTAGTTCAGCTTGCTCAGCTGCGCATAATTCGTGATAAAAAGCGAGATACTGCGCTTTGTTCATCGGACAATTCAAATACGCCGCTTCACCGCGATCATAGCGAGACGCCATAAATGCAATGTCTTGATTAATTGAATCGCCGACAATAATTGGGCTCGCTGCGTCAAAAAAGCTCATGTACGCTTGCCCTGCAAACCGTTCCAGTTCCTCACTGAGCGCTTTGCTCGTCAGCGGCCCGGTTGCCAGCACTGTAATGCCATCTGCTGGTAGGCTCAGCACCTCCTCCCGCCGCAGCTCCACCAGGGGATGATTCGCGAGCGTCGCCGTTAGCTCAGCGCCAAACACTCCCCGATCAACCGCCAGCGCACCGCCCGCAGGCACCGAATGCTCATCCGCCTTCCCAATCACAATCGATCCCAACCGCCGCAGCTCCTCATGCAGCAGCCCCGAGGCCCGATCCGTCCCCATCGCCCCAAAAGAATTGCTGCACACCAACTCTGCCAAATGCTCAGAGTGATGAGCCGGGCTTTTTTTCAGTGGACGCATCTCATGTAGCACTACCGGCACTCCAGCTTGAGCCACCTGCCAAGCTGCCTCCGTCCCCGCTAGGCCACCCCCAATCACATGAATCGGCTGCTGGTCACTCATAAGTCCTTATCTGGCTATTTACACGAGTACTTATACTACCTGCATTACCGTACTACCTGCATTACCAACGCTCAGATCCAATCCACCTTTTAGGGAAGCTCGTATATAGACATATTGCTATGGGCATGTCGCGAATTCTATATATACTAAATTCTTGATCCCATGAAGAGCTTATGAAGTCTTTTTTGATGGGTTCAGTCGCTTGTTTACTGACAATATACTTGGGTACAAAGAACACAAGCATCTTCCACGAATTGTTCATATCTATTCTCAGAAACAAGTTTTAGAAACATATTTTTCAAAAACATATTAGAAATAAAAAGAGTTTCGCACATCTGCTTATTCTATTGTTGGCTAAGGAAGACAACAGCGCAATATATGATGGATGTCCGTAAATATGTCTCCCTCTATGGGTAGATGTAAACACCTTTAAAAAATTAAGAATGATAGATGTATATGACCAGTTTGATAATGGGGCAAATTGGGCTAATTTTTGCCTAATCGCCAATCCACTTTGGCTGTAATCTACACTTTATCTGTCTGTTATGGCTTACATGCCTGAGAGAGTTCTTGTGCGTTAAATGCGCGTTAAATGAAACAGTTAGGCTCAGACACTGCTAACGGTCAAGGAAACAGCTAGATATTTTGCAATGTCTTGTGGAGTTGCGGAGTTTGGTCACTAGGTTTTGGTCACTAGGGATGAAGAATTTAATATAAGTGCGCCTAATTTCTAGGGCCTTATTCCCTTTGGAAAAAAGCACTAACGCAGCCGAGGGACGACTTAACGGTGTCCGAACAAGATTGGGGATGAAGGTGACAGGATTTAGCGAAGGTCTTTAACTTGCATGTGTACGGGAGAAGCGAGATAGGGTTGCGAAAGGTAGGCGAATAGTCAATTTATTCAATTCCTATTCTTCATATCTATACTTTCTGTTATTTTATAGCGCGCAACAACAGAACACTTGTCTTGTTAGGCCATAACTGAGTTTTTTTGAACTCGTATAATTGCATACATAAAAGCTTTGGAGCTATCTTGATGACCGATACTGTAGTGATAGGGGCAGGGCCAGCAGGGCTGACCGCAGCCTATGAACTGGCTAAGAAAGGTAAGAAATCTCTCATCTTTGAGCAGGCCGATAAGGTTGGCGGCATTTCTCGAACAGAAACCTATCGAGGGTATCGATTCGATATTGGTGGACACCGATTTTTTACAAAGGTGGGTGAAGTTCAGCAAATCTGGAAAGAAATTTTGGGAGATGAATTTATTCAGGTGCCTCGTCTTTCTCGCATTTATTACCGGGGCAAATTTTTTGACTACCCGCTATCGATTGCGAGCACGTTGAGCAATTTGGGTGTGACCGACAGCAGCCTAATTATTTTGAGCTATCTAAAATCGAGATTTAAAAGTAAGTTACATCCTGGCTCAGAGGCTGAGAACTTAGAAGAATGGGTAATTGAGCGATTTGGAGGTCGCTTGTATAGAACCTTTTTTAAGTCTTATACAGAAAAGGTTTGGGGAATTCCTTGCGATAAAATTCAGGCAGAATGGGCCGCGCAGCGCATTCAAGGACTCTCGTTGAAAAAAGCTGTTATCAACGCGATGTTTGGCAGTAACGATACCAAAACGCTGATTAAAGCGTTTGACTATCCGATTTATGGCCCTGGTATGATGTGGGAGCGCTGCCAACAAATTTTGGAGAGTAAAGGGACACCCGTTCATATGAAAACGCGGGTGACTAAAATTGAGCATGACGGCAAGCGTATTTTGCGCGTAATCGCTGAAAAAGAGGGCGAAGTCATAGAGGTATCGGCAGAAAATTTTGTCTCTAGTATGCCTATCACAGCGCTCGCAAGATGTCTCAACCCGGCTCCGCCTGACTCTGTGATTAATGCGGCCAAAGGGCTTAAATATCGCGATTTTTTGATTGTGCCGCTGGTTATTAACCTTAAAGACATCTTTCCTGATAACTGGATTTACATTCACAGTCCAGAATTTAAAGTGGGCCGTATCCAAAACTTTAAAAATTGGAGTGCAGCCATGGTTCCTGATGCTAGTAAAACCTGTGTAGGGATGGAATACTTTTGCAGTGAGGGCGATCGCCTTTGGGAAATGTCGGATAAAGATCTTATTGCCCAAGCTGCCGAAGAAATTGTTGGACTAGGCTTGGTGCCTGATACAAAATATATCGAAGACGGTACCGTCATTCGCCAAAAGAAGGCCTACCCTGTTTACGACGGCATGTATCGAGAACACCTAGATGTGATTCAAACCTATTTGCAGCAGTTTGAAAATTTGCAGACCATAGGCCGTAATGGTATGCACCGATACAACAATCAAGATCACTCCATGCTCACTGGTCTGCTAGCCGCCAAAAATATTTTAGGAGAAACGCACGATCTCTGGAATGTAAATGTTGAGCGGTCATATCACGAAGAATTTACTAAAGAACAGTGGAATGATGCCACCAAGGTTCTAAAACCACGAGAAGAACCGGTAGAAGCTTATGCAGGCTCAGTTTAGGAGGTAAATTATGTCATCAGAAGATGTGAAAGCCCAAGAGGAAAAACGCCAGGAGACAAAATCTCAGGAGACAAAATCTCAGGAGACAAAATTCCAGAAGATATTGGAGACCTCTTCGGTAGGAAGTATGCCAAAAGTCACGCCAAAAGTCACGCCAGAAGTCACGCCAGAAGTCACGCCAGAAGTCACGCCAGAAGTCACAATTGTGGTTTCTCCTCGCGAGCGATTTAGCTATGCCAGGGCGTCTTTAGACAGCCTATATGAGCATACTCAGATGCCCTTTAAGTTGATTTATGTAGATGGCAACTCACCGTCTCCAGAGCGCGAATATATCGAACAGCAGTCAAGCGAAAAAGGCTTTAAGTTGATTCGTCGCAACCATTATCTATGGCCTAATCGCGCTCGCAATATAGGTTTGGCAGAAGTAGATACACCCTATGTGGTGTTTGTAGATAACGATGTTGTGGTACAGCCCGGATGGCTAAAACGGCTTATCACCTGTGCCGAAAATACAGGGGCAACCGTGGTAGGCCCTTTAATGTGTCACGAAGAGCCGGTTCATGAAGTGGTTCACTTTGCGGGTGGAGAGTCGCACATTGTGGTGGATGTAAACAGCCGCCGCCACCTGAGAGAAAAAATGTATCTGCAAGATAAAGCGGTTAAAGCGGTGCTTCCTAGCCTAAAGCAGTGCGAAACAGAGCTGTGTGAGTTTCACTGTATGCTGGTTCGTGCCGATGTTTTTGAAACGCTTGGGCCGTTTGACGAATCGCTGCTCAACACCAAAGAGCATTTAGATTTTTGTATGAATGTGATGGCGCTGGGCCGCACCGTATATTTTGAGCCTGACAGCGTAGTGACCTACGTTCCGGGGCCAACTCTGGCTTGGCGCGACCTGCCTTTTTATATGTTGCGCTGGAGTCATGACTGGGAGCTTAGGAGCTTAGCGCGTTTACAAGAAAAGTGGAACCTCGCTGAAGACGGTTACTTTAAACAAAAGTACAAGGCGCTTGGCTGGCGACGACGAGACACGATTCTTAAGCCAATCCTAAACAAAATGGGCCTAACAGATAGACGCTCTTTGCCACACAAGCTGCTGATGTATGGACTGCTGGCTCCGACCGAAACAATGATTAATCGAATAATGACCCGCCGATATGCCCGCAGGCATTTGCAAGCGCCGCTAGAAAGGCCCGTTGCTGTCTTAGCAGATTCTCCCTCAGAGCAGGTCGCTGCGCTTTGTCGATAAGACGACGATTTTGCCCTCGTTTGGTTAGTGATTCAACTGCTTTTTATCTAAGCTGCTATGAAAATTCTGTTGGTGAATGACTATGGTGGGGCGACGGGTGGGGCAGAGATTCAAATGTTAACGCTGCGGCAGCAGCTGCGCGATCGCGGCCATGATGCCCGACTGTTTGCCAGCAATGCAGAAGTTGTCACGAATAGTCCTATTTTGGCTGACTATATTTGCTACGGCACCACTGAGAGCCGAACTCAAGTTATTTCGCAAACGTTTAATCTTTCCGCCTACCAAACGCTCAAACGAGCCTTGAGAGAGTTTCAACCTGACGTTGTTCATGTGCGAATGTTTATGTGGCAGCTCTCCCCACTCATTCTGCCTTTGTTACGGTCTTATCCTAGCCTTTATCAAACGGCAGTTTACAAGGCGATTTGTCCGATGGGCACTAACATTTTGCCCGACGGCACGGCCTGCCGCTTCGATCCGGGAGCCAGCTGCCTTAAATCAGGCTGCTTCACGCCACAGAGCTGGATTTTTATGATGGTGCAGCGAGCTTTGTGGAACCGTTGGAAAGGAACGTTTGATCGGGTTGTGGCCTTGAGCACGGGCATGAAACAAACGCTGGAGGCCGCTGGCATGGAATCGGTGAGCGTCATTTATAACGGTGTGCCCGAAAGGCCTCCTCGTCCACCGCTTAGCGATCCACCTACGGTGGGTTACGCGGGCAGATTCTCAGCTGAAAAGGGTGTTGAAACCCTGTTCAGGGCTTTTGCCAAAGTTAGCAAACAGGTGCCTAATGCACAGCTAAAAGTGGCGGGAAGAGGCGTAGAAGCGGTGGCGTTGAAAGTGTTGGCTCAGCAGCTAGGATTTGAAGATCGGGTGGTTTGGCTGGGCCATTTGTCGCGTGCTGAACTGGAGCAACAGTTCGATTCGGTGTGGGTGCAGGTGGTGCCCTCCTTGTGGGCTGAGCCATTTGGCAATGTCACCACAGAAGCCATGATGCGCGGTACGGCGGTGGTGGCAAGTGCAGTGGGCGCGCAACCTGAGATTGTGGGTTCTGCTGCCGGTTCTGTTGCTGGTTCTGGCCAGACCGCTGGGATGCTGGTTCCACCCGGCAATGTCGATGCCTTGACTGCGGCCTTGCTGCCGATTTTGCAGCAGCGCAGTGTGGCTGAACAAATGGGCGCAGCAGGCCGTCGCAGGGCGCTTGCTGAATTTAGTGAAACTCGCTGCCTTGAGAGTTTTTTAGGGTTGTACAACAGTCTTGTTGGGGATGCGGCGATCGCAGCCCATGCTCCTCTATACAGCCCTTCTTAATCCTGGTTTCTATCGTTTGCTTCTGTCACTTGCTTCTGTCACTTGCTTCTGTCACTTGCTTCTATCACTTGCTTCTATCACTTTGCATTTCGCCTGAATCTATATCGAATTTATCCAAACTTCTCGCCTTCCTCGCAGTTCTCTATCGAGTCTTACGTTATGTCTATCGTGCCGCTTTCATTCTCAATTGTGATTCCAACCTACAACCGGCCCCATCAGTTAGCGAATTGTTTGCGATCGCTACAGGCCCTAGACTATCCACGTGATTGTTTTGAAGTGGTGGTGGTGGATGACGGCAGCGATACTGACCTTGCTGATGTCATAGAATTAGCCAGAGAATCAGCCAGAGAATCAGCCAGCGGCGAGCTAGATATCGAGCTAGATATTCAATTGCTTAAACAAGAAAATGCAGGGCCCGGTGCGGCCCGAAATACTGGGGTCGCCCATGCCAAAGGAGACTATATTGCCTTTACGGATGATGACTGTATGCCCAAGCCCGACTGGGTTACTTGCATCGCCCAGCGTCTTCAAACCTCGCCCGAGGCGCTCGTAGGCGGTCATACGCTTAATGCACTTCCCCGTAATCCTTACTCATCGGCTTCGCAGCAGCTAATCGACTACCTCTATGCGTATTTTCACAAGCAAGAAACCGCTATTCGCTTCTTTACCTCTAACAATATGGGGGTTTCTAAAAAAACATTTTTAGCGGTGGGCGGATTTAATGCCGATTTGCGGATTGCCTCTGAAGATAGAGAGCTGTGCGATCGCTGGCGACAAAACAACTATCCCTTGGTCTATGCGCCTGAGGTCAACATTGTTCACGCCCACGATCTTTCGTTTCGCTCCTTTTGGAAACAGCATTTCAGCTATGGGCGCGGCGCATTCTACTTTCACACGGCCCGCGCCAAACGCAGCCAAGAGAAAATCCAGATTGAGCCGTTCTCTTTTTATATCAACCTTTTGGCCTACCCGCTGAAGCAGCGAATCAATGCCTTTCAGCTGTCACTATCCGGACTATTTTTACTCTCTCAAATGGCCATGGTTGCCGGTTTCTTTTGGGAAAAGTCACGGCAATCTGCTGTGTTGTCAGAAGCTGCTGTCTCTTAGCCGTATCAAGTATTCTTTTCCCCGACGCATGGCCAATTCTTAAACCATTTACCCAACGCCCTTATGAGCAACCTTCCTTTTCTCTATGGCTGACTTTGAACAATACTTTGAACAATACAGCCAAACTGAGACTTCAGGCGCTCTGCTTAAGCGGCGATCGCTCCAATCGGGGCTCATTACCGTTGCGGCTCAGCCCTTTAAGCTAGTCATTGGCATTGTCGCAACAGCCGTGCTGGCACGATTGGTGACCCCGGCTGACTTTGGCCTGGTGGCAATGGTGATGCCGCTGTTGTCGTTTGGCGATAGCCTGAGTAATCTGGGGCTAGAGAGCGCAACCGTACAGCAACAGTCACTCAATCATCAGCAGGCCAGCGAGACTTTTTGGTTTTCACTCAAGGTGAACGCTGCGATCATGGCAGGCATGATATTACTGGGGCCAGTAACGGCTAAGTTCTATCACCAGCCCTCGCTGACGCTGCTGACCTGGGCTATGTCGGTAGGATTTTTTAGTCTTTGTTTGTCTTTTCAGCATAAGGCGCTGTTGAAAAGGCAAATGAAGTTTGAGCTGCTGACGGCGATTGAGTTGGGAGCGATCGCGATCGCGACTGTTGCAGCCGTTGGGGCCGCTTGGCTAGGGCTGGGCTACTGGGCACTCATGCTACAAGTGGTGGTAATGCAGGTTGTTCAAGGCATTGCATATTGGCTAACCTGTCGCTGGCGTCCGACTCGGATACAGGGCAATGACAGCGCTAAGGCTGATCATAGTACCAAAGCTATGCTTTCTTACGGTGCTAACCTGACCGGATTTCGCTTTCTCACCCGGATTGGAATGCAGTTAGATCGAATTTTGGTCGGCTATATCAGTGGGGCTACAGCACTGGGCTTTTATGATGTTGCCTATCGGTGGGCGGCTTTTCCATTTACACAGGTTTATTTTTCACTGTTCGATGTAGCGGTTGCTAGCTTTAGCCGTGCTTATGGTGATAAAGAGGCCTATCGCCAGTATTGTCGGTGGGGTATTATGCCCCTTTTTGCAATCTGTCTGCCATCGCTCGCTTTTTTGTATGTGGCGGCTGAAGAAGTGATACTGGTGCTATTGGGCGATCAGTGGCTAGCAGCAGTGCCGATTTTTCGACTGCTAGCGATCGCTATGTTTGTAGGTAGCGCGCACAAGGTCACTAAATGGCTCTATATGTCTTCAGGGCAAACGCAACGGCAGTTGCACTGGGGTCTCATTCACACACCTCTGTTGATTGTTGCAGTTTGCATTGGAGCGACCCAAGGTGCTTACGGCATTGCGATGGGCTACACCTTGGGCACCTGTGCGCTGACTTATCCTTCAGTCGCTTACTGTTTGCAAAAATCACCGCTAACAACGGCCGATTTTTGGGGCACCATGTGGCGGCCTGCTGTTGCCTCTATTGCCAGCGCCCTTTGTTTGTTCTGGAGTCAGCCAGGGGTATCGAACATTGACAACAGTTTTTTTAGACTAAGTGCAGAGGCTATTGGGTTCAGCAGCCTTTATGTTTTATTTTGGTTTCTACTTCCAGGCGGCAAACGTTCTGTTATTGAAATTGTTGGCCATATAAAATGCCTACGCTCAAATGCAGATGGTTAGCAGACGGTTAACTGTTTTGCGGTAGGCCCTGTCATGACGGCCCCTTTGCTCGTTACTAACTTGGATCAGAGACACTTCGAAGGATTAGATTATTGGCAAAGGCGGTGCCGAGTAAAATAAGCGCACAGCCAAATACCATGGAAGCTGTGATGGGCTCGGATAAAAATAGTCGGCCCCAGAGCATGGCAAATATTGGCACCAAAAAGGTGACCGTAAGGGCCCGAGTTGAGCCAATATTTTGAATGAGGCGAAAGTACAAAATGTAGGCCAGTGAGGTAGAAAATAAAGCGAGTGCCAAGACGGTGAGCAGAATGGTTGGACTTGGAAATGTTGACGGTGCTGTGAAGGGCAAGGCTGGTAAGAGGATGATAGCCGCGCCTAGCTGACTGATGGTGGCGATGATCAAAGGAGAAACGCCGGATAGGGTTTGTTTGATGAAGGGTGCTGCGATCGCATACATCAAAGCCGCCATTAAGCTAGCAATACAGGCCACCATAAAAGTAGGCGTTATCACAAAATCTTTCCAGCCAATCAAAATAGCCACCCCCACAAAGCCCAGAACAAACCCAATGACTCGGTTAACTGTGAGCTTTTCTTGAAACCAAAGGGCTGCTACAATCGCCCCAAATAAAGGCGAAGTCGCATTCAAAATAGATGTAAAGCCGGTCGGCAAAGAAACCGAGGCAAAGGCCAACAGCATGAAAGGCAGTGCAGAGTTCACCATCCCTGCGATTAGCAGCGGCCAAATGTTGGCACGAATCTCGGACCACAGGCTGCTGTTAGCAACCGGCTGAGGAATCTTATCAGAATCCTCTAATCGCTTCACGCTCAAATGCTGAGAATAACGATTAGAATGCACGGCAATCAGTACCGGTAACAGCGCAAATCCTGCCAGCAACATCCGCAGATCAATCAGCCACACCGGCCCTAGTACCGGCGCGGCTATCCGCATAAACAAGAAAGATCCGCCCCACAATGCTGCCAGCAACAGCAGCTCACCGATATCCGAAGCCTTCATACCATTCCTTCAAGTATTGCCGCCTATAAGTAACTCGCCCAAGCGGTCATCTTTCCGGTGCGCAAGATTCACGCCCCAATCGCGACGTTAATCTTCTGGGCATCTAGCGCATGGCCAATCACCACTAGCTTGGTTTGTCGAGGTTCATCTGCCTTCCAGGGCCGGTCATAAAAATAATCAAACCGATTACCCACCCCATTCAACACCAGGCGCATCGGCTTATTTGGCACTGAAACAAATCCCTTGATGCGGTAAATTTCCTGTTCGCCGACTAGCTCCGTCAGCTGTTTTACCAGTGCTTTAGGCTCAAAAGACTTTTCAAGCGTGAGCGGAATGGAAATAATGTCATCGTCATGCGTATGTTCTTCTTCATGGTCATGATGGCTATGGCGGCTGTCCAAATTATCTTCTACTGCCGCCTGAAAGCCCAGCAACACATCCGGATTCAGCTCACCATTTTGGCAGGGCAACACTTTTACCCCATCAGCTAGTTCGCTCAATAGCCAGTTTTTTACCTTTGCCAAATCCTGCTCACTGACCCGATCAACCTTAGTGAGCAACACCATATCCGCACAGCCGAGCTGATCTTCAAACAACTCTTCAATCGGCGTTTCATGATCGAGTTCTTCGTCAGCTTGCCGCTGTGCCTCCAATGCATCTAAGTCGCCCACCAATTCTCCTTTCGCTAGCGCCTCGCAATCTACAACGGTGACCACGCCATCGACTGTGGCACTGGTGCGAATCTCGGGCCAGCGAAAAGCTTGAACCAGGGGTTTGGGCAATGCTAACCCAGAGGTTTCAATCACCACGCAGTCAAGCTCGTCACGACGCTCAATCAACGCCTGCATGGTCGGCAAAAACTCTTCTTGCACCGTGCAGCATAAGCAGCCATTCGCCAACTCTAGAATGTTCGCTGAGCCGTTGTTTTTGTTGGTACTGTTGGTATTACTGTTGGTATTACTGCTGGTATTACTGCTGGTATTACTGCTGGCACTATCACCTTCATCCTCATCACAAACCTGACAGTCGCGCAGCACTTCACCATCAATGCCAACTTCACCAAACTCGTTGACAATGACTGCAATGCGACGACCTTGGTTGTTCTTCAACAAATTGCGCACTAGCGTGGTTTTACCAGCGCCTAAAAAGCCGGTAACCACTGTAACGGGAAGTTTGCTCATGGATTGTAAAAATCAATAAAAAGAGAGAACTTAAAAAAGAGATTAAACCAACAGATTCCCAAGCAGAACCGCACCTGCTCCGCAGATCGCGAAGCCTGCCTGCCGGATGCTGGCTATGCCACTGGTTATGTTACTGGTCATGTCACTGGTTATGTTACTAGTCATGCCATCGCCGTGAGGCTGAGGCTGCTGGGCCAAATCGCCTACCAAAGCCCGCTTAGAAACCCAGTAAGCGGCTCCTGCGATCGCGCCTTGAACGCCTGTAAGCCCAATTAAGTAAGCCACCAAGGGCGTCGGCTCTGCCCCGACAATCGCCTCGCCGTAAGCATAGCCATGAAACATACCCGCCAACGCTACCAATGCCACCACAGCAGGTGTACTCAGCCGCTGCCGAGTCACTAGCAATAGCCCAAACAACAGCACAGAGGCTGAAATAACCCACTCAGAAGCGGGCAATGTCACTGCTGCCAAATGCAGCCCTGTACCGGCCACTGCTGCTAGTAAAAAGGCCAACAGTACGGTGATTCCTCGATTCAACACAGCCGCTAGCAGGCCAATCGCAATGACAAACGCTAAGTGGTCAAATCCTAAAACCGGATGGCCGACTCCAGAGAGCAATCCTGCAAAAACATTATCGGGAGCCTGGCCTCCGAACGGATGATGGGCCATAGCAGGGGCGGCGATCATCACGACGGCGATCACGGTCGTGATGATCGCACTAACCGCAACAATTCCTATTTTTTTAAGCCCTATTTTTTTGAACCCTATTTTTTTAAGCCCTATTTTTTTGAACATGGTTACTGTCATCTGTACCTCGCAGACAACGCTCAGGTGAATTGAAGACGTATGGGCATTCTGGCTTTGGAACGCAATGCAAACAGCTTTAAAAAATAGTCAAAAACGGTTGCACTTACGCCATCACAGTTGCGGGACAGCGCCGGTTTTGCACCGAACTTTCCCCATAAAATAACGTCTCAGATTCACTAGACTATCACGGTAACCAGCGCCACTATAATAAGGCTTGCATTACTCAACATTGTCTGAGATGTAGTCCTAACTTCTCCATGGCTTCTGATGGTTCCTTGTTCAAAACAGCCCAACGAAGTCCTTCCCAACGGAGCCCTTCCCAACGAAGTTCTTCCCACCAATTACTACTAGCTGGGTGCATATGCTTAAGGCCGTAATTTTTGATCTTGATGGCACGCTTACCGACAGCGACAAAGTTCACTTTGAGGTATATAAGTCTTTTTTTGCGGAGCACAACATTGAGTTAGATCGAGACGGCTACCGTCAAAAAGTAAGCGGCAGACAAAATAATGCCATCCTTGCTGACTTTTTACCCCAGCTTTCTGCCGCCGAAAAAGAAGATTTTAGCGATCGCAAAGAAGAGACTTTTCGTTACCTAGCCGAAGGTCAACTCGAACCCCTGCCAGGTCTTTTAGACCTGCTCTCACAAATTAAAAGGCTGGGCTTGGCGGCGGCTGTGGTCACTAACGCGCCCCCTGAAAATGCCGCCTTTATGCTCAGCGAGCTATGGCTCACCGAAGCCTTTTCACCCATTGTGATCGGCAATGACTTGCCACGCGGCAAGCCCGACCCATTGCCCTACCAAACCGCCTTAGACAAACTGGCCATTCACGCGACTGAGGCGATCGCGTTTGAAGACTCAATTGCAGGCATCCGCTCAGCTATAGGTGCGGGCATCAAAACCATTGGGATGACTACCACTCACAGCGCTCAAGAACTCATTGAGACAGGCGCCGTTGAAGCAGTGGCCGACTTCACCGACCCTTATATTCAAACCTGCCTTAATCAAATGCTCTAGCTAAGCCTTCCAATATCTAACTCGAATATCCTACTCAAATGTCCCACTCAAATGTCCCACTCAAATATCAAAACTTAGGGCTTTGGCGGACGATCTTCTATTAGACGATCTTCTATTAACTGTGCCTGCGATCGCCGCCGCCGACAGCGTTCAGAACAGTACTTAACCTCGTCCCAACACTTTTCCCACTTTTTGCGCCAGCTAAAAGGTCTACCGCAAACCGGACAAATTTTGGAAGGAATATCAAATGATTTGCGCTGACGGGCCATGATAGAGGAAAAAAGTTACCTACATTTTAGATCATGGCTCCCGAAACTTCTCAGCTGTCATTGGCTGGCATCCGCATTATTTTAGTTGCCCCAGCGGGCCCTTTAAACGTCGGCTCTACTGCCCGCGTAATGAAAAACTTTGGCCTCTCTCAGCTAGTGCTCGTCAATCCGCAGTGCGATCCACTCAGCGAGGAAGCGCTGCAAATGGCTGTTCATGCCAAAGATGTTTTGAGCGCGGCCAAAATCGTTGAGACCATTCCTGACGCGCTGAGCGGATGCACTTATGCGATCGCGACCACCGCCCGTCAACGCGGCTTTAATGCACCGCTTGATCTGCCCGAAATTGCCCTACCCACGCTGATTTCACCTTCACCAGATGGCGACCCCATCAGCAATACCGCTCTTCTCTTTGGCCCCGAAGATCGCGGCCTTAGCAACACAGAACTCAGCTACGCCCAACGGTTCATCAAAATCCCTTCCTCTCCTATCTATAGCGCCCTCAACCTCGCCCAAGCGGTGGCCATCTGTTGTTACGAACTCTACCGCATTGCCTCACAGCCCGCCGAAGCGCAACAAAACGCTAACATCCCTTTCGACTCTTCCCCTACTCTCCCTAACGACTCTCCCGTTGCCTCCCTCCCCTTGCCCTCATTCCCATTATCTGGTAAACAATCGGAAGAATATACCCACAAAGCTCAGCTCGACGAGTTAGAAGGCTACTACCAACACTTAGAGGCAGTTCTGCTGCAAGTAGGGTATCTTTATCCTCATACTGCGACCAGTCGAATGCTAAAGCTCAGGCAGTTACTACATAAGGCTAACCCGGCCTCCAGCGAAGTTGCGTTGCTCAGAGGTATGCTTCGGCAGGTGGAATGGGCCCTATCAGATTCAAAGCAGGATTAAATTAATAAAGCCATGACAGATGCCAACGGCACCCATAATAATAATTTAGACCCCAAAGCAAATCTTTCTGCCGCCCGTCAGAGCCGTCAAGAGCTGCGTCGTCGCTCCGTAGAAGCGTCTGAAAAGACAATTCCTAATAGTCGAAAAAGAATTAATAGACTCAAAAGTAAGGTCAGTGGCTCTCCCCAAAACGGCACACTGCCCAGCAGAACGCTACAAAATAATCAAGGCACTACAGAAAGCCGACCAGACAGAAGATCGCGCCAACGCACGGCAAAAGTTGGCGCGACCGCTGGATCGGCTGGATCGATTGGATCAGTTGGATCAAAAGTGACGTCGCTCGCTTCTATTGCTGCTCCGCCTAGAGACCGCCGATCTGGTAAATCTCGTCAGCCTAAGCCGACTAATTTGAGCGTGGCTCGTAGGCGCAATGTGCGGCGCAAAACACCCATGCCACTGCTGTATCTAGGGCGCTTGGCTATTGTTGGGCTAGGCATTGCTGCGATCGGGGGCACCGTGCTTAAGGTGCTACCTGGTAACGAACGCACAGCCGCAGTGGCCGATACCTCTATCCCTGAGGGCTCTGAGAGTAAAACGGTCGATTTTGCAATTCCCCTCAATCAGGAAACTGCGCCGCTTAAGGCAGCGCTGCAAGATCTGCCAAACAGATATCCTAATCTCACACCCAAAGCTTTTTATATAGATGTCGATACTGGCGACTATGTGAGTTTGGACGGTGGCGACACGATCGCCGCTGCTAGCACTATCAAACTGCCCATTCTGCTGGCCTTTTTTGAAGAAGTCGATGCCGGTCGCATTACCACTAATCAAATGCTTGAGCTGCTGCCCCATCAAGTGGCAGAAGGCTCTGGCGGTATGCAGTTTATAGCACCCGGAACTCAGTTTACGGCGCTCGAAGTTGCTACACAGATGATCGTTGACAGCGACAACACCGCTACTAATATGATGATTGATCTGTTGGGCGGGATGGCCGCGCTCAATGAGCGGTTTAAAGGCTATGGCCTTGCCAAAACTCAGATCAGCGCTTCGCTGCCTGATTTGCCTGGCGATAATACAACTAGCGCCAAAGACTTGGTTAATACAATGCTGCTGATTAGCGGCGATCGCCTAACCCTGCGATCGCGCGATCGCATTCTCAATATTCTGAATCGTACCTACAATAAAGACCTGCTCGCCGACGGCATGGCCGAAAAAGAAGCCCTCACTTACAACAAAACAGGGGATATTGAATCTGTTTTAGGCGATGTAGCCCTGGTTGATTTAGCCAATGGCAAACGCTATGTTGTCGCCGTATTGGTTGAGCGGCCCAGTAATGACGGCAGAGCCGTGGACTTAATTCATACGATTTCGGAGCGCATTTACAAAGAAGCCAATGATGCAATTCAGCCAGTCGTGACGCCGCTGGGCGCATCTGCTGTTACTCCAGCAGCAGGTTCTTCTGCTAGCCCCTCAGAGCCCGCTACGTCGCTTGAGTCAGTGCCTGAGCCAGCAGAAGTCAGTCCGATTGAAGAAGAACCTTATCCTAGTGCAAACCCCTAGTGCAAACCTTACTAATGCAAACCCCTAGTACAAAACCCTAGTACAAACCTTACTAATGCAAACTCCTAGTACAAACTCCTAGTACAAACCCTTTAATGCAGACCTTTCAGCACCAGGCTTCCAGTGCTGTTGCAAAAAAGAAATCTTAAAAGATCGTGACATATCAATAAAAGTGGGTAATCTTCTACGAAAGAAGGCGGAAACGGCTCTGAAAATAGACTTACCGGTCCTCGTAATCACACGGGTAATCACATTGATTAACGATACTGCTAGCAAGTGCCACTGAGTATCAGGTAATCGCATCGGTGAAGACAGTTATAAAGCCTATGATTGCTTTATACTTTCAACCATTCTTTTGGGCCAGCTAAATAAAAGCCTCCTTCTTTAATAAAGCGTTTGAACAGGCCCCTCAATGGCGATCTCATCCCACAATTCAACGTCTCATTTATGGCCGTATCAGCTTGAAGACTCAGAATCAATAGATCGGCTCTTGGCGCAGGTTTCTGCAAAGGTGCGGGCGCAGTTAGAACAAGACTCTGTCGTAGAGTCAGTTTCTAAAGTCGCCATGATTTCAGCATCTAGCGATTTAACGGAAGCGCTCATAGAACCAGAATCAGCGCCCATCGTAGATCCGCCAGTGCCAGTGCCAGTGCCAGTGCCAGTGCCAGTGCCAGTGCCAGTGCCAATGCCAGTGCCAGGATTAATCGGTTCCTCTTCTACGTTTGCAGGGGTCGATATTAAGCAGATGGCGGCGGAGGGATATTTTCAGGCGATCGCCTACTGGCTCAACGAAATCCTAGTGCCTCAAAATGTTTATGCGCAGGTGCTGGCCGATGAGATACCCGGTCGGCTTAAGGTGCTTGTAGAGTTTGAGCGATCGCCTCAGCCCCAACGGCTAGTGAAATTTGTATGCGATCGCCTCTACCAACTCAACTCCACCGTCATTGAAGGCGTTCATCTGATTGTGCGGGCACTCGGTGCAGCCACAACCGACTGGGAAAGATCGATTCGGATTCCAACCGCTGCTGAAAGGCACACACGAATCCATCAATCTCAAACCCTACCCCCCCCAGTTGAGTCCTCAGCACCGCTTAAGAATACACCGCTCAGAAATACACCGCTCAGAAACACACCGCTCAAGAATACACCGCTCGAAAATAAGGCTGCCCAGCCAGACCGCTCAGCCCAGGTTGTTCATGAGTCATTTTCGACTCAGCTAGCGCGACAAGCGGTTCAAGGACAGTTCAAGTTCTTTCGCGCGGCGCTGGTTTGTGGATCTGCGATCGCGGCCTTTTTCTTTGGCAGCTTTACTGAACTCATCCTTTCCGATCGACTCTCCCTCACCACAGCTCAGCAACCCGAAGAAAAAATTCTCCCCTGGTACGGAAAAGACACCAGCTCCGCCTCTTTACCCGACTTTTCGTCTGACTCATCTCCAGCAACAGAAGTCTCCTTTCGTCCTGCTAGCCGCTTCAAAGGTAGAACCGTAGAAGCCGCCTTTGAAACCGTAGCTGTAGTTCCGCACGATTCTCTGGTTGACCCCAGCGACCCTACCGTAACGCTAATCTTTGGCGGCAACCTCAGCCTTAACAACTTCGTTTTTGAAGACTCCAGCGAGGTTGATCGACTCTTTTCCAACATCGACATCTATCGGAATGCCGATGTTGCGATGGTCGGATTGGGTGAGCCTTTAGCCTATGCCAGCACCTCCTTACAAGAAGACTTCCACCAACGTACCCGGCCTCAGGTCACCAACGCCTTGAAATCAGGCGGCATCGATATTGTTGGACTTGCCAGTGAAGGCTCAATGACCTACGGCACCAGAGGTCTGAATGAAACGCTAGACAATTTAGACCGTCATGGAATTTACCGCGTCGGAGCCGGGCGCAATGAAAAAGAAGCCCACCGCCCTGAAATTTTAGAGGTTAAAGGGCAGAGAATCGCCTACTTGGGCTATAACCCCGAGGCATCAAAGGGCGCACAAGCCGATGATGCCGGTGTGGCGCTCCCCAACAGCGAAAACCGTCAAAACCTAATAGAAGACATTCGCGCCATTCGTTCTCAGGTGGACTGGATTGTGGTGAACTATCGCTGGGGTGATGCGTTAGAGACTGAGGCAGATGACCTTCAATCAGATGATCAATCAGATGCCCTTGAAGCAGATGCCCTTCAATCAGATGCCCTTCAATCAGATGATCTTCAATCAGACACCCAAAAGGCCATTAGCGCCTCGCCCCCTGCTAATTGGCAAACGGCACTGGCGCATGAGGCTGTCGATGCGGGCGCAGATCTCGTCGTGGGCTACCATCCAACTCAGATTCAAGGCGCAGAGATTTATCGCGATCGCCCCATCGCCTATGCCCTCAAAGACCTCAATTTTGATAATGCCACACCGACCGAACTAGGGACTCAGTACGATACTGCTGCGCTTAAAGTTTCGCTGCGCAATCAGCAAATGAAAGTAGAGTTTTTACCGGTCACGATCCACGACTCTAAGCTACAACTGGCCACCGGCGACCGGGGCGAAAATATTCTCCAGACCATCCGTCGTAGCTCTACCCCTCTCAAGCAGCCGCTATTGTTTCCTGCCGTTATCAAATCCGATCCGTTACCTCTTGAGCCTGAAAACTCTGCTGTTTCTCCCCCCGCTCCTTCTAATCCCTCCACTCCTTATATCGATAGTGATTATATAGAGAACGATTATATGGAGAATGATATAAATAGCGGGGCATCAGAAAATATCCCGCTCAACAGCGACGAATCTGTAGACTTTGAATCCAGAGACTTTGAATCCAGAGACTTTGAATCGATAGACTCTGAACCTACCGACTTGGAACCTACCAACTCTGAATCGACAGACTTTGACTTTGTAGATTCTGACTTCATAGATTCTGACTTCATAGATTCTGACTTCATAGACTCTGACTTCATAGATTCTGAACCTGCCCCTGATGCTGAGATGCTTCCTGAGATGCCTCCTACTGAGATGCCTCCTACTGAGATGCTCCCGGATGAAATGAAAGAGCCGGAGGCATTGTTTATGCCTAAAGAAATGCCTAGCAGCAGTAGTGAAATTATTCCTCTTGAGCTTTGGGAAGACCCCTTTAACGCAGCGGAGTCAGAAGAATCGATAAACTCTGCTGAAAGTGTGACAATGCCAGCGTCAGAAAATTAAGTATTTTCACGGTTAAGTGCAGACGAGTTATGTGATTCTCTCTGCTTAACTCTTTCTATTCATGGTGTAGGGGCTTATGTAATGCCTTGTGTAGGGCCATTTTACAGCGTCCGTACCCTCTAACTAATTGGCTAACTGCCTAACTAATTGATTGATGGGCTGATTGATCAATTGTCCGATTGATTAATTGGCACTCATTCGCAGTGGATCAAGGAGGTCTCAGTCAAGGCAGTTTCCATAGGGGTTTTACGCCATAACAGAGCCTATGGTCAGGGTAAAAACCATCAAAAAAGAAAAAATATTAGCAGTGTCAATTCCCCTACTGTCTAACGTCCATACATTCATTCAGTGCTATCTCTGATCATGAGCTGAGAACTTCAGTATAAATTCTTCAGGATTATGGATGATGGGGTCAGTAGTATGAACATAATAGGTTGCATAAAAGTTGATGACAGCATAAAACCGAGCATTCTGCTCGTTGGTTGAGGTCTCTACTTAAAATTAGGTGTAAATCGTCATTTATAGAGATATGAGAAAAATGGGAAGGGCAGGCAAGGCTTTAAAGTATGTTCTCCAGCAATACGGCATCAGCCAAAACCGACTGGCCGTTACGATGGGCGTTGCCAGATCTACTGTCAACCAGTGGGTTAACGAAGTGAGTGATCCGCTGGCAGATTCTATTCCAGAAATTATTAATGCTTTAGATGAACTAGAACCTTCTGCTGCGCAGATTTTTCTTCAGCTGTATATTCAGCGCGATACCAATCGTCGAAATCCCTCTAGCTAACGTCTCGCTGACGTTTCACTGGCTTCTCACGCTTAGCCCCTCTCACACTAGATTCTCACACTAGATTCTCTCACTAGCCTCACACTAGCCTCACACTTAAGACAGCCACATCGGCTGACGGCCTGCAATCTCTAACTCTGTCGCCGGTAAGGGAATTGGATTGTCTAACAATCTCTCCTCCAACGTGCTAAACAGCGGCAGCAACCAGAGCCTGTGGGTCGCCTCCATGAGTGTTTCATCTTCACTGCTTTCCGCTTGGCGGTCTTGATCGTTTTGCTGTTGGTCACTTACTAGCATTTCATCAAATAAAATAGCCAAACCATCAGGCGATAGGCTGACTGTAATCTCAGGTTGAGGCGGCATCTCTATCAGCTTTTTTGCCTGGCCCGTTTTTATATTGATGGCTGTTAGGTAGGGCATGACCAAGTAGTTGGTATCGCCTTCGACGACGAGTCGATTCACCAGACAATAAAGAAGTTCGTTGTCCTCATTGAATTGAGCACTCACAATATTGCCGTCTGTTTGCAGCAGGAGTTTTTCCTCACCCCGATTAGAGACCCAAACTAGCGACTGCGTAAACCGTTTTTCAGGATCGTCCTGGTTAAAATTCACAAAGGCTGCTGCACTGCCGTCGTTGGCAATGTCTAAGGTCAGTCCATAGTCAGGTAAAAAGTCTAGCAGTTCGTCTGTTGCTGCTGTTTTTGCTGCTGTTTTTGCTGTTTTCTCGGGTGCTGTTTCTGGTGCTGTCTCGGGCGCTGTTTGGGCCGAATCTGTTTCGGTTAGGGCAATGACTGCTGTTCCTTGTCCCTGCTGTAGCAGTAGTGAAGCGCTATCGGGCGCGATTCTAAAGTCGCCGCCGGGTTCCGTTTGGAGCTTGCGTGGCGGCTCTCCTTCAATCAGTACCCAGGGGCCAAAGTCCGCTGGATTCTGCTGATTTACCCGCTGAATGACAATGACTTTGCCATTGGGCGAAAGGTCAAACTTTAGGTTTTGATAGTCTTTGTTGTCTAAAATAAGCGATCGCTCTCCGGCATCAGCAGGCTTAGGCCGCCATATTTGCCATTTAGGCGCTGTTGTTTCTGCCTCTATCCCTGTCGCCACGCTATAAAGCTCGGCAAAAGCAAGGGTATTTTCTTCACCTTCAGCGGGCGAGGCGGCTAAATACAAAATGCGATCGCGATCTGGATAAGGTTGAAAGTTTAGGACGGTTTGCCCGGCAGGGGTCAGCAGCTTTTTCTCTTTGCGCGTAAAGTTAAACATTACCAGTCGCCCTTTTTCTTCGCCGTCGGCCCCAATGTAGGCAAAGATGCGATCGCGTGTACGAAACTCACTGCGAAATGGCTCAAATCCACTTTGTCTATTGAGGGCGTTGGCTTCAGGCAACGAGAGCGTATAGGTCTCTCCGTAGGGTGCAGGCACCGCTAAGGTGTAAGCCATTCGCCGCCCAGCCCAGCTAAATTTACCCGCTAGCTCAGGCTCAATTTTTAAATTTGCCTCAACGCTGGCCGGTTCTACTGGCTGGGTAAATGTCAGCATAAAGGCCACATCGTCTGCACTCACGGCCCGGTCTTGCCAAGAAAATGTTCGTACCTTCGGTAAAGCCTGAGAACCTAGCAGCAGCATCGCTGCAATGATGCCAATCATCAGCAGGATCACGCTAGTCGCCATTTTATCTAGGGGCTCTAAGGGCTGCTTTTCACGCCTGCTGGTACGAGAGAAAGTCCGCATAGGTATTGCTAATATTCGTAAGGATTTTTGGGCTCAGCAATTTGTTGAATGTTCGTTGGGGCGATCGCTAACTGACGGCGACCGTCAAGCGTTTCACTGGTCATTTCACCGGTTACTCTCAGCCAGCTGTCTACCGGATAGTCGCTGCGCTCTTGTGCTGAGAGCTTTATGGGCAGTCCCACTGGATACACATCTGCCGCGCAGCAGGTGATGACAAACCGTGCCACCATGACATACTCATCTGGCCAGTTTTCAGGATGAATCACGAAGCCCACTACATCAACGGGTTCGCCTGCGTAGGCATCGGGCTCTGGATACACATTTACCAGCCGAATCCAGTCAATAATGGTGCGTTCTTCGGGCGCGGCAGCACGGACAAAGCGTTGGGGCTGCGATCGCGTCAACGACAGCGTCTCTGAAATTCCTCGTTGGAGCGCAGTCTGACTGGCAAAAGCACGAGGTGTATAGATCAGGCCAAAAATGGCCACGCCCAACAGCAGCGCACTGCTAATGTTGGGTGGCATCAGCGTGACATGGCCTAACATGTCCTTTGTTTGGCCAGACTGCGGCCCAGCCATTTGCCTGAAGATTTTAAAGAGCGTCAGCGCGACGAGCCCAACCAGCGCAAAAGCAGCGCTATGAGAAAGCCAAGTGTAGTTAGGATGCAAGAGCAGTAGGATTTTACCGCTAAACCAGTAGCGGAACAGCATGGCACTCCAGGCCCCAAAGGCCAGCACATCTAAAATGTCGCGCCAGGGCCAGTATAGGCGCCGCTTGGTAGGTTTAGCAGGGGTGAGTTGGGGCGATCGCACGGTAAATCAACCAATGAACAAATTGACAAACAGCGCACAAGCAAAGCTCATCAGCGCCGCCAAAGCAAACAGATAAAACACCGCTCGTCCTTTGAATACGGTGAGCAACAGACCGATATTTTTTAAGTCAATCATCGGCCCAAAGATTAAAAAGGCCAGCAGCGAACCCGTTGTAAACGTAGAGGCAAAGGATAGCGCGAAAAAGGAATCTACCGTTGAGCAAATAGAAACCACAGCAGCTAGCACCATCATGGCCACAATAGAACTCACCATGCCCTGCCCCAAGCCCAAAATCAGCTCACGCGGGGCCGCCACCTGAACCGTCGCGGCGATCGCACTGCCTAAAATCAGCACCGCCCCCAGTTCACGCAGCTCGCGCACCATATTTTCAGCTGCCAGCGTCAGCTTCTGGCTAAAAGTCTTTTCTAGTGCTGGGTTCGCTACCAATCGCTGAGCCATGGGCGTATCTATCCGCAGCGCCGCGCCCATGTCCCCCGCCCCCTGAATAAACGTACCGCCCTGTAGCAAGGCAGACGGGGCGGACGGCTTAACCTCCCCCGACTCGCGATTAAAATCGCGAAATCGGCTACGGGCCACAGAATCTTGTAAAAAAGGCCCGATATCAGGCTGACGGCTAAATACCCAGCCCACCAGCGTGGCAATTATCAGCGTGAAACCCACGCGCAAAAACACCACTTCAGGCTGTCCGCGAAAGGCCACCCAGGTCGCCCAAAAAACCACCGGATTAATCACTGGCGCCGCCAGCAAAAACCCAATAGATACCGCTGTGGGCGCGCCTTGCACCAGCAGACGGCGAGCCACTGGCACATTGCCACACTCACACACCGGAAACGCAAGGCCAATCAGGCTGCCAGAGAGCGCACCCAAAAAAGCATTCTTAGGCAGCACACCAATCAAGGCACGCTCGTCGACAAAAAACATCAGCAGGCTAGAAAACGCCACGCCAATAAGCAAAAAAGGAACCGCTTCTACCAGCAAGCTGAGAAATAGCGTAAATCCTGTGTTGAGCTGAACCATCTTAAAAAACGTTATATGCCGGAGCTAAAAAAACTCAGACGTAAAACAAACAAGCCGGTGCAAGATTAAAGCCCCAGACAGGTTATTGGCAATAGGCTGTCAGTCATTAAATACGCTGACATCTTACTACGGTGTATCGTAGACCTTAACACAACGCTTATAGAAGCCGTACTTTGACGAAGTCCCTCTGTTTTCACAAGGTCTTTTTATGAAGTTTTTATGTGTATTTTTCGCAAACTGCCTCTAAATCATAGACAAATACCCGCAAGCTCACCACATCTGAACTTTTACCACGCTAATACGCCCACTTAGGCACACATCCACATCACTCTTTGGATCTCGCAGTCGATCTTCATAAGCCCCTGCATAGCGAAAGCCCGCTTCATCTACTACAAATTCAATGGGCAGCGGTTGAGTACAGCCCTGGCAAAATACAATTTCAGGATCATCTGCTGAGCCATCAAGCGGTGGAGCGGGCAAGTTTACATTCCAAAACTGCCCAACTGGTAAAGGCATTGCCATGAGTTGGGCCAGCACTCGCGCCGACAAACGACTGGCCCTAGCCCAGTCAAAAGGTTGATTGCGATAGTGATATTGAGAGAGTGCGATCGCTCGCTTTCTGAGCAGTACAGCCTCTCGCACGGCAGCCACCGTCCCCGAAAGGTAGACATCCGATCCCATATTGCCGCCTGCGTTAATGCCCGAGAGCACCCAGTCCGCATCGGGATACAAATGGCTGATGGCAACTCGGCTACAGTCAGCAGGCGTTCCCCCGATTGCATATCGACCTTGAGCACGTTCATCAATTGCGATCGCCCCGCCTCGATTCATCTGGTGGCTGCACCCTGAGTGAGGTGCATCGGGAGCCACCGTCACGCACTGTATTTTGTCTGGCGCTGCTGTACTAGATCCTGCACTAGATGCCGCGCCAGATACCGCGCCAGATCCTGCACTATATTTTGTGAACTCGTCATGAAAAAGCGCTGCTTCCAGCGCGTTAATACCCGGCGCGCCAAAGCCATCATCATTGGTGAGTACTAGTAAAGTCATATCAATTAAGGCGATATAGGATAGCGCTAGCGACCAGCGGCTTCTACATTGACATCACCGCTAAAGACCAAAGTGGCAGGCCCTGTCATATAAACTCGGTTACTGCTTGCCCACTCAATCTCTAAATTGCCGCCCGGTAGCTCTACGGTGACTTGGCGATCGCATTTCTGATTAAGCACAGCCGCGACGACCAGCGCGCAAGTGCCCGTTCCACAGGCTAGGGTTGGCCCGGCGCCGCGCTCCCATACCTTCATTTTCAAGTAGTCAGGCCGTACGACTTCTACAAACTCAGTATTGATTCGGGCCGGAAATGCCTCGTGATTTTCAAACTTAGGGCCAACTTCATGCAAAGGGACTGCCTCTACGTCTTCTACAAACGTAATGCAGTGAGGGTTGCCCATGCTCACGCAGCTTACCTGCCACGAACGCCCGGCTACTTCCAGCGTTTTATCAATGACCTTTTCATTGTCCGGCGCTAATGTGGTTGGAATTTCCTGCGCCAGCAGTCCTGGCTCGCCCATGTCTACTTTCACCTGTCCATCTGGCCTAAGCTCAGGGCGTATGGTCCCCGCTAGCGTATGAATGCTGTAGGTATGCGGCAGACTGCGTGGCTGATTTTCTGTTTGCCCCTCTATTATTTGGCTCTCTTTTGCTTCTAAGTCAGCAATAAACTTGGCCAAGCAGCGAATCCCATTGCCACACATTTCTGGCTCAGAGCCATCTGAGTTGTAAATGCGCATGGTGTAGTCGGTGTCGGCAGTCGCGGGCAGAACAAAGATAACGCCATCTGCACCAATGCCAAAATTGCGATCGCATAATGCCACTGCCTGCGCTGGCGTCACCAACGGCTCACGGCTAGTCCGGTTGTCCACCAAAATAAAGTCATTGCCAAGGCCGTGATATTTGCTAAATGAAAGAGTCGTCATGATGAGCGCAGCGCCGAAGGATATCTTCAGCATTTTACAGCGCTATTACCTTGCTCAGCAGATCGCCGCTTTCTATCGCCCGATCGCCGCTATCTTTTGCTTCAATATCTGCATCTATCGCAGTGATCATCACACAGTGGGCACTGTGGCCACTGTGACTATCAATGACTATCGATTTTCCGCTCATCGCTTGGGGCAATCTAACAGTGCAACACTCACTCACTGCAACACTCACCACTTTTTATCCCAACTCAGCTATGGCTTCTACCGCATTCGACACCGGCCTGCCCAGTATCCGTCATGTACAGGCATTTATCCGCGACCAGCAGACAGTAGAGGTGAAAGTGACCACGGGCGACACCTTGGTTGGCTCCCTGATTTGGCAGGATGCCAATGCCATTTGTGTCAAAGGGACAGATGGCCAGGATACGATTTTGATGCGGGGCGCGATCGCCTATATCAAAGCAGGTCGCTAACCGCCAACTTTCTAAAACTCAAAGTCCATCACACTGCTGACGGTCAAACCGGTGCTGAGAATGCTATTGTCTATGCGAACAAAAATATAGATTTCTATATTCCGTCGCGTGACGTTTCCGCTATGACCTCTTTTTTCTCATCAGCGTTTTCTTGGCTTAGCAACAGGCGCAAGCTTACCAAAGGCCTCTCTTGGCTTATGCTGCCTATTGTCGCCACTGGAATCATCTTCCTCAGCGCTACCGCCAGCTCGGCTCAAGCTTACAGTGTGCAGGTGACCCCTACGCGTCCTGTCCTAGGCGATACCCTATCCGTTAAAATCCAAGGCTCAAGCAACGGAGTTACCCCAACGGTCACCGTTGATGGCACGACTTATCAGGCGTTTACCCTTTCTCCCAATACTTACCGGGCGCTGATTCCCACCAGTCCAAACACCAAACCTGGTCGGATGACGCTCGCTGTTAGCGGCCCTGATGGCAATAATAGTATCGCTGTTAATATTGGCGATCGCACCTTCAATACCCAATACATCACCCTGTCCTCCGACCGCGCCGGGCTAGAAGGCACCGACTACGAATTTGATCGGCTCGATGAACTGCGCGCCCTGCGCACACCACAGCGCTATTGGAATGGCCCCATGGCCAAACCCAGCACTGGTTATATTAGCTCCGTATATGGCAATCGCCGCTATTACAACGGCGTCTTTGCCGAAGACTACTACCATCGTGGCGTTGACTATGCTGCTGGCAACGGCTCTCCTATCTACGCCCCTGCCGCTGGTCGCATCGCGCTGATTGGCAAAGTCTCAGATGGTTTCGTGCTCAACGGCAACACCATTGGTATTGACCATGGCCAAGGCGTAACCAGCGTTATGATTCACCTTTCTGGCTTTGCGGTTAACGAAGGCGACATGGTTGAAAAAGGCCAACTGATTGGCTATATGGGCGCTACTGGGTTTGCTACCGGCCCAAACCTTCACTGGGGCCTATTTGTAAATGATATTTCGGTCGATCCAGTTCCATGGCGGTACGAAGGTGTGGAGTAGTCAGCAGTGCAGTCAATCTAGCTGCTGACACGCCTCCTAGACAGTTTTAAGAAAGCTAAACAAGGAGAGCCTGTAATTACAGGCTCTCCTTGTTTTTAAACGCTTACAAGCGGGAATACTTTATTGAAAGATTTATCTCAGCAACGCTTAGCGCTGTATTTGAAAGATTTGAGTGTTATTTGATGAGCATCATAGCTGAGATTTAATACTGTATCGAATCGCCTACGGAAATTTAAGTCTATTTCCCAATCTTTTGAGTGGAATTATCAAACCGGAGTTTTGTGCCAGCATGAGTAGCATCGAAAAAATCGTCGAACAGGCCCTACAAGATGGCTATCTAACCCCTGCCATGGAAGCAGAAGTCGGTCGAATTTGCGACACCGCTTCTGAGCTATCTATCGAGGAATACATGTCTTTAGATCGCCTGATGGGCTCTTTGCTCACGGGTGAAGTCGTGGCAGTTCCCCGTAAACAGTTTATTAACGTTATGGAGGAATTAGTTCTAACAGAGGCGATTTCTCAGGTTGCTGAAGTTGAAGCCAATAGCGAAAAAACACTGGACCTGGGCGACGTAGCCGCCTACGCACTCAACCGACTGCCCCCTTTGTATGCCACAACTGAAGAAGGCGCTAGCTATCAGCGGGAAAAAGCCCGCGCCGAGCTATCTGAGCTCATTGGGCAACAGGTTGCAGAGTCAGTGGGTCGTAGCTTGAACCAACCGGAGTTTTTCCCAGAGCGGAAAGAAATTCAGCGCAGCGAAGAGGGTTTACTCGGTCAGGTTAATAAGCTGCTGAAAGACTACGCGCATGATTTTGAGCAGCAGCCCCAGGCTGCTTAAAATTGGCGTCCATCGCTTAAGTTCTGTTGGGATCAAATCAGCTAGGCCGAAATCAGCTAGGCCAAATCACGCTTTTTTACATCACATCATTCATCAAAAAAACGACTCTTGGCGATCGCCAAGAGTCGTTTTTTTGTTTTTTTGTTTTTTTGTTTTTTCTAATTTTGGCAATCATCTCAAGCATTAAGAATGGTTTTCTTTTTTTAAGGTTTCACAATCACCCTCGTCCCGACTTCAACTTGTTTGTACAGGTTCTGAATATCTGCATTGCGCATTCTCACACAGCCATGAGAGACAGCTTCGCCGATTAAATCTTCCTGATTGGTGCCATGAAATCCAATTTCGGCCTGTCCGTCGCTCCAAAAGCCAATCCAGCGAGCACCCAGCGGATTCTCTGGGCCAGGCTCAATCCGTTCCTTGGTAATAGGATGTTGCCAAGCGGGGTTTTCTAACTTGCTGAGCACTGTGAATTCGCCAACTGGCGTCTGCCAATCATCGTGACCTACAGCCACTTCGTACAAAACTGGTACTTCACCCGGAACCCGCACTTCTAACAGCCGTGACTCTAGCGATAGCACCAGCTCTGTAGAATTTTCAGCATTTTTGGGGTTTATTGAATCTGCCCCTGTAGACCAGCCAAAAGTCAGCCACCGAGAAAATCGTGACCTTTGCTTAGGTGACGATTCCTCGGCGACAGTGGGCTGAGCAGTGGCAGAATCGAACGGGACTGGCCTGCCGCCCATTGCGTTCTTACGGCCCAGGTTTAAAACAGCATCTGCGCTGATATTCGGGGCAGCATTTAAGGTCACGACAGACTCAGAAAGTGGACTACGCCACTCAAAAGCGGCCAGCGTAATCGCCGAGCCAAAACACAGAACCACGAAGCAGCGAACGATAGAGGGCTGCCTACGCATAGAGTAATCTAAGAGGATGTGAACAGCATTGAAAGTTAAGTCGATTAAAACGACTTAATATTAGAATAGGCGCTCAGCCTAGAGGCTAACAAGGAGAATTGCAGCGGTGGTCGTTAAGCCAGACTGGTTACGAGTAAAAGCCCCCCAGTGGGAGCGGGTCGGCACTGTTAAGGGCGTTTTGCAGGATCTAGGCCTCAATACGGTTTGCGAAGAGGCTTCTTGCCCCAATATTGGCGAGTGCTTTAGTGTTGGGACGGCTACTTTTTTGATTATGGGGCCTGCTTGTACTCGGGCCTGCCCTTACTGCGATATCGATTTTGAGAAAAAGCCTCAGGCATTAGATCCGCTGGAGCCGGTGCATTTGGCTGAGGCGGTTCGACGGATGAAGCTCAAGCATGTAGTGATTACTTCGGTGAATCGCGATGACCTGCCTGATGGCGGTATTAGTCAGTTTATTCGCTGCATTGAAGAGACTCGCAGGGTGTCGCCCGATACGACTATTGAGGTGCTAATTCCGGATTTATGTGGTAACTGGAATGCGCTAGAAACATTGCTCCTACAGGGTCAGCCTGAGGTGCTAAACCACAATACTGAAACGGTTCCTCGGCTATATCGGAAGACTCGCCCGCAGGGAGAGTATCAGCGTAGTTTGGATTTGCTGCAACAGGCGCGCGCGATCGCCCCTTGGACCTACACCAAATCCGGCATTATGGTGGGCCTTGGGGAAACCGACGCCGAAGTTCGTCAGGTACTCGGTGACCTGCGTGCGATAGACTGCGACATCATTACTATCGGCCAGTACTTACAGCCCACCCAAAAGCACTTGGGCGTCCAGACTTTTGTCACACCGGCTCAATTTGAAGCATGGCGCATCGCAGGCGAAGAAATGGGCTTTTTACAAGTTGTTTCTTCGCCCCTCACGCGCAGCTCCTACCATGCTGAGCAAGTTCGTCAATTAATGAAGGTCAATCCTCGCTATAGACCTCATTAACCTAGACCTCATTAGCCTAGATCTCATGTCATGGCAGCGATTTTTTGGATTCCCAACTGATTCCCAACTGATTCCCAACTGATTCCCAACTTAGGTTAGCTGGCTAATTTTTGAGTATTGCTCACCAAGCTACTCGCGAAGTCGTCGAATCGCTGGTCTAGTTTTTCATCTTTCAAAGAGCCGTCGGGTGCAAAGGCTTGCCATGCTTGGCCGATGGCGATTTGCTCAGGAATGACCCAGGCGTGAACCCAGCGCATAATGAGCCTTAGCTCGTTGAGGGCGTTGCTGTTGGCTTGGCCGCCTAAAACGCTGATAGCACCGGCAACTTTGCCGCTGAGTTCGGTAAAGCTCATGAGATCTAGCGCGTTTTTGATGACGCCGCTAACGCTGCCATGATATTCGGGGGTCGCTAGAATCAGGCCGTCTGCTTGGGCGACTGTTTTTTTCAAGCGTTCAACGTCGGGATAGTCAGGGTAGCTATCGCCCGCGTCGCAAAAGGGCAGCTGCATCTTGCGCAGGTCTAAGGTTTCGACTTCAGCGCCTAGTGCTTGGACTTTGTTAAGCGCGATCGCTAGCGCCTGCATACTATAAGAGTCATCCCTTAGGCTGCCGCCGATACCGACAATTTTTACCATTTATTTTTCCTCTAGCGGTCATATCACCATCGTAATCTCTATTCGTTTTTAGCCGTTTGTCATGAGCGCCTTCAAGTTCTGCTCGTAGGGCGGGTATATGATTCCTTTTTCGGTGATGATAGCACTGACATATTTGGCCGGTGTGACATCAAAAGCGGGATTGAATACAGGGGTGTTGTCTGGTGTGATTTGCTGGCCTTTTACCTGGGTAATTTCGGTATCGGCGCGTTCTTCGATGTTGATTTCTTGGCCGCTGGCGAGCGTCATATCCAACGTGCTGGTGGGGCAGGCAACATAGAAAGGGACATTGTGGGCATGGGCCACGAGGGCAAGGTTGTAAGTACCGATTTTATTGGCAACGTCGCCGTTGGCAGCGACGCGATCGCACCCCACGAGGCAGGCATCTACCGCCCGCGTACTCATAACATAGCCCGACGCGCCATCTACAATCACCGTGTGGGGAATGCCGTAAGCCTTCATTTCATAGGCAGAGAGGCTAGCGCCCTGTAGTCGGGGTCGCGTTTCATCTAAAAATACATGGATTTGTTTGCCCTGCTCATGGGCTACTCGGATAATCCCTAGCGCGGTGCCATAGTCTACCGCTGCGAGCGAGCCAGTATTGCAGTGATGAATGACTGTCGCCGAATCGGGAATGAGGGTTTGGGCATAGGTGCCGAGCTGTTTGCAGGCGTCAATATCAGCCTGATACAGCGCTTGGGCTTCGGCGAGCAGGGTTTGCTTGAGGGAGTCTATGGCTGCTGTGTCCGATTCTGCGTGGGCGGCGGTGTGGGTATCGATGTTTTGGGCGATTTTGAGTAAATGCGCGATCGCCCAAGATAAGTTCACGGCGGTTGGCCGGGCTGCAATCAGATGCTCGCCTGCCGACTGTATTTCTGCTAAGAAGCCGTCCACAGTAGCGGCGGTTGATTGAAAGGCCGCTAGAACCAAGCCAAAGGCTGCGGTCACCCCAATCGCTGGTGCTCCTCGCACTACCATAGTTTGAATGGCTTGGGCGACGGCTGGGTAGTCGGTATATTCGCAGTAAGTAGTCTCGGCTGGGAGCTGTCGTTGGTCTAGCAAATATAGCCGGTCATTTTTCCATTCAATGCTGCGAAAGGCGCTCATGGTATTTAGGGAAGAGAAGCGTTACCTCTGAATTATTTCACGGCTTTTAGAGCTTTCAGCAATTTTTGACTCATCATGAGGGCGGTGGCTCATGGCAACTCTTACAAAAAGTATGCTGAATGCTGAAGGACAGCTAACGGGCGAGCTAACGTGCGATATATAAGACAGGTTCTTTTGCGGCAACTGCTGTTTGAGTGTCTGTTTCTAATTTCTGATTTAAGCTCTGCTCACCGACGCGCTATGCCTGCTAATTCCTCTTCTAGTTCAGCTGCTGGCCAATCTCGCAAACGATCTGTCGGCCCTGATACTCTCATGCCAAGCTTGGCAACCCGATCTGCGGCCACGCATCAAGATCGCTTTATTGTCTGTGGGCTGGGCAGTTTGGGGCAGCAGTGTGTCGTTAACCTCAAACGGTTTGACTATGATCCGTTTGAGGTCATTATTACCGCGATTGATCAGCGCCAGATAGGCGGTTGGGAAATTGATAATTTGCCGAGCTATTTGGCCAAGCCGCCGGTAATGGGCGACTGCCGCCGAGAAGATATGCTCCGAGCTGCTGGCATTGATCAGAGTCGCGCCATTTTAATTGTGACTAGTAATGAGAGTACGAATATAGAGTGCGCGATCGCGGCTCGTCGGCTTAATCCCCATATTCAAATTATTCTGCGATCTTCTCGTCATAGCCTCAACACTTTGTTATCTCGCCATTTGGGCAAATTTATTGCGCTAGATGCCACCGAGCTGCCTGCAATGGCCTTTGCCCTAGCCGGACTCGGCGACGATATTGTCAGCGTGTTTAAAATTGGCCGACATCGTTTTAGAGTGACCGAGCAATTTGTCCGCGCAGGCGATTCCCGGTTTGATCAACAGGCGGTGCAGCAGCTGCATCAGGGGAACTTTCGCCTGCTCGATCTCAATCCGGTAGACATGCCGCCGCAGCCGATGGGCTGGGCCACGACGGCTTCTTCTATTTTTCATCGCTGGCAGCCCCATGTGCGGATTGCACCGGGCGATCGCGTCGCTTATATAGAGGCGAACAAAACGGCTGACCTGCCCGCTGCAAAAGACAACCCTATCTCAGCCGTGGGGCAGTGGATAGATGACCTTCGGCACCATGACTGGCAAAAGCGACTGGCCAGCTGGCGGCGCTCTTCCGAAGAATCTTTGGGCCGAGTGGTGGCGATCGCGCTATTCACTGCCATCGTGCTGTGGCTGGCTGGCTCACTCCTACTCAAGTTCAACTATTATGGCGAGTTTGAACTCACCTGGGTAAAAGCTATCAGCCTCGGAGCCATTTTGCTATTAGGCGGCTATGGGGATGTTTTCGGCGGTTTTGATCCACCGGCTATTCCGGGCTGGGTGCAGATGGTGTGCCTGATGATTACGCTTGCCAGCATCTTAGTGGTGTTAGGCGTGTTGGGTTTGGTCGCCGAGCGCCTGCTCAACTCACGCTTCGACTTTTTACAAAAGCGGCCCCGTATTCCGCGTAGCGGTCATGTGGTGGTGGTGGGGCTTGGCCGAGTGGGGCGTAAGGTGACCAGCCTACTGGCAGAATTCAATCAGCCCATGGTTGCTGTCGCCGAAAAATCTCAGATGCCAGATTTATCGACACGGGTGCCTTTGATTATTGGCAATATTTTAGAAGAGCTTCCATTAGCCAATCTCGCGACGGCCAAAAGCATCATCGCTGTGACCGATGATCAAATGCTCAATTTAGAAGTCGCCCTATTTGCCTCAGAAAAAACGCTCAACCATAATTTTTCACCTGTTGTGCGCACCCGCAGCCAAAGCTTTAGCGATAACCTCACAGCAATGATGCCGCAGGCGCAGACTTTTTGTGCCTATGCGCTTTCTGCTGAAGCCTTTGCGGGTGCAGCCTTTGGAGAGAATATTTTGGGCCTGTTTCGCTTGGGGGCTCAAAATATTTTAGTGACGGAATACCTGATCGCTCTAGGTGATACCTTGGTCGGCAAGCAAATGGGACATATTGCCTATGGCTATGGGGTGGTGCCTGTGCTCAGAGAAACCCAAGACGCCCAAGGAAATCGGTTTGAGATTCTGCTGCCGACTGACGATCAGTATTTAATGGCGGGCGATCGCCTGTTTGTCTTGTCTTCTATCAATGGGCTTCGTCGGATAGAACGCGGTGAAAGAACACCCCCTCGTCGCTGGCGGTTGGTGGGTGATAAACCCCTGCCACCGCAGATGTCTGCCGAGGCGATCGCTGATATCGTACAGCAGCTCTCAAAGCTCAGCGATTGCAGCACAGACGCCATTCAAGGCTTTATTGATCGGCTGCCTGCGGCGATGGATATTGACCTATACGACTATCAAGCCGCCCGACTGGTGCAGGCAATGAAATCACACTTATCCATCCGCCTAACGCCTGTGCGTGAAAGGCGAGCCTAGCCCAGAACAGGGCGAGGTTCTGGGCTAGGTTCTGGGCTTTGCTCTGGGCTTTTTCTGGCGCTAACGCTGAGGCTAAGCTGCTTTGACAGGCGGTAAGGCAACTACACTGGTCGCTGGGGTCGGTGCTGACCGAGGCTCCGGAGCCGTGACTAACACCTCTCGGATAATTCGTGCGATCGCTCTTTGAGCCACTCCATTCACAACTCGGCGCCCAATGTCACGCGCTTCTGGCTGCGCAATGAGCTTAGGTAATATTGAGGTGATCGTGGCCGCATTAAGCCCCGGCGTATTTCGAATGATGCCTAAAATGCGAGCAAACTGTTCCCAACTGCTGGTTGTGACTGGCTCAGAATAACCAATGCTGGGTTGACTATCCTCTGTCAGGCGAAGCGCTTGAGTTACCCGTTGCAGCAAACCGTAGCCCGCCTTATCCAACTCTTTAGCGAGCTCATCCGCAATTCGAACCCGCAGGAATTCACCCCGATCCGAAAATAAATATCCGATGGTCTGGTCAATCACCGTGTTTAGGTCGTACTCTTCACTCGACTTAGCATTTTTGAGCAAGTTCTCTAATCGGTTCCAGCGGAAGCTGCCATCTTGAAAGAGAAGATCTTGTAAGGAACTGCGAAGCTGCGGTGCCGGATCGCTCAGCAGTCTTTTGGCAACATAGGGATAGGCCTTGCTTAGCACTTTAAAGTCAGGATCAACCGTAATGGCAATGCCATCTAACGTCACCAGTGAGCGGATGATAAGTGCATAGTACGCAGGCACCCGGAACGGGTACTCGTACATCAAAGCGGAAAACTCATCAGTAATGCTCTTAAGGTTCATTTCCGCAACACTGGCACCCAACGCATTATTAAAAACGCCTGCTAGGGCCGGAATAATCGGTCGCAGGTCAGTATCGGGCGTCAAAAATTCCAGATTCACATAGTCTTGAGCGAGCCCCTCAAAGTCGCGATTTACCATATGTACAATCGCTTCAATTAGGCCATATCGCTGGTAGGGCTCCACCTCGCACATCATGCCAAAATCCAGGTAGGCTAGCTTGCCATCCGGCGTCACTAGTAAGTTGCCAGGATGAGGGTCAGCATGGAAAAACCCATGCTCTAATAGCTGACGCAGCGAGCATTGTACGCCCACCTCAATCACATGAGTTGGATTGATACCACGACGCTTTAGCTCCTCTAGCTCGGTGAGCTTAATGCCCTCAATCCACTCCATGGTCAGTACCCGCCGCCCCGTGTACTGCTGATAAATACCCGGTACTAAAATCTCCGGCAGGTAGCCGTATAGCGCATTAAAGCGCTCGGCATTTTCGCCTTCATGGGTGTAGTCCATCTCCTCGAAAATGCGCGTGCCAAACTCATCAACAATGCTGACCAAGTCACTGCGGATTTGCTTGATGTTGCGAGTGGCCCAGTTAGCCAGGATGCGAATAATGTAAATGTCTTTTGTGATTTGATCGGCCAATCCAGGACGTTGCACCTTTACTGCGACATCTTCGCCGGTTTTGAGCCGACCTTTATACACCTGTCCGAGCGAAGCGGCGGCAATAGGAGAAGGCGACAAATAGTCATACACACTCGATGGCGGCTGGCCAATTTCTTCTTCAATGAAGCGCATGGCAATTTCATTAGGGAAGGGAGGTAGCTGATCTTGCAGTTTTACCAGCTCAGCCATGGTCAAGGGTGAAACCAAATCAGGCCGCGTAGAGAGCGCTTGCCCAACTTTGATATAGGCCGGGCCTAGTCGCGTGAGCATAATGCGCAAGCTAACCGCTCGCTTGGTTTCATTAATTTGTTTGCGACCGGTTATCTTATCCCAAAGCAAACCAAGGACATAGCCAAGGGCAATCCAGACGATGCTAATGAGGCGGAAGAAAATCTGTAGGGGGCGGCGCTTGTAAAATGCTGCGATCGCCTCAGGGTCATACACCAAAATATCCTCTAGCCGCTCCGGCGGCAGGCTGACCGTCGCAGGCACAGCATCTACTGTGATAGGTCGATCAGAAGGACGGCTAAGTAGTTCAGGAGAAGCTGCGCTCATAAAAAATCTTCAAAAAAAAAGGTTGTCCGGCCAAAGCATTCAATCTGCGACGGTAGAATAGTCAGGGATTATAAGGTCAGGGGCTATCAAGATCAGGGGTGACAAGATCAGGGGCCAAAATAATCAAACCTGGGGGCTGCCAACAGTCGCGTTCGTAGATATGACTGACCAGTTCACGGCGTTGATTGACAGGCATCGATTTGCAGGCTTTGACTTGCAGGTGTTGATTTCAAAGTAGAAAATACGAAACAAAATACGAATTGTAAATTATTGTATCAACTTATCGAAGGTCGTCGTCTGTCTTCTGCGATAGATCATGTTTTTTACGGCGTCTTCTATAGTAAAAGCAGATAAAAACACAAGTACTACCAATTAAGCTTGTTTAGCCTTGTTTAACTTGACTCAAAAACTGCCCATTACATCCCATCACTGCTCACCTCACAACGGCACCGTAGGGCTATGCTTTCTGCTTTAAAGATTGAGAATTTTGCCCTCATCGATCAGCTAGATCTAGAACTAAAGCCCGGACTCAATGTGCTGACGGGCGAAACTGGGGCGGGTAAGTCCATTATCTTAGATGCGATTGATGCAGTGCTAGGGGGGAAAGCCTCCAATCGATGGGTAAGAACCGGCACTGATAAAGCCTTAGTAGAAGCTGCTTTTGATATTGGTAACGACGATCCACGCATTGCCAGCTGGCTCAGCGAGTATGATATTCCCGCTAAAGGCAATCTGCTCACCTGCCGCCGAGAACTCACAACCAGCAACGGATCGGTGCGTAGCCGTTCTCGGCTTAACGGCGTTGCGGTTAAAAAGCCTCAGATGGAAGAGCTGCGCCGACTGCTGATAGAAATTACTGCTCAGGGCCAAACGCTCCAACTGGGATCGCCCGATCTCCAGCGCGATTGGCTCGATGGCTTTGGCGACAGCAAGCTCATTAAGCAGCGCCAAAAGGTGGCCGCAGACTATGAGTTGGCAGCGGCGGCGAAAAAAAAGTTAGACACTCGCCGCCGCGCTGAGCAGCAGCGAAATGATCAGCTAGAGATGTTTGAGTTTCAAAATAAGGAGCTGAGTGAGGCGAATATTGAGGCCCCTGATGAGTTAGAAACCCTTCAAATAGAGCATCACCGCCTCAGCCATAGCGTAGAACTTCAGCAGCAGAGCTATCAGCTCTATCAAATTTTGTACGAGAACGATAATGGGGGCGCTTGTGCTGATTTGCTCGGTGAAGCCGAAGCTATTTTGGCAGATATGATGCGATATGACCCTGAGGTCAATCCTATTTTGGAGATGGTGGGGGAGGCGATCGCGCAGGTGCAAGAAGCCGGTCGTCAAATCAATGCCTACGGCGCAAATATTGAAACCGATCCTCAACGGCTTGAGGAAATTGATCAGCGGATTGCCCAGCTCAAGCAGCTGTGCCGCAAGTACAACAAAGACCTGCCCGAGCTGATTGACTACTATCAAGGCATTCAGGCTTCGTTGGCCGCGCTCCATGGCGATGGTCAGTCTATTGATGAGCTAGAAGCCCGCTATCAAAGCCAGCAAAAAGTACTGATAGACAGCTGTGATAAGCTCACCAAGTTACGCCAAAGCGCCGCTCAGACACTCGAAAAAGATCTGGTCGCTCAGCTGAAGCCTCTCGCCATGGAAAGGGTTAAGTTCAAAGTCGATATGCGATCGCAAGCGCCCACCGTAAACGGCGCAGATGTGGTTTCGTTTTTGTTTAGCCCGAACCCAGGTGAGCCACTTCAGCCGCTAGTTGAGATTGCCTCGGGCGGAGAAATGAGCCGTTTTTTACTGGCGCTTAAAGCCTGCTTTTCCAAGGTTGATCCGATTGGTACGATGGTTTTTGACGAAATTGACGTGGGTGTTTCAGGCCGGGTTGCTCAAGCGATCGCTGAAAAGCTCTATCAATTAGGTAGAGCGCACCAGGTGCTGTGCGTCACTCACCAGCCGTTAGTCGCTGCGATGGCCGACGCTCACTACCATGTGGGCAAGCATGTGGTCATGCTCACCACGACTACCACCCGCAAAGCTCGTAAAGCTAAGGCCAACACAGAGACCGGCACAGAAGTCAGCACAGAAGTCAGCACAGAGTCCAGCACAAAAAATCCTACTGACAGGCCCACTGAGGAGCGGACGATTGTAAAAGTGACGCCATTAGATGCCCAGTCTCGTCGCGACGAGCTAGCTCAGCTCGCAGGGGGCAGATCACACAGCGAGGCGATCGCCTTTGCTGACGCACTGCTTCAACAGGCCGAAACCATCCGAAAGGCAGGGTGATTCAAATGCCATTAGCCATTACGCTGCCCTTCTTGAGTATTTCTTCTTGAGTATTTCTATCCCCTTACCAGCAACTGCTTTGATTAGCTCCTTTGTAACCCCGTTTGTGCTGCCTTTTGAACCATCAGTCGGCCCCATCGGCCTTCTACAGTGGCTAGGTGCTGTCATCGTATCGCCTGTTGTAGAAGGCTCAGCGATTGAAAATCCAACCATTGAGGCCAACCTGCGTCAGTTTTTGCTCGTCCTTTCTGTTTCTTTAGGCGTTGCGACCCTTTCTCGGGTATTTAGCATTCTGCGCAATATTCCCTACACGCTGCTGTTGCTACTGGTGGGGCTTGGTTTAGCCGTTGTAGATGTTCGCTTGGTTAACTTATCCCCTGAACTCATCCTATTTATATTTCTGCCGCCGCTGCTGTTTGAAGCCGCTTGGAATATTCAATGGTCTCGCCTCAAAAGTGACATCGTGCCGATTTTGCTCTATGCGGTGCTGGGCGTCGTGATTTGTATAGCGGGCTTGGTGTTTGGCTTACAGCAGATAGCTGGTGCATCGCTAGCGACCGCGCTACTAGTTGGAGCTAGTTTATCAGCGACCGATCCTGTCTCGGTAACCGCTTTATTTCGAGAGCTCGGCGTTGATAAGCGGCTCACTACGCTAATGGAAGGTGAGAGCTTATTCAACGATGGCGTAGCCGTTGTTGCCTTTAACCTGCTGCTGGGTATTGCCCTAGGCATAGAACAGTTTGACGCATCGCTGACGGTTGCTCGATTCGGTCTGTTCGTAGGCTTAGGGATTAGCCTCGGCGGTCTGATTGGTTTTGGTATCTCGTTTTTAACTCAGCGCTTCGACATTCCCTTAGTAGAACAATCGCTTACCTTAGTATCCGCCTATGGCACCTATATTGTGGCCGAAGAACTAGGGGGCTCTGGCGTCATCGCGGTGGTGACGACCGGCATGATTTTAGGAAATTTCGGTTCGAGAATTGGCATGAATCCTCGAACACGCCTAGTCGTGTCCGAGTTTTGGGAGTTTTTAGCCTTTTTTGTTAATTCCATCGTGTTTTTGCTGATTGGCGATCAGGTTCGGTTTCAGGCATTGATTGAAAATGCCAATACTATTTTTATTGCGATCGCCATCATGATTACTGCTCGTGCGGTTAGCGTGTTTGGCCTAGGCGCTGTTAGCAACTTCACCACCCACGGTGAAAATATTTCCCTTCCGGGCCAAACCGTTCTGTGGTGGGGCGGCCTGCGGGGATCTGTTTCTGTCGCACTCGCGCTCAGTGTGCCAGAATCGTTAGCCCAAAGAGAAGAAGTGATTGCCGTTGTATTTGGCGTTATGCTCTTTACGCTACTTGTACAAGGTCTCACCACCCAACCGCTCCTTTCCTGGCTGAATCTGTTAGGTGACCAGCCCACTCGGCAACGACACACTCAGCTAATTGCCCATCGGGTGGCGCTTAACAGAGTGCTTGATCGACTCAAAGAACTCATCGAACGGCAAGAAGTTGACGCAGAGTTTGCCAGATATCAAATTGCTTTAGTAGAAGGTCAGCTAGACGAAATTAAGGAAGACTTGCTAAAGCTACAGCGCTCCAATCCCGAAGTGCTCGAATATGCCGCCGAACAGGTTAGAGATGAGCTACTCGCAATTGAGTCAGATACCTACGCTGAGTTTATTCGAGCAGGACAGCTCAAAGACGAGCTTGCGCCATTGCTACAAGATGTACTGCCGTAGAGAAATTGGCTTAAAAGCTGGCTTAAAGCAGGTGAACCGCTAAAGGCAGAAAAAGATTAGCGTCTCTAGTCCTTTTTTCCTCGACTGTTCTCTAACTCATCGCGCTCTAGCTTCAGGCGCTTTTCTAAATCCTGAATTTCGTCACGCCTTGCCGCTGTTTCTAAAGCGCGGCGACGAACTTCCTGGCTTTGCAGTGTTAAAGACTGCCGCCACTGTTCTGCCCTTTCGAGTTCCTCTTCAAGCCCTTTAGGGGTTAACCCGAGCGTCAAATACTCAGAAACAAAGCTCAGTACCCATGGCGTCGCATCTTCAATGGCGACGATTCTTTCATCAGCATCTAGCTCAACCAATACCAGAGTGTGCTCTTCAGCTGCAATTGGTTGGGAGACTGTGATGATCCGAGGTGGCTCGATCAGCTCCCAGGTCTGATCAAAGGTATTAACTGCTAGCAGCTGAATCTGAGCCGGTTTTACCTGGGCGCCTCCCATCTGAGTCGCGCTCAACGGGGGGGGGGTGAAGGACTCTTTAGTGGCATTAACCTTTGCTAAATATTGCATAGGTGTGTAGATTTTTTCAAAAATCCGTAAAACAGCGATAACTGGTGAAGCATCTACAATGTAAATAATGTAAAAATATAGGTCTAAATACGTAAAATGAGAAGCATTACTCGTTACTAAAGAATTTTTAGATTTGGTGAGTAATCAAAATCATCAATCAAAACCACCAGTCAAAATCGTCAAAAAATAGATTTGGCTGAACAAGCTGATGTACTCACTAGCTTACACCTAGCTTATATGCTGGCTAATACACTGACTTAAGTTTTAAAATTAGTAGCAAAGGTTGCTAAGAATAACTATTATTACCTAAACAATGGCCACTAGCCCCTAAACATTTGCGTGCGTTTACGTATCCATCATCTTTTGTGGCTGCCGAATGCTATGTCACGATAAGCAATGCCTATTCAAGGTATCTTCTCAAGAATTTTCTATGGCACAAGATCTCAGCTGCGATCGCTCTCATATGCGACCCTATCGAGCGCTAGCTAGCGAATACTTCTTTTGATATAGATTCTTGCCGCTACTGAACTTATCGTCAGACTTATTCGTCTTCCTCATACATAGTCTTTCATTACATAATAATTTTCTTTTACATAATTTTCTTTCACATAATTTTTTTCACATAATCTCCGGTTACCTACTACTACAATAGCCCCCTTACAATAGCCCCAGATATGCAGCTCAAATTTTTGAGTTGTTTAAGCTCATGACGCAAACTGCTCACTCCGAAAATGACCCTTCTGAAAAAAGTTTTTTAGAGAGGGCCTTTACAACAGATGAAAAGTTTGAGCTGCTGAGCGCCTACTTAGACAATGAAGTGACCGAACAGCAAAAAAAGCTGGTAGAACAGTGGCTATTGTCTGATTTAAGAATGCAGCAGCACTATCGATCTCAGCTCAAACTCCGACGAGCGATGAAGGCCCTTGGCTCTCATCTATTTTCCGATACTCCTTTGCCCTCTCTCGAAAAGAGCAGCCCAGCTCAGCCGCCTTTTAATTCGTCAAATAGCTGTACGTCGCAAAAAACGTCGCAAAAATTATCGGCTGCCTCATGAGGCGTTGCACTGGGAGAAGCCATGGTTTTGGGCAGACCGTTTCGTAGCAGCGCTATTTTCCTTTAGCGGATGTCTTCAGGACATCGTTGGAACGAGTTACTGGCTAAGGGTTATTGAGCACTCAGCCATCCGTCTTTTCTATTTTTGAGCGAATTTTGTTGAGATCAATGTAGCGATCAGTGACATTCCGTAACTCGCGGGCAATCATGCCTTCGGTTGAAACTACCGTGATATGGGTGTTTTTAGAGCGCAGTAGCTCGATTGCTCGTTCAAAGTCACCGTCACCGCTGAGTAGAACGACTCGGTCGTACTGTTCTACCGTATTAAACATGTCAACTACAATCTCAATATCGAGATTGGCTTTCTGAGAATATCGTCCTGACGTGTCGTCATAGTATTCTTTGAGGACTTTGGTTCGCACGGTATAACCTAGGCTAATTAGCGCATCTCGAAACCCGCGCTGGTCTTGAGAGTCTTTTAAACCGGTATACCAAAAGGCATTGACCAAAGATAATCCGTGTGTTTCTTGAATAAAGTGCTCCAGCACCCGCTTGGGGTCAAAAAACCAGCCGTTTTTTTGCTGGGCATAAAACATATTATTGCCATCTACAAAAATAGAAAGGCGATTCAGCGGTTGGGTAACCATAGGAATTAGATAGGAGTTTCAGGTTAATTGCTCGACTCATAGGTTGAGTTGAGTGTGAAAATTTTAGTTATAGGGTGTTAATGGTAGAAGCGTTAATGCCGTGGCTTTATATATAGAGTGCCAAACCTGGCTAAAACGTATCATTTATATTTTGCTGCGTCCTTTTGCTGCGTCCTTTGAGTTGGAGGCTTGGATACATTTTTGGCAAAACTCCTGATAGTTCTATTGGCTGGCATGTGATAAAGCTGGTTTATGCCTATTGATAGGGAATGTAAATGCAGCGAAATACAGATTTGTGGATGCTGACCCGCGCAGATGTCGGATTTGAAGTGGATGATTGAGTTAGATGTTGAATTTAAGTATGGTTAAGTATTGACCAATAGCAGGTTTGTGTATTACCGACGGGGCATAAGGCTCCTACATGAATGCATGAATGTCTCTCATGAAGACCTGTTATGAAGACCTTTTATAAGGGCCTGTGGCCGTCCTTCTGGCAGTCGTAAATGACTACTAGCATAGAACTAGAGAAGTGTGATTTGCATTTCGATATTATAGGCGAATTTTCGGAAACCACGTACTATTTGATACATCATTTATTCCCGACCTCGGTAAACACTTTTTTTACTTTTTTGCAATGTGAAAAACCGAATAAAGTTATCCTAGAAAAGGCTTTTGAGTGTCAGCATATTGCCCTACTTGCTCGTAGGAAATTGTCTGCGCTCAAACCGCTTTCTTGTAGATCTTGTGGATATCGCAAATATGTCTAAACCTTCTGCGGTGGGTTCTTCTCGGCCAAAATCGACGAGTGATGTGACAGCGGTTTTGACGACCAAAGACCGATTGGCGACTTGGCAACATAGCGTGGCAGTAAAACATTGGCGCTTTGCGCTTTCAGGACTTGTTACTGCGATCGCAGCAGGTGCAGTCGGTCTTAACATCGGTCTGGTTAGCCTGTGGGAGCGCCAGACTCAGAGTCTGTATTTTGAGCTGAGGGGGCCAGTGACTGCGCCGGAAAATGTCGTTATCTTAGCGATTGATGAAGATTCGCTCTCGCAGGGGCAGTACTACTCAGAAGATCCTGAAAGATATGAGTCGCTTCAGCTGATTGAGTCTTGGCCCTGGCAGCGGCAGGCTTATGCTAAGGCCATCACTCGACTGATGGAATCGGGCGCGCGGGCCGTTGCGATAGATGTGACTTTTCCCTCACCTAGCTACTACGGCGATGAGGACGATGACGCGCTAGCTGAGGTGATTGAGAAGTATGGCGATAGAATTGTTCTGGCCGCTGACTACAGCAGTCAGGAAATTGCGCAGGGCAGTTTATCGAGGCCATCTTTACCGCTAGCTAAGTTTCGAGACGCTGGAGCCCAGGTCGGTTTAATTAACTTTCATAAAGAACATAATCAGCAGATTCACCGGCTAGGCCAAGCCTACATTCGCGATCAAATCGAGAACGAAGCGCATCTATGGGATGCTGCAGCTACTGTTAAGGATGTACCAGAGCCACCGCTGTTGAGTTTTGCCCAGGCAACTCTCAATGCTGCCGATACAACGTACAACACCTCGCCCAAAGAAAACATCTTTTTCTACGGTCCGCATAAAACGTTTAAGCATATTCCGTTTTGGCATGTTCTTGACGACGATCCCTGGAAGAACAAGTTAGAAGGCAGTGATTTATTTCAGGACAAAATGGTTTTGATTGGGACGACAGCCGCCGTGCATCGAGATTTTCACGCGTCACCTTTTTCCGATAGCCGTCTATATCCGACGCCTATGTCAGGTGTTGAGATCCTGGCAAACACAGTCGCTACCTTGGAAAATGACCTATCGCCCCAACAGCTTGTAAAAAGCCCGCTGCTCAATGCCTTGATTATATTGGCTATGGGGCTGACCGTGGCGGGCCTAATGAATCGTACTCAAAAGCCGCTGATTCGGGCGCTAGTTGCTTGCGGTAGCGTGGGTCTGTGGGCAGTGGTGAGCTACGCTGCGTTTGTCGGGGGGCAAATTGTTTTGATCTCAGGTACTCCTATCTTGGCGCTGTTGAGTATTGGTTTTTTAGACTTTGGCGCTGGGTTTACAGTAGATCGATTTAAACGTAAGCGGCTGCGGACAACGCTGGCACGCTATGCGACCTCTCCACTCGTGCAAGAAATTATTAGTCAGCAGGATGACTTTCAAGATTTGCTAGATATTAATCGCGCAGATTTGATTGGAACGCTGCTGTGCGATCGCTACCGTATTACCAAAGTATTGGGCGCAGGCGGCTTTGGCGAAACCTACTTAGCTCAAGACACCCTTCGTCCAGGCAACCCAGTATGCGTGGTTAAACAGCTCAAAATTGTTAGCGACAATCCCAAAGCGCACCGTCTCGCCCGACGCCTGTTTGAAGCTGAGGCTGTGGTACTCGGCCAACTTGGAGAGCACTATCAGATTCCCCGTCTGCTCGCCTATTTTGAAGTCCGAGAATCCTTTTATCTTGTGCAAGAAATGATCGAGGGAAGCTTGCTGCGCAACTTGATCTCCCGCGGTCGACCACTTTCCCAGCGCGCCGTTGTTAGACTCTTAAAAGATCTCTTGCCAGTGATCAGCTTTGTCCATTCCCACGGCGTTATTCACCGAGATATTAAGCCTTCTAACATCATTCTGCGTAGTGTCGATAGTCGGTACGTACTGATCGATTTTGGCGCGGTCAAAACGATTACTAACAAACTGGCCGATTCCAACACGCAAGTTACCGCGACCGTTGGCATTGGCACCCAGGGATACATGCCTAGCGAACAGTCGGCGGGCATGCCAACCGTTCGCAGCGATATTTACGCATTGGGCATTACCGCTATTGAAGCCCTTACAGGTCGCCCACCCCATGCGCTCAAGCGCAGCGACAACGGAGAAATTATCTGGTCTCATACTATTGCAGATATTTCTCCAGCACTCTCTGGCATCATCAATAAAATGGTGCGCTACGATTTTAATAACCGTTATCATTCAGCTCAAAGCGTTATGGAAGACCTTGCGCAGCTAGATGAAACGCAGCTCGCAGATGATTCATTGGCCAACAGCAGTCGCTTTTCACCCGCATCTGATGCTACATTCAACCAGGGCTCTCGCCCCGGTGTCATTGATACCGACGAAGCCCTAGAGGCCACAAAAATTTGGCCGACTGACTGGCCAAATGAATCTCAAACAGAGTCGGAGGCAGAACCGGAAGACACTGACTCTAGCAAGTGAAAGACCAAACTACAGACAGTTCAAAATAGATGCGGATGTAAAAGCTGCTAAATACTTGCCAGCCTTTATATCCGCATTTTCAGAAAAACTCGGTCATCCGCATTTATAAAAGAACTATAGAAGAGCTGGATCCTCCCCATTCTCTGAATCAATTGCCTCTCCGTCTGAAGCACCGTTTTCAGGCGAAATAGGCTCATCTCCTGGATCAAGTACATCTTCTAAAGGTGTCCCACCGAGGTCAGGTTCAAAAGGAACTCCGGTATCAACTTCAAGTTCAAGGTCATCTTCAAGTTCAAAGTCATCTCCTGTCGAAGATTCTATGGGTTCTACTGTTTCAGGGATCTCTCCATCGGGAATAACTGTTTCAGGCTCTACAATCGCCTCCGAGGCTTCAGATTCAAGTTCGTTGTTATCCCTGACGGTTTCTAAATCTGCTGTGTCTACCGGATTCGTTTCACTAGATTCCTCAATTGGAATGACTTCTTCTTCGATTATAGGATTGGGTTCGACCGGAACTAGGGAATTAGAGGGGTCTAATGCAGGTGCGTCCACGCTCTCAACAGGTTCTATAGGTTCTGCTGCATCAGGTGTAGTGCTATCTTCGGGGATGAGCAGCAAATCGCTTGAATCCATGTCACCTGTGCTGACATCGCTACCTTCGGTAGATGCATCTTCAGGGGATATGTTATCTGAGTTCTGTGGATTCTCTAAATTCTCTAAATCCTCTAAATCCTCTAAATCCTCTAAATCCTCTAAATCCTCTAAATCCTCTAAATCCTCTAAATCCTCTAAATCTTCTGGGTTTTCCTGATCTGCTGAATCTTCATCGGTCAACGCATTGGGCCCATCTTGAATGGCAATTGTACTGCCATTACTTTCGTCAACAGGCAGAACGGGTTGGTTATCACCTTCAGGCGTTGTGACTGCTTCGCTGTTGGACTCCTCAGTCGCTGTGCCGGACAGGTCACCGTTGCTATTGCTATTGTCTTCGTTGTCGGAAGTACTCGGTTCTAGTACGTTTCCACCAGTTGATGGGTCTTCTGTAATGATAGGTGTCTCGGGTGCTGAAAGATAAGCCTCAGCAGGCGTACCCTCAAACTTGAGGTCTACAATAGGTTCGTCTACTACTTCTATCTCTTCAACCGACGAATCTACGCTAACTGAGGGGACGGCGGGTGATGTTGGTTGGCCGCTGTTTTCTATAGTCGGTGTGGTAGAAGAAGTCGGCGGCGTACTAGGCGTACTAATGGTGTCATCGGCTGAACTATTAGTACTAGTTCCATTGGCGGCTCCACTAATACCACTGCCAATGGGGGTTGTGCCGCCACCACCACTGCTGCTGCCACCACTGCTGCCACCATTGGCAGTGCCACTACTGATTGGTGACTCTCCTGTAGTCCCGCTGCTGCTAGTCCCGCTGCCTGTGGAACTTGTCCCGGTGCCGCTGCTACCGCTACTACCACTCCCGGATGAACCGGGTGCCGAGGGTCTAGGAGTACCTGGCGTCCCCTGTGAGCCGTTGCTCGGTGCGGACTCAGGTGAATCTGGCCGCCTAAAGGACGGTGGGTTTTCAATCACGCCACCATTGCTAGGTAATGGCTCCTGATTGGCGATCGCATCCCTGATTTCTTGACGTACCGGATTGAGCGGATCAGTTCCACCCTCAGGGGAGTCTTCTAAATAGTCAAAACCCTCAGCTAGGCCACTGCTCTGCCAAAACACCTCGCTTTCAAACCGATAGAGCTGCGTAATGCGATTGCCCTGAATGACGCCAATTTCGTTGGCTCTAAGCGCCTGCTGCTCGCTGCCATCCCGGTTAAACACCACCATCGGACCGTTGGGATTATTCGTGAGGGCACCCACAATAGTGGTATCGGTTTCGGGAATGTATCGCACAAAAAGCGCCGAACCCTGAATGCCCGTCACCGCGTTGGGCGTCTGGATGGTGCTGCGACCTCTAGCGGGTGGGATGAGTAGTAGTGCGGTTCCATTGGTTAGCTGAAAGTTGCGTGTATTGGGCGTAAAGCGAAACGTTGCTCTCTCCCCAATTCTGGCCAGCGAATCGTCATTAAAACGCAGCTCTGCCCGCGCTCGCCGTAGCGTTCTTAAAGAATCACCAATTCCCAGCATGTCTGAAATTTGGGCACGGCGAGCCTGATCATTCTCAGGCAGTAGCTGAACACGATTGCGCAGATAATCGACCCTTGCCCATTCAAGTGGTTCGGGCTCAATGGCACCTGCGTCATCAGCGCGAACGGGAAGAGGCAACAAAAGAAGACCTACTAAGCCTCCTGCTAAGCCAACGGCTACCGATAGCGCCCGAGAAGCGCGTCTGCGTTTGGAATGATACCCAGTCATAAATTTTATACGTAAAAAACTAGCCAAAGCGGTCTACATTATCAGTAGGATAGCGACTTATCAGAAAGGATAACGACCTCTGAAAAAGTGATACCCTGCCATTTTCTATGATTGTGCAGTTACTGTACTTGCACGGTTCGAATGCATCTCATCCTGATTGATTTAGTCTGATGTTCTACTAGGTCTTCTATCTGGAAATCCTAAAAATCCTGAAGATCGCCCCAAGTTCGCTTGATAAAAAAGCTTTGGGACCAAACGAATCATGAGGAAACTACTTATGCCTATTTGCTTACACTGAAGGGGTAAATGCAATGCAGAATGGTTTGATGCGCCCAAACATCACCGGTTTGTACGGATGTTTCTCGCCATTATTCTAGCCCGTCTAGGCGGGAATACAACTTCAACCTACCAAACAACTTTGATGGATGTAGTTGGCTACTGGCGAATCGGAAAGCTACGATAAGTCCATACTGTTAGCCATTGCAGGCACAAAGATTTCCAAAGCCTCCCAAAATAGATTAAATTTGCTTACGCTTAGAGGTTTTACAACGTGATGGGAGATTTTTCAATATGCCTCGTCATTTCCCTCTCATTCAAAGAAATTTGAAAATCGCACAGCAGATCTCGATTTCGCAATCTTTTAGCATCTTGCCTGATTTCTTCTAAATAACTTGATTATAGATAGCATTAACCCATGCGATTTTTCATGTCTTTGTTCTCATCTAGCGAAAAAGCGCAGTTAGGCGCCTCCTCTGATGGAACTTTTAATAAAACTTTTATTAAAATCGTTCCTAATCAGACCGCTTCCGATAGGCAACGACAGGCTTTTGGGGGGTATCAATGCATGCTCCGGCTTGGGCTGGGTTTAGGCGGACTGTTTAACCTGGCCTGTGCGCCAGTGCTGGCCAGTAGTCCAGTCATCAGGTCACAAAGCTGGGTAAGTACAGCGACCGTGCGCTATCCAGAAGGTATGAACAGAGGCAACAATGCTAACGCCCTGACGCCGATCTCTGTACTTTTGCCAGAGTCAACGATACTGCCGCTTACGCAAACGCTAACGACAATCAGCACCGTACATCCCCCATTGAACAGTCCTAGCGGGAGTCCTTTGGCGCTGACTAAAAGCCAGCTTCGCTTGACACCTCACACACAGCACTCTAGTCAGCAGGGTGGGCAGGCGATCGCAGTAGAAGACAATCATCGCCCTCAGTTTTCACCAGCGCCAGACGCCTTATTTGCAGATACCTCTTTGTCTTTAGACGCTTCGGTTGAACTGCTCAAGCTGCTGAGTCATCCGGCGCTTGGGCATGTGGGTAATGATGAGCTGGTTACTCAGAGCCGCCTAGATGTAAGAACTGCCAATGCTGCGCCCTCTAGCGCGAACAGTTCTAGTCCGCCTCGTCAGACCAATAATGCTACTCCTAACGGTACTAGCACCACTGAAATATCTTCAGAAGTCCCTTCTGAAATACCCGCCGGGATAACTCCTGAGATAACTCCTGAGATATCCTCTGAAACGCTATCTAATAGCCCCAGCCCAGTAATTGATGATGAACTCGGCAACTTGAGGGTAGAGGTGCAGCGTACGCGCGGTGATGAAGAATTAGGCATTTTACGGCTATTGCAAACAGCCCAAGCGCCGCCACCGCCACCCAGAGAACCAATTGCCTTTATCTCTGGTCGGCTAGGATTTTTCGATACCGATAATGCGTTTCGCTCTAATGATGTGCTCAGAGAGGGAAATGACATCCCAAAAACTGAAGAACTGGTTGAGCTGGGCCGCCGCAGTAATCAAGTCTTTCAGTCGGGTCTAGCGATTTACCTGTTTCCTAAACTTTCAGACGATACTAGCTTGTATGCGATCGCTGAAACCAGTTTGGCCCGTTACAACCAGCTAGAAGATCTAGATTTTAATGGCACCAATTTAGAAGAGCGGTTTGGAGATAATTTAGTAAATACCAGCTACAACCAAATACAGCTGCAGCTAGGTCTACGGCAGCGCTTGTTGCCTCGCACCTATGCTCAGATAGGCTGGCGAAACCAGCGCCTGTATTCAGAAGGCTACAGAGAGAAAAAATTTGAAGCGAATTATATAGAAGCGCAGCTAACTCACCGCAGCATTTTAAGCTCTAAAACTTGGCTAGATAGCTTTTATCAGGCACGGCTAGGATTTGCCAATCCAGGTAGATCTAGTCGATTTCGTCAGTCATTGACTCTCTCGCTCAACTACGGCGTTACCCGTGACTTGCGCACTAGCCTGCTTTATCAGCTAAATGTTGAAGACTACACGCAGCAAGATCGGTTCGATATTTCTCAGCAGTTACTGGCCCTTGTCAGCTACAATCTCACACCTGAGAGCAGATTCAGTGTGTTTGGAGGCACCCGATCTGGCCGTTCTTCTGGCCTAGAGGTTAATTTAGACGATACTTTCTATGGGGCAGGAATCAATGTCAACGTGCCGTTGTTCTGAGCCTTTATCGGCATTCACTTAAGCCACTTTCTTCCGGAAAATCAAAAAGTAGGTTGCACACTCGCTGCAACAAATGCTGCAACAAAGGGCGTATACAGATGACGCCCTTTTGTCTCCGTTGATGCTACGGCGATGCTAGCTGTGGTTCAACTCTATAAGAAGCGGCTGATCTTGTCGCTCTATAAGCGGCTGACTTTGTCAGCGACCGACTGTTTGACGGCGACGGCTAGCTGTTCCAGCATTTGAGCGGTGGTGTCAATATTCACACAGGCATCTGTAATGCTTTGACCATAGACTAAATCGTTTAAGTTCTTTTGAATCGGCTGCTTGCCCGCTACTAAATGGCTCTCAATCATCGCGCCCATAAGGTGTTGAGACCCATCGGCCACCTGCTCAGCTAGGCTTTTTAATACACTCACCTGGCGGTTGTGGTCTTTGTTGGCGTTGGCGTGGCTACAGTCCACCATTACCCGAGGATTAAGATTTTGCTTCGTGAGTGCGGCGGCGGCACTTTCTACACTTGCTGCGTCGTAGTTTGGCCCTTCTTTACCCCCCCTGAGCACCAGGTGACCATCGGCGTTTCCGGTGGTGGATACAATACTGGCATGACCCGTTTGATTGATGCCTAGAAAATGATGCGGCTGACTGGCCGCAAGCATTGCATTTGCCGCTGCATCTAAGCTGCCGTTGGTATTGTTTTTAAAGCCGATTGGCATGGATAGGCCAGAAGCCATTTCGCGGTGAGTTTGACTTTCGGTTGTCCGTGCACCAATGGCGGTCCAAGTGATTACATCGGCAATGTATTGAGGGGTAATTGGGTCTAATAACTCGGTTCCTGCTGGCAAGTTTAACTCGGCTAAATCGAGCAATAGCTTACGAGCTAGGCGCAAGCCTTCGTTGATATCGTAGCTACCGTCTAAATGGGGATCGTTGATTAGCCCTTTCCAGCCAATATTTGTGCGCGGTTTTTCAAAGTACACCCGCATTACTACCTCTAGCTGGTCTGAAAATCGCTCTCTGAGCTTGACCAGCTTTTGGCCGTATTCGTAAGCCGCATTGACATCGTGAACCGAACAAGGGCCTACTACTACCAGTAGACGGCGATCCTCGTTGTGCATAATATTGCGAATGCGATCGCGAGTCTCGGTTACTAAGGCGGCGGCCTTTTCAGTAAGCGGGAGTTTCTCAAGGAGCTGATCAGGGGGTAGCAATGGGCGGTTTTCGACCACGTGAAGGTCTTGGGTTTTGTACATAACAAAGGTGTCTATGGAGTTGTTTATGGTGTCTACCGATCGGTTCTACTGAGAAAATCTACTGAGAAAAACGATGCAAAAAAGGCACTAAATACAGGCAATGACCTCATCATTGTGACAGGTCGCTGACGAAATGTGTAACGCGCCAAAGGTGATCAAATCAAAGGCAAAACTTACAGGCCTAATGCAGTTATCTTAGCGATAAACGATTCTAGAGAAATGTTTTGCGCTATATACTGGGGCGATTGTGGTTGGTAAGGGCTTTTTAGCTGATCAATAGAGGTGACAACCGCCGTTTCAGGCAATACGGGTACTTCAGGATCGTAGGCAGTGGGTCGTATTAAAGAGCTTGAGAATCCCTTAAATACCAGCACCATGTCCTCTTCACCATCAATCAGGGTATGAACCAGCAGGATCTCTTGGGGATATTTGAGTGTGTAGTTCTCAAGCCGAGCGGCTAACGACGGTAAATTGGTCATAGCTTTAGCACGCCATCGCTTTCGCGATCGCAGACTGCTCTAAAAAGGGCCATACAGGGCTATTGATTCAGCGCCGATCGCCCTTGCCGACCGAGCCTGACTAGCAAAAAATAACCCAGGTATGTTGCGTAAATAGCGAGCCCCATAAGCCCCCAAAATCCTAAAAATCCGTTGGTCAATCCACCGTGAATGTAGGACTTAAAAAGGAGTGAGGGTTCCAGCCAAATTTGGCATGTTCCACTACTAAAAGCAGCCGATGAGAAAGCGCAAGAGACGAAGAGGAGTTGGGCGATCGCTCCAACCGCGCAATAAATGCTCACAGCCCAGCGCCAAGCATTAAAGCCGAGGTTAATTGACTTTTTAGGCTGCTCTCGAATTTCTTCATTGAGGTCGGCCCAAAACCAAAGGCTCAATGGAATTAATAACTTTGATAAAAATGCAGTAATAAAGCTAAAAGGCCAGCCGCCAATCATTAAATAGACCGTAATCGCCAGCAGGCTAGCCACCCGCCAGTAAATCGTTAGCAGCAGACTAATCGCCTCAGATTTTTCTACCCAAGACCAGATCAACAGCGTCAGCGGAATAAAAACGGTGAATAGCAGCGCTAACCGATAGTCGATCCAAACCAAAGAACGAACTGTCGAGGGATCTAGCACGCGAGTAACAGGGGTAAACGAGCAGTCATTAATGTAGCACCTACTGCGCAATTCCAAGCCAGTTTGTCAACCTAGTGCACCATTTAAGCCTAAGCTTGAGCCTAATTTCGCTCAAATTCGCTTATATTTTGCGTGGAATAGCGTAGAGGCTGAAGTCAAAAGAACACAAGCGGGCGCAGCCTTAAGTTTGCGATCGCATTTAAAAATAAATAAGGCAAGCATACCTGATGAATTAGGTATGCTTGCCCCAGCAGATGAATTGTCCGGAGTCTAGTTATCGTAGACGCGGCACTCATCCGCCTCTGGATTATCGTCGCAATACTGGTCAAATGAAGACTTTTCTTCCTTTTTCTCACGCTGATGAGAAGCCTCAGCCTGAAGCTCTTCAACGGCGTCCCAGGCAGAAGCGCAGGTGTCAGAATTGCTGCCATCAGTAGCGCACGCTTCCCGAGCTGCTTCGATCTCAGTCTTGATTTTTTCTTGGATATCGCTCATGGCAAACCGGGTTGAATGGATTTAATAAAGTATGATTCTTGTTTATTCTAGCTTGGCCGACTGCCAAACTGCCGTATCATGGATGGCAGTTTGAAAGCCGTCTAAAGTCATGCTACTCGCACCGTCAGAGGCAGGTCCAGAGGTAAAGGCCAGAGGCAATAGCTAGGGGCAAAGCCAAGGCCAGGACAAGCCCAGCGGAATAGCCTAAGCAACAGGCTTGTGGCAAATAGATTCAAGCTCAACGATTCAAACTCAACAAGCAGTATGTCAGTACATTTATAAGAAATAGTCTATCCGTAGAATTATCTTAAGGAATCTGCACTTATGAAGTGGGCTAGCGCGATTTCGACCCAGGCTTCGTTAGAAGCAGCGGTTACAGAAGTCACTCAAAAGGCAACTGAGCAGCTAGGTGCACAGAAACCTGATCTGGCGTTGGTCTTTATTTCGGTCGCGTTTGCCAGCGAGTATGCCCGACTGTTGCCCCTGCTCAAAGCGCATCTTGATGTAGAGCATATTGTAGGCTGTAGCGGCAGCGGCGTCATTGGCATGGCCGATGAGTTCCCCGAAGAAGTAGAAGAAGGCCCCGCCCTCAGCCTAACGCTTGCCCACTTGCCTAATGTAGACATTAAAAGCTTTCATTTCATTGCTACTGATTTGCCTGATTTAGACAGTCCGCCGGAACAGTGGAGCAAGCTAATTGGCGTCACTTCCGAAGCAAGACCCAGCTTTGTGCTGATGGCCGATCCGTTTTCTTCGGGTACGAGCGAGCTACTACAGGGCATAGACTTTGCTTATCCAGGTTGCGTCAAGGTGGGCGGACTCGCTGCTATTGAGAGCTTTAACCGGAGCAGCGGGCTGTTTTGCGGCGATAAAGTGCATGGTGAGGGCATTGTCGGCGTGGCGCTCTCTGGCGAAATTATCATGGAGTCGATTGTGGCGCAGGGCTGTCGGCCCATTGGTGAACTGTATCGGGTGAGTGAGGGCGATCGCAACATCATGCTCAAACTAGAGCAAGACGACGACAACTCAGCCGTCGGCGCCCAAACGCCGCTAGAAGTTTTGCAAAACATCTTTCAAAACCTAAATGAAGAAGATCGCGAACTTGCTCAAAACGCCCTCTTTATCGGCGTGGCCCAAAGCGGCTTCAAACCCAGCCTCACCCGCCGAGACTTTTTAATTCGCAACCTCGTCGGTGTAGACCCTCGCAACGGCTCCATTGCCGTCGCCGATAAAATTCGCCCCGGCATGAGAATTCAGTTTCATATGCGCGATGCGCAAACCTCTGCGGAAGACTTAGAGAATCTGCTCCGGCGCTACCGCGTAGAAAGTTTAGAAAACAAAGTAGGAAGCCAGGGCGCTTCGCCAGTTGGGGCGCTGATGTTTGCCTGCACGGGACGAGGCGAGGCCCTGTACGACGAACCCAATTTTGACTCAGACCTCTTTGAGCAGTATTTAGGCCCGCTGCCGATTGGTGGAGTCTTTTGCAACGGCGAAATTGGACCAGTGGGGAGCACCACATTTTTGCATGGCTTTACCTCAGTGTTCGGCATATGCTGCCAACCAGATTAGGCCAACCAGACTAGGCCAACCAGACTGGAACAGCAGGTGTACTGCCCAAATGCGTGCTGTCCCAAATTTGTACCCGTCTAGGCAAACCCGTCTAGGCGAACAGTTACCCTTGTGGTTGTGCCATTGCCTAGCTCAGAAGGGCTCGGTCGTGCGACGCTTGAAGACTTTCCCAGCCAGGCCCTACAGGGACAATGCCACCGGGATTGAGCGGAAACAAATTGCCATAATAGTCACGTTTGACCGCTTCAATATCACAGGTTTCAGCGATGCCGGGTATTTGATACAAGTCACGAAGATAGCCACTAAGATGCGCATAGTCAGCAATGCGACGGCGGTTGCACTTAAAAATGCCGTGGTAAGACACATCAAAGCGAATCAGCGTGGTAAACAGACGAACGTCAGCCAGCGTAAGCTCGCTGCCACCAGCGCTACCACAGAGATATCTTTGGCGGCTAAGCCTGCTATCTAGCTCATCTAGCTGGTCAAAAAGTTCACCAACGGCTTGGTCGTAAGCCAATTGAGTCTGCGCAAAGCCGCAGCGGTATACACCGTTGTTGATAGCTGCATATATTTCGTCATTGAGCTTGTCGATGTCCGCTCGCAAAGCCTCAGGATAAAGGTCTAACCCATTGGCTAACTCGCCAAACTCGCTGTTGAGCAGTTCGATAATCTCAGCGCTTTCGTTATTAACAATGGTTTGGGTTTGGCTATCCCACAGTACAGGGACTGTTGCCCTACCTGTATAGCCTGAATGGCAACGACGGTAAAAGTCGGGCAGCGAGCGACAGTCGGTAAAGGGCAGTGCAGATTGTCCCAGCTCGAACAACCAACGGCCCTCATCGGTAGAAGGATAGACCTGGATTAGGCCCACTGATGCTTCTAACCCTTTTAAAACCCGCGTCACCAGCGTTCTATGTGCCCAAGGACAGCTCATTCCAACAATCAAAAAATAGCGGTCGGGCTCGGGATAGATTTTTCTGCTGCGAAATTCGCTGGGTGGACGGGTATAGGCACCCGACTGACTGCGCGGGGCCATTTGCGACATCATGGTGTGCCACATTGTATTCCAAACGAATTTTCCCGTACGCACAATTAAGCCAGGAGGCAGCGCAGTTCGCTTGGTCACCATGAGCATCACCCACCTTAAAAAGAAAAATCCACAGCCTAAATGGTAGACCGTGGTTGTTCGTTATGAGGTGAAACATGTCTATGAGGTGAAACATGTCTATGGCCGATCAATCTGATCACTCTAATCTGATCACCCTAATCTGATCAACCTATAGATTAGCTAACTGTAGTCAACGAAAGTCAACGAAAGTCAATTTAAAGAGCTATGGCCGATTCAAATAGATCTATGCACATTTGCTTGCCAGCAAGGTTTTGACGGTATTGAGCAGCTCACCTGGCCTAAAGGGTTTGATGACATAGGCATCTGCGCCTTGCTTAATGCCCCAGTAGCGGTCAAATTCTTCACTTTTAGATGAGCATAAAATGACCAGCACATGCTGCGTAGAAGGATTTGTTTTTACCCAGCGACACAGCTCGTAGCCGTTCATATTGGGCATGACTACATCAAGCACGACCAAGTCTGGTGGAGCAGTGGAAATTTTTTCTTTAGCTTCTTGGCCATCTTTGGCGACTGAAATGGTCAAGCCCGATTTGTCTAAGAGACCAGAAATCATCTCTCGGAGCATGGGGCTATCATCTACGACTAGTATTGTGCTCATAGTTTGATGTAGATTCAATGGCTGGGTGCGATGCTCGGTATATCTAAAGTTCCCTTTACCTGCTGATACCTGCTGGTAGAATCTGACCTATTAAAAATCTGACCTATTAAAAAGTAGTTAAAAAGTAGGTGTAATAGATTAGGGGATAATATAGGATATGAATTCAGCATTCCCGCCTAAGCTGGTTCTAGAGCTGCCAAAATAGTTTTAGGCTGCAATTTATCTTTGAACCAAATTACTTTGGCAGGTGTGTTACGAACATCAACCCCTGCTTTTTCCAGGTTCAGACGCTCCGATACGGCCAAAATTAAATTTTCATTGCTGGCCTGACGAACCTGATAAAATTTTTTGCGCAGATACTCTGGCCGCCAGTATCCTACGATTTCTAAAAGGTATACGCGCCCGTCCGGATGAACCAGCCGAAAGTCTGGAATCATTACGCTGCCAGGAATGGGTACGAGGTCTACCTCTCGCTCTAGCACCCAGTCGGTTTTGGTTTTAGCCCATTTTTCGGCAAATGCTTGCTCTAGCATGCTGTCGTAGGGTTTTCCCGGTGGATAGTGACTGACCAAATTGCAGGTATCGCTGAGGCTGTAGCTTTTTTGCTGGGAGACTTTGGTGTAGGGATTTTTCCACTGGAGCTGGGCGGTGAGCTGCCACCGGGTGACATGCAAAATGGCGGGCACTAGCTTGGCAATGTCAACGCCGTAGCGGGTACTCGCCTTAAACAGACTGGCAGGCCCGTCGATGGTGATGGTAAAGCCCTGATCGGCTTCGCCTTCGATGTAGGTCATTAGGCGAAAGAGCTTGAGGTATTTGAACATTAGCTTGTACTCACCGGGGTCGTTGCGGTGTAGGTGCATGACGACATGGCTGGCTTTATAGAAAATGCCCTGAACTTGGGAGAGGTTGTAGCGATGCAGCAGGGCTTCTGGGGTGGGTGCTTCGAAGGCGGTCAGAATACGATTTTCTTTAAGGTCAGCGTAGAGACCTTGCTGGATATGGATGGGTTCTACATCGCGGTTAAGTTCTTGGCTGAGCTGGGCGGATAGGGTGGCTAGGTGCTGCTGGGCGGCGTGGGGTGTGTGGGCTTGGCTAGCTGCTAGGGTGAAGATGCGATCGCGCAAAACCTCTGGCTCTAACGGGCTAACAATTTCAAACGTACTGAAGCTATTGCGCAAAATATGCGCCAAACCGCGCTTGATGCGGTAGTCTGTGCCTTCGCCTTCCAGCGTTTGCAGCTGTTGGTCTAAATCGCCCTGGGGTTTACCCACGGCAGCTTGAAATAGATTGATCGCAGTTTGCGCAGTGGCCAAATTGGCGGGCTTAATCGCCAGCTGTTTGGGCACTAAAGAGTCGCCGCTGTAGTGATGAATGAGTAAAGGTGACGGTAGCGTGGCCGTTTCTCCTACTAATTTACGGAATCTCCTCCTTATAATAAGAGCAGAACAGAAACTGATCATAGACCCAGAATCCTTTGCCCCAAGCTACTCCCTCTATTCAACCCGAAACGCTGAACCTGCTAGAGTGGCCTCGGCTATGTCGTCATCTAGCAACCTTTACCGCCACGAGCTTGGGAACTACCGCTGCTAAGCGACTGCCCATTCCCAAAACCCGCGCAGAAAGCGAAGTCTTGCTGGCCCAAACTGTAGAAGTTGCTCAGCTTGAATCTACGGTGGGTGGACTTCAGTTTGGCGGCATTCGAGATATTGGCGTTGCTTTAGAGCGAGCCAAGGTGCAGGCTATTTTATCGGGCGATGAGCTGCTAGAGATTGCCACGACCTTGGCGGGCACGCGGCGACTGCGCAGACAGATAGATTCTCGGGATGATTTGCCCGTGCTGCAAGCATTGGTGGAAAATCTGCGAACCTTTCCGGAGCTAGAGCAAGAAATTCATCGCTGCATAGATGATCGAGGTAAGGTCGCTGATAGTGCGAGCGAAAAGCTCGGCGGTGTGCGGCGACAATTGAAAGTGGTGCGCGATCGCATTTACACCAAATTGCAAAGCATTTTGCAGCGGCAGAGCGGTGCAGTGCAGGAAAACTTGATCACCCAAAGAAGCGATCGCTTCGTGATTCCAGTTAAAGCAGATCGTAAAGATGCCATTCCCGGCATCGTGCACGATGTATCGACCAGCGGATCTACCCTGTATGTAGAGCCGCATAGCGTGGTGGAAAACGGTAACAAGCGCCGCGCTCTGCGAAAAGAAGAAGAGGTCGAAGAAGAAGCCATTCGCGAACAGCTCACCTATCAGGTCGCAGAGGTTTTGCCTGAGCTAGAGCATTTAATGGTGACGGTGATTCGGCTAGACTTGGCCTCTGCGCGCGCGCGCTATGGCTTGTGGATGGATGGCAACGCCCCTCGATTTGTAGACAATGAGCAGATTACGCTGCGTCAGCTCAAGCATCCTTTGCTGCTATGGCAACAGAAAAAAGAGCAGAGCAGCCCGGTTGTACCCACCGACTTGGTCATGCGCCCCGACCTGCGCGTGATCGCGATTACTGGCCCCAACACAGGTGGTAAAACCGTCACCCTAAAAACGTTAGGCCTAACTGCCCTGATGGCTAAGGTGGGCATGTTTGTCCCTGCTCGCGAACCCGTAGAGCTACCCTGGTTTGACTCGGTGCTTGCGGACATTGGCGATGAGCAGTCAATTGAACAGTCTCTTTCAACTTTTTCGGGTCATGTTAAGCGGATTGGGCGCATATTAGATGAGCTAGATCGCAGCCGCGAGCAACTCGGTCAGGAGAGCGAAAATTCTGGTGAAAATTCTGGTGCAAATTCTGGTGCAAATTCTAGTGCAAATTCCAGTGCAAATTCTTTGGTGCTGCTAGATGAAGTGGGCGCAGGCACTGATCCTTCTGAAGGGAGTGCGCTGGCGATCGCGCTATTAAAGCACCTTGCCGATCACACCCGCCTCACAGTCGCCACCACGCACTACGGCGAACTCAAAGCCCTCAAATACGAAGACGACCGCTTTGAAAACGCCTCTGTAGAATTTGACGATGTGAAACTAGCGCCCACATACCGCTTGCTGTGGGGCATTCCGGGGCGGTCGAATGCGCTTTCGATTGCGCGGCGGTTGGGCATGAAAGAAAGCGTACTGGCCCAAGCCAAGCGACAGATGAGCAGCGCCAATGAAGATGTCAATCAGATCATTGAAGGCCTAGAGGCCCAGCGCAGACGCCAGGAAAAGAGAGCCGCAGAAGCTGAAAAGCTAGTAGCCAAAGCAGAAAACTTTTACAAAGAAGTAGAAGCGCGGGCTCAAAGCCTGCGAGATCGCGAGCAAAAAATGAAGCGGCAGCAGGAAAAAGACGTCGAAACCGCCCTGCTCCATGCCCGTGCTGAAGTGGCTAAGGTAATTCGCGACTTGCAAAAGGGGAGCAAAACGGGGCAAGACGCCCAAAAGGCCACGGAAGCCTTGAATGCCATTGAGGAAAAACGTCTGCCGACTGGCAAACATCCGGCTAAGGTAAAATCTACGGGGCAGGGCTATCGGCCCAAAGAGGGCGATCGCATTCGTTTGTTGAGCTTGGGCGGGCAGCTAGCCGATGTGTTAGAAGAAGCGGACGACGACGGCAAAGTCGTGGTGCGCTTTGGCATGATGAAAATGACGGCGGATCTCTCTGACATTGAATCGCTTAAAGGAGAAAAGGCCGAGCCGATTGAGAAAAAGGCAAAATCTCCCCAGACTGGCCAGACTGGGGCTAAATCACCTGCCAAAGAAGCCTCCAAAGCACCTCTTGAAGCATCCTCCCAACCGCTCATGATGAAAACGGAGCGCAATACGGTGGATTTGCGAGGAATGCGGGTATCCGAGGCTGAGAGCGTGATCGAGGAGGCGATCGCTCGTGCCAACGGCCCGCTGTGGATTGTTCACGGGCATGGGACCGGCAAGCTACGGCGCGGCGTGCAGGAATACTTAAAGCTGCATCCGCAAGTGCAGAGCTTTGAAGCCGCCGATCAGGCTGACGGCGGCAAAGGTGTGACTATCGCCAAGCTATAGAAGATCCAGTGCAAACTCAGCTATTACAACCCCTTGAATCGAGCAGGCCGTTACGGAAATCACTCCCTTTAGGCGATCGCGTCCAATTGGTGCGCTTGTTACGATAGGGGTATCAAAAAATGCGTATCTGAATTAAAAACAAGAGAGCCCTTCTTATGCCCATTAAGGATAAAAAGCCGCAGCAGCGGAGGACGGCCAACTGGATATTTCTCGTCATTAGCGCCGTGCTAGTGATTAGCACGTTTTTACCCAGTTCCTTTAGCCAAGCTGCCGAGAAAGTTCCCTACAGTGCCTTCATCACACAGGTGAAAGAGCATAAAGTCGCTAGCGCCAGCGTCGGCGAAAAGCAAATTCAATATCAGTTAGAACCAGGCGGCGCAGTGTATGAAACCATGCCCGTGTTCGACCTCAACCTTCCCACCCTTTTGCAAGAAAACGGTGTTGAGTTTTCGGCTCAGCCTGCTTCAGGCAATGCCTGGTTTGGGAGCCTCCTGAGCTGGGTAATTCCGCCGCTGATTTTTGTAGCGGTATGGCGTTTTTTCTTAATGCGCGGTCAGGGTGGCGGGCAAGGCGGCGTTTTTTCAATTGGCAAAAGCCGCGCCAAAATATATGTTGAAGACGAAGACACTAAGATTAAATTTACCGATGTCGCAGGCGTAGATGAAGCCAAGACGGAGCTGGTTGAGATTGTAGATTTTTTACAGAATTCCAAACGGTTTACCGAACTGGGCGCTCGCATTCCGAAGGGCGTGTTGCTAGTAGGGCCACCAGGCACTGGTAAAACGCTGCTGGCTAAAGCGGTTGCCGGTGAAGCAGGCGTGCCCTTTTTTAGCATTTCGGGTTCTGAGTTTATTGAAATGTTTGTTGGGGTCGGATCTTCTCGGGTACGTGATCTGTTTGAGCAGGCCAAAAAGCAGGCTCCTTGCATCATCTTTATTGACGAGCTAGATGCGATTGGTAAGTCGCGATCTTCGGGTGGCTTTTATGGCGGCAATGATGAGCGCGAGCAAACGCTCAATCAGCTGCTGGCTGAGATGGATGGCTTTGGCGTTGAAGATTCAACGATTATTGTGCTAGCCGCCACGAACCGGCCCGAAATTTTAGATCCTGCCCTGCTGCGTCCGGGACGGTTTGACCGGCAGGTGTTGGTAGACCGGCCTGATTTAAAGGGACGGGATGCGATTTTGAATATTCATGCCAAGGAAGTGAAGCTGGCTGATGAGGTCGATTTGAGGGCGATCGCGACCCGCACACCGGGTTTTGCAGGCGCTGACCTTGCCAACTTGGTGAATGAAGCGGCCCTACTGGCTGCCCGCAACCATCGCGAGGCTGTTGAGCAACAGGACTTTGCCGAAGCCATTGAGCGCGTCGTCGCGGGTCTTGAAAAGCGCAGCCGCGTCCTCAACGACAAAGAAAAGGAAATTGTGGCCTACCACGAAGTCGGTCATGCGCTGGTTGGCGCGGCCATGCCCGGAACCGACCAGGTTGAAAAAATCTCGATTGTGCCTCGCGGCATGGCCGCGCTGGGCTATACCTTGCAGCTCCCCACTGAAGATCGCTTTTTGCGAGACGAAGCCGAGCTCAAAGGCCAAATTGCTACGATGCTGGGCGGTCGCTCTGCCGAAGAAGTCATCTTTGGTTCGATTACCACAGGCGCAGCGAATGATCTTCAACGCGCCACTGATGTTGCCGAGCAAATGGTGACCAGCTACGGCATGAGCCAAGTCCTTGGCCCGCTGGCCTATGACCGCAGCAAGCAAAATAACTTTTTGGACAACGGTGCCGCGCCGAATGCCCGCCGGATGGTGAGCGATGAAACTGCTAAAGCGATTGATGCTGAAGTAAAAAACATCGTGGAATCAGCGCATCAGCGAGCGCTGACTATTTTGCGAGACAATCGGGATCTGCTAGTGCAAATTTCTAAACAGCTGCTAGAAGAAGAAGTCATGGAAGGCGATGCGCTCAGAGCCATGCTATCGCAGGTACAGCTCAAGGACTCTGCTGAATCGGTCGCTCAATTAAAAGAGGCTCATATAGAGGCCGATAAGCAACCGGTAGAAGTATAGGCGTAGCTTTTAGATACGCCGGTAGATAAGTCGGCAGATAAGCTGGCCGTTTGTATCAAGCTAGTCCGTATTTAATCAGGTTGGCTAGCCAAAATAGTGCTGTAGATGATAGTGCAGCGGATATTCTTACACGAGTATTCGCTGCTTTTTATTGAGTTCTTTTTGATACATATAACCGCGAAAATCACGCCCATTTCGATTTTTTTTGGCACCCCGTAATGATTTGAAAAATATTTTTGATTTGTTTAATAATTACATCTGTCAATGGGGCGTTGGGTGGGAAAAACTGCTTTATGATCATTACAGTAGGTAACTTTGTTTTATTGCAAAGCTTGGTGCAAAACTTTTTTCTAGTGGTAATACCGTTTCTGCCTTTTACTTTTGTCTTCTTAAGCGCTTATCCGATAACAAAATGCAGATAAAAAGAAGGCAAGCTCCCCAGTCGGCAGCGCTTCAATACGGACATACCCAGCCGAGAAAGCGGCAGGGTAAGGCGATTGGACGTGCGATTGGCGTCAAAGCCATTCAGCTGGGCCTATGGACTGGCGCACTGGTGGTGGCGGTGCCGCTGGCTGGCGTGCTTTATTTGCGATCGCAGCAGCCGTTTTTAGATCCTCCGGTGGCCCTGGTACTAGGCGGAGCACCTGAACGCGAACAGTTTGCTGCGCAGTTTGCCAAGGCGCATCCCCATGTCAGAATTTGGGTATCTTCGGGCAGTAATCCTGAGTACGCGCGGTGGGTTTTTGATGAGGCGCAGGTACCGAATGAGCAGTGGGCGCTAAACTATGAAGCGGTTGACACGGTAACCAATTTTACGACCCTCATCAATAAACTCGAAGATCGGCAAATCAATCAGGTGTACCTAATCACGTCTGATTACCATATGCAAAGAGCAAGCACGATCGCTTTAATTGTGCTGGGGAGCCGAGGTATTAACTTTAAGCCGATTGAAATCCCAACGGAGCAAGTGCCTGAGCACCCTGAAAGCTTAGCTAGAGAAGTTCGCGATGGGGTGCGATCGCTCCTGTGGGTGGTCACCGGTAAAACCGGCTTAGAGTGGCAGCCCAGGGCGGGTTCCAAATAGTTTTGAGCCAAACATAGTGTCCCATAGTCATAACCCCATAGTCATAATCCTATAGTCATAACCCCATGGTTATAGATTGAGAAATAGCGCGAGATCAAAAACAGTTCTGACTCAAAAGAGTACGCTCGACAACAGACAGAATTGCTTTGAAGCGATATCAAAGTCATAAACCTACTTGTCATCTAGTCATCTAGTCATCTAGTCAATTGATACATCTATGACATCCGTTACACAGACATCAGCCGCGCAGACACCCGCTGCGCAGACATCAGCCGCGCAAAGCGTTCCTTACTCCAAACGATACAGCCACTCGCAAATCAAGGTATGGCTACGCGGTTTGCTTACAATAGCCTGGGCCGATGGCCAGTTTGAAGCCTCTGAAAAGCAGATGATCCACGCCATGGTGGAGTCTGAATTTGCACCTAACTTAGACTTCGATACGCTAGAGCCGATTGAACCCCAGGCCCTAGCCGACGAGCTGCACCTCGATGCCGCTGCTGCACAAAACTTTTTACGCATGGCGGTGATGGTGGCACTGGCCAACGGCATGTATTCTGAAGCCGAAAACACACAGGTAATGGCCTTTGCCGAAGCCCTGTGCATAGAGCCAGAAGCATTGGCCTCACTGAAGGACATGCTTCAAAAAATGCGAACCTTGGACAGCCAAAAAAACGCGCGTTCCTCCGCAGAAGACGCTTTACCCATACTTAGTCCTAAGCGCCCTGGCATTGGCAAAGCCCTTCGGGAGGTAGAGCCGCTTAAACCCGCGCGTGAATGGCTCGATCAGCTGAGTGTAGAAGATCCTCGCTTTGCGAGATTTATCTGTAAGCTGGTTCCACCCCAATGTCCGTTCGAGCGCGATGTAAAGCTGTTTGGCCATAAGGTTGTGCATATTCCACCCATGTGCAAAATCAATCCCCTCTATGATCAGCTCGTTGGGCTGCGATTTAGAGCACTCTCTTACTTAGCTGACGACTGTGCTGAAGACATCTCGCCTTATATTTAAGGTTGTTTTGTTGATAGGGCTGTTTAAGTATGGATCGGATCACAGCCGACATTTTAATTGTCGGTGGCGGAACCGGCGGCGTAGCCGCTGCGCTTCAGTCGGCCAGACGCAGCAACAATATTAGCGTTGTACTCGTTTCAGCGCTGCCCTGGCTAGGCGGAATGTTGACCTCGGCTGGCGTATCGGCGCCCGATGGTAACGAACTGGCCGCGTTTCAAACGGGAATTTGGGGCGAGTTTCTCAAAGAACTCAGGCGTCGGCATCCCGAGGGGCTAGACAATGGGTGGGTGAGCTTTTTTACCTATCACCCAGCCGTGGGAGCGCAAATTTTTGCAGACTGGGTAGCCCAGCTGCCTAACTTGCAATGGATTGCAGGGCAGCGACCGAGAGAGGTGTTCCATCAGGGCAACCGAATCACGGGCGTCAGATTTGACCAGGTCACTGTCCAGGCTAAAATCACGTTAGATGCCACTGAGCTAGGCGACCTGCTGGCTTTGGCGGAAGTCCCCCATCGCTGGGGCTGGGAAACTCAAGACTTGTGGCAGGAGCCTAGTGCCCCGGTTTCGTTGAGCGATCCGAGTGATCCGCTTTATGCCATTACCCAGCGCTACCCAGTGCAGTCACCCACCTGGGTTGTGATCATGCGTGACTACTTCTCTAGTCAATCGCGCGCGCCCAAAATTGAGCTGCCGCCTAGCCTTGCTTCGGTGAGCGATCCCCATGATGAGTTAAATCGTTTGTTTGAGGGCACTTGGGCAAACTACGGAGATGATCAAACACCCGCTTCTCAGATGTTTTTAGGCTATGGTCGGCTGCCTTGCGATCACTTTATGATCAACTGGCCGCACCAGGGGAACGACTATGGGGTGGGGCTTCACCGCTTAATTGAATCGGATGAGGCGCGATCGCAGTACGAGCAAGAAGCGCAGTGGCACTCTCAGGCGTTTGCTTACTACATTCAGCAGCAGTTAGGCGATCGCTACGGCCTAGCTGACGATGCTTTTCCTAAACTGGCGCAATCCTATGAAGGCATGGGGGTTGAAGGTGTGGGAGTGCGATCGCCCGGTAGAGGCTTTGCGCTGATGCCTTACTACCGCGAAAGTCGGCGGTTGAAAGGCATCACGACCGTTTGTGAAGGCGATATTTTGCCTGTCGCAGGCGGACGGGTAGCGGCGTTGCCCATCAATGCGCAGGGGCATATGAGTGCTGTTGCCTTGGGCAACTACCCCAACGACCATCACTATCCCGGTTTTGAAATGCCGCTAGCGCCAAAGGCTATTCGCTGGGGCGGGCGCTGGACGGGCACCCCCTTTACGATTCCGTACGAATCGCTCGTACCCGCTACAGTCGATGGGCTACTGGTCTGCGAAAAAAATATTTCGGTTTCCCATATTGCCAATGGGGCGACTCGGCTGCAGCCATTAGTGCTAGGCATTGGGCAGGCCGCAGGCATGGCAGCCGCGCTGTGTGTAGAAGCAGGTATAGAACCGAGAGAGCTGATAGCGCAAGAAGAGGGTGTACGGCGACTGCAAATCGCGCTGATTAGTGACAAGCTGGCACCAGCAGCCGTTATCCCATTACTGAACGTTGCGCCCGATCATCCTGAGTGGCGATATATTCAGACGCACTATCTTAATCATCCTGAAAACTATCCAATTGATGGCTATCACCCTAATTTAAAGCCATTAGACACAACAATTGAAAAATTAAAGGTCTCCCCACTTTCGATTCATTTATCTAGTGAAAAACACTTAACTTTTGTCGAAGGTAAATTGTATTGTAAAGCCGAAGGACGGTACGAACTGCATCAAAACACAGTAGAAACGCTGCCTAATTGTATTGTTTTGCTAACTGTTAAAGCGGATATTACTGAGCTTTTTGAAAAGCTAACAAATACACCCCAAGTAAATATTCTAGGTATTTGGAATTCAGCTGGAAAATGGCTACTTTGTGAGCAAGTTAACGTATTGAAATAAGGTCAATTCTTCATATAGACCTTCCTGACCTTACGCGGAATTAACGTAGCTCTAAGTAACGACTTGGAAATCACTTAGCAACCATGCTGACTTCTCATCATTACTTGCTCGGCAGCCTCTTTGCCGTTTTTTGCACCACCAGTACAGCGCCTTGTGTCTACGCCCCTTCGACCCCTTCCACCTCAACGGCTATTTCCTCAACGGCTATTTCCTCAACGGCTATGAATCTGGCCATGTTCAACAGCGGCATTCAGTCCGGCTTACCCCAAACGCCGGATCAATCAGCCGCCTCTGTCATGCACTTTGCGACTCAGCAGAGCGATGCCTTTGATGTCGCCTATCGGGGTAGCGGTCGAGTGGAGGGTGAGCCTACGGATCAAACCTCTGAACATAAGCAGGCACAGGTTGCCCATCGAGGCAGTGGTCGAGTGCTGCCAGTGACGCTCAGTATTTCTCTCTGAAATATTGGGAGAAATACTGAGTGTTCAGTTCCTCTAATTCATCAAATTCACAAACAATGGGTTTCCTCACATAAGTAATTGAGAACGATTTTTATTAGTGAATATCCCTCTACGGTGTAGAATATGGTCTAAGTAAAGACTTGTTAAATCTAAGCTTTATTCAACAGCCATTAGTATATTCATTCGATCCTATCGTAATAAGCTTGCAACAAAGGCTTATCGCAGCTTTAGGCAATGTTCCTTTTACCTATTTTCTGTGCATTCTATAAGTATTAAGCATTTCAGCTTAATCCAGTTTTAATGAACAGCAACACCGACTTAGTCAAAAAACTAGACCCCAGCGCAATTGACGAAATCATGATGTACCTGGCCTTTAGCGCTATGTGTACGGGGGGACATCGTCATGGGGCGTTTTTAGATGCCGCTGCAACAGCCGCCAAGTGTGCTATTTACACCACCTACGTAGAGCAGAATAGCAATCTGCGTATGACCGGGCATTTGCACCATATTGAGCCTAAGCGAGTCAAGGCGATTGTGGAAGAAATGCAGGCAGCGCTCACTGAAGGCAAGCTGCTAAAAATGCTGGGCTCCCAAGAACCGGGCTACCTAATTCAGCTGCCCCATATATGGATGCAGCGATATCCTTGGAAAACGGGGGAGTTTAGAGTGCCAGGTAGCAGATTGAGTCTTGAGGAAAAGCGTCAAGTAGAAGCTAAGCTAAAAGCCGCTGACTGGGGCGGGCCGTTGCCAGATGCGCAATTGCTCACGGGCTTCCAGTTTATGGAGCTAATAGACTTTTTACATGCCAGATCGCAAGAAACGCTGCCTGAAGATCGGCAGATGGCTTTGAGCGATGCACTGGCCGAACATATCAGACGGCGGCTGATGTATGCAGGGACGGTTGCTCGAATCGATTCGCCGATTGGCGGTACGCCCTTTTATGCACTGACTCGTGCGTCTTATTCTCCGGTGGGCGCTGAAGAACGGGCTTACACCATGATGGATGATACCGCTCGTTACTTTCGCCTGATGCGGGAGTGGGCCGATGCGCACAAGGGCACCCGCCGCATTCTAGAAGAGTTAAACATTCCGCTTGATCAGCGGGAGGCAGCATTTGACGAGCTAGATGGTCTGATTAGTGCCTGGGCAAACAAGTACCATGACGAGCAGGGTCAGCCGACCGTCGTGCAAATGGCGATGGGCGATAGTGATTCTCCGCATTAAAGTCGGCTCTAAGGCTGGCATGAAGGCTGGATGGCCGTTTGGAATTTGAAGAACCCTAAAGGGTACTGCTGTGACTGCCAATGCTAAGCCAAACTAGGAAGCGTCGATACTTAAGTTTACTCATCTCATGCCAATTAATCTGGTTGACGTAGCCAAGTACTATTCTGGGTTTATTTATCAAACTCAAGCGCTACAGCGGTTACAGCAGCAAATAGAGGCGAGCAATCCGGCCTTGCTTGCTGATGATTCTGACTTTGTACGGCTGTGGCGAAACCAAACAACTGTACAAAATGATTTTTTGATTAGCGCTGAGGGCATTGGCCCGGCCAGGGTCGGCAATACCTATGGGCAGATTAAGCAGGCGCTGGGCAGTGAGTATACCTATAGTGAGGTCAATCCTTTTATGGTGGATCTCTCGGCGATCGCAGTTTTACGGGAGGGCATTTCTGGCTTTTTTCCGGGTCGTGCGATCGCCTTTTACCTAACCTATCCAGAAAGCACTGAACTTACCGACAGCACACCGATTAATCTCATCATTACAGCCAATCCTAAATACCAAACCTTAGAAGGTACTGGCCCAGGCACGCTGCTGAGCGAAGCCGTCAGAGACTATGGCAAAGCGCTACTGAGCGTTAATTTTGAGAATGAGTCGCGTGAGTTTGTGCAGTTTGCGCGGCAGCCATCAGGGCTTACCTTTAGAGCAGAGGCGCTTACTCACAGCTTTGCAGGCGACTATTCTGTCCCCGACGCGACGCGAAACGACAGCCTTAACCAAACCCCTGCCTTCTTTGAAAACGCCTCTATTTCGCAAGTATGGGTGCAAAAACGGTAAAGCAAAATGATGGCCATAAGTCAGGTGAGTGCTGGGTTTCAAGGAGGCCAGTTTCAATCAAGTATGCCAAAGCGCTTAGTCGGACTATGGCGCAGACTGTCGATTGAAGAAAACGGAGAGCGGGACGTCACCACACAGGTTTTTTGGCTACAAACAACCTGCGGCTTTGCCGATATTCGCATTCCCGCTGAGCGCCCTAGCCTGGCGTCTTGGGCGGCGCTAAAACCGCATCAGGCGATCGCACTAGCGAAGCAAGATGGCTTTGCGGGGATCACTCACCTAAGTTGTGATAACTTAGGTCGAAACCGATGCGAGTGGCACCATGCCATGGACTATCGCCCCTTTAATGGACACACAGATGTGGGTTTATTGCACTGGCAAGATGACATCCTCATTGAAATAGCGCCCGATGGCAGATATAAAGAGGAGTGGCAGCGCGTTGAAACCGGCCCGACAGCAACGCTGACGCTCACTCACGAGGGGAGGTGGAAAGGGTGGCTCGTCATTTGTGGCGATTACTTTATATACATGTGGGATGAGCGTAAATTGCTGCCCGCCGCCAAATCCTTGACTTCGCTGATAAGTTCATCGCCTACAGCCAGCAACCAGTATTTAAACTGCGAGATTTCTTTTGGACGAATTCAGAAGGGGGATCACCCTTGGAATATACAGCTGTCTACGCTGCCTTGGAGAGAAGGCAAAAGCCTATGGGAAGGCAAGTGTTTAGCGCTGCTACGGGGGGCGAGCAGGCAGGTTGTGCAAACGGCAAATGGCCAAAGCCTAACTTGGACAGTGCAAGAATGGGAAGAGCACGCACTACAAACGCTTGAAAGGCAATCTTGAAAGGCAATAAGGAATATCCCAAAACTAGGTTTGAGCGATCTGGTTTTCAACCTGACCTTCAAACTGGCTTTCAACCTGACCTTCAGCCTGGCTTTTAACCTGGCTCATGACAAACCGGCTTTTGGGTAATGCTGGCAAATCGGAGAGATCGACTGTTAAATTTTGCTCTGGTACGCGGTAGGTAATCTCTTGGGTGAGAAACTCTACGGTGGTTTTCATCAGTGCGATAGTAATCCATTCGCCAGGGCAGCGGTGGTTGAGATAAAAGTCGCCGCCGCCTTGCGGAATCAAATTAAAGCGGCCCTCATCCCACTGACGAAATCTCTCTGGCCAAAAGGTGTTTGGATTCTCCCACAGTCTGGCATCGTGGTTAGTGCCATATAGATCTAATAATACTCTTTCGCCTTGAGGAAAAGTGTATCCTTGCCAGTTGAAAGATTGCTTAACACGCGCTGCGGCAAATGGAAAAAAGGGATAAAATCGCCGCACTTCTTGGACAAACCATTCTACGCTGGGACTGTCGGCGTGCAAGCTATTTGCTTTAATTCGTTGGGCTATCTCAGGATGTTCATGAAGGGCAAGAGCCGCAAAAGTAATGTATCGGCCAATTGCCAGGGTTGGTCGCAAAACGTTGATTAGCTCTACCGCTGCGATTTGAGGATCTAGTAGGGTTCCATCTAAATTTTTATGTTCGGCAATGACTAAGAGCGCACTGTTGGAGGGTCGGTTGGCAGAGGCTGTGAGCTGACCTGCACGTACGCTTTCAATCAAGTCTTTGATCCAGCTTTCGGCTTGCTGACGGGCCAGCCTGCCCTGCCAGTGCTTGGGGCCTATCGCACCTGAGCTATCGATCATGGCCGCAAGTTGAAGGGTTCTTAGTTTAACTTCTGCCTCAGGCAGCGGCACGCCTGCCCACTCACAAACTGCCCGACATAGCACTTCTCTTGCTTCGGTAAACAGCACGATGCGATCTGCCTGCGTCCACCGCTGGGCGTAGTTTCGCCACTGCTGACGGGTCAGGGTTACTAGGTCATCTATTCGCGCTGGGGACATCAGCGTCATGAACATTTGCTTGCGGTGCCGGTGGGCTTTGTCGTCTAATCCTTGAACGCCCCCCTGGCCAAACAGCGTTTTTTGAATTCGCTTAGGGGCAGAGTTTTTTCGAGTAAATTTGTCCGTGTCGTAAAAGACTTTAGCGGCCTCTACGCCTCTCATGCAGATGGTTTTTTCAAACATGAGCCGAGTTTCAAATATGTCGGTTTGAAGCTGATCGCATTTTTTAGATATGAACTGGTAGCCATGGCGCAGTAGGCCTACCGTGCTATCTAAACTGCGATCGCTAGGAATTTTTACCATGACAATACTCTGTTAAATACAACAAACTAGAAACAACAAACTAGAAACAATAAACTAGAAGCAACAAACTAGAAACAATAAACTAGAAACACCAATGATAAATACCCAATTACTATTGCCAGACCAGCACTTGAGCCTCATATTCGGGTAAATCCATCGTCAGGTTGCCGCCTTCGACCTGAATGTCATAGTTTTTTGTCCACTCATGCCAGGTGCCGTCTTCGGCTAGGTTGCTCACGGTATAGTCTGCAATATAGTTATTGGAGCAGTTAACGATAACCGCAACCTGTGTGCCCATTTCATGCCAACGCAGGTAGCCAATCACATTGTCTTGCGGATTTTCGTGAAATACAGAAATATTGTCACTGCAAAGGGCTGCGTTCTCTTTGCGAAGCGCAATCAATCCCTGATAGTACTTGAGCAATCCAGAATTGGTGCCGTTGTCTAACAGTCTCCAATCTAACGGGGCGGGGTCGAGCGTTTTGTGTTTGTATGCGCCAAATTCTTCACCCATCCAAATCATCGGGATGCCCATTGCGGTCATCACCAGTGCCGCGCCTAGCTTAGATCTTTTAAAGGCCGCTTCATCGAAGATATCAGCATCGGCTAAGTTGGCCATCAGCCGATTTTGATCGTGACTGGTCAGGTAGTTGATTATATTGGGTGTAGACTGAAACCCTTGCTGGGTCGGATCTATGAGCTGTTTGACTAAATCTAAATGAGGATCTGGTTTAAGCAATAAATCTAAAAAATTGTAGTGAAAGCTCACTCGCCAGCTACTGTCTACAGGCCCTTCTAACCCTGAGAGTTCTGGCTTTTCAGGAATATGTTCAGCGGCAGTAAAAAGAGACTTGGGCTGAGCGGCGAGTCCGGCTTCGTCTACAATCCATCCTAAAAAATCGGGATGATCGAGCTGCTTTACTGCATCAAAACGCAGTCCGTCAAAATGGTATTCGGTAATCCAAAAGTTGACCATGTCTCGCATGAAGTCGCGAGCCGGATAGCGATTGTAGTTGTCGTCGTAATGATTGTAATCAAACTCGGGGCCCCAGCTATTGTCTGGGTCTTTAGCCTCGCGGCGATACCAGTAGTCGTAGTCGATTTTGGTCAGCGGACTTTCAGCTTCAGAGTGGTTGAGTACGATATCTAGCAGTACGCTGATGTTGCGCTCATGACATTGATCAATGAGCTGTTTGAGATCAGTGGGTTTGCCATAGCTGGAGCGGAGTGCAAAGTAGTGACGTAGGTTATAACCCCAACCTATTTCCATAGGGCAGGACTGAATGGGCATGAGTTCTAGCGCGTTAACGCCCAGACTTTGGAGGTAGTCAAGTTTGTCAATAATGCTTTGGAAGGTGCCCTTTTGGCTGTCTTCGGCTGGGGCAAAGTCTTGAACTAGCATTTCATAAATGACTAGCTTATTGGAGGCCGGACGCTCAGCGTCGTCATGCTGCCAAACATAGTCGTCAATGATTCGGTTTTCTCCCAGGAAAGCGATTTTAGCGCCTTTTTGGACACGGGCGATCGCCATCTGAGCCGCTTCATCTACTTCAGTTGCATAGGGGTCAATTACCTCTACCCATTCGTCGTTGGCTGAGTCGTCTGTCAAAAAAAAACTTTTAGATCGCACCTTAAACTTGTAAGGGTAGCAGCCATCTTCTAAGTCAATCTGGACACGAAAGTAGCCTTTGTCATCCTTTTTCATTTCTATTGACGACTCTGGTAAAAAATCACCCATTAGGGCCGCCTCAGCGTTATACGGAGCCCACAGCCTGAATTCGACAGCGCTAACCATAGGTGATACAAAAGTCAGGTGATACAAAAGTCTTTAATCTTTCGGTTTGGAATCGATTGCTGAACTTTAATACGGGGCTTTGATATATTGCCTCTATCTAAAGTCTATCTGAGGCTTCCGTAAAACTAAAGTAAGACTGAGTAAAATAGGATAAGACCAGATAAGGCAAAGCATAAGGCCGACTTAGAGTGAAAATTGCATTACTTTAAGGGCATATGCATTGGTGGGTGATAAATCTGTCAAAAGGTATAGGAAGTCTCTATCTTTTGGCTTGTAAGCTGCTTTAAAGTAAGCATATAAGCATGGATAACTTCATTCATAATTGCCAGCACAAAAATTGCTGATAAGGAGATATTGAAAAGCGCGAGTGCTGAGATGAGTGAAATAGCGGCTGAAAATATTTTTGCAGAAGGTGGCGAAATGGGCGTACTGATGCGCGCTACCTTTTGTCCTCCTTCCTCTTCTGATAGTCCGCCTAATGATAGTCCGCCTAAAAATGAGCCCGAGAATGGGCCCGAGAACGGCTCTGAAAGTGAGCCTGAAAGCAGTCTTGAGAATAGCGTAGAGCGCTGGCCTGACACACCCTTTGGCCCAGTCCCTAGCTGGCCAGCGAGTCTAAAAACAGCGCTTAGTATTTGCATCAATTCCCATTTTCCGATGGTCGTATGGTGGGGCAAGGACTTTCGGCTGCTTTACAATGATGCTTTTATCCCTATTTTGGGCGATCGCCACCCGCAGGCGCTAGGTCAACCGGCTCAGTCAGTTTTTAGTGAAAGCTGGCATATTATTGGCCCACAGCTCAATAGCGTTTTTGAAACGAAAAAAGCCAATCGGGCTGATAATTTACTCATTCCGGTGTTGCGATCAGGCTACTTAGAAGAGTCTTACTATACCTATTCTTACAGCCCGCTATTGACCAAAGCCGGTACGGTAAAGGGCGTTTTTACCATTATCAATGAGACGACTAAGCAGGTGATTGGCGATCGCAGGCTAATGACCTCAACCCGGCTAGCGGCCCAAGCACCTCAGGCCCAAACCTCAGAGGAAATGTATCGGGCCATTATCGACATCCTTTCAGACAACCCGACCGACATTCCATTTGCCGCCCTATACCGGCTCAATCCTGCGAAAACCAAGGCCATCCTGTGCGGGCAAGTCGCCGCTGCCGAAATTGGCGCCGAAATTGGCAATGTTCCGCTGCTACCGGTTATTGATTTTGATCAAACTGACCCCTGGCAGTTTGAGACAGTGCTGCATGCTCAGCAGGCCATTACCATTCAAAACCTGCCTGATATGTGTGGATCAGTACCTAGTGGCTTGTTTGGCTTACCTGTGATGCAGGTACGGGTGCTACCCATTCGTGCTGCTAGCCTCAATAGCGTTGCCGGGCTGCTGGTGATGGGCCTCAATCCGGCGCGACCGATAGACACGGACTATGTCCTATTTTGCGATTTGCTGGCCAGTAATATTGCGAGTCGGTTCGCTAGCGTCGATTCTCAACGGATACAACATGCGCTTGAGGTAAGTGAAGACAAGTTCAAACGCTTTTTAGAGTCAGATGTTGTTGGTATTTTGTTTGGCAATATAGATGGCGCTGTGAATGAAGCCAATGATGAGTTTTTAAGAATCGTGGGCTACTCCAGAGAAGACCTGCAAGCAGGAAGGCTCAGCTGGACAGAAATCACCCCGCCTGAGTACTTGTCGGCAGATGCCCAAGGAATTGCAGAAGCCAAAGCAAACGGATCTTGCACGCCTTACGAAAAAGAGTACATTCGTCAGGATGGTAGCCGGGTGACTGTATTAGTGGGCTATACCCTAATGGGTGATAAGAGAGATGAGTCGGCGGCGTTTATTGTTGATTTGAGCGATCGCAAGCGCATAGAAGAGTCTTTACAGCAAAGAGAAATAGAACTTCAGCTGGTTACCGATGCGCTCCCTGCCCTCATTTCTATCGTTGGGCGCGATCAGCGCTACCGCTTTGCTAATCGTGGGTATGAGGAATGGTTTGGGCTAAGCGCTTCAGAAATATACGGCAAACATATCCGAGACCTGATTGGAGAAGCCACCTATCAACAAGCGCTGCCCTACATTCAAAGAGTGCTCAAAGGAGAGCAAGTCACCTTTGAAGGCGCAATTGAAGGCAAAACTGAAGGCAAAACTGAAGGCAAAACCCTCATGCCCCCCATTCAGTCAGACAAAGAATGGCGTTATTTTAGCGCCACCTATGTGCCTCGGATGGGGGCCGTAGGTGAGGTTGATGGATTTATCGCGATGATTAGCGATGTAAGCGATCACAAACGCGCCGAAGCCGAAAAGGAAAAGCTCCTGAGCAGAGAGAAAGCAGCGCGTGAGGCCGCCGAACGAGCCAACCGGATTAAAGATGAATTTTTGGCGGTGGTTTCGCATGAACTACGGACGCCCATGAACCCGATCTTAGGCTGGTCGCAGCTCATTAAGCGAGGGAATCTCAGTTCCGAAAAAATGGCTAAAGCCGCCGAGACCATTGATCGCAACGCCCGTTCACAGGTACAGCTAATTGATGATTTGCTCGATATTTCTCGCATATTGCGCGGCAAAATGAATCTCCAACGTCAGTCGCTCGACCTGAGCAAAGTGGTGGTTGCAGCTGTAGAAACCATGCGCTTAGCGGCTGAGGCAAAGTCTCTTAATATGATTGTCACCCACGAGCTTTGCCCGGTGATTGGGGATGAGGGCCGCTTACAGCAAATCGTTTGGAACCTACTCTCTAATGCCGTTAAGTTTACGCCAGCAGGCGGTACTGTTCATGTTGATCTGCGCGCCCAAAAGGACAACCTAGAGCCTCTCCAACAGTCTCTTCAACCGCCTTTTCAACCGCCTCTTCAAAAGAACAGTGCTCGGCTTACCGTGACAGATACTGGCAAAGGCATTAGCGCCGAATTTCTACCCTATATGTTCGAGCATTTTAGGCAAGAAGACTATTCCACCACCCGCAAGTTCGGCGGCTTGGGCCTAGGATTAGCCATCTCTCGCCAAATTGTTGAACTTCATGGCGGTAGCATTAGTGTAGACAGCCCAGGTGAAAATCAGGGCGCTACTTTTACCGTTCTGATTCCGCTGGCAGCCCCGCTAGTAGAGTCTGTATCCGACAAGCCATCCCTTAATTTACCCGCTGAGGATTTACCCGCTGACTTGAGTGGGCGTCGGATTCTGATCGTGGATGATGACGCAGATTCTTTGGAGATTACTCGCTTTGCCTTGGTTCAGGCGGGTGCAACCGTGATTGTCGCTTCGTCGGGTGCGATGGCTCTGACGATTGTTGCTGAGCAGGTGCCCAACCTTATCATTAGCGATATTGGCATGCCTAATATGGATGGCTATACGCTGATGCAGCAGCTTCGCGCACTCCCGGCTGAAGCGGGAGGCAATGTCAAAGCGATCGCGCTAACCGCCTATGCAGGCGAACTCGACTTCAAGCAGGCACTTAAGGCTGGGTTTCAGCGGCATATCACTAAGCCAGTTGCCCCTGATGCACTAGTGGCGATGATCAAGCAGGTTTTGAATGAATGATTAGGGAGATCAACATCCAGATCGGTTCACCCTCATTATGGACTGCATCATGGACTGAATACCGTTTGTTGAAGTAGAGGAAACCGCCAGGCGAGTGGCAGCACCATGCATTGTCACATTTGGTAAACTGAAAGACAGACATATCAAAAGGACTTGCCCGGTATGACAGCCGCCATTTTTGAACAGCCTTTACGCTTAGCGCAGATTCCCTCACTCAACTACACTGCTACTACTGACAAGTTTGATGAAACTTGGCAAGCGCCCTTGGCAACCCTGTTGGGCTTAGGTCGCGCAGTTGGCGCCGACTTTGTAGAATTTTTCTTAGAGCGTAAAAACTACATTAGCTGTTTGGCGGAAGACGACGCAATTACCAGCATTTCGCCCAGCTTGGTATCGGGTGCAGGCGTGCGCGTGTTCAAAGGCGGATCAGACTGCTATGTCAGCACTAATGACCTTTCCTTTAGCGGGCTAAAAGACGCGCTAGAAAAAGGACTGGCTATTATGGGCCTACAGATTCCAGGGCCCCAGGCAAGCATTTCTGAAATTAACTTAGAACCGCTGCGCGACTATGGTACTAGGCGAGGTAAAGACAACTGGCTGGCGAGCTGCCCTTCTATGCAAACCATGGGTGACGTGCTCTTAGAAGCGAATGGGGCTTTGGCCAAAAAAGCTGACCATGTTCAGGCTCGTCGGGCGGCTTACTTCCGCGATTGGCAGGAAGTGCTAGTGGCCTCTAGCGATGGTACTTTTGCTCGCGATGTTCGGCTAACCCAGTCAGTTGGCTTTAATTTACTCTGTGCAGACGGTGAGCATCGATCTTCCATTGGAGAGCGGCTGGGCAATACGGGCGATCCAAGCTTCCTGACGGCTTGGGACTATACCGAAACAGCTGAAAAAGTCGCTGAGGCCGCTGGCAAAATGCTGTATGCCGACTATGTAGAGTCAGGCAACTATCCGGTGATTATGGCGAACCACTTTGGCGGTGTGATTTTTCATGAGGCCTGTGGTCACCTGTTAGAGACCACTCAAATTGAAAAAGAGACCACGCCCTTTATGAACAAAAAGGGGCAAAAGGTCGCTCACGAAAGCCTGACTGCCTGGGATGAAGGCCTTTCTGCGGAGGCGTTTGGCACCTTTGATATGGACGATGAGGGCATGCCCGTTCAGCGGACGCTGCTGATTGAAAACGGCATTCTCAAAAACTTTATTTCTGATAGAGCGGGTGAAATGCGCACGGGGCATCCCCGCACAGGCAGCGGTCGGCGGCAGGGCTACACCCATGCAGCGGCTTCCCGCATGCGCAATACCTACATCGCGCCGGGTGAGCATACGGTTGAAGAACTCTTTGCCTCGGTAGATAAGGGCATTTACTGCAAAAAAATGGGCGGTGGCAGCGTTGGGCCGACTGGGCAGTTTAACTTTGCGGTAGATGAAGCCTACCTGATTGAAAACGGCAAGATCACTAAGCCGTTAAAGGGCGCGACGCTGATTGGCGAAGCAACTGAAATTATGAACAAAATTTCGATGTGCTCAGACGATATTAGTTTGGCACCGGGGTTTTGTGGGTCGGTAAGTGGCAGTGTGTATGTCACGGTGGGTCAGCCCCACATTAAGGTAGACAATATTACAGTGGGTGGACGGTAAGTATGACGATAAAAACGGCTAAAGTTCAAACGATTGCACAGCAGGCTGAGGCGATCGCCCAAAAGCTCAACATTACCAAATACGACATTTACGGCTCCTCAGTAGATGAAACCAGCGCCCAGGTAGACAAAGGCGAGCCCAAGCAGGTCAAAGCCTCCAACCGTTCTAGCGTGATTGTGCGAGTGTGGAATGACCAGAATCAAATCGGCGTAACTTCGACCACCAATGTAGACGAAACCGGCCTTGCGCTAGCGCTGAAAACGGCCTATGAAGCCAGCGCCTTTGGGGTAAAAGAAAACGCCCCCGACTTTAGCCCCCAGGCAACTGCGCCCGCCGCTGAGGTCAAGATTGAAAAAGCAGAGCCAGCTTCTGTGCCGACGCTCGTAGAGACTTTGGTGAAGGCAGAAAAAGGCGTATTACAAGCGCATGAGGCGATTACCTCTGTACCCTACAACGGCATTGCCCAGCGAGAAATTGAACGCTTTTATCTCAACAGCGATGGCGCACAGCGCAGCGAAGAGCGCACCTACGCTTCGATTTATCTGTATGGCAAAACCGATCAAGAAGGGCGCAAGCCTCGCGCTGCCGGAGCGATGAGAATCAAAAGCGGTCTCTCGCAGCTTGATGTAGAAGGCTGCACTCAGGAAGCCGCTGATAAGACCATTAGCCACCTAGACTACGAAAAAATTGCCTCCGGCAAATATCCGGTGGTTTTTTCGGCAGAGGCTTTTTTGAGTCTGCTGAGTGCATTTTCTAATATGTACAACGCGCAGAACATTTTGGACAATCGCTCGCTTTCGACCGCCGACTCGCTGGGTACCCAGGTCGCTAGTCCGCTGCTTTCGGTGTACGACGACGAGCTGCATCCTGAAAACGTGGCGTCTGAAACTTTTGACGGTGAAGGTACGCCCACGCGGCGTTTACCGCTCATTGAAAAAGGCATTTTAAAGAACTTTTTACACAGTGCAGGCACGGCTAAGCGAATGAATGCAGAGCCGACGGGGCATGCCAGCATCGGCGCAAAGGTGAGCGTTGGCCTGAACTATTTGGTCGTGGAAGCCGGAGACCAGGCAGACGAGGCGTATCAGATCGATAGCGCTGATGGTGTGGTTTTAATTGATGACTTACAGGCGCTTCATGCAGGCGTCAACGCGCTTCAAGGCTCATTTTCTTTACCGTTTGACGGCTGGTTAGTGAAGGATGGCAAGCGCATCAGCGTGGAGTCTGCTACGGTTGCGGGAGATTTTCGCGAAGTGCTCAAGGGCATTCAGCATATTGAGCCAGTGGCAGAAGTGACTGCAGGCGGCATTTGTCCGCGGGTGTGGGTGAGTGAGTTGTCGATTACAGGCGAAGCATAGGCTGTGCGAATTTTGCTAGTAGATGACGAAGTAGAGCTCACTGACCCTCTGAGCCGTCTGCTACAGCGTCAAGGCTATGAGGTAGAAGTTGCAGACAATGGCCAAAAGGGCTGCGATATGGCCATTGTCAATCCTTACGATCTGCTGATTTTAGACTGGATGCTGCCCGGTAAAACCGGGCTAGAAATTTGCCGGGAAGTGCGATCGCACGCGCAAACAACCCCTGTTCTATTCCTCACCGCTAAAGACACCCTAGATGATCGGGTAGATGGCCTAGACGCGGGGGCTGATGACTACCTCGTAAAGCCTTTTGAGCTTCGTGAACTGCTCGCTCGCGTTCGGGCGCTGCTGCGTCGTCCCCCTGCGTTGACCCCCAAAGGCATCCTGCGGTTTGACGATCTCACACTGGATATTGAAAATCAGTTTGCTAGCCGGGGCGATCGCGCCGTTGAGCTGTCCGAAAAAGAAGTGCAGCTACTGGCGTATTTGATGCGATCGCCCCATCAGCTGCTTACCCACGCACAAATTTACGACGCAGTATGGGGCAAAGGTGTCATTCCAAGCAGCAACACGCTTGCGGCTCAAATGCGCCTACTGCGAAAAAAAATTGAGCAGTCTGGTCAGCCCGTACTAATTCACACCATATATGGCAAAGGCTACCGTTTTGGCGCTCCTTGCTAACGCATTCAGAACCTATTACTAGCGCGTCAATTGGAGATGCCAGCGCATATTAAGGGTATACAAAGTAAGCCTTTAAACAAGTTAGTCTGTTGTTAAAAATAGCGCCAAGACAGATTCTGCTGACCTACCGGACATTACGCAAACATTATGCAAACAACTGAATAAAAATAGCGATAGCCTTGGCCACGGAGATTAATATATGTCTGAGCCTGATTGTGGTTCTAACTATTGGCTTAGTTTTTGCAATTTTGGGAGAAAATTAAGCCAACCTTGCGTCTAAGTTCATAGCCAACCGTATTTTACTTGTATTGGCCATATCTCCTCGGCCATATTGCATTGGCGCAGATCGTAGATCTTTTGAGCAAAGCACTTTACCTTCGCTAGTAACAAGCCTAATGAGTAAACCCCGGAATCGCCCCATTTATAGTTCGGCTCATAATTCGGATGACGCTCAGCCAGGCGGACTGGGAAAGCGCTCGAACACTCATTTGGCTAGCATTTTGGCGGCAGCGGCCTCGTCTGTCACAGACCAACCCCATCCAATGTCTCAGCTGCTAACCGGTAGCGACCTGCTCGACTCATTTAAAAAAGAACCCCAAAAAGAACCCCAGCCATTCGATACGCTGGTGCCTGTTGCTGTTCTTAGGCAGGTCTCCTTTCCCTACACATTTTCAACGCCAAATGCCCCCTTGCCACCAGCTTCTCTACCGGTAGAAGCGCAGGTCTCATCCGAAAAAAACAGCCCTGCTCCTCAGGCCCCCCTCTCTCAGGCCAACATAGAATCGTCTACCAAAGCCGGAGTAAGCAGACAACTCAAAGCAAAAATCGCATCCCTTAAGGCAGCTTCGCGATCTTCCTCAGTTCAGCCTTCAGTTCGGCCTTCAGTTCGGCCTTCAGCTCAGTCTTCAGTGCAAGTTTCTCAAACTGGCCCAGCGCCCAGTCAAACTGGCCCAGCTACTGACTCTGCGCGTCTGCCCGTTAGCAACAAGGGACAAATCCGTCCGACTACTCTGCCTAGTCGGGTGTATGGAGGGTATGACTACAAAGCGCTTCAGTCCAAAGCGGCAGAAGGAGGCTTAGTTAACCTTGACGACGCGTTGCTTTTTGGCGGTATTGATAGCGATACTAACCGCAAGGGGCCTACAGCAGGCCGAGGTGTAAATTCTCGTGATAAAGCGCCCAAAGCCTTTGATTATGAAAGTTATCTGAGCGAGCCCTTAGAAGACTTTACCGCCTCTCCGATCAAAGGCGGGTTTCACCCCACTGCGCATCTGTATAGCGATTCTTCTCAAAGTGACCTGTGCACTGTTTTGGATGCCACAGCCTTTAATCTTAGTGGCCTAACCGAAGAAGCCCTCGCTGAAGAAGCCCTTGCTGAAGAAGCCCTTGCGGAACTGGCTGAATCTAGAGCAGTCACGATTGACGGTATCAATGGTGAAAACTCTGAGCTAGGTGATTTAACTAAGCAAATTTCTCAGCTTAGCCAAGAAATAGAGTATCTCAACACAAGGCTAGCAGAGCTGAGCGCCAAAAAATTTTTGCAGGCTGATTTAGCTGCAAGCGCCAGCCCAGCAGCCAATAGACGCCACTCGGTGAGCGATAAGTCCACAGCCAGTCCAGACAGCGTTCTCCCAGACGTTGGCCGCAAAGTCCGTCGTCATCCGGTTGGACTCAATTCAGTGGTCTTGAATATAGAGGATCTTCAGTTGGAAGATCCCGCTCAAGCGGAGCAGATAAGAGTCGCTACGCTTGAGCCTTTACCACAAGTGGTGTAATGACTAGCTAATCATCACACCCGTTAGTCACCCGCTGTTACTAGCGATCTCCATACAGATTTTCGTAATAGCCCTTGTATTCTGCTGAGAGCAAAGGCTGCCACCAATCGCGGTTAGACAAATACCATTCAACGGTTTGCCTTAGGCCCGTTTCAAAGTTGTAGGCCGGTGTCCAGCCTAAGTCTTTTTCAATTTTGGAGATGTCCATGGCGTAGCGGCGATCATGCCCAGGGCGGTCGGTGACAAATGTAATTAAATCGCGTGGCGATGTCGGCAGGTTAACCGAGGAACCTGCTGCTAGCTCGCTCATTAAGTCGCACAGCTGATGAACAATATCCAAATTTTTAACCTGATTATTGCCGCCGATATTGTACACATCGCCTGGATTGGCCTTGTGAAGCACGGTATCAATTGCTGAGCAGTGATCGCTCACATGTAGCCAATCTCGCACGTTTTGCCCGTCCCCATATACCGGCAGTGGCTTGCCTAGCAAAATGTTGAGACACATCAGCGGAATGAGCTTTTCGGGGAATTGATAGGGGCCATAGTTGTTAGAGCAGTTAGTGATGAGCGTGGGCATGCCATAGGTGTGAAAGTAAGCTCTGGCTAAGTGGTCGCTGCCTGCTTTGGACGCGGAGTAGGGACTGTTGGGTGCGTAGGGAGTGGTTTCGGTAAAGGCGGGATCGTCTGCTTCTAGGCTGCCATATACTTCGTCGGTTGAGACATGCAAAAAGCGGTAGTCTTCAGGCTTGCCTTGGTTCTGCCAGTGCTGACGGAAGGCTTCTAAGAGGGTAAAGGTTCCAACCACATTGGTTTGCACGAAAGCCGCTGGCCCTAGGATAGATCGATCCACATGAGATTCGGCGGCGAAATGGATGACCGTGCTGATCTCTTCTTTGGCTAGGAGTGAGGTTACAAGTTCGCGATCGCAAATATCCCCTTTTACTAGCTGAAATCCATCTTGGTCTTTGAGGTCAGCTAGGCTAGATTCATTTCCGGCGTAGCCTAAAATATCGAGAACGACGACTCGCGTGTCGTATTTACTGCACCAATGATGAACGAAGTTAGAACCGATAAATCCGGCACCGCCGGTAATAAGAACAGAATTTGACATGGTTTGTATGAAATATTTGGAATAGGAAATTGAGTTTATCCACGCCTCTATTTTTGGGCGCTTCAGGAAACACTGGTAACAGCAACAGATTTTTGAGTTTGCTTAACTGCTCGTTTAACTGCTCGTTCAACTGGCTCGTTTAACTTGAAGAATCGAGAATTAAATAAGTGGGCTATATACTTATTTATGGTTGCTTTCTTTCACGGATAGGACTGCTGATAGGGCTGCGAGAGGGTGTTTGTTCTAACACCTTTCTCTCATGCCTTTTTCTTGTGCCTTTTTCTTGTGCCTTTTTCTTATGAGAGAAGGGTAGGGCTTGAGAGCTAAATAACAATGCATCTTATTAAATTTGTGATTCTAAGATTCAGTTGAGCCAGGCTGAGTGAGTTAAGGTTGAGATGAGTTAAGGCTGAGTGAGTTAAGTGAGTTCAATAGTGGAGTCATCTCCAATCATGAATCTGAGTGCTTTGGGGCGATGGTTGGTGACGGTTAGCTTGGCTCTTTCGCCGACCAAACTATCAACAATGCGGCGCTGAATCCCCGAGATGTTAGCACCTTTGAGCACGACGCTATGATCGATTTCAATATCGCTCATGGTTACATCGTTGGCGATGCTGGTGTACGAACCGACAAAGCAATTTTCTAAAACGCAGTTTTCGCCGATGATGACAGGGCCGCGAACGGTGCAGTTAATCAGCTGTGAGCCTTTGCCAACGACTACCCGACCGCTGATTTTACTGCCTTCTTTGACATCGCCTAGGATCTGCGGCTCGGTGAGGTACTCATCTAAAATGATGCGGTTGGCTTCGAGTAGGTCGTCTTTTTTTCCGGTGTCTAGCCACCAGCCGCTAAGCTCTTTGGCTTCTACAGCTTGCTTGTTGGTAATGAGTTGCTGAATAGCATCGGTAATTTCAAGTTCGCCACGGGCTGAGGGCCGGATTTGGGCGATCGCATCATGAATGGCCGCAGAGAACAAATACACACCTACCAATGCTAGGTTAGAAGGCGGGTTTTTGGGCTTTTCTACTAGATTAATGACGCTGCCAGTTGGGGAAATTTGGGCGACTCCAAAAGCCGTCGGATTTTTGACCTGTTTGAGCATGATAATGGCGCTCAACGGTTTTTTTTGAAAGTCTAAAACAAATTCTAGGAGCTGATCTTGGATTAGGTTATCGCCTAGGTACATTACAAAGGGCGAGTCGCCCAAAAAAGGCTGAGCGATTTTGACCGCATGTGCAAGGCCGTCGGGGCTCTGTTGATGAATGTATGTAATGCTTGCGCCAAAGCGATCGCCCGGACCCGTCTTAAGTTCAATTTCTGGCCCTGTTTCGGGGCTGACAACAATGCCAATTTCCGTGATGCCCGCCGCTACCAAGCTTTCAATGCCGTACCATAGAATCGGCTTATTTGCGACCGGTACTAGCTGCTTGGCACCGGTGTAGGTTAGCGGTCTTAGCCGAGTTCCTTTACCGCCTGAGAGAATTAATGCTTTCATGTGAATACCTGTAAAAGGATAATAAAATAAGTACTCAATCAGTACTCAGCGGGCTGCCGGAGCCCGCTCAGCTTGAGCAAATTCTACGAGCATAGTGCGTAGGCTTTGCCGCCAGTAAGGCGCGCTATGTCCTAACGTTCTAGCGATCTTTTGGCCACTCAGGACAGAATAGGCCGGTCTGGCCGCTGGGGTGGGATAGTCGGCAGTGGTAATGGGGTTAACTGTCTGGATTTTGAGCGGTATGCCGAGCGCTTGGGCTTCTTCAAAAATGGCTAGGGCAAAGTCATACCAGCTGGCTACACCGCTGTTGGTGAAGTGATAGGTTCCGGCCACATCGCCAGCAGAGTCATTGGCCGAGTCACTGGCCGAATCACTGGCCGAATCACTGGCCGAATCACTGGCCGAATCACTGGTGGCCTCGTTCAGGAGTCGAAGGCTTAGCTGCCCAATCGTTTCGGAAATATCTTGAGCCCATGTAGGCGATCCGACCTGATCGGCTACGACGCTGATTGTGCTGCGGTCTTTGCCCAAACGCAGCATGGTCTTTAAAAAGTTGCCCTTGCCTTGGCTGCCATAAACCCAAGCCGTGCGCAAAATAATATGCTGATCGAGTGTGGCGCGAATGGCTTCTTCTCCGGCTAGCTTGGTTTTGCCGTACACGCTCAGTGGGCCGGTGGGGTCGGTTTCGGTGCGGGGAGAGCCTTCTGTACCCGGAAATACATAGTCGGTGGAAATATGAACTAAGGCTGCGCCGCATTTTACGGCTGATTGGGCTAGGGCTTTGGGTGCTTCTGCATTGATGCAGTGGGCTAGGTCGGGTTCGCTTTCGGCTTTGTCTACGGCGGTGTAGGCGGCGGCGTTAATGATGAGGCTGGGCTGAACCTGGGCGACCTGCTGGGCGATCGCATCCAGATCTGTCAAGTCCAGCTCCTTGCGACCAACGGCAACGACTGTTCCTAAGTTGGGCAGCCGGGAGAGTGTTTGGACGAGTTCCTGTCCGACCTGCCCTTGGGCGCCGACTAGCAACACGCGTTTTGGGGTTTCTGTTTTTGCGGTTTCTGTGCGATCGCTCGCTAAATTATTTGTTGGACCACTCATTTTGCGACCCCTGCCGAAAAGTCGGCATAGTCCACCAAATCTGCCTCTTTGAGCGTAGCACCAGCCGCATCCTTCCCTGACAAAATCGGCGTTTTACCTGCGGTAGGCCACTGAATATTAAGGTCTGGATCGTTCCAAACAATGCTGCGCTCATGCTCTGGCGAGTAAAAGTCAGTGGCTTTATACAGTACATCTGCTGTCTCGGAGAGCACATAGAATCCATGGGCAAAGCCCGGTGGAATCCAGAGCTGTTTTTTATTCTCGGCGCTTAAAATTTTGCCGACTGATTTGCCAAAGGTGGGTGAGCCCTGACGGATATCTACAGCAACATCGTAAATACTGCCAATCGCGACTCTGACAAGTTTTCCTTGGGCGTTTTGCACTTGATAGTGCAGCCCACGTAGAATGTTCGTGACTGAGGACGAATGGTTGTCTTGCACAAAGGCGTAGTGTGCGCCAACCGCCTGATCAAAGGCTTTTTGATTGAAACTTTCCAAAAAGAAACCGCGTTCATCTTGAAAAACCCGAGGTTCAATCACTAAAACCTCAGGAATTTTGGTTTGCGTAATCTGCATTTTGAGCTCTTTCCAGAAAAGGCGTGTTGAGCGATCGGGTTAGCAGGCGCAGTCCTAGAGGTTAGGTTCTACTAACCCGATCCCAATGGCTTCGTGTAATCTATCAATATTTACCTTATTTTTGGCCTGTAAAATGATCGGACTAAAAAAATGTACAGAGCCTACAACTTAATAAATCTTTCAAGAAGAGGTCGTGTGGAAAAAATCCGATACTGATATTTGGAGATAGTTAGAGAAAACATAAAGTTAGAGTTATCGCATCTTGTTCTTATTGTCTTTTTGGCACCTGTTTAACTGTCTTTTTAACTAACTTTTTAACCAAAGGTGATAATAAAGCTTGGGGCAATTTTAAATCTTTCTTTTTTGCTTTATCTGGTTATATCGCTTTGAAGATATCTACTGAAATATCAACTTTTCCTGCATATCAACCTTGTCTTAATGGTGATAATCTTTTTATACTGAGTATTTTTCTATACTGAGTATTTTTGAGTGGTCTTGAAGAGTGATCGTAACTAGAGCAGTGCATAGGGAATGGTTGCCGAGATAAGCAACAGGTTGTATATTTTCTGTAAATATTCCCAAAACTTGCTTATTTTCATCTTATATCTTGATAAGGGCGAATCAAGGTAGCAGTTATAAGTGAAAACTGTCGGTAGCGCTTAAATACTTATAGATAACGCTGTAGGACTGCGACAGTGGCTTTGCCAGTTTTGTCCCAGCTAAACAACTTAGCGCGTTTTAATCCAGCCGATCTGAGCTGCGATCGCATTTGTGAATCGGTCGCGATCGCATACATGGCTCTACCTAGCGCGTCAGCATTCAGCGGATCATCGATAAAGTAAGCCGCATCCCCAGCGACTTCTGGCAGCGAGGCAATATTGGCGGTAATCACAGGTGTGCCACAGGCCATGGCTTCTAGCACTGGCAGGCCGAAGCCTTCCCAGCGACTAGGAAACACCAGCGCTAGGGCATGGCTTAGCAGGGCAGGCAGTTGGGCGTAAGGCACATAGCTGAGGAAGTGAACACGCGATCGCACACCTCGCTCGGTTGCAAATGCTTTGAGTTCAGGCGTGTATCGAGGGTCACTTGGGCCTGCAATCACCAGCGAGCAGTCGGGAATTTGAGCCATGGCGGCGATGGCAGGGCGCATATTTTTGTAGGGAACGGGTCTACCCAGCATGACAAAATAGGGTCTTTGAATCAGGTTGGGGTGGTCGGGTAGTTGGGGTGTGTCCGTGGTTGGCTGAAAGTGATTGGCGTCGTGAGCGAGCGGAATAGGCGCCAGCTTTTTGGCTGAAATACCGTAAAACTGGACAATATCACGGGCGGTGGCCTCACTGTTACAAATCACCTGCTCGGCCTGTGTGAGTACCTGTCGAACGTAATAGCGGTAGTAGTATTTAATTGCGCCAAACATTTTAGGAAAGCGCAGTGGAATGAGGTCATGACAGGTAACGACCGTGCGGCAGCGATCGCGACCTACTGACAGTGGAGCCTCAGGAATGGGCGAGAAGAGGAGGCGCGCTTGCTGTTGCTGATAGAGTTGGGCGAGCTGAAACTGAGTCCACCAGAGCCGTCGTAGATGGCCCTTTGTACCCTGGGTTAGGTGGCTGGGCACCGAGATATACTGACTTGGATCAAGCCTGCTGGCAGGTGTTGCGAGGTAAGTTGGCCGCAGCGATTGTAGATGGGGCAGTAGATTGAGCGCGTAGGCAGTGGTGCCTGTGGGCCGATCAAGCAGGTAAGCCAGGTTAACGATCATCTCGGTCTACAGCTGAGGAATTGTGAACCTGGCTGTTTATCTGGCTGTTTATCTGGTCGTTCATCTGGTCATTCATCTGGTCATTCATCTGGTCATTCATCTGGTCATTCATCTGGTCTGTCATGCTGATGGGGTAACCAGTGGCTGAATCAGGAACGGCAGCTGGGCGAGTTCGTGGGGATTTTAAAAAGTGCTTGAACCCGTCCCAACGACCTTTAGCAGCCTTTTTATTGTTGAGCCTGAGCAGCAGTGACTGAGCCAATAAGTAGATGAGGTTTAGCGCTAGGGCCAAGGGGGTTGCGTGGCGACGCAAAAAGGTGAGCTTGCTAAAGGTCGCATGCATGTACTTAGCGTGGGTATGGCGTGCTGTGATGCTAGAAACGGCATGGACGACCAGTGGCTCGGGGGCGATCGCAATTCTATAGCCCTGCTGGTAATAGCGTTCGCACAGGTCACTATCTTCGTAGTACAAAAAGTAAACCTCATCAAACTGGGGGCAATGCTTTAGCGCTGCTAGGTTGAGTACCATGCTACAACCGCTGACCCATCTCACGAGCTGAGGTCTGCCTAATGCATCGGTGGCCAAATGGCGAGCGCTGATAGAGCCCGTCCAGCGGTTGAATCGGCCCGCGCCTGACCACAACTTACCCGTTGCATCTAACACAGGTGTGCCTAAAATCGCGATTTCGCGCTGGATAAAGCAGCTGCGCACGGTGGAGATAGCAGCGGGTAGAAGCTGAGTGTCGGGGTTGATGAGCCAGACGAGTGCTTGGGGCGATCGCGCATAAATCCACTGCAAACCAATGTTGCAGCCTGCGCCAAAGCCATCATTTTGGGGTGCATCTATGACCGTTACCTGCCCGCCGCCGTAGGTTCTGCCTGCCAGACCATGCACGACTTGATCGGCTGGCGAATTGTTGACGATGACAATGCCCTGGTTGGCTTCTAGCGTGTGCATTAAGTCACTTAGTAGCGCCGCGCTGTAGTAGTTTACGCTTAAAAAATACAGCGGCTGCAAAGTTTGCAACTGACCTGCTAATCGGTCGCTTTCAGGGTTGGGGGGGGCCTGACTATCTGTGTTCAAACCTGTGTTCAAACCTGTGTTCAAACCTGTGTTCAAACCTGTGTTCAAACTGGCTTTAAGATCGGCTTTAAGATCGGCTTTGAGTGAGTTATCGCGTTGGCGTTGCTCGTCAGAAAGGTTGAGGTTAGCCATGGTTTAGGTGGCTCCTTTTAAACGAGTATAGATTTCGTAAGCTCGGCTGAACCATCGGCGCGATCGCTCGCCTTGTAAGGCAGGCAATCGCAGGTACTTTTGCCAGATATGAGGTGGGGTAAAGGTGTGGCGATCGCGCTGCAAAATGGGCTCAGGCAGCAGCTGCGGATCGGCAATACCGCTGTCTATTTGGTCGATTAAAGACGGCCGCACCCAGCCTTGTTCGATAGAATGGCACACGGTATCGCGAGTAATGGCACCATCGGCGACGGCCTTTAGGAGCATGTCGCACCACAGCTTAGCCAGTGGGTTAGCGACCGATAGCCACGGCTGACGTGGCATATCAGTGTAGTGTAGCAGCGCTGTTTTACCGGGGCGATAGCGCTCTAAATCGTTCCAACCTAAAGGCAGTATGGCGGCTTTGTTCACAGCAGGAGCCATTTCCATCACAAATTGTTTATATGTCCATGTTCCCCGATCTAGCTCACCAACTAACTGAGCGACCTGCCATTTGAGCTGGTCGCAGTTTAAAAGCATGACGCTGTACTGAGGCGATCGCCCCGAATCTGGCAGCTCTGGCACCGACAGCAAATCGGCAGATTCATGATTTGCTCGTTCAAAGGACTGCTGCCAAAGCCTGTTGATGTCTTGAAAAACCAGCATGTCTGAATCGAGATAAATTGCTCTGCCCCGATATTGGCAAAGCTCTGGAATGGCAAACCGCTGAAAGGTGAAGGGCGTTTGGGGCCGCAGCTGGGGATTGCTCGGCATGGGTACTTCAATGCCAGCAGTCGCAACCGCTTGATACAACGGCGTTATCTGTATGGATGCTTGGGTGCGCCGGACAATTGAGTAGGTGAGCACATCCACCGCTAGGCTTTGCTCGATTTGAGTGCCTAAATAAATTTTAATCGGTGTTGAAAGGATCACTTCACTTTATTTCACTTCATGTCATTTCACGTCACGTCACTTCACTCTATTATTTCACTTCATTTCACTTTTTGAATCATTGGCTGAGCGGCTTGCTGAGCAGCGATTAGGCGATCGCAGACTTCTCGGACCGCGCCTTCGCCGCCTCCTTTTTGGGTGACATAAGCTGCGCAAGCAATATTTGCTGGCATTGCATCAGCCACGGTCATCGGTAATCCTACTGCCTGCATTACCGGCAAGTCGCTAAGATCGTCTCCCATACTAGCGACCTGCTGCAAATCGAGGCCAAGGCGATCGCACAGCGCCTTGAGTGTTCCTAGCTTGTCTTTGGCGTTAATAAATACATGCTCTACATTTAACCGTTGGGCTCGGTGCAGCGTCGCTTCTGAAGAGTTTGCTGAAATAATCGCCACCTCAACCCCCGAATTAATGAGCTGCTTGATGCCTAATCCGTCTTTAACGTTGAACTTTTTTAAAATCTCACCCGATTCGGTGTAGTACAGTCCGCCATCAGTCAAAACGCCGTCTACATCAAGTACAAGCAGCCGAATGCTGGCGAGTCGGGCAATGAGCGCATTGGGAGAAAGTGTCATAAGCCAAAATAAAAGAAAATATAAACCGTTTTACAAGCCTTCAGCGTAAGGGATGAAGGTGTTTAGCGATAGCAGTCACAGTGCAGCTGTCTTGATTGGGTCTTTGTTGGGTTTGTCTAAGTTATTTGTACTGTTGTCTATCCCTTGGTGGTCTATGGGTGGCCTACGGCTGGTCGGCCTATGGGTGGTTCTATGGATTGTCTATGGGTGGTCCATCCCTGGGGAATACGAGAGGCCATATGAAAACTGGCTAAAATTCTCGCATTATGGTGCCTTATGCTCTTAAACTGTGACTTGTCTAGGTACAACGTGTATCAATTTACGATGTGGGGTGGTTTTATGTCTGTGTCCAATTCTTCGCCTGCTTCAGCACTCACACGATGCCGACAACTGCCTTCGGTTAAAGCGCTTGACCTTTCTCCAGCAGGTATGGAGTGTCTGATTGCGTTTGGCGAGGGCCAGCGACACAAGTATCTTAATAGCGCTCCTTTTCCCCATCTCATTATTGACAACCTGTTTGATAGCGCCTTGTTAGAAGATGTTTTGCAAGACGTTAAAAACCTAGAACATCCAATCGCTAAAAACTTTTTTGGCTCGGTCAAAAAATTCGCCACGCCTGACCCTCAGGCGATGGGGCCAACTGCCCAGCGCTTTTTGCTAGACCTGTGCTCTGCCCGGTTTTGCTTATTTTTAGAAGCGCTTACCGGTATTGAAGGCATCATTCCCGATCCACATTTTGAAGGTGGCGGTGTCCATGAAATGGGGCGGGAGGGTTTTTTGAAAATGCACACTGATTTTAACTGGAACAAAAAACTTCAGCTAGATCGGCGGCTAAATATGCTGATTTATCTTAATCACGATTGGCAAGATAGCTGGGGTGGCCATTTAGAACTGTGGGATAGCGAGATGAAAAGCCAATATGTCACAGTGCCACCTGTGTTTAATAAAACGGTCATTTTCTCGACGACCGACTATTCGTACCATGGGCTGCCAAATCCGTTGGCGTGCCCAGAAGATCAGCGCAGGCGATCGCTTGCCTTTTACTACTACAGCAACGGTCGCCCAGCAGATGAAGTGCAGTTTTATCACAGCACGGGGACGAACTATCAGGAGCGCCCAGGCGAAGTTTTTTTGCCGCCTCAAAAGTCTGGGAAGAAGTTGGCTCAATCGGTAGGACAGCCCGCAAGCTATGCACAAGAAGGCGGTAGAAAAGGTAGAAAGTCCAGACCCAGTATTGGCCCTAGTATCGTTACACCGGCAAGAACGGTGACCGCGAAAGTCAAAAAAACGATCAAAAAGTCATTGCCTAAGCCGCTCCTGGCACTTTATAAAGCGGGTAAGCGATCGCTCCGCGGCTAAATACTTTCGTTATCTCCATTCGTTCAAGTTATTGGTTTAAGCCATTAGGTCAAATCATCAGCTCAAGCCATCCGTTCAATCTATTAGTTAGTCACCGTTTTTAAGCCATGAATCAGCTTTCTTCCTACAAGCAAGCTACTCAAACGCCTACCGCCGCTGAATGCTTTAATTATCCGCTCCTTAAAACCTTCAAAAAGTCAGATTTTACTCGTCGCCGGCCGTTTCCCTGGTACAACTTTCAGTCTTTACTCACCGACGCGACCTTTCAACAGCTCTATGCCGACTTTCCTGCTTTAGACTTTTTTGAAACGCATCAGAGCATAGCTCGCAAGTATGGCCAGCGCTCTCACGATCGCTATTATTTAGCCTACGAAGAAACCATTTATCGCAATCTTGAGCGTGAACCTCAAAAAGGTGTCATTCACCATGAACAGCTGCCTGAGTCTTGGCAACACTTTATAAGATCGCTGCAAACTGACCCTATATACCGTCGGTTTATCTGTAATTTGCTCGGTGTTCGCACATTTACTGCTCGCTATGCCTGGCATGTTGCCACTGCTGGCCGATCGGTTTCTCCTCATGTAGACGCCCGAGACAAAGCGGGCACTCATATTTTTTACTTTAATACTTCTGAGGATTGGAGATCTCAGTGGGGCGGGGCAACCCTGGTACTACAGGGCAAAAACTACCCAGGCCTGAATCCTGAAATCTCTGACTTTAGCAAGGTAGAGGCCGTTGAGATAATGAACAATCGCAGCTTTTTATTCAAAAATAAGCCAGATGCGTGGCATGCAGTCGATACTATCAACTGTCCGCCCGCGACCTATCGCCGCATTTTTAACGTTATTTTTGAGCTTCCTCAGCAAAAAAGTTTCTTTCACGGGCTGTTTGGTCGCTAGTTTGGTGGTTAGATGATGCTTAGATGGTGGTTAGATCTAGTGTTCGATAGTGTTTGAATCGGCCAGCTTGTGTGAAGTGTGCGGTTGGCTAGGCATTGCTCAACGCTTTGATGACCTCAAAATTGCGAGATAGCTGCTCACCCAATTCACGAGAAAATTTGAGTGCGCCTGATTGGCTGAGATGCCGGTAGTCTGAGTAGTCTAGCAAACCGTTGTAGTCATCTTGAATGCCTTGGTCAATAAATATGGTGGGTTGAGACTGGGCGATCGCCCAGGCCTGAAACAACTGACTGTTGCGCTCATAGTCAGGCCGTCGGTTCATGGTATCTATCATCAGCGGATTAGTTGGCAGCGCAAAAAACACGGGTAAAACTTTTCTGGCATGAAAATAACTGGCTACCTGGTTATAAAAGCCATTGTTGGCAAGCAGCGCAGGCCAATCCTCCTGTGGCAAAGGCTTGAATTTCTGAGGCGATTCTTTCTTTTCTGCTAGGAATTGGTCAATGTTGGCCTCTTCTGGTTGGGCCTGAATGGAGGCATGGGCAAAAAAGCCGTTGGCAAACTGTTCAATACCATTGCTGGCGACATGGATAATATCGCTGTCACGGCTGTAGCCTAGCAATAAGGTTCGCAACGCTTGCCGGTAGCGTATAGTCGCACTGACTTTTTCAATTGCTGCGACTAGGGGAGTAGGCCAGGCCAGCGTATTACACAAGTGATATAGGCCGTAGTCTTTGGCAAAGGCAGAGGTCAAAACAGATCGCGACAGTATACCGTCACAAGAAAAGCCCTGATCAAAATTTTCAGGCAGCAGCCTTTGGGTTTCTATGAGATTTATGCCGATTAAAACTACCCTGAGCTTTGGTAGACGTTGAGGTAAGTTCAGCCCTGGTAGAATAGCTTTGTATAGGCTGATGTTGAAGCCATCTAAGCCCAAATTAAAGCCGTGAGTGTTGATTGATTGCGAGGCGATCGCAGCCTCTATTTGATTCGGATCAATTCCCCAACGCACTTCTGAGCTGCCTATGGCCACAAATTCCCAATCCTGTCGCGCTTCAAAATACGCGATCTGAGGGTCCATATTGCGGCTGTTGGTGTAAGAAACATAATTAAAGAGCGATTTGTCGAGCGGAAGGCTGCGCCATTTCCCTGTCCAAAGTTCTAATAGCAATAGAGGTAAAAATAGTAATAATCCTACCCACAGCCAAGGCCTCGTTTTTTTAAAAATTTTGTTGGAGTGCGTCACGTTTCCTGACTTTCTAAAGATAGATACAATTGAGCATGAGTTGTTATTTGAAGCATTTTATCTCACCTTTGGTATATTTCTTTCCTAATGCTCCAACCCGCGATACAGATGTGCTGCCTGTTGGATTCATCCTAAGTAGGGATGAAGGTTGCGGGCAAATCTTTAATGATAGTAAAAGTGTGGCTTAATACAGTTTGTTGTTTATAACTGTTTTCTGTTTATCAACTGTTTGCTGTTTTCGAACTGCTGTTAGTAAGCCAATTGAAGATTACTTTAAGGAGAACATCCATGCCTACTGAAATGCAACGAGCCGTCGGCCTCTTTCGCAATCGACAAAGTGCTGAAACCGCACTGGCGCAGCTACGAGATAGCAGCTTTGATATGAACAAAGTATCGATCGTCAACAAAGACTCTAAAACGGGTGAAATGCAAGGCGCGAAAGTTAATGCCGATCGCGATTCGGATGACAATCAGGTTGCCGACTCGGCTGGTAGAGCGGCAGCTGTAGGAGGCGTTAGCGGCGGTGCCATTGGTCTGATTGGCAGTTTGGGCATTTTAGCTATTCCTGGGGTTGGGCCGGTTGCCGAGCTAGGCGTTTTGCTTGCCAACACAGTGTTCGCAGGTGCAATTGGTGCAGCGGGTAGTGGTTTAGTAGGTGCTTTGGTTGGTTGGGGACTGCCCGAAGATCAGGCACAGTATTATAGCGATCGCGTTGATAAGTCAGGCGACTATTTGGTCATTGTAGAAGGTGACGCGACCTCTATTCGCACTGCCGAAAACATTCTCCAAAATAACCACATCAATGACTGGCGCACTTTTTCAGCCACAAATACTGCGCCTAGCACGGCTTCGTCTAATGCAGGTACATCTGCTAGAGGTACATCTACTACAGGTACGGGAGTCTATTCGGATTCACCTGCCTCACCTGCTAGTGGCAGAACTATCCTATAGAGCAACCTCGTCGGAGTATAAAGCAACCATTGCGTAGTGTGACGCAATCAAGTCTTCAGGTGGGCTGAAGGTGAGCTGATAACGGCTGTTTATAGCAGCCGTTCAGCTTTGCTTGACGCTTTTAAGTTTGACATCTCGCTTGTGCATAGAATTAATATTCTCCAAAGAGAGAGACTTATTGCAGTGGAACTTATCAGTCAGATTTCTAGCCAGATTTCTAGCCAGATCCCTAAAACTCAAATCTCTAAAACTCGAAATAGATAAAATCAAAGCTCTCGCCTGCCGACATAATGACGCCTAGCAGCAGCAGCCAACCTGATAGCACCAACCGCCAGCTAATATGCAGCTGATGGCGATGCACGGCATCAATCAACCGTTGCAACGGCACCTGCACAATTACAAATGTTGCCAAAAGCCGCCAAATCCCTGGACTAACCATAGCGCGTGCCTCAGATGTAAAACCAGCCGGTAAATTCCACGCAGCCTGTGTAAAACTCACTGCTTCGTTCAGGCTCGTCATTCTAAAAAAGATCCAACTCGTAGTGACAAAGGCCATCGTTACTAGCCAGCCAGCCAACGGCCTCATGGGTTGCACTCTCTGAACCCAGCCTGGAGAAGGCCCGACTTGATCAACAGTATCGGCCTGCCCAAGCGCTAACAACCCAGATCTAACCCATCGCTCACCTACCAAATAAATGCCATGCATTAAGCCCCATATCACAAAAGTCAGGCTTGCTCCGTGCCACAGTCCACACAGCCCCATTGTAATTATTAGGTTACGAGCGGTGATAGCCCAGCCTTGCCGTGATCCGCCCAGTGGAAAATATAGGTAATCGCGAAACCAGTAAGAGAGAGTGATATGCCAGCGTCGCCAAAAGTCTTTGAGGCTAGTGGCTAGGTAGGGCAAGTAAAAGTTAATGGGCACCTCAATACCAAACAGCAGCGCTGCCCCGACTGCCATGGTGGAATAGCCCCAAAAGTCACAGAAAATTTGAATGCTAAAGCTAACTGCCGCAAGCATTGCAGGCTGATTTGCATAGCCGCTGGAGTAATTTTCAGAGCTAAATACGCTATCGACAAAGGGTGCTAGGCCATCGGCGAATCCGACCTTAAGCAGTAGGCCAATGGCCACGAGTAAAAGACCGCCTGTGAAACGATCCAGATTAAACGATTGCTTGTGAGTTAGCTGCGGAATTAGCTCCTGGGCCCGACAAATAGGGCCAGCGACCAGCTGTGGAAAAAAGCTAATAAACAAAGTGAAAACTCGGAAGCTTCGTTCAGGGAGGATCTTTTGGCGAGCGACATCTACCAAATAGCCAATGAGCTGAAAGCAAATAAAAGAGATTCCTAGCGGAATGCGAATGGGGATATTGGGTAAAAGGGGGTCAATAGTTAGGTAACTCGCCGCACTGTTGAATAGCTCGACCGAAAACTGAGTGTATTTAAAAACACCAAGAATTGTCAGCAGCAACACAACAGTAAATGAAAGGGCAGCTCGCTGGCTGGCTGCAATTTGCAATCCGCCTAAGTAGGCCACTAGGCTAAGTGCTAAAAGCAACAGAAGGTAGGGGGGAAACCAATAGGCGTAAAAAATGAGGCTAGCGGCAAGGAGCCAGTTTTGCCGCCAGAATACAGTAGTGGCTCGCCAGTAAAGCAAAAGGGTGATTGCCAGCAGCAAAAAAAAGTCTATAGAGTTGAACAACATAGCGCGATCGCCTATTTCATACCATTGCCAATAGCTCTTTAATCTGTGCTTCTAGTGCTTTTAGGCTAAAGGCTTGAGCGCAGTGAGCCTGACCGTTTTTAACCAGCGACGCGCGGAGTGAATCTTGGGCGATGAGTTGCTGCATTTTATCAACCCATTCACCGGGTTGGGCCATCATAATTTGTTCTTGCGGCGTAAACTGACTGTACACATGGCCGCTGCTAGCAATGGTTGGAATGCCGCAAGTGGTGTATTCAATATATTTGGTCGGGGCCTTACAGCGGTTGAATTCGGTGTCTTTTAGCGGTGCTAGGCCAATATCCCAGCGGAGCTGATGCAGTTGGTTTAAAAAGCCTGCGTAGTCGGCGTTTGTTTTGTACGATTGAGTGCGATCGCCAAACGCCTTGAGCGCTTCGGGCATTTCAATGGTGCCAAAGGTTTCAAAGCGAATTTTAGGATGATTGCTCAATACCTCTCGAATATCATCGGCAATCATATCAAGGTCTAACTGATGCCCTTTTGAGCCCATATAACCAATGGTGAAAGGCTTATTTTTCGCAGGGGCTGAGGGGTTAGAGAGTAAACAGTCGAGGTACGGCGCGTATAGCCCATAAAACACCGTTTGCTGTGGAAACTGGGCGGCGAAGCGATCGCCCAAAAAAGGCGTCGAAGCATAGATTAAATCTGTTTCTTGTAGCAAAAATTGGCGAGCCTTTTGCACCCTTGGGTCGCCCTGGCGCTGCTGAATTTCGGCTCCCAAATCTGAGTTGATATTGAGTAAGTCGTCATCTATGTGACATATCGTTGAAATATTTTGCTGCTTGAACAAACCCGGCAGCACATCGCCATAAGGCAACCCATAGCGGCTAAAAATTACCAGCGTTGGCTGTACATCTGCAATGACCTGCGTGACAAAATTCGCTGCTACTTGGCTTTCAGACTGGTCTGATGATTGGCCTGATGAAGCGTTCGTCCACCGCTCAATCTCAGCACTATCAATTACAAAAAAAGCCAGACTCTCTGTTTCATGCAGCTGCTTTAATACATAGTGAAAGCTCAAAAAGTACGTCGCTCTTACATTGTCTACCAAGATTAAAATGCGCGGCTGCTGATATGGAGATTGAAAACCATAGGCGTAGCGAGGTGAGTTTGAACCCGGTCTAAAAGGCTCTGTCCCTGGGATGGGCGGCGTATTTTTTTTGAACAGAGATTTAAACGGGTTCATAAAAAAGCAGTGATGCAGTAAAGAGGCAAGCAGACAAAAAGTCTGCGGTTATCTTAGCGGCATCTGTCCCTTTTCACCTACCGTATGGACAGAAATCACAGAGGACGGACAGAAATCACGTTAATACACACTCTTCACACCAGGCGGCTAGCTTAGAGAGCCCATCTTCAACACTCACGTTTGGCTGCCAATTTAGCAGTTGCTGTGCGAGTTGAATATCTGCTACCGCATGGCGAATATCACCGGCTCTAAAATCTCCTGTAATTTGGTAGGCATCAGTGGGCTTGCCGTACAGCCGCAGCAGTGTTTTCGCGGCTTCTAAAATCGTGGTGGTTTTGCCGCTGCCAATGTTAATAATGCTGCCATGAGGAATATTGGCGTTGCAGGCAAGTACTAGCGCATTAACTACATCCTCAATAAAGACAAAGTCTCGGCCAATTTGCCCGTCTTCGTAGATGTTGAGCGTTTTCCCGGCTAAGATTTGCCGGGAAAAGATAGACAGTACGCCAGTATAGGGATTTTTCAAGGATTGGCCAGGGCCGTAAACGTTTTGAAAGCGAAAGATTGTGGCTTGCCACGGGGCGATCGCACCGGCCTGCTGAACCAAATGTTCTTGCATGAGCTTGGTCGAGGCGTAAATAGAAGAGGGGGCAGGTGGCATTGTTTCTGAGGTGGGAACCGCTCGCAAGCGGGCACCGGGCACAATAGGGTCAAACCGACCTGCTTTTAAGTCTTCAACGCTTCTAGGCGGTGGCACAACTGTTTGCCGATGCGTCGTATCCCAATAGGCCCCTTCACCATATACCGCCCGAGAAGACATGAGAATAAAGCGCTCAAGCGGCAGCTTGTTTGGCTCATTTACTGGCCCATTTACTGGCCCATCTATCTGAGCGCTGACTTGCGCAATCGCCTCTAGTAAAACCGCTGTTCCCATCACGTTGATCTGACAGTAGCGATAGATTTCATCCATTGACTGGCCAGTGCCCGTTTCGGCGGCCATGTGGATGATGACGTTGGGGCGGGCGGTAGCAAGCAGTTCAGTTATGAGGCGGCGATCGCACACATCCCCTTTTACAAAGGTGACGCCTTTGGGGAATTCGGGCGACGTAGCGGCAGCGCCATGCACCTGCGGATGCAAATTATCGAGCACCCATATGGCGACTGGTGCTGCGGCACAGGAGTGCTGCATCAGCTGTTGAACCGTGCGGCTACCGATAAATCCGGCTCCGCCCGTGATCAAAATTCGTTGTTCAGCCATGCTCAAATCTGCTGGCAGATAATCCAGCCCCCTGACGTTCTTTTACCGCATTGACTCGAATTTTTTTCTGACGATAGACCTCTTTATGCGGTTTGAAAGATCTGTCTTGCAGGCGCATCAGCGTTTGAAAGGGCCCTTGCAAAAAGCTGGGTAGCCGGTGGCCCCATTGCAAGTCAACCATCAGCGAAGGGCGAAAATGGCCTAAGGCAATTTCTTCTCGTAGCTGCGATCGCGTTAAGGAACCATCTTTTAGCATCAGCCTTACTTCTGCCAACCACAAATGGCCATGCTGATTTTGGGCATATACCCAGGGCTGGGTAGCCATGTCGGTATAGTGAATCAGCGCGGTTTCGCTAGGGGCATAGTGTTCCATGCTGTTCCAGCAAAAGGGCACCGCATATTTAATATCCTGTTCGTTTAAAATGCACAGGTCGTATAGGAGCTTTTCGTAGTCGTATTCGCCCTGATCAAAGCCGTCAATAATGCGATTAATGTCCCAATTGAGGCGATCGCAATCTAGCAGCATTACCGCGCACTGCTTCACGCGCTTGGCAGGCGCACCTGGCTTTTTGTTGGTTTGCTGGTGGGCCTCGGGCAGCTCAGCTTGAATAATCACCTTGGTCTTGCTGTCGCCATGGTCAAAAGGAATATCCCACAGCGACGCAATGTCTTCAAACACCAGCATGTCGGCATCTAAATACAGCGCCTTGCCTTGGTAGCCTGCAAGCTCAGGAATGCAAAATCGGCTAAATGAGAATCCGGTGCGTTGCCAGTTGAGTGGGTCTTGGGGCGATCGCACGGGCAAGTCCACCATCGGATGGACTTCTACCTTTCTGAGGGTATGCCGCCGGATAGAATGCTCAAGCACCTTCACCGCGAGGAGTTGTGAGCGATCTGCCCCAACAAACACTCTGATTGGCTCCCTGGCCTGCTCGCTCATTGTTCTCCCCACGCGCAATCTCAATATTTCAAACAGCACAGGCTGACTGTTTAATCTACTCGAAAACGGGCGACTACATCAACGCACCAAACAAATCTGAACTAGCTCGATTATCGCTAGCCCTGATAGCACACTCTTTTAACCCTTTGGTTTCGGTTGTTTTAAGCTAGCGCCTGAAGCTGCCGACCTTGGCGTTGGGGAAAGTCGGTAGCTGAACTGAGGCAAGTGAGCCTCTCTTTTTTTGAGTGCGTAGCGGGTTCACCAGAGGGGAAACCGTGGAGATCGGCTCTAGGGCGGGCAGATAATCTTGATTTGTGACTGCGGACGCGGCAGCAGGCATAGCTCCCTGCTCAGACGGTGCTTGAGGGCGCGCTTTGGGTAGCGGGCTGCCCCAGGGAGAGGGCTCGGTAAAGGCAACTGCCGGGTCTGACTGGCGGTTGGCGGCGGCGGCAAAGGAGGCAGCCAGGTCGCTATTGCTGGGCAATGACTGGGCGATTTCTACAAGCTTTTCTGTTTTGGAATTGGCGGATTCGGGGGTAGTGGATTGAGGGTTAGCAGCGTCTGTTGGTGATTGGGTGAGTGAGTTGACTGGCTCAGCGGTGGCCTGGACCTGTGAATCTGTCTGGAGTTCTGCCTGGAGTTCTGCCTGGACTTCTACGGTGGCCTTTTCAGCGCTGACGGCAGGTGACTCAACCTCGAAGGAGAGAGTGGAGGGCGTAGCCTCTTGCATTCGCTGGGTCTGCCAGTTTAAGACGGGTGGAGACACGCGCTTGGCAGTCGGAATGTCTGCGACAGTGTTTTCAATAGTACTTTCGATAGTATTTTCGATAGTATTTTCGACAGTACTTCCGGCAGTACTTCCGGCAGCATTTTCTGCTGTCTGCATGTTAGGCATTTCCAGGGTTTCAGGCGTGATCGCTTGATCCGGAATGGAGTCTGCTGTGATGGAATGGGCCGATTCTGCTAGCTCCGATTGGCTCGAATCATCTGTATTCGCATCTGTATTCATGACGCGCGCTAGATCTTGCCATAGTTTGGCTTCTGCTTCGGGTGAGTCGGTTGGGGTGGGCTCAGTGGGTTGGGATGTAATAGGCGGGCGAGGCTTGCCAGCGTTGCGAATGAGCGTTTCTAAATGCGGGTCAATGTCTTGAAAGGCTTTGGCCGCGACACCTGAAGCCCAAGGCATAATGCGCTGGGCTTTGGGCATGGCCAGCGTGGCGGGGTCTTGGTAGGAAGCGGGGCGAACGGACTGGGCCGTGAGGCTAGCGGCTACTTGCGTAGATGCAGCAGTTGATGACTGAGTGCTAGCAGATCGGGCACTGACGGAAAGGGATTTTTCGAGGGCGGCTTTGAACTGTAGGGTATAGCGCTGTTGACGCTGGAGCCGCGATCGCAAGTCTCGATTGGTCGCTTCTGTTTTTGCCAGTGCTTGAGCTTGCTCGGCGTACTGCTGGGCGATGAGGGCACTTTCTCTTTCTAGCTGAGAAATTCTTTCTTGAGCGTTGCTTTGCTCTGTCTCTAAGTTTTCATTAATCAGCTGCTGACGGCTGAGCGATCGCTCGGCCACCTCTAACTGACTCACTAGCTTCGCAATTTGCTGCTGAGCCGTTTGCGAGAGCTGTTGAGCAGAAGCATGTTCGGCAGATACCTGCCTATGCATCCTTTCTTCAGCGGTTCTGGCTTTTTCTGCCTCGGTTCGGAGGGCTGCTTGCACGCTGTCCAATTCATTTTGCAGGCCTGTAATGCGCCCTAGCAGCGCATCATTACAGGTGTTGAGGTCATGAATGAGCGCCAAAAGCTCTGTTTCACGAGAGGCTCGCGGGGCAGATTGGGTCGGCGCTTCTCCTCTCTCTTCTGGGACTGCTGCTGTCGCCTCTGGTTTTACTTCTGCTGTTACTTCTGCTGTCGTCTGTGCTGCGACTTCTTCTTCCATATTCACAGCTTCCCACATATCCATCGGCTCATTGCCTAGCAGGGGCAGCGTTTGCTGGGGGTTATTTTCACTCAGCAGCTGACTCACGCCTTCCATATTGCCTAAATGATCATGGCCTGAGTGACGACTGCCTAAGTGACCATTGGGCTGAGAAGCGGACGAATTCTGAGGAGACTGATTTTCGCTCATATCTAATAAATTTAATCGCAGACAGTTTTTAGTGGGCCGAATCTAGCAGCGCGAAAAAAATGAAGTCAAACACAGGTTGATGTAGTGATATCTGGATTACATTTCACTACACATCGCACTATAAATGAGAGAAATGAGAGCATTTTAGAGAGGTTATCCGAACCAGACGTGGGAACCCTATAAAACGGTTATAAAATCGCTCCCTAAAGTAGTAGCACAGAAAATCAAATAACCATAGTCCCAAACAAAAAACATTGATAAATTCCGTACAAATAACGATAAAGGCTTCTGTATAAGGAACACAATCTCCGGGTGTTTGTTACAGGGCGTAATATTGACTACTTTTGACGGTTGTTTAATACATAGAAGTTGGATGGATGATGGCTGTCAATTTTTCGCAGTTAGCCAAACAGTCAGTCCGTTTGGCCTTAGCTGCTAGCGACGGGTGGCAGCAGCACATCTGAGATCAAATCTTTATGCATGAACGCCCGGTCTATTTGGGATTGAATCTGATCTGGATTTAGCGCATCGCCGTTAACGTAGAAGTTTAACCAAGTTTGACAGAGGATCTGAGGGTCGTGCGGTAGCGAGGGTAGCACTCCCGCAGGCGCGGTTGATTCAGGGTTTAGGCTGGATTCGGGGGTTAGGCTCCAACCGGGTAAGTCGAGGTCTTGTGCGATCGCATCTACTTTGGGGTCGTAGCTGATTGCAAAACTGCGGCAACCTTCGGCGGCAGACATCACCAGTGCATGAAAACGCATGCCAATGGTCATTTCAACGCCGCGAAACAGTCCTTTGAGCTGCTGCGGCTGCTCAATACACTCAATGGCGTATGGGCCGCTTTGCTGCGCCTCTAAATAGTCGGCAATGAACTGGGCGATCGCTAAATCTTTGGCTGGCTGAAAGGGCACTAACAGTAAACACACGCCGGTTGCTTTTTGAAAGCTCGCCAATGCCTGGGCAATGGCTTCTAGCCTGCGTTCACTCAGATGCTTGTGCGGCCTGAGGGCGACGGCCACACGCGGGGCGGGTAGATCCCACAGTCCAGCAACTGGCACTGTCTTTAGGCCCCACACCGGATCGGGTGCGAGTAAACAATGACGTTGCCATCGGCTGAGCAGCGCTTCTGAGGTGCGATCGCGCACACTCACCCCTTTGCAGTTAGCCAAGGCCCTGCGGGTTAGCCACCGACTCAATGGCCGGTTTAGCGGCCCAATGCCCTGAGCCCAAGCGATTGTTTTGAGCCCCATAATTTGCGCGAGTAGCATGAGGCCGCCGTAGTACACCGGATTGAGCGCACTGCTGGCATCTTGCATGAGGCTGCCCCCGCCCCAAATAAAGGCATCGGCGTCGCGTAGGGCCGACAGTACAGCGCCCAGTGACTTGCGCGGCACGGCGTTTACCTGATAGCGATCGCGAGTTTCCTGCGGATTGCCCGATAACACAATGGGCTCTACTGAGGCGGGCAGCATTTGTAGAAGCGAAGCCAGCAGTGCCTCGTCGCCGCCGTTGCCCATGCCATAGTAGCCACACAGTATTACTCGCATAGTTTTCTTGCCGTTTTGTCAGCAGCCCTTAGTGTCTCTATAGAATACAGAAGAACGCAGATGACTTTTTTTATTAGGACGGCCTATGCACGCGCTTTCAATTCCGACCTGGATGGTTCATGTTTCTAGCGTGGTGGAATGGATTGCCGCGATTTGGTTTATTTGGCTGTATGCCGAGGCGAGCGGATTGGAGGCTTGGAAATGGCTGTCATTTGGTCTGTTGCCTTCCCTAATCAGTGCGATGTGTGCCTGCACCTGGCACTTTTTTGATAACGCACCGGCTTTGGACTGGTTGGTTACGCTGCAAGCGGCGATGACCGTGGTAGGCAACTGTACCGCCTGCGCCGCTGCCTGGTGGATTTGGCGACAGGCTAAAGCAATTCAAGGAGACTCAAAAGCATGAATAAGGAATCATTGTTTGCGATTTCGCTATTTCCCTACTTGGGTTTTCTATGGTTTTTAACCAAGTCAAAGCAAACGCCTCGGCTGGCTTTGATTGGTTTTTATGTGCTGCTTATTTTTGTGGCGGTGACTATCCCAGCCGGGATTTATGCAAAGCAGGTATATGGTGAGGAACTGGCGAATGTAGATTGGCTACATGGCAGTGCAGAGCTGTTTTTAACCTTCTCTAACATATTGGTGGTTTTGGGTTTTCGGCAGGCGGTGATGAACTTAAGAGGCAAGGACGAAAAGGCAAAGGCTTAATTGATCAACCAAGGGGTTTGCTCTGGTGCAAAATGAGTCGGTTGCCGTCGGGGTCGTAGGCGTAAATTTCTTGGCCGTGGGAGGCCATTATTATCTCGCCGGGTGGTGGATAGCCCAGCGCATTGAGGCAGGCGATCGCTTGTTCTAGATCTTTGACCTCTAAGCACAGGCTGACCGGACTGCCGGGACTGCTGGCAAACTCGGGTGCATGTTCTGCCATGGGTGAAAAAAGCGCCAACCGAAGACCCGGTAGGTGAAATTCTGCGTAGGTGGCAGTGTGTAGGCGGGGGGCGATCGCTAGGAAATCGCGGTAAAAGCTGACTTGATGCTCAAGGCGAGGGCTAGCGATCGCCACAAAAACTTCAACGACTTTAAACTGACAAGGCGTAGAAAGGGAATTCACAGGCATATTTACTGCAAGCAAGACCCTTTCCACTATACCTTTCCACTCACTATACCTTTCCACTATGGAAGAGCAGAGCAGACGCCTAAAAAGAGCAGACGCCTAAAAAGAGCAGACGCCTACGACCAACCTGGTGCCGACGTACTCACAACCCTACTGAGCTCGGCAGTCAGCTCTATGGTGTAGTCAAACGGAGAACTTGCCGTATTGCCCGGATTGCGGCTGAGTGCGCTACCGTCAGGACGGCGTGGATTGGAGAAAGAACTTGCGCTTACAACCAAATTTCCAGCCTCGTTGAGCGATATATCGTTAACAGACAAAGAATTCGTTGCGCCGCTACTTAAAACAGCGGAGAGATGAGCTGCTCTTAACAAGTCGCCTGTCGCCGGATCAATTTCACCAATCACAGCAATTTTCTTTCCACCCCCTGCGCCAAAGCTCTTGAGCCAGTTTTGCTGTGCGCCGCCGGTTGCCCGTCGGAAGTCTTGACTGGGGCTACCCTGCGTACCATCTACGCTAAAGACGCCGTACAGCGCCGATCCAGACCAAAACAGGCCCAGTCCTCGTCCATCAGTACCCGTCGTTTCTACATCAGTGCGTAGCCAGTTGTTCGCTGGGTTCACGGGGTCAACACTGCGGATAATTGGGTTTTGGTTAATACTCGTCACCTGCTGAGTGCCAATGTAGATGGTTTGCGTTCCAAGAGTAATGCGCTGGGCCCCACTTGCCGCTAGCTCAGCGACGCTGGTTCCAGGCGTAAACTTGCTGACGCTATTGGAGATGTTGCTAATGGATGAGGATGGACCCTCCGTCACTGGAAGCTCTTCGATAGGTGGTGTTACAGGCTCTTCAGGAACAGGGGGTTTTTCAGCAACAGGGGGCTCTTCAGGAACAGGGTTTTTTTCAATGACTGGAGGTTCTTCAGGAACAGGGGGTTTTTCAGAAACAGGAGGCTCTTCAGGAACAGGTTTTTTTTCAATGACTGGAGGTTTTTCAGGAACAGGGGGTTTTTCAGAAACAGGGGGCCCTTTAACGACTGGCGGCTCTTCAGAAACAGGAGGCTCTTGAGAAACAGGGGGCTTTTCAACGACTGGCGGCCCTTCGGCGACTGGCGGCTCTATAGTGGGCGGCTCTGTAGTGGGCGGCTCTATAGTGGGCGGCTCTGTAGTGGGCGGTTCTATAAGGGGTGGAACAGGAGTTTCGGGTTTGAGGAACTGAGGCTCTGCGAAAAAGGGTTGGGCGATTGGGTTGGTGCGCCAGTTGTTGGCGGGGTTAATGACTTCCTCAAGGCTGGCGATATCACTGGTCGCGCCCTTGAGTCGAAAAATAATGTCATTGAAGTCAGCATCGCTTGTGTTAACTGGCAGGTCTTCTATCCCAAAGACGCCTTTAGCGGCCTGTGCTATTTGGGTGCCGCCATTAGGATTAAAGGCGGCAATTGAAAATAGCGGTGACTGATCGCTCGTGGCGGCTTCAGCGACGGTGCCATTGGGAATGAGCATCAGCGCAAACCGGCTACCTGGGGCGAGGTTCAATACTTTTGTAGAAGTTGGGGTGCCTTGGTTGCGATCGCGCTCTCCCAACTCTCCTGAAAACTGCGCCGCTTCTGTCGTGTCAGCAATCACTACCTGACCGCGAGGAGATCCGCTCAGCACGCGCTGAAATGCCTCTTGAATAAACGCTTCTTTGCTCAGCGAGCCCATGCCTTCCAAGCTAAAAAGAGCCAACTCGCCCGCATAGCCGCCGCCATCAAAAAGGAAGTCAATCTCTACCTGGCCGCTGCTATCAACAACGAACGTACCGACCGCACTATTAAGGCTGGCCTGATCTAACCCGGTTGGAGAAGAGGCACGATTCTCGGTTTGTGATTCGCTCTCTGAGTTCATCAACCCGCCCAGGAGCAGCGCATCTGCCTCTACCGCTGTCTCTGCCTCTGTCTCTACCAATAAATCGTCAAGCAGCGCTGGTGAATTTCCAGGCAAATTTCCAGATGAATTTCTGGGCGTTGTATTGTTGATAACCAGTGCGTTAGGCACCGCCATCATCTCATCAACCAGCAGGGCCTCAGCCGTAGTTACAACGGGTAAGTCAAATGAGGTTTCATCTGGTAAGCCAGAGGCTAAAAGCGTAGGTGCATAAGTCGCTGTTTCGCCCAGCGATGCTTCGCTAGCTAGAATGGATGGCTCGTTAGGCAATCCGCTTTCCTGAGCGCTCGTGGAAAAATCACTTTCTACGGGAGAAAACATAGTAAAAATGGTTTTTTGATACAGCAGGTTACTCACCTTAAGAAACAGAGATTTAGCCAGCCGTCAGGAAAAAGTGGGCAGTTAAAATGTACAAAAAACGGTTGAGAGCTTCACAACCCTTATGTAAATTGAGCTTTGCTGTGACGGTGCTTATACAAAAAAAGTACGCCGTATAAAAAAGTGCATAGCGTAAAACCTGCTGACATCTCTCACTTAAGGCAGGCAGCTGATAAGGAGAACTTGCGATACCCTGATTTTTCAGGGCCCAGACTATGGCCCAGACTATGGCCCAGACTATGGCCCAGAATGCGACTAAAAATTTTAACCAAGAATTTTGGCCAAGAATTTTGACCAAGAATGTTGCATCAGCTGGGTTGACGCAGATAAGGGCTTGGTAAGTCTTATTCAGGCGGTTTTATTAGGAGCGAATTTTACGCAGATATAGCTTTCACTTGCATTGGGATATTAGGAGATAATAATGGTTTCTTCACCGACAAAATCTAGCACTAGCCGATCGATTGCCGACTGGCTAGGCAGCGAGGCCGACAGTTTGCTGAGCTACAAGGCCAAGGTCGATAAAAGCCAGCTGAATTTGCCTGGGCCAGACTGGGTGAGTCGGATTTTTTCGCAGAGCGATCGCAATCCCCAAGTCCTCCGTAGCCTTCAACAGCTGTATGGTACGGGTCGCCTCGCCAATACCGGCTATCTTTCCATCCTTCCGGTAGACCAAGGCATAGAACATTCGGGTGCGGCTTCTTTTGCTCCCAATCCCATTTATTTTGACCCTGAAAACATCATTAATTTGGCGATCGCTGGCGGCTGTAATGCCGTTGCAACCACCCTTGGCGTAATGGGAATGACCTCTCGAAAATACGCCCACAAAATCCCTTTTATTGTCAAGCTCAACCACAATGAGCTGCTCAGCTACCCCAAAGAATACGACCAAATTATGTTTGGTTCAGTAGAACAAGCATGGAACTTGGGCGCTGTTGCCGTAGGTGCCACCATCTACTTTGGCTCTTCCGAATCTACTCGCCAAATTCAGGAAGTGAGTAAGGCATTTGCCCGTGCCCATGAACTCGGCATGGCCACAGTTTTATGGTGCTACCTACGCAATGACGTATTTAAGCAAGACAAAGACTATCATCTTGCCGCCGACCTCACTGGGCAGGCCAACCATATTGGCGTCACCATTGAGGCCGATATCATTAAGCAAAAGCTGCCTGAAAACAACGGTGGCTACAAAGCTGTTTCTGACGCCATTGGCAAGTCTTATGGTCGTACTGATAAATTGGTGTATTCCGAGCTTACCACCGATCACCCAATTGATCTGACCCGGTATCAAGTGTTGAATTGCTATGCAGGCCGCGCCGGATTGATCAACTCAGGCGGCTCCTCCAGCGAAAACGACTTCGCTCAAGCTATCCGCACCGCAGTTATCAACAAGCGGGCAGGTGGATCAGGGCTGATCTCAGGCCGCAAGACTTTTCAAAGAGACTTCAAAGAAGGTGTCCAGCTCTTTAATCTCATTCAGGATGTCTATCTTTCTGACGAGGTGACGGTGGCCTAGCTTTTATCAGAATTTTATGAGAACAACGATCTGGCACCTTTAGCGTCATTAATGTTGTTTTCACCGTTCAATTTGACCGTTCAATTTTACGATTCAATTTTACAAACCGCCTGCAACATCAACGAACGCGCCTGTTGTATAAGAAGCCTCATCCGACAGTAGCCACAAAATTGCAGTGGCGATTTCATGGGGTTGACCGACTCGCTTCATCGGCACAAACGATTTTACTCGTTCGACTCGGTTAGGCTCGCCGCCGTCAGCGTGGATATCTGTGTCGATAAATCCTGGCCGCACGGCATTCACGCGAATACCCTCAGCGGCTAATTCTTTAGAGAGTCCAATCGTCATCGTGTCTATTGCGCCTTTAGAGGCCGCATAGTCAACATATGCATTGGGGGAGCCTGCTCGCGACGCTCCGGATGACACATTTACAATCGCACCCCCTGCGCCCCCGTTTTTGGTAGACATTCTTTTGATGGCTTCTCTGGCACACAAAAAAGATCCAACAACGTTTGTTGCAAAAATTTTGTTCAGCCGCTCAACTGTAAAGTCTTCTACTCTTGACTGCTGGTCAATAATTCCAGCGTTGTTGACTAGTGCGGTGAGGGGTCCAAGCTGAGTGTCTACAGTGTTGAAAAGATGCATGACGTCTGCTTCAGAGGAGATGTCAGCGGGGAGTGCGATCGCCCGTCCTCCTTGCTGCTCAATTTGTGTCACCACAGCCCTCGCCGCTGCTTCATTCTGGCGATAGTTCACACATACCGCATAGCCTTTTTGGGCTGCCAAGCAAGCAGTCGCCGCTCCAATTCCCCGGCCTCCGCCCGTAATCACCATTACCTTTGCCATGTGTTTTAAACTTATTTACCGATGAGAGATTATAGAGGACGGTAACTATGGCTGAACGGTTGCGATGCCTAGTCGAACACCTTCTACCGTTCGCAGCTGATCCATGGCAGCAACAACGCGACCGTGGGGCGTGGTTTCATCAGCGCGAACGGTGACCATGATGGGATTGGCAGACGCGATCGCACGTACCTCATCAGCCAAATCTTCTAGTGCGATCGCTGCCTCACCTAAAAACAACTCACCCTCTGGTGTAATCGTCAGCGTTGCCGATATTTGATTTTGCGGCGTTGCGGTTGCCGCCTGCGGCAGATTGACCGGTAGCCCTTCAGCCTTGGTAAGGTACAGCGTAGAAAGAATAAAAAAGGCCAGAATTGCAAAAATAACGTCAATCATCGGCAAAATGTTGACGCTAGTGCGCTGGGTGTCAGTATCTTCAGATAGGCGCATAAGGATAAGCCCTAAAACCGGCAAGACTATCTTTGAGTAGCAAGACTATCTTTGAGTAAAAGATATCTGAGTGAGTCCCAGACATCTTGTGAGTAATAGATATCTTAACGACTGAGATATTTTAACGGCTGGCAGCAACTATACCGCGCAATTTATTCCAAAAAATGTTAGTACGAAAAACCAGCGGCAAATAATACAACCGTCAGCACACCTACCAAAACCATTAGGGCCGTACCAGCATCCCAGCTGCCTTTCCAGGAATAGTTTTTCTTCGCTGACTTATCTGACTCTGACATGGTTCTTTCCTTGGTAACTACTTTACGTTTCTTAGCATAGCGCTAGATTGCTTCAGTTTCATCCTTCCAAGGAAGGCTTGTGTCCTTCTTTTTTCAGCTTGATGGGCCTGAATCGCTGTCGTTGGATCAAGGGCTGTGTTTGCTTTTAATCAATCTACAGGAGCGACATTTGTTGCCCTTGCTGCTCGTAATAAAATTGCTCTACGCCCCAACGCCGGTACATCGGATTTTTGCCCTTAAAAGAAAGCCGATGTTCTACTTGGGCCGCACTGAGCCGCACTTGAGCTTCTTCTTTGCGACAGTTTAAAATTTTTGCGGCATCTTGTAGGCGAATCCACTGCTGACCAAAGCGCTTGAGTAGCGTGTCATCGTCTTCATTTTGAATTTGGGTGAGCAAAATTTGAGCTAAGAGCCAGCAGGCTTGGGTATCGGCCTCAGCGCGGTGCGAAGTGCTGATGTCAAAATTAAAGTGCTCAATGAGCTTGGGCAGGCTGCGAGAAGGCAAATCAGCTAGCAACATTCTAGACAAAATGACGGTGCAGAGCTTTTGCAGGGGTGGCTTGTAAAAGCGAATGCCGAGTCGCTTGAACTCAGTTCGAATAAAGGGATAGTCAAAGTCTAAATTGTGTGCGGTAAAGACCCGATCTTCTTGCAAAACGGGCAAGCATTGGGGCCAAATTTTCTCAGGCGGGGGAGAGGGATACACCATCTCGGGGGTGATGCCGGTAATGGCGGTGATAAATTCAGGAATTTTTACCTTGGGATTGATCATGTGGGTTTCTTGATGCTCAATGCCTGTGGCAAGGCTGGCTTTGAGGATAGAAACTTCGATGATGCGTGCGTTGTGTCCTAGGGCGCCGGTGGTTTCAATATCAACAACGGTGAGGGGAGACTCGCTGACCTGACGATAGTAGGTGAGCAGTTCTCTGGAGAGCAGGGCGGATTGACCCTGGAATTTTGCGGCGTGGGCGACCATGGAAGAGCAGGAGGAGGAAGAAGGGAGGAAGGCGGGCGAAAGACAGCGAGGAAGGCAGAGGGGAAGGGGGTTATTGTTGGGAGAGTCGTTTGAGGTCGGTGCCGCCTAGCATTTCGTGGATTTTGGCTAGTCGGGTCGGGATGGATTGGGCGTGTGGGCTATGACGGAGGCTTTGCGTGAGGTCTAGTGCGCTAAGTTTGTCGGCTTTGTTGCCGGGAAACCAGTGGCTGGCACCGCCGAGGAGATTGTAACGGGCAGTGGCATATTCGGTCATGTCGAAGGCTTCGACAAGGTTGCCGAGCCAGAGGGCGATCGCAATGTTGACATTTCCGGGTGTGGCCTGAATGTCGGGCAGTCCTTCCTTCCAGGTACGATACCAGTTTTCGCCGAGTACTGAAATTGCTTGTGCTTCTAAACGCTGCAAAATGGGGGGCAATAGCTCATCGGCTTTTTCTATGAGCGGTAGCACCTTTAAGTGTTCGTCAAAGTCGGAAGGCTTAGCCGCTCCTAAGCTGAGGGTATGTACCTGCGGACGGCTGAGGCAAAATAGGTCGTTGAATACCATTGGGCTGAAAGGGGCGCACAGGTCAATGAGCTTTTGAGGGGGCGCGTATAAATGGCCGCCTTTGTCGGAAGGGCTGATGATAAAAACGCCCATATCTCGCTCGATGGCGGCTTCAATGGCCCGCCAGTTGTCTTGAAAAATGTAGTACCAGTGAATGTTGACATAGTCGAACTGGTTGCTGGCGATCGCCTCGATAATGAGCTGCGTAGGGCCATGGGTCGAAAAGCCGATATGCCGAATTTTGCCTTGAGCCTGAAGCTGCTTGGCGATTTCCATGCAGCCGCCAGGACGAAGGGTTTGCTGCAGGGTTTCGGCGTTGTTCAGGCCGTGGAATCCAAATAGGTCGATGTAGTTGAGATTGAGATTGTCTAAAGAATTTTCGACGGTTTCGAGAAAGTCTTTGGGGTTGGGCTGGGGAGAAACTTTGGTTTGAATGATTAGGCGATCGCGATCAAAGGCTGGCAGCACTTTACCCAGCTGTATTTCTGAGGTGCCATAGCCGCGAGCCGTTTCAATATGGTTAATGCCCAAGGCTACCGCCTGGTGAATCGTCACCGCTAAGTTCTCTTGATTCTGCTTAGGAATATCGGCGGGCGGCATGTCTTGCCAAGAATGCTGATAGCGCATTCCCCCGCAGGAAAATACGGGCATTTGCAGTTCAGTTCGGCCAAAGCGACGATAGAGCATTCTATAGAAAGGGGTATTTTTGCCAAGACAGACAGTCTGTTTGATTGTAAACAATCACCCAAATTTGTGAGACCTTACTGAGTAATAAAAATGCTCAGTATTTCTGTGCGGTTGAGCCTAAGAATTGCTAGGGAATTCTGGAGGTGCATTGAGTTTTTGCATTTCTAGCTTTGCTGCTTTCACTATGGTTGAATTTGTAGATAAGGGTCCGACCAACCAGGGTGGTAAGGGCATTCAGGATATCAGCATTAAGGGCATCAATGGTGAAGGCATGTTGGTCGTCATTGACCCCGGTGTGCCAGGGCGGGATCTTTTTATTGAAAGGCGACTACCCGGTGCGGCATTATTACTGCTAGATATTGAGCGAGACGCAGTGGAGCAAATCACTGAGGCGCTTCATCATACCTCTGTTCCGTTTGCTAGCCTACATATTGTTGTCACTTTAGCGCCCGGTGCCCTGCGGTTTGTCAGTGGCGAGCTGAGTCTTATAACGCTTAAACGATCCGTAGAACAGCTACAGACTTGGTTCGGGCAAGCGCCACACACGCTAAACGCGCTAGATCCTAAAATCTTTCTCTATTCGCCTTTCACAGGTTTAGGCAACAAAGCCAAAAGTATTGGGATGGAACTCATTGATACTTTGACCTGGTTAACGAGTGCCGAAATTATTGAAGTGGCTGTTCAGGTTGAAAAAAGTCAGTGGATACCCAGTAATCAGATAGCGGGCGATCGCAGCGGGTCTAATCGATTTTTTGCGGATCTATCTCATAATTTAGCATTTTTATTAGATTAGATAGATGAATCTAAACAGATGAAACCACTGCCAGCACAGGCTTAGAACAGTCTCTATTAGTTGAACAGTTAGTTCTAACAGTCTCTGTTAAAACAGTCTCTGTTAGAACAGTCTCTGTTAGATTGTTATGCCGCAAATCTTCGGTGGGGTGCCGCTTGACAGTAATCTGCCAGTATTGGGCACCCAGTATTAGGCATGAGGCGCTCAGTCTTAGACATTCAGTTATTTAATGGTGGCTCCCTCATTTTTCTTGGGCCTCATTCTTCTTTGCATAGTATTTCGCTCATTTTATGTAAGTCTAAAACTTCGTTTAAGGTTGCTTCGTCCATTAGCTGATGCTCTAATACCAGCTGACGAAGCGGCTTGCCTGTTTCTAGCGATTCTTTGGCGATCGCAGCCGCATTCAAATATCCAATATGCGTATTGAGCGCCGTGACCAAAGCCAAGCTCCCTTCCGCATAGCCCATGCATCGCTCAGGAAACGCTGTGATTCCCTGTAGGCACTTGGTATCTAAGGCCGCGATAGTATTGCCGAGAATTTCGATACTGTGAATCAGATCATAGGCAATTAGAGGCATCATCACGTTGAGTTCTAGCTGACCTGCCTGAGCGGCAAGCGCGATCGCACTGTCGTATCCCATTACCTGAAAGCACACCATAGAGGTCATCTCGGCCATCACCGGATTGTACTTACCGGGCATGATGGACGAACCGGGCTGCACTGGCGGTAGCTGAATTTCTTTGAGTCCTGTTTTGGGGCCAGAGTCTAACAGGCGCAGGTCGTGGGAAATTTTTACCAGGTCTTGAGCGAGGTTGCGGAGGGTACTGCTTAGGGCTACAAAAGGTGCCATGCTCTGCATCGCAGCCATCAGGTGGGGGGCGCAGGTGATGGGCTGCTGTAAAAACTCGCTGAGGAGTTCGGCCACGCGAAAACGGTAGCGCGGGTGAGTATTGAGCCCGGTGCCGGTTGCACTCCCGCCCAAGCCCAAAACGGCTAGCTCAGCGGCGGCAGTTTTGATCCGCTGCTGATGGCCCGTGAGGATATATTCCCAGGCGCGAAAGCCTTCGCCTAACCGCACCGGAACGGCGTCTTGCATGTGGGTGCGGCCCGATCGAACCACGGTTTGAAATTCTTCGGCTTTGGCGTTAACGGTTGCGATCGCCCCTGCCAATGCCGGATACAGCGAATGCTCTAACGCCAAAAGGCCCCCAATGCGAATCGCGGTGGGAATCACGTCGTTTGTAGACTGGCCGTAGTTAACATGGTCGTTAGGACTGAGGCGGGCGTATTTGCCTTTAGCATCGCCCAAAATTTCTAAGGCGCGATTAGCCAGCACTTCGTTTACGTTCATATGGTGAGAAGTGCCCGCACCAGCCTGATAGACATCTACAACGAACTGGTCGCGCAGGCTGCCCGCCAAAATTTCGTTAGTGGCCTGCACAATGGCCGAACTAATATCGTTAGGAATACAGTCGAGCTCTCCGTTGGCGATCGCAGTCGCCTTTTTAATCAGCAAGCAGGCGTCAACATAGGTTTCTAACGGCTTAATTCCACTGATAGGAAAATTTTGAATAGCTCGTAGCGTTTGAATACCGTAATAGGCATCGTCAGGGATTGCAAGTTCCCCCATAGAGTCCTTTTCAACGCGCATGTTTTCACTACCTGTTTAACTACCTATAGATGAGTCAATGGATGAGTCAAGCTTATTCTAGGATGCTAGCGGACGGCTGGGCATACTGAACCTGATCAAGTCATTAGCCCGTTAGCTAGCATACGGTGAACAGTAGTGGTTCCCTCTTTCCTCAACTTTAATGGCCCCGAAAAAAGCCTTGAAAAAAGCCCTGAAAAAGGCCTTGAAAAAGGCCCCGAAAAAGGCCTCACAGAAGACCCAATCGTCAGCTTAATGCCATCTTCTTTGGAGTCTAATCTTGAGCCTAATGACCTCTCTATCGACCTTTCTTCCGCAGAGTTGACCTGCGGCTCAAGCAGTTTTTTATTAGCCCACGAAGCCAAAAAGCTGCTCTCTCAGGGGTTTGAACGGCATAGATCGGGTAACTACAAGGGCGCTATTGAGAAGTTTGATCAGGTAATTTTAATACAAAAAGAATTACCCGAAGTTCAAGGCGCTGCGGCTGCAAAAGTCTTTTTGTACCGAGCGCAAACCCTCATGCAAATGCGAGCTTATGACGCGGCTATCAAAGACTTTCGGCAGGTGTTGAAGAACGACCCATACAATGCCCGCGCTTGGCATGGACAGGGCGTTGCCAAAGCCGAGCTAAAGCTATATCCTTCAGCCGTAGATAGCTTTCAACAGGCTATTGTTTGCGATCCTAATAACGATAAAATTTGGTACAACTTAGGCCGCACGCTGCTCAAGTTAGAACAGTACGAGCGAGCCTTAGAGAAATTTGATAAAACCATTGAGCTAAACGGTAGTCGCTATCATGCCTGGTATAGTCGGGCTTTGGCGCAGTCTTCATTGGAACTTATTCAACCTGCCATTGAGAGCCTGGATCGGGCGATCGCACTTAAAGAAAGCTGCCACTACGCCTGGAACTATCGCGGTACCCTGCTCAATCGCCTCTTTAAGCACCCAGAAGCGCTCAAAAGCTTCTGGAAATCGTTAGAATACCGCGTGCCTAATCCGAATGCCTGGTACGGCCTAGCCTGTACCTATGCGCTCATGAACAATCCCGATGCAACAGCCATTCATCTGCGCCAAGCCACCGAGTTTAATCCCAACATTTATAGCCTGATGGCCCGCAACGACATCAGCTTTGACCTCGTGCGTGACCACCCCAAAGTCAGAATGATTTTGTGCAATTGAAACGATTTAAACGAGTCTTATTAAGCCAGTTTTGATGTTTTAATTCTCGTGTCTACATTCTCGCGTCTAACTAAATCTGAGAATAAGTTCAAGGCTGCGATGCTGGGCTGTGGGTCTCCGCTATGCTTAAGGGAAAGACCCCAACGCTTTGAAGCCTCTTATGGCCAGAATGCCAACTCTAAAATTTGATCGTGGAACCCTGGTGCTGCATCCGCCGCCGCGGGGTAAGTCATGGATTAACTATGCGATTTGGGATGATCGGATTGAGCGGTTTCGGGTGCCTGCCGATCGGTATCGCGCATTGGTAGAGGCGCTGAAGGCGGAGGGCGTGCGTTTTGAAGATAAAGTGCAGACCTTTGAGCCCATAGATTTGCAGGCGAAGCTGGCAATGACGCCTTACGCGCATCAGCAGGAGGCGTTGCAGGCTTGGCAGGCGAATGCCTGTAAGGGCGTGGTGGTACTGCCAACGGCAGCGGGTAAAACTTACCTGGCGCAAATGGTCATGCAGTCTACGCCTCGGCGAACGTTGATTACGGTGCCAACCCTGGATTTGATGCATCAGTGGTATGCAAACTTAGAGGCGGCTTTTCCAGGTGTGGAGGTGGGTGTATTGGGGGGAGGATCGCGCGATCGCACCCCTATTCTTGTGGCCACCTACGACAGCGCTGCTATCTACGCTGAAGACCTGGGCAACCAATATGCCTTGTTGATTTGTGATGAATGCCACCATTTGCCTAGCGACTTTCATCGCAGCATTGCAGAATATTCCATCGCGCCCTATCGGCTAGGGCTCACCGCAACCCCTGAGCGCTCAGACGGTCGGCATGAAGACTTGGCAACCCTGCTAGGTAAGGTGGTGTATCGCCGTACATCTGAAGAACTGTCAGGTACAGCGCTGGCTCCTTATCAGGTCGTGCAGCTCAAGGTGCAGCTGAGTGAGGAAGAGCGCGATCGCTACCAAACTCTTCAGCAGCAGCGCAACGCCTTTTTGCAGACGGCCAAAATTTGGCTGAGCAGCCCTGAGGGCTGGCAGCGCTTTGTCCAGGCCAGCGCCCAGTCTCCAGAAGGGCGGCGGGCAATGCTGGCTCACCGCGAAGCCAAAAACATTGCACTGGGCACAGCAGGTAAGCTCACGCTACTCGAAAAACTGTTGAAAAAGCACTATCCTGACCGCACGCTTATTTTTACTAACGACAACGCCACTGTTTACAAAATCTCTCAAGACTTTCTCATTCCTGCCATCACGCACCAAACGCCGGTAAAAGAACGGCACCGCATTTTGACCAAGTTTCGCAGCGGCGACTACAGCGTCATTGTTGTTTCTCATGTGCTCAATGAAGGGGTTGATGTGCCCGATGCGCGGGTGGCGATTTTGCTCTCGGGCAGTGGTTCACCCCGAGAGTACATTCAGCGGTTAGGCCGAGTGCTGCGCAAGGGCACAAGGGGGCAAATAGCGCTGCTGTATGAGGTTGTCGCTGAGCAGACCAGTGAGGAAGGGGTTTCTCGGCGGCGACATCAACAACCTGATTTGCAGCGGCCTGATTTGCAACAGCCTGATCTGCAACAGCCCGAATTCGGGCAGCTATTGCTGGTTCCGGCGGTGGCTCAACAGACCCAACAGACTCAACAGACTCAACAGATTCAACAGACTCAACAGACCCGACAGACCCAACCTAAAAGTCCTGCTAAGCCAGTGGCCCATCCTAAATATGACCCCATCGAGCCATCGCTGCCCTTGGCTGCTGAATCTGCGGCTGATTGGCGGGTTAGTCCAGATGATGCTTGTAGGCAGCTAGAGGGCACTGCGGAGGATACTTCAGAATAAACACACATTCATCAACACATCAACACATCAATACATAATAACTATCCAAATTCATGAATACAACGATGCTGCATTCTTCAGCTCCCCGAGAGGAACTCGCGTGGGTCATTGCCGATATTCACCAAAAAGGAATGGCTCAAGGGACTGGCGGTAACTTTAGTACCGTCGTGCAAACTGAACCGCTGCGGCTATTAATGTCGCCGAGCAGTGTAGATAAAGGAAAGGTGTTGCCTTCGGCGCTAATTGAAGTAGACCGTGATGGGCGGGTGGTGCAAGGGGAGGGAAAGGCCTCGGCTGAGACTTTGTTGCATTTGGAACTGGTGGCTACGGCAGGGGCTAAGTCGGTGCTTCATACGCATTCGGTGTTGGGTACGTTGCTTTCTATGCGATCGCTCGCGCAGGGCAAGCTATCGTTTTCAGGCTACGAAATGCTCAAGGGCATTGAGGGGGTCACCACTCATGAAACAACGGTTGAGTTGCCGGTGATTGAAAATGCTCAAGATATGCAGGTGCTGAGCGCCAGGGTTCGCACATTGCTCAAAGCACAGCCTCATATGTATGGCTTTTTGGTGGCTGGGCATGGCCTGTATGCATGGGGCGATTCGCTGTTTCAGGCAAGACGCCACATGGAAATATTTGAATTTTTGATGGAGCTTACCTACCGCAACTTGATGTTGTCAAATAATATTGCCAAGTAATATTGCCAAATAATATTGCCAAGTAATATTGCCAAACAGCCTGTCGCTCTAGGTTTTGTTTTGGAGTTTTGTTTTAGAGTTTTATTTTAGAGTTTTAGGTCTTTAGAGTTTTAGGTCAGGATTTTATTTTAGGATAGTAATCCTTTGCTTTTGGATGCTTTTGGAGACAGCGATATGGCTATTTTGACGATTCCCGACGAACAAAAGGAAATAAGAGATGCGGAGGCGATCGCAGCCTACCTCAGTCAAATTGGTATTACCTACGAGCAGTGGGAGCCTTCTGTCCCCCTAGCAAATGACGCCACCCAGGCAGAAATTTTAGCGGCCTACGCTCCTTACCTTGACGCGCTGAAGCAAAAAGGCGGCTACATCACCGCTGATGTGATTGATGTGAACGCGCAAACGCCAAACCTTGAAGCCATGCTCGATAAGTTTCGCGATGAGCATCACCATGATGAAGACGAGGTGCGATTCATTTTATCTGGCCAGGGCGTGTTTCACATTCATCCAGCGTCGGGGCCGGTCGTGGCTGTCACGGTGCAGGCAGGCGATTTGCTGCTAGTCCCAACGGGCACACAGCACTGGTTTGACCTTTGCGAAGATAAACAAATCAGAGCCATTCGTCTGTTTCAAGACCCTGCTGGCTGGACGCCGATTTACACCCAGAGCAACTTGGCCCAAAGGTACAGATCGTTCGCGACGAGTGCCTCTGCTGTTGTCCGCTAGAAAAAACGCCTAAACCTATGCCCGAATCTATGCCCTGTGCCGATTCTGCCTCAGCTATTTTGCTCGATATAGAGGGAACTACCACACCCGTGAGCTTTGTCTTTGACGTGCTGTTTCCGTTTGCTCGTGACCATGCTGAACAATTTTTGGCGACGCGGGGACACGATGCTGATGTGCAAAGCGATTTGGCTTTATTACGGCAGGAGTATGCTTTAGAAGTTGAACCCGCTCCCGAGTGGGGCGGGGATGATCCGGTTAGGGCGGTGCCTTATGTGCATTTTTTGATTGGGTGCGATCGCAAATCTACTGCTCTAAAATCTCTGCAAGGAAAAATCTGGCATACAGGCTACCAGTCTGGCCAGCTAAAGTCTCAGCTTTTTGCGGATGTTTTGCCTGCCTTTGAGCGATGGCAAGCCGCAGGTAAAGACCTCTATATTTTTTCATCGGGCAGCATTCAGGCCCAAAAGCTGATTTTTCAATACAGCCAGTTTGGCGACTTGACCCCTTACCTCAGCGGCTATTTTGACACCACCACTGGCCCTAAAAAAGAAGTAAACAGCTATCAAAAAATTGCCGATGCGATCGGCCATCCGCCGGAAAAAATTCTGTTTATTTCAGATGTGGTCGCTGAGCTAGAACCGGCAAAAAACGCTGGATTTCAAACATTATTTTCCCAACGCCCCGGCAATCTCGTTGACCATCCCGAATCCTTTACCCAGATCACCGACTTCAACCCTGTGTAACGGCAATGTGACCGGTTACTGACCGACAAGCTCTTTGAACCAGTCGTCGCTCCAGATGTCTTCAAAGATTTCGTCGGCTAGGGCTTCTTGTTTGTAGCTAGGCTCTAGGCGGACGGCCTGCTGAAGATTTTCTAAGGCCAGATCGTTGTCGCGCTGAAGGGCGTAGCACAGAGCGCGGTTGTAGTAAGCTTTGGCGTAGTTAGGATTGGCTGCGATCGCCTTGTCAAAACTCTTGAGCGCATCGCGATCGCGGCCCAACTTCAGCAGCACATACCCTCGATTATCCCAAGCCTTAGCCAGGTCAGGCTTAAACCGAACGGCCTTGTCAAACGAGGCCACTGCTTCTTCAAAGCGATCAAGCTCAGTGAGGGCAAGGCCGCGATTTAGCCAGGCGACGGCGTCGTTAGCCTGAAGCGTAACGGCTTGATCAAACGATTCAAAGGCTTTTTCATGCGCCTGCAAAATGCCAAAGGCCACGCCTCGATTAACCCAGGCTTCGTGGTATTCAGGGTTGATGTCAAGGGCGCGATCAAAGGCTGCGATCGCCTCTTCTCGTTTTCTCAACCGACTTTGAACCATCCCTTTGTTCAACCAGGCTTTGGCATCGGTAGGATCAGCTTCAATCACCTTGTCAAACGTGCTTAAGGCTTCTTCATAACGGCGCTGTTCGCGCAGCAGTAGCCCCGTTTGATACCAGGCTTCGCTGTTGTCAGGATCAAGTCGAGTAACCTCATTGAGGGCGGCTAGCGCGTCTTCTTTTTTGTCGAGTTCGGTGAGGGCGCGGCTACGGTTAAACCACAGCTCGGCATTGCTAGGCTGTACTTCTAAGGCGCGATCATAAGCTGCGATCGCCGCTTCATATTGTTTTTGTTTAAGCTTTTCATTGCCCTCTGTAATGAACTCATCAGCGGTCAAAAACAGCTCAGGCCGGTTTTCTTTCAGTCGCGTCACTTGCTCAGAGAGGGCCGCAATTTGAGCTTGAGAAGTACTCATAAAGGAGTCGGCAACATACTCAGGCGTGACTCGGCCTAGCTGCTGCATAATCTGTTTCTTTTCAGCTTCGGCTTCGGCGCCAAGGGCGTTGAGCTTACCCTGAATCTCTTCTTTGACCTGATTAACTTCGGTAAGGGCCGTTTCTTGACGGTCGTTTAAGCTCGCTTGTAGGGCTTCTAGGGTTGAACCAAACTTTTCTTCTATTTTTCCTAATCGTTCTTGAGCCGCTTGCTCTCGTTCTGCTGCGGACTTGGCCAGTTCGCCAATCTGCTCGCCGAGCCTGGCATCAAAGCTATTGAGTTTTTCGATAATCACATCACGCCGACCAAATACGGTGTTGCGCACGTTGGTCAGCTCGTTGGTAAAGCTGCCTTCAATTTCTTTGAGCGATCGCAGCAGCATTTGCCGCTCACTACCAATGCCACTTTGCAGCTCAGTAAGCTCCTGGGAAAACTCTCCCTGTAGCTGTCGTACAATGTCTAGCGCCTGTTCTCGCTGCTCACCCAAACTCTTTTGTAGGTCAGTGAGCTGCGCCGAAAAACTCCGCGCCGATTCATTAAGCTCATTATAGAGTTCGCTTTTGCGAGTGCCCAAGTCATTGCCCAAGTTGTTGAGCTGCGCGCGAAATCCATCCGCAGTGGCCTGCAACTGCATAATCGTATGGCTGCGCTCTTCACTAACGCCATCTTGCAGGTTAGAAATTTGCACCTTAAAATCGTTGGCCACTCTGTCCATATCGCCCAGTATGGTGCCTTTGCGGCCTTCTACATCGGCCTTCAAAGTGGCAAACTGAGTTAAAAAGCCATCGGCAGACTGACGGAAGCTCTGCATCATATCGGCTTTACGACTTTCTACTTCGCTGCGAATTGCGTTGAACTGCTGCTGCAATTCTTCAGTGGCGCGTTGAATATTTTGCAGCGCCAACTCTCGATGCCCAAGGGCGCTGGCCTGCACTTCCTCCAAGGCATTTACAGCTGATTCTTCAGAGCCTTGAAGCCGGTTGAGAACCTGATCGCGCTGCTGTTCAATTTTGGCTCTCGCTTCGCTTTCTACCTCAGAGAGCTTAGGACCAAACTCGTGGCTGGCCTGGGTTAAAGACGCGAGAACTTTGTGTTGTTCAGCGACCACCTCCGCCTGCATGCTGCCCATCTGGTCAGATAAAATCGAATTTTTGCGCTCTATTTCGTCAAAAAAGGCGGTTTTTCGTCGTTCTGTTTCTTCTTTGATAATGCCGACATGGCGAGAAAATTCAGCCTCAGAGGTGGTAAATCGCTGGAGAATTCTTTGGCTTTCAACAGCGGTTTCGGTTTTCATTTCTTCTAGCTGCTGCTTAGCCTGCGCCTGGATGCCTGCAGCGGTCTGCGAAAAGTCTACAGCGGTGGCTTCGAGTTTGTCGTTAATATCTTCTAACTGCTGCTGCCAGTTTTGCGCCGTTTGTACCTTAAAGTTGTCTAGCTCTTTAACTAGGTTGTACAAAACTTCTCTTTGGGCAACAATCTCTCTTTGAAACCCGGCAGAGCGCCCTTCTAACTCGCCTGATAGGTCGTCTGCATCGGCGAGGATGCGGTTGAGGCTACGAGTGGCGTTGTGTACCTTATTTTCAAGCTCTGTCATTTCATTGAGCTGGGTACGAACGATAGTCGCAACTTCGTTCACTACAGACTTTCGCAAGGCCCACAGCATGGCGATGCCGACCCCTAGCAGAAGCACCAAAGCGCCGACCATCAGGCTCAGCAGCGTCGTCGCCTGATCCACCGTGTTTTCAGAGGCTGGCTGAATGACGGCTGGGCGAGCGGGTTCGATGGCTTCTGTGGCGGGCTGGGGCGCATTGGGGACGGCTTCTTGGGCGATCGCCGTCATATGATGATTTGCGCCTAGATTTGCGCCTAGTAGTAGTAGCCAGCTGGTTAGCAGTCCACCTGTCAGCAGTCCACCTGTTAGCAGCTTATCGGTCAGCAGCCTCCAGCGCCAATTTTTTTGATTCCCCTGCATGGGTGGTAACCCCTTACTGTGGCCGTTGTTCGCAGTTTTGCACTTTATTCTACCTGAATCGTCAGATTAGCAGATAGAGAGGGACTATATTTGATAGAGCATAGCTAATATAGAACCTATAGAACGGCTATCATAAAACGCCCCTCCCCTCGCAGCTCGGTCATGGCAGATGTTTCAATTGCTCAGCATTACCACCAACGTACCAAGTACGATCCCGAGACGATTGCCGCGATGGGGCAAAAAGGCTTGGATTGGGCTCAGCAGCCTCTGCCTTATAAGGACTACAAGCTAGGCCATGAAATAGATCTTAAGCCTTACTTAGAAAAAGATCTCAGTAATACCGATGCTGATTGGCGCTGGTGGCAGCGACTGTCGCGCTTGCTGATTGACAGTTACGGGCTGACGGCAAAGGTGATGACCTTTTCGGGAGAGCCGATGTATTTGCGGGCTGCGCCGTCGGCGGGGGGGCTGTACCCGGCTGAGGTGTATCTGGTGTCACGGGGGCGGTCTTTGCTGCCAGCGGGGCTGTATAACTATCAGGTGCGGACGCATTCGCTGTGGCGCTTTTGGGACGATCATCCCTGGCAGGCGTTGCAGGCAGGCTGCTTTTGGCATCCTTCGCTAGAGACGACGCAGTTGGCGCTGGTGGTGAGTGCTGTTTTTGAGCGGTCGGCTTGGCGATACCAAGATAGGGCCTATCGGCGGGTGTTTTTAGACTCGGGGCATTTGTTAGGCAATTTTGAGATAGCCGGGACGCTATGCGACTATCGGCCGCATTTGATTGGGGGCTTTGCTGATGAGCTGATTAACCGGCTGCTGTATTTAGATGGGGTGAGTGAAAGTGCGATCGCGCTGATGGCCTTGTCTGACTTATTTCAGGTGGAGCAAAATTTACCGCCTGCTCGTACTGCTTTGCCGAGTCCGACTCATTTTGCTCTGGAGAGGGTGCCAGAGAGGGTGCCGGAGGGTGAACTGTTGGGTTATCTGCATGAGCATTCCGCGATCGCAGCCGATGCTGGCTTTGGGCAGCAGGAACAAAAAAACGCGACGCTGCCATTGTCCTCGTCGCATAATCCGCTGGCCGACAAGTACAACTTTCCGTTTGGAATTACGGTTTCGACGAAGACGCAACCCATCCCGTGGGGCGATCGCCTTGAAGATTTAGAAAACACGCTGCTCACCCGTCGTTCAACCCGTCGATATGTCAACGCACCCCTAATCCGCGCCGATCTATTTGCCCTGCTCGATTTTTCTTACCATCCCGAGCACTATCGCCTGCAATCGTTTGACTCAGCGCCCGACTACTTTGATCTGAGCCTCATTGAAACCTTTGTTGCGGTTTCTAATGTAGAAATGCTAGAAGCAGGCTGCTATTATTACGCGCCCCAAGCCGAAGAACTCAGACAAATTCGCTTTGATCAGTTTCGCAAAGACCTCCATTTTTTGTGCTTAGGTCAAGAGCTAGGCCGCGATGCAAGCGTGGTGATTTTCCATACGGCTAATTTGGCAACAGCGGTTGAAAAGTACGGCGATAGAGCCTACCGCTACCTGCATATGGATGCAGGCCATTTGGGCCAGCGTTTAAACCTAGCGGCCACTCAGCGGAATTTAGGCGTGAGCGGGATTGCTGGTTTTTTTGACGATCAGGTTAATGAGTTGCTGAGCATTCCAGCCGAAGAAGCAGTGCTATACATTACAACAGTGGGGCAAAAGCCTAGTCGATAGAACTGTGATAAGTAGAGATTCTGCAATTGCTTTTATATGCTTTTTGCGGGCTTCTTTTGTCTAAAACGCGCTCAATCAAAAAGAGATCCTCAACATACTGAGGATCTCTTTTTGAGTTCTAAATGATTTTGAACTTAAGCAATTAACAAATAATTGTTAATCGCTTTATTGTGTTCTTTGTTGTGTTCGATTTATTCAGCTGCGCAAGGCTCAGCTGCTTCAGGAGTTGCACAGGGATCAGCTGCTTCGGGAGCAGTTGCATCTTCAGCAGGTGCAACATCTTCAGTGGCTTCAGGCTCAGCATCTGTTGCTGCAGGACCACAGCTGGTGAGACCAGCAACACCAAAAACAGAAGCGGCAGCTAGAGCGGCTAAATACTTAACTTTCATCTTGTACTCCTTAATAATTGCTTGGCTAAAATGAAATGAATGGATTCGTGCGATAGCGATAATGTTTCACTATCGATAAATCAAATTTAGGCGGTGTGAATAGGCCTGTCAATAGGCCTAAAGAACAAGAATATTCAAAAGCCGTAGCAAATAAGGATAGTGGGCTTTATTACTATTTTGTCATTTTAATATTCTCCCTTTTGAGATACAAAAAACTGCTCTAACACGCTACAGACAAGCAGATGGCTATTCAACAAAAATACCGTTACCACTGCCACTGCTGATTGAACAATTGTTGTATCCCTATAGGAAAAGCCTAGATCTACTAGCAAATCTAATCCGCTAGTAGATCTAACAATAGATTATTCAGCTGCTGCGCAAGGGTCAGCCGCACAAGGGTCAGCCGCTGCGCAAGGGTCAACTGCTGCGCAAGGGTCAACAGCGTCTTTAGCAGCGTCTACAGCGCCACCAACCGCGTCGGTTGTGGCATCAGCCGCGCCACCAACCGCGTCGGTTGTGGCATCAACGGCACCACCAACCGCGTCTTTAGTTGCATCGGCTGCACCGCCAACGGCATCTTTAGTTGCATCAGCCGCGCCTTCAACATCTTCTGTTGTCGGAACAGAAACATCTGCCGCAGGGCCGCAGCTCGTGAGCGCAGTCATTCCAAAAACAGAGGCCGCAGCTAGGGCTGCAAAGTACTTAACTTTCATTTTTATGTTCCTTAAGGTTGCTAAAAAAGGTGATTTTCAACTGAAATACGGCGATATCGACCTTTATTGAAAGATTTTGATATCGCCAAATGAAAGCTACCGCTCCCCCTACTGTATGTCAAGGTAGAACAGAAGCCGGGACATGGTAAAACTGTTGAAAATAGAGTATTTACGGCGGTTTATTACTATTTTGTTATTTTCTCTTTTAGCGTCGCTTCGACTAAAGATCGCTAGCTATTTCTAACGCTAATTATTTCTAACGCTGATTGTTATGACTCATAACCTATGACCGTCGATTTTTGCGAGTATTTTTACTGCGCTTTCTGCGAACCCAGTAGCTGCCCACCATGTCGCTAGCAGAATGGCTAAGGGCACCGAGTTCTAGGCCGAATAAAATGGCGAGCCATTGCGCCAGGTACTGATGGAATAGGTGCTTAAAAGGAGTGCGTAAACTCTGCCAGGTGAGCTGAGCGTCCCATACTAGGTTGAGCAGTTCAACAGTGATAATCGCAAACAGGGCAATCCATACCGATAGATACATCACCCGTACAGCCGTGCCAATAATCGGCCCATGCGAGAGCTGCGAGCGATGCTTCAGCGCTTTTTGGTAGGGCAGCCAAATCCAGCGCAATGGCCCCCACCGGCGATACTGAATTGAGTGAATGTCTAAATCGGGCCCGAGCATGAATCCACCGACCAGGTAAGACAGGCAGATAATCAGGGTTAGGGCTGGGCTGCGGGTCGATAGGACTGCGATCGCAATAATTAGTGGCAAGCACCAAAGGGTAATTCGGTCATGAGTGCGGCCTGATGGCATAGGTTAATTGCTTGAGTAACAAGAAGATGCGTACGCTTTACACAGTAATACAAATGTTTTGTTTAGAAAGCGTAAAAATTAGGTTTTACTGTGCGACCTCTTCTGCTATTATTTTAATTCCGGAGCGCACCTAAGACGCTTTACGGGCGATTAGCTCAGTTGGTAGAGCGCCTCCCTTACAAGGAGGATGTCGACGGTTCGAGCCCGCCATCGCCCATATTTATCCATATCTAATAGATGTGACTATCTAACGAGATGCGACTATTTGCGGATGTGAATAGAAGAGCGAATAAACATGCAAACGGCTACCACGCAAATGGCTATTTTGCTACTCGACTATTTCGCTACTGGGGTGGCTCTAGCACGGTGATGTTGATTAAAGGCGTGACGTTGAAGCCTTGGTTGAGTAGTTCGTTTTGAATTTGAGTCGTGAGACGGCGACTAGTGGCTTCGGCGGCTAGGGTTTGCCCTGCTTTGGGCTGCACATAAATAGTGCTGAGCAGCGTGTTTTGGTCCTCAATGTTGGCACGGGTAAATCGGGCATTGCTTTCGACTAGGCTAACAGCAGGATCGTTATCAATGACTTTTTGAATGACGGCAACGGCTCGCTGTGACTGACTTTCGCGGGTGAGGTTAGGGGCGTTTGAAAACTGCCAACTGAGTAAGAGCGCGATCGCCAGCGTTGTCAGCCCGAGTGCTATCGGGAATACGCTGCGTTTGCCCCGTGCATAAACGGCTCCGCCAGGTTTGAGCGCATATATCCTAAAGAGGATAGAACAGGAAAGGTTGATGCCCGCTAGCTGTAGCAGCAATAGAAAAATCCCACTGACGGCCATTTGAGGCTGCCCAATGGCGATCGCCATTCCCATTAGCCCTGCCGGTGGGGCCAACGCCGCTGCCACCAGCATGCCAATTGCGGTGCCCGACACCAGGCTACTGCGCTCAGACTGCACCAACTGCAATGCGCCTGCGACGCCACCCGCTAAAGGCAGTAGAATCGCCGTTGAAGAAACTTCACTGGTCGAGATCATTTGTGAAGTGGCAATGGTTTGCTGAAAGAGCATACTCAATATCCCAGTGACGGTAACCACCACGCCCAGGGCCGCAAAGTAGCGAGCAAGGCTGTTTTTGAGTAGGTGTAGGTCACCTCTTGCAGAGGCGATCGCTACATTCATTGCAGGCCCACCAAAAGGCGCAATCAGCATAGCGGCCACCAACAAAAAAACGCTGTTGGTGTACATTCCAATCCAAACGATCACGCCTGCAACCGCCGCATAGGTTAAAAAACTAGGCCAAGAACCAATGCTCTGTACACCCTGCAAAAAAACTTCCAACGGGCTGCGTGGCTGAACGCTCCCCATCTCTGTCGGAATTTCCTCAGAGGGAAGATGCAAAGCCAAAACGGCGCTAGGCGGCAGGGCGACATCGGCATGAGGCATCTGTGCTTCAACAGCCGCTAGCAAATTGCCCACTTTGCGATTGGGCAACAGTACGGTGACTTGTTCTAGCGGCTGTTCAAGATTTTCGACTGAAGCCATTACTTGGCTATAGCTATCGCAGTCTGCGGCCATTTTTAGGATTTGTTTGCCATAGCCTTTGGGAACAACGATAGTAAGCTGACGCATAGCGAATAGTTGAAATGGACTGAAGGATAGTTGAAATGAGCTGAAGGATAGCGCTAATAAGTTGACTGAACTGATGTAAACCTAGAGAAAAATGCAGATTTTTTAATGTTCCCTAAGACAGAGCACAGCAGGTAGACACCGATACAAGACTATTCACTTTGGCCGTTTTCCTATGCTGATGTTTAGCTCAACCTTTCCGCTCAAACTCTCAGTTCGACCTTTCAACTCAACCTTTCAACTCAACCTTTCAACTCAACCTTTCAGCCGATGTTTGGATGCCCTAACCGACGTGAGGGATAGGCGTTATGACAGGTCGCTAGGCGAGGCGCTGTATAACCTGATTAGGCCGTGACCATATGATTGCTATGGATTATTGCTATGGTGACAGCGATTGGCCTGCCCAATCATCAGGGGCAACTGCTTCTTTCTCTATTCATTTTTATTCTCTTGTTACAAAACAGCGGACTTTTACTGCCGCGATTCCTTCCTAAATGTCGCCTAATCCTTCACCTAATTCCTCTCCTAAGAAGTCTTATAAAAAAACTTCGCCGAAAAGACTGCCGCTTCAGTTTTGGATAGTGGCCTCTATTGCCTTTATCAATTCGGTGAGTTTTACAATTATCATTCCGGTCCTGTATCCATATGCCAAAGATTTTGGCCTGAGCGACTTTCAGGCCAGTTTATTGACCACGGCCTATTCGCTATCGCAGTTTTTGGGGACGCCTATATTAGGTCAAATGTCTGACCGATGGGGCCGCAAGCCGTTGTTGGTGATTAGCCTGTTAGGGACGGTGGTGGCGAACTTAGTAGCAGCGATCGCATGGTTCCCTATTCTGTTGTTTGGTGCTCGTATATTAGACGGCATTACCGGCGGCAACAACTCTATTGCGCAGGCTGTTGTCAGCGATATTACTTCGGCAGAAGATCGCACAAGAGCCTTTGGTATTTACAGTGGGCTATTTCGGTTGGGCTTTGTAGCAGGGCCGCCGCTGAGCTATCTGGCCCAAACGGTGCCGCCTATTCCAGGCATATCTTCGCTGGGCATGAGCTTTTTGGTGTCTGCGGCGATCGCCCTTATCGCTGCGCTGATGTGTTTCTTCTTTTTGCCTGAAACTTCAAGCAGATCAAATACGCCTCAAGATCAAACAGACAATAGCGAGACTAATCCCGCTAGCAAGCGCTCGGTGAAAAACTTTGACTTTATCAGTCTCTTTACTGCGCTCGGTCGTCCGGTGATTGGGCGAATTTTGCTGATGACGTTTCTCAATGGTTTTACGTTCACCATTTTCACCTTTGCCTTTCAGCCGTTTTTTATTAAAGTGCTGGGGCAAGATGAGAAAAATTTAGCGATCGCCTTCGTCGCCTTTGGGGTTCTGGCCTTTGCCTCGCAGGTGTTTGCGCTAGAACCCTTGCGTAAACGCTTTAGCCTGGTGAATGTTTTAGTAGGTGCGCTGATCGCCCGAGGCATTTTATTTATGCTAATGCCCGCTTTGCCCAACATTTTTGCCTTCTCAATTTTGCTTGGCTTTTTTGGTTTGGTTAATGCCTTCCCCATGCCGCTGATTGATTCTGTTTTATCGACGCGCAGCAGCGAACGCCAACAGGGAGAAGCACTCGGGCTCAACGCTTCTTACTTGAGCATTTCTAACGCCATTGGCCCGGCAGTCTCAGGGTTACTGGTCACTGCATTTGGCTATTCCATGCCCTTTTGGGTGGCAGGCGCGCTGACGATTGTGGTCGCAGCGTTTGCCATTACGCTCAAAACGCCAGCATCCGAGCCTAGCTAGGGGGGCATTAGAGGGGGTTGGCTCACTTCATTCAGCCGATTTGCGGGCTGTTTGCTTACGCGATCGCCTGCTCTTGCTCTTGAGTTTGTGCATTAGGTCGTGCATTAGGTTGTGAGCTGCGCAGTTTTAGGTACTTCCGCTGATAGGGCTGCCATTGCCGCCATAGCTTCAGCCGAGAGTCTTGAAAGACTGAATGTAGTGTCGGTAGCTGATCTGTCCAGTCGTCACCGAGTGCTTCTTGTAAAAACTGACTAATCACGGCCTGGTCTTGAAACTCACCTAAAATCTTTTGCAGATCACGAAATTCTCTCACTTGAGCGGCGTAGGTAATGCCGTAAAGTCCTCGGAAAAACTCTGCCTGGTAGCGAACTTGTTTGATCTGCTTGCGGAGGTCGTGAAGCTGCTCGCCATGTTGCGCTAGCTGACGATTGAGTTGATTCAGGGTAATTTTTTCAAGCGGTACTGCCCGCCCTGAGTCCGGGGTACGCGCAGCAACCAGCCAGCCTGGATGCTCAAGCAGGGCTGCAATCGGGGTTACGATTTTTTGGGCGGCGCCTTGGCTAGCCGGGATTTGGGCAGTCATGGTAAAAGCAGGCTGCTTTATCCACTGCTTCAATTGGCTAACGAGCTTTTTATAAGCGCTCCCTTTTAGGTCTTCTTTGAGTTGGGAAAAAGCTTTTTTACGCTGTTTTTTTAGCTTTTTAAGGAGCACCTTTAGCGTCTTTCTCTCCTGCTTGCTAAAGCAGCGTTGATCTGATTTTTTAACCTTTTTCTCTGTTTTTTCTGTGGATTTTTCTATGCAATTCTCTTTAGGCTTTTCTGTGGGTTCTGCACTGTTTTTGCCCGCTTGACTATTCGTTTTGCCATTCGTTTTGCTACTCGCTTGACTATAGGTTGTCAATGCCTGTTCAAACCATTGTTGCATGACGTCTAAGTCTCTGACGTGCCCTAATGCCTGCGTGAGCTTTTTAACCGCTTTAGCCGTCTTGAGATTGCCTAGCGCGCTTCCAGCAGAATCGCCAGAAAAATCGCCTATATCCCCTTTTTTGGGTTTGGCATCAATGGTGAAAGTATCTGAAAATAGTGACAAAGCAGCTCTCAGCTTGCGGGTGCTGATGCGCATTTGGTGCAGCGGCTCTGGATCTAGATCGGCAAGTACTTGCGATCGCAACTCACTTATTTGCTTAGCCTGTTGCGCCACAATTTGATAGGCATAGCCACCTAAGTAAGTCTCATCTTTAGCGACTTGTTCGGGTCTGATGCGCTCTGGCTTTTCGACCTTTACAGTAGATACTTTAGCCCGCGAATTTTTGACTAAAGATTGGTTCTGAATGGTCATAATATTTTGTTCGTACGCCGTGCCGTACTCTGTAAAATGTGCGCTGCACTTCGCTTCGCACTGATGTCAAGAATGCTACCTAGATTTGTCTAAGCCTACGGACTAAGTATACCTTTTTCTTAATATTCTTTACTTTAGGTTAACCCTATCTTAGTCCTTCGTTAATCTTATGTTAACCCTAGTGGCTAAAGCCTGACTTTTTAGTCAGTGATAGCATTAGTATCACTCTACAAAATAAAGCCCTTAATCTTTTGTTGGGTCAGCCTATTTGAGCCCTTACGTCATGACCTACTCCATAACCATGCCTTTTTTGCGATGGATGCGACAAATTTCGCTTATTACAGAAGCAGATAGTGCGATCGGTAGTGGGCTTATAGATAGAAACCCTGGCTCTTTGGCAGATGTTAATCAATCATTAACGCTCAGTTAACCAATTAGTTCTGCCTTCTTAAACTTGGCTCTATAACTTAACGCTTGGCCGAAATATTGAGCTCTAGGAGTTTTTAAACCATGGCAATGAGCGGTAAAGCATTTTTTACAAGCAAATTTACATACTTAGGTGCAGCAGCGATCGCCGCCACAGTCGGTCTTTCTTCAGCAGTGGCAGTCGCCCAAGGCGGCAACGTAATTGAGATTGACGGATCGAGTACCGTTTTCCCTATTACGGAAGCAGTGGCTGAAGAATTCAGAGGCACTAACCAGGGGGTCAACATCAGCGTTGGCGTTTCAGGAACTGGCGGCGGCTTCAAAAAGTTCTGCTCGGGCGAGACTGTCATTTCAAATGCTTCGCGACCTATTAAAGATTCTGAAATTGAGCTTTGTAAGCAAAATGGCATTGAATACACGCGCCTCTCTGTCGCTACTGATGCGCTGACAGTGGTGGTTCACCCTGAGAATACTTGGGCGACTGAGCTCAGCACCGAGCAGCTAATGAAGATTTGGGAGCCTGCTGCCGAGGGTACGATTACCCGCTGGAATCAAATTGATCCTAGTTTCCCCGATGCTCCATTGAATCTCTATGGGCCAGGAACTGACTCGGGTACTTTTGACTACTTCACCGAGGAAATTAACGGTGAAGCGGCGGCTAGCCGCGCTGACTACACAGCCAGTGAAGATGACAATGTTCTGGTTTTAGGCGTTTCTCGCGATCAAAACGCACTGGGCTACTTTGGGATGTCCTACTACCTAGAGAACCAGGACAAGATTAAGTCAGTAGGTATCTCCAGTGAAGACACTAACGGTGTCGCTGTCTTTCCTACGTTTGACAGCATTGAAGAGTATAAGCCATTGGCTCGTCCTATTTTCATCTATGTCAACACGGCTGCAATGGCTAGCCGCCCTGAAGTTAGGTCCTTCGTAGAGTACTACCTCGAAAATGCTGAGGAAATTACCCCAACTGTGGGCTATGTTCCTCGTTCTTCAGCTGAATACACAGCCGCGCTAGCCTCTCTATAAGATCTTTCGGAGTGTTATCTCAAGCGCGTTTAACGCCTTAGATCAGTCCCGTTAGATCAGTTAAAACCCTACTCATACCTTAGGTGCTTGAGCGATGCTGAACGGCAATCTCAAGTCCTAAGGTTTTCTCCATTGTCAAAAAGTCAAAAAGTCAAAAAGTCAAAAAGTCAAAAAGTCAAAAAGTCAAAAAGTCAAAAAGTCAAAAACCTTTGAGAAACCTTTGAGAAACCTATCAGAAGTTTTTCAAAGACCTGTCGGAAGCTTATTAGAAACTTCTCTTCAGACACATTTTTTATTTCTACCTATTTTTACTTCAACATTTTCAATTTCAGCCTTTTCAAGTTCACTTGGCCCTGTGCCTATGATTCCTTCTACTAAAAACAAATTCTCTAAAAACAAATTTGCTGCTGCGCAGAGGACGCCATTAGCGGATGCTCATTTATCTGCGGCGCCAGAAAATGCGCCAGAAAAATCGCCAGAAAATGCGCCAAAAAATGGGCGATTAAATGAGGCAGAAAATGAACCTGCAGTTAAGCGCACGACCTTACAAAAGGTAATGTATCGTCCTCTTGTCTGGATCGCAGTTAGCCTACATGTGGCGTTGCTAGTGGTTCCTTTTGGTGATCGCCCCTCCACCGAAACTATCGAAGCCGAAACCGCCGATCCCGACACCTCAATTCCAGTAGATATTCTCAACCTGTCAGAAATCGCGACCTCAACACCTGAACCCCCGCCTCCGGCTTCCCCACCGCCTCCTAGCTCCGCTGCACCCCCGCCCGCTTCTAGCGCTGCACCTCAGGCATCTACCCCCCCTCCTCAACAACCCAACCCGGCAGACCCTAGCCCAACAGATACAGCCCTAGCCCCGACCGACACATCATCGCAAAACTCTAATCAACCCACTCAGGCTTACGATCCCACCGCTGATCAGCAAGTGTTCATTGCCAACTTAGCGGGATTTGGCGATGCTGATACGACTGGAAAAACGGGTCTACCCCCTGTAAGCTTGTTCCGTAAAGGCAATGGGCAATTTTTCGTATCGCCCGATGGCACTGCCGCCAATGGCGCTAGTGACGCGCGGTGGATGAATCAGAAACCAGAAGAAATTTTGAATACGCTAACATCTACCTATAGTGGTGCGCTGACCTTTACCCAGGTTGAGAACTATGGCGATGAACTGCTCTATCAGGCGGTGACCGCCACAGGTGAAACAGCCATGTATATTAGCCTAGTAGACATGAAAGCTTCTACTGTGCTGGTCATATGGCCCCAAAATCCATCAGCCCTTTAATACCTTTAATAAATTTACGCCCCCTCTAAAACCGTCTTATACCGTCTTATGAAGGTTATTCAATTCATTCACCCGATGTTTTTAACCGCGCTGGGGTTACATGCTGCGCTGATGTTTATTCCGACTGGTAGCGAAGCCGAACCCACCCTCATAGAAGAAGACGTACCGCTTACTGAACTCACGAAGAATCCGCCAGATGCCTCTGAACTGGGTGCGCTGCCTGTTCCTGACCCGAATGTATCTACCGGCAGTGCCGTCAAAGCAGATGCAACAATCGCAGCCTCTGCACCTAACTCTGTACCTAAGTCAGCAGCCCCAGGAACCGCAGGCGCAAGTTCTTCTAGTCGCCTGTCAGGCGCGGTAATTCAGTCAAATAATGCTCCTGTTCCTTCAGGGGGTGTGAGTAATCAGAGTGCCGGAGGCAATGCTGCTGCCGGTTCCTCACTGCCTAACTTGGCTGAAACGAACAGTGCTGAAACGAACAGTGCTGAAACGAATAACGCGGGTTCTTCGCTCCCCAATTTGGTTACTGCAAATAACGCTGAAAATCGTAATCCCCCTTCAGCTTCTTCTGCGCCTACAACGGCGGCAAATACCGCCACAGGCGAAGAGACCGCAGCTGGATCTAACGCTATCAACGCAGTTTTACTAAGTAAATTGATAGCGTCTAGCAATAGACCGGTTCCTACAACCTTGCAGCCTTTGTTAGAGGATTTGTTAGCGGGGCTGACTTATCGCATAGAGGGAACAGATGATGAGAGCGCGGCAGAAAACCTGAGGGCATGGAAAGCCAGCATCGGTCGGCAGGCCAGCGCAGTCGGCATTGAAAATATTGATCCGATTTTTAATTCTGACCATGTGTTGGAGTATCCTCTTGAGTCGGCGCTAAGCCTAAAGGGGCGATCGCTCAGCGTATGCCTAGAAGAGCTTCCGGGCAAGGCTGAGATCGGCTTACTGTTTGATTCTCAAGGAGAGTTGGTGGGCCAGCCAGTGCTTATTCGCAGTACGGGCTATGAAGTACTCAATAGGGAGGCGATCGCAATCATCACCCAGCCCGAAAATCTGCCTGAAGAGTTGCCTGAAGACAGCGCTTCCAAAGCCTACCTATACGATGTCACTGTCGATTACGACAACGAAGGTTGTGTCAGCCTAGAATCTTTGCAGGCTCAGTAGGCGCGATCTCAAATCGCGATCTCAAATCGCGATCCCGAAGATTAATAAACCAATGATGATCTATACAGATCGATACGATCTAGTAGATCTAGACTTTCAGATCTAGACTTTGGTGCGATCGGTCAAAATTTCGTAGCCAGACTCGGTGACTAGCACAGTATGCTCCCACTGGGCCGAAAGCGATCTATCAAGAGTAACCACTGTCCAGCGATCGCTCAGCGTTCGGGTATGCTTCGATCCCGCATTCAAAATCGGCTCAATCGCCAGCGTCATTCCAGGTTTTAGCGTCACGTTCGGGGCTTGTTTAGTCCGAAAATTAAATACAGCAGGTTCCTCATGCAAGTTTCGGCCAACCCCATGGCCTGTGTAGTCCTCTACCACTGAATAGTTATTTGCGCGTACAGAGTCTTCAATGGCGCCCGCAATATCCATCAGTGTATTACCTGCCTTTACCTGATTGATGCCTGCATACAGTGCTTCCTCAGCTGCTTCAATCAATCGCTGCGCCTGCGGATTGACCTTGCCAACGGCAATCGTCACACAGGAGTCGCCATGAAAGCCCTCGTAATAAGCGCCCGTGTCAATTTTCACCACATCGCCCGACTTAATCACCTTGCGCTTACGTGGAATTCCATGAACCACCTCGTTATTCACACTGGCACAAATAGATGCTGGGAACCCGTGATAGCCCTTAAAACTAGGCGTTGCACCCATCTCGCGAATACGCTTTTCAGCATAGTCGTCTAAATCTGCCGTGGTCATGCCAGCGGCTGTCATCTCGCTAATTTCCTTCAGAACGGTGGCCACAATCCTCGCGGCGGCCCGCATAGTCTCTATTTCCGAGTCCGACTTTAGTTCAATACGCCGACCGGCTTTGACATTTAAGGCAGAGGGAAAAGAGAGGGTAGGCAGTAGGTTGGTTAAAAAATTCATAGCGATGAAAACGGGGTCAGAATAGTTATCGTAGCTGTTTTCAGCAGTGAGTTGGCAAGTGAGTTGACAAGTGAGTTAAGAGGCATCAGCCCCAGCAGCCACTGTCTAATTTCTGTTTTTAGCGATAGGTCTTAAAATTTTCCTTCCAATTCTTTCCTTTTTGATATACCTTTAAAGACTGTGCGCTGATTGAATAAAAGGCTGTAATGAACGCTGAAGCAATTATCCGCTCTATTGAAGCGGAATATATCAAAGACGATCTTCCTAAGATCTATGTAGGAGACACGGTTCGCGTTGGAGTGCGAATTGTAGAGGGCGGCAAAGAGCGCGTCCAACCCTACGAAGGAACCATCATTGCTATGCGCAATGGTGGCATTAACGAAACCATTACGGTGCGCCGTGTATTTCAAGGCATAGGTGTAGAAAGAGTCTTTTTACTCCATGCACCAAGAGTTGCTAGTATTACAGTGATCCGCCGAGGTAAAGCGCGTCGGGCCAAGTTGTACTATCTACGCGATCGCGTCGGTAAAGCCACTCGACTCAAGCAACGCTTCGACCGCGCACTATAAAAAACAAGCACCTTCGTCGCACTTGTCGCTGTCCGGTTACTGCTGCTATCTCACCCCTATAACTATTCCGTAGCTATTTAAATGCCCCATAAGAGATGTCAACTAAGACATCGCAAGGTGGGCAGTACATAGTCGTTATGGAAGGGGATATAGCGTTTGGGCATAGCGTTTGGGCATGGTTATCGCGTTTAGGCATAAGAGTTTGAGCATAGAGTTTGAACCATGCTTGGGCCGCGTGTTACAATAGCGCCCTGTACATGCTTTCTAATCCTATTTAAAAGATATGTTAGAGCGCATGTACAGTTTGTTAAATCTCGGACAGGCCGAAGTTCAGGTTAGACTATGCGTCCTTAGTTCAGTTGGTAGAACGTCGGTCTCCAAAACCGAATGTCGGGGGTTCGAGTCCCTCAGGGCGTGCTTTTAGATGTCAAGCTCTGCCCAAAAGTAGTCCATTCGCTTGATCTAGTTTTTTAGAGTTAAGCGATAAAGGCTTATCTTTTGGGCAAGTTTGCTGTCTATATAATGAAGGCGTCATTTTTGTTTTCATTTTATAGAGTATTTGAGTGAGCAAGGAGCCGAAAGTCAGTGGCCAAGAAAGACGCTAAGCGAGCACCGATACAAGACGGCGCCAAGGATTCAAGCAATGGTTTAGCCCAAGGCCAAGTCAAAGGGCCAATGAAAGGGCAATCCAAAGAATCAAAAGGAAGTCAGGCGGGCGCTGGCAACTCGGACGGCTTCAGCGCAGGTGCGTTTGTAGAAGGCACTCGCGAAGAGCTGACGAAAGTTATTTGGCCCACGCGGCAACAGCTCATCAGCGAATCCGCCGCTGTGATTTTAATGGTTGGGCTTTCAGCTACGCTGATTTATTTTGTAGATAAGCTCTTTGGCTGGGCGTCTAGACAGGTTTTTTAACTTATGGTTCAAGCAAACTCTAATTACGATGAAGAACAGCTGACTGACGACGACCTCTCAGATGAGTCGGGCGATGGCGCTGATGAAAAAGTCAAAGCTCGCACAGCGCGACCTCACTGGTATGCGGTTCAAGTAGCTTCGGGCTGTGAAAAAAAGGTCAAACTAACGCTAGAGCAGCGTGTTAAAACTTTTGACTTGGCCAACATCATTTTAGATGTTGAGATCCCACAGACGCCTGCGGTCAAAATGCGCAAAGATGGCTCTCGCCAAAGCCTGGACGAAAAAGTTTTTCCTGGCTATGTGCTTATTCGCATGGCGCTAGATGACGACGCCTGGCAGGTTGTAAAGAATACCCCCCATGTGATTAACTTTGTGGGGGCCGAACAGCGTCGTGCCCAAGGCAGAGGCAGAGGACATGTAAAACCCATGCCCTTGAGCCCAGGTGAAGTTAAGCGAATCTTCAAGCAAACTCAAGAACAAGCGCCTGTTGTTAAAATTGACATGGCAGCGGGTGATAAGATTACAGTTCTCTCTGGGCCATTTAAGGACTTTGAGGGTGAGGTCATCGAAGTGAGTCCAGAGCGGAGCAAGCTTAAGGCATTGCTCTCGATTTTTGGTCGCGATACACCTGTAGAGCTTGAGTTTAATCAGGTCAAAAAAGAAAGTTAAGTGAGTAAATAAGAGTTAATTCATGGCAAAGAAGGTAGTTGCGCTCATTAAGCTAGCGATTCCCGCTGGCAAGGCGAACCCTGCGCCACCCATTGGCCCCGCATTGGGTCAGCACGGTGTCAACATTATGGCGTTCTGTAAAGACTACAACGCCAGAACCGCTGAAAAAGCAGGCTTGATTGTACCGGTTGAAATTTCTGTGTTTGAAGACAGAAGCTTCACCTTTATTCTCAAAACGCCGCCCGCATCCGTTTTAATCAAGAAAGCAGCCAAGATTGAGAAAGGATCTGGCAATCCTAGGACTGAGAAGGTGGGCTCTATTACCCGTGCTCAGCTAAAGGAAATTGCTGAGACCAAAATGCCTGATCTCAACGCCAATGACATTGAAATGGCGATGAATATCATTGAAGGCACCGCTCGCAACATGGGCGTTGAGGTCGCTGGGTAGACGCATAGCCTACTTCATCAATGCCGACTAACTGACCACATTTATTGGGGGAGAGGCTTAGGCTTCGCAATTAACCCCAGGAGAAACAATGGCTAAGAAAGAATCTAAAAGAATGCAAGCTCTGCTTGAAAAAGTAGACACCACGCGATCCTATCAGCCCGCTGAGGCGATCGCCCTGCTCAAAGAAACAGCAACAGCCAAGTTCAATGAAACCGCTGAAGCCCATATCCGACTAGGTATTGATCCCAAATATACCGACCAGCAAATTAGAACTACCGTGGCGTTGCCCAAAGGCACTGGTCAGGCTGTTCGGGTTGCTGTGGTTGCTCGCGGTGAAAAGGTCAACGAAGCCAGTGCAGCAGGTGCGGCGATCGCAGGCTCTGAAGAACTCATTGACGACATTGCTAAAGGCATGATGGACTTTGATGTGTTGGTGGCAACACCAGACATGATGCCTAAAGTTGCCAAGCTAGGACGTGTGCTAGGCCCCCGTGGACTCATGCCTTCACCCAAAGGCGGTACGGTTACTTTTGACGTTGCCCAAGCGATTGAAGAGTTTAAAGCTGGTAAGCTTGAGTTCAGAGCCGATAAAACGGGCATCGTTCATGTTAAATTTGGTAAGGCTGATTTTTCAGAAGCAGATTTGCTAGAAAACCTCAAAGCGCTGCAAGAAACGATTGACCGCAATCGTCCTTCTGGGGCAAAGGGTCGCTTTTGGCGAACAGTTTCAGTTTCAATGACGCAAGGCCCTTCTATTTCGGTAGATCCGCAGGCGCTCAGAGACCTGAAATTAGGCGAGCTATAGGCGATCTATAGACCAAGCCAAAAGCTTGGATGTACAACTTTAAGATGTGCATTTTTGAGACTTACAACCTTTACAAGGATTCAGTTTTAATGGCTTAAGCTAAAAATTGAATATTGCCGCCAGAGACAGTAGGTGTGGTTTATCTGATTTTTATCAGCAACACTGCTTAATTTCCTACCGAGGTTGCGTTACAAGGTTACTTTCCTCCGTTACTGGAAGTGTGAGTTCATCTTTGATACGTTTGCCCCGCTCTGGTTTGTAGGTCGGGGCTTTTTAGTATCTAAAAAAAAAGGAGGTGAGATGGAATGGGAAGAACGCTAGCAAACAAGCAAGCGCTAGTTGCTGAGTTAGAAACGCTATTGAGCGAATCGCAGGCGGCTGTCGTGATTGACTATGCAGGGCTCTCGGTGGCTCAAATTGGAGACTTAAGAGTTCGCCTGCGTGAGTCGGGCACGGTGTGCAAAATCTCTAAAAACACGCTGCTTAAGCGCGCGATTGACGGCAAAGAGCAGTGGCAAGAGATGGAGTCTTTGCTGACGGGAACGTCGGCTGTGCTACTAACCCAAGAAGACATTGGTTCGGCGGTTAAGGCTTACAAAAAGTTTCAGAAAGATACGAAAAAAACTGAGATTCGCGGCGCTGTTTTAGAAGGCAGGCTGCTGGCTCAAAAAGATGCTGAAGCACTCGCTGACTTGCCAACTAAGGACGAACTGTACGCAAAAATTGCGATCGCAATCAATGCAGTGGCTACCAAAGTGGCTGTGGGCATCAAAGAGGTTCCCGCTTCGATTGGTCGTGGGATCAAAGCATATGCCGAGAAAGGCGAAGAATAGTTCGCCATTTTCAACGATCAATTCACTACAAACAATTTAACTAAAAGGAGAGACATTAATGTCTGCTGCAACTGACGAAATTTTGGAAAAGCTAAAAACCCTATCCCTGCTAGAAGCTTCTGAGCTGGTTTCTCAGATTGAAGAAGCCTTTGGTGTAAGCGCAGCTGCCCCCGTTGGTGGCATGATGATGGCCGCTGGTGGTGGTGGCGCTGCTGAAGAAGTCGAAGAGAAGACTGAATTTGACGTTGTGTTGGATGAAGTTCCTGGCGACAAGAAAATCGCGATTCTTAAGGTCGTCCGTACGATGACAGGCCTCGGCTTGAAAGAAGCAAAAGGCATGGTAGAGTCTGCGCCAGTTACCGTCAAGGAAGCCATTCCCAAAGACGCTGCTGAAGAAGCTAAGAAAGCACTTGAAGATGCAGGCGCTAAGGTCACTGTTAAGTAGATCTACAAGTAGATCTATAAGTAGACCTATAAGTAGACCTACAGGTAGATCTTCTACAGGTAGATCCGCTGCGTAATAGAGTGAATCTATTACGTTGTGGGCCTTATCTCTCGAATGGCGGTGGTTAGCGCAGCGCAGTCTGAAATTGCTGCCATTTAGCCGCTATTTAGCTACCATTTGCAAATACTAAAAGTTAATTACGACAATTGACTTTAACTAGGGAAGTTGGCATAAATAGCTAGCTTCCCTTTTTTTTACTAGCTTTTATCAGCACTGCGCGTGACTGAGATGAACCAGCAACCAGCGAGTAATGATTACCAATACGATGTTTTCTTGAGCTATAGCCGAGAACCTATCATCTATGAGTGGGTTCATGAGCATTTTTTAGACCTGTTTCGCTTTCATTTGCAGGGTGGCTTAGGATATTCACCGACGATATTTGTAGATACGCTTTCTATTTATGACGGAGACGCATGGCCGCTGCGGCTTAAGATGGCGCTGGCCTACTCAAAATGCTTGGTTGTGCTCTCATCTCCCTCTTATTTTGAATCGGAGTGGTGCATGAAAGAATGCCATGTGATGCTGCATCGGGAAAAAGAGGCGGGATTTGGGATTGAAGGAAACGGCCGAGGGTTGGTGCTGCCTGTGATCATTTCAGATGGAGAGTCGAGACCTCAGTACATGAAAAATATTCAGTCCACCTACTTTGATCAGTTTGTAAAAAGGGGATCTGGCTTTACCAAGACGGAACTGTACATTGACTTTCAAGTTAAGATGTCGGAGTGGACTAAAGAGGTCGCTCGCGCTATAAAAAACGCGCCTGATTGGAACTCAGACTGGATCAACGAAAGAATTATAAATATTCCTAAGCTTGAGATTCCCGATTTTGATACGCCTCCTCGATTAAGGTAGCTGGGCAAATGGGGCAGGTCATCACTTTTTATTCTTATAAGGGCGGCGTTGGTCGAACAATGGCACTGGCCAATATCGCGACGCTTTTGGTGCAGTGGGGACATAAAGTTCTGCTGGTGGATTGGGATTTAGAGGCACCTGGGCTGGAGTTTTATTTCCAGGATTTTATTAATGTACAAGCGGTGACTCAGCAGAGAGGGTTGGTGGATCTTTTGGTAGATGCTGAAAGAGACCCAGATGATAGCTTTTCTAGCGCTGCTGTGAATTGGCAGGATATGGTCGTTGAGATCGCAGTGCCTGATGCCCGAGAGCGCATTCATTTGATTACAGCCGGACGGCGAGACCAGAGCGGCAGCTATTTTGACCGCGTAACTCAGCTGGACTGGGCTTCTTTTTATGAAAAGAAGGGTGGATTTTTAATTGAACGTTTGCGCAGTGAATGGAAAAAAAACTACGACTATGTTTTGGTGGATAGCCGTACAGGCATCACGGATATTGGAGGGATTTGCACCATTCAGTTACCCGATGTGTTGGTTCTGTTGTTTACCTCTACTGAGCAAAGCTTGAAAGGAATTGTTGAGGTTGCTAGTAAGGCAAACGCAGCTCGTCGGGAACTGCCGTTTGATCGGTATAGCTTGAACTGTTTGCCCGTTCCGAGTCGGTTTGACTCTAACGAGGAATTTACTATCTCTCGACAGTGGCTTCAACGGTTTGCTGAAGCGTTAAAAGATATTTATGATGATTGGCTTCCTCGGTCAATTGATCGAAGGCAGTTTTTAGAAGTCACTAAGATTCCTTACTCTAGTTATTTTAGCTTTGGTGAAAAGCTCCCCGTGATTGAGCAGGGTACGACTGACCCAACCGGCCTTGGATATGCTTACGAGAATATTGCAACGATTCTTTCAGATAAGTTTGAATCGGTTGAAGAGTTGCTGAGCAATCGAGATGGGCTAGTTGCCGAACAGCTGCCGCCAACTTCACAAGCGAGGATATTTATTGCTCATTCCAGCACGGATAAAGCGCTGGTGTTGGATCTTTATGACCGTTTAAAAGAGGCTGGGTATCGTCCCTGGTTGGATTATAAAGATTTGTTGCCGGGACAAAGCTTGCCTCAGGAAATTGAAAAGGCGATTGATCACAGCGATGTTATTTTGGTGTGTTTATCTAGCCGTTCTATGGAATCTTTTGACCACGGCTATGTTACCGAAGAGCTGAAAATTGTGTTGAACAAGTATGCTGAGCGTCCGAGAAAGGAGCTGCATTTGGTGCCTATTCGGTTTGATGACTTTTCTGTTCCAAATTTTGATCAGGCGGAGTATGGCGTTAATCTTAGGCACATTCAATGGATGGACTATTGGGTGGAAGGCAGCTTTAAACAGCTGATTCGGGTCATTGAGTGGACAACTCGTGAAAACCAATAGTTTTTAGCTTGGCTTAGTTTGCGGTGAGGGGTGCGATCGCCTCGGCAACTGACCGCCCAATACACACCTATTGAGTATCCATTGAATAAAAAAACGTCAAAAATCCAGGCAAATTCTGTCCTACTCTCGCCAATCCTAATCATGACAGTCTTAGAATCGGCCTGCTGAGAAATGATAGTTGTCCGGAATCGTGAAATTGTTGAATGAATGTCTAAAACTTAAGCCGATTTAATAGCGACTTAATAGCGACATTTGCACGAGTATTCTTTCCTGTCCTCGACCCTGCTGTTCTTGCATGACGGTCAATGCCCCTTAAAAAGCTTAACCAGCAAAAACTGATTGCTTGGCTGAGTCCAGTGCTGCTGGTGTCGCTTGGGCTGCATGGGTTGCTACTATGGCTGCCCCTGCCTGCCCAAGAGCCGCCTGAGGAGGCTGAAGTTGAGCTGCTGCCAGAGCCGATTCAGGTGACCGAACTGCCGCCAGCGATAGCAGATCCTGATTTGCCACCAGCGGGGCCAGATGCACTGCTCACGCCTGAGCAAGTGCCCGCAGTTGCAGTGCCTTCCGCAGTTCCTCCCGCTTCATCTCCTGCCGCCGGGCCGCTTAGGCAACAGCCTGTTGTCGAACCCAATTTACCCCTGCAAAACTCGCCAGAACCGGAGCCGGTAAAGCCTGCTCCCGTAAAACCCAATTCCGTCCCGCCCGACCCGCGATCATCCGATCCATCCGATCCATCCGATCCAACGGGGTCATCCCCTACCGGAGAGGTAACAGGAGATGAAAGGGTAGGTGGTGGTATCCAACCTCAGGCATTTTCAACCGATGGCACGACCGATGGTGACTACCAAAGAGCCGGCTTTGCTTTTCTACGAAAGTATGGTGCGTCTAACGAGGTGGCCTCGCTGTTGGATTTGGGCTATCCGGCTGACGGCCAATGTTTTGACCAGGGGACAGATCTTGAGGCTGTGATTGCGGTTTCACTGAATGGATCAGGTGGCCTTGACTATGGCGAGCTGTTGAGAAAAACGACTTATCCCAATGTGAATGCCTGGTTACAAACGTTTATTGCCCGCGATGGTTTAGCTTTGCTGCCTGATGATGTATTTGCTGACTTGCAGCAAATACATCCCGATGCACCGTCTGAGGGAGACTTGATTGATTGGTTAAATGCTGCTCGTGATAATCGATCAGATCCTTTAGTGCCTAAGGGTATTGACTCGCAAGCCTACACTTTTGAGGTAGCAATTACCATTGAGGATAATCAGTGCGAGTAGTCGGTGAGTAGTCGCGTTTAGCCACCGCTGACGGGCGGGATGAGCACTAGCTCATCGCCTTCTTGTAGGGACCTGTTGGCTTCTACAAACTGGAGATTAATGCCAAAACGAGTGAGATCTTTCCATTGGGACAGGCTGGGGTGTTCGGTAATTAGGCGATCGCGCACATCCCCTGCGGTTGTCCCTGCTGGCACAGTCAACACTTTTTCAGCGGTGCCTAGGGTTTCTTGATAGATGGCAAACAGCTTAAGCGTGACGGTAATGTTGTCGGACATGGTTTTGAAGTTTAGCGTGCTGAATTCTGGCGTTACCGAAGCTTGGCGTTACTGATCAGCCAATGGCTGTTTTCTCTCAGCCGCTGCTGCTAACCCTTCCGCCAAGCTTTTGAGCAGTACGCGCTCTTGATAAGGCTTTGAAAAGTAAGCAGTAGCGCCTAGATTCATCGCTAGCCTACGGTGCTTCTCGCCGCTGCGGGAGGTCAGCATGGTTACCGGAATATCGGCTAGCTTAGCTAGCTCAGGCGAATCGTCTGCCGAAAACGATCGCAGTTTCGACAAAAAGCTATAACCATCCATCCGAGGCATTTCGATATCGCATACGACGCCATCTACTTCGATGCCATTTTTGAGCTTGTCGATGGCATCTTGACCATCACGGGCCTGCTCTACCTCGTATCCTGCTTTTTCTAGCGTTAATACCAGCAGCCTACGCACGTTCACCGAGTCATCAATGACTAGGAACCGAGCAGGGCGACGCATTTCGGCGTTAGGCAGCGTTTGTAGGCTAATAGGATCGATGGCTCCTTGGGTAATGGGGTTGGAGTACAGCGCCTCGGCAGATCCGATGTTAGAAGCTTCACAGCTGAGTACCCACCGAGCAAAATCGGGCAGGTTGATGAGCGGCACAACCTTGCCATCTCCCAAAATGGTGCAGTTGCTAAAGCCAGCGGGTAGTGCAATGGGGCCTTCTACCCGACGCACGGCGACTTCTCGCTCGCCCCAAGATCGGTCTATTTCTAAGCCGAGTCGCTGGTCGCCCGCCCGGAATAGGAGCACGCTGGGGTGATCCATATTGGGCACTTCTTCTAGGCTGTCGAACTGGCGAGGACAGTTAAAGGCCAGCCAGTTAGAGAGGCGAATGAGGTGAATGGCGTCGCCTTTGAAGTGGAACATTTCGCGGCCTTCGGTCTCAAAGAGATCTTCGGGCTTCACAATGGTCACTTCTTCAATAAAGTCGGTGAGCACTGCTACGGGCATCCGAGAGCCCTCTGCCAACATTACCCGTGTGACTGAGAGAGTGTAGGGCACTGAAAGGGTAAAGGTGGTGCCTTGGCCAGGGGCTGTATCGACGCTAATGTCGCCCCTGATTTGGGTGAGATTGTTGCGCACGACGTCCATACCTACGCCTCGGCCTGATAGGGCTGTGACCTTTTCAGAGGTGCTAAAGCCGGGCTCAAAAATGAGCGAGAGTAGTTCGGCTTCGCTAGCGGCATCGAGGAGATCGGCGTCTAGGCCCATAGAAAGGGCGCGATCGCGTATTTTTTCGAGTGCAATCCCACTGCCATCGTCACTTACCGTAATGACGGTACGATTGCTGCGGTTAAAGGCCTTGATAGAAATCGTGCCGGATCTGGGTTTGCCTTGGCGCTCACGAGCTTGCGGCGTTTCTATGCCATGGTCAAAGGCATTGCGCACAATATGCATCAAGGGATCGCTCAGCGCCTCTAAAATGTTGCGATCAATCAAAGTGCTCTCGCCTTCTAGTGCTAGCGACACCGACTTGCCATGTGCAAGTTCTAACTCGCGCAGCGCCCGAGGAAAGCGGTTGGTCACGTCGGAGAGCGGGCGCATGCGCAGTTGGTTCAGGTTTCGCTGCAAGTGGCGAGCGGTGCGGTGAATCACGCGCGTGGTCTGTTCAGTTTTATCGACACTAAGTTCAATATCGTCGGCGACTTCTTGTAGCTTCACCACGGATTCTACAATTTGCCGAAAGGGCAGATGAGCATCGTTGTAGCGGTCAAATTCGAGGGTGTCAAATTCTTGACGGAAGGGGGATGGCGCAGACTCTGTTGGTGGCTGTTGGGGCGTTGCTGCGTTGATCTCACTTGCGACGGGGAGATTCGCGGTCGGCAGATGAGGGCTGCTGGAATCGCTAGGACTACTAGGACTACTAGGATTATTGAGACCACTGGCTAACAATAGCTGGCGCTCAGGTCGTTCGTACAGGTCGCGAACATCGTCGTTGATTTCGTCTAGCGATCGCAGCTTGTGACTGAGGTCTTTTACCAATACGCGCATCCGCTTGACTTCAGCTTCTAGGCGATTGCGCTCAATGGTGAGTTCGCCAAAGTAGTCATTAAGCTCGTTGAGCTTGCGGACAGATACGCGGACGGTATGATCGCCCAAGTCGGCAGCTTCGGTCTGGGCTTGAGGCCCTTCTGAAAAGCGAAATTCGGTCGCTGATTGACTGCTACTGCTGCTACTGGTCGATTTGCCAGTGACTGACTGATCTACTGACTGATCTACTGACTGATCTATCGGTTGATTTCCGGCGGATTGACCTACAGCAGATTGGTCTACAGAGAATTGGTCTACAGCAGATTGGTCTACAGCAGATTGGTCTACAGAGAATTGGTCTACAGAGAATTGGTCTACGGATGAGTTAAAGCTATCTGAGAAACCGCTGCTTTGGCTGGGGGCTGGGTTATCGATTCTCTCCGCAAAAGCGTCTGATACTGTATTGGATACAGCCTCTGTACCCGATACCGCTTCGTCCTCAGTGCCCAACGCTAAGAGGTTGTCATCTAGCGGCAAGTCTACTGCGTCCTCATCTTCGATATCAATATCGATATCAAATCCAGCAAAGACTGATTCAGCTGAGGTATCAACCTCGTCTTGCGGCTCGTCAAACTCTATGGCAATCAGGCCAAAGCTGACATTGGTTAGCTCTGTCGGCATCGCTTCTACATTGTCTGTGAGTACCAGCGCTTGAGCCCGTCGCCAAATTTGCAGGGCCTGATGGCTCACTTCTTTGAGCTGTGTGTGGGTTGCAATGCTGTTGGCGTAATGCTCTACCGATGCGCAAAGCTGCACAAACGACGGCAGATCTAGCATTTCACCGAGTCCGCCTAGCTCTTGAGCCATCACAATCAGCTCTGATTTTAGGCTGCTGGGCTGCTCGTCAATCAGCAGTTCTAGGCGTTCTAAGAGGCTCTCTACCTCTGTTTGAAAGATTAAGGGCATAATGTTTTGCCCTTCATCGGTATCCATCATTGAGGCGGCATCTTCGGCAGCGGGTTCACCGAGCGTTTCAGTTAAGCCGTCAAAAACGGGCAGCACTGAGTCGTTGACCCAGCGATCTTCTATGGGGGTATGGGTGCGATCGCACTCAACCACTTGGCGAATCATATCTACGCCGTTGAGCATCTGGCCTTCTACATCAGCGGTGACGCCCATCTGGCGATTGATTTTGAGCACCTTAAGCGAGTCTTCTAGCCGATGAGCCAGCTCACTGGTGAGCGCATAGCCCATCAGGGCTGCACCGCCTTTAATAGAATGCGCAGCTCTGAGCGCGCTGTTGATTTCATGGCTGTCTACCCCGCGTTGGGCCACTCCGAGCAGAGCTGCCTCTAGGGTGTCTAAGTATTCTCCCGCCTCATCTAGAAACTGAAGGCGAATTTCCTGCTCTTTATCTTCCATACCGCCAGTTCCCATCAGCCTTCCTCGACCACAAACGTCTCCACCTGGCTTTGAAGATTTTGGGCCACTGCAACGGTTTGTCTGAGCGCTTCTGCCACCTGCTTAGAAGACTCAGACGTACGTTTAGAGAGCTGTGCAATCTCGGCCATTAACGTTGAGACGGTTGTTGAAGTTTCAACCTGTGAGCCCGTCGCCTCTGAAATCATCCCCGCGAGTTCATCCATCCGCTGCGATCCTGCCAAAATTTGATTCAGACTGCTCTTCGCATCTTCTACGCGTCGGGTGCTTTCTACGACCTGTGCTGTGCTTTGCTCAATGGCCTCTACTACATCGTTAGTCTCTCGCTGAATTGTATCGACAATTCGTTCAATTTCCTCAGTTGCTGAGGCTGAACGAGTCGCTAGCTCGCCCACTTCTTCAGCTACTGCCGCAAAGCCCTGTCCGGCTTCACCCGCTCTGGCCGCCTCAATGCCTGCATTGATTGCTAGCAAGTTGGTCTGTTGAGCAATTTGATTAATCAGCAGCACAGCCTTGGTAATTTGCTGCGAAGACTCACCCAGTCGCTTGACCTTTTTAGCCGTTTGCCCCACCGTTTGCCGCATCGCCAAAATGTTGCTCACCGTTAAGTCCATCGCTTCTTCACCGATGGTCGCCGTCTCTGAAGCGCTGCGAGCCACTGCTGCGGCTTCTTGGGCCTGCTGCGCGACTTGGTGAATAGAGGCGGTCATTTCACTCACGGAGTCGAGGGTGAGCGTTGTTTGTTCAGCTTGCTGTAGCGCCTCGTCGGCCAGTTGACGAATGGCGCGCTCGTTTTGGCCCAGTGAGTCGTTGACTTGTGTTGCCGATTGCTTTACCTGAGTGACAATTTGCCGCAAATTTTCGACGATCACGTTAAAGAAATCAGCGGCGGTCCCGATTTCGCCCGGTTTGACTTCGGCACGAACGGTCAAATTGCCATCGGCAGCGGCTTCTACTTCGCTGAGTAGCTCGGCTAGCTGATCTTGAACGAGTCCTTCACGCTTTACGCGCTCTTCAAACAGGCGCTCGTTTTGGGCTAGGGCCTGTTCTTTTTGGTTGACTGCATCGGCCTGCTCTAGCGCGTAGCCCAGCTGCGTTGCCGCCCGCTGGATAAAGTTAATGGTCACCTCTGACCAGTTACGAGGGCCAGTGCATTCATGCGCAATCAGCAGGCCCAGGAGCCGGTTGTCCACGACAATCGGGGCAACCAGATTAGCGCGAACTTTAAAGGGTTCTAACTGGCTCAGATGGCAGGGCGTGAGGCCCGCGTTGTAAATGTCTGAGGTGGCTTTGACTCGGCCTGTTGTGTACTGCTCAATGTAGCTATCAGCAAAGCAGGGGTCGGTGATTTGTGCGCCTAGGGCTAGAGGCCATTGGGGATCAACCGATTCAGCCACAATAGTACCGTTCCAATGTTCGTCAAAGGTATAGACGATGACGCGGCTAGATTCGATAGCCAGCTTGACCTGACGGGTGACTAAGCGGAAAATTTGGTCGCGATCGCTGGTTTCTCGAATACTGGTCACTAGGCTGGTCAGCTGCTGCTCGCGTCGCACGGCTTGTTTTTGGCTCTGCATCAGTCGGGACTGCGCAAGGGCGTAGCCCACCTGGGTGGTCAGCTGCTGCATCATTGAAAGCTCTTCGCTATCCCAATGGCGCGGCCCATCGCATTGATGCACGCACAGTAGCCCAATGAGATCTTCCCCGACAATAATCGGGCCGACCATATTGGCTTTCACGTCTAACTCTTTGAGTAGGCGGCAGTGGCATTCAGTGAGATCTGCTTGATCCACATCTTCGACGGAAGAGATGAGGCCGGTTTTAAACCGGGCCATCGACTTGGGCAGCATCGGGTCTTCTAAATACTCTCCCTTTGCTCGGCTCCAGCCTTTGCCCACCGACTCAGCGGTCACATCGCCGCCGCTGTAGTCTGCATTAAACCGGTATACCAACACTCTATCGGCGTCAAAAATGGCGCGTACGCGATCAACCGCCGTGCCCATAATAGAATCGACATCTAGCGTTTGGCGGATTTGGCTGGTGAACTCGCTGAGCAGTTGCGATCGCCTCGCCGCTTCCGTCTGCGTTTTTGACTGAAACCGCAGCGAAGACTCCGAGCTAGAGACCGACGCGGCTAGCTCGTTAAAGGCGCTGGCGACTCGGCCCACCTCATCACGAGCAAACACCACTGCCCGAGCTGAGCGATCGCCCGAGGCAAACTTTTCGGTCGCAACCTGAAGATTTCTCATCGGCTTGACAATCGATCGACCCAGCAGCTTGGCAATAATCACATCCACTAGCAGTGCCAGCATCGCCGCCCCGATAATCAGCCAGCTGTTTTGGCTCAGCCGCTCTCGCATAGAGTCTTCTGAGAGGCCGCGCAACACAACTGCGACCGGCTCACCGCGACCATCCACTAAAGGCGTCGCTGCAACCATAAAGCGATCGCCCTGAGGGCCAGCAAACCGCTCACTAACCACCTCACCCACCGGTATACTTACCGCGTCTATTAAAAACTGCTGCTGAGCCACGTCTGGCTCAGCGCTAGATTGGCCTATTTCACCGACCGCAACCCGCGCAAATCCCTGACTAGGATCTTGCCGGTAAATGGCGCTATACCCTTGTGGAAACTGATTGAGCGCACTGACGACCGAGGCTGAATTGCCATCTAAAATGTCGCCGATGACCAGTGCTCCAATAACTTCGCCCCGAGCCACCGCGTTATCTTCTACATTGCTTCCCGCAAAAACAGGCGTCACGCCAAATCGCACGAGGGCCGCTTCATCCGCATATTCTGGCGCTTCAACGCCTAGTTGCTGAAGCGCTTGCACCGTCACCAAGCTAGTCGCGGTTTCTGGCTGACCGTTTTTTAGCGCCGTCGCTACCAAATCATCCAGGTTAAACACATTTCCCTGTCGTTCGGGGCCACCGCTGGCAATCACCCGCGTATCGGTGCCAACCAGCGAAACATACTCCAATTCGCCTGCTATCAAAGTCGCGCGAAGCACCTCACGAGCCTCTGCTGCAAGACCTGCGTCCACTACTTCTGTATTGAGGTAGTATTCAGCGGCCTCTATGAGCGCATCGTCTGTTAGCAGTGGCCCACTTGTCGCCGCACTACTGAGATCATTGGCAGTGGCTGATAGTTCCGAAACGGCTTGTTCAAACAGCTGTCTTCTGCCATTGAGCGATAGCAGCAATAGGCTTAAGCCTATTACACCTGCCACTGAAAGAATTTTAGAGGTCAGCAATCCTGCCAGCTGTTTGTCAGCAACTGGGAGATCGTGAAAAGACTGAAACAAGCCGGATCGACTATTCGGCGTAATTTCGATTTTTTCGGGTGCGTAGCGCTCCCCACTATCGCGGTTGTATTGAACACCGCGATACTCTTTGTCAGAAGCCGTTTTGTCAGGAGCCGTTCTATCAGGAGCCGTTCTATCAGGAGCCGTTTTGTCAGGAGCCGTTTTGTCAGGGGCTGCTGACAGAACAGCTTCTTCTTCTTCTGGTATAGACAATTGAGGTGTGACGCCGTTGCCGTTATTAGCAGCATCAAGGCTAGCAGGCGTATTCCCATTCACCGCGTTTTCGTTGGCGTCAGGTGGGTAAGGGGGACGAACGTCGGTTGTCATATCGGGTTCACTTCAGGACTGGAGCACATTAAATACTGCAATTTAACCATGGAAGCCTTGATGCACAAGGTCTGAGTTTTGTTTCTAAAGTTGTAGCTTTAGGTTTTAGTGTGAGACCTTACTTTTGAGCTGCTTAGCTCTGAAAAACCGAAGACTGCAAGATTGCTTCTGCATCAAGTACCAGCAAAATTTGGTTATCTTGAGTTGCGCAGCCTCTCAAATAAGGCACCAGAATAGGATTTACCTGCGGGGGGGGTGGCTGCAAGTCATCGGCACCTAGATGGATAATGCCATCAATCGAATCGACCATTAACCCTAATGATGACCCGGCTTTGACAATCACCATACTGTACTGCTGCGTTGGTCTATCTGGCACGGGCATTCCCAGCAATCTTACTAGGTGTGCCATCCAAATGACTCGGTTGCGGCGGTTGACGAGTCCTAACATGCAGGGCGGCATATTTGGAATGGCTGTCACCTGAGAGGTGGGTAGTATGGTGGCTTCTTCTACTGACTTAGCCGCAAATACGGCTGGCACCCTAGAGGCTAGCTGAAACTTAAGGTAGGCTTCACCCATAAGCTGACGATCGGGAATAGCAAGCTCTGTTTTCACAAGTGTTTAGCCGGATAGCGGGGCAGGTTATGCGTAGGCAATGTAGAGTATAAGCGCCCGCTTTACAACCCAGAACATCCTTACACCAATGCGGTTTTGATCACTTCAACCAATTCGTCTCGGGTGTAGGGCTTGGTCAGGTAAGCTTTGGCCCCTTGTTTTAGGCCCCATAGGCGGTCGATGTTCTGCTTTTTGGAGGAGCAGATGACAATGGGCGTTGCCATTGTTTCGGGCGTTCGCTTGAGCTTTCGGCACAGCTCAAAACCACTAATTCCTGGCATTACTACATCAGTAATAATAATATCTGGCTGCTGCGCGATCGCCTTATCCAATCCCTCTTTCCCAGAAGGTGCCGAAATGACGCTAAAACCTTCCTCTCGCAGGTAGTGGCTCATTAGCTCCATTTCAGAAGGCGTATCTTCAACCACAAGCACGGTAGATACTTTTGCTGGCACCTGAGTAGCTGGCTGGGTTGCCGTCTGGTGGGCGGGCGGAGAATTAAGAGTCATGGGCAAAACCGTCGCAGGCGTATCGATCAAGGTCTCTAGAATTTACCTATCTGGCATGCTCTATTTTGGCATGTCTAGTCAGATACCCCTAGATTATCGCTGATCGATACTTTGCTAACAGCTTCTGAGCAGATCTTGCTACTTCTTTTCCGCTCTTCTTTTCTGCTTTTCTTTTGCTGGTTTTCTGCTATTTTTTTGCTGGTTTTCTGCTATTTTTCCGTTTATTTTTTATGGCCTCTTTTGGCTGGGGAGATGCTTAAACACCATTTTTAAAAGGTCAGTTTGGGTAAACGGCTTGGTCAAGTAGCCCGATGCTCTGACTAACTTGGCCCTTGCTCGGTCAATCAGGCCAGTGTTACCCGTGACCATCACAATCGGCGTGCGTTTGTATCGCGGATGTCGTCGGAGCAGCGCACACAGCTCGTATCCATCCAAATTAGGCATGGTGATATCCAGCAAAATCAAATCTGGTTTACTGCGCACAATTTGCATCAAGGCCTTAACCGGATCGTTAATGGCTACGACTGATAGGCTCTGATCCTCTAAAAACTTCTGAATGGCGTTGAGTACGGTTGGGCTATCGTCAATGCAGGCCACGGTATAGCTGGTTTGCTTGAGCGCATCTTGCCCAATGCCCGATTGCAGTCCGGCCATGCCTCGGCCATTCATCTGGGTTCTGGGGCCGCCACCCATTTGGGTTTGCAGGGTGCTGGTGGCGGTAACCGAGTCAGGAAGCCGACTGGTGACTGGAGTGCCATTGGCGCGCTGTTTGCTGTTGCGCTGACACACCTCAACAATGGGCCGTAGGTCGAGATCGCAAAAAGTTGGGATGCCTGCTGTGCGCGAAGCGGGGATCAGCTCGTAGCTGCCTTCGCGAATATTCAAAAAAGGCTCAATGACTTCAATGGCGATCGCGCTAATGAGCTGTCCGGCCTGCTCTGTGGTAATCGCTTGCTGTTCCACTAGCCAACACAGCGCTCGGTAGTCACGGCTCACCACCTCATCAACCTCATCTGACTGCTCAAACAGCAGCCTCACCTGATCTATTTGGTCGCGAGGAACGGCTGGCGCTGAGCCCTGACCGGGCGTCAGCGATTGCAGATGTCTGTCCAACCGGTCAAAAGCGCCAGTTGAGTTCGTCGCAAAATTAAGCTGACCCCGGTTAAACAGCAGTCGCCATTCCGATGCTTGGGCCGTTAGCTTAAGGCAGCCGCTAACCTGACGGCTAATCAGCTGAGCTAACAAACTCAAGGGATGCAGTTTGTGAGAGGTACTGTAACTCGTGCTGGAACGGCTGTTTATCATCTATCTACGCCAAGCTCTGGGAAAACAAGCATCTGAAAAATCTTAAAAAACTATTGAGATTAGATAGGAGGTTTGAAACTAAAACTGTAGATTTGGGGCTATAGGTTTGAGACTACAGAAGGTTTCAACGCGTCAGCTCAGACATTTGAAACCCTATCAGGGTACTACAGGCAGATTCCATTGCACACCATACAGGCAGGTAGGCCGCTTCGAAAAGCCTTAACCCCTAATCCTAACGAAGTCCTAACGAATGTTAAGGGTCAACCCTGTCATCTACAACCCTGTCATCTACAACCCTGTCATCTACAACCCTGTCATCTACAACTCTGTTATCCACTATGCTATCTCGCTGACCGATTACGGATGCTGGCCGATTACGAACCCTACCAGGGAGTTTACGGACTGATTACGGAAAGGTGCCGGTTGATCCATTGATCGTATTTTCACTGCGATTATCAATAGTATTTGATATGGACGAGCAATAGATTGCCCGCTTTATTCGTCATATTAGTCGTTTACTCATTATCCATCAGCTTGTCTTGATATTTACAGCATAATTACGTAGCGCGCACAGAGCAATTATCCCAAACCTTACCCGCAGCGAACCTGATACAGCCTAGACAAAGCATTAGCATTTTCACTCCTGTGGTGACAGTTTACTCAGGGGCATGTTCATACTTACGGATGCTGATGCGCTTGCGGTGATATCCGTCGTCCGACGAAGTATTTCTTAGTCTCATTTATCTATTTCGAGATTTCCTCTCAGTAACCCATAAAAGTAATTTGTTTCTAAAGATACGCAGGGAAAGATGGTTAGCCAGATATCTTAATACCTGAAGCAGGCGTCTCCCCTGCCTTTGTACTACAACGTGGAAAAGTGTAATGGGTTTTTTCAAAAGAATTTTTGGCAAAGATAAGCCAGCCAATGCATCTTCTAAAATTAAGCGTGGCGTTGCCAAGGCCGCCAGTGACCAGGCTGCTGCTGTTCCTGACTATAAAGTCGGGCTCGACGGCGCATTTGACGAAAGCGGTTTAGCCAAGCGTGTTGCTCTTGCGTTTGATGAAGACAACCAGCTAACTGACATTGATACCCTTTGGGTCGCCCAAACAAGCGCTACCGTGGTACTCAAAGGAAAAGTACCCAGCCAAGACATTCTCGATAAAATGGTTAAAGTCGCTAAAGGGGTAGAGGGTACTGACGCTGTTGATACCAAGCAAGTTGAAATTGGCTAAGTTGAAATTGGCTAAGTTGAAGTTGCCTAGCTGAAGTTGGCTAGCTGAAGTTGGCTAGCTGAAGATGGCTAAACGGTGCCTAGTCCCTAGCCAAATGACTAGCTAAATGACTAACCCAAAGCTCATAGCTGTTTGCTCATATTCACAGACATTCGTAGAAATTATATTCGCGGACTTGTCTACTGAATATATTTGCGAGTAGACCGCAAGTATAAAACGATGAAAAGGGAGGTATCGTTACCTCCCTTTTCGCTGAATACCTTTTCGATTTAGCCCTTGTTCTTATCCTTTTATCCGCTAGAATCTATCATCTAAAACGCTGTCATCTAAAACGCTGTCATAAAGTAAACATGAGCGACTCTACTACCTCTGCTACGCCTGCCAAAATTCCTGTTGTGATCAATGGTGCTCTCGGTAAAATGGGGCGGGCCATTGTGAAAGCCGTTGCCGAAGCGGAGGATATGGCCCTGGTGGGTGCCATTGACCGTGACCCTAAGGCCATTGGCGAAGATATTGGCGAAGTCATTGGGGTAGGGCCGTTAGAAGTGCCGGTGATGAATGACCTAGAGGCTACCTTGGTCATGGCCCAAAACGAAGCGCCTAGCGGCGGTAGCGCAGTGATGGTAGATGTGACCCATCCTGATAGCGTGTATGGATCGGCGCGAGCAGCCCTGGCCTATGGTGTGCGCCCAGTGATTGGAACCACTGGCATGAGCCTAGAACAAATTAAAGACCTCGCAGAATTTGCCGACAAAGCCAGCACGGGCTGTTTGTTGATTCCTAACTTTTCGATTGGTATGGTGCTGTTGCAGCAGGCTGCGCTTCAGGCTGCTGAGTATTTTGACCATGTTGAAATTATTGAGCTGCACCACAACCAAAAAGCAGATGCCCCTAGCGGTACAGCGGTGAAAACGGCGCAGATGCTCTCTGAGCTGAACAAAAAGTACAATGCCCCTGAAGTGACAGAAACCGAGAAAATGGCCGGTGCTCGTGGCAGCCAAACCGAAGCCGGGGTTAGAATTCACAGCGTTCGTTTGCCAGGATTGATTGCCCATCAAGAAGTGATTTTTGGCGCAGCGGGTCAGTCTTATACGCTGCGACATGATACGAGCGATCGCGTTTGCTACATGCCCGGCGTGCTGCTCTCTATTCGCCGCGTGCTGCCGCTTAAATCTTTTATATACGGGCTAGATAAAATTTTGTAGGCCCAGCGTAAATCCAGACAAAATCCAGACAAAATCCAGACAAAACTGGCTTTAAAAAGAAAATAGCTCGACCCCTTTAAGCCCCCAGGGTCGAGCTGCTCACCTGTAAGGACAACGCACACTAGCCTTTCACTTTCTCCAAAATGCCCCTTTGGAGGAGTGAATGCCTGCGCACATGTTCTACAGAAGTGCTTTTATTGTCTACGGGGCAAGCGGTCTGCGCCTCACAGAAAATACCTAAGTCGAGCGGTTGGTTGGTGGTAGAGAAAAGAGAGAACCCGTGGATTTACGCTATTTTTATCTCCTGCTTTTCTGGGCTGCTCGTTAAAAAATAATCAGTCCTCGCTACACTTAAGGACATGGATGAGGATATTGCTGAGAGCATAGTGCCAGAGGCCAGGCCAGAGACCCGGCCAGAGATCAGGCCAGAGACCCGGCCAGAGATTAGGCCAGAGACCCGGCCAGAGATCAGGCCAGAGACGAGCATTGGTCTGCTGACTCAAGAGATTATCTCTTTGATGGCTGCTGGAGAAGTCATTGACTCGGTATCAGCGGTGGTGCGTGAGCTGATAGAAAATGCGCTGGATGCAGGTGCTAGCCGAATTGCGGTGAGCCTTTGGCCAGATCAGTGGAAAATTAGCGTAGCCGATAATGGTACGGGTATGGCGGCGGCGGATTTACAGCGAGCAGCCGTGGCTCATGCCACGAGTAAGATATCGACTCGGCCTGATTTGCTCAATGTTCGGAGTTTAGGATTTAGAGGCGAAGCGCTTCATAGTATCGCCCAGCTGGCCCAGTTAGAGATATGCAGTCGTCCACATGAATTGGGTGCGAAGGGGCATCAGGTTTGCTACGGCAGTGAGGGCGAACCCCATGGGCAGACAGAAGTTGCGATCGCCCCTGGCACCGTGGTCACCGTCAGCGATCTGTTTCACAGCTGGCCTGCCCGCCGTCAGGTTCCGGCACCGGCTGGGCAAATCAAGGCCGTGGCACAGCTGATTGCGCAGATGGCACTGTGCCACCCTCAGGTCACCTGGAAAGTAGAAAAAGATAATCTTCCCTGGCTGTCGCTGTGGCCGGGGCCTACTGCCAAAGCGCTGATGCCGCAGATGCTGCGCAGCCTACACGATACTGATATTAAAGAACTGAGGGTAGAGGGGCTGCATGGGGGGCTTTATGTGGCGGTGGGCCTGCCTGATCGCTGCCATCGTCGCCGACCTGACTGGGTGCGAATTGCTATCAACGGTCGTCCTGTGGCGGTGAGCGAGTTTTATAATGCGGTAATTAGCAGCTTTCGGCGCACACTGCCGCGCGATCGCTATCCGGTTTGCTTTGTGCATCTCACCTTGCCCTCTACTCAGCTCGACTGGAACCGTCACCCGGCTAAGTCAGAGATTTATGTGCAAGGGATGGCCGCTGTGAGCGATCGCATTACGGCTGCCATTAGCGATCTGCTGCGGCTCGATAACCTCAGCGAAGCGGCGCAAACGCATCGGGCAACGACGATGATTAAAGCGGCTGAGCAAGCGGGTCAGTATTTTGCCTCCCGAGCGATCGCGCCAGCGCAGACTCATGATGCAGAACCTCCGGCGCTCAAGGTGCTCGCTCAGGTTCATGACATGTATATTTTGGCTGAGCAGGCAGGCGGGCTGTGTTTGATTGAGCAGCATATTGCTCACGAGCGCGTACTGTACGAACAGCTGCAAGATCGGTGGCACATGGTCGCCCTAGCGTCGCCGCTGATTTTGAGCGAAATGACGCCTGAGCAGGTAGAACGCCTGATTGAAATTGGCCTAGAGGTGGCTGCTTTTGGCGATCGCCTGTGGGCCGTTCGCACTGTCCCCGAACCGCTGAGCCAGCGGGAAGACTGTGCCGATGCGATTCGAGAGCTGAGCCAAGGGGCCAACTTAGAGGCGGCTTTGGTGGCCACCGCCTGCCGCAGTGCGATTCGCAATGGCACAAAACTCACCCTCGCTGAAATGCAGGAACTGGTGAATCAGTGGCAGCGTACCAAGCGATCGCGCACCTGTCCGCATGGTCGCCCCATTTGCCTCACGCTCAAAGAGTCTAGCCTGGCCAAATATTTTCGCCGCAGCTGGATGATTGGGAAAAGCCACGGTATTTAAGGCCATATTTAAGGCCATATTTAACAACGTCTAATAACAACGTCTAAGACGTTAACCCGGAAGACCCTGCTTTAGCAGATAGCGTCAGTTTTTTCTTTGGCTATTGCGGTGGGGCGAGATGACTTTAAAAACAGTCTGAAATAGAGCGCCTGCGTGAGTTCTTTGATCGGGAACAGCAAGTAGGTGAGCGGATTAATGGTGACGATAATGTTGCGAATGTCGCGCTTGGCCAAAAAGATAACGCCACGGGCGACCAGGCGAGCACTCATCACACCCACGGGGTTGAGATCACTTTTAAATGGCCCAAGCACCAGCTTGCGAATAATGCAGGGCGCATCGGTGCGGCGCAGATTCGTTAGATCGCCCATTAGCCGCTTAGAAATTTCATAGAGCGGGCTAAAGGCCGGATTGACTTCTGCCTCAGAGGTGTTCACCCACACTTCTTTGGTGGCGCGGCCCGTGCGATTGCTGGTGGTGCCATCTGCTAGGCCATCGACAGTGGTCAAAAAGACCTCCATCATTCGCCAGCCGGAGAGCGCGTTGATTTCTAGCGACTGCTCAATGGCGCGGGCAGACTTTTCGCCCATCACGTTAATGCCGTGATTAATTAGTAAAATATCGACTTTGGCGAAGGCTTCACGAAGGCTCGCTTCTTGCCCGGCGCGCCAGGGAATGACCTTAACTGCGCCAGGAATGTAGGCATCGGCGGAGGTGGTGAGCGCGATTGGCTTGGCTCCCTGCTGGGCGAGTTCGGCAATTAAAGCGCGGCCCAGGGTGCCAGATGCGCCCGTGACGGCGACGGTTTTGCCTTTGAGTGAAAGGGCCGTGCCCAGGATTTGATCGCTCAGTGGGAAGAGGCCCGCATAGTAGGCGTTGGTGTCGTCAAAATGGTGACGCCAGTGGTAGCTGCGGTTGACTCGCCAACGGCTAGGAATGGTGGTGAGTGGGCCGGGTTCATGGGTGAGGTCGGTCGCGGTGAGAAGGCCGCGCGATCGCAAAATGGCCGCCCCTAAATAGCCCGCCGCATAAATTACGCCCAGCCAAAGCCCTGGAATGCGAAACAGCAGCGCCGCCGCCGCCATCACCACCATCATAAAAACCGACTCAGGCGCATCGTTGTACAGCTGCGCTTTGCGGTAAATGTCGGTACTGATGGGTGAAAAGTCTTTTTTGTAGGCGCGGTGGTGCCAGTTGTGCAGCCGCTGAAGAGGGGGCAGCTGATGGCTCAGAACATGGTAGATATCGCGTACCATTTCGACTAGCACAATGGAGGCGATCGCCCAGCCAATTTGCGGCCCGTAGGCAACTAGGCTGCTGGTGAGGTCAGAAAAGGCCATCATAAAAAAACGTTAAAGGTAGGGCTTCATAAATCTCTACCCTCATGGTAAACCCGGAATGCTCAAAAGCTTCGAGGTCGCTAGTGGCAACAAAGCTATGCCAGAAGGAGGAAATCCGGGTATTCTTTTTATCAAGTATTTTTGCTTGGTTACGGGCAATCTACCTCTCAAGATAGATCACAAAAATAGACCACAAAAATAAATATCTGGGTATTCATCATGACGGCGGCACTGCACGAGCAAGAGAAAAATAACTGGGCTAGGTCAATTCGGTATGACCAAGTCTCGGCGATTCCTGAAATATGGGCGACGGTGGCAGAGCGCTATGGTGATTGTTTGGCGCTGTACGATCCGCACAGCAGCCCAGAGACCAAATATACCTATAGTGAGCTAGCCGCTGCCATTGCGCAGTTTGCCAGTGGATTGCAGGCGCTGGGTGTGCAGCCCAAGGAAGCGATCGCCCTGTTTTCTGAAAACCGTCCGCGCTGGATGGTGGCCGACCAAGGCATTATGACGGCTGGCGCCATTGATGCGGTGCGCGGTGCGAGCGCCGACAAAGACGAACTGCTGTTTATTTTAGATAACAGCGACAGCATTGGGCTGGTGGTGCAAGACTTGGCCACGCTAGAAAAGTTTGCCAATGATTTGAGTTCGGCTGGTCTGCGTTTTGTGATTTTACTCACCGATGAACCGACCCAAGTGAGCCAAGACCTGGGCGGCGCGCAGGTGATGAACTTTTCGGAGCTGATGGCATTGGGCGATCGCGCAGGTGAACTTAAGCCGGTAGCGCATGAGGTCAGCGATACGGCGACTTTGATGTATACCTCGGGCACCTCGGGTATGCCTAAGGGAGTGATGCTCAGCCACAGTAATTTGCTCTCACAAATTGCCGGGGCGAGTAGCGTTGTGAGTGTCGGCCCCGGCAAAAAGGTGATGAGCATCTTGCCGATTTGGCATTCTTACGAACGCTCGTTTGAGTATTTCACGCTCTCGCAGGGCGTCACGCAAATTTACACCAACATTCGCTCGGTTAAAAAAGACTTTAAAGAGCACAGTCCTCAATATATGGTGGCGGTTCCCCGGCTTTGGGAGTCTATTTATGAGGGGGTGCAAAAGCAGTTTAGAGAGCAGCCAGCCGGTAAGCAAAAGCTGGTGAACTTCTTTTTAGCGCGAAGCCATCAATATATTAAGGCCAGACGGATTTTAGCCGGGTTAGATTTGGGGCAGCTGACGAGTTCGCCGGGGCAAAAGCTGATAGCGGCGCTGCAAATGATCTATCTATGGCCGCTGCATCAGCTGGGCGATCGCATTGTATATGCCAAGGTGCGTCAGGCTATGGGCGGCCAGGTAGACTACCTAGTCAGCGGCGGCGGATCGATTGCTGATCACCTAGAAGATTTTTACGAGCTGGCTGGCATTCCTATTTTGGGCGGCTATGGCCTGACTGAAACCTCTCCCATTACCCATGTGCGCAGGCCCTGGCGCAATCTGCGCGGCGCAGACGGCCAACCCGTGCCGGGTGTAGAAACGCTGATTGTCGATTTGGAAACGCGCAAACCCGTGCCAGTTGGCCAAGCCGGTTTGGTACTGCTGCGCGGCCCGCAAATTATGCAGGGATATTACAAAAATCCAGAGGCGACTGCAAAGGCTGTTGATCCGGAAGGTTGGCTAGATACCGGCGACTTAGGCCGTATGACGCCGCAGGGCGATTTGATTATTACCGGGCGAGCAAAAGACACCATTGTGCTCACCAATGGCGAAAATATTGAACCGACGCCGATTGAGAATGCCTGTCTGCGCAGTCCTTATATTGATCAAATTATGCTGCTAGGGCAAGACCAAAAAATGCTAGGGGCGTTGATTGTGCCGAATCAAGAGGCGTTGGAAAAGTGGGCCGCCAGCAAAGGCATTGCGCCCGCGTTAGAAAGTGATGCCGTGCAGACTTTGATTAAGCAGGAGTTAAAGCGAGAGGTTGCTAACCGACCGGGTTACCGCGCAGATGATAGAATTGGGCCGTTTAAGTTGCTTTCGGAGCCTTTTACGGTAGAAAATGGCTTGCTAACCCAAACGCTGAAGGTAAAACGGAATAAAGTGCGCGATCGCTACCAAGAAACCATTGATGCTTTATTTATTTGATGCCAAATGCTTGCTTAGGGGTGCGTGCCCGTTTGAATGGATGGGCACAATGCTGTGAAGCTGATAGAGAAAAGTTGATATGAGAGAATAAAGATCCCGATTGTCGCGATCGCTATTGCTTGAGTTCACAGTTTGCCTCAGATGACTCGAATCAGATGACTCGAATCAGATGACTCGAATCAGATGACTCGAATCAGATGACTCGAATCAGATGGCCCCAATCAGATGGCCCCAATCAGTTTGACTGAGTGCGCTTTTTTCCCTGTGCGCTTTTTTCGCTGATTATTTAGTTGTTTATTTTATTTACTTTGCCATGGATGTTTCCCCCTCTCAGCTACTGCTTAAGCGTGTCGTCAATATCAAAGCAGTGGTGACGCCGCTGTGGAAGGACGAAGCTCAAAAGCAATTACAGAGCCAGCTCAACCAAATTGACGGTCGTTTGCAGCAGTTAGAAATGCAGAGCCAGCGCATTTTAACCGAAATGCAAAAGCAGGGCGCTAACCCCGCTGATGCTGCGGTCAATCAGCAAATTAGCAGCGTTCAAAACAAGCTTAATCAGGACAAAAGCCAGCTGCTTCAGCAAAAGAATCAGCTGCTTCAACAGCTTCAGCAGGTGCAAACCCTAGAGCTAGGCAAAGAAGTGAGTCAGGGGCAGATTGACGGCTTTTTTAATGTGGCCCTGGGTGATCACATGATTAGAAAAATGCAGGTTGAAGTTTTGCTGCGCGACGGCATCGTAGAAGATATTCGCGGCGAACTGTAAAGAAGGCCCTAAGAGAAGGGCAATTGAAAGGGCAATTGCGCAATTGATCGGGCGATTCTGTGGGATTCGATATGTTCTGTGTGTTCCCACAACGGGATACAATTAGGCGCTAGCGATTCTACCTATGGACTCCCTATTTGATTCGGAGCTGCTAAGTTTGAAGCCGCTCAGCCCTCATTCACTTACTGTCAACAACACCCATCCATGATCCGCGAAGTATTCATGCCTGCACTCAGTTCTACGATGACTGAGGGAAAAATTGTCTCTTGGGCCAAGTCCGCTGGTGACAAGGTTGAAAAAGGCGAAACCGTTGTCGTCGTTGAATCTGACAAGGCCGATATGGATGTGGAGTCCTTTTATGAGGGCTATTTGGCGGTGATTGTCACTGAGGCCGGGGAGATGGCTCAGGTGAATGATGCGATCGCCTTCTTAGCCGATACCGAAGCCGAAATAGAAGAGGCCAAGCAAAAGGCTGCGGGTCTTAACCGCAATGGTGCAGCGGCGACCACGGCTAAAGCTGCTTCGCCCGAACCTGCTGCGGCCAAAACCTCTGAGGCGATCGCAACTGTCGCCCAGACCGCTCAAGCGACCGTTCAAGCGACCGTTCAAGATACTGCCGCCGCCCCGACTCGCAGCGCGTCAAACTCTGGTCGAGTCGTGGTTTCGCCGCGTGCTCGCAAACTTGCGAAGGAGCTAAAGGTAGACCTTAACGGTCTGCAAGGCTCTGGCCCTCATGGTCGCATTGTTGCGCAAGATGTTGAAAGCGCGGCGGGCAGAGCATCCGCACCGGCTCAGTCGATGTCTGCTGCACCTGCCGCTGCATCTGCCGCTGTACCTGTGGTGCCGGGTGCTTCACGCGCTTCTGCTGTGCCTGCGCCCGCTTCAGCTGCGCCGGGTGAGCTAGTGGCCTTTAATACGCTTCAGCAGGCTGTGGTTCGCAATATGGACGCGAGCCTTTCGGTGCCTGTGTTCCGTGTGGGCTACACCATTACTACCAATGAGCTAGATAAGCTGTACAGCCAGATAAAACCCAAGGGCGTGACGATGACGGCGCTGCTGGCCAAGGCAGTTGCCGTGACGCTGAAAAAGCATCCGGTTGTGAATGCGAGCTTTGCGCCTACGGGCATTCAGTACAGCAGCAGTATTAATATTGCCGTTGCTGTCGCCATGCCAGATGGCGGCCTCATTACGCCTGTGCTGCGCGGGGCGGATCAAATGGATATTTATTCGCTTTCTCGCACTTGGAAAGATTTGGTGACTCGGTCGCGATCTAAGCAGCTTTCGCCTGAAGAATATAACAGCGGTACGTTTACGCTTTCTAACCTGGGGATGTTTGGGGTGGATAGCTTTGATGCGATTTTGCCGCCGGGTCAGGGATCTATTTTGGCGATTGGGGGGGCGATGAATAAGGTGGTCGCTACGCCTGATGGCATGATGGGTGTGCGTAAGCAAATGCAGGTGAATATGACCAGTGACCACCGCATTATTTACGGTGCTGATGGCGCGGCCTTTTTGAAAGACCTGTGTGATTTGATTGAGAACAATGTGCAGTCTTTAACTCTGTAGGGATTAAAGACTATTTTGGTGATTCTGATTAGGCTGCGATGGCGGAAGAGGGCGATCGCGCTGAATCAGTAGTCAATATCTGGATGAGGTGTTTTAGACTGCTTGCTGAGTGCTTAATACTATGACTGAGCCGATTTCACCTCAAGCCATCTGCCATCTTCGGCAGGCTAATGAAATTGCTATCCGCGCTCAATCGTTAGGGCATCATCCTTTTGGCGCCATTTTAGTCGCTCCGGATGATGAAACAGTTCTCCTTAGCCAAGGCAATGTGGATGCTGTTAACCATGCCGAATCGACTTTAATTCGCACGGCGGTGACTAACTTTAGTGCTAGCTATCTGTGGAACTGTACGCTTTATACAACTGTCGAGCCCTGCGCGATGTGTGCAGCGACTCAGTACTGGGCAAATATTGGAAGAGTTACCTATGGCATCTCAGAAAAGCAGCTGTTAGCACTCACGGGCAATCATCCTGGGAATCCGACGCTAGACCTACCCTGTCGCAGTGTGTTTGCTTGTGGGCAAAAAGAGATTGTTGTTATAGGCCCTGTTCCAGAAGTGCAGGCAGAAGTGTCGGCTGTTCATAAAGACTTCTGGCAGGTAGACTCCTAGAAACGATTTTTAAAAGGTAAATGACTATTGTGAATAGAGTGAGGATGGAAGCTATGCAGCTTGTGCAGATTCGGCGTAGTGCCAGTAGGTAATGGAGTCTTTGGTTTCGGAAACGAGGAGGCCGAACCATTCGAGGCGTTCGAGATTTTCGCAGATGGCGTTAAGTTTTTTCTGGGTGATGTTGTCTTTGAACTGGGCGGCGATTTGCGCTTTGGTCTGGGTGGGCTACTTTTGCTATTCAACGGGTTCAATGATAGCCTCTTCGGCAGAGAAAAAATTGAGGCGGGTTTGTGGGGGCTCAGGTAAGGGTTTCCAGGTTTTTCTACTCTGGACGGAGGCAGCAAATGAGGCTATTGCGTTCTTCTTCGGCGCGATCAAAAGCGTTTTTCTTAGTTTACTCGGTGCTCTCATCCAGAAGACCATACTCTTGTAGATGTGCAACTATACTACGACCTACAATTTCCCCTAAGCGTACAGGAACTGCATTTCCAATTAGACGCCCTAATATATTAAATTTAACGCGTTCTCCTGAATCTAGAAACTTGTAACTTGTGGGGAATGTCTGAAGGATAGCCGCTTCTCTAAGTGAAATGGCTCGGTCTTGTTCTGGATGCCCAAAACGACCATTGCCAAACCCAAAACACTGAGTGGTTATAGTCGGAGCTGGAGCATCCCACTCCATTCGACCATAAACACTTCTATAAGTTTGTCCTGACCCTTTTCGGTGACAAGAAGCTACTAGAGAGCTGTCCCAGTCTTCCCAAGTCCCTCCGGGTTTCGAGGCTCTAATACGCCGAAGGTTCATTTCGCTGAGAGAAGAAGCTACATGTAAAGGATCGTTCTTATCACACTGTCCAGCTTCTATAGCAGGCAAATCCGATATAGCCTGCCGAACTGTTGTACGCCGACTCTCTACTTCATTTGGCGACAGCAACTTAACTTCCCCAAGGAGAGACGCAATGAGAACCAATCGTTTTCTTGTTTGTGGCACACCGTATTGCTGACATTTAACTACTTCATACCAAACATTATACTGTTTCAGTGTTTTCAGAAATTCTCTAAATACTTCATGACGTAAAAGGTGAGGAACGTTCTCCATCGTTATGAGGTCAGGCTTAGACTCTTTTACTAATCGCCCAAAGCTGGATACTAGATCCCACTTATTGTCATTCCGACTCTGTCTGTTAGGTTGGCTGTAAGTAGAGAAAGGTTGACATGGTGCACATCCAGCAAGCATTTTTACTTTTGCATTTTCAAAAAGCTTTATAAGCTCAGCCCCTGAAACCTCATGAATATCTTTTTCAATGAAAGTAGAAAGATTATTAGTCTCGTAAGGGAAACGGCATTGCGGATCTAGGTCTATACCGGCTATTACATTGATGCCTGCTTTCCTGAGCCCGTGGGTCAGTCCTCCTGCGCCACAAAATAAATCAATGCAACTAATTATCTCATTATTATCGTTAATAACAGGAAGAGATTGCTTGCATGATGTATTGCTAGTAGAAATTCTCTTCATGCAATTATCCTCTCTGCCCTAAGGCCAGGAGATAAGAATTCACGATTATTCATAAACGACTCAAAGCAATTAACCACTTCTCTCATATATAGAGAAACGGAGTATGTGAGTTGTCTCAAATCGCTAACCGTTGTGTTTTCACCGCATTCGGCAAATGAGATATTACCATGTGCTAACTTGTTTCGATAATCTTTTATTAAAAGTAAGGTGCCCATATCGTTCCGAAACGGTCTTTTGACCGCTTGCTGGGCTTCTGGACTAATTTTCAATGATAAACCTAAGCGTTGGCTGAATTTGAAGATTGCTTGATCATCCCAGTTTCCTCCACCTCCTTTTTTGACTTCAAACTCTAATATTGGTTGTGACTTAACTAAATGATTGAATAATGCAAGTGCTGATTGAAGGCGGTTTTCATAATTCAGTTCAACATGAGTTTGTGCGATTACCCGAACCCACTCTTGTCTTAGCTCATCACACAAATCGCTTGGTCGAAATTTCTGAGAAGTGACAATCTCAGAAATTGAATCTACGCACTTCGTTACAGTGGATTCCACCAAGTTGTAAAGCTGAAGATAAACACTAGAGTATAGTATCCTTTGTTGTTGGACAGTTATTGTTGAACCATCCCCTCCAAATTGAGGAAGACCTTCTTGAACTTGGTTTTCTAAAGCCTCAAGTAATTCCAAGTAAGACTCTATCTCTATTAATCGTTCTTCAAAAGATTGAACAAAGCTGTACATTTTATCCTCTAAGCAAATGATCGCGAACAAAATCGATACGTGTTCTCAAACGCTTTATAGCATTAGCGCCATCTGCCCCAGTTACAGCTCTGAATTCTTTGCTGTTTAACCAATCTTCTACTGCAATCGATTTGTTTGCGATGCTTGGCATTTCTTCCATTGCAAGGTAACTTCCAATGGCTATAGATTCAAATCGCGCTCTTGGCGAAGTTCTCCCAGTAGCTGATTTTCGAAATCCCCACGGGAAAGTTCGTGACACAAACTCCATGGTGGATATAAATCTCTGACGATATTTTTCAACGTCTTCAGGATTCTTCAGGAAATGCTTATTCATCTTTTTCGTATAATTGTATAAAAAAGCTGAGACATTATCTTTGTAATCATCTAGCCCATCTCCGTATGCGAAAAACCGCGTGATAAGCTCTTCTTTCTCCCTTTCTTTTTCCTTCTTTGTGGTTACTGGGGCGAGCTTTATGAATAGAGGATCTTTAGACAATGCGATTACTAGGTCTAGGAAGTCACCGCCAAGTGCTCCTCTCCGCACTTCAGCTTTATTGGCAGTCTTACTTCCCGTATTAATGCGCTCAAACAGATCAAAACGAGATTGTTCATCTGTATGCTCATTAAGAACCACTCCACGAATGGATTTGTTTTTAAGTTTTCTTTGTCGCGATTCCAGAAGGTCGCTGAATTTAAATCCTGAAAGTAGGGACAGCTCACCCAACTCGCCTAAAACGAGATCTCCTAAGACAAATTCTTCAATGGTACGAAGTCTTTGCGACCCATCTACGATTTCCAACTTCCCAGTAGCAGGGCTTTCCCAGAAAAATACAAAGGGGATTGGCAATCCCATCAAAACTGATTCAATAAATCGAGATTTTCTCTCTGGCTCCCATGTATATTCGCGTTGATACGCTGGAACCTCAAAGTCGCCATTAGACATTTTCAGCGCTAATATCTCAATCGTATATTCGGTAAGATAAAATTGGGTACCAACTTAATGCGGGACAGAAAGTGCTGGCAAAGAGGTATCAATAAGCACATCAAATAAAAAGCTCTGCGGC